>PDWJ01000165.1_pt1 | contig 128937 bp, 114 predicted proteins | sample 1430881 | NCBI WGS metagenome assembly PDWJ01 (sample SAMN01162460, study PRJNA174530) | Oral metagenome, whole genome shotgun sequencing project. | biome: Marine environment; feature: Marine mammal; material: Swab sample of the gingival sulcus; isolation source: swab sample of gingival sulcus... | reverse complement strand
AAGCAGGGCATTAAATTCATCTCTCGTTCCATTGAACACATTGAGGTCTACAGAGCCATTTATACCGTGTAACCGTCCTCTATCAGCATACTGCCAGAATGTCCAAAATCGCTCATTTTCAAATGCTGGATGTTTCCAAATATCTTTAATCCATAATCGATAACCGCATACAAGTGAGAGGAAGGTTTAGAAGCGATCCACACCAAAGCATATACATGACGTGAAACGTATACTAGACCACTGTATGAGAGCCTGTTAGAGACCAACTTCCATTCACGATTCTATCTCCATGTTATCTATAATTCATTATAAGTAGATGTCAAAAAGTTTATAGCTGTGCTATGGTTTCTGATAATGTGTCGAGCAGTGATCTAGTGGCCGTATGAGCAACATTGAGCCTGAACACAGCCATTCGACAAACTCAGGGCGAACGATATCATTTTTCACCACAACGGCACAAAGAAAAACCTATAAAACCCTTTATGTCTTTATGGTGAGAAGAACAGAGAGCTTGCGTTTTGCCCTGTAGCTTCACACTTTCACATCCCTCTTACCAGCCTTCTTCATCGAGATAATCTTTCTCTTGACAGAATACGCTCTGCATACGTAGCATCACTCCTGAAAAATGTCGAAAATCTCGGTGCTGCTTTCTGCGAACACCCATCTGGGACGCCAACCTTGTAGAAGGGAGAACTGCTTACTCACTTTGCGCAGGATGCAGCTTCCCCCTTTTCTAAAGGGGGAGAGAGGGAGATTTTCACAACGCTGACAGCTGTTCCGAACGTTCGGCGCAATCCCCCCCGGCCCTTCTTACATGAAAAAAAGAGGGGGAATGCGATTTATGACTGTATAACATGAGTAATGATAAACTATGCCGACACTACTCATTAACCATATGCGTATCCACTACCGGAACCAGGGCGATCGCCAGAGTCCGGCTCTAATCCTTGTTCACGGGTTGGGATGCTCGCTGGAGTATTGGAATTGTCTGTTCGAGTCGGAAGATTTTTCGGCTTACCGGTTGATTGCGTTCGATTTGCCGGGGTTCGGTCTGTCGGAGAAACCAAACTGCTATGATTATCGCCTCTCTTCCCAGGCCGAACTTATTGCTGAATGTCTCCAGGCGTTGGACATTCATAAATTCCGTCTGGTCGGACATTCAATGGGGGGAGCGATTGCCATTCTGCTTGCTCATACACTGCCCCGACAGGTGCGGCATCTGGTCACAATCGAGCCGAATCTGGAGGCGTGTAAAGCGCAATTGAGCCGCCAGATTGTCGAATATACCGAAGCGCAATTTATTCAAGAGTATGAACGATTTCAGGACACAGCGATTGCCACGGTCAAAAGCTGGTTTGTCAATTTTCAACAAGCGAATCTTGACGAATATATCGATGCCCTGCTCAAAACGACAGCAATTTCGATGTATCGGAGCGCAGTGTCTCTTATTGAGACCACGCAGGGAAATACGCTCATGCGGCACTTTCAAGGACTTACTCTGCCAAAACATTTTTTCATTGGGGAAGAAACCCATAAAATTCGACCCATTCCGCAAGCCGTGCAGGATAGCGATATTCACACGGTTGTGGTTCCCGGAGCCGGGCATATGATGATGGTTGACCATCCGGTTGTTTTCACGCAAACCCTCGCCTCGGCATTACATACTCACATAGAATAACTGGCATATTTTCTCTGTTCGCCCTGAGCTTGCCGAAGGGCCCTGTGTGGTTCGACAAACTCACCACGAACGGGTGTACCGCTTTCTATCATGAAAATACGAACATTGCTTCTCTGGGGCTGTATCCTGCTCATTCTGGCAGTGGGGCTGTATCTGAGTTGGGGGTTCTTGTACGGTCCGCATCTGGCGTCCACAGATCTGCCGGCCCTGCTCCCTGAAGCGCCTCTGGCATACCTTCGATGCTCGGATCTCCAGACTCACCTGACGCAATTTTCCGCCTCAGAGCTCTCTCACCAGTTTTTGAACTCCCCTTTTTTCAAGCACCTTCACGCCACGGAAGAGTGGCAGGAATTTTCAGTGTCATTGAAGAAAATCTGGAATAACCTGTTTTTCGATCCGATGCGCCTTGTCGGTTCTGATGTCGTCATCGGACTGTACAAATCGAGTCCAGAAGATCTTTTTCCCCCGGTGAGTCTTCTCAGCCGTGTTGATGGGACGGCACGAATTGCCGAGCGCTTCTTATATGCGTTCGATCGCCTGTCTGGCAGGCAGATAGGAATACAATTCGTGCAGCATATCAACAGGGTCCCGGTCTATCGGATCAAAAATGCCGATCTGCTGTTGCCGTTCTATTATGCCATCATCGATGAGGTGGCTATGCTGGCGACATCGCTGCCACTGTTGCGTGAAACAATACAAACCGGACTCGGCAGAAAGCGAGACATTGCTGAACGTTCAGAGTCGAGACAGAGTATGGCAGCTCATCCCCTTCTTCATTCATCAGGGAATGACAGTCGATTCCTGACAGCGTACCTGGAGATTCCGTCACTTCTCCAAGAATTTTCCATCAGCCCCTTTTGGCGCTCGTTGCTTTCGCCACAAGACCTCGAATCGTGGAGGGGGCTCCCTCCGGTGTCTCTCGCCCTGGACAGAAGAGACCATGCTCTACTTGTACACTCCCGAATTGCTGCCGGCACAGTGGCAACTACCGCTCTCTTTCAGGAGAGCAAACAGGGCGCAGAACAGCTTGAGGCAAACAGGACGAATGGATGTACAGTAAATAGCGACATGGCCGATCTTCCTCTTTTCCTTCATGTGGATAATCGGACGTTGACGAAATTTTGGCGAACCTGGCAGGCAAGCGTTCCCCAACAACAGTCTGATATGCCCATAGCACCTGACGTTATTCAACTCTTTGGGAAGCAGCTTGAATGCCGGTTGTCCCAAGAACTTCTAGGAACCGTGTATGCAGTTCCTGATATTCTCTGCACTGCCGATCCTCAGTATGCCTCCTCCCGTGTCGTGTCAGAACTTTATGCCTTTGTGGAAATGATATTGGAGCAGAATGTTCCTCCGATGGTCCGGCATACGATACTCAAACATCGGGTGAAAGAGCAGGGAGAGACGGCAATAGGACAGATGGAAGCGATGTTTCAGCCCTTTTTGACTTATACGGCATGGCCTCTTGGTGAACAGCGCTCTTTGGCATTTGTCACAACGAATGCCAGCAGAGTGGAGAAACAACTTTCAACCCTGACGACCGATCCGAAAACCGTCCCCTTCTTCTGTCAACGTCCAACTGAGAACACTCGAAACGATTCGGCAAGCGAAGGAAAAAGAATGGCGGCGCAGGTGTTTATACACTCTGTACGATTCGGAGAGTTTCTCGACACACTTTCAGACACCCGCACCTTTCGTCTGCTTGTGCCTCAAGAGGAGTATGCGTCTTTGTATGAATGGCTTCCTGAAATTGTGCTGATTTTCCGATCATTACCACCAATTGTCTTTGAACTTGGCTTACAGAAGCAGGAGCTCTTTGCTGCTCTTCAAATAGGGCTGGAATTTCCTGAGTAATGCACTCAAACTACGCATCGGGAAAGCGTTTTGAAATGGCCCGAATCGTATCAAGGGTTTCGAAAAAGGCGTCGATCATTTCAGGATCGAAATGTGTTCCCGATTCGGTTTGAAGCGTTTTCAAGACGTCTTCTTCTTTCCATGCTTCACGGAAGACACGATGATTCATCAGGGCATCGTACACATCGACAATAGCAACAATACGCCCGAATACAGGAATTTCTTCACCTTTTTTCCCTTTAGGGCATCCTTTCTCATCCTCATAGCATTCAAGGGGTGTACCGGTTGCAGGGTCAATATGCCCAGGATAGCCGCGCCCATCCCAGCGTTCATGATGGGTCAATGCAATATCCGCTGCCACCCGCTCAATTTCCGAATTGGCGTGCTGTATAAGGAGTTGAGCACCTTTTGTCGTGTGCTCTTTCATCGTGTCATATTCCTCTTCACTCAATTTCCCCGGTTTTTTTCGAATGACGGATGGAATCGCTAATTTTCCGATATCATGCAGCATCGCAGCTAATCGTAAAGAATCTTTACACTGAGCAATTTCCTGTGCAGGCAAGGCTTTTTTGCGAGCCCAGGTTTCATACACTTCCGCCGCATAAGCTCCGACACGGTTGACATGAGCGACCGTTTCCTCAGTATCCCGCAACGCTGTCAGAATTTGAATGATTCCCTGAATTCTCACACGAGTATTTTGGGCCCGTTCGATTGCGCTTGCGGCATTACTCGCAAACAATTGTATGAGCGGGATATCGTCTTCAGGAGCAGCCGTTATGGTTCCGGAATTATCGCGAGGATTAATAAGTTGGATGACGCCGACAATTTTGCCCTGATGCGTTTTGAGGGGAAAGGCCAGGATCGCTGTCAACGTTGTGTGAGGATAATGGGTGTAGGAAGGCTCAGGGATAACGGATTCAACTGATGGAAATTGCGAAATATCGGCAATATTGATGATATTGCCGGTTCGTAGGATATGGTTGGGGATACACTCATCCGGAAGCGGGTAGGACGATGGATCGTACAGATGCTGCTGAGCATTGTCGGGAGATACTGAACACTGGGACACGCCATTCCGGGTATGATGATGTCGGAGCACCTCGCCTTCCATAATATAGATTGAGCCGACTTCAGCATTACCTAACCGCCTTGCTGTTGTCAGGATTTTTTCGAGGAGAAAATCGACATCTCTCGCTTGACCAAAATCTTTACTCACATCCAGGAGTTGTTGAAACGCTTGAGATCTTTCCGTCATGATCGCACCTCATTTCACACACCGCGAGCCAGCCTTCCTCATGTATCTTTCACCATTCCCAGGGCATGGTCTCATATTCTTTTGAGAGGTCATCTCGAATACTTTGAAAAAATTTAAGGTCTTTCAGTATATTGCTGATAAAGACGACGTGTTGCTGCTCTTCATCAATAAGTTTTCTGAACGCCGTCACCGCTGCACCGTTTCCCAGACGGTCGAGGGAGGTACGGAAAAAACTTCATCCTGTTTTTTCCTGATTCAGGGCATATTGGAAGATGTTCATCAATTGTGCTTGTATTGTCACCATATTCTCTGTCCCTCCATATTTTCAGAGACATTTCACCAGAGGCTTCTGCGGGAAAAAGGGCTCCATCATGTAAGATGAAGCCTGTTGTCTTTTTATTCATTGCCGGATTCAGCAAGCGATTGGAGTTGCTCTTCAAGCTCTTGAATTTTTCGCTCCATCGCCCGAATCCTCTTCAACGCGTCAGGGAGTTTCAATAAAGAAACCTGAGATTTTTTCCACATCCGCTGATCCACAGCCGGACTGCCGGAGAGAATCGACTTCTCCGGAACAGATTTTGTTACTCCGGATTGCGCGCCGATCATCACATGATCCCCGATTCGAATATGGCCGACCAACCCAACCTGTCCGGCCAGAGTAACGTGCTTTCCGACTTTGGTGCTTCCGGAGATGCCAACTTGAGAGACGACAACGGAATGTTCATCAATAACGACATTATGCGCAATCTGGACCAGGTTGTCAATCTTAACGCCTCTATGAATATGGGTTTCTCCGAGGGTAGCTCGATCGATCGCGACATTGGCTCCAATTTCAACATCATCATCGATGACTACCGAACCGATCTGTGGAATCTTGTAATATTGGCCGCCGACCGGCGCAAAACCGAATCCATCGCTTCCGACAACCGTTCCGCTATGAATAATCACCCGATTGCCCAGAGAGACCTCTTGCAGCAACGACACGTTCGGATAGAGCACAACATCCGACCCGATCGTGACCCGATCACCAATCACGACTCCCGGATAGATAACCGTCCGGTCGCCGATTCTGACATGATTGCCAATCGAGACATACGCTCCAATCGCGCACAGATCTCCGATCGAAACCTCTTCTCCGAGTTGGCAGGTGTGATGAATACCGGCCGGCGGATGGAATTTTTGCGAAAACAGCGTGAGAATCTGCGCAAACGCCAGATACGGGTTCGAGACTTTGAGAAGGTTGAGTCCGGAACACTCGACATCCGGCGCCACGATCGCGGCTGACGCCTGAGTCTGTTCGAGTTTCGGGCGATATTTCGGGTTGGCTAAAAAAGTAATCTCCCCCTGCCCCGCCTCATCAAGACCAGCGACACCTGCGATTGAAATCGTCCCGTCTCCCACAATCGTTCCCTGAACGTATTCTGCTAACTCAGCTAAAGTTTTTTCCATGCTATTGGACTCGTGCATTGTACTGGCTGATAATCTCTTCGGTTATATTAATTGAACCGGAGCCGTATAAGATACTACCCGCTTCCAGAATCAGAGTGAAGTCGTTCGCGTCCCCATACTCGACAACCAGTTTGCCGACATCTTCCAGAAGCTGTTTCAACGCTCGTTGCTCGATCAGACGCAGTTCACTCTGAGAGTCCTGGACAAAACGTGAAAGATCGCGTTCTTTTTTCCCGATCTCGTCTTGTTTTTGTCGCTTGGCTTCGGCGGTCAACATGTCGCTTTTGCCGGCAAAATCAGTTTTTAACGCTTGAATGTCATCCTTCATCTGTTTGGCTTCATTCTCGAGTTCTTTTGCTTTTGCCTTAATGTCTTCCTGGGCGCGCTGTCCTTCTCCTGATGAATCGATCACCCGTTGCAGGTCGACAAAGCCGATTTTCATATCCGTTGTTTGCGCAACTGCACTCGTCATCATTCCGCAACCAAGTACGACGACTGTCAAGAAACTTGCGATATAAATTTTGTGTGTGTTCTTCATGCTCATTTTTCTCCTTTTGCAATTGATTGTCAATTGGTGATTAGTTGATTGTTGATTACCTGTTATAAATTGTCAATGAGCAATTGACAATTGGTGATTAAAAAAGCGCTCCGACTCCAAAATGAAATTCATCGTAATCCTCACCCGATTCCCGATCGAGTTTATAGCCCCAATCTAGACGAATGAGACCGAGCGGACTGAAGAATCGAACGCCGAGACCAACACTTTTCCGAAAGGTCGAAATGTCGATGTTTTCATCAGCCCCATACACATCGCCCATATCAAAGAAGGCGACCAGCCGCAACTGTTTTTGAACCGGAATGATAAATTCCCCGCTCATCAGGGCCAATGTATTCCCTCCGATCTCTTCGCCGTTTTCATCCTTTGGGCCGACAGAGCGCTCTTCATAGCCGCGAATCGTATCGGCGCCTCCAGCGAAATACCGTTCGGAGATGGGCACTTCATCGCTCCGACCGTATTCCGTGATATAGCCGAGTTTGGTTTTGAATCGAAATGCAAAATCCTTATAAATTGGAAAATAGGTGTTATTGTCAAATTCCAGTTTATAAAAATCATTTTCTCCCTGCAAAAATCCACCGGCGAATTCTCCGGTCACCCTTGTCCGCGAACCTTTGGTCGGCAGCAGAACATTATTGATCGTCGACCGGCTCACCCGGAGCCACGCACTGCTCGTTTTACTCAACCCCTCAGATTCTTTAATGATCGTCGAAGCATTTTCCGAGACGTTTTTTATATCAACCTCACGGTATTCATATTTCAGTGTGGCGAAAATGCGTTCGAACACTTTACGCCCGAGACGTAAGCCCCCACCGACGCTTGATGAATCGTAGGATGTGTATTCCCGTTCGGTTTTGTAGGCATCGATCCCGACCAGATAGTGGGAGTCCATAAAACGTGGCATGGTATAGTTCAGGTTAAAAGTCTGTGATGAGCTTCCCAGGGTTGCGGACAAATTAATCTGGTGCGCCAGCCCGAAAAGATTCGCATACGAAAAACCGCCGGAAAAGACAAAACTATCCAGAGAACTCCAGCCTCCTCCAAAATTGAATGAGCCGGTCGAACGTTCGACAACTGCAATCTCCAGATCGATCGTATTGGGATCGAGGCCATCTTTTAAGTTAAAATTCGCTTCATCGAATAATCCTAAATTGAACACATCTTGCTGGCTTCTCTCAAGTAAAGCGCTATTGAACAGATCACCTTCCTGAATTCGTAATTCTCGTCGGATGACTTTATCACGAGTCACTTCATTGCCTGAAATGGTGACACGACCGAGGTCATGAGGCACTCCTTCACGAATTGCGTAGGTTAAGTTCACCTGTCTCTGTTCCGCATCGATCTGAATTTTGGGGTCGATCAAGAGTTTCCCCTCTGTATTCTCGGAAATAGGCGCAACATACCCTTTTTCTGCATAGACTTCAGATATCGCCAAAATATCCTTGCGAATATTCGAACGGCTGAACGGATCGCCTGACGACACCTTCACAGCATCTTCGAGTACCTCTGTAGAAAACGCCTTGTTGCCCTCGATCGCTACGGTATCAATCGTATATAAATCTCCTTCCTCAAGGGATATTTTAATAAAGAGATCACTGCTGTTTTCTCTGAAATCAAGGTCATATCCTGTAACAGCCGCATCGAGGTAACCGTTATCTGCATAGAAAAATTTTAATCGCTCCAGATCGGTTTGAAACGTGGCTTCTTCATATTTCCCTGTCCCAGTAATAAATGAGAGAAAACCTTTCTCACGGGTGGCCATGCGGTCTTCCAACTCTTTTGCCGGAAATGCGGTGTTCCCTTCAAACGAGATGCCTCGAACCTTCGTTTTTTGACGTTCTTCGATCACATAGGTCAGAATCACACGTTCATCCGGCGCTTCAGCGTCTGGCGTCAGGGTCGATGTCACTTGAGCATTTTGATAGCCTTCTGCATGATATAACTGTCGAATGTTCTCCTCATCATGTTTGATTTTTTGAGGATAAAATTTCAGATTAAACGAGTCGGAAAGATCTGATGGAGTCAGTGTCAAAACCTCTTCAATCTTATTCGCATTGATTTTGTCATTCCCGTCGAATTCAATGTGGCTGATTGGAGGGCGCTCCTGCACAATAAAAATCAAGAAAATTCCATCGGCATCATCCCTGGACTCAACGTCAACCGAGGAGAAAAAGCCGATATCATAGATGTGCTGAATATCTTTTGCGAGGCGTTCCGGATCAAAGGGAGCTCCAACTTTGCTTTCCAGACTGGAAAGAATCGTGTCCTCAGGAATAAGGACATTCCCCCTGGCGGTCATGCCGACAATCGTTCGAATACCCTGAAGTTGAGCTTGTGCCCATGCCTCTGGATGGGGTACGGGGCCTGTCAAGAAAATGACAAATCCCAACATATATATTATCGCTTTCTGTAATCGTTTCATTAGGATAAGAAAAGTGAGGTGAAGGTGAAAGTGAGGTGAAGGTGAAAGTGGGATCGTCTTTCCACGTCTAACCTTCAGGCACTCCCCACTTCAGGCACTTTCCACTTCACACACTTTGAATTCCTGGATTCACTTCAAGCCTGCCATGTTCATGTTCTAGAGTTGCTGAGTCTCTGAAGGCTGGCATATCATGCTCGATCACAACATCAAGTAAACCGCCTTCTTCAAAATGTCCTTTCAAAACCTCTTCAGCGAGTGTGTCTTCTATGTGGCGTTGAATAACTCGCCGTAAAGGCCTCGCGCCATAGGCTGGATCAAACCCTTTCCGAACCAGCCATTCTCTGGCACTCGGCGATAACCTGAGACGTATATTTTTTTCGTGCACCTGCTCATTAATTTCCTCAATCATCAGGTCGATGATTTGGCTGATATGATCTTTAGTCAATGAATGAAATGTAATCGTTCCATCGAGACGGTTGAGAAACTCAGGGCTGAATACTCGTTTCAATTCCCCGTGGATCAGAGTATTCATATGTTCATACGAAAACTCCGCATCGTATCGTTGAAAGCCGAGAGCCCTTCGTTTTTCAAGTAAACGCGCTCCAAGATTCGAAGTCATAATCACCACGGTATTTTTGAAATTCACCGTACGTCCCACCCCATCAGTCAACTGACCGTCATCCAAGACTTGTAAAAGAATATTAAACATATCTGGATGCCCTTTCTCAATTTCATCGAAGAGGATGACCGCGTACGGACAGCGTCGCACTTTTTCGGTTAATTGTCCCCCTTCATCATGGCCGACATATCCGGGAGGCGCTCCGACTAAGCGTGACACGGCAAACTGTTCCATGTATTCCGACATATCGATCCGAATTAATGCAGATTCATCGCCAAATAGATACTGCGCCAGAACCTTTGACAGTTCGGTTTTCCCGACGCCGGTCGGCCCTAAAAACATAAAGGCTCCGACTGGCCGTTTAGGATTTCGAAAGCCGGTTCGTGAGCGTCGGATAGCCTTTGACACCGCGCGGATGGCTTCGTCCTGGCCAATGATTCGGGTGTGAAGCTCCTCTTCCATGTGCAAAAGGCGTTCGGATTCATCTGCCTCAATCCGGCTAAGAGGAATACCGGTCCAGATCGATGACACAATGGCGACGTCGTCTTGACTCACCACAGGACGAGTTTTCTCACGATTTTTCCGCCAATCGACTTTTAATGTCTCGATTTTTTGTCGAAATTGTCGTTCCCGATCGCGGAGTTGAGCAGCTCGTTCAAAATCTTGTTCCTCGACGGCGTCCTCTTTGAGGCGGCCAATCTCTTTCAGCGTTTTCGTGATCCGTTTAAAACCGACAGGATAGGTATAACCTTCGATCTTACGCCGGGAACATGCTTCGTCCAACAGATCGATAGCTTTATCAGGGAAGAATCGATCCGTGATATACTGTTCTGCCAGTTGGACTGCTGTTAAAATGCTGATGTCCGAAATGCTGACCTTATGATATGTTTCGTAGCGGTCTCGCAGCCCTTCCAGAATCCGGACCGTTTCTTCAGAAGAAGGAGGCTGCACGAGAATACTTTGAAAGCGACGAGCCAAAGCCCCGTCTTTTTCAATATGCTTACGATATTCATCGAGGGTCGTTGCGCCGATACATTGCACTTCCCCACGCGACAAAGCTGGTTTTAACATATTGGCCGCATCGATCGAGCCTTCGGCTCCTCCGGCTCCAATCAGTGTATGAATTTCATCAACGAAAAGAATAATATCGTCAGCATGTCGAATCTCTTTCATCACCGCTTTTAAACGCTCCTCAAATTGCCCTCGATATTTTGTTCCTGCCACAAGAGCGCCGAGATCCAGAGAAACCAATCGTTTCTTTCTCATGGCAATCGGAACATCCCCTTGGACGATTCGTTGAGCAAGCCCTTCGACAATAGCTGTTTTTCCGACTCCCGGCTCACCAAGAAGCACCGGGTTGTTCTTGGTACGCCGGCTTAAAATTTGGATGATACGCTCCATTTCACCACGTCGGCCGACAATCGGGTCGAGTTTATCCTGTCGAGCAAGTTCGGTGACATCCGTACTAAACTGTTTTAACACCCGCAATTCCTTCTCGGCCTTTGCTTTCTTTTGGGCAGTTTTGAGAACCGAGAGAATCTGACGTTTTAGTTTCTCTTCTGTCAATCCGTATTCACGCAGTATTCGCGAGGCTAAATTATATCGTTCCCGAAAAATTCCCAGGAGAAGGTGTTCGGTGCCAATATAATTATGCTGGAAGTGTCGAGCGTATTCAATAGCAAATTCCAGGGATTTCTTTGCAGCAAGGGTAAACGGGATTTCTCTAAGATCGACAGACACCTTCCCTCGAATAATTCGCTTTTCAAGCTCTTGTCTTAAAGACGACGGGGGCATGTGTAATTCCTGTAGGCAAGCAACTGCCACACCTCCGCCTTCTTTTAACAAGCCAAGAAACAGATGTTCACAATCGAGGCTGTCATTTTTTAAGCGACCGGCCTCGTTTCTTGACATCATAATAACTTTTCGCGCACGTTCTGTAAACCGGCTAAACATAAATGTCCTAGTGTGTGTTGTAACAATGTTGCCCGGAGCGCATTTTCAGTCGATGAATCGATTGGCTCCGAAGAAGACCGTTCCAGTTTATTCTGTCGCAGCCCATACGTTCGGATGTGGGCAGGCTGTATGCGAGTCATAAGTTGATTCAGTTGTTGCAAATGACGAAACTGAGGCTGACGAACGCTCTTCCGCCAGGAATGCAGGCCGGGCTCAACGGCCAAACGGCACATAGCGATAAGCTCCTGACCGCATTTCAATGTCATCGAATCTGTGCTCATCAGGTATCTCTGGGCTTGGCGTATTCGTCGTTTCAGCTTGTATGAAGGGTTGTTAAACAGGGCCTTACGAGCGAACCGTTCCTGTTCAATCAGACACCTGCACAGTCCTTCAAGCTTTCGTAAAATGGAAGCAGCATGTTGTTCTCTGGGATTTTGATAGGAAATTTGAAGCACATATCCCTGAACTTCACTTCCTTCGCCATACATGCCTCTTACAGTATAGCCAACGTCGATGCAGTGGCGAATCAGGGTCGGCATACGTTTCGAGATGATAAGTCCGGGAGCAAAGAGCATTACAGAAGCTCTGATTCCAGAACCGGCATTACTGGGACATGTTGTTAAGTAGCCATCGTCACGAGAGGCAGCATAGTCGAGATGACATTGGAGATGCCGGTCGAATATATGGGCCGCTTTCCAGGCTTTATGCAGGGACAAACCTTCGAAAAAGGTTTGAATTCTCAGATGATCTTCCTCATTGACGAGTACGACGGGATATTGGCGGCGGGGAGAAAAAACAACAGCCCGATAATTTCCATGAACTGCCGAAAAATGGCTGATCAGGTGCTCTTCTTCCAGAAGTTTCCGGTCGAGGGAAGCCGCATGATCGAGCGAAATCATGGTATGAGAGCGAAAATATGTATCCTGGCTGATAGCCCTTTGTACACGATCAAAGACAGCTTTCCGTTCCCGGTCGGATGCTGTGGGCGGAAAACAATACCCTTGCAGGTTCCGAGCCAGGCGCACGCGGCTTGTGATAACATAAGGAAGTGTGTTCATGAGCACCGTCTTGATCAAACGCTCATCCCTCCATGAAGTGTCCATCGGTCATTTCACCGTCTTTCAGATGGATAATATGATCTGCCATGACGGCAAGTTGTTCATTATGCGTAACAAGTACAATAATAATCTCTGTTTCCTGATTCAGTCGCAGCAAGAGTTCACGTATGGTGTCTCCAGTCTTCGTGTCAAGATTCCCCGTTGGTTCATCGGCAAAAATGATCGTTGGCTCATTGACAAGCGCCCTGGCTATGGCAACCCTCTGCTGTTCTCCACCCGAGAGTTCTCCCGGCTTATGCTGCATTCTGGCTTGCAAGCCAACCTCTTGCAGGACCCGTTGCGCTTTTTTCCTGGCGACTGCCCGAGCAACTCTATTGATGTAGAGTGGCATCATCACATTCTCTAAAGCGGTAAATTCCGGCAGGAGGTGATGAAATTGGAAGACAAATCCGATATGGGCATTTCGAAACCGCGCCAGTTCGGCATCTTGCAGTTCGAATATGTTGGTTGTCCCGTAATGAACCGTTCCCACTGTCGGTCGATCCAGTGCCCCTAAGAGATGGAGAAGCGTACTTTTCCCGGCTCCTGATGCTCCAACAATGGATATCATGTCTTTCGTATCGATTTCCAAATCGATATTTTTGAGAACCTGGAGAGTTTCAGAGCCGATTTCAAACGTTTTCCCGACTCCCTGTACACGAAGGTATTTACTCATAACGAAATATGGTCACCGGGTCTAATTTTGAGGCTTGTCTCGCTGGATAAATCGTTGAGACAAAGCAAATGCTTAAGGATATCAGCACAACAAGCAGCACATCTTGGGCAGTGACCTCGAAACGAAGATAATCCAGATAGTAACTTCCTCCGTTCAAACGAATCCATTTATACGTATCAGCCGCCCACCCCACAAACACTCCCAAACCAGTTCCAATCAGTGTCCCGATACATCCGATCACAACCCCTTCGAGCATAAAAATTTTCAAAATACTTGCAGACGTCGCACCTAACGATTTCAAGGTCGCAATATCAGTCTGTTTCTCCATCACCATCATTACCAACGTACTGATGATGTTAAACGCTGCCACTAGGATGATCAAAGCCAGGATTAAAAACATCGCCAATTTTTCAAGGTTGATCGCGGAAAAGAGGCTCTGGTTCAATTCGGTCCAGTCCTGGATATGGTAATTTCCCCCGAGCAGTTCCCTGATTGATGCGGTCATCGATTTCGTGTGATACACATTGTCAAGTCGCACTTCCAATTCTGAAATATCGTCTCCCATACTAAAAAACCGTTGAGCGGCTGTCAAGGAAATATATGCGAGTCCTGCATCGTATTCATAGAATCCAGAGCTCATGATACCGACAACCCGGAATTTTTTTAATTTGGGAATCGTTCCTATTGGAAGGATTCGCCCTTGCGGCAAGATCATCGTGATGTCATCGCCCGTGCCCACACCGAGCATTCTGGCAACTTCTCGCCCGATAATCACGCCGTCACGTTGAGGACCGCCTAAAGCATCTTTATTGAGGTGCTTGACATTCAGATAGTCTACATGCCCCTCAACCAGGCGTTGTTCAAGATAATTCAGACTACCCTGGCGAGAATCGATCCCCACCACCTTGATTCCGGTCACATATTCACCGGCTCCAAGAAGAACTTGCCCTGTCACGGTCGGCGACACGCTAAAAACATGCTCAAGCTTTTGGAGACGCTCAAGAAGTGTGCGATAGTCACTCGCAAGACCAACAGGCTGTTGGACCGTAATATGGGGCATCGTCCCAAGAACTTTATCACGAATATCACTTTTGAAGCCAGTCATGACCGCCAGAACGAGAATCAGAGCAGCAACACCGACTGCAACCCCTCCGATCGAGATCAGGCTGATCAGAGAAATAAAAGCCTGTTTTCGTTTGGCTTTCAGATAACGAAGACTGATAAATAATTCGTATGACATATGCTCTGTTAGTATCACTCTCTTTTAGAAAGTTCCCGACGTCCAGATTTTTTTATGAGATGCCCTCTTCTTTTCCCGCGATGCTTCCATCCTGCTACGTCATACACCCTCCGGACATATGCATGCCAAATGATGATAGATCGCACTGACCAGGCTAGAAGACACAAAAAAAAGGGAGTCACAAAAGTAACTCCCTTTTTACATATCACGTCCCCAGGGGGATTTGAACCCCCGTCGCCGCCGTGAAAGGGCGGTGTCCTAGGCCAGGCTAGACGATGGGGACAACACAAATTGCTCTGTGCCATCTCCTTAAGACGAGGGGTAACTTAGATAAAGAGGGATGTTTTTGTCAATAAAAAATTACAATTTTTTATTTTTTTTTATAAAGACGACCTCCAAAGAAGTCAAGAAGTCATGGGCGATTACGATACAATAGACTTTGTCGGAATAGGCTTAGCCCTACTCTCCCCCTTCAAAATTTCTTGACACAACCTCCCTGAGAAGCTATAGCTTTTTAAGAAATGAAATCGTACTGTTAATTTTTACTTTGTTTGGTTGCCCCTCCATTGACATTGGTCGTCTCAAAGGGTGATTTGTTAATGTATTCGCCCACTACAAACGATCGGAGGAGTCTCTTATCATGCAATTTGACACAGTAAAAACTCTTTATCCAATTATATTTTTGGAATAACGGACACATACGTCCAGAACCTTATGAAGACACTCTGGCTCACAAAAATTCGACTCTTTTTTACGATTAGCTCCTCCACCAGGAGTATTCGAGACTACATCAATGCAATGACGCAAGAGAGTCGGACGAGTCTTTATTACGAAGAGAATAAACGGCTCATTATACAAAAAATCCTTGAAGTCGTTGACATGGTTCAGGAGTTCATCGCTCCGGAAGAGCCTCCGCCGGAACTCCCCGACTATGAAAAGTTTTCTCCGGAAGATGTTAGTCTTTCCCTTGGGCAATTGCTCGTTTTATTTCGACGAACCTTGTTGCAACTTCAACAAACTCCTCCTAAAGTTCAGGAAAGCGCTCTCGATATCCTTACGTCGTATTTTATTGAATTGCAGGGCCTGTACGATCTTATTTTCGTGAGCAAACTCGGAAAGAATTCTTCAAGTCTTCCCCTTTCTCCTTCAGCTATTGAAGAGCACCAGAGCCGATACCTTCGTTTGGATGAAGAGTTCGAACACGATCAGTTGATTCAAGAGTACCGAAGCGTCAAATATAAATCTTTAATGAACACGTCGCTCAGACACCATCTACATGTCATTTTGTTCGATATCCTCCCTTACTGGTTATGGATGCTAGCAAAGGAATCGATTCAAAGAACCCCTCGCTGTCAAGGTATACTCGACCCTGATTCTATCACATCTGTCGGTGAGCTTCGGACCTTACTCAGTAAACATCCATTAACAGAATCGACTAAATTAGTTGTCGCACTGCATCGCCATACGATGCGAATATTCGATCTGTTTTTTACCAAGATCTTCTTGAAGTGGGGACGCCCGCTGTTTGAGCTGCTCGTCCTGGCTATTTGGATCCAAACCGTCAAGGATCATATTGTCCCGGAAAAACATCGTCCTGATTGGCAAGCGCAACATCTCGACGTAGGAAAAGAGGCAATCGAGCTTCTAAAAGGTTCCGGCAAGATTAAAATGTCAAGCGCGTTTTTTATGCAGCCTCGAATTAAATTTCGTCTCGAACGCTTCTTGATTTTTAAGATCCGAACGATGACAGTCGGAGATATTGTTCGAACAACTGAATTAGGGAATTGGATGCGTCAAAACTCCCCGGATGAATTTTTACAATTTTTTAATGTTGCTCTTGGTGACATGGGAGGGCTTGGAATCCGAACAATGCCCGAACATGAAATTATGGAAACCAAGGATACGCAGTGGCTCTATGGGGCGCTGATGAGCTTTATCCCCGGGGGGATGACAAGCCCGGGCAGTATTGTGATGCGAAAGACAAATTACGGGCTCACCAAGTCTCAGCAGCTCTTGCGCGAGATACTCTTTTACGATCCAAGGTTCAAAGGCTCGTCCGGATTGTTTACTGATATTATAACGATGGTGAAAAGTATTCTCGTGCTGGATAAAGGACGGGTCGGAAAAGCTCTTCAGAAAACCGAAAGCTTTACAGGGAAAAAGCGCGGGTTTTAACAAAATGAACGGTGAAAAGTAAAAAGTGAAAAATTATGTTTCTCCTACATGTTTCCTTCTTTGTTTTTCATCTTTCATTGTTCATTCTTTTCGCGTGAACCCAGACGATGGTACGCTCGGTCACTTCTTCGATCGTGAACAAAGTGCCTTGGTGTTCTAGATGTTCCCCGGGGATAGGGATATGACGAAACTTGGAAAGTAAAAAACCTCCCAGCGTTTCAAACGCACCTTCAGGAATCTTGAATGAAAGGGTTTCATTGATGTCGTCAATTTCCATTCGGGCATTGATCCGAAACGATCCATCCGGCAGTTTTTGATACATATCGCCGCTCAGTTCATCAAACTCGTCTTCAATATCTCCAACAATCTCTTCCAATGAGTCCTCAAGCGTCACGATTCCAAGTGAACCGCCATACTCGTTCACAACGATCGCGATTTGTGCTCGATGGTGCTGCATCCCTTTGACAAGCTCTACCAGCGGCATCGTATTTGGCACATAATAAGGTTTTCTGATGAATCGATCAATAGCCGTATCATCGGGAGTTGCCTTGAGGAGATCGAAGGCATGAATGACCCCGATCAGTTGGTCGACCCGATCCTCATAAATCGGAATACGGGAAAAACCGCATTCCTGAATTTGCTCGATCGCTGTTGAAATCGCTGCGCCCTTTTCAAGCGCATACACATCGACCAACGGCACTAGCACCTCCTCAACTGTGGTATCGCCAAATTCAAAGACCCGGCTCATCATTTCTTTACGCTGTTGTTCGGCGTCAGTTCCCCGGGTATCCGTCCGAATAAGAAATTTCAATTCTTCTCGTGTCAACGTTTGCTGTCGTTCTTTTTTTTCAACCCCGATTCCGCGCAGAATAGCATTGGTGATGGTCGACACTAGGAGAACGACGGGGTAAAACAGCGTGAAGGCCATATTTAATGGAACGGCAATAATGGGAACCAGGGCATCGGCATGTCGCTGAAAAACGCTTTTCGGAACGATTTCACCAAAGAGTAACACCAGAGGCGTGAGAATCACCGCAACATACAATTCCACGTTATTGGAAAATCTGGGAATGCCCGAAAAAATGGTCGTTAAGAGGACTGATGCAAGCACAACAGAAATATTTGTGCCAACAAGGGTGGTTCCCAGAAAGCGTTCAGGCTGCTGCAGCATTTTTTGTGCCTGAGCTGCCCCTTTCGAACCAAGCGACACAAGATGACGCAACTTAATTTTATCGACAGAAATAATAGCAATTTCCGAACCGGAAAAAAACCCTTCGAACAAAAGACAGCACACAATAGCCGCAGAACCAGCCCATATTAATGTTGTCATACAAGAAATACCTCTTGAAATGTTTTACACTGTTCGTTTTTTCACGACAAAGGCACAAAGAACATCAAGAAATCTCTCAAAGAAGCTCTTTGTAATTATTGTATCCAGGACGCATGGGCGATAGCCTTCACGATTTTTTTGTCGTTTTGGAAACGATAAATTCGAGGATGCGAATGTTTCGAACTTTGCTGACCGTTAATGTGAGCTGTTCAATCGTGATTGTGTCGCCCTTTCTGGGAATTCGGCCCAATTGATCGAGAAATAACCCCGCAACAGTTCCATAATATTCCGGTGAAAAATCTGTGTCAAACTCCTGATTGAACTCGTGAATATGCATCATCGCATTCACTTTATACCGCTGTCCGTCCGCAAGCGGCACGCACCAGAGAGTCGTCTCCCGATCGAATTCGTCGGAAATATCTCCAACAATTTCTTCGAGAATATCTTCCAGGCTCACAAGACCAGCGGTTCCGCCATACTCGTCGACAACGATTGCAATATGAATCTTCCGCTCTTGAAACTCTTTTAATAATTTCTGAACTTTTTTGTTCTCTGGAATAAAATAGACCTCCCGAAGGAATTGCTGTAAGTGGAAGTCGTGATGATCGCCATGAATCGACGGAAGCAGATCCTTGACATACACAATTCCTACGATTTCATCGAGTACCTCACGATAGACGGGGACTCGCCCATGCAATTCTTTTCGGCATTTTGCAAGAATAGTTTCGAAACTATCGTCAAGAGAGAAACAGAACATGTCAGGGCGAGGGATCATAATCTCCTTGACAGTCATTTCACTAAAGTCGAACAGATTATCAATCATCTTTTTCTCTGCTGACTCGACGACTCCTTCCCGTTCGCTTACATCGACCAATGTTCGAAATTCCTGCCCGTTGAGTAATCGCTCATGACTGTTCCGCGACCCTTCGAGGAGTCTGAGCATTCCATCGGCGACCGCGGTCAGCACGATTCGCAGCGGAAAAATGATTTTCGAAAAGAACAAAAGGGGGCGGCAGACAAAAAACGCATAGCCCTTGGGAAATTGAACGGCAAAGGTTTTTGGAGTGACCTCACCGAAAATGAGAAGGAGAATCGTCATCCCAACGGTCGCCACAACCGGGCCGGCCTGCTCACCAAAATAGCGGATAGCGAGGGATGTCGCCGTCGAAGAGGCAAAAATATTCACGACCTCGTTCCCGATGAGAATCGTCACGAGAAGATTGCTGGGATGCTTGAGCAAGTTGGCAATAATTTTTGCTCTGGACGATCCCTGCTTTTCAAGGTGTTGAATTCGAATCGGATTCAACGAAAAAAATGCCGTTTCCGTCCCGGAAAAAAATGCAGAGCAACACAGCAGTATCGCAATCAGGATAAATGAACTGATCAGAAATTCCATGGGATCGATTATAAAAGGGTTACGCACCCGGCCATACCATTCGCCGGCAATTGACAATTGGATAAACGTTAAAAGACATTGCCTCCTTCGGCGTCGGTATGATGGGTATCCAGGTTTTCAAAACGAGTATATTGCTTGACAAATGCGAGTTGCACCGAACCGACCGGCCCGTTTCGCTGCTTGCTGATAATAATTTCGGCAATCCCCTCCGGAGCTTCCTCAAAGTAGACTTCCGGACGGAAAATAAACATCACGATATCCGCATCTTGCTCGATGGCCCCAGATTCACGAAGATCAGAGAGCTGTGGACGTTTGTCGGGACGGTTTTCGACGGCGCGGCTGAGCTGGGAAAGGGCAATAACCGGCACACTCAGTTCTTTGGCCAGAGTTTTCAGAGAGCGTGAAATCTCCGTAATCTCCTGCTGCCGATTCTCGCGGCGAGCTTTGGGCTGCATCAGTTGCAGATAGTCCACAATGATAGCGCCCAGCCCTTTCTCCATTTTAAGCCGTTTCGATTTCGCCCGCATTTCCAAGATCGACATCGCGGGCGTATCATCAATATAAATCGGCGCATTCGAAAGAATTTCCGAGGCATGGGTCAGGCGATCCCAATCCTCTTCCTGCAAATCTCCGATGCGGACAATATTTGAGTCCAGCCGGGCTTCAGCGCACAACAGGCGGACGCCGAGCTGCTCTTTCGACATCTCCAGGCTAAAAATGGCTGTGGGAATTTTTTCCCGAACTCCCATGTGTTGGGCGAGGTTTAAACAGAAAGACGTCTTTCCCATGGACGGACGGGCGGCGAGAATCACGAGATCCGAGGGTTGAAAACCGGAAGTCATGCGGTCAAGTTCGACAAAACCGGTCGGAGCACCGGTTACAAGGGTCTGCTGAGTGGAGAGTTCCTCGATCTTTTCATATCCGGCTTTAACGATGTCACGAAGTGGGGTAAACGCCTGTTTAATCTGCCCTTCCGAGATTTCAAAGATACGCTGTTCAGCCTCTTCGAGAATACTGCTGACGTCTTCAGAATCGTCGTAACAGCGGGTCGCGACTTCAATCGAAGCATTCAGCAGCCGTCGGGCAATCGATTTCTCATGGACAATTCTGGCATGAAATTCGATATTCGCCGCTGTCGGCACCACATCGACCAGCGAGACGAGATAGGCAGGCCCGCCGACATGTTCGAGATCATTGCGACGTTCTAATTCATCGCGTAACAAGAGCAGATCGATAATATCTCCTCGTTCATTCAGGGTCAGCATGGCTTCAAAAATTTTCTGATGACTTGGGCGATAAAAATCCGACGGATGGAAAATTTCCAGGGCTTTAAAAATCGCATTATTATCGAGAAGAATGGCTCCCAGTACGGCTTGCTCGGCTTCGAGGTTATATGGAGGCTGCTTTTCAAGTGATTGTTTGGATAGTGTATCCATGCTGTATGGCGCTCGTACTCCTTTCTGCTCCCTGAATGAGATTGCACGTGATGTGTCTCGTGCGTCCTGGAATGTTCTGTTCTTGTTGAGCTACATGTTGGGTTGAGGGTGCTTTGTCAAGGATCTTTTACTCAAAAGGCAATTCGATTTCATAGACCTTGATTGGCCGATCGAACCCCTTCACCTTAATCTCTCCTTTGTCGAGAGTCTCAATCTCCTGGCAAATATGGTCATAGGTATTTTGACTGATCAGAACCTGGCCAGGGGTGGCCGACGATTCCAGGCGCTGTGCAAGATTCACTTCACTTCCAAGCACCGTGTATTCCATGCGGTCAGCCGATCCCATATTGCCGACGATCACATATCCGGTGTTAATGCCGATCCGAATAACGATCGGATCTAAACCTAATTCTTTTTGAATCTCTGGCCCAATCTCACGAACAGCTTGTTGCATATCGATGGCTGCTCGGACGGCTCGTAACGCATGATCCGGATGAGCAATCGGATCGCCGAAAAAACACAAAAGACCATCGCCGATAAATTTATCGACAAAACCGTCATATTCAAACGCAATTCGTGTCATCTGACTGAAATACATGTTTAACAAGCGGTGAATGGCTTCCGGTTCGATTTTGTCGGACAGGGTGCTGAACTGGCGGACATCGGAAAACATAATCGTGATCTCTTTTCGTTGTCCGGTCAGGGCCAGACTCTTCGGATTTTCAAGGATTTGCCCTAACATTTGTTTCGACACATAGGTTTTAAAGGCCGAGCGCAAATGTTTCCGTTCTCGTTCTTCGGTGGCATACCAATAGACGATGATCAAGGCATACGCCAGAAGAAGAGAACTCAGCACCGGCTGTACCAATTTTAAAATAATTCCGGTCCAATTGAAAAGCACGGTTGTAAATACGATATATCCCAGCGTGGAAGACAACATCGCAAGGGTAAAACGCAGTGGCGATAGACGAGGGAAGATCATAGAAATAAAAAAAAGCAACAGCAGCGTAATCGCAACATTGCTCCCCCAGCTCGTTTCATGCAAAAACCTTTGCGTAAGAATCGTGTTCATAACTGCCGAATGGATAAAAGCAAGCGGATAATTGGTCTCGATCGGTGTCGGTCCAATATCTCCTGTTCCCGTAGAAATATATCCGATCGTACAGATGCGATCTCGGAAATCCGCCTCACGAGCTTCCATGAGCGCTGAATTGTTTTCGACGGCCAGAATATCTGAAAACGAATGGGATGTATATTGTGATGGATAATTGACGCGGATCTGTAGGCGATCGTCAACCGGAATGCGGATATTGACCCGCGACTGAGCCTTCGGATATCGAGCCTCACGAAGCTCGATGAATTCTCCAGGGACCATGACAACATGCTCAGGAGAAACATCCAAATATGCCAAAACTGCCGCAAGTGATAATGATGGGATGAATTGCCCTTGAACTTCGACAACCAGGGGAATTCGGCGGAACACCCCATCAGAATCAGGAGTTGCTGAAATGTGGCCCAATCCTTGTGCTGCCTGCGACAAGCCTTGCATAGGAGCGGCGGCTCGGTTGGCATACCACAACATTCCGGGCTTTTGCAGGGTAAAGGGATACTGAAACCGCTGTAACATCTTTTCAACGCGCTGGCGATCGTTTTCGCCGGTATACACAAAGGGATCGTGCATCACCAACTCGAGGTATGCTTCATCGCCGAGTTGTTCAGCTTGTTCGTCAGAAAGGCTGTCAAAATCGATACAGGTATGGCCGCTCTGCTCGTCGATCTGCTCGAATGGTGAGAGTATCGGATGAATCGCAGGATAACGTTCTAGAAATTTTTGATATTCTTGTGGCGTAAAGCAGGGATGATCAACAAGTTGAAACGGCGCTGCAAGGATAGTACGACAATTACGTTGAACGGCTAGTATGAGGTCTCGGTCGCTTTCTGGCGAAGAGGCTCGTGGGAAAATAATGTCCAAACCGATCACAGATGTGCCAAGCAACCCCAACAGGTCGATCATGCGAGCATGAATCGAGCGATCCCACGGCCAGCCTCCGATCTCATCCAGACTAATGTCATCGATGCCGATATGGGTGATATATGGAGAGACCTCAGAGTCTTCCCGAAGGCGAAAACGATAATCCAGGGTTTTTTCTTCCCACTCTTGAAAGAATTGAGGAAATACCAATCCTAATACCGTGATGATCAAAAAGGCAAAGAGGCTGAGACCGATTGATATCGCGTATTTATTCTGAAAGGAATGTTTCATAAATTATGACATGGAACGAGAGAAACTATACACCGATATGTATAGGCCAGTATTTCAACAAAGCATGAAGCATTCCTCCTCGTCAAAGGAGGAGGAATGGGAGAATAAAAACGATCACGGTTATGTCTTACGGAGCCTTGTCCTCTTTCTGCTTTTCAGCACGGCCCGATGTGCCGGTTGACCCAATCGGAGGAAGCGCTGATTTTCCTGCTGTACCGGTTGACCCAATCGGAGGGAAAAATTTTCCGCTTGTGCCGGTTGACCCAATCGGGGGAAGTGCCCCTCCGGCCTTTTTCAAAAACGCCCGTGTGCCTTTGATCTCGATCGTCACACTATTCCCTGACCATTCCTGCCGTTGCAGTTGTTCCAGACGTTTTTGCAGGTCTTTCAGGCGAGATTCATCATCGTGTTTAATCTCGTAAAAACTTTCGGTATCAAAATCGGCTTGAAAGAGGTCAATTTTTTTCGGACTGCAAAACAGGTTGATCGTTTCATACCCTCCGGGTGGCGCCACTTCGATTGACAGGTTGAAGTCGTATAATGTCGAATATACACGTTGTCCTTCGATCTGTACTTCAGGAACGGCACTATTCGGTGCAAAAAACAGAATATCACCGGAGGTCGAAATATGCATGATTGTGACATAACTATCTTTACTCACCCTGAATCGCATTTCAAAAGAATCTCCAACATTGTACGTGTCTTTTTCCGTGCCCATATCCACCTGAATGCTGTCCCCCGGGGAGAGGGTTTCCAACGTTTTTATGACCTGCTTATAGGTTTCACTAAAAATAGGCTGCTCCTGAGCATTCGCTCCAGTATCATGGAACACGCTCAACAGCAACACAACCATAACTAGTATTGTACCTGTTCTCTTTCTCATCAGAATATCCTCCTGCAACCGTGATGGAGAGGGAAGAACAGCAGCCATTCTCTTCCTTGCCCCTGGACGGTTAGCGTTTCCTGCCCCTCATGGGAGGGACGTTGGTATGATGCTCTTCAGCCTCGCGAAAATCAAAACCATCGGTCACGCGTTCCTCTCCCGGGATTGGTAGGCCGGCGGTTTTAATCCTCAAGCGTAAATTGTTTGCGCTATCAGCGTTGACAAGCGCTTCTTCGTATGAAATAATCCCGTCTTTATAAAGGCTAAACAGCGCCTGATCGAAAGTTTGCAAGCCTTCATTGGTCAACTGTTCCATTGCCTCTTTGATCATATCAAGCTCACCTTTTTTAATAAGATCGGCAATCCGGGGTTTATTGAGCAAAATTTCGACTGCTGCTCGACGTTTTCCATCAACGGTTCGCACCAGTCGTTGAGAGATGATCGCCCGGAGATTGAGCGAGAGCTGTAAATAAATCTGTTCGTGTTTTTCAATGGGGAAAAAATTCATGATACGCTCAATCGCCTGATTTGCATTAGTGGCATGAAGAGTTCCTATCGATAGGTGACCGGTCTCAGCGAATCCAACCGCATGCTCCATCGTTTCAGCATCACGAATTTCACCTAACAGAATGACATCCGGCGCCTGGCGCAGGGTATTCTTCAGAGCAGCTTTAAAAGAAACCGTATCAGTCCCGACTTCGCGCTGGGTGATAACGCATTTTTTATGAGAATGTACGAATTCGACGGGATCTTCAATGGTGATAATATGACCAGGGGAATGACTGTTTCGATAATCGATCATGGCCGCAAGAGATGTCGATTTTCCTGAGCCGGTTGCCCCAACCACAATCACAAGCCCACGCTTTGTCATGACAATCTCATTGAGGGAGGAAGGGAGTTTCAATTGATCCGTGGTCAGAATTTCCATTTTAATCTGACGGATCACCGCGCCAGTACAATTCATCTGACGAAAGATATTGACACGGAAACGACCTAGCTTCGGATAAAATAGGGCGAGGTTACATTCATAGGTCTCCTCAAATTCCTGTTTCTGTTTGGCATTCATCATCTGATTCGCCAGATTTTCCGTGTCCTCCATTGTCAGCTTATACTTTCCGGCGGGCTGTGTGATCCCATCGATCCGGTACATTGGAGGCGCATTATATGTCAAATAGATGTCCGACGCATCATGTTTCACCATGAATTCCAGCAACTGTTCAATCTTAAGCCCCATGGAGTTCTCCTTTGTAAAAAAATCATCCCAAGCGTTATCTCCGTCTTGTAGCGGAAGCTTTTCGTTTTATTTGCATTTCTCGTTGTTTTTGCTTAAAATTCTTAAAGAGATCCGGGTTGGCCGTTTTTGTCATCGCCTCTTCCATCGTGACGACCTTTTTCATTACAAGTTCGACCAGAACTTGATCCATTGTCTGCATCCCATATTGGGTCCCTGTTTGCATGATCGACGGAATTTGGTGAATTTTCGCTTCGCGAATCAAGTTTCGTACAGCAGGAATCCCGATCATAATTTCCAACGCCAAAACCCGTCCTTTACCATCCGCTTTTTTCAAAAGGGATTGAGAGACAACCGCCCGCAATGATTCCGACAATTCAGCGCGCACCTGCCCCTGTTCCGAGGCAGGGAAGACGTCGATAATTCGGTCGATTGTTTTCGGTGCGCTGCTGGTATGTAGTGTTCCAAACACAAGATGTCCTGTTTCGGCAGCCGTCAAGGCCAGTGAAATCGTTTCCAGGTCACGCAGTTCACCGACCAGAATAATATCCGGGTCCTGACGCAGCGCGCCGCGTAGCGATCGGGCGAAACTGTGGGTGTCTGGTCCGACTTCGCGCTGGTTGACAAGACAGTTTTTGGATTGATGCACAAACTCGACTGGATCTTCGATCGTGAGGATATGCCCGAAGTCTTCTTTATTCACCAAATCGATCATCGCAGCCAAGGTCGTGGATTTGCCGCTGCCGGTCGGCCCAGTTACCAGAACCAGCCCCTTACTCGCCCTTGAAACCTCTTTTAAAATCGGGGGCAGTCCCAGCTCTTCAAAGGTCAAAATTTTTGTGGGAATCTGTCGGAAAACCGCTGCTTCGCCCCTCCGCTGAACAAAGGCATTAACACGAAAACGAGATTCGCCTCCGGGAAGTTCAATCGAAAAATCTGATTCAAGATCTTCGGTAAACTTCTTCTGTTGATTGTCGTTCATGATGTCGAAAATCATTTTATGAGCTTCTTCCGATGTGATTGGGGGAACATTCAGCTTTTTCATGTTCCCGTGAACCCGAAACATCGGCGGTTCTCCAGCACTCAAGTGGATATCGGAGGCTCCTTGTTTGATCGCGAATTCAAGTAACTGCATGACATCCATAATGTATTTTATCTCCATTGAACATAATAGACTTTCTTATCGTAAAACGTGATATTTTTCTGAGAGAGGGTGAGACAATACTTCTTGACAAAAGCTTCCTTATTTAGACTATAGGATGGCATTGACAGATGTCAAGAGAAAAATCTTTGTTCACCTTCTTCTGGAAAGTATGCTGCTTCATCAAGTAAATACGCTGGATAACGATTTACTCGAACGCGTCAGGCAAGGAGAATCCTGGGCCTATCGTTCGTGGGAACCTGCTGCCGTTGCTGTCGTACTGGGCCGGGGAAACAAAGCTACTTTAGAAGTATACGAAGAACGCTGTCAACACGACAATGTGCCGATCATCAGGCGGCGCGGCGGAGGGGGAACAGTAGTACTTGCTCCTGGAGTACTTGTGGTTTCGGTTGTGAAGCGCGTGAAGCATCGTTATCGTTTTCAGGAATATTTCGATCAAATCAATACCTATCTCATTGAAGCATTACAGCGTGTGGGCCTCGATGAGTTGAGTCAGCGAGGTATTTCAGACATCTGCCTCTGCGACCGGAAGATCCTCGGTTCTTCGATGTATCGCAGCAAAGAGATCCTTTTCTATACAGCTTCTCTCATGGTTTCAAATGACATACAGCTTCTCGACCGATATTTACGCCATCCTTCCAAAGAACCCGATTATCGCCAGGGACGTCCCCACCTCGATTTTACCACCACGATTTGCCGCAAATATCCTCAACTCAACGTTGCCGATATTCAAGCCGAAATCGATCGCGTTTTGTTGCATCGAATCGCGGCAATCGAGTAATTGGAGATTTATGTCCAGGCATTTTTAAGACGACAGATACGTCGATACGATTGTTCGATTCGTTCTTCCGGAATCAGGCCATGTGAAATAAAGTTTTTGACAATGCCTGCGACTCTTGCGACAATGTGCTCATCGTAATGGAGATTATTGCCGAAGGTTAGCAGATCGACTCCAGCATGAAGAGCCTGTCGAATGATCGTTTCCAGAGAATACTGAGCTGAGACTGCCTTCATCTGTAAGTCATCGGAAATGATGACCCCATCATAGCCGAGTTCGACGCGTAACAGATCGTGAAGCACAGGATGCGACAACGTGGCTGGCCATTTTGGGTCGAGTCCGGCGTGAAAGATATGCGAAGTCATGACCATATCGCACAATCCTTCGTCGATGAGCTGCCGATACGGCAGGAGTTCGTCAGGCGACCAGTTCTCTGTGACATCCACAAAATCCAGGTGTGTGTCTTTTGTGGCGCTGCCGTGACCGGGAAAATGCTTGAGCGCGCATGCAATGTGCCAGGCGTGATGCTCCTGAATCCAGCATCTTGCATGAGCAGTGACGACATCGGGATTCGCCGAAAAACTGCGTTCGACCTGGCCGATAACTGGACAATCAGCATTGACATTCAGATCGACAACGGGTGCAAAGTTTATATTGATGCCGAGAAGGGACAGTGTTTGAGCGGTTGAAGCAGCATAACGCCGGGTTTGCTCAAGATTATTGAGTTCGCCGAGATATTGCGCCGAGACCGTCGGCGGAAATCCGAAACGCTCTTTTAAGCGATTGACGCGGCCCCCTTCCTGATCGATACCTATTAGTAAAGGTGATTGCGCGGCATCTTGCAACGATGCGATGAGTTGTGCGACCTGAGATGGACTCTGAACATTCCGTTCTGGTGATTTGAGAGCAGAATCATAATCGAATAAAATGATGCCCCCAAGATGCCGTTCTTGAATGTCCCGAAAGATAGGAGAATTGTGATCGAGAGCCAAGCCACGAAAACCTGCTATAAGCATGTGGCCGATTTTTGCTTCTAAGCTCATAATGAAGGAATCAGGTTTTGAAGGAATTTTAAATCGTCAGCAGAAGGAGGGAAAGCGCTTTGATAAAAAAATCGGGGTGAGAGGATTTGAACCTCCGACCCCTTGCTCCCGAAGCAAGTACGCTACCAGACTGCGCTACACCCCGAATCTTTATTATCATATTGATGACGATGTGGCAAAAATATGCCCACTGATAAAATTGTCAAGTCAAAAATTGCAAAAGTCTTGAAAAATCGCTCAAAAAACATATTTCAGTAAGACAAATCCTCCAATGAGGGCAATGGTAAAGGCCATGACCAGAAGGTTGAAATATTTGTCAATAAAATGCTTAATTTTCGGACCGAAAAACCAGATCAGGGCGGACACCGCGAAAAAACGCAGCGAACGACTCACGATCGAAGCCAACATGAAGGTTACAAACTTGAAGTTGAACACCCCGGAGGCGATAGTAAACACTTTATACGGGATCGGCGTCAGTCCGGCGATAAACACTGCCCAGGTTCCATATTGATCGTAAAGCTGTCGGATTTCTTCGAATTTTTCCTGCCCATGATAAAATTCGATAATCGGTTTTCCGATCAGGTCGTAAAACTCAAATCCGATGCTATAGCCCAGAATGCCGCCGAGTACTGAGCCTAAGGAACAGACAAAGGCAAATCGAAAGGCTCGCGCCGGAATCGAGATTGCCAAGGCAATCAGCAGAACATCCGGTGGAACCGGAAAAAATGAAGATTCCGCAAATGCGAGTAAAAAGAGCGCTGGCACGCCATATGGGGTTTCGGCCCAGTGCAAAACCCAATCATACAATCTTCTGATCATCTGAAATGGGTTCCAACCCGTCTGACCTTTCTCTTCAATCGTTTTCACATCTTCCATAGGTTTTATGCTCCCCACCCATCCTGTCCGATGAGCTTCACAAAAATACACTGGCAAGACGTCTTTGTCTCAAGACGATTGCCATGTTTTGTAATTATCTGTAATGTTTGCACCATACGGTCTCCAACAGGAATGACCAGCTTCCCCTCGTCGGCTAATTGCGCGATCAAAGACTCCGGAACAACCGGTGCGCCGGCAGTCACGAGAATTCTTTCATATGGCGCACACTCATTCCATCCTAAGGTCCCGTCTCCGACATGGAACTTGATATTGGTATATTGAAGACGCTCGAGCACGTCTCTGGCATGTTCGGCCAGAGAATCAAATCGTTCGACCGTATGGACCTGTTCTGCGACTTCCGCCAAAATTGCTGTTTGATAGCCTGAACCGGTCCCGATTTCCAAAACTGTACTCTTTTCAGGTACATCAAGCAATTCCGTCATCAAGGCCACCATGTACGGTTGCGAGATCGTTTGCTCTTCGCCGATCGGCAAGGGATGATCGCCATATGCACTCGAAGAAAATGCGTGCCCCACAAACAGATGCCTGGGTACCGTTCGCATAGCAGCTAACACCCTCGGCGCATGAATACCGCGCGGAATGAGTTGCTGCTCGATCATACGTTCTGTTTCTTCATCAAAGCTCACAAGCTCACACCGTCCTTTGAAGAATTTTTGACGCTTGTTTGACGATTCACAACACGTACCATAATGCCCCAACTTTATTCCATCGTAATTTGTCCATAAAAAAAGTCAAATAAAAGTTATGAGTTTTCGACGCCCTGATAAGCCATGAAAAGTGCTCAATTTATCATATTCGTTCAATCCTTTGAGTACAAGGAAAAAAACTTGACAGACTCACATATTAAGCAGAGTAGTTTATCTACACTACCGTACCAGCCCGCAATATGAATCAACCACCAAGAATAAGGAGGGAACGTTCTACGATGCGGTTGGTTCCACCAATGATATAGAGGCATCCTAAGTCAGTTGTCGCACCTGACAACCCATGGCGGATCACTATAGCAGGTCTGTTCAGCTCTCCGTGGAGCGCACCGACAATTCCTTTATTGCCGGTCATGATCCGGTGGTGTTCTGTCAGCGTTTTCTCAAGCGCTAGTGCTCATACAAGGTTACGCTGACGGATGTTCCCTCTGTCTGGGTTGTTGTAACCCTGCCTGGCAAAGGTGGGTAGAATACTCTCCGCTACAAAACACTCGCGAACCAATGCCGAGGCTAGGAAGCCGGTATCGGCATCAGACATTGCGCGATTAGGGACGGTGACGTTGCAGGAATTGAAGATTCCCGCGGAAAAATTTGATAATGTTAGCTGGAACGTCCCCACCGTTCGATCTGAGTGTCGAAAGATGCCCATCTTTCGACAGGATCAAAACGAACGGACGAGATCTCAGGCGTGTTGGGAATTTGGCACTGTCACAAGAACCACTAATATAATACTGTACGAGGAGACGAAGGTATGAATGACATGAAAAGTGTACGAGTTATTTTGGCAATTGTTCTTATTTTCGCATTTGCGATGAGCGCCGGGATTGTCTCGGCGGCAGAAAAAAAATTGATTTACGGATATGTCACGCCGGGGCCAGACACCTGGTATAAAAAAGATGTCGAAGGCTTTGTGTATGCGGCTGAACGTGCCGGAGTCGAAATGATTGTCTTGAACTCAGATTATGATGTCGAAAAAGAGATTGCCAATATTGAATCGCTGATCACACAGGGCGTTGACGGTATGTGCGTGTTTACCTTTAACGAAAGTGGTGCAAATATCGCGGCCCAAAAGGCTGCACAAGCTGGTATCCCACTCGTTGTCACGGACAATGTCGGACAGGTGCTGAAGCAGGATTCCGACATTGTGGCCTGCATCGATTTTGATTGGGAAGCGATGGGAAATGATTGGGCCGAATACATTGCGGAAAATTATCCCGGCGAAAACATCGCCCTGGTAACTGGCTTGTTCGAGCACGTGCCGGTTCAGATGTATCGCAGCACTTTCGAGCCACGAGTCAAAGAGATCGGAAAAAATGAAATTGTGGCCGTTCGAGACGGGAAATATAATCCCAGCGTGGCTGTAAATCAGGCGCAGGACTTGGTGGAATCCGGGCTCGATTTCTCAGTGTTGTTTGTCGGCAATGAAGACATGGCCGCAGCGATCATTCGTATGTTAAAAAGCCGTGACTTGCTGAATAACCCCATTAAGGTAATCTCTCAGAACGGTTCTCCGGTCGGGAAGGTATGATTTCGTTCCTTGCGCTTCATGCTTATGTGACCGGACGAAATACCGAATTGAATCAACAGATTATGCTGCCCATCACCCCGGTCAATATGGACACAATCGATGATCACAAAAAGGTCGTCCCCTGGGAAATCGATCCGGTATGGATCGAACTGACAAAAGAGCACTTTCCGGAATATGAAGGATTGTACTAAGGATATTCCGTTGAAGAGTGTGCCTCCCTGTCGTTCCGACGAGCCCTCGATTCCGGTTTGGGGCTCTTTCCCATTATTTCAGAGGTATGCGGTAAACAGTATGCATGAGTTGTTGTTATGTGTCGAAGGTGTGACCAAAATTTATGGTTCTCAAAAAGCCCTTGATAACATGTCTTTTGACTTGTATGCAGGCGAAGTACATTGCCTCGTTGGTGAAAATGGCGCTGGAAAATCGACATTCATCAAGATTTTATCCGGAGCTGTCAGCCCTGATGCAGGTCAAATTCACATCCTCGGCAAAACAAGTCGCTTTTTGACGCCGAGCGAAGCGATTACCCTCGGAATTTCCACAATCTATCAGGATGTCGAACTCATTGACTCGCTGACAGTGGCTGACAATATTTTTTTAGGAAGCGAGCGACGCAGCAATATTCCCGGTGTCGTCGATACGAAACGGCAATTTCAGCAGGCTCGCAAGATCATGAACCGCTTAAATATCACGATCGATGAACGAGCCCTGGTCGAAGATTTATCTGCGGCCCAGAAACAGACTTTACAAATTGTCAAGGCTCTGCATAGCGAAGCCAAAATCCTGATTATGGACGAACCGACAAGCTCATTGGGGCTAGAGGAAACCAAAGCTCTGATGCAGCTTGTCAAGGATCTCGCCGCAAAAGGCATCGGCATTATTTATATTTCCCATTATCTGGAAGAAATTTTTGAGATTGGTGACAGGATTACGATTTTAAAAGATGGTCAGTACGTGGAAACCTATAACGCTGCTCAAGTAGATGTAAACACCGTTATCCGCAGCATGGTGGGCCGTGATGCCTCAATCTTTTTTTCAAGAGAACGAGCTACAATCGGGGAAACACAATTCGAAATCAAACATTTTTCCTATAAAGACGTTGTCAAAGATGTCAGTTTCTCCGTCAACAAAGGCGAAGTCTTCGGGCTTGGCGGTCTGGTCGGAGCTGGACGGACCGAATTGGCCGACTTGCTCGTCGGAATCGAAAAAAGTGAAGGCGGTGAAATGCTCCTCAATGGAAACACATTGTCCGTACATTCCCCGCAAGATGCGATCAGGCAGGGAATTTGTCTGATTACTGAGGATCGGAAAAAATTTGGCTTGTTCGGGACGCGCTCAGTCAAGGAAAACGTAGCACTGGTTCATAATGAATTATCTTCGGGCCCATTATTGAATCTGCCGCGAGAAACATCGATCGTCGATTCCATGATCAGAAAGTTGCAGATCGTCGTGTCGGGCCAGGCTCAGAATGTCATGCATCTCAGCGGAGGAAATCAGCAAAAAACGATCATTGCCAGATTCTTATCGAGTGATGCGACGGTGTTTATTTTCGACGAACCAACCAAAGGCGTTGACATTGGAGCGAAAGAAGAAATTTATAAATTGATCGTACAATTAGCGAAAAACGGTAAAAGCGTGATCATGATTTCTTCAGACATGCCCGAACTGATCTCCTTGAGCGATCGGATCGGTGTTATGCGGCAGGGACAATTGACTCATATTCTTCCTGCTCATGAGGCCAAAGAGGAAGAATTAATCAAACATTTCATCGGAGTGGAATAAGACTGAGGGAAACTCATGAAATCCATTATCAAAAACCTGCGAAACACGCAATGGTTTTTTCTCTTGTTAGTTGTGATTGTCTTGTCGATTATTACCGGGACGATCAATCCAAAGTACTTTTATGTCCGGAATCTCATTAATATTCTCGAACAAATTTCCGTTTTAGGACTTGTCGCATCAGGCGCGACGGTTTTGATGATTTCAGGAAATTTTGATATTTCGGTAGGTGCAAATATCGGATTGGCTTCTTGCGTAATGGCGATGCTCATGAAAAACGACATGGCGACCGTTTTGGCTGTTGGAACCGGGCTGATTGTGGCGGTGGCCTGCTGTTTTTTTGTCGGCCTGAATTCGATTCTTTTCAAAGCGCCCTCGTTCATCATATCGTTAGCCTGCATCGGAATTTTCAAAGGCCTTGCGCTGGCTTTGACTGAAGGCACGATCCAGACAATATACGGAAAATTCGAAACGATCGGAGCCTTACGAATCTTTAATGTCATCCCTTTACTGTTCGTCATCAGTTTGCTCGGCTATATTACGGTTCATCTCATTCTGTCGTACACCCGCCTCGGGCGGCGAGTCTATGCCATCGGCAGCAATCGTCAGGCAGCTTACCGGTCCGGCATTGCCGTGAATAAAAACACCCTCATTTTTTTCACCCTTAACGGCGTGCTCGTCGGAACCGCCGCTATGCTGCTGTTATCAAGAGTCGGAGCGGTGCAGCCTTCCACCGGAAGCGGTATCGAATTAAAAGCCATCGGGGCGGTCGTGATCGGTGGAGCGCCGATGACCGGAGGCAAAGGTAAAATCATCGGGACATTTTTCGGAGTGTTGTTGATGGGCGTGCTCTCGAATGTGCTGAATATGTTGCGCGTAAACCCCTATTTTCAAGAGATTACTTTTGGAGCGCTCATCATCGTTTCACTCGCTGTTACGACCTTGAGCCAGAAAGATTACAGGACATTCATTGCCGAAGAGCCATAGAGACGAGAGACATGATCGAATCGTTAAGACGATAAAAAAATTTGACCGTGTTTGCCCTGTTAAGCGACATCAACCAGGTGGTTCAACAACCTTTTGAAGATAATACACCGGAACAGATTGACAAAATCATACAGGTACATGTAAATGGATCGATTTATCGCACACAAGGAGTTCGTATTAAGGTATAACGTCTTTGAGGGACGAACGAACTACCACGTTTTTTTTAAACGCCGGCAAAATGGGCCGCCCATCATAGCTCCTTATAACGGCTGCATGAAGAATGTGAAGATGTCACACAAAGAGATGGGATTGAGGATTGACAATTGAAGTGTTCGACTGCCAATTGACAGTCATCAATCAATATTCAAAGGAAAATATTATGCCAGAGAAACAGAGAGATGCGTTAGGCATGATCGAGACACGAGGATTTACCGCGATGGTCGAAGCTGCTGATGCCATGGTAAAGGCAGCAAAGGTCGATTTAGTCGGCTACGAACAGATCGGCGGCGGCTTTGTGACCGCGATCGTGAGAGGCGATGTGGCTGCCGTTCGCGCCGCTGTCGATGCAGGGACCCGCGCGGCTGAACGTGTTGGCGAAATTGTATCTACCCATGTCATTCCCCGGCCCCACAGCGATGTGGATGGCGCTTTGCCCCTGGGCCGCAACCAATAAGGAAGGGAGCTCACTATGAGTATCGATTTACGAACATATGTCTTTTTAGATTCGTTACAATTACAGATGGCGTCGTTTATTTCCACAATTTCCCGAGGCTATTATCCGGTTGCGGATCAGGCATGCTGCGTGATCGAGATTGCACCAGGGATCGAGATCAACCGCCTGACCGATGTGGCCTTAAAGGCGACGAATGTGGCTCCCGGTCTACAGGTCGTAGAACGGGCTTTCGGACTGCTTGAAATCCATTCCGATAATCAAGGTGATGCCCGACAGGCAGGAGAAGCTGTGTTACAGGCGATTGGAAAAACCGAGGCTGACCGCATGAAACCTCGAGTGTTAACCAGTCAGTTGATCCGTCACGTTGAAGATCATCATGCACAGCTCATTAACAAAACCCGCTATGGGAATATGGTTCTGCGGGGAGATACCTTGTATATTCTGGAATTGGAACCTGCCGGATATGCCTATTATGCAGCCAATGAAGCTGAAAAAGCCTCACATATCAATATTGTGAATGTTCAGGGCTTTGGCAAGTTCGGACGAATCTATATCGCCGGGGATGAAGCTGAAGTGGTAGAAAGTCAAAAAATCGCAGAAGCTCGTTTGGAATCACTTTCAGGCCAATAGAATTATCAATGACCGATTGATAATGAAGAACGGAAAAAAGGAGAACTATTATGGCAGAACAGTATGGAGATGCATTGGGAATGATCGAAACTCGTGGGTTTACGGCTATGGTGGAAGCAGCGGATGCCATGGTAAAAGCAGCAAAAGTCGAATTAATCGGCTATGAAAAAATCGGCGGTGGCTTTGTGACCGCAACTGTCAGGGGCGATGTTGCGGCTGTCCGAGCTGCTGTTGATGCCGGAACCTGTGCGGCGGAACGGGTCGGAGAAATCGTCTCGACCCATGTCATCCCGCGGCCGCATGCCAGCGTTGATGCCGCTCTTCCGCTGGGTCGTCAAGGACACGAATAATACAGCAATCCTCAATCAATTGTAGGCCGGGCGTTCCTGTCCGGCCAGTCGAAGCAGAAGCTTCGACCTGCATATTCCAAACTGGAGAAAACATGTTACTGGCACGTGTAAAAGGGTCGGTCGTCTCAACCCACAAAGCTGAAAAAATTCAGGGCCTCAAACTACTATTGCTGGAAACCATCAATCCTACCACAATGGAAGGAAAAGGAAGTTATGTCGTGGCGATGGATGCCGTTGGGGCTGGAATCGGAGAAGTCGTGTTCTATGCAACAGGAAGCAGTGCCCGACAAACTGCCGTGACTGAAGGCAAACCAACCGACACTTCGGTCATTGCCATTGTCGACAACATCGAAATGGACGGACAGTATGTCTATCAAAAAAACGAGCTAACGTGACTAAAGTGCACTCAGGTTGAAAGTTGTCCTCACTTAAGGTACTTTTAATTTGAGTCCACTTTATCTCACTTCCTCTTATGATTTTGGGGACAGTTGTGGGAACGGTTGTGGCAGAAAAACGCGCAGACCGGATAGAAGCTGCGAAATATTTGCTTATCGAGCAATGCCGGCAGGATGGAACTGGCACAAAAAATTTCCTTGTAGCCTTAGATATGATCGGGGCAGGACCGGGAGAAATGGTCATCCTAAGTCAGGGAAGCGCAGCTCGTCAGACCCCTTTGACCGATAACAGACCAATGGACGCCATCATTGTAGGTATCGTCGATTGCATCGACGAACACGGCACGGTCGCGTATCAAAAGTGAACTAAAGTTATAAGTGAGCTTCAGTTATAAGTTGTTCTAACGTTCAGTTCTTTAGCCACTTATAACTTCAGTTCATTTCACCACGGTGGAACTACTTGAACAAGATATTCGTTTATTAGTTGAGGATGTGCTCAAAAACCTCAATATCACAGGGGGTATCCAAGACTCAGATAACAATCAGGGAGAGGGAATTTTCTCTGATATCGATAGTGCAATTGCCGCTGCGAAGAGTGCCCAGCAGCAGCTCATGAAACTCACGCTGGAAACGCGCAAGGCGATCATTACAAGCATGCGCGAAACCATTCTGGGGCACAATGAACGCTTGTCGCGAAAGGCTGCCGAAGAAACTGGCCTGGGCTGTTGGAGAAGCAAGCTGCTCAAGCATGAATTGGTGGCATTGAAAACTCCTGGCGTCGAAGATCTGGAAGCAGTCTCGTATACTGACGATCATGGCCTGACGTTAGTTGAACGAGCGCCTTATGGCGTCATTGGCGCGATTATTCCGGTCACGAACCCATCCTCAACCGTGGTGAATAACGGCATCGGGATGGTTGCAGCCGGAAATGCGGTCGTCTTTAATCCGCATCCCTCGGCAAAACGGATTTCTTGTCTGACGATTTCATTGTTAAATGAAGCCATCGTCAAAGCCGGGGGCCCGCAAAACGTCTTGACCGCAATTGCAGAACCAACCATCGAATCGGCTCAGGCCCTGATGAAACACCCCGGCATCAATCTGCTTGTCGTGACCGGCGGGCCGGGGGTCGTGCGAGCTGCGATGAACAGCGGCAAGAAGGTTATTGCTGCCGGTCCTGGGAATCCGCCTTGTGTGATAGATGAAACCGCAGATATCGAAAAGGCCGGACAAGATATTGTCAATGGGGCTAGTTTCGATAATAATATCGTCTGTATTTGTGAAAAAGAAGTCCTGGTCGTGGCGTCTGTGGCTGATCGCTTGAAACAGATCATGCAGCGTCACGGGGCGTATGAACTCACGAACGACCAGATCGACAACATCACGAAGCTCGTCGTTGCCGAACCTGGCGGTCCGGGTAAAGAGGGACATCCGAATAAAAAATATGTGGGTAAACGTGCTCATCTGATTGCGCGTGATATCGGCCTCACAATTCCTGAAACGACAAAGCTCTTACTCTGTGAAGTCGGTCGGGAACATCCGCTGGTCTGGACGGAACAGCTCATGCCGGTCTTACCCCTTGTCCGAATGAATACTGTCGATGATGCGATCGATCTGGCGGTTGAATGTGAGCATGGCTTCCGGCATTCAGCCATGATGCACTCGTTGAATGTGAAAAAACTTTCAAAAATGGCCCGATTGATGAACTGCTCGATTTTTGTAAAGAACGGTCCCTGTTACAGCGGACTGGGCCAGGGCGGCGCTGGATTTACATCGTTTACCATCGCGAGTCCCACTGGTGAAGGCCTGACCAGGGCACGCACATTCACACGGGAGCGGCGTTGCACCTTAGTGGATTATTTTCGACTTGTTTAAGGATAGAACCCGGATGACACAGATGACGCGGATAAGCACGGATTGTTAAGAAAAAATTGTGTTGTGGCTCACTTATAAGATTTTCACACAGGCATCTTAATATCTCATATCTTTTTATCCGTGAAAATCAGTGTCTTCCGTTTCATCCGCGTTCTATTGCTTATATGAAACTAGGAAAAGTCATCGGACGAGTGGTCTGTACGCAAAAGCTGGAGGTCTTAGACGGGCTGAAACTGCTCCTCGTGCAACCCATTGACGAACAGCAGCACAAGACGGGAGACCCGATTGTGGCCTTCGACGCAGCCCAGGCTGGAGAGGGAGATCTGATTTTTTACGAAACCAGCAAAGAAGCCGGCTGGGCTTTACGTGAGTGGTTTACGCCAGCCGATGCCGCTATTCTCGGCGTGATCGACCATCTAGATACCATAGGGGAGGCTGCGCAATGATACTAGGAAAAGTGATCGGTGACATCGTCTCGACGGTGAAATTTCAGGACTACAATAACTATAAAATGCTTGTCATTCAGCCGGTCGATCATCTAGGGGCAAAAGCAGGCAAACCACTCCTCGCCATCGATTCGGTGCAGGCTGGCGTTGGCGATACCGTTCTGGTTATCGATGAAGGCGGGTCAGGAAGAGCAATTTTAAACGCCCCGGACAAGCGAACCATTCGAACAGTCGTCTGTGGAATTGTGGATGAGGTATCGACAGAGTAAAGAATAGGTGAATACCATGACAGACATCAATATCGAAGACATTGTGCAACAGGTTGTCAATCAGTTCCTTTCGCAGAATACGCCTGTGGCAGCCCCCGAAAACAGCACGCCAAAAACGCTTTCCGTCAACCAAAAAGATACGGTACGCAGTGTAGCGATCGGCGCGGATCATACAACCGTGGATCAGAAAAAGATTTTGAAAGACTATCTGCAACATATCGGATACACAGTAGTGGATGTCGGTCCTTTCTCCAACGATCGGGTCGACTATCCTGATTATGCCGCCGCAGTGGCTCGCAAAGTCGCCAGCGGAGCGTGCGACCGAGGAATCATGCTGGATGGAGCCGGCATCGGCTCGTCGATGGTCTGCAATAAGGTACGCGGCATTCGAGCGGCTTTATGCTACAATATGAAAACAATTGTCAATAGCCGCGAACATAATAATGCTAATGTTCTGACACTAGGTGGTCCCCTACATTCCGGGGCAGAACTCTGTGAAATGACCAAGGTATGGCTGGAAACTCGTTTTGGAGGAGGACGCCATTGGTCGAGAATCAATAAAATGATGGCCGTCGAACGAGAAGAGCGGCTCTATAAATCAGAAGAAGCTGACTGATGGCTGTAGCCGAGATTATCCCAGAATAGTGTTATCATTGGGATTTCCTGCTTCACTTGTTCCATCAGCCAGGATTTCCCTGCCTGGCGCGGAGCCCAAATGATGAAAGCTGTATCAGCCATAGATGGGGGTTGCGGGTTCACACATTCCATAACCCGCAACTCGTACACGCGTAACGCGTTTATAAGGCTGGCGGCTCTAAGACTGCGCCGTGGGCAGCGCTTTTTACCAGACGTTCATAACGCGATAACCATCCCCGGCTGAATTTCGGGGCCGGGCGTGTCCATTCGGCTTTGCGGGCTTCCATTTCCGCCTCATCGATTAATAGATCCATTGTACGGGCCGGAATATCGATTTTAATCTGATCGCCGTCTTTGACGAGAGCAATGGGGCCGCCTTCGGCTGCTTCTGGCGATACATGGCCGATACTCAAATTACGCGTACCGCCAGAAAAACGACCATCGGTCACGATCGCGATTTTATCGCCAAGCCCCGAACCGGCAACTGCTGCGGTCAGAGCCAGGGACTCACGCATGCCAGGTCCGCCTTTCGGACCTTCGTAGCGCACGATCAGAACATCTTTCTCGACGACTTTGCCATCCATCAAATATTTCATAGCATCATCTTCGTGGTTGAACACGCGTGCGGTTCCGGTGAACTGCATCATTTCAGGCACCACAGCACCGCTTTTCACGACCGCGCCGTCAGGGCAGAGCGAGCCGCGTAATACAGCAATCCCGCCCTCTTTGTTGATCGGCTCGTCGACTGAACTAATCACTTCTAAATCGCCTGGCAGAGTGGTCTCGAGCAATTCGTTCAATTTTGCGCCGCAGACCGAAGTGGTGTCTTTGTTCAACAACGGTTCCAGGCTTTTGAGCACAGCCGGAATGCCGCCAGCCCATTCCAGATCTTCAATCATTAAATTTCCGCCTGGGCGCAATGAACAGATTTGAGGGGTTTCGCGGCTTAAACGGTCGAAATCAGCAATTGTGATATCGACTTCGGCAGCATGAGCGATAGCCGGAATATGCAAGGTGGTATTGGTCGATCCTCCCAATGCCATATCGACACGGATTGCGTTTTCAAGAGATTCTTTGGTGACGATCTGGCGGCTGGTGACGCCTTCGTTGACGAGGCCGACAATCCGTTCACCTGCCAGTTGGGCAATACGTGCTTTTTTAGCAAGTCCGGCTAAGGCAGTTCCCGTCCCAGGCAGACTTAAACCCATTGCTTCAGATAAACAGGCCATAGTGTTGGCGGTGTACAGCCCCTGACATGAACCTTCGCCGGGGCAGGCTTCCAGCTCGAGTTTAAGGGCCTCTTCTTGACTGAGTTTCCCGGCCTGGCACAATCCGACCGCTTCGAAGGTATCGCGCACGAGGGACAGTTTGCGTCCGTGATGATGACCCGACAGCATAGGGCCGGCCGTGACGACGATTGACGGAATATCCAGGCGGCAGCAGGCCATAATCATACCTGGTGTAATTTTGTCGCAGTTGGTCAATAGCACGATTCCATCGAGCTGATGGGCCTGGACGATCGATTCGATTATGTCGGCAATGAGTTCACGCGACGGTAAGGAATAATGCATACCGGAGTGTCCCATAGCCACGCCGTCGCAGATACCGGGCACAGAAAACAAAAAGGGCACTCCGCCGCCGGCATTGACTCCCCACTCAATTTTCCGTTCTAAACTTCTCATTCCGATGTGGCCGGGGACGAGATCCGTAAAGCTCGAGCACACACCGATAAAGGGCTTTTTTATTTGTTGCGGCGTAACCCCGGAGGCATAAATCAACGCGCGGTTAGGCATCCGTTCGAGACCCACTGTAGTTTGATCGCTGCGCATAAGCTGATACTTTGCTAAAAACTGCAATCGCCATTGCAGCTCTTTGGCTTCCTGCTGTATCCGTTTCACTTGCGTCTTTCGTTGTGTTGAGAAGCAGTTTTCCGGCTCGCAGGCATGAAATCGGGGCAAGTGACCCCTACTGAGAGGTTATCTGTTATCGTGTGATACGACTTGTGACTCCTCTCACATTGCTTTTGGAGACTTCTGATTTGTCAAGGTTAATTTGTTGTGAGCATTGTTTGGGGAAGGGGAAAAAGAATGGGGGAAAACCGATTCGTTCTCCCCCAGAGGTATTCATAACATCAACAATTAGTACTGCCGTCCGCCGATTCCTTTGGTCTCAGACGTGATTGCTTTGGCAGATTCTTTCGGACGGAGGCTGCGGGTCGCTTTGCCAGCCAGCCACATTTCGGAATTCCCGATTTCGGCCAGCTCCTTGCCAAGTTGTTCCTGATAATCGGGAGCGCTGCATGAGGTCAACACACGTTCGGTTTCAGCTCCTGATGCAACTCGCTGGTACAGTTCTTTGAATACAGGCAGCGTGGCTTCTTTGAATCTCGGTTTCCAATCGAGCGCACCGCGCTGTGCTGTTGCTGAGCAGTTCACATACATCCAATCCATGCCTTTTTCGCTGACAAGTTTGATCAGACTCTCGGTCAACTCTTCAACAGTTTCGTTAAAGGCTTCGCTCGGGGAGTGGCCATTTTCTCGCAAGACATCGTATTGGGCTTCCATCACGCCGGCCAGGGCTCCCATCAGAATGCCGCGTTCGCCAGTCAGATCGCTGTAAACTTCATGTTCGAAGGTAGTCGGGAACAGATAGCCTGAACCGACAGCGATACCGAGCGCTTTACAACGATCTTGTCCGCGTCCGGTAAAATTTTGTTCTACAGCGAAGCTGGAATTAATACCAGCGCCTGACAGGAAATTTCGGCGCACAGAGGTTCCTGAACCTTTCGGAGCCACAAGCAGCACATCGACGTTTTTGGGAGGAATCACGCCTGTTTGATCTTTATAGGTGATCGAAAAGCCATGGGAAAAATAGAGCGCATCGCCTTCGTTCAGACACTCTTTAATGGTCGGCCAGATCACCCGTTGTGCGGCGTCGGAAACCAGCATTTGGATAATTGTACCTTTTTTTGCAGCTTCTTCGATCTCGAACAACGTTTCTCCTGGAACCCAACCGTCTTCGACTGCGCGATCCCAGTCTTTCTGAAACTGCTTCGACTGCCCAACGATAACGTTGAAACCGTTATCTTTCATGTTCAGCGCCTGAGCCGGGCCTTGCACGCCATAGCCGATAACGGCGATGGTTTCGTCTTTTAGAATGTCCAGTGCCTTGTCCATCGGAAATTCTTCCCGCGTGATAACTTCTTCATTGACTCCGCCAAAGTTAATGATTGCCATACTTCCTTCCTCCTGTGAAACACGCCAAACCTGACAGGTTTCCGAAGTCTTCGAAAACCTGTCAGGTTTATGTTTCGTCTACTTATTATTTTCCTCTTGTAAACCACGCAACATCGCGACTTTGCCCGTCCGGGCAATCTCTTTGATACCGAATGGGGTTAACATGGTCATAATTGCGTCAATTTTCCCGCTGTCACCCGTAATTTCGATGGTATAATGCTTTGGAGCCACATCAACAATTTTCCCACGAAAAATGTCAACGATATTTAATATTTCCGATCGATTCGACACCTCGGCATTGACCTTAATCAGTACCATTTCCCGGTCAACAAAATTTTTCTTGGTCAGGTCGCTGACTTTGATAGCATCAATTAAACGACGCAGTTGTTTGATGATTTGTTCTAAAATCATATCATCGCCGGAAACAACAATCGTCATTCTTGAGACATCAGGATCGACGGTTTCTCCCACTGACAGACTTTCGATGTTGTAGCCCTTTGCGCTAAACAAGCTTGCGACACGAGCCAGAACCCCAAATTTATTCTCCACTAAAACACTTATGGTATGTTTCATCATGGCTGTATATGGAGTGATAGAGTATTGGAGTATGTTTTTTACTCCGTGACTCCATCAACTCCACGACTCCATTTCTCCAGCTATCAGTTAATGGCAGGGATTGCGCTTCGGGTTTTTAACGCGACCATACCGGTTCGTCCGATCTCCTCGATGCCAAATGGCGACAACAATTGAATAATCGAATTAATCTTGCGGATGTTTCCGGTCACTTCCAGCAGAATCGCCTCTTCTGCCATATCAACGATTTTCGCATCGAACACATCGGCAATTTCGATAATCCGCGACCGGTTCTCGATATTGGCTTTCACGACAATCAACGCCAATTCACGGGTCACAGCTTCATTATATTTTAAGTTTGTCACCTTGATGACATCGACGAGTTTCCGGCATTGTTTGATCGCTTGTTCCATAATACGATTGTCACCAGTCACGACAATCGTAATTCTGGTGATTTCCGGGTTCTCCGTAATACCGGCTGATATGCTTTCAATATTATAGCCGCGTCTGGTAAAAAGTCCGGCCACATGCGATAACACGCCAGCATGGTTTCGGACTAAAATTGACAAGGTGTACTGTTTGACATCAAGTGTATGAACATTCGTCTCTTTATTCATGCTTTCATCCCCTTCGGATGGAGTTATCTGCTTGTTTATAACGATTCCCCATTTCATCTTTTCTTACCCAATCGTCTCATTCACGGTTTTTCCCGAAGGAATCATCGGGTAGACGTTTTCCTCCTGCTCGACCACGCAATGGATGAGTACCGGTCCGTCAATTTCTAACGCTTTCTCAAGAGCTGGACGAACGTCCTGAGGGATTGTAATCTTCATCGCATCGACGCCACAGGCTTTCGCTAAGGCGACAAAATCCGGATTGCCATGTTCGAGATGGGTGGCCGAGTAGCGTCGTTCGAAAAAGAACTCCTGCCATTGACGCACCATCCCCAGATAGCCATTGTCCAGTACCACAATTTTTAAGGGAATGTTGTAATAACCAGCCGTGACGAATTCTTGCATATTCATCTGTATGCTCCCATCACCAGTGATACAAAACACGGTTCTATCCGGTTGCCCAAGCTGCGCCCCGAGGCCAGATGGCAGGCCAAATCCCATTGTCCCAAGTCCACCGGACGTCACCCAGCTTCTGGCATGCTGTAACTGATAATATTGTGCGGCCCACATTTGATGCTGACCAACACCGGTCGCCATAATCGCTTCGCCCTGAGTGAGTTCGGAGATTTGTTCGATGACATATTGCGGTTTGATCGCTGTATCCGAGTGTTCATAATTCAATGGATATTGCTGTTTCCAGGCCCGAATTTCCCGAAACCACTCAGCATGTTCATCGATGACGATTTTGTCGAGTTTTTCCAAAACACGTGCCAACACGGCTTTCAAGTCGCCGACAATTGGAAGATGAGTCGGAATCACCTTACCATGTTCAGCCATATCAATGTCGATATGCACAATATGGGCCTTTGTGGCAAATTTCGACACATCCCCTGTGACCCGATCATCAAAGCGAGATCCTGCTGCGATTAAGAGATCCGCATGATCGATCGCCTCATTGGCATAGCGTGTTCCGTGCATGCCGGGCATGCCTATAAACAACGGATCATCTCCTGGGATGGCTCCTAAGCCAAGGAGCGTTGCCGTGACTGGAATTGAAGCCTTTCTCGCCAGGGCATGAATTTCTTCATGGGCATCGGCAATCATAGCTCCACCGCCGACATAGAGCAAAGGACGTTTCGCAGTGTGAAGCAATTCAACAAGCTGATCGGCTTCAGTCTCAAATTCGTACTGAAGTTCAGGGGTATATTTGAGTAAGGGAATCGCGGTTTTTGTCCCAGGTTCATACTCGACCTCGCTAAATTGCACGTCTTTCGGAATATCGATGAGCACCGGGCCTGGTCGTCCGGTTTTGGCGATATAAAAGGCTTCGGCAAACACTTCTGGGAGAAGCTTCACATCTTTCACCAGATAATTGTACTTCGTCACCGGAATCGTGATGCCGTAAATATCCGCTTCCTGGAACGCATCAGTACCGATCGCGCCTGTTGTCACCTGACCGGTAATGGCAACGAGGGGCACGGAATCCATCAAGGCATTTGCCAGCCCTGTGACGAGGTTGGTGGCTCCTGGGCCTGATGTGGCAAAAATAACGCCGGTTTTTCCAGTCACTCTGGCATAGCCATCCGCGGCATGGCATGCGCCTTGCTCGTGACGGGTCAGAATATGTTTGATGCCGGAATCATATAGATAATCATAAATCGGCATGATCGCTCCGCCGGGATAGCCAAAAATCAAATCAACTCCTTGTTCTTTCAGTAATTGAATGACGAGTTCAGCACCTGTCATTTTCATATGAGCCTCCTTTCCTTACATCCCTCGTAGTGCTCTGGGGCATACACTTTTAGAAGTGCAAAATAGTCTTTGCAGCCGGGTGAATCCCGGCTGGAACGATCACGGCTTCACCGCGAAACAATCACTCGATTGCACTCCTGAATTCTCCTAAAAACGTCCAAAACAGAGCAGTAGAAAACGTATCGTTTCCGTTCTCCAGGTATCCTAAATGAGTTGCAGAGAAAAAAATCATACGGTTCATCCAGGATGCCTCTTTCTATCCAACTGAATTTATGCGCGATTTTACGCAGCGTCTTCTTGAACGTGTTACGCCCCTTCTGTCAGCATATCACCGATGCCGGCTCCGGCAGGGACCATTGGGTAGACATTTTCCGCTTCATTGACCAGCACATCAATGACCACTGGGGCAGGCGTCGCAAAGGCTTCTTCTAATTTCGATCGAAGCTCTGCCGGATCTTTGATGCGAATTCCAACAGCCCCATAGGCTTCTGCCAACTTGACGAAATCCGGATAATACTCTCCTGAACCATGCCGTAAGCAAGAATGACAGAAGCGTTCTCCGTAGAAAAGATCCTGCCACTGACGAATCATGCCCAGGAATCCGTTATTCAGGATAACAATTTTTACGGGAAATTCGCCGCAGACAGCCGTGGCAAGCTCCTGTACCACCATCTGAAAACTGCCGTCGCCAGCAATATCGATCACGAGCTTATCAGGGCAGCCGGCTTGTGCTCCGATGGCTGCGGGAAATCCGAAGCCCATTACCCCCAGACCGCCTGAAGAAATGAAGGTGCGAGGACTTTTATAGCATCCGTACTGAGCAGCCCACATCTGGTGCTGCCCGACTTCGGTGGTGATAATGGCTTCACCTTGCGTAATGGACGCCACCTCTTCGATCACTTGCTGCGGCTGAATAGAATCTTCAGAATTTTCATAGCTCAGCGGTTTCTCACGTTTCCAGGCCTCGACTTGCTCTAACCATTCTGTGTAATCGCCGCCTTCGACGATTTTGTTCAGTTCAACCAGCACATTCTTGGCATCGCCGACGATTGGTGTGTCGACTTTGATATTTTTGCTGATCGCTGAAGGATCGATGTCGATATGAATAATCGTGGCATCAGATGCAAACTTATCGAGATTTCCGGTCACCCGATCATCAAAACGCGCTCCGACCGCAATGAGTAAGTCACATGCTGTCACCGCGAGATTAGCATATTGCGTGCCGTGCATTCCCAGCATACCTAAGAATTGCGGATCGTCTCCCGGAAAGGCTCCCAGTCCCATTAAGGTCGATGTGACCGGAATGTTGGTTTTATGGGCAAATTCGCACAGTTCTTGTGAGGCTCCGGAACTGATCACCCCACCGCCGGAGTAGATGATCGGGCGTTTAGCCTCGGTAATCGTTTTGGCCGCGCGTTTGATCTGTTTGGCATTGCCGTAATAGTTCGGACTGTAGCCTCGAATTTTCACCTTCTCAGGATAGACGAACTCTGTTTCCGCCATCAGAATGTCTTTCGGCATATCGACCAGCACTGGTCCAGGACGACCAGTTCCGGCTATATGGAAGGCCGACCGCACGGTTGTCGAAAATTCTTCAACATCCTGCACGAGGTAATTATGTTTGGTTACAGACCGGGTGATGCCGACGATATCGGCTTCCTGAAAAGCATCGTTTCCAATCATCAAACGTGGGACCTGGCCGGTAAACGCGACGACAGGGATCGAATCCAAATAGGCATCGGTAATTCCCGTGACCAGATTCGTACCTCCCGGTCCCGATGTGGCCAGACAGACCCCGGTTTTCCCAGTCGCGCGTGCATAGCCGGTTGCTGCATGAATCGCGCCTTGTTCGTGGCGGGTCAAGACAAATCGAATGCCAAATTCTTCGATTTGATCGTGCAGCGGTAAGATGACGGCTCCGGGGTATCCAAATACGATGTCCACTCCTTCACGCTTCAAACACTCTAACAGTATACGTGCTCCTGTCATTTCCATAAGATTTCGAAGTATTGAAAAGGGGAGCAGCAGGAGCGGATTTTCCCCGGCTCCCACGACTCCCGTCTTTCAGACTTAAGTTTTCAATTCACAGCGCCCATAGGCACGCCACAAGAGGGCTGATACAGCCCGAAACGCAGAACCGAATGCATCCGTCGTGCGCTTTATACAAAAGAACCCCGACACCATACGCTGTCACGACTCTTGTCGTGTACAAAAAGAACTGCGTGATGTCGGGGTTATGTTTGTGTCTGTCTGACAGACTGTCCTACAACTACTGTTGCGCCTGATATTGATTGATCATGTCAGCCAATTGATCTTTCAGCCGCAATTTATCTTTCTTCATCGTTTTTTCCTGAACCTCTTCTTCAGGGGTCAGGTGACGCAATTCTTCAAGCTTCGTAATCTGTTCGTCAAGTTCGCGATGTTTCCGATAAATTCGCGCAAATTCTTCATTATCTTTCAGTAAAATGTTTTCAATCTCTTGTACAGATAACGCTGACATGAATTTCCTCCTATGAAGCTACAGGGATACGTGTAAGTAAGGATACCATCTTTGATAAGCTTCTCCTCCACTCAGCTTTTTCTTCTTCTGGCGGGGCGATAATACTGATGGTAATTCCTGAACAAACATTACAGATACATAGTAAGAATCCTACTTCTAGAAAACGCATCCAAAAGAAGTTGGTACTATGTATTATACCGATTCTAATTTTGTCAAGCGAAAATTCCAAAGAACCGATCAAAACTCACCAGAAAGACGAAAAGGCACAAAGTATGGGCAGAGAGGAAAGGGCAAAAACTCCACTTCATCAAAAGCTTTTCACTGCACTCTACTACATATAGCAATCCTAAATCATTTGTCATGTATCGATTCTCCCCCTGCCAGAGTTTAGCCCCCTGACAGGGGGAGAACTCGTTTAGGATCGCTATAAATCGCTTTCAGCCTTCTTTTCTCTGCGTTTTCCCTGTGTCTTTATGCCTTTGCCGTGGATACTCACTTAAACCAGGGAAGCGATAAAGTCCCCGACTTCAGTTGTGCTCATTCCCATCTTCCCGGCTGCCAAGCTTTTAATCTTCCCAGATTCCAACGCTTTATATACTGCATCATCAATGGCCTTCGCGATCGTTTCTTCGCCCAAGGTCTCCATCATCATACCACCAGAGCAAATCGATGCTAAAGGATTAATGATGTTTTGCCCGGTGTATTTGGGGGCAGATCCGCCAATCGGTTCAAACATGGAAACGCCTTCGGGATTAATATTGCCACCAGCGGCAATCCCCATGCCACCTTGGATCATCGCGCCCAGGTCGGTAATAATATCGCCGAACATATTTTCAGTGACAATCACGTCGAACCATTCCGGGTTTTTGACCATCCACATAGTAACGGCGTCCACGTTGGCATAATCCCTTTTCAATTCCGGATAATCTTTTACACCGACCTCTTCATGCACGCGCGCCCACAGATCACCGCAATCCGTCAATACGTTGGTTTTGTGCGCCAATGTCAGCGTATTGCCTTTATTGCGCTTTTTCGTATATTCGTAAGCATAACGCACACAGCGTTCGACTTGCTTCCGTGTGTACATCATCACCTGAGTCGTGACCTCATCCGGTGTGCCTTTAGCCATTGTTCCGCCGATACCAGTATAAATACTGCCGGTATTTTCGCGCACGATGACAAAATCGATCTCTTCCGGGCCTTTATCTTTGACCGGGGTGTACACATTAGGATAAAGTTTCACCGGGCGCAGATTGATGTATTGATCCAATTCAAAGCGTGTGGTGAGCAAAATACCTTTTTCCAGGATCCCGGGTTTCACGTCGGGGTGACCGATCGCCCCAAGAAAAATGGCATCGAATTTTCGCAGCTCATCGATAGCGTTTTCAGGCAGTAATTCGCCAGTTTTCATATAACGTTCACCACCGAAATCATAGTGCTCGTAATTGAGTGTAACATCATATTTAGCGCAGGCAGCGTCGAGCACCTTGATGCCTTCGCGTACAACCTCAGGGCCGGTTCCGTCACCTGGAATAACAGCAATATTATAATTCTTCATATATGTATCTCCTTCAACGTTTAATTCCCTGAAGACGGGATCGTGAAAGTAGTAATTTTGATAGTACGATACAACAAGAAATTGTCTTCTTTAGAGAAAATTTTTTCACGATCCTGTCAAGCATTATTTTAAAGAATCCGTTACAAACGAACCCCACCAGCTTCAGCAGATGAGGATCGCCGGAAACCTGAAAGATTTTCACTGCGATGAAAAACCTTTCAGGTTTCACACAACCTTCCCGGAGTGCTGGAGAAGCTCATCGACAGAAGTGTAGTCAAGGCCGAGGATATCCGCCACAGTACGATAGGCGACATGGCCCTGCACGACATGTGCGCCGAATGTCATGTCACGGTTGTCTTGCATGGCCATTTCCAGCCTTTATCGGCGATATCAAGCATATACGGCAAGGTCGCATTCGTGAAGGCAATGGTCAACGAATTCCCGAATCGTTGCCGGACTCGACATCGTCGAATGTCCGTAATATTTCATCGCTTCGACACCTTCAGGCGTCATCGACACTCGGTTTTCTTCAGCCTTGATTTCCTTCACAATTCCAATAATCATCAGTATTCACCTATAAACCTGGGATCGCCGCCATCCCTGGCGGACTCTCTGCCAGCAAGATGCTGGCGTTCCCAGATTTCTTATAAAACATCATCAACAGAAGTATATTCAAGGCCAAACGCTTCTGCAACCGCTTTATACGTGACGTTCCCCTTCACAACATTCGCTCCAAGCTTAATTTCCGTATTATCTTTCATCGCTTGTTTCCAGCCTTTATTGGCGATGTCGACGGCATACGGCAGGGTGGCATTTGTCAGAGCAAGCGTCGATGTTTTCGGCACAGTGCCCGGCATATTCGCGACACAATAATGCACAACATCGTCGACCATAAAAGTCGGATGGCTATGAGTCGTCGCTTTCGAGGTCTCGAAACAGCCACCTTGATCGATGGCGACATCGACCAGTACCGACCCTTTTTTCATCGAGCCCAGCAGGTCGCGTGTGATCAATTTCGGCGCTTTGGCTCCGGGGATCAGGACTGCTCCAATAACCACATCGGCTTCTTCCAGTAATTGACGAAGTGTGGCTGGGCTGGACATGAGAGGTGTACAGTTACTCGGCATCACGTCTGAAAGATAGCGTAGGCGATCCAGGTTCATGTCCAGAATGTAGACTTTCGCGCCGAGTCCGCAAGCCATCTTGGCGGCATTCATGCCGACGATGCCTCCGCCGATCACCACAACTGTCCCCGGATCGACGCCAGGAACGCCGCCTAATAAGACGCCATCGCCCCCCTGAGCCATCTCCAGATATTTCGCACCCTGCTGCGTCGCCATGCGTCCAGCGACCTCGCTCATTGGGGTGAGTAGCGGTAATGAGCCATCTGCCCTTTGAATGGTTTCGTAAGCAATGCAAATCGAGCCGCTTTTGATGAGGACATGCGTCAATTCTTCCGCCGCAGCTAAGTGCAAAAAGCTGAAAACGATTTGATCCTTACGAATGAGGTCGTATTCGGGAGGTAATGGTTCTTTGACGTGCATCACCATTTCCGTTCTTTCGAAGATCTCTTTTGGTGTCTCGATCATTTCCGCGCCATGCTCGATATATGAGGCATCGTCGAATCCGCTTCCAACCCCAGCATTTTTTTCCACCAGCACGCGATGGCCGTGCTGTTTCATCACTTCGACTCCTGCCGGGGTCATACAGACGCGATTTTCTTCAGCTTTGATTTCTCTCAAGATTCCTACGATCATAAGTTTTTTCTCCTTATAAAACGACAGAAACGGGCGATAAGAAAAAACAGAGAACTTTCACCGGACGCTCGTGTCGTTCCTTCGTATTGTTCATTCTTGTCGTTTCATCATGCCGAGTGAGCTGACGTTCATGGCAACTCCTTTCTAACATGGTCAATAATTGATCAATATGGCTCTCTATCCTAACGACTAACTTGGATTTCGCTTGTTGCGAAATCCAAGTACTAAATCATTGAAAAAATTTATTATAGTTCACAGTCCTACTTCACGATTTTAATAAAAGCCCCCCAAAAAGCTCCAGCGAGGCAACATCTATAGCAATCCTCTGTCAATTGTGATGGTGGTACAGGCATTCCCAAAGCAAGTATCGATGAGCCGGAAAAATTTATGGGGTACTATGAAAATACAATGAGTGAAAGTCTATACAGTTTTTTTCGGTTCTGCTCGGATGGATCGGCGGATTTAAAAAAAATTATTCACGCTATCGAATATTAGCGAAGTTGATAAAGGATTCGATGTAGCTGTAAAGCTGTTCAGTTGGAATGAGCGTGAGGATTTCTGTTCGGAGAAACGTTTCATCATCACGAGAAGATGCCCCCTGACCTGATTCGACGGTTTTTCGGATAAGCCCAATCAACTCTGCATCATAAAATTTACTGAGATTCGGAAGATGACGTTCGAGTTCCCAGGGCTCCTCTTCCTCTAGCCTGTTGGCCGAAGCTGCTGCCACAGGAGTAATGCCTTCTTGTAAAATATCAGTCTCCTTGCGGAGATTTTGGGCAAGATCGAGGATATGACTCTGTGGGTCGGACGGTGTTCGGGCAATGTATTCATCGGTCAAACACAAAATTTCCTGCAACAGTAAATAGCTATCGCGCAAGCGTTTTTTCGACACGATGTTTAAATCTTGTGGGGAGAGCTTTGACAACTCCTGGAAGAGCTGGCCTATTGCAAACTGGCGATAATGTAAGCCTTCTGCGATTTTTTTCTGAGCTTCTTCGATACTCGCCAGATTCAATTTGACGTCGAGATGCCCCTTTTGTGTCAGTAAGAATGTTCGAGCTTCTTCGAAAAGAATGTGACAGCTCATCAGACAGATCGCGGCATTTTCAGCAACCTGTTCAGTGCTGAGGAAGGATATATAGTGCGAGAGTTGAAGCACTCGTGTCGTTTTCCGCATCGCGAGCTTCCGGGCAATGAAATGCCGGGTAAGCGCTTCGTGGGTTTGGCAGCATTGCTCGGTAAACTCGACAATACTCGGCCGTCTGGTGATGTCAAGTTCTAAAATGGCTAAGGTTTCCTTGAGATGAGCATCGTATAATTCTAAATCCCCAACCGCATATTCGTTAAATATCCTATCGAAATCAGGGGAGGCGCTGACAAAAATTTGTTCGCACAACGTACGAGAAGCATTGATTTGCGAATCATAGATCCGGCAACCTTCAATGACATTTCGCATAATGCGGCTGTAGACTTTGAATATATCCGAATCAACTTCAATATGGATGAGTAAATTTTTAAGCAGCTTCCGGTACGAATCCAGCGTGCTACCGGAATAGCTCACAGCAATGGCTTCAGGAGACATCAGGCTGAAACGCTGTTGGATTTCGATATTGACAGCTTCTAAAATATTCGCGCTTGCAGCAGTTAACCCATCTACAAAATTTCCAGCATTAAGATAGGCGGCTTTCACATCTTCAATGACATCTCGGGATGGGACCAGGGCAAAAATTGAATTGTTGAGCGCAATCACCTCCGGCGACATGGTAGAAAATTTTGCAACAAGGGTTTGAGCGGCATCGACGCGTTTCGTCATCACTTCTTGCAGCTTGCTCAAAGCGATTTCCAACTCTTTTTCAGTATACGAGTCATTTTGCTCACCGTGTTGCAACATTTCCTGGATGACCTGCCCATTTTTCATAAGTTCGCGAAGCGGAAAAGTTTTGACCGCGCCGGCCATCTGGGCGGTTGAATATTGCTGCAATTGGAGAATAATATCGTTAAGTGCTTTGCTCATATTCTAGAAAAATTCGACTGTTTTTACACGTGTACAATGTCGGAGTCTTCTGGAGTGCAATCCAGCAATTGCTTCGTAGCGAAGTCACGACAATTTTGACAAGGCTTTGCCTTGTTACAAACACTCGTTTACATTCCTAAAAACCTCTGCACCAGAGCAGTAGAGAAAGATGTCACGACTGTTCTGTTTCCTGCAATCTTTTGATGCGTGCTTTCGTCCATGTATAGGTTTTTTGCAATCCTTCTTCGACAGGAACTTTTGGCTCCCATCCCAGCGTGTCACGTGCTTTTTGAATATCCGGCTGTCTAACTTTGGGATCGTCAACCGGTAAATTCTTGAAGACAATCTCACTTTTTGTCTCCGTCAGTTGTATAATCGATTCTGCAAATTGCAGGATCGACATCTCTCCGGGATTTCCGATGTTCACAGGTTCGTTTTCGTTTGACAGTAAGAGACGATAAATCCCTTCAACCAGATCATCGACATAACAAAAGCTTCGCGTCTGCGAGCCATCTCCGAATACCGTCAGAGGATCCCCCTGAATAGCCTGGCGTAGCAGTGTCGGGACAACACGCCCGTCATGCAATCGCATCCGAGGACCATAGGTATTAAAAATACGCACAATACGGGTTTCAACGCCATGGTACCGATGGTAAGCCATGGTGATCGCTTCGGCGAACCGCTTGGCTTCGTCATACACTCCACGCGGTCCGATCGGGTTGACATTCCCCCAATAATCCTCTTTTTGCGGGTGAATCATGGGATCTCCATAGACTTCGGACGTTGAGGCCAGGAGAAACACTGCATTTTTTTCTTTGGCCAATCCCAGAGCTTTGTGCGTCCCCAGCGAGCCAACTTTTAATGTTTGGATCGGCAATTCCAGATAATCAATTGGACTCGCTGGACTGGCGAAATGTAAAATATAATCGATATCTCCATCTACATAGATGTAATTTGTGACATCATGTTTGATAAATAAAAAATTTTCATGATGCAGATGGGCAATATTCGAGACATCACCAGTCAGCAAATTATCCATGCAGACCACTTCCATCCCCTTTTCCAGAAGGTATTCACAGAGATGCGATCCTAAAAAGCCAGCCCCACCTGTTACAAGTGCTCTCATATTTTTGTTCCGGTAGCACCGCCCTACGTGGCGGCTATTCGTAAAAAACATCCCGTCACGTAGGGTGGCGCTCCCGAGGTTTCTCCATCTCACAAGCCACGATCAGACATGTTTCGGAACAATTTTGACAAAACGGCGTTTGCCGACTTTCAAGACAAAGGCTTGATCGAGAGGAGCCTCGAAATCAGCGTCGCCCACTTTTTCTCCATCAATGCTGACCGCGCCCTGTTTGACCAGACGCCGAGCTTCGCCATTACTCGGAGCTGTGCCGCTTTCCACCATGAGTTTCACGATCCAGAGCGCCTTCTCGTCCGTATCAGGCGTAAAGTCGGGAATATCATCAGGCACGTCTTTTTTGATAAAAATCCGATCGAATTCCTCTTCGGCCTGCACGGCTTCTTCGGCGGAATGATAAAGCGCGACTAATTCTCGCGCTAAACGGCGTTTGGTATCCCTGGGATTCTGTTCGGCCGCTGCCTTGATCTCCTCCAGATGCTCTTTGGGAACCGATGTTACCAGCTCAAAATAGTCGTAAATCAAGTTATCGGCGATCGACAGCGTTTTGCCGTAAATATCTTTGGCCGACTCAGACACGCCGATATAATTATCCAGCGATTTGCTCATCTTCTGAACGCCGTCGGTACCAGGCAGAATCGGCATGGTTAAAATGATTTGCGGTTCCATGCCGTATTCTCGTTGGATATCGCGTCCTACCAAAAGGTTGAACTTTTGATCCGTACCGCCTAATTCCACATCCGATTTAATCGCCACAGAATCCATGGCCTGGGCCAGGGGATAGAGAAATTCATGAACGCTGATCGGCTCGCCTTTTTTATAGCGATTTTCGAATTCATCTCGTTCCAGCATCCGGGCGACAGTATATTTACTGGCTAATTTAATGACATCCTCAAAATTCATTTTAGCCAACCAATCGGAGTTATACACGATCTTCACTTTGTCGCCATCCAGGACGTGAGATGCCTGCTCGAAATAACTCTGCCCATTCTCGCGCGTTTCTTCCAGCGTCAGCGCAGGACGGGTGGCGCTTTTACCGCTCGGGTCGCCGATCATGCCGGTAAAATCTCCAACAATCAGAATCGCCTGATGGCCCAAATCCTGAAACTGCCGCATTTTACGGAGAACCACTGTATGCCCCAGGTGTAAATCCGGGCGACTGGGGTCGCAGCCTAATTTGATAATCAGTGGGGTCTTTCCTTTCAACGATCGTTCTAATTTTTTAACGAGTTCCTCTTCCGGCAGCAAATCGACCACACCGCGAGAAATCACATCCATCTGCTCATTGACACTCGGAAACATCTTTGCCTGCTCCTGCTCTGCCAGATATGCCTAACCACCTATTACACACACCTTGGCGTCCTGGTTACGTCTAAAATCAGCCATAAAATACGTCTACCTTCATGAAACCACCTATATCACGTTCTTCATTTCCGTAAAGATTTTTCTACAAAACTTATCGGCAGCGCATATTCTTCCCAGCGCTCTTCCCTGACAGATGCTTCTTCTGCTGCTGTCTTACGACAAAAAAGATACAAAGACATCCCTTCATAAACGGGACCTCGTCCAGTGTTTCAGACAACACGAGACATCTTACAGCGATCACAACGCACACGGGTGACACTCCGTGTGCTCTGTGAGAGAGCATGGGGACGTCTTTCCGACACGGTGTACTGGATATATTTCTCGTGAAGCTGTTTTTAAGGTCATCCAGGGGAATGTTGATGGAAATTATGGCGGACGGATATATCCAGCTTCCACGGTCTATTCGAGGAAAATGAGGATCAGGGTTGCACTCAGAGGTGGATTTTGTGGAAGAGCAGGGAAGATTTTCTCTGATTAAGCTCAATTTCAGCGTTTTCGCGGAGTCGCAACAGTAAAAATGAGCACAGATGAAATCATGGAACTCACGCGAAGTGAATCATGAGTGGGGCCTTGATTGATTCGACAGTCCTACCTACGTACCGTAATTATCTAATGTACGATCTGGTAAGTTGACCCCACATCCGGCAGTTTGACGACTTCGATTCTGACCGGAAAGGCTTCCTTTAAGGCTTCCAGGTGCGTGATCACCAGAATCTTTTCAAAATCGAGACTGATCGCTTTAATCGCATCGACAAGTTGTTCCAAACCATACGCATCCTGGGTGCCGAACCCTTCATCAATCACCAGAGTTTTGAGTTTTGTTCCCGCCCGCTTTGCCAGAAGTTTCGAAAGGGCGATCCGAATCGCGAAATCGACCCGGAAGGCTTCGCCGCCGCTGTACATTTCATAACTGCGAGTCCCCAGCTCGTCGCTGATTTTGATATCCAGAGTTTCTCTGGTACCGCCGCTCTGTAGATCCTTCAACGATTCTATCGTAATATGGGTGCGATTCCCTGTCAAGCGTGCCAACATTTCGTTCGCTTCGTCTTCGATCTCAGGGATCGCATTTTGAATCAGATAGGCTTGCATCCCATCTTTTCCGAAAATCCGGGCCAGATGACTGTACATCGTACAGTCTTTTTCGATCTGCTGCTTTTGCTGAAGCTTCTCTTGAACATCTTGCTCTAATTGCAGGCAGTGCTCGTATTTGGCCTGATAGGTTCCCAAGTTTTGCAGTACCTGATCGCGCTTTTTAACAAATATCTGTAAACTTTGCTGACACTCCTGCAATTCACGCTCAATAATGGGGAAGGCTGTCAATTCTTGTGACAGATTTTGCAATTCCTGCTCTGTCTGTGTTAGGATGTCTTTCTTTTGTTCTTCTTCGACCAGAAGCTCATCCAGCGTATGTTGTAATTCAGGAAGTAACTTTTTGTTCTGTTCTAATTCCACCTTTTGCTCCGGCGCATGTTGTAAGTGCTGTAACTCCTCCCGAACTACGACATGAGCCTGTTCATCATAGCCAAGCTCCTCAATCTGCGATATGAGCTGTTGCAGCTGCGCTTGTTCTTCTTGAGCGTATTTTCGGCCGTCAAGCAATTTGTGAATTCTCGTCTTTTCATTTTCAACTTTCGGAAGCTGCGCCAGGGATTTCCGCTGCCTGCTGCGTGCCTCTTCTAATTTTGAAAAATCCCCTTCGAATTTTCGGAGCGTTTTGAGGCGTTTTTTGAGGGATTGATGGTCTTTTTCGTTGTAATCCAGAGCACGCAGGATTTCCTGTAATCCTTTCAACTGCGCGTGCGCTTCCTGAGCGTAGTCCTTCTGTTCGATCTTACTATGTAAAACCTTATGTTGCTGCTGTAACGCTTTAAGGGTTTTTGCAGCCTTCCTGCTCTCTTCCAGGGCACTCTCGGCTTTCGGAAGTAATCGTTCACGTGAAACTTTAAGCGACGCAATCTGTTTCTCAAGTTTTTTGTATTGCGTTCTCAATGATGTTAAATGCTGTTCTTCTTCCTCGGTGATCTTTTCAAGCTTTTTTTCCTCATTATGGATCTGTTGAATGTCGCGAGCAAAATGTTTTTCAAGGTCATCTTTTTTCTGGCCCTCAAGACTCGATGAGCATAAAGGACATTGAGGCGTTTCGCTGCGCCTGAGCAGTTCCAGCTTTTCCTCTGCTTCTTCGAGCCTTTCCTGAAGTGGTGTACGCTGCTCTTTCAGTTGATCTACCAGGACGCGACATTCTGCGCCGGCTTCTTGATTCTGTTCCCACTCATTTTCAAGCTTTTCTAAACGAGAGACGTCCTTTTGACAGCGTTCGAAGTCGTACAGCCTCTGTTCTTCCTGATTGGCAAGTTTTTGTACATCCTGTATATGACGATCCAGCAAGTGCAATTCAACGCTCAATTCGTTTTTACGCTGTTCAATAGTTTTTTCAAGTCTCCCCACCTGAAGTTCAAGATTCCGGGCTTCACTACGGGATTCCTCCCATAATTCATCCTGTTTCCGGGACGTTTGTAGTTCCAGGAAGCCTTCTTCGATCTCCCGGCCGCGATCTAGAAGATCTTGAATTTCTTCAAGATTTTTCCGAATCTGCGTGTACTCCGCCTGAAATCGTTCATGTTCTTTTTCCAGGCTATGCTGCGCCTGCTGAATCGTTCGTTCCAGCCCTCTTTTCTGTTCTTGAAGGGCAGCCCGGTGTTGCAGTTTTTCTTCATAAGAACTGTTCTTCTTCTGCAAACCGAGATAGAGAACATATTGTTCAAGAATAGTCTTTTCTCCATCGACAACGTTTTGGGCAGCTGCTATTTGTCTCTGTTGGCGTGTCCTTCTCGTGTTCAGAGTGCCGAGTTCATTGGTCAATTGCTTCTTCTGAATGGTTTTTTCTGTGAGTTGTATCTGTTTTGCGCGTAATTCAGCGAGCTGCTTGTCGAGAGATTGCCGCGTCGTCGTCTGCTGTTCTTGTTTTTGCTCAACGTCTTCAAGGGAGGTTTTCAGGCGGGTCAACTCTTCTTCGTACTGCTGCTTATGTGATAATTCTGTTTCGATGTTCTGTAACTGAGCTTCCAACACAGCCCGCTGTTTTTCGACCTCACGGAGGTGTTTTTGGGCCAACTCGACAAGTTGATCGTAACGTAGCAGATCGAGGATTTCGGCCAGAATTTCTTTGCGTTTACGCGGCGTCTTTTTGGTAAATTCATCGACACGGCCTTGCAGAATAAAGGCTGAATTGATAAAGGTATCGTAATTCATCCGCAACGTGGCGTTGATCTTCTCCTGCGTAGCGCGCGAAGTTTTTTCAGTCAGGCTTTTATAGGAATGACTGGCCTCGTCAAAAACCTGAAAATCAAGGGTTGTCGTTTTTGATGAACGCTTCTTGCGCCGGAACTTTCGGAGCGCCCGGTAGCGGTCGCCTTCGAGATCGAATACGAATTCGACCTGCATTTCGGTAGTACCGATACGCAACAATCCATCAGACGGGGATTTTTCTCCTGACGCTTTGCGGGCTTCCCCCCAAAGGGCCCAAGTCATCGCATCAAGGATCGCGGATTTACCATGGCCATTGTTGCCCGACAGGCAGGCTACCTCAAATTCACTAAAATCGAGCGGCGGAACACTTTCGCCGTAGCTGAGAAAATTTTGAACGTAGAGAGAAACTGGTATCATCGTGAATCCATGAGTTCTACGAGCACAGCGTAATACAGTGTTTCAGAAACTCTGTGACACTCCGTGTGCTCTGTGCGAGAGCATGGGTACGTCTTTCCGAAACGTTGGAGTCGTTCTATTGTGTATCGATATTTATTCACCACACAGGCACAACAACCACAAAGATTTTGTTCAAGGTTTTTTCTTTACGCCTTTTGTGCGTGTGTGGTGAACAATAGGCAGTCCATTCGTTCACTTTTTACGATCCCTCAACCATCTCAAGCTCTTGTATGAGGCGGCGGCCATAGTCGTCCAAATCGTCCTTTACGTCGGCTAATTCCGGACGCTGGTCCAAATATTGGTTAAAGGCGTCGGTCATGCTGGCATCGTCTGAAATACGAGGCCGCTGGGTGCGAATTTCTTCCAAACGCTGCGCAACTCCGGCGATCAAGAAGGCATCTTCCAATGCAGCATATAGCAGCCTGGGCTCGATCAGGCTTTTCTGTGATTCAGTAATCGTATAGGACAACCGGACAACCGCATCCTGTATATCATGTTTTTTGATGGCTTTCAAAATGACGTCTGCCGGGAATTCTTCCTCCCTCACATCAAGCTTGATTTCCATAAATTTCCGGGCCGGGGTTGCGATAAATTCATACTGACTCGCGCCTTTTTCGAGAGACACGAGACAGAATCCTTTGTCCTCACCCGCTTCACCAAAGTCGATACGCTCAATGCTGCCAGGATAAACGACCGGGGGTTGATGACCACGATTCAAGTCCTGGTGACGATGGATATGGCCGAGAGCCACGTAATCGAAATCCGGGCTTTTGAGCAGGCTTTGAGCGATAATCGGATCGTTGCCGATAATCGTTGTGCGCTCTGTACCGGAGTATTTCACATCTGCTGCTGCCAAATGGGCGACGAACACTGCCGGGAGTTCCGGATCGAGATCACGGGTAAATTTTTGAATACGGTTCTCGCATTTTTCTTCGATCGTCCGATTGATTTCTTGATCCGAAAGGTTTTTATACTCGTCTTTAGTGAGCAGCATATGTCGAGTCGGCCAGGGAAAACAGGCTGCCTGAAACGCGCCTCGTTTGGTTGAGATCGTCTTGATCTCAGGTTTTTCAATCACATGAAAATGTTCTTCCCCCCCAAGGGTACGGAAGATGTTTAAGGCTGTGCTTTTGCCGAAAGCCGCTGGAATGTCATGATTTCCTGTGACCATAATCACCGGCATGTCGGCGTCGGCGAAACGTTTCATCTGCTCTGCGAAAATCCCTTCATGAGTCGGAGTCGGGGTCGCGGTTTTATAGGCATCACCGGCGAACAACACCGCATCCACATCTCGTTCCAGTGCAGTATCGACCGCAAATTTCAAACAATTGGAAAAGTCTTGCAGCCGCGTATGTAATCCGGTCGCTGTATCGAGGCGTCCGTAATTCTCGATGCCAATGTGTATATCCGCAATATGCAGTAATCGTATAGGTTCCATATCGAATTTTTTCCCTGCATTGTGAGGGTTCTGTCAAGTAATAATGACAAAAGATGTGCTTTCGCGTTGATGTCTCAGAAGCTCACATTTTTCACCGCAGAGAGACACAGAGAAAAATGACCACAAATATTTTTCCATTCACCTGCGTTTCTCTGCGCACTTTGTGGTAAAAAAACAAGAAATGTCTCAAATCAGAGGAGACAATGTAAAAAAAATACGTTTTGAGGCTTGACAAAGTAAAAAGAAATCCTATCTTAGTACTAAACAGTCAGTAGTAACTATATAATGAAAAAATCGTTCCAATGCCAAAACGTCATCATTCTCCAAATGCAAAAGGGCGCATTTTAGAAGTCGCAAAAGAAATTTTTGCCGAAAAAGGCTTTGATGGATCACGAGTTGATGAGATCGCGAAAAAGGCCAATGTGCCAAAGTCTCTGATCTATTATCACTTTAAAAGCAAAGATGCAATTTTGGAGGAATTGCTGAAGACTTGTCTGGCTGAATATGAAGCTATTTTGGATGAGGTCAGCACTACCCAACCGGCTTCAAGCAGTGAAGCGCTGGCAGGTAGAATTCGTACTGTCTACCTCAAATTTTTAGAGGAACACGAAGACACGATCAGGATTATCAGCATGGAGGCACTGAAAAAAGGGTCGGAAAAAGCACATTTGGCTTTCAAATTCGTCGAAAGCTTCATGGAAATAGACGACCATCATCGTAAACGAAGCGGACAGACGCTGACGGCAGAGGCCCGTTCCGAAAAGATGGTGGTAGAATTTTTTACCAGTTTTATTCCTGTGACCCTTTTTTCCTGTTTCCGGGATGTGTGGTCTGAATATTTCGATGTCGATCAGGAGGCGCTGTCAGAACAATTTTTGACGGCTTATAATTCAACTTATGGGGAATATCGTCGGCAGAAATAATTTTTTTCTTCTATTTAAGACTGATTAGTCAGTATTAATAAAATTATCTGTCACATTATTATCACATCGGAATGTTTACTGCCTGCGAATTCAAAGACACGTCCGTGAGGGGTGGAGAGAAAACCTTTCGGTGAAAAAATCATAAGCCGCTTGGCAAAGACGACATGTTATGCCTTGTTTATAGTACTACTTTACGGTTTGAACGAAAGTCCTCAACAAGCCCCAGCGGGGCGACACAGATGGTGTCCCACGGGGACTGTTCTTTCCTGTTTTCAGGAACTGTTAAAGTCGTCATGGAGTTATAGTAAAAACAACAACCAAGGAACAAGGAAAACTTTGGTTCATCCCCCATGAAAGCTTCTCATAGAAAAAAACGAATACTGCTCGTACTACCTGATGGAAAGATTCATAAACTCAGGCTCGGCCCCTTAAATATCTCATTTCGCGAAGCCCCGCTGACTGCCACCATGTTGGCGGCGCTGGTTCCGCCTGAACTCGACGCCGGCATCACGATTATTGATGAAAGTGTCCAGAAAATTCCGTTTCACAAACACTACGATCTCGTCGGCATCAGTTGCATGACCGGAACCGCACCGCGAGCGTATGAGATTGCGGATCGATTCAGAAAACAGAGAGCGACGGTGGTACTGGGCGGTGTGCATGTGACCTTGATGCCGGATGAAGCGGCCCGACATGCGGATGCCATCGTCATCGGTTTTGCCGAAAAAAGCTGGCCGGAACTTTTACGAGATTTTCAAAGAAATCAGCTAAAACCCTGCTATCATTCAGAGAAGATATATCTCAGCCATTTGCCTTATCCCAGGCGCGATTTACAAAAACGATTCGGTTATGCGATTCCGAATACGGTCTTTGTGACTCGCGGCTGCCGGGGAGCCTGCGACTTTTGCACGGTTCCTGCGGCACAATTCGGCTGGCATAAGCGTCCAATTACCGACGTAATCGATGAAATCAAGCAGATCAAAACTCGAAGGATTGCCTTCAGCGATGTGAATCTGCCGGATGATGCCGAGTATGCCAAAGAATTTTTCAAAGCCCTGATTCCACTCAAGAAAGAGTGGGGCGGCCTGGCTTCCACCCGTATTGCGCAAGATGAAGAACTTCTGCTCCTGATGCGTCAGAGTGGCTGTAAATTCCTGCTGATCGGCTTCGAATCGGTCAACAGTTCCTCCCTGAAATCAATTCGTAAAGGCTTTAATAAGGTCGGGCAGTATCAGGAATTGGTCCGCAAGCTGCACGATTTACAAATCATTATCCAGGGCTGTTTCATATTCGGGCTGGATGAAGACGATAACTCGGTCTTTGGCCGAACCCTTGAATTGGTCAATGAGCTGAAAATCGACATTCCGCGTTATGCGATCTACACTCCCTATCCGGGAACGGCAGCCTTTAAACGCTTGCAAAAAGAAAACCGCATCTTACACTATAATTGGAAATATTATGATACGCAGCATGTGGTCTTCAAACCGAACAAAATGATCCCGCAGGAACTGGATGAAGGATTTAAATGGGCTTATAAACATACCTTCAGCCTGAAGTCGACGTTGCAGCGCACTCATGGTTCCGGCCAAAATTTTCCGATCAGCTTTGTCGGTAATGTAGCCTATAGGTTGTACATCAAACGGTTATGTGCCGAACAGCAGCGTTTTCCTGAGAGCGACAAGAATGGGTTATAGCAGGTAATCTTTTCAAAGTCATTTCCGAATAACGTCTGTGGAACCATCAAGGAGTTTTTCTTTTGTCTTTCCTGCGCATATTTTCGTGGTGAACTCAATGAAAGTAACCTTTATCTACCCCGCAGTCGGGAAAAAGCCCGGCGAGCGATATATTAAGACCTGGACCATGGAGCCGTTGCCGATTGCGACGTTAAAGGCGCTGACCCCAAAAGACTGGGAAACCGAATTCTTCGACGACCGGTTGGAACTCATCAATTACGACACTGACACCGATCTCGTCGCGATCAATGTCGAAGCGTACACTGCCAAACGCGCGTATCACATTGCGTCCCGTTTTTGTGAGCGAGGCATCCCAGTGATTCTTGGCGGCTCGCACCCAACCTTGCTGCCGGAAGAGGCGGAACAGTATGCTGATGCTGTACTGGTTGGTAACGCCGAACCTGTCTGGACTAACATTCTTGAAGACTGTTGGCGGAATGCGCTCAAAAAACGGTACCAGGGTTCTCCGATTTATACAGTGCTTCCGGATCGTTCGATCTTTAAAGGAAAGCAGTATCTTCCTTTAGGATTGGTGGAAACCGGCAGAGGCTGCTCGTTTCATTGTGAATTCTGCGCTGTTTCCGCTTATTATGACGCTCACTATGTGCCCCGGCCGATACCTGATGTGGTGGAAGACATCAAACGGTCCGGTAAACAGTTCTTTTTCCTTGTAGACGACAACATTGCCGCTGATCTGACTTATTTAAAACAATTGTGTAAAGAGTTGGAGCCGCTGAACATCTTTTGGGCATCACAAGCGACCTTAACGATTGCAAAAGACGAAAAGCTCCTGCAATCTCTTGTCAATAGCGGCTGTCGAGTTCTACTAATCGGATTCGAATCCCTCGAACAAAAAAATTTACAACAGATGCAGAAAGAATGGATGGCAAAGGTCGGAGATCGCGATGAATTAGTGCAACGTATTCATAAGGCCGGAGTCAGTATCTATGCAACCTTTGTATTCGGTTTCGATCATGACACGCCAAGTTCGTTTGAAGAAGCGCTTGCATTTTCTCAACGCCACGGATTTTTCTTCGCCGCATTTAATCATCTGCTGCCGTTTCCCGGAACGGCACTCTATACGAGATTCCAACAAAAAAAACGTCTGCTTGTAAACACATGGTGGCTTGAACCGGGCTATCATTATGGCGATGTCGTTTTTCATCCTCAAAATATGGGCCCACAGGAGCTTTCGGAGCGTTGTGCTGCAACACGGCGCGCATTTTTCAGTCTTTCGTCAATTTTGCAGCGTGGCGGGCAGCTTCTTCGACGTCATCCTCCCCTTCGGCTCTTTGCCGCCTACTGGCTGCAAAATCTAAAACTACGGCGCGAAGTGGATGGGAAGCTTGGCTTGCCGATTGGAGAAGGGCTGGATGAATTACCGAAATGAGGATTTTTATAAACCACAGAACACAATATGCCTCGATTTGTTTTTGAATGCGCCATTCCAGAGGACGGGCAGAATCTGCTCGAGATTCTGGAAGAATCTGAGTTTCAGGGCAAAATTTCCCTGCTTTACACTCGACGACCGGATGCATACACTTCTTTCAAGCAAGAAGGCGAGCCGGTTGATATCGTGGTGTGCCGCGATACGCAACAACAAGGAAAAATTGTGGGATTCGGTGCATGTGCGTTGCGAAAACTTTTTGTAAACGGTCAGCCTGAGACGGTCGGTTATTTGTTCGGTTTGCGTATCCGGCAATCATATCGGAAAAAATTTCCGGTGCTGTTCCGCGGTTACGACTATCTGCACACTCTGCATCAGGAGAGACCACCAGCGTTGTATCTGACGGCCATCCTCGAAGAGAATCGTTATGCTCAACGGCTTCTTGAAAAGCCGCGTCCACACATGCCGGCGTATATCCCTTACGGTTCCTATCACGTGTATGCCTTGAATATGCAACGGAAATCCCGAAAATCGAGAAGACTTCGACGGGCGCAACAGGCAGACATTCCGGCTCTCATTCAGTTTTTCGAACAACACGGGAAAACCAGTCAATTTTTTCCGGCGCTTCAGGAAGAAGACGTGACGACCGGATATTTAAGCGGACTTACAATTGAAAATTTCTATCTTTTGGGCGATGACCGAGAGACGATTCTTGCTGCCGGGGCGATTTGGGATCAGCGGAGTTATAAACAATACGTGATGCAAAACTATGCGGGCATTTTGAAATGTCTGTATCCAGTATCTCGATTTTTTCCGCTTTTTGGTTTTCCGAAACTTCCAAAACCGGGAAGTGTTTTGAAATTTTTTACCCTTTCTTTTTGGGCGGTCAAGGAGAACGATCCGCTTATCTTTCGAGAATTTCTCGATACGATAACTGCTACGGAATCATATCCGTTTTTTCTGATCGGAGTGCATGAATCGCATCCATTACGACATGTTGTGCAAAAGCGTCCTCATATCAACTATACAAGTCGATTGTATGCTGTAGTATGGGATGAGCGGCGTCAAAACCTGGACAATCTGGATACCACATACTATCCGTATCTGGAATGTGGTATGTTATGACATCTTTGCAATGATTTCAGGAGGATGCAGGAGTGTAAAACGTGTGTTTTGGCATCCTCTTGGTGGTGGGTAATAACACATGTCTTGCCCTCCTCGTTGCTTTAGATGGACTTCATAGAACATGAAACTCAAGGGCACTATCCACCAAATTTCGGCACTGTCTGGAGCGGAAAAGAGCCGTATGTTTTCCCTGATGTGTTCCCATTATGAGAATGTATCCCAGAGGAAATTTTTGAACGATCTGGATGAAAAAACGGGCGTTATCTTATTGCGCGATCCGACAGGAACCGTTCAGGGCTTTACCACCTTTCTCCTTATGGGCCACGAGCATAACACGGGAATAATCTCTGCGATTTACTCTGGGGATACAATTGTCGATCGTCTCTGTTGGGGACAGATTGAACTTTTTCGGATGTTTGGCGGCCTTTTTCGCCAATGTCTCGAACAGCAGTCAACCCCCGTCTATTGGTTCCTCCTCAGCAAAGGGGTTAAAACGTATCTGATGCTGCCACTGTTTTTTCAAAATTTTTATCCGAATTATTTAGCCGAGGCGCCGCTTAATACTCAAAAGTTGATGCAGGAACTTGCAAGGAAAAAATTCGGACCATGCTACCATCACGAGCAGGGCATTGTGCGTATGATTCCGCAGGCTGACCGGCTGCAAAAAGAATTTGCCGTCATTCCCGAGAACAAACGCCAGAATCCACATGTGCGTTTTTTTACAGAACGAAATCCCGGCTATCTTGACGGTGACGAATTGGTCTGTCTGGCTAGAATTGTGCCTTCGAATTTTACCAGAATGGCGCAACGGTTTGTGAAAGAGAACAACAGGTAAACCACGAAACACATGACATACACGACATACAAACATTAGAGTTGTGGCGTCATGAAAATTCGCAAAATGTACCGCTGATACAATTTTTTTTCGTGTATGTCGTGTGTTTCGTGATTAATATTCCGTCATGAAAATTACGTTTATCCGCCCCAATATGAACGCCCGCAAAGCTTCGGATGCCTTACAACCGTTAGTGTTTGCCCTATTGGCCGGTCTGACTCCCCCGGACATCGAGACAACGCTGTACGATGATCGTATCGAGGACATTCCTTTTGACGAGCCGACCGATCTGGTGGCGATGACCGTAGAAACCTTCTCGGCAAAACGAGCATACGACATTGCCGCCCGTTACCGGAAACGAGGCGTTCCAGTCGTGATGGGCGGTTTTCATCCCACCCTTGTTCCCAAGGAAGCCGCGCAGCATGCGACAACCATCGTGGTTGGCGATGCCGAAAGCATCTGGCCTCAACTCATTGCTGATTTCCAGCAGGGACGATTGCAGCCGACCTATCGAGCCACTGCTCTGCCGTCTTCTCTGAATATCTTTTTCGACCGGCGAATGTTTGAAGGGAAATCCTATCCACCCTTGTCACTTGTACAATGGGGTCGAGGCTGCCCGCATCAGTGCGAGTTTTGCTCGATTCATGCCATGTATGACACATACCAATACCAACGTCCGATTGATGACGTGATTACTGAAGTCGAAGCACTGGACAGTCAGTGGCTTTTCTTTGTCGATGATAATCTTTTTGCTTATACGAAACAATTTACAAGACTTTTAGAAGCCCTGAAACCATTGCATCTTCACTGGTCGTGTCAGATAAGCCTGGAAGTAAGCTATGATAAAACACTCATGACTTTACTCGAGCAAAGCGGATGTCAGGCCGTTCTGATCGGTTTCGAATCGTTACAGCTTTCAAATTTACGCCAGATGAATAAGCTGTGGAATGTCTCTAAGCTAGACTATGCTACAGCTATTAAACGTTTCTACGATCACGGCATCATGGTATGCGGAACCTTCGTGCTGGGCTATGATGATGACACACCAGACAGTTTCGAGCAATGCTTTGACTTTGCGTTGACCCACAAGTTATTTCTGTCGAATTTTAATCCATTGACACCATTTCCCGGCACACCGCTTTACAGGCGTTTGCAGCAAGAGGGACGACTGATTCGCGAGAACTGGTGGCTCGATGAACACTATCAGTACGGGCAAGCAGTATTCCACCCGAAGCAGATGAGTGCTGAAGAACTGGAACAAGGCTGCTTTGATGCAAGAAGACGCTTTAATACCCGAGCGTCCATCTTGCAGCGGGCGTTCCATTTGAAGGCCAACATGCGAAACTGGCGGAACGCCGTCTTCCATTGTGCTGCCAATATGATCAACAGAAAAGAAGTTCTCCGCAAGCAAGGAGCTTTCCTGGGAGAACATTTCTAACCATAAAGGAACACGAGAGATCGCAAAGAACACTTTTTAACTTGAGCGTGATAGACTAGTTCGACAGGGTGATTCTTCGCTGAGAAAAGCTGTTAATCTGTTTTTCTCTGTGCTGCGGTGTTTCTGTGACAAAACTTCCCGGGGTTAAGGCTATGAAACTGACTTTGATTAAACCGAATATCGGACGAATGGAACACAGCCTCTACGTCGATGAAGCCCGAATGGAGCCCTTACAGCTTGGCGTATTGGCAGCGTTGACTCCCCCGGATGTGGAGATCGTACTGTATGACGACCGTATGGAAACGATTCCTTATGATGAGCCGACCGATCTGGTCGCGATTACGGTCGAGACTTTTACGGCCCGGCGAGCTTACGAAATCAGCGCGGAATTTCGGCGGCGCGATGTACCAGTCGTTCTGGGCGGCATGCATCCAACCTTGCTGCCTGAAGAAGCTGTCAAACATGCCGACGCGATTTATACCGGCGATGCCGAAATGTTGTGGGCACAAGTCATTGCCGATGCAAAGCAGGGAAATTTGCAGCCGAGATATCAGACACAAAGTGGAATCCCGCAGCCGGGCATCTTAACCTGCCGCGATGTGTTTCAGGGGAAAGGATACTTACCGATCACTTTGCTGCAATTCAGCCGGGGCTGTCGATTTGAATGCAGCTTCTGCGCCACAAGTGCCTTTTTTCAACAGCAGCATTTTTGCCGAAATGTTCACGAGGTAATTCACGAAATCGAAGCGCAAGAGAGGAAAATTCTTTTTTTTGTCGATGACAACATTCTGGCCAATCCGGAAGCCGCCAAGGCGCTCTTTCGCGAATTGATTCCCCTTAAAATCTGTTGGGTATCACAGGCCAGCATCGACATGACGCAGGATCGCGAATTGATGGACCTGATGATGAAAAGCGGCTGTTTGGGGCATGTGATCGGCTTTGAATCTCTCAATCCCCAAAACTTGCGCGGCATGCAAAAAACACCAAACCTGAATGCGCAATTTGACTGCTACAAACCACAATTGGAAATCCTGCGGGATTACGGCCTGCAAATCTGGGCCGCCTTTACGCTGGGACACGAGTATGACACGGTCGAATCAGTCGAAGATACCGTCGATTTTGCCATCCGTCAAAAGTTCGCCTTTGCGGCGTTCAATATTTTGATGCCCTATCCCAACACGCCGCTTCATCAAAAACTCGAAAGTGAAGGACGCTTGCTTTACGACGGCACATGGTGGCTGCATCCAGAGTATCGTTTCAATCACGCAGCCTTTCTGCCAAAGCTGATGTCACCGGACGAGCTGACTGAGGCCGCGTTTCACGCACGAACCACGTTTAACAGCCCGCTCTCCATTTTCAAACGGGCTTTTGACTTCAAAACCAACATGCGCTCCCTGTTTCGCCTCGGCACCTATTTGAGCTATGCCCCGCTCTTCCGCAAAGAAGTTCATAAAAAACAAGGCATGAAGCTCGGATTGCAACAGAAGTAAAAATTCCGGGTGTCTTTCACAATCTCTCTTGACAAAGTTTTTGTACTTCACATATTCTGCTATCCATCCATCATTCCATCAAAACCGAACAACAACACAACAGAAGGAGAAAGACGTTTTATGGCTCTTTTGCGATGCAATAAATGCGGACATCTTCGGGAAGTCGCTAATGACTATATCGGAAAATCAGTGAGATGTCCTCAATGTAAACAGGTAACTCCAATCCACGATACGACCGTGTTTGTTGAAAAGCTTCTCGAAAAGTATCTCTCTCAATATCGAGAACTCCATCATTTACGACAGCAATTTACAATAGACGAGGGTTTAGAATTTCAAGCCGACGAACAACACGCTCTTGAATCGATCGATATTTATAATACCACAGCTCTGACGAAACGTGGACAATATGAGCCAATATTAGAGTGGTTTCAGCAACGAAAAATTGACGTCGGCGTCAATCAAAAAGCACTCGACACCACAGGATTTTTTGATGAGGTTGCGTTGACGCTGGGACATCAGTACGATCTCTTAAAAGAAGTCAGTAATAAGATTAGACATATTCAACAAAAGGGCTATACGAACGTCAAGCTAGCCCTCTCCAAACACAATCAGAAACAGATCAAAACGATCACGAAGTTCTGTCAGGAATTATATGAGTATTCGTTTGTTGCGAAATATTTTTATCAGAAACAGGCAAAAATCATCCGGCTGACGCTCCAGACTGCTCCGGCGATTGTCAATTTTTTCCAGGGAGAATGGATGGAATGGTTTATCATGATGAAACTCCTCGAATTTTTTCAGAAGAAACAGATTCCTGCTGCCTGTTTACGAAGCCTTTCTGTAACGTTTCCTAATGAGGATGCCCATGAGCTCGATATTTTTTTTCTTCTCAAGCAGCGTCTCCCTCTTTGCATCGAGTGTAAATCCGGGGAGTTTCGGCAGCATATCGATAAATATTCGACGCTGCGAAAACGATTGAATATCGATAAAACGCAGTTTCTTCTGTGTGTGACTGGTCTTAGCCAGGGGCAAACTCAAGGGTTAACCAGTATGTATGATGTGACATTTGTAAATGAGAAAAATTTCCTTCAGCATGTTGAAGGGTTATTATAAACGCAAAAATACTAAGATGGACGCCATCTTGAAGGTGGAACCCATCGAACTCGAGAGAAACGGTATGTCGGAGAAAAAGAAACCACAGATTCAGCTTGAAAAAGTCGATGACAACCGTTGGCGAGTCCCAAAAACCGGCAAAATGAACGTCGATGGGATGATCTATACCAACGAAACCCTGCTGCCGCACCTTCAGCGCGACGCCACGATCCAGCAGGTCGTGAATGTGGCCCAGCTTCCTGGGATTCTCGACCATTCCCTCGCTATGCCGGACGCCCATCAGGGCTACGGATTTCCGATCGGAGGCGTGGCAGCCTTCGATATGGCTCAAGGCGTCATTTCTCCCGGCGGGGTTGGGTATGACATCAATTGCTTGATCGGAGACAGCGCCATCCTCCACGAACATGGATATACGCGTCCTATCGTAGAATTTGCCCCATGTTGGCAGCAGGAGCAGATTCGGAATTACGATACCGATCGAGAGCGTGCTACAACGACAAAAATCGTGCGGTTTCTTGAAATAGAACCGAAACATGATGTATATCGTGTGGTCACATCTTCCGGAAAAGCGATCAATGCCACAGCCGATCACCCCTTTTATACGAAACGTGGCATGGTTCCTTTACACGAGCTGACTCCAGAAGACACGATTGCCGTATCGCATTTTCAAGGAATTCCTTACGAAGAACCGAGCAACGATGTTATTCTGAATGAAGAAGATGTCAAAACAGCATTGTCGGCTTTGAATAAAGACTCAGAAGGGCATGCTGTGACGCAAATTCTGAATCATCTTAAACAGAGAAACCTTTTGTCGCTGCGGTATAATTCGCCTCAATTACCGTATTTGTTGAAATGCATGGGATTTTTGACCGGCGGCGGAACGATCTTTTTTGAGAGAGGAAATGGCAAAGGCCATGTCTGTTTTTACGGTTTGCCAGACGATTTGGAATCTATCAGAAGAGACATCGAAGCTCTCGGATTTACACCATCAAAAAGATACAAACGGGAACGGCATTCTGAGATCACGCCCCCTTCTGATACGTATGAGTTTGAAAGAACGGAACATCATTTCAAGGTCAATAGCAGCAGTTTCGCGATATTACTGGCCGCATTGGGCGTTCCAGCAGGAAAAAAGACGAGGCAGGATTTTCGAGTTCCTTCCTGGATCTTTCAAACGCCACTCTGGCAAAAACGGCTGTATCTTGCATCATTTTTCGGCGTAGAATTATCAACGCCAGCAGTGTTGACAGAGCATGACGGCACCTTTTGTGCGCCAATGCTCTCGCAAAAGAAACACGAAGACTATGTCGAAAGCGGCAAACAATTTTTACAGGATATTTCTACATTATTAAACGAATTTGGCGTAACAACCCAGAAAATCAGTCTTCGTCAGGGCCATAAGGGAAAGCAGAACACACGCTCGCATTGCTTGCACTTAATCCTATCCGGGACCAATGAACATTTGATCCGTTTGTGGGGTACAATCGGATTCGAGTACAATCAAAAACGTTCGTATCTGGCGAACGCTGCAATTGGTTATCTCATCCATAAGGAACACAGTCTTGGGGAACGATTACAAGCGATTGAGGAGATCCAGTCGCTGCGCGCTGCATCTGGCGGAGGAGCCAAAACGATCTATGAAACGCGCAAAACCGGTGTGTGCCCGCCGGAAAATGTTCCATCCTTTGACGAATATCGGCAAGAGGCGACATTGGGACTTGGCGAATCAGGGTTTGTGTGGGATACAATTCGCGAAAAAACACACCTGAATTATATCGGGAAGGTCTATGATTTTACGGTAGCCCATCATGATCATAATTTTATCGCAAACTCATTTTTAGTCAGTAACTGTGGAGTGCGTTTGATGCGCTCGAACTTGCAACGCCAGGATATCCAGGAACACCTACGAGATCTGGTGGCAGCGCTGTTCCGCAATATCCCCTGTGGCGTCGGCTCGCAACGCAGCGATTTACGGCTCTCGAACAAGAATGAGCAGCAGGTGCTGGTTAAAGGCGCACAATGGGCGGTGTCGCAAGGTTATGGCACACAGGCCGATCTCGGCCATATCGAAGATTACGGCTGCCTGGCAGGCGCAAATCCCGACGTGATCAGCAAACGCGCTTTGAAACGAGGCAGACCACAACTCGGGACTCTTGGCTCTGGCAATCACTTTGTGGAAATCGGCTATGTCGAAGAGATTTATAACTCACAGGTGGCGTCGGTGTTGGGGCTGGAACGTGACAGCATCACGATTACCGTGCACACCGGTTCGCGTGGATTCGGGTATCAGGTCTGCGATGATTTTTTGCAGGAAATGCTGGAAGCGTCGCGTAAATACGGCATTGATCTACCTGACCGCCAGCTCTGCTGCGCCCCGATTTCATCGGAAGAAGGTCAGCGTTATTTCTCAGCCATGGCCTGTGCCGCAAACTATGCCTTTACAAATCGTCAAATCATCACCCATTGGGTACGAGAAACTTTTGAACGGACGCTCGGCATGACGCCGCGTGATCTCCAAATGAACTTGATTTACGATGTTGCGCATAATATCGCAAAATTCGAGATCTATCGCATCGGCGGCAAAGAGCGCAAGGTGTGCGTGCATCGCAAAGGCGCGACTCGCGCTTTTCCTGCAGGGCATGCCGGAGTACCGTCCGCCTATCAGGCTATCGGCCAACCGGTCTTGATTCCGGGAGATATGGGGCGCTGCTCCTATGTGCTGATCGGGACGAATCAGGCTCTCGACGACACCTTTGGCAGCACCTGTCACGGCGCGGGACGCATGTTGAGCCGCAGTGCCGCTAAAAAACAGGCTAAAGGTCGCGCGATCTGGCGCGAAATGGAAGACCGGGGCGTTGTCGTACGTTCGGAAGGCCGCTCAACCCTGGCAGAAGAAATGCCGGAAGCCTATAAAGACGTGTCCGAAGTAGTCGATGTCGTGCATCAGGCCGGTATCAGCCGTAAAATCGCGAAATTACGGCCATTAGGCGTGATTAAAGGGTAGTAGACCTCATCAAAGGGACGGACGTCAGAAGATATGCACCATTAAAGTCTGAGGTGTCAGACAGTCTAAAACTGTCTGACAATTTGTTCCTCATGATGTGACGAAATGTTCGAGCACGCGCAATACGATCGGTTCGTCCGGATGAATCGTTTCCATTTCCTGAAAACAGGCGTAGGCAATATCTTCATACGAGTGTTCGATCCCTCGTTGGGCAAGTAAATGCCCGACATAGCGGATAGTGCGATCGATCAGTTTATTATTGCTCGGCCTGACGTAAGTCATCAGATTGCCCTCATAACGACCGATGCGCCCCATAACGAGTGTCGAATGGGTATTGAGCAGCATCTTTAACACGCTATGCTCATCCAGTCTGCTTAATCCCCCAAATGGGACGCTGTGCGCCACTTCATTCAAACGAAAATTCAGATTATCATGCCGTTTTTTGATGACACAGATTGCGTGGGTTTTATCCGCCAAATAGTTCCAGCGTTCTTGCAGGATCTGGCGACTGAAATCGTGCCCGAAAAGCCGTCGTTGGTCGACACGTCCTGCATATTCCTTCCAATCCAATGCGCGAGGCTTGCGGCCTAATAACTTTTCCCAGGCCTGCTGGGGACTTTCTGAACCGGGCATAACCAGATGGCAAAGTGACGGAGAAAAGTCCGATAAATTTTTATCTTGCAGATTCTCGAAAGGGTGCAGGCTGAACGTTGGGGCGCGCTCGGTCGTATCGGTCAAAATGCTGATGGCAAAATCCGGCTCTGCTTCGTAAAACAGCATACCGTTCTGTTGGTAGAGCCGGCTCTCTTCTTCGATAAACGCTGGGAGGAAGGAAGCATCGAGATTCTTATAAAAATGCTGAAGCCGCTCACATTCTTCTGCAATGTTTTCTTGTGGGGAATTATAATGAATGAGAGCTAATCCGACAGCCAGCATCAGAACTGTCGACGCCTGCATTCTGGTCGATCCGGAAATTGCCATCGGGCCGACTGTGAGATTGATCTTGCGAATCTGCTCGTTTTCGATGACTCGTTTGGATCGTGTGGCAACCTCGCACAGAATCTCGTCAGGATTGCAATACAAAAAATAGGGCGCATAACGGGAAACCCGGACCGCCTGTTCTGTCGCACCGATGACGAACGGCGTTTCGCCGCCTTCGGTGGTGCTGATGAGCAGATCGTCTTCGCAGAACCCTAACTCCGTTAACTGCCTGGCTCCGTAGGACGGGAAATCTTCAAAATCCTCGATCGATTTGATCAGCGCAATGTCGCCGCCGGCCATAAAACTGATCACCCGATTGTGGAGTTCTGCTTCGGGATGGAGTTCGCGCCAGAGGGTTTCCAATGTCAACGACAGACGCCCGGTCGAGCCGCAACCGTCAAGAAAGACTCGGCCGCCCTGCTCAAAACATGCCTTTACGGCCTGGGCCATTTCATAGATGGCATCAAGCTTCTGGCTCAGAGCAGACAACATATCCAGGTCGATGTCCTTCAAAATCTGCACAGCTTGCGGCAGATCGTGTTGAGCGAGGTGAGAGAGTTCAAGAGTTTTCGGGTGCTGTGATTCGGTCACGAGTTTCCCCAACTTAAATTGGGGGGCGATAGTGAGAAACTCCTGGGTTTTTTCTTGTATTGTGTTCATATTTTCCTATGAAAATACACCTGACAGGTTCTCAAAACCTGTCAGGTGTAAGGCTATTTTCAGCTTTACTTCACGGCTCCGGCGGTTATACCTTCCATGAATTGTTTCGAGGTTACCAAAAAAAGCAGCAGCATCGGCAGGGATGAAAGAGTCAGACCTGCGAACAACACGCTCCAGTCTGTCGAATATTCGCTGAACAGCGTCAACATCCCGACCGGGATCGTTTTTTTGGCTTCATCGTGAATAAAAATCAATGGGAAGAAGAAATCATTCCAGACCGTGATGAAATGAATGGTTGCGACCGTTCCCAGCGCCGGACACATCAATGGTAAAAGGATATGGTAAAAAATTTTGATATTCGAACAGCCGTCGATCCGAGCTGCTTCTTCGAGTTCTTTGGGCATGGTTCGGAAAAATCGACTTAAAATCAGTACCGAAATCGGGATGCCGATCGCTGTGTAGATAAAAATCAGCGACCAGAGTGTATCCAGCACGTGCAAACGCCGCATCAGCAAGAAGAGCGGAATAATACCGAGTTTAATCGGAATCATCATGCCGAGCAAAAAGAAGAAAAATAAGGCCGCATTCCATTTGAAATCAAAACGGGCGAGGTAAAAAGACGCCATTGCCCCCAACAGAAGGGTCAGCGACACTGCAACTCCACTGACAAGCGCGCTGTTTTTGATGTAGCCGAAATATGGAAGCTGCTCGAGCAATTGGATATAGGAAAGAAGACTCGGCGCTGCCGGTAATCCAAGGGGTTTGGCAAAAATTTCGCTATTGCTCTTGAAGGATGACAGAAGCATCAACAGGACCGGATAGAGGCAGATAATCGCCGCCACAACCGCAATTGTAAAAAAAAGTATGTGGGTGAGAGTCGTGTTGTGTTTCATATTTCAACGTTTTCTCCCCCCTGCCGCAGGATCGTCAAGGCAGGGGTTAATAGTCTACCTCATTTTTTCTGACAACATACAAGAAAATTGCCGAAACACAGGCGATGATCGAAAAGAGAATCACGGCTAACGCCGATCCCAGTCCGATTTCTACGGCATCACCAGAGGTGCCGAAGGCGATACGGTAAAAATAGACGGCCAGCGTATCTGTCGAGTGAAACGGTTCCCCTTCCGAACCTTCCATCGCGTAGACGAGTTCAAAAGCTTCAAAGCCATGGATAAAGGTAAACACTGTGATGATGATCACCGATTGCCGCATCAGGGGCAGCACGATTGAGCGAATCAGCCGGAATCCTCTGGCTCCGTCGATTTTAGCGGCTTCAATCAATTCTAAAGGAATGGCTTGAAGCCCAGCCAAAAAAATAAGCATGGCAAAGCCTAGTCCGAACCAACAATTGACCAGAATGACAGCGGTCAAGGCAATATTCGGATCGCCCAGCCAGGGCTGCTGCCAGGCCTCCAGGCCGACTCTTTCGAACAAGACGTTCAGCACGCCGTTATATGGGTTCAGGATCAATTTCCAGAGAAAGCCGACTACGATCACCGATAGCAGACGCGGCAGAAAGTAGGCGATTTTGAAAAATCCCGCGCCCTTGATTTTAAGGTAAATGATATAGGCCAGCAGAAAGGCCAGACTGTTCTGGATGACCATTTCCAGGATAAAATAATAGACATTGTGCCGGAATGCGTTCCAAAACAGTTCGTTATAAGGCGGAACTGTAAATAAACGCACGAAGTTCTGAATACCGGTAAACGCGCCCTGTTGCAAGCCGTTCCAGTCGAATACGCTGTAAGTAAGGGCTGCCACAAGAGGGTAGATCATAAACAGCGTATACACGACAAGCGCCGGCAGTGGGAAAAGATGGATGGCGTATTTCTTTATGCGAGATGTTTTATTCATGAATTTCCACAAGTGACATAGGTTTTTTTGTGCTGTTTAGGGCTCTCATCTGGCTCAGAATATCAGTCACGCGACTTATGACGACCTCTATTTTGAATATGATTATGGTTTATGTATAAAAAAATAGTGCCATTCATCATACCATTCAAAGCATAACGATAAAAAATGACATGCACGCTCATACTCTTCCTAATTTTCCTCTGAGATACACTCTGGGAAGCCGCCAACTCCAATTGGTCAAGACCTCATAAGAAACCGTGCCTTTCAGATGGGCCAGATCGTGAACAGAGATCGTTTCGTTACCCATTTTTCCCAGAAGAACAAGCTCATCGCCGATCTGGGTTTGCGGAATATCGGTCACATCCACCATCATGGCGTCCATTGCGTTGCCACCGACAATCGGAGCACGTTTACCGTGGAGCAACACATAGCCGGTGTTGCGAACCCTGGGATAACCATCACCATAGCCCAAAGGAATGACGCCGATTATGCGCGGAGATGACGCTGTATAGCGCATGCCATAGCCGACCTTATCGCCTGGTTGCAAATGCTGCAGGGCGACGATTTTCGCTTTGACGCTCATGATGGGCCGGATGCCTTCAATTCTGCGGCAGACCTGCGACGGATAGACACCCAGCGGCAAAATACCGATTCTGACCATATCGAAATGGGCACGGGGTAAATCCAACAATCCGCCGCTATTACAGGTATGGACAAGGGGAAAAGTCATGCCTTTCTCCTCAAGTGCTGTCAAGACGGTTTGGAAGCGCTGTAATTGCTCGTTGGCGTAGGATTTATCAAGTTCGTCGGATCGGGCAAAATGGGTCATGATCCCCTTCACCCGAATCCCTGGTGTTCCCAAAATTTCAACAATCGTCCCCACTGCCTCGGTCCAGCGGACACCATAGCGCCCCATGCCGCTATCGACCTCGATATGCACATCGGGCACGGTGTCGAATTTTCTCGCGTGTTGTGCGTATAATTGCGCCTGTTGCGGGTGGTTGATAAAAATCGTCAGCTTATGTGCCAGACAGAATGCGAATTGATCTTCCAGATGTTCACCAAACAACAGAATCGGGGCAGTAATACCTTTGTCGCGCAATTCAACGGCCTCGCTGAGCGTGACGACTCCCAGCATCTTGACGCCCTTTTCAAGTGCTATTTCCGCGCATCGATAGGCTCCGTGACCGTAGGCCTGATCTTTAACCATCGCCAAAAGGTCCAGCGCATCCGCTTTATCACAATTGATGAGGTCGAAATTCGTCGCAAGCTGTTGCAAATCGATTTCGATCCAGGCCGGTCGGTGATAGGTATTTGCAGAAGTATTTGCCATGACTTTTATGACAACGGCCAAAGGCTTTGGCCGATGTCAGTGCGATAATAACTGCCCGGGCAGCGAATTTTTTTGATGTTCCGGTAAGCAATTTCAATTGCTTCCTCCATAGTTGGTGCTGTCGGGGTGAGATCGGCAATCCGATTCGCCCCCTGGCCGGAAGTGGCGATCTGGCCTTTCAGATTCTGATCGACTTCATTCCACCAGACATCACAATCGAAGTCTTCCGTGACTTCGACTGACAGCCTGGGAGGGTTGAGCTGGGTGTACGGATAGCCGTATCCAGCCAATGTCAACGAACAGCCAACAGCCCGATCTGGATGAAACCGAAGGTCTACAGGCTGGTTTCTGACAACTTGCTCCAGAACATCGATCGGATTTTGCAGCATTCGCAAAATAATCGGACCGCAGGTCACTCCTAAACGCACATTATATTCTAAAACATGCCAGCGGCCTTCATGTTTCATTGCTGTGACCTGGAGCGGACCGTGAAAATTGACTTCTCTCAGCCAGGGCAGGAGTGGATGGATTAATTCGCGAGCCAGTCCGTGTTTATCATCGGGATCTTGCTCGACAAGTCCGCCCAGCGGAGCGCCGGCCACGATGCCTAAATTGTCGTTAAATGCACGTTTATATTCCTGATTGCTCACCGCTGAATAGATGTCGCCGTTACTGATGAAAACAATATGTCCACCCTCCTGTCGGCCTAAGTATTGCTGCAAAAACACGCCTTCCTGATAATCAACATGATTGAGCCAGGTGCGGGTTTGTTCGATCGTTTCACAGACGATGGTATGCACGGGACTAGTCGGGGAGCACAAAGTATTTTTTATGACATACGGAAAAGGGTGTTCTTCTAGAAGGCGCAACGCTTCGAGTTTATTTTGTGCCACGTAGGATTTAGCAAAGGGCACGCCGAAACGTTTGCAGATCTGCTGGGAGAAATCCCGGTCACGTTCGATATTGAAGGCATCACCAGTCGGGCACAAGATCGGGATATTCAGTCCTGAGAACTCCTCAGTCCAGTCTTGCAACGCCCAATCCAATGACATCGGCACCACAAAATCGATCTGTTCTTCCTGGAGAACCGGACAGGGATTTGGATAATATTCACGGTGAAAGGTTTTGCTTTCAACCATTGGACCGTAATGGGCGTAATCGCGTGTTAGATATGTAAAAACTTCGGCTCCAGCGTCTTTTAAGACGCGCAACACGCCTTGCGTGAAGGCGCCGACGCCGAAAACCATTATACGATAGGGTTTGTTCGTTTTCATGTCCACTCCCATAGCAGTTATCAATATGTGATTGGCGGAGACGCCACCCCCGCTCTACCGGTTTTCATCTCCTGTATGTGTTTCGGATCGAACCGGAACGCTCGGTTTATACTCTCACATAACGCACGAGATCGCGTAATTCGGCTCCAAAGGAAAGTTTAAATTTCCCGTAGCCTTCGATTTCCCTCTGGGAAATAGGCGTAGTATTCCCATCAAAATTCATATTTCGCACGCCCCACATGTTATACAGTTCATAGCCCTGATTCCGGTAAAAGCGCATCAATTCCCATTGGATCAAATTATTCGCCTTACAGAGCCAGCTTTGCTCGTCGGATGAACCGTAGACAAAATTGATCGTGTGTTTGTATTTCCAAAGAAAAACATAGGCCAGGGGGATGTCTTCGGAAAAGGCCACCCATAAATCCGCAAGTCCCTGACGGGTAAATGCTTCGAATTTTGCCTGTAATTCTTCATAGCCGATATATTGAGTCTGCTTTTTGATGCGTGTCGCCTTGTAACATTCGTAAAATTTATCAAAATACTGCACGTCATTCGCGATTCGGGCTGTTACGCCTTTTCGCTGCGCATAACGGACAGCATTACGGCATTTTCCACCCATGCCCATGAGTAGTGCATCCTCATCCTGACACAAATCCAGAAAGGCTGTGGCGTCGTATTGTTTGGTACATTGCCACGTCGCCTGATCGAGGATACATTGTTCAAGATTGAAGCTGGGATAAAAAATGAAGCGTTCTCCCTGGAAATATGTTCGAGCAAAATGTTCGATAAACTGGTTTTTCAGTCTTTCGCTATCGGGCTGTTGATCATATGTATCAATAAGGAGAGGATAACCTCCGCTCTTGGTTCCGATTTCGATTAATCCCTGGTGATAGCCGGCAGCGTTGCGAACGCCGGCAATAATGGCTGCCGGTTCATCATCGATATAGCAGCAGGAATACAGAAGTTCATGGCCTAACAGGTCGGACGCTTGTATGTCAAAATATTCCAGAGTATGGAACGTGTTAGCGAGTGCGGAATGCTCAAGCACATAACGCCAATCGTCCCGGTTAACGGTCGAAGAATAGATGATTTGCATTGATTTCGATTCGGGATATGCCTTGCACCAGGCTCATTTCGGCGCAGAGCTGAAAACAACATTATTATTTATATTTTTCTGAGACATCAATATTAAGACAGGAACTTCCTACAAGTATTTTTTCATAAAAATTAGAGATACCCCCTGGACGGAAAACTGTCAGACAGGTTTAAATTGTCTGACAGCTTCTAAGAATTACAGTGTAATTCCTTGACAGAATGGAGGGAGAGCGTTAGAGAGAGCCATTATGAATTACGTTGCTCATCTTTTTCTTGCCGAACCATCTGATGAACACCGGATCGGCAGCATTCTGGCGGACTTTACGGCCGGGAGGATCGAAAATTTGTCTGTGCGCTACAGCCCGGACATAGCCAGGGGTATTCAGCAGCATCGCGACATCGACCGCTTCACCGACACGCATGAACATGTCTTGAATAGTATCGCATGTCTAAAACCGGACTATGGTCTGTTTTCAGGAATTGTGGTGGATGTGTGTTTCGATCACTTCTTAATCAAACATTGGGACGAGTTTTCCGAGGAATCTTTACCGGATTTCCTCGAATCGATCTATCGTTCTTTAAGCCGTGATGACTGGGATTTCCCTCCGCGCTACCGTCGCGTGATCGGGCACATGGTGCGGGAAAAATGGCTGATTTCTTATCGTCATATCGACAATGTCGGTTATGCCCTATCGCGAATCGGGCAGCGCTTTTCACGGAAAACGCCGTTGGATGATGCGATTCACGGCATCAAAGCCTGTTACCAGGTACTTGAAAAGGATTTTTTGCTCTTTTTCCCCGAACTTATAGAGTTTGCTACGATGAACGGTTCAAGCCCAAAAAACGTTTGAGATGACCTGAAAAGATGTTGTCGATGACAGTGTCCTTCAGCTTTATGCGTCGTGAAGGTGAAAATCCGCCGCGCGTTCACGAGTCTGCGGGCTGCGTCTTCCGAAGCCCAAGAAACTTCATAACCGCTATTTTGGGATGTGTTGATGTTGTATTTTTGTCATGACTCCCTTTTATATGGTTTATACTTTGAGGTATTGCTTGGGAACTTTACATATATATGTATAGAGCGGGTCGACAAATTGTGTGCATCGAGCATGCAGAATTTGTCCCAATAAGAGAAAAGCCTCGGTTTCTGAAAAGCCATATCCCTCCGACATCCATTTGAGCATTTCCTGTAAAGCAATTCTGAACGCATCCTCGGCCGGTTTTTCACAACCGACGGTAATAAGATGTTCAGGCGACTCGATTCGGGGCCAGAGCATTCCCTGTGGTTTTTCTCTCACATCGACTCGCAGGGTAACGGTCGCCCTCGTCTCGATCCCGCCTGCACCGCAGATCTCACCATCTCCCATGACGGCATGTACGTCACCGACATGGAGCAAACCGCCATCAACGTAGACGGGAAGGTACACGATATGTCCGGTAGTAATTTCCTGAATATCCATATTCCCACCAAAAGACCCGTTTTCAACGGTTCTGGGCGCTCCCAAAGCCGGGGCTGTAGCAAGGACGCCGATCATCGGCTGCACCGGAATTTTGATCCTATCGCTCCACAGCACAAAACCGTCTTCGATTGCAACCGTTTTAGTAAAAATGCCCCATTCTTTCTTTCTCAGCCAATTTGAGTAAAGATTTTGTGATGGTGAAGAAGCAGTATAGCCGACATCGGCGAGTTCGATATCGAGAATCTTGATGGCAAGCATGTCGCCGGGCCCGGCTCCCTCGACATAGATACAGCCACTTGACGGATTGCTGTGACTCGATTTTTCCGGCGACCAGATATCCTGCACATTTTGAAGCCAAGAGCCTGAATTCAGTTCAGTTTTAACCTGAAAGACTTCTCCTGAAGCGACTTCTAACGTGACCGGATTCAATCGGCTGATTTCATGATACAAAACATCACGATTTGCAATTTTCATAGAGATGTACCTCGTTTCTGAATTGTGCACTGGACGTCTCAATTGGAGTGATGGGAAGCACCAGAATGGTTTCAGGAATGGCCTCTTTTGCTTTCCCCTTTGTCAGAAAATTTTCCCGTGTTACCACATGGTATCATTCGCATAAGATTTGTGTACTGCACAGGATATGACTGAAAAGCTTGTCAATGACCTGCTTGACTTTCTTATATGCCAATTGCGGCTCTTCAGCAGACAGCGATACCCAGAGAGTGGTATTCTTACTGTTCTTGTACAATGAACGTGCATTGTCATACTTATCTCAAGAAACATCACCCTTGTCAACTTTTTTCACAGCCATCTTCCTCTAAATTATAGAGCAATCCTAAACGGAATGAAATAGGGTAGCACAACTCATTCAGGATCGCTCTATAACAAGCCCTTTGTCGTTCAGTAAAACACTAACGTCGAATCCTTTGATCTGATACCCGGAGTCCTTTGTTCCTAACCTTTTTTCTCTCACAGAGCCACAGAGAGCGCAGAGAAAAACGAACAAGTCGGTAAAAACCTTTTACACCTTTGTGCGCTCTGCGAGCTCTGCGAGAACTCGAAACGTCAGGAACGAAGCCGGTGGCAAAAATTTTTCTACCTGGCAACTCCCCATAGACAAGCCAAAACACTCACAACATTTAAGACAAATTCAAAAAACTTTCATTTTTTTTATAATAAGACTTGACAGTACAACACTAAGGTCTTATATTACATACGAAGTTAGAAAATGGAATATCAGACAGGCACTTATACAAAACTATCACAAATTTCATACAGCTCTTTCTCGATATGATATGGGAAAGATTTCATATAGACGGGGTAGGTCAGCAATCATGTGGAGCTGAGAAACAATAGCATACATGCTGCTGACTTACGCCGAATAATGCAGGAGGATAACATTATGTTAGCACGTTGGGAACCTTTTGGCACGATTCGCAGGCGTGGAAGCCTTGTGAATGAGTTGACTGGTATGCAGCAAGAAATGAATCGTCTTTTCGACGAATTTTTCGGTGAGCGACGAGCCGAAATGGCTGAGGGGACGTGGATTCCGGCTGTTGATGTGTCGGAAACAGAATCTGAGATTGCTCTTCGGGCCGAGCTTCCGGGCATGACCCATGGAGATATCGAGCTGAACGTTCAAGATAATACCCTGACCCTGAAAGGTGAAAAGAAGTTGAACGCGAAAGATCATGGTGAGAATTTTCATCGAATCGAACGCAGCTACGGTAGTTTTACACGTTCCTTTACGCTGCCCTGTGATGTGAATTTAGAGGCTGTGAAGGCAACGTTTAAAGATGGAATCCTGACCGTCACGCTCCCGAAATCAGAAGTAGCTAAACCGAAAAAGATCCAAATATCAACAGAATCCTAAAGATATGGAGTATTGGAGTGTTGGAGTATCGGAGTCGTGGAGAATAGAATGTATCCTCTTCTTCTCCATCGCCCCAGCACTCCAGAGAACAGAGAGATTATGGCACAGGCAAAATACTCATATGGACGCCCCTGGGCACCGCGAGCAGATATTTTCGAAACACAAGAAGCTGTCATTATTCAACTCGACCTGCCGGGGCTTCAGGCAGACACAATCGATGTACAGAGTGAGAAAGGGATGCTGAGTATCAAAGGGGAACGATTGTTTAGCGGCGATACGTCAGAACGGAAATATTATCGCGTCGAAAACACCTATGGTCCTTTTGAACGGCATTTCGAAATCCCGAGAACTCTCGATGTAACGAGAGTCGAAGCAAATTATCAGGACGGTGTCTTGACGCTGAATTTCCCAAAAATGGAAGAAGCCAAACCCAAAAAGATTGAGATCAAAATTTCCGAATAAACACAAAAAACAGCCACGAATTACACGAATTGCACGAACGATTATGACGACTCCGTAGAGTCAAAAGGCGTAGAGGGGTAGGTCGTTTCGTCTGAAAAGTCAGGACGCCGCCCCTATTTTAGCCCTTAACGGAAAGAGAACACTCCTCAAAAAATTTGTGAACATTCTCGCAATTCGTGGCTACATATCCTCAGCCCCTCACGTACTTACGATCCCACTCATAAATATCCTTACCGAAATAATCGACCCGTTGTTTTTTATGTTCTGCTCCGCTGCACAGCACTTCATACTCCTGTATCGTAAACTTTGTGGCTAAGCTCTCAACGATTTCCTGCATTTCACGTTGAGAGGTACTATGAATCATGGTATACAGGTTGTACGGCCAATCCGGATAGACACTCCGTTCATAGCAATGGCTGATAGCCTGATAGGTAACAGCTTCTTCTGCAAACGCTACAAGGGTGGATGCAGGAACAGTCCACACGACCATCGCATTTGTCGTAAAACCGAGATTTCGATGATACAGAATCCCTGCAAAACGGCTCATTTTGTGACTACGTAAGAGATCGCCTACAAAATCAAAGAAACATTCTTCTGCGATCGAACATTGGCGGGCAATATCGCGAAATGGCTCTGGGTGTAATGCGAGATCCTCGTGAAGCATACGCATGACACACTGCTGAGTGCTCTGGGCCAGACCGGAACATTCGGAATGCTTAGAGAGTCTATGTGAAAAATTTTTGTGCTCCGGAAGAGGGAAACCTTGTTGAAACACATCTGATATATCCGTAGTTTCAGCTATGGTAAATTTCACGCGCCGTTTGAATGTTTTGAGCGCCGGAAACACAAAATATTGTTGACATGCGGTCATGTCTGCCAGCGCCTGAATGTGTGTTTCGAGTCGAATATCCGCAGGAACAGACAGAGTAAACCAGAGATTCAAGGCATGAAAGCGTTGGTAGTTGTGGCTTACTCCCGGATGGTTGCTGACGACTTGTGCAGCGTGTGGCAACAAGTCTTCTTCCAATTTAAACGCGATAAGAACAGTATGATAGTCCAGCAATGTGGCATTGAAAATCCCTCGAATTTCTTTTAAGATCTTCCGCTCCTTCAATGACTTCAGCGAATCCAAGACTTCATCCTCATGCATTCCAAGAGCCCGTGCGATGACAGCATACGGTTTTGGCATCAGAGGGAAATGACTTTGAATGATGTGAAGAAGATTCTTTTCCTGCTTGGTAAACATGTTCATACTCATAAAGAGTGCTTGTTCAAATACGTTCAACACGCTGCCCTCTTTGTGTCCTGCCACAAAAGAGAAATGACAGCCAAGCCCTTTACAACTCAATACACATGAATAATGCAGTGACCGGTTCTCATCGCGTAAGTGTCATGATAAGAGACTGAAATCTCGTACACACAATATAGGTATGGTCGAAGAAAAAGTCAAGAGAGGCCACATAGAGAAAGATGAGGACACTCCTAAAAAACGACACATGTGCTCGTGAAAATGTGGTGAAATGCAATCAAATTGAAAATTTCTTGACACGATCTTTCACTGTCAAATATACTGTGTATAAATTATGTAGTATGGAGAGGTTTGCATTCAATTTTTAGAAAAGAGAGGCTAATGACTATACGGGAAATTCTTGAAGTAACGGAGGGGAAAGTCCTGACCGAGGAGATCGATCTGGATGCAGAAGCAACATCCGCGTTCTCTGCAGATTTGATGAGCGATGTGCTGCACCTTGCGGAAGAAGGGGCGTTGCTGTTGACAGGACTGACTCATCCACAAGTTGTTAGGACGGCAGAAATGGCAGGTATCACTGCCGTTGTATTTGTCCGCGATAAGGTACCCCCGCCAGAGACCATCCAACTCGCAGCAGAAAAAGGTGTCCCGTTATTGGCATCACCCTACACCATGTTTGAAACCGGAGGGCGTATTTATGCTGCCGGCATGGACAGCAGTGATGCGGCACATGTTTCTCGACCATGATTCGTCTCGCATCAATCCCACTGTAACACGGCAGTCGATCAGGACTCATAACCTATGAAGACATCGTCTCTTCAGGAAGAACGTCAACAATATATCGGAAAAATCCAGGAATTGATTTATGAGTTAAAGATCGAGTCGGTCATGCGGAAGAAGATGGTGACGATCGCGCCGGATGCCTGCATGACTGATGCCAAAAATTTGCTGTTACAGCACCATATCACTGGCGTACCAGTGCTGAAAGACACCACACTGATCGGATTTATTACGATGGCTGACGTCATCGAATGTCTTGAGCGTCAGGAGCCTCACTGCCAAATCCAAGAAAAAATGGCGCATCCACCATTTCCATCGGTGTATGCTGACGATTCAGTCATTCATGCGCTGAATACACTTTCGCAGATTGATGAGCGACATGTGCTGGTGCTTGACCACGATAAAAATTTTGTTGGAATTATCACTAATGGCGATATTACAACCGGTCTCTTAAAAGCAATTAATCTGGGATTCCGCCAGGAGGAGATCAGTCAATATCGTGCCCGGCATATTTTTCAGGACATCGAGTCTGATGAAACGAGTTTAGTGTTGCGATACAATGTGGCTGCCCGAGATTTCACGCAAGGGGGAGAAGCATCGAGCAAAATTAAAAAGGCGATGCGACGACTAGGTGCGAATCCTCAAGATGTTCGACGAATGGCGATTGCGATTTATGAAGCGGAGATTAATCTGATTATCCATACGACGCGAGGCGGGAACATTACGGCGGAAATTACTCCCAGCAAGGTGACCATGACGGTCTCAGACGATGGGCCGGGCATTCCTGACATCGATAAAGCTATGGAGTTCGGTTTCAGTACAACCACAATGACGATTAAGTCACTGGGATTTGGAGCCGGAATGGGGTTGCAGAACATCAAGCGTTGTATCGATGACATGCACATCGACTCAACCGTCGGGGAAGGTCCAGGGAAAGGGACAACCTTGACCATGGTGCTTTATCCGGCTTAAAACATGCTGTGACGGGGCCTTCTTCGTCAGACATAAACAACGGGAAAAACGCATGACTGTTCGAGAGATTCAAAAAGCATTATCGTTATCGATTGTATGCTCAGGCCAGACGCTTGATATCGAAATTGACGGCGGGTATGCCTCCGATATGCTTAGCTGCGTGATGGCTGGGGCGCAACAAGGCAACATCTGGGTGACGTTATTGACCCACTTAAATGTCATTGCCGTCGCAGTCTTACTCGAAATTCCGGCGATTATTATCACAGAGAATGCTCCTCTAGCCCCCGAGGCGCTGGCAAAGGCCGAAGATGAAGGTATCGTCATCTTACAGGCATCGGAGGATACGTATACGATTGTCGGAAAGCTCTACGCATTAGGAGTGAAGTAGTCAGTGCTATGGGGATTCAACCGTTCGTCGCCGATCTGCACATGCATTCCGTGTTATCACCGGATGGTGACTATCAGATGGCCCCCGGGCCAGTATTGGAGCAAGCAGGGCAGAAAGGACTGAATTTACTTGCCATCACCGATCATAACAGTGGCGACAATGTCAAAGCCTTTCAAAAAGCATCGCAAGGAACAGGGATTGTGATCTTGCCAGGGATGGAAGTCACCACTGAAGAAGAAATTCATGTGCTGACGCTGTTCGATCGAGTCGATCTGCTCATGCAGTGGCAAACGCTTGTCTATAATGCCTTGCCAGCCATCAAAAACGACGAGGAATATTTTGGAGTCCAAGTGGAGGTCGACGAGGATAGCCAGGTGGTTCAGGTTCACGATCGTTTTTTCGCAGGAACAACCAACCTGTCGATCGATACAGTGGTCTCACAGGTTCATGCGCTGGGCGGCCTGTGTATTCCGGCCCATGTTGATAAACCGACATTCAGCATTATCAGCCAATTAGGAACGGTTCCTCCGGATCTTGATGTCATTGCTCTTGAAATCTTCCGGGCAACGGGTCTTGATGAGGTTCGACGAAGATACCCGGATATGAATCGTTACAGCCTGGTGCGATCCTCCGACGCGCATTATCTCGACGATATTGGGGCGGCCCGAACCACCTACTTCATTGAATGGCCAACGATTCAAGAATTACGAAAAGCTTTATTACATGTTGATGGAAGGAGTTTTACGGTAGAACCGGTTTAAATGACGGCGAACAGAGAGGTAGAAGTTGTTTCTGTTGCGTGGCTTCTACTTTCTTGTTTCCTGCTTTTTAATTGAATTATGGAAGGCATTTTAGTACAACAAGACATGAAAACTGCGATTGATAAGATTATTGATGGGGCAAAAGATAAACGCGGCGCCCTGATGGTGATCCTGAATGAAACACAGCGGGAAATCGGCTACCTTTCGAAAGAAGTTCAAGGGTATATCGCACAACGCTTACGTGTCGCTCCGAGTGTCGTGTATGGAGTCGTCTCATTCTACTCCTTTTTTACGATGATCCCGCGAGGAAAGCATTTGATCAAAGTGTGTATGGGAACTGCCTGCTATGTGAAAGGCGCTGGCAAATTGCTTGACGAACTGTCCGATGCTCTGAACGTTACTGTTGGGGAAACGACCGAAGATGGGCTCTATACCCTTGAAGCCTGCCGTTGTCTTGGGGTATGCAGTCAGGCTCCGGCTGTGATGATCGATGATGATGTCATCGGAAAGGTGTCGACAAGTTCCTTTTTAAAAACTCTTAACGATTACCAATAGATGGTGTGACTGAAAATCAGGTGATAAGAGTAGAGAGACACATGCGATTCTGATGATGAGCACAAAGAGGACAGCACGTCGTGAAAGAACTTTCGCTCCATATTTTGGATGTCGCCCAAAATTCAACGAATGCACAGGCGACGGAAATCCGGATAGAGATTCTTGAGGATCTCTTCGCCAATGTTTTTCGTATCACGATCAGTGATAACGGCTGTGGAATCAGTGAGGAACGATTGAACGCGATTACAAACCCATTCACGACAAGCCGTACGACCCGTCGAGTCGGCCTGGGACTGCCGCTTTTACAGGCTGCGGCTGAACAATGCAACGGTACAATGACGATAGAGTCGGCAGAAGAACAGGGCACGACAGTGCGTGCAACGTTCGAACACGATCATATCGATCGCCAACCATTAGGAGATATTGTTTCGACTTTGATTGGTTTAATGACCGGGCATCCTGCCATTGATTTTGTGTACCATCACCAAGTGAACGATCGCGGATTTACACTTCGCACACAGGACATCAAACAAGAACTCGATGATATGCCGATTTCTGATATGTCAGTGGTGAATTTTTTAACAGAATACATCCAAGAGAATATCCATTCTTTATATGAGGAGGCAAACGTATGAAATCTCTAGAGGAACTCAGAAAGATTAAAGAGCGTGCGCTCGAAATAAAAAAAATAAAAGAAGGGAAAGCACGGGTCATTATAACGATCGGCATGGCAACCGATGGGATTGCGGCAGGCGCTCGCGATACCATGAAGGCCATTATGGATTACATCCGGGAACACAATCTTGAAGATGTGCTGGTCACACAGACAGGATACATGGGCACCCCCGAGCATGGACCTATTGTCGATGTGAAAGTGAAGGACGCTCCTAAAGTACGCTATGGTCATATCAAATCTCCGCAAGTTCCCAAAATAATGGAAGAGCACGTCGTAAGCGGGAATCCCGTCAGCGAATGGGTGTTAGAACTCGAAACATCTGAGGATGAGTAAAGTGAGAACTCTCACAGTGTGTCGTATGATGCATCTCTTCTCTATTAATAGCCGACACAAAAGTGTCGAGTCCGGAGTTCCGTGTGTTCGCATTTCCGCCAGATAAGCGACGAATGTATGGCTTTGCGACTTGTCACTCGTAAAAAGATATGACAGAGTATTATCGTAGTTATGTATTTGTGGCTGCCGATCACGAAAGCCTCGCGGAAGGCGCTGGAGCAGTCATTGCTGGGTTGGAAAATGCCTTGAATCGTCATGAACTTCAAGATGAAATTCAAATTATCGAAACGTCACAATTGAGTCAGCTCGAGCATGAAGGAGCCGAGTTGGTTGTGTATCCCGAAGGGATACGGTATGCCGGGGTGCATGAGAAAGATGTCGATGAATTGGTCGAAGAACATCTGTTGAAAGGTCGCCCGTTGAAACGACTGATGTGCGAAGTGCCTGAGGTGCCGGTTGATACAGAGCTCGGACCGGCCAAACCCAAAGAAACTCGCGTTGTTTTGAAGCGCTGTGGTGAAATCGATCCGGAATCGATCGAAGAATATATTATGACTGACGGGTATATGGCGCTTGGAAAGGCTGTGACTGATATGACCCCGCAAGAGGTTGCCGAAGAAGTGCTGAATGCAGGTCTTCGAGGACGTGGGGGAGCGGGATTCCCGACTGGCCGCAAATGGATGTTTGCCGCGGCTCAAGATAAAGACGAAAAGTTTTATATTTGTAATGGTGATGAAGGCGATCCCGGAGCTTTTATGGATCGGCGTGTCATGGAGTCCGATCCCCATGCTGTTTTGGAAGGCATGGCAATCGGAGGATACGCAACCGGAGCAAACCAAGGCTATATTTACGTGCGGGCCGAATATCCGATTGCGATTCAACGGTTGAATATTGCGATCGAACAAGCAAAAGAGATGGGCGTTTTAGGACAACATGTTTTTGGATCGGATTTCAGTTTTGAGATTGAAGTTCGTATGGGAGCCGGAGCCTTTGTCTGCGGGGAAGAAACAGCCCTGATGGCCTCAATCGAAGGCGGCCGCGGCGAACCCCGCCCGAAACCGCCATTTCCTGCGGTTTCAGGCTTATGGAAACAACCGACCACCATTAATAATGTTGAAACGATCGCCAATATTGCTCCGATTATTTTATATGGGGCCGACCAATATAAATCGATCGGCACAGAAAAAAGCCCGGGGACCAAAACGTTTACACTGGCCGGAAAAATCCTCAATAGCGGCCTGATTGAAGTTCCGATGGGGATCTCTCTGCGTGAAATTATCTATGACATCGGCGGTGGGATTCCGAATGAAAAAAAATTCAAGGGCGTTCAAACCGGCGGCCCGTCCGGCGGTTGTTTGACTGAAAGCTTTTTGGACACACCGGTCGATTTCGATTCGCTCGTCGCGGCTGGCTCTATGATGGGATCGGGCGGAATGATCATCATGGACGAAGATACTTGTATGGTGGATATGGCCAGATTTTTCCTCGATTTCTGCCAGGATGAATCATGTGGAAAATGTGTGCCGTGCCGGATTGGAACGCGCAAGATGCTAGATATTCTCGAACGAATTTGCGAAGGCAAGGGTGAGGATGGCGATATCGAAAAACTCGAAGGGCTTTCCAAACAAATCAAGATCGCCAGCCTCTGCATGCTTGGGAAAACCGCGCCGAATCCGGTGTTGAGCATGATAAAGAGTTTCCGAAATGAATTCGAAGCCCATATCTATGAAAAACGCTGTCCGGCAAAAGTCTGTAAACCGTTATTACGCTATACGATCGATCCTGATAAATGTGTCGGATGTACGCTCTGTGCTCGCCGCTGTCCGACCGACGCGATTACCGGCGAACGGAAGCAGCCGCATGTCCTCAATCAGAGGAAATGTATAAAATGTGGGCAATGTTACGATGCCTGCCGTTTCGAAGCCGTAACCGTCGGGTAAACACGACCTCAGACCCCACATATACCATTTTTGTAACGGGGCGTTTAACATAACGCCCCTCTACGGCCTCCATAAGTCGAAGAACCCCAGAAGCCGGAAGGATTTCGGACAATTTCTGTGTCAGAAGCCATCGCCACGTTTTCTGAACCATTGCGGGAATTGAGACACGATGAAAATGGCGAGACAATGCACCCTATGTGTTTCCGGACGAGAGCCAGCCTGCCGGTGTGCAGACGATGTTTATCCGGAAAAAACAGGACGCTGAAAATAGTATCAAAAGGCTGAGGAGTTTGGATCAGCATTCTCTATCAGTTCCGTTCACAAGCCCTTTCAACTTCTCAAACACTGTCCCACGCTGGACAACATTCTCCCCAATGTCTTCTATTGTAATGGGATCCACAGAAAAAAAGCGTTATCGCGTAACGCGATAACGCCTTGCATTGTTTCAAACAGAAGATATTCAGGAAAATCATAGTTGTGTCTGCAACATATCGATAAATTGTCCCTCAGTGATAATCTTGACCGCTTCCTCCTCTCGTTGATTGAGTTCTTCAGCTTTTAAAAACTTTTTCCCCTTTTTACCTTCCGCTTCATTGCCTAAAAGTGGAGAATTGAGGTTGCCAACCACGAGATAGTCCAGCTCTCGAGTAACACTGCTCGGAATCGAGCCTCCACGGCTGAGGACCGCTTCCTGAGCATGTTTTTTCGTCATAGTGGTCATATCACCTGTAAAAGCAAAACTTTTTCCTGAAATCATAGTGTTTTTCCCTCCATAAATGAACATATAGCATCCCTTCGGACACACGGCGTCAACCCATTTTGTCGTTGATACAATGCTACACCTACAAAATGGGTGCTTACCAATACATTAGGATATAGCATGGGATCTGTCAAGCCAAAAAAGATTGGAAATTTTTCAACAAACTATTGACATAAAGTGTAAGAAATAACTACACTATCTCACAGAAGAATTCGTGGGAAATTATTGTATTTTTGTGTATGAGAGGGAACATGTAATATGTTTGGAATTGGAATGCCAGAACTTATTGTCATTTTTGTCATCGCGCTTCTGGTGGTCGGTCCCAAAAAACTTCCGGAACTTGCGCGAGCACTTGGGCGAGGATTTGGAGAATTCAAACGAGCCACGAATGAAGTTCGTCAAACTCTGGATGCTGAAATGAAGCAAATCAACGATACAGTCCCGAAACTGCCTGATGAGAACATCTTCACCGTTTCATCGCCATCAGAGCCATCGAAAGGCCAGGAGAATTCCACTTCGACCCCACCCGTCTAAAAAGCCAGCAAATCTCTTGAGAAACGTCCCCTTTCCATTCTTCGTGAAGGATGAAGGATGAAAAAAAGGGGAGGGGCTAACACGAAAGAGAGAAATTCAACATTACCTGGTTTCTTTTAATGCATTGAGTCTTTTTTCAGCTTGTGCCCGATAGCTAGCCGCCTGCTGGTTTACAGGGTCGAGTTCAAGAACCTTATCCCACTCCTGAATAGCTTCCTCCAACGCTTCCTGGTTGAACAGCTTAATGCCTTCATTCAAATGAACAGTAATCTGTTTTTTGATATCGTCTCGGCTTTCTTCTAATTTCTGAATGATTTCTGCATTTTCCGGATCTAACCTTAGAGCCTGCTCATAGGCTTCAGCACTCTTCTTCAGGTTTCCCGCTTCCCGGTATGTTTCGGCTGTGTCCAGAAGACTTCCAACTTCGGCCGTCCCGATCAGTTCCTTCTCGCTGATGTCTTCAGCCGGTGCCGACACTGCTGTATCGTCGCTTGTCTCTGATTCACCTTGTAAGTTGGCGATTGAACGAACAATATAATCATAGACATCGACATTATTAGTGTTCTGTTCGTACACACGATTAAATAATGTTAGGGCTTCACGAAAATTTCCCTGGTTATACGCTACGATACCTTGCTCAAATACGTGCTGCAATTCTTCGGTCATCTCAGTTTCCGGAACAGGTGGCATATCTCGGGCCTCTGCCGTGTCCTCCCCCGACAAATTATTGTTGTTGATATCTCCCAGGATATCGACCTCATCTGGAGATAAGATTTCACGAAACTTCAGGATATGAGGAATTTTAAGTTCTTGCCCAATACGGAGTTGTGAATAATCTGTCAATTGATTGAAATCGGCAAGAATACGAAAATCCGAAGGATTTTCGGTATATTTTGCAGCAATTGATGAGAGGGTATCGCCTTTTTCAACCGTATAAATAGTGAAAGAAATCTGTTCCAGGCTTGATAGATAAGTGAGGGGTCGCTCATTGTTCGGCTCTACCTGCAACGCTTTTTCAAATTCTTTTCTGGCTCCATGTATCAAGCCCTTGTTCATTAATGAGCGTCCTCGTTGGAGAAAAATCCGAGCGTTTGTCGCCATCAACACCTCGAGATCTGCCAGGCGTTGTTTGGCCAGCTGATTTGTCGGATCGATATCAAGCAGCCCCTCCCATTCTTTCTGGGATTGTTGATACGCCCCCTGGCTTAAATAGAGTTCTCCGAGCGCCTTATGTCGTTCGACAGAATCATCAAGAAGGAGATGGATCTCTTCAATTTTTTGGTGGAGCAGGACGTTTTGAGGATAAAGCTGGCGAGCCTCTTCATACAGTTGAAGGGCCTCTCGGACCTGCCCCGCGCGTTCGAGCTCTTCTGCCTGCTCGACATAGGCGTCGAATTGGGTTGCCGTTTCAGAGGATGTGAGTTCTCCTTCTGCCAGGTCCTGGATTCGTAGACGCGCTTTCCGAATAGCAAGTTGAGCATCCCTGTACTCCGGAGTGTTTGGAGGCACAGTTTCCCATACGGCAATCGCTTTCTGGTATTGACCAGCCTCAAACAATTGTTGCCCTTGCTGATAGGTCGGGGAGTATTCGTAACTTGACTGATCTTCCTGAGAAGGAGGAAACAAAGAAACCGAGGAGCATCCGTCGACAATCAAGCTTCCGAGGATCATCGTGAACACATAAAGAAGAAACATCCGACTTTTTACAACATTCATTCTGTACATGGTGACGTATCCCTTCATGTGCTATACAATTATTATGCTTTTTTCAAATATTTCGTTAACACAAGCTCATTATATCCATCAGCTGTTTTTCGATAGTCAATTTCGTCCATTGCGCGTTTGATTAAGCTGATCCCCAGACCACCATCCCGTTTCATGTCAATCAGCTCTGTGATATCAGGCTGTTGCCTTGAGCGAAGATCGAAATGCTTTCCTTGATCGATAATGGACAAAGTGAGCTTTGAGGTATCAATTTCCATCCGAATAGTCAGATTTTTCTCTGTTTCCTCCGGATCGTAGCCATGTTCGATAACATTTGCACACGCTTCATCAACAGCGAGCTCAATATTATCGATATCGTGCTCATTGATTCCTGATTCTTCAGCAACCCCCGCCACAAAATCCCGAATGCGATGCAAAAAATGCATTTGTCCGGGAGCCTGGATCACAATTGTTGTTGAATCTTTACTCATATCCCAGGGACTCCTTGCTTTCCCAGGAAAAGACCGGAAACACTATTCGAATGCGGAAATCGCCGCATCTTCATTATCAACAATGGAAAAAATTTCGGTAAATCCCAAGAGATCGAACACTTTATAAATTTTGGGCGGCATTTTCATCAGGACAATATCACCATTGTTACTTTTGACATCGCCGATGACACCCATGAATACTCCTAGACCAGCACTACTGATATATGACAAGTCGCTGAAGTCAACGACTAATCGATATTGCTCTTTCTGTAAAAGTTCCTGAATGACTTTTTCCATTTCAGGAACTGTATGGGCATCTAAAAATCCTTCCACAATAATTTTTGTAATATGCTGTTCAACAAGTGTATCAACAGTAATATTCAGTTTTCTCATAATGGCTTTCTCTCTCCCGAAATACATGTGAGTTCTCAATCCACTTCGCATCAAAAACTCATCACTTTCGTGCTTCCTATTTCACTTTTATAACGACAGCCGTAATATCGTCATTCTGCGTAAATCCATTTGTAAACGTTCGGAGATCCTGGTCAAGCGCTGCAAGAAAAGCATGTACATCCTTGTGGGCATGCATCCGAAGCGATTCCTTCAGACGATCGTCTCCGAATTCGTCATGTTGTTCGTTCATCGCTTCTGTGATGCCATCAGTATATTGAATCAACAGATCGCCGCTCGATAGAGACACGGCTTCGGATTTTAACATCGCATCGAACGTCATGCCTTTATCTAATCCTAATGCGATCCCCTTGGGGTTATACTCGCGCAATTCCCTGGTGTATGAATTATAAACCAGGGTATCATTGTGTCCAGCGCTGACAAATTGGAATTGGAGGGTTTCAACATTCAAAATTCCATAGTTGGCTGTAATAAACATGCCCTTTTTGATGTCCTGGGCGATCATCTGATTGGTTTTTCGGATCACTGAAGCTGGATCGCCTCCCAGCCCAGTACCAGCAGGAAGTGTATGATTCGGCGAATCCGATTTTATCGCCTTCGCTCGAATGACAGCCTTTGCCATCGTCATCACAAGCGAACCGGGCACCCCTTTCCCTGAGACATCTGCGACAACAATGCCTAACTCATGCTCGCTCACCCAGAAGAAATCATACAGGTCCCCCCCAACCTGGGCGGCCGATCGATAGAGTGTCCCCAGTTCGAGACGTTCTAATGATGGCGTTTCCTTCGGAAGGAGGGCCATCTGGATGTCTTTGGCAATTTCCAGTTCCCGCGCCAGGCGTTCACTGGCCACCAGACGTTTCTGGGCATCCTTCAATTTCCCTCTGGTCGTATCAAGAGTCTTAGCCAGAGTCCCAACTTCATCACATGTCGTGACTGAAATTTGATGATCGAGATTACCTCCACCAAGTATTTCCGCATCTTTTACGAGCCCCTTAATGGGTTTGACGATCAGACTTGCGAGCAGATACGAACCAGCAGAGCCTAACACAATAGCAATAATCGCAATATAAATAATCTTCTGCCGTGCCGTGTTAACATCCTGCAACAGGTTTTCTTCTCGCAATCCGACATGCACCGAACCAATATGTGCCGTGCCGATATTTTTGTCACGGACCTGAACGGGAGCGTAGAAATCAAAATGTGATTCTCCTTTGAATGGCAGACGATAAATGCTGATCTCTTCCCCCTGCTCAATAAGCTCGACAGATTGTGAAGCCTTATATGTTTCGCCTAAAAATTCGACATCCGAGTGGGCCTGAATAACATCTTCTTTATCGAGCACAATGGCATACCCGATCACAGGATTTGTCACATAGTTCAGTATTTCAGTCAGCAAGCGCTCGGCAATTTTCGTTTCAAGCTCCTGCCGTTGAGCATCCGGAATATCTTCCCGTTTCAGCGTGACTTCCAGATCATTGAGCGCTGATAATGATTCGACAACGAATTTCGTCCAGGGATGCTGCGTAAAAAACGCCACATATTGTTCCTGCGATTGGAGTTCATTACTGATATTAATAACATCGTCTAATAATTTTGCCGAAATCTCACGTATTGGACCGGACTCCGCTGATAATTCTTCGGCATGCAGACGAATATTGTCTCCATGTTTGGTAATGAACGGTTTCAGAAGGGTAATATAATCTTCAAGAAAAAATTGTGTCAGGAAGGTGTGATATTCTTCCAGAGTAAATCTGGCGGGATTTCCTTCCAGCTTATCTCTGGCTTCAAGTGAGGCAATTAAATTATTTAAGCTGAGGTTGTCGCCTTCTAATAGGGGACCAACAACATTTTTAGCCAAATTCTTGACAAAGAATCGTCCCGTACTCTCCATCTGCAACTGAAGTGATTTTCGTTGCTGATCAAGCACAATTGAACCGACAAACGTCATGACGACGACGATCAGGAGAACAGTGAGCAAAGTCAGCTTTGTCTTTAATGTTCGATTTCTTAACCAGCGGATCATAAGATAAATTACTTGCAGAAACAGGTTGGCATATTATGCGTATAACGAAAACAAGATCCTCACATTCTATTCAAGATCCTCACATTCTAGCATGGATGCATCATAAAAATTTGTCCAGTTTATATTGACAGATAAATACGTGAGCAGTTAAACGCAGTTGCCATATCAATATCATAGGTATGAGCAAGAATTTCAGCCTGACAGATTCATCGTGATCATCTTGGCATCTTACCATGAAAAAGGCAGATTTTCTACTTGCACTTTGTCAACGCAGAACGAACAAACATTCATTTTACAGACTGCTATTTTTACAGACTGCTATTTTTACAGATATTGACAGACAAATATTATTTAGAAGTATATAATCGTTGACTGGGTTTTAGGTCAAGGAATTTCTCTTTGGATTTTTTTTTGAGAAATTTACAGGAAAAAAGAGAGCAATCTACCTGGAAAAGGAAGGGAGAAAATAGATGCTCACGCCTGAAAAAAGCGACACAAATTCTTCAACTTCATCAAAGGGAAATCGCAACGCACAAAAGCAACATTGTGATTTCCCTCAAAGGATGCTTTACATGCACTTATCCTGCTGAAATGGCCTCAGCCGGGCAAACTTCTACACATGCGCTACAATCAGTACATTTTTCAGCGTCGATTTCATATTTGTCGTCGCCTTCGCTGATTGCTTCAACCGGACATTCGCCAACACAAGCACCACATGAGATGCAGTCGTCGCTAATTTTATGAGACATGATTAACCTCCCAAAAGATTATAGAAACAATTTACTCGAGTTGAGAGAGCGTAGAAAACATCTCTCAAACGTACATTGAGACATAAGTAGGGAAGTGGATCGTCATAAAATAGTCAAGGAAAATTCTTCATGCCCCATCAAAGATTTTCTTTAAGCCCTACCCCAAAAATATGTTTCATCCACATTCTAGTGTTCTGTCAACATGTGATTGACGGAGAGCCCTCTGGCAGGGTCGACGCGCAGCATGCCCCGTAAACGTAAGCGCTAGTGCATTTCAGCATCACAGCTTCCGATACCCGGGCGATAAAAATGAAAGTGCACATTGGGATGATCGGCCAAAAGCGACATCGGCACCGAACTATCAGGGATGCCTTTCGAAATCATTAATGTTGTCAGTCGCATGCCGAACGGATTGTCATGACATCCCGCCTGCCAGATCGACACCTTGTCCGATTTCCAGGTTTCAACCGGCCCGACCGTAATTGCCTGTGAGGGAACGCTTGAGACCACTCCACCGCCTGATGTGCGAGCATTCTGGAGAATGGTCATGGGGTGCAAATCGACAATCCGCGCACTCAATGTCCGATAGTCTTCCGGTGAAGGTGGTTCTTCTGCGTATGGCCCTTCCCGTTTAACCGGATCGTTGAAGGCCCAGTGCTTGACATCTCCTTGTCCGCCTTGCATGACAAGGCAATGGGCTTCATCAAAGGATTTCGTATACTCGGAAATGTTGTCTTTTGTCAGGAAATGCAGTTGCTCATCTGGCATGCGAAGTTTTTTATCGATGCGGTTAAAACAGAGTTCCAGATCTGCTTTAGCAAAACTGAGCGGATGGGTAATTGGCACTTCCTTTCCATCCATATACCATTCATCCATGCCCCAGAAATGACCGTGGCGGACATCGACCCCCAGATCGTTGACAATTTGAGCCACGAGAGGCAATTGCTCCGTTGGGCCAATCGGACCGCAGATTCCGGTCGGATTGCTGTCGGTGGCTTGTTGCCAGGCCGAAACATACTCGAGAGCTTCAGCCACGTAAAATGATTCTAAAGTATCATGAAATTCCACCGTAAAACCCGGGCGAGACAGTTTCAAAAGATCATCTGCTGTGAGTTTCGCGGCATCATTCAAAATTTCTCCATCCAGAGTCGTATAATCCCACCATCCATCAGCGACTTTACTGAAATTTCTCATAACGTTCCTCCTTAATTACGAGACATTTTTATGTTTGTTGATAGAAACCAACCTTTTACACAATACCATCACTGCTGTTTTTCACAAGAATCATAAAAAAGACTGAGAAGTCAAGAAAAACCTGCTGAATGGGATGTTCACGAGAGGAGAAAAGTGAAATGAACGCTTGCAGCCGAGAAGTGAGGGAGCTTTGGCTTTTTTCTTGACATGTTGTTTTGTCGAGTATTCGATTGTGTAGAGGCGATCCTTTATGATCGTCATTAGGAGCATCGGGGCAGCGATGAGGGCATGTACAATACGATACATTTAGCAAGGAGCACAGTATGGTGAAAATTTTAGGGGTAGGCGGTGTCTGCATCGATCAGCTTGCGGTCGTGCCGAGGATGCCGAAATGGGATGACGTCGAGCATATTTCCCGCTATATGATGCAACAAGGCGGCATCGTCGCAACCGCAATGGTCGCGGCGGCACGTCTTGGTGAACCGACTGAATTTATCGGCGGTATCGGAGATGACGACGCCGGACAGTATGCGTTGAAGCATTTTGAACAAGAGCAGGTCGAAGCAAAACGTGTCAGCATTATCGAGCAAGCCCATACAGCCTTTTCTTTTGTACTGGTCCATGAAAAAACCGGAAAACGAACCATCATTCATCATCGTGGCGTTCAGCGTTTAGCGGCTTTGCCTCTTCCTCCACTCGATCTGACAGGGATCGAATTTCTCCACCTTGACGGCTATTGGATTGAAACGGCTCTGCAAACGGCCAGGCAGGCAAAAACTTTAGGCATCACGACGATCATCGACCCCAGTTCGATCTGTATACACAAGACTCCGCAAAATGAGGAGTTGCTAACCCTTATGGATTACATTGTTCCAGGGGCAGGATTTGCCACAGCCTTTACACATAAAACTCAACCTGCTGAAACAGCAAAGGTCTTTTTGCAATATGGATGTAAAGCCGTCATTCTGACCAACGGCGAACAGGGTTGCCTGGTGTTTACACAAGACGGACACGACCATATCCCGGCTTTCCCTGTTTCTACGGTCGATACGACCGGGGCTGGAGATACGTTTCACGGCGCATTTGTCGCTGGTTTGAGTAAAGGCTATCCTCTCCTCAAAGCCGTACAATTTGCCAGCGCAGTTGCAGCGCTGAAATGCACAAAATTAGGTGGACAGTCTGGAATTCCAACCTTTCAGGAAACGCAGGAATTCCTTGCGGAACGTGGCGTGACGCTGTAAATTATACGATAAAGAGAAATCACCACAAAGGCATAAAAAGCACAAAGTTTTTTGCATCTCACTTTGTGTCCTTGTGGTTTGAAATACTTTTTGTGATGTCTCATGAGAACACCACGACGGATTTGTGTTATTCTATGGCGTATCGTGCCGATAATCCTGAGTTTCATAATCAATCAGGTCGAGGCTATTGCACGGATGGGAGTGGATATCGATCTGATTTTGCAGCGTCTAATCAGAATTTATATCCATCAGGTGATGATCGACGGTTGCCTGCATGCCGATTCCCATCCCGGAAATATCCTGGTTGATGCCAAAGGACGAATTATTATTCTCGATTTCGCTATGGTGATCCGCATTGACAGCTATCTTAAACAGCATCTTATCAGATATGCGATTCCAGTGGCCCATAACGATATTGATGGCATAGTGCATGAAATGTATGAATTACAGATCGTGGAGCCGGGAACAAACAAAGCGTTGTTGCGGGATTTAGCTGTTGTGATGCTCGAAATTCAAGAACAACGGCCTTTCAAGACACCGTGCGAAAACTCGATCGGGAAGAACTGCGCATTCATTTGCATCCGGTCGACCTGCAAACAATCAACACCATCATTGGAGGAATTACCCGACGACTTCTTGTGGGAATGATCGCCTTGTTGATGAGGATGATGTTCATTGCTGTCTATCTTCGAAGCGGCGAAACCCACCTGTTAATTCTGGAGAGGGCTGTGTGCGCTGCTTTTCGGGTATGGCTTACTTCTTCCGAATCGGATTCCGAAACCAAGGCAGCAGCGATTTCTTCAAAAACAGTCAGGGATGGTGACAAGCAACGAAGGAGAAGTCTATAAATCCTTTGTACTCAGTCAAATGACACCGGAAGAACGAGAAGAATTCAAGACGCAATACAGGACCAAGACAGCACGAGAAAAGAACCCCGCTTAAGCGATACTAGAGGCTCTCACGAAAGAAAAAAACCAGGCAGAAAAAATGACAATCTCTCTTTCTGCCTGAACTGCTTTGCTCTCTGCAAGGCTCTGAACTCTTTCCAATTGCAGTTGAGAGATGCGGCCTATGCCTTGTTTTCTTCGACAAAATCTGCGAGTGAATTGATCGAGGTGAATGCTTTTTTTCCGGCTTCCATATCAGTAATCGGGACACCAAACTGCGTTTCCAATTCCATGACCACTTCAAGACCTGCCATTGAATCAACCCCTAGATCCATTAACGGAACGTCGTCTCCGATTTTGTCTGCTGCGACACTTCCACCGGTTGCTTTAGAAATTATTTGTTTAAGTTGCTCTTTTAATGCAGCATCTGCCATTCTGTCACACCACCTTCCTGAATGATAGCGAATAAAACGATGAAAAGGCTGCTCATCCCACGATGGCCCCATTAACATACATTAAATTCATACATGTAAACAGTCGCAAAATTTGTCAACTCTTTTTAATTTATGTTTCTTCAACAGTTGCTGTAGAAACGATTCGGCTGTCCCCCCCCTCAAAAGCAGCAAGAGTCTATTTTTTCAAAGGAGCGACAGCAAGAAAACGATATTCTTCCCCAGGGCTGATTTGGAATCGATATGAGAACGCTCCCTGTGCGTCAACCGGCGGCAAATAGTCGATATATTGCCGGGTTCCGGCCATCTCTTTGAAAATCCATAACTCGGCATTGATTGAATCGTTCCAGATCACGGCCTGCACCGGAGGCCTGTCACGATACCCTACCGAACAAGCGATCATATCAAAATCAGGGATCTGGATGTACTGATTCACGTCAAGATATTCGTACCCCGTTCCGATCCCATCGATATCTTTATAAAATTCGACCCTCACAACGGCTTCTGGTGCAGAATCTCTATTTTCAATATAAGCTCTTGAGCCGTAAAATCCCCCTCTGGAGGCAATACTTCTCGATTCTTCGGAACTCTTGGTTTCCCGTGTTTCTACTGACATAATCCGTATCTCCTCGATATTATCTACACGTTAATAGTTCTGACCGCAAAACGTACAAGGGACGTATACGAAACCAGGCTCAGCTTCATCCTTGTAATATTTGACGATAATCCAGAATATATTTTTATCATAAATAATGGGCGAAATATACCCTTTTGTCAAGGAAAAAAAGGATTTCAGGCGAGATTCCTTTTCATAAAAGTAAAAAAACTTGACAAGACTTTTCGGAGCATATTGGTAGCCTACCATACACAGAAGAAGTCACATGAGGTGCATGATGATAGCGTAGATTTTCTGCGAATTGTGTTGGCAAAAAGGAAGCACAGATGACAAAAGATTTTCTTGGAAAAACTCTTGGCAAATTTGGTGCTCAAGGACGAGATGCATTGGCCTATGCTCTGATTAATAACCGCATTTCCCCCAATCTTTTGACGATAACAGGAGTGATTATTAATATCCTGGGAGGAATGTTGATTGCGGTGGGGAGCAGAGCAGTACAGGCAGATCCCGAAGTGAACTGGGTGCATGTCCTTGCCGGAAGTGTGATTATACTCGCCAATATTTTTGATGTGCTCGATGGGACAGTCGCAAGACTTTCGGGCCAGGTTTCAAAGTTTGGCGCGTTTCTGGATTCCGTGACCGACCGCTATTCAGACATGATCCTTTTTAGCGGAGCAATTACCTATTTTGCATTGCAGCATGATGTACTGTGCGTAAGTTTCTCCGCCATCGCCCTGGTCGGAAGCTTGATGACGAGTTACACGCGCGCGCGCGCTGAGTCGCTCTTACCCGGCAAATTTAACGCCGGATATATGGAGCGTCCGGAACGAATTGTTGTAATCGCAGTCTCATGCCTATTCAGTCGTTTATACATTGGAATGTTCTATATCGCAATTTTCGCAAATTTGGCGACATTTCACCGAATTTGGGATGCGTGGCAAATCAACCGAAATTTTGAACATCCTGAACAGGCAAGAAAAGGCTATGGGTCGATGCGCTCACCAGCGATTCTCCGCGGTCTCAGAAATATTGTTTTTTGGACGTATCCCAGGCAAACCTGGCAGCATGATGCCTTAGGTGTCGTGTTATTTCTCATGATGCTTGCGGCTCCTCTTCGGTAAGCCTACGCCATCTCTCTAAAGCATGCCTTCATGCGGAAACGTCTTACACGTTCCTTTCCTTTTTTTCAGGCGGGGAACGAGATTGCACTATGGGTGACAACCTTATTGTGTTTGAATGCTATTCTCTTCACAATACGGTGATTATCTCTTGACAAAAAGAAAAAAAACAGCTACACAGAAGTCATTAATGAAGATCGGGAAATTTTTCTACTTATCAAAAACCCCAGCAACACTGCTCAGAGAACGCTTCCTGAAGAGCGTATGGCCTGCCTGCCGGATCATTAGGGAGTCTTTACTGGGAGGACATTACATGCAGAAACATTTACGAAGTCAACACGTTATTATGCTGATCATCGCCCTGTTTGCGGCGGTCATCATGGGGGCAAGCGTCGCAACAAAGGTTCTGGCGACTCAGGCGGAAACATATGAAAAGCTGAAAATATTCAGTGAAGTGCTCTATCTCATTCAAACGAATTATGTAGAAGAGGTGGACGTTCAAGAAGTGATTTACGGCGGGATCAACGGCATGTTAAAAACCCTTGATCCTCACAGTTCATTTATGCCTCCTGACATGTATCAAGAAATGCAAGTCGAGACTCGCGGTGAATTCGGAGGACTTGGCATTCAGATTGCGATAAAAGACGATCAACTGACAGTTATCGCCCCGATTGATGATACACCGGCTTTCCGCGCAGGTATCCAGGCAGGTGACAAGATTGTCAATATCGAGGACGAGCCGACAAGGGATATGGCGCTGATGGAAGCCGTCAAGTTGTTGCGCGGGCCAAAGGGGACACAAGTGACGATCTCGATCATGCGAGATGGGTTTGATCAACCAAAGGACTTTACGATTACGCGTGATATTATCGAGCTGACAAGTTCTAACCACCGCATGTTAGACTCAGAGATCGGGTACATCCGCTTGCGTCAATTCCAGGAAGATAGCGCTGATGAGTTAGAGGAAGCCCTGAAAGAGTTGGAGGAAGAAGGGGTTGAAGCGCTTGTGCTCGATTTACGAAGTAATCCTGGCGGCCTATTGAATACTGCTGTCGAAGTATCCGATAAGTTCCTTGAAAAAGGCAAATTAATCGTGTATACTGAAGGCCGAAAAAAGAATCAGGATATGCGCTTCATCGCTCATCAAGAGTTTACGCACCCGAACTACCCAATGGTTGTGTTGGTGAATCATGGAAGCGCGAGCGCTTCTGAAATTGTTGCTGGGGCGTTACAAGCCCATTCCAGGGCAGTCATTATCGGTACGCAAACGTATGGCAAAGGTTCGGTGCAGAGCGTCATCCCGCTCAGCGATAACTCTGGGCTGCGTTTAACAACTGCCAAATACTATACGCCGGATGGTCGTTCAATCCATGAAAAAGGCATTACTCCTGATATTGTGATTGCATTAGAACAACCGACCCAACCGGTTGAAGACGAACAGGACGAGACGGAAGTTCTTGCAGAGGAGCCTCTTGAAGAGAATGCCCTGCCTCGAGAAAATGGAGAGTTTTTCGAGGAAGAACAAGAAGAACTGCAAGAGGATGAAACTGGATCGCTCGAAGCTGAAGACGATCTTGAAGCGTTGTTAAAGCAGGATACCCAGCTCCAACGAGCTGTTGATGTCCTCCACGGTATCCTCATTTTCGAACGACAGTCTATCTGAGATCATACCACAAAGGCACACAGAACACAACGCATGAGAAGTTGAAGGCATCCTTCATTGTAGTTCACGTTCTAAACTTTGTGACGTTGTGGTGATAAAAAATTAAGTTTTTGAGGAAAAAGCAAAAAAAGTCTTGACAAAAAACCGGTTCCTGGTACGTTAATGACCATAATAACACAAAAGATTACAGTTATGCCGAGGTAGCTCAGTCGGTAGAGCAGAGGACTGAAAATCCTCGTGTCCGCAGTTCGATTCTGCGCCTCGGCATTGTCTATTTTTTGTGTTCTTTTTTTTGTCTGCTGCTTATAGGGATCTCGTGGCAGGGGAAATTTTTCAGCCGGCGTAGCTCAGTGGTAGAGCAGCTGATTCGTAATCAGCAGGTCGTAGGTTCAAGTCCTATCGCCGGCTTCATCTTTTCAGGAAAAAGAGTCGTTAACGAGTTCCTGTTCCATCCTTTGCTGGATTTTTTCGAATTCTTCCCGTTTTAACACTTCTTTCCTCACTTTTCCAGTCGCTGTTTTGGGGAGGGTTTCCCGGAATTCAAAATATTTGGGATTTTTATACATCGCAATCTTTTCGTGACAATATTTCCGAAATTCTCTTTCAGTCGCTGTGATATTTTCTTTCAGCGTAATAATGGCTTTCGGCACTTCCCCACGTTGTTTATCGGGCACTCCAATCACAGCACATTCTTCGACTTTCGGATGATCGTTCAGAACTTCTTCGACTTCGCGAGGGTACACGTTCATCCCTCGAACAATCAGCATATCTTTTTTCCGGTCGACGATATATAAATAGCCATCGTTATCGATCTTGGCCATATCACCAGTACGTAACCACCCATCCTGAAGCACGTCTGCCGTTTCTTCCGGCTGATTATAGTACCCGGTCATAACGTTATCGGCTTTGATCAGAAGCTCTCCGACCTCATTCTGTTCCAATTCAAAATCGTCTTCATCGACAATCTTGACCGCGACTCCTTTTATTGGAGGGCCTATAGAGAGGGGTTTTTGAACGCCATCTAAGGGATTGACGCAAACCCCACCCGTGGTTTCAGACAGACCGTACCCTTCTAACAGCGGGATATGAAATTTGTCCTGGAATGCTTTCAAAACATCGACACTCAGGGCCGCACCGCCGGAGACACAGACACGAATCGGATTGATAAACCGGAAAAACCATGGGACGTTGACATTCGCAAGCGCGTTAAAGACCGGAGGGACCCCTATCAAGATGCTGATTCGGTATTTAAGAATGGCAGTCATCACTCGTTTGAATGGTCTGACAGAGTTCAGAAGCACAATACGTGTTCCACGGCTCAATGTGGCTAAAATACAGACAACAAAGGTGAACACATGGAACAAAGGTAAAAAGACAATAATATTGTCACGATGAGAAATGTTAATAATGTCGGTGTTAGAATCGATCGCTGCCAAAAGGTTTTTATGGCTAAGCATCGCCCCTTTTGGAGTACCGGTTGTACCCGACGTATAATGGATCGCTGCAATGTCGTCATTGTGTGGAGGATCATAGAATGGATTGGCGAGAGCTTCCTCTTCGAACATGCTGAACGAATGGGTACCGGGAATGGCTTCACCCACCACAATGATATGCTCTAACAGTTGAAGTTTTGGTAGAATTGGTTCGAGCACCTTATACAGTTTCGGATCGGTCACGATGGCTGACACTTCACAATCGGCAAGGATAAACAGGACCTCTTCACTTGAAAGAAAAGTATTAACCGGGACATTGATCCCCCCGAGCTTCATGGTTCCAAAATACGCGAACAGATATTCCGGACAATTCGAGAGAAAAAGCCCAACTCGACTTCCTTTTGACACCCCCAACTTATGCAGCCCATGGGCCACTTGATTGATCTTCTGGTTGAGGACATGATACGTATAAGTCGTTTGCTCGAAGGTCAGACACTTTCGGCGACTGTGCTCGACAGCGACGCTTTCAACCAATTTGACAACAGTCATATTGGGATTTCTCAACTCCATTCTATATTCTCCCTGCGGCTTATCGAAGATTGCGTTTCATGATTTTTTGTGTCGCATTCTTCGGAAGCGATGGTCTAAATTCGATAAATTTGGGCAGCTTATACCCGGCAAGCCGTTCTTTACAGTGTGCCCGAACCTCTTTTTCAGAGAGAGTTTCTCCCTCACGTACGACGATGAAGGCTTTCGGCACTTCACCTTTTGTTTCGTCAGGCACGCCAATCACGGCACATTCGACAATATGGGGATGTTGATACAACACATCTTCAATCTCCCGTGGATAGACGTTGACACCTCGCACAAGCAGCATCTCTTTTTTGCGATCGACAATATAGATATACCCTTCGTCATCGAGTTTAGCAATATCTCCTGTCAACAACCATCCATCGACAATAGTCTTGGCCGTTTCTTCTGGCATGTTATAGTAGCCCTGCATCACGTTCGGCCCTTTGACGGCCAATTCGCCGATTTCTCCAACAGGCAGTTCATTCAACTCAGCATCCACGATTTTCACCTGCACCCGTGATAACGGCAAACCGATAGAACCGGGAATTCGTTTGCCAAATAACGGATTCACCGAGACCACAGGCGAGGCTTCCGATAACCCATACCCTTCACACAGTGTACTGCGAAATTTTTCTTCTATGCTGCCGATGACTGGCTCCGGCAGGGGAGCCGAACCGGAGACGAAGGCTCTGATCGCGTTGATATATTTCAGAATTTTGGGAAGCGGTTTGTTTGCGAGCACGTTATAGACGGCCGGTACCCCGACAAACACCGTGACACGATCGAAAATGATCGCTTTTTTGATGGCATCCATCGATTTAATGGAGCCGATCAATACAATCGTCGAACCGTTGAACAATGGCAAAAGAACACAGGTCGTAAACGTGAAAGAATGAAACATCGGCAGGAACAGCAAGAATTTATCTTTGGGTTCAACGTTAAACACTTCGGTCGCATCTTCAGTGTTTGTGATGAGATTGTTATGCGAGAGCATCGCCCCTTTCGGGTGTCCTGTAGTGCCTGAGGTATAGATGAACACCGACAGATCGTCGTTCGAGACATCGGCCTGAATATTCTCTGTCAAACCGGAATTCAGAAGTTGGTCAAATGACATATGCTCGGTTTGTTCCGGATCGTTTATGACAATCACTCGTTTCAACGATTCCATACTTCCTAACACCGGTTGGAGAGTACGCAGGAATTTTTTTGAGGTCACGAGCACTTTTATCCCGCAATTATCAACAATATACTTGACCTCATTCCCTGTCAAAAAACTATTGATCGGAACAGCAATGGCGCCTATTTTTAAAATCGCAAAATAGGTTATAATGTACTCAGGACAGTTATCCGAGAGAATCCCGACTCGATCGCCTTTCGAGAGACCGAGCGTCACAAGACCATGCGCGGCTTTGTTGACAGACTCGTTCAATTCTCGATAGGAAATCTTGCGTTTCTGAAATTTGATCGCACACTTCCGGGGGAATCGTTGAACTATATCCTCAAGCTTCTTTCCTAATGTCATCTTGCTGCCTCCTTCAATTTATCTTCTCGGCATTGCCAAGAAAATGATCTACAAGTATATGACCCGTCAAATTAACAAAAGTTTATATACTATAGTCAATCTTTTCTGAAGTAGTCAAGAGGAAAATTTTTCACCTGATATTTGGCGTTTCAAAACCAAGCTTCCTGTTACTACAGTACGACTTGAGTAAAAACCCTCAAAAAACCCCAGCGGGAGGGACGTCATGTCCCCTCCTATGAGGCCATTTTAACGTCGTAATGTCGCTCATGAAGGATATGTTCTCTGAAACCTCGACATGAATAGACGTGGAAAAAGAGAATCGGTTGCAAAGGAGCTGTAGGATTCTACATTTTTTAAGAAAGGGAAGGAGAGCCGCAAGCCTTTTCTTGTCGCCCCTCCCTTCAGACTTTAAAGAGCGGCTCACAGTGAAAGTCTTTGCAGGTTCTCGGGGGTCAGAACGATCCCAATTGGCAGGGAGAAATCTTGATCGCGAGTGTTTCGCATGCCGACGCAATATCGAGCTTACTCATTTCAAATCGTTCAGCAAGATCCCAAGCTGCCTTGCAGGCCAGTTTGTGCCCTTCTAATGCCGCTTCAATCGCCAAGTGCAGCTCACGAGCGACCTTTTCGGCGTGTTGTACAATTCTTTTTTTCGGGCTATAACCGAACAACCCTAACTGGCATCGCTGAATGCGAACCTCCAACAGGTCGATAGTCACTCCGACCTCTGTCGAGGACACACCGAGATGTTCAGCAATGTTATGAGCCGCCGCACAACTGATTCTTCCATCGACAAGTTTGAGTTTGATCTGCTCGGCTATTTGGGGATTTATTTGAGTTCCTTGCGGGTGTTTTGCCGCATAGTGCCCTGCGTCTTCATGTGCCATCATTTTATGTCCTAAACACGCGAAAATTGGAAAAGTGTGGAGAATGCCATATCTCAATGGTCAACGTCTGAACATCCATTCTTCATTATTCAATCCCCATAGCCGATCATACCGGACCCAGTCTCCTCTTTGTCAAGACAATAAAATTATGTAAAAATATTTATCTGGGAAAATTTCAATTGGGATAAAGTTCTTTACTGAAATCACTTGACACATCTCTCGACCCAATGACAGACTTCTCATAAGATTTCGAAACAAAACTGTCGGACAATTCGAAACCGACATCCATAAGGATACATATCCGATATGAAAGTATTCAAGATCGTGGTACTCACCATTTTATGCATTCTCCTCTTCTCTCTGACAGAGAGACCTTTGTATGCCGGAATTGCTCCGGAAAACATCCGCGAACAAAAGCTTCACGTCTCATCACAAGCCAGACAGTTTATTGAGTCGCGAGAGATTCCGAAGTTGGCAGACGATGAGTATTTTTGGGAATGTCTCGGCGACGCCTTAATACGAGATGAATTGACCGAAGATGACAAAGTCGATACTTTTTATCTTCTGCTAAAAACGATCGGCTGGAGCTTCGCCGGTGCTGTTCGCATTCCGGAAGGATATAGCTATTTCGAAGTGTTCGCCCGGCAGTCGATGTCGTTCCTGAACGCTCAGAACAGCTTACAGACTCTTGATTATAACGTTCAGGAGTTTTTACAAATTGCGCTCCGAGATTATGAACAGCATGTAGCACATGCGTCACACGCTCTGGTACTGGCCATGCTGCTGAATCCTGAGACTTCGAAGACATCGCTCGAATTTTTTCTTGATCAGGATGTTCTGCAAAAGGCCCAGGTCCCTGCGATTTTGCTTCATTATCTTGCATTCAGTGTTGTGCTGTCCCGCCAGTATACAGCTGCGCTGAAAATGAATGAGCTCATGAGTTCGGTGTCATCTGAGCAGGGGCGGGAAGATATTCTGTGCGCTCTGGGCATGTTTTCTACTGATGAAACCCTAGAAGCAATTAAAAAGATCGTGTTGACAGAATTAGAAGAACAGTACAATTATGTGGCCGATACCGGCGTCCTGATCGTCAGGCAGCATCTCAGCGATAGCGATTTCTACTCCTATTTTATGGAGTTAGTCGAAGACTCGAAGAAAAAATTTTCGTTGAATAAATTGAAAGATCGTCATTTTCAAAGTCGCCTCTGGTGGTATACGGACAAAAAAGTCATGATAAAGATCTGGGATGATTTTCAGGCCAGAGTGTATGATGACGGCATGTTGATGACATACGGCGAGGTGTTTGCCGATTTTCTCTGAGCGGTGTCTTACATTGATTGGAAAGATTCACTTGCCGGAACCGGCACCAAAGCTCTGTTTTGGCGGCGGAATCAAAAAGAACCGGCTCTTTATCACGGCCGGACAATCACGGTATAGTCTCTATATCGAGGCACAAGGCGCTCAGATCCCCTGATGACTCATGAGAACTGCTGATGATTGCCTGCCTTGACGTCGATTTGTCAGTTCGGCAGGATGTGAAATGACCCGAATGATAATGTGTGAACGCAAGCGAGGATGCCTGCAAGTACACTCCCAGCTTACTGAGTCGATGATGGCTGTTGTGCTCCGCCCTTGAGTTGCCCAAGAATCTGACGAATTTCAGCGGTGTATTCAAAATTATTTTTCAGTTCAAGAACTTCTTCAAGTGTTTGACGTGCCTTTTCATGGTCACCGTTTTGATGGTATGCGAGCCCTAGATGATACTTGATGCTCGGCTGAAACGGACTTTTTTGCAGAGCATATTGGAATTGCTCAATCGCTTCTGGGAATTCAGCACGTTTATAGTGGACCCAGCCTAAGGTATCGAGAATGCCAGGGGACGAGCTGAGTGAAGCGGCTTTTTGAGCAAACTCCAGGGCTTCATCGAGCTGAATCTCTCGTTCGGCATAGCCCCAGGCCAATTGGTTGAGCACGGTCGCATTGTCCGGCTGAAGTTTTAGGGCGGCTTGATATTCCTTTTTAGCTTTTTCCCGTTCGCCGCGTTCTTCATGCAATATCCCCAGGATTGTCCGAACATCAGCATCGTCGGGAACGATACTCAAATATTTCTGATACGCCTGGATGGCTTCGGTATATTTGCCTTGTTTCTGATACATGTCCCCAAGCATCTTATTGATCTGCAACAGGGTTGGTTCTATTCTCAAAGCCTTCTCAAAGCTTTTACTCGCAGCGATATACTTACCACTTAGTGATAACATCGTCCCTTCTGCATAATATAAGAGAGGGTTGTCCGGGGTCCGCCATAAAGCTGTTTTGTAAGCGGTCCTCGCGAATTCGAACCAACGCTTTGATGCGCAAATAATTCCCAGACTATAATAGGCCGCCGCAGTTGCTGATTGGTCGCCGTAATATTTTCTCAGTTCAATCTCACTCAACAGAGACTCCAAGACAAATGTGTTCATCTGGTGAAAAAGCTTCTCGGCATCCGCGAAGCTTTTTTGGGAGATATATGCATTGCCAAGCAGAAATTGGGCAAATTTACTGTTTGGCGAGTGTTCCAGAGCTTCAAGGCCGACCAGAATTGCGTCTTGATGATTTTGTTGGAGTTGATAGCTGAGCATTTTCCCGATGTAGGCTTCAGTATTTTTTTGATGATGCTCTAAGACATCATCAAACATTTCCATGGCACTTTCAAAACGGTTTTGTACCAGATATAAAAAGCCAAGTTCAAGAAAGGCTTGTGTAAAATCTGGCTGTGAAAGAGTGATTTCACGAAACATGTCTGCCGCCCCCTCACCGTCGCCCCTCCTGGCGTAAGCATTGGCAAGGAGAAAGCGAATCTGCATATTCTCTTCATCAAATTTCAGAGACTTTGAAGCCAGGCTGATCACTTTATTATGATCGTTTCGTGATTCATAGAGTTCAACAAGCGGTGGCAGGGTATATCGAAAATAGGGAGAATCCTCATCAACCTGTTCAAATGTGATTATTGCATCATCAAATCTCTGCTGGAAATGATAGATTTTTCCTAACTCCAGCAGAGCTTCATCGTACCCAGGCTGAATATCGAGAGCGTGTTGAAAATAGTGCATGGCTTGAAAATATTCATGGTCGGTGACTTTCAGCTGTCCTAATTTGACATAAGCAGCCACAAACTGGGGATCGACATCCAGAGCGTGTTGAAATGACTGCTTGGCCCGCTCGAAATCCGATTCCATGAGAAAGGCCCTTCCAAGCGTATGATACGGAATTGGGTTCTCTGGGTCAAGTTCGATGGCCCGTTGTGAGGCGCTTATGGACTCGTCAATCTTTCCCTGGTGCAGATGGACGAGTCCCAGGCTGATATAAATCGCTGGAGAATCTGGGTAGGAGGTCTTGATTGATTCGATGATATGAACGGCCTTGTCAAATTGTTGTGTTTGCGCGTAAGCGGAACTGATGATTCCCAGAGCAGTCACATTCTTCGGGTCATTATGCACGACACGGTTAGCGTAGGAAACGGCTTCTTCATAATGTCTTTGCTGCAACATCAGATATGCCAATTTTATCAGTGATGGAATATGGTTGGGGATTCGAACCAGCACCTTCTCATAGGATTCAATTGCGCGTTCTCGCTCTTTTAATGCCCGATAGACCCCTGCAAGCGCATAGCGGGCTTCAATAAAATCGGCATCCATCCCAACCACTTCCTTCAATGCCTTCTTGGCCGACTCAAAACGCCCTTCACCAGCATCAATCCGGCCTAAAATATACAGAACGATCTTATCATCGCTATGCTCAGAGAGAATCGGCTCAATTGCTGCTTTGGCTTGAGCATATTGAGACATCTCGATATAAAGCTTGGCCAACTCTGTATAAGCGGGCAGATAATCCGGATTTCGTTCGGTCGCTTCGGTATAGAGTGGAATCGCATCCTGAAGCTTCCCTTCTTGGATGTACGCTTTTGCGGTGAGGATATAGGTCTCCACAGGCGCTTCTCCGCTATCGATAAGTGGTTGCAGTTCCATGATGACGTCCTCACTATGCCCCATATTGAGGAGGGCCGCCGCTTTATGCACCTGAACCTGGGTAAGAAATTTCGGAGAAGAAAATGACGTGTTCTTTGCAAGCTGTTCAATACGGCTGAATTGTTCTAATGCGTCATCATATCGACCTTGTTTGGCGAAAATCATACCTTGCAGATCCAGAGCTTCAGCATTATCCGGATCAAGCGTTAACACCCGTTGTATGGATTCCAAAGCTTCTTCCGGGTTGCCGATCGTGTAATACGCGGTCGCCATATTTAATTGTGAAGGAACATGCTCGGCATCGAGCTGGAGTGCGCGCCGATACGAGGCGATTGCCTGTTCGAATTTTCCGATGCCGGCGAGGGCTATGCCATAGCTATAATGCCCCATCATTAAATTAGGAAGACGCTCTGCGACAACTTCTAGTTGAGATGCTGCCTCTCGAAAATCTGCTTTAAACAGGTATGCCCGGCCAGAAATGAAACGGATCCGGATGTTAATTTCAGGAGTGCGGGATTCCACAGCACCTTTAAGTTGCTCAATTGTTTGTAAAGCCGCATCCGGGTCCTTCCGGTTCAGATAAACTTCTGCAAGCCCCATATAGGCTGAGGCATTGTCCGGTTCAAGATTGATTGCTTTTTCATATAGGCCTTTTGCAAGGTCGACTTCACCGATCTCTAAATAGAACGTTGCAGTTGCCAGAAGGATTTCTCCAGATTCGGGGTTCTGTTCGAGGACACGTTCGAAGACCTCACGGGCTTGTTGGGGTTCGTTATTGTAAAGATAAATTCGTCCTAAATTCACCCCGGCTGATACGAACTCCGGATCAAGTTCCAGGCTTTTTTTAAATGCGGCAATCGCATCATCGACACGTTCGCTGGAATATAAGACCGATCCAAGAGCAGAATAGACTTGAACGTTGTCCGGAAAGTCTTGAAGAATCTCTCTGAGAATTGTCTCTGCCTTTGGGAAATCGTGCTGTCGAAGATAATAGAAATTTGCGACTTGTAAGCGAGCATCGATATTATTCGGGTCGTGAGACGCCGCATTATCAAATGCAATGACTGCCTTATCAAATTCCTCAAGCTGCGTATATGCCAGACCAAGTTGATAATGAGCATCAGCAAAGGTCGAGTCGATTTCGATCGCGTTTTTAAATTCGAGAATGGCTGATTGGATTTTATCATTTTGGATATACTCAATCCCGTTATTATAATAATTGAGCTTTTTCTTTTCTGGAGAAGTTTGACAGCCTGAAAAGATTATTACGGCAAGAAAATATATACAGAGAACCCGAACCGGTTTCATCAATGCCTGTGAAACGGCTTTTTTCATAAGTACATACCTCAAAAAAACAAGCGTGTTGATATGCTCGATGAATCTGTTGTTCAACGATAGGCACTGGATATCTATGAAAAATATGTAACGTTCACTGACGATCATGTCAAGCAAACAATCGTTTTTCTTGACAATTTCTTCAAAAGCTGATTTATACGCAGTATGCTGTAATAACGACGAAAAGGATGCATAAAAGTTAAATTGTGAATGACCTGTGAGATGGGAAAACGACGAGCTCACACATGGGACTCTGGTATTTCCTTCAAATTGTAATGATCAAGAAAGCGTATTTTCCATATCTCCTGCCGTTTGCCGCCTTTCTTGTCCTGACCTACGCAGGTGCCTTGATTCCGGACGGAACCTATCTCTTCTATCCGATCAAAACACTTGTTGTCGGGGCTTTATTATTCTATTACCGTCGTTCGTATACTGAGCTGCACTTCAAATGGTCATGGCTGGCTGTGCTTGTCGGAATTGCAGCTTTTGTGATCTGGGTGTTACCAGAAGGGATCTATCCTCATCTCGGTTGGTCGCGTTTCAACCCCTACCCTGTAAGTTTTCAAGTGACCGATGAAACATTAGACGGCCTACAAGATGACGGCATTCCCCAACATATCCTTCAAGCTTTAGAGTCGTTGAAAGATCAGGAAATAGAGACAGAGACTACCTTTCTCAAGGCGATCAGACAGCGGCTTGAGAAAAAAGATCTGGTCCAATACCGTGATAACATTTTATCCCATGCCGTTTCCCGTGAACGGCAGCAATGGGTTGTCATCCTGCTGTTTGTGTTTCGATTTTTAGGGGCCGTAATCGTTGTCCCGATTGTCGAAGAGCTGTTCTGGCGCTCATTTGCACTGCGTTGGATTATTGACGAAAATTTTACGACTGTTCCGATCGGAGCGTTTACCTGGTTTTCTTTTCTGGTCATTGTACTTGGCTTCGGTTTCGAACATCACCGGTGGCTGGTCGGCCTTGCCGCCGGAGTCATCTACAACGGCTTATTGTATTATAAAAAAGATCTCTCAGCCTGTGTGCTTGCCCATGCGGTCACGAATTTGCTCCTCGGAGTGTATGTGCTATTGACACAGCAGTGGAATTTTTGGTAGCAAGGCAGGTTTTGTCTGACAGCTCAGTTGTCTTCGACAGTATCCGGTCAGACACGCTGACACGATAAGTCCGTCCCCCTGAACATCAGCAACGTTTTATACATATGCCGACGAGTTATGATCTGCGTCTCGCCTCTCATGCGAAAATTAATCTGGGGCTTTCTGTTCTCAGAAAACGAAAGGATGGCTATCATGACATCCAGACGATCTTTCAGGAGATCGCCTTTCATGATACGCTCTATTTCCGCAAGCGCTCCGGAGCGTTCTCGCTGACAACCGACACGGCGGATCTGCCGACAGGCGACGATAATCTCGTTTTTCAAGCTGTCAGGCTTTTGAAAAAACACACAGGCTGTCCGGGCACTGTGGCAATTCACATCGAGAAACGAATTCCCCTTGGAGCCGGGTTAGGAGGTGGCAGCAGCAATGCGGCAGCGACCCTGACCGGGTTAAATCGATTATTTCAATTAGGACTCTCCCAGCAGAGACTTGCATGCCTGGGAGCCGAACTCGGATCAGATGTGGCGTTTTTTCTGTATGGTGGAACAGCGCTGGGGACCGGACGTGGGGAACAGATACATCTCTTACCCAATTTTCCTGATGCCTGGATCGTGCTGATTAACCCGGGAATTCACGTTTCCAGCGCATGGGCGTATAAAAATATAAATTTAAAGTTGACAAATTCTCAGAGCATATTTAGCGTGTCCCGACAGTTCAAGACAGGCGACATCACAGAGATTTCCTTTGAGCGTTTAGAAAATGGATTTGAGGAACCTGTGATGGAAAGGTACCCGATCATTCGATCGATAAAAGCTCAGCTATACGAACACGGAGCTGAATGGGCGTTAATGTCAGGAAGCGGATCGACAGTCTTCGGGATCTTTCGTAAAGAAGATATAGCAGAAGAGGCTCTACGACACATAGAGAGAACGAACTGGTTGGGAGTTGTTACCAGGATACATCACAGAGAATAGTCCTTCATCGTGTAAACTGTCATTCTCTCTTCTTCTCATGCTCAAACTATTGGGGCGTCGGCAAGCGGTAAGCCACAGGTTTTTGGTACCTGCATGCGGAGGTTCGAATCCTCCCGCCCCAGTTAATCTCTCCTTTCATGTCACACGTTACTTACGGTGAAAACACTTTTTGGGGATTGATGCATTCGGAACAGACGAACGTTCTCGTGTCGTTTTATGCGAAAAGCCAGTATTGTACAACGTAGTTTATTTGTCACATGGACAAAGAGTTTTCATGAGCGGGGCGTTCACCCGGCATGATGAAAGTCGGATTGACAATTGCGATTGCACTTGTCAATTATTAATTCTACGAGGAGGAACAAGACGATGGAGCAGATTCAGCTTACATCAAACGTGAGAACAGCAACGGGCAAAAGCGCCGCTCGCCAGCTTCGGCGGGAAGGCTTGACTCCGGCGGTTCTGTATGGGGGATCTCTCGGAAATATTTCGCTGACAGTTGATTCCCTTCAATTACATAAAATTCTCGCCGCAAGCGGTGGAGAGACAGCCTTGATCAATCTCCAGGTCGCTGACGAAAAGGGAACTCAGACCGTTCCGGTAATCATTAAGGATTATCAGTTAGATCCTGTGGCAAGAACGCTGTTACATGCAGACTTTATGGAAGTCACGATGGGACAGGCGCTTGAAACCCATGTTCCGATTGAAACACAGGGGACTTCTCCTGGTGTGAAACTGGGTGGAGTTCTTGAATTTGTGACCAGAGAACTTACCATTGAGTGTTTGCCTTCCAAAATGCTCAGTCACGTCGAGCTGGATATTTCTTCATTGGAGATTGGGAGTTCGCTGACTGTCGAGGATATTAAGCTTGGCGAGGACTATAAGATTCTCACACCCGCAGATACCGTTGTTGTGACAGTATCGGTACCGTCGGCAGAAGAAGCCGAAACTGAGGAAGACGAAGAAGAATTGACAGAACCTGAGGTTATTCAAAAAGGCAAGAAACCTGAGGAAGAAGAATAATCGCGGCGTATTCTTGCTTGCTGTCAAGGATATGGGGAAAGGTTCATGTGGTGTATCGTTGGTCTTGGAAATCCGGGAAAGCAATATGCTGAAACTCGCCATAATATCGGTTTTATGATGACTGATTTGGTGGCGGAAAAGTTCCCGGTTTCCTGCCACCACACCGATCCCGCTTATACTCTCCGCGAAGTCACGATCCGGGATCATCCCGTGTTGCTCGTCCAGCCCCAAACCTTCATGAATTGCAGTGGTCTCGCAGTTGAGAAGGTACTCCGTTCCTATCATGAATCTCCAGACCATCTTATTGCGATCTATGATGACCTTGATTTAATCCCCGGAAGGATAAGAATTCGGACTCGTGGAGGGGATGGCGGACATAAAGGTGTAAAATCTCTGATCGAATATCTTGACACAAATCAGTTTATTCGACTAAGGATCGGAATTGGCCGGCCTCAGCCTGACCACTCATCACACGTATCAGACACTCGAGAAAGCGTAGTGGATTATGTTCTCCAGCCCTTTCGAGAAGAGGAGCTGCCAGTCTTCGGGGAGGTCATGCAGCAAGCCATTCACGCGATAGAGCTTCTTGTCACCGATCGAGTTTCAGAGGCAATGGCTCTCTATAATCGTACTTCGTTTCAAGAGGTGGGAAATCTTGAAACCCATTTATAATTATTAACGGGTATTTTTTCAGCTTAAGGAGGAAAAACATATTATGCAAAGTTTGGTCGCGTGGTCACCATTTTTAGGAATTTTGGGGTTACTGTTCGCAGGATGGCTGTTTATGTATGTCAGGCGTCAACCTGTCGGCACTCCCAAAATGGAAGAAATCGCCAACATGATTCACGAAGGCGCGATGGTCTTTTTGTATCGGGAATATAGAATTCTCGCTGTGTTTATTGCTTTGGTTTTTCTTTTATTAGGCTGGAACATTTCCTGGGAAACGGCAATCGCCTTTCTTGTCGGAGCAGCCTGCTCGATGCTCGCTGGGTTCATTGGTATGAATTCCGCGACCCTCGCAAATGTCAGAACAGCGTCGGCGGCCAAAGAAGAAGGCCAGGCATCGGCACTGATGGTGGCGTTCTCCGGCGGAGCGGTGATGGGAATCAGCATTGCCAGCCTGGGTGTGTTTGGTGTTGGCATCTTTTACTTATTATATGCCGGAAAAGACCCGTCAGCCATTAGCGGTTTTGCAATGGGAGCCAGCTCGATTGCCTTGTTCGCCCGTGTGGGTGGTGGTATTTATACCAAAAGCGCTGATGTTGGCGCCGACCTCGTCGGAAAAGTCGAGGCTGGTATTCCTGAAGATGATCCGAGAAACCCGGCTGTTATCGCTGACAATGTTGGGGATAATGTCGGTGACACTGCCGGTATGGGAGCCGACTTGTTCGAATCATATGTCGGGTCCGTGATTGCTACGATCGCCTTGGGCGCAACATTGGGCGGCGTGAAATGGATGGTGTTCCCGCTGCTGGTCGTCATGGGCGGCTTAATCGCATCGAGCCTGGGCGTTCTCTCCATGTATAAACTCAAAAGCATTAATCCACAATCGGCGTTGCGGTATTCCACTTTTGTCGGGGCAGGATTGATGCTGGTGTTTACACTCTTTCTTCAAAACGGACTCGGATTGCCGATTGGGGTCTTCTGGGCGGTATTTTCAGGATGTATCGCTGGTATCGTCATCGGGGTAATTACCGAGTATTACACATCAAAAAACCCGATCATCAAAATTGCGGAATCGAGTAAGACTGGAACTGCGACCAATATCATCGCTGGTCTCGCGATCGGAATGGAAAGTGTTGCCTTACCGATCATCATGATCTGCGCCGCGATTTATATCGCCTATCAGAATGGCGCCGCCGACGGAGCCGGACTCTACTGCATCGGCGCATCCGCTGTTGGAATGTTGGCAACCATTGGTGTGACGATGTCAGTCGACGCGTATGGGCCTATTGCTGATAACGCTGGTGGAATTTCGGAAATGGCCGGTCTTGGGCCGGATACTCGTAAGATCACCGACGGATTGGATGCGATTGGCAACACAACTGCTGCGATGGGAAAAGGCTTCGCTATCGGTTCAGCAGCCTTAACTGCTCTGGCGCTGTTTTCAGCCTATAGCCAGACGATCAATACTATCCGCACAGCCTCCGGCGGCCCCTTGATTGCGATCAGCCTGACCGAAGCGAAAGTTGTGATCGGTTTGCTGATTGGTGGTGCAATTCCAATGTTTATTGCTGCGGTCACGATGAGTGCCGTTGGAAAAGCCGCTCAGAGTATGGTTGAGGAAGTACGCCGGCAGTTCCACGAAATCAAGGGGTTGATGGAAGGAAAAGCGAAACCGGATTCCGCCCACTGTGTCGATATTGCGACGACAGCCGCGTTAAAAGAGATGATTATTCCCGGCGTGACCGCCGTCATCTCACCGGTTATCGTCGGATATCTGTTGGGAGCTGATGCTTTAGGCGGCATGCTGGCAGGAGCAACTCTGTCCGGGGTGCTCATGGCTCTCATGATGTCAAACGGCGGCGGTGCCTGGGATAATGCCAAGAAATATATCGAAGAAGGGAACCTCGGCGGGAAAGGTTCTGACGCTCATAAAGCTGCTGTGGTTGGTGATACCGTTGGCGATCCGTTCAAAGATACGTCCGGTCCGTCAATGAACATCCTGATCAAGCTGATGTCTGTTGTGGCATTAGTGCTTGCTCCACTGTTTGCATAAGACGTTCTGCAAACAGACAACGAAAAAGGCGTCTCGCATTGATGCGATGACGCCTTTTTTTACGGCGGATGGGTGTCTTGGAGTCCTGGAAGTGAGTAGGTATCCCAGACTACCCCATAGTCTTAGAACTCTGAAGTTGAGAAAGATCTCTGCCATCCCCTTCCCTCCCCCACACACTCAAATACTTGTTTACTTCTTCTTCAAAAACTTCTCCCGATCGTAACGGTCGAAAAGTCGTCCCCACTGCGTTTCTTTGCGCCATGTCAGATATTTTTTCCGATCAATCAAGGGCCAGTGCACGTAGTCGTGATTGAACTCTGACACAAAAATCGGAATATTCACCAGTGGCGTTCTGAAAATCAGTTTTTGTAAAGCTTTGGTCGGCCCATACCAGGAGAGCCATCCTAAAAATCTCTGTAAGGATTTACCGACATCGAAATGCCAGTTGACGCCGCTGATGTCGTCGCCGGCCAGCTCGATGTCGCGCACGTCCCCAACGCCCAATCCATGTTCATGGCCTAAACGAATATATTTAATCGAGAGCGGATTCATCCCCATTAATTTTGCCGCCACAGCATCGATCGCGACTTGATCAGCGCTGGCGAGAATGACGTTTTTAATCTGCGGATCCATTGTTCTCGGTCCAGGTCCATTTCCGGCGGTCGTTCCATCCATCATCGCAAAAATCCCAGAATGAATTTCTTTCTGGATGGTCAGCAGATCGACGAGGGTTTCATGAATCCAGGTATGCGTATAATGCCGGTAAGTGTTCAGCAGTCCGCCAAACGCATTTTTCATCGCCCCGGTTGTCGTCGTATAGATATGGCATTTGACCGTAGGAAGATGGACGATATTTTTGCCGAAAAAATAATCGGGGATACGAATCGTCCGATCAGGGAAGATCTGGTCGAGCACCAACATCTTCCCGGTTGGGGTATAGGGATTCCAGGTCATATCCTCATCTTTGAAATTATACAACACAGGAATGTCATACTCCTTGAAAATCGGCATGTACAGGTTAAGATCTTCCCCTTTGAACGTATTAATCACCACGGTTTTGTTCTGCACGCAGGTCACGTCTTGATACCCGGCATTTTTAAGAGCCAGGATAGTGCCTTCCAATTGCCAGGGAGTTGTGTTGGCCCCGGGAAATGGATAATGCCAGGAAATATTATCTTTCAGTATTGTTGTCGCTTTTGGATCGAGCGCATCTTTCATGCCTGCTAACTCGCTCAAGCGCTCATAATCATTAAGCACCGTTTCCGGTGTTGTATACAGGACTGCAACTTTTGATTTCATTGATAGTATCTGCCATTCACAGAGCACAACTAAAGACGACTCTTCGTTGTGCCCTGTAAGTGGGGACTTTTTGATATGGAACCAGCTTTTTATCAGGAAAGCAAACGTACTGGCAACCTCATAGGCATTCGTTATCTTTTAGTGTGGAAGGGCGTAGGAGAAATTGTCAAGAGAGATCTTTCAGGTTCTTTGAGAATTTCTGTAAAATCTGAAGGAGATCTGACTGTTTTATCCCAGAAGAACAGAACGTGAACCCTCGTGGACATTTATTGTTCCTTCTGAGAACGGATAGTCATGATCGAACAATCCAGCGAGCGTAAGACCTTTTCCGCAACACTGCCAAGCAAGAAGTGCTCCAGACCGCTTTTGCCGTCCGTCCCCATCACAATCAGATCGATTTCTTTGCTGTCAGCAACCGCTTCGATTCTTGAAAAAGGGTCGCCGGGAAGCAGCATTCGGCGTAGGCGTATCCGTGCAGGATCGTATCCGATCGTTTCAAGGAGAAGAGGAAATTCTTTCCAAAGCTGAATTTTTTCCCCTCGTAAAATGATCGACGTATGCTCTTCGTGATCCCCACCGTATTCTTTGAGTTTTTTGTCAAAAACTGTGAGGGTATACATCGTCGAATTGTACCGGGTGGCAATCGATGCGGCATGCCGGAAGGCATCTTTGGAAGCCGGTGAAAAATCCAGTGGAATGAGGATTTTATCTGCCTGGAAAACATCTTCGATATTTCTGATTTGAGGGAACATATATTCCCCCGTATCGACACGTTTGCGCTGCTTGATAATGAACACGGGGAGTTCGGATTGCCGCAGGACTTTTTCTGCCACACTCCCCTGAACAAGATGTTTCAGGCCGGATGCCCCACGCGATCCCATGACGATTGCATCCGCTTCAATCTTGTGAGCGACTGAAAGAATCGTTGACGCAGGGGGACCTTGAGCGACAAGTTTTTTAACAGGAACGGGGAGTTCGAATCCGAGACGATGGCTGATGAATTTGCTGAGCCGTGTGGCCGATTTCCTGGCATGTTCTCCAGCATGCAAAAAATAGACAGTCCCTTGGAACATCTGTGCTAAAGAAAGTCCTCGCTTAGCCGCAAGTCCAGAGTGGTCAGAGAAATCAACAGGAATAAGGAATTTTTTATACTGTACCATTGTTGCAAGAGAGTGTCCGCCCGCACATCCGGGAAGAAAAAACTCAGAAACATCTCCAATTCAGTGCATATTATATATAACGTTTCACGAGTAAGAATTAAATTCTCACAGAAAATACGTTCTCTGTCAATAAAATTGTATGAGAAAAATTCTCCCCAGCCAAAAATTTGACTTTGAAAAGCACTTGACAAATTTCTAAAAACCTTTTAAAGGGATTATAAGGTGTGTATACGCTTTTCTCAACAGAAGAGAAAAGAGCTCGTACCCACATAAAACGTTTTCTGCCGGTAAGAAATCATCGCTCATATAATGTCATGATGTCTTTAGTGTAAGGAGGAGAAAGTCTATGGATGCAAAAACTCTTTCAAAAATGACCGTCACAAAACTTCGTGATGAAGCAGCAAAATTCGATGATCTCAAGGGCGTGCATGGAATGGATAAACCCGAATTGTTAAAGGTACTCTTTGAGAAATACGATATTCACGAAGAGCACCATGAGAGCCAGATGCTGATAGACAGAAAGCACGCGCTTAAGGCTGCCATCAAAAAAATGAAAATTGACAAAGAGAAAGCGTTTTCAGCAGGTGATAAGCCAAAAGTGGCCCTGTTACAGAAAGAACTCCATCGCCATCGCCGCCTCCTTCGAAAAACGGTCAAACGGATCGAGGCCGTGAACGCTTTATAGGGTCGGTCAACACAAACCCTCGTTGTGTGTTTTCACGTTCTAAAGGCCAGAGAAGAACTCTCTGGTCTTTTTTGCTATTCATCATACAACTGACATGCTTATGAAACATATTATTGTTGGCACTGCAGGCCATATCGATCATGGAAAAACAGCCTTAATTAAAGCGTTAACCGGAACTGACGCCGATCGCCTAAAAGAAGAACAACAGCGAGGGATTACGATTGACATCGGGTTTGCCTTTCTCGCGTTGTCAGATGATGTTGAATTAGGCATCATTGACGTCCCCGGGCATGAAAAATTCGTCAAAAATATGCTGGCCGGCGTCGGGGGGATTGATCTGACCATTCTCGTGATTGCGGCTGATGAAGGCATTATGCCCCAAACGGAAGAGCATCTCGCGATTTGCGATTTGCTGCAGATTCAGCGTGGCTTGGTGGCATTAACCAAAACGGATCTGGTCGAACAGGAATGGACTGATATGGTTGTAGAAGATGTCCGGGAAGGACTGGCCGGAACATTTTTACAAGATGCTCCGATTATTCCGGTCTCGTCGAAAACAGGAGATGGCCTCGACATCTTGCGTCAGGAACTCGTGAAGCTGGCCGATCAGGTACAGGCCCGAAGTTCTGACGGCATGCTTCGGCTGCCGGTCGATCGAGTTTTTACGATTAAAGGCTTCGGCACGGTGGCGACCGGGACACTCATTTCAGGATCAGTGTCACCCGACGATGTCGTAGAAATTCTGCCGGAACAGCTTAAAACCAGAGTACGCAATGTCCAAGTCCATGATGCCCCGACTGAGCGAGCCTATGCCGGTCAGCGAACCGCCCTGAATTTGCACGGCCTCGAGACAACGTCCTTGCAGCGCGGCTGTGTGGTGAGCGAACCCGGCCTGCTGACGCCGACCTATATGCTCGATGCCTATTTAACCCTGACGCCCAAAGTGTCGAAACCACTGCAATATCGCAGCCGGGTGCGCTTTCATCACGGCACAAACGAAAGTATGGCGCGCGTGATTTTTTTCGACCGGGAAGAATTGCTGCCCGGAGAAAGCACGTACGTCCAATTTCGACTGGAAGCTCCTCTGGTAGCCTTAGCCCGCGATCGATATATCATTCGGAGCTATTCACCGATTATCACAATTGGCGGTGGGGAAATTCTGCATATTCATCCTGAAAAGCATAAGCGTTCTTCGAATATCATTGCTCAGTTGGAACGACTCCAAAACGGGTCATTAGCAGAGGTGCTCGAACAATATGTCGAGGAGGCCCGATTAGCTCCGATCACAGCCAGGATCATTTCAGGGAAATTAGCTGTATCCGAGCCGGAGATTCGACACGAATTGGAACAGCTTGTCCAGCAGAAACGCCTCATCAATACATCGAACAGCGAACTTGCAGTCATTCACAGCAGCCAGCACCAACATGTCATCGACCGGCTCCTGAAAGAATTACAGAATTTTCATACCGCATTTCCCCTTCAAATCGGTATGAGCAAAGAAGTACTGCGGAAGAAGTTACCCGAAACCCTTCCTCCCGGACTCTTCCAGCAAATTCTCGCTGAACAGGCAGCAGCCGGAAGCATTCAGGTCGAACAGAATCGAGTTCGCAGCAGCTCATACCGACTGCAATTGAGTTCGGAGCAACAAGAGATTCAGCAAAATCTCGAACAAATGTATCAGGCTGCCGGTTTTCAGCCTCCGTCGCGCAAAGAAATGCTGAAACAGTCCGGCGGAAACGAACAAGAAACTCAAGACATCTTTCAGTTACTGCTTGATCACGGAACCCTGGTCAGGATTGATGAAGATATTTATTATCATAAAAATGTACTTGACAAGATCGTTCAAACTGTTCGTGACTATCTTCATCAACACCAGGAAATATCGATTGGCGATGTCAAAAATCTTTTTGGCACGTCCAGAAAATATACTGTGCCTCTTATGACGTACATGGATGCCTCGAATATCACTGTCAGAAAAGGGGACGTGCGTGTACTTCGTGAAACGGGTTCAGTGAAGACATCTCATTAGTCAATGAGCAATTTTACCAGGAGCATACTACCGTGCCAATCAGTCAAGAGTTATTAGCTCTTTTAGCCTGTCCAGAAACAAAAGAGCCCGTCGCGTTAGCAGATGACGCGCTCATTACAACGATCAACACAGCAATACAAGCTGGAGCGTTACACAATCGAGGCGGAAAAATAATTTCCGACGTGATCGACAGCGGTCTGGTACGACAAGATCGTAAATACCTTTATCCGATTCGGGATGATATTCCGATTATGTTGATTGATGAAGGAATTCCTCTGGAACATCTGGTGGAGTAGTGGAGTAGCAAAGTCGTGGGGGTTGCGATTCCACCCTCCCCTGTTTCTCTGCATGAAGAAACCCATCATGGAGTTGCCCTCCTGAACGCGACCGAAACCTATCCGCATAACGTGCTGAAACAAGAACCGATGATTCACGACCCTGTTGGGGACATGCTGAGAGCTGTTTTTAGGCAGGCCGGAGCCGCCTCGGCTTCAGATATGGTTCGCAGGCGTTCCTGACGCCTTTATCCCTCCCAAAACCTATCCTTGTAGTTCCCTCTTATTGTCAGGAGACGAGCACTTGTTCCCGCCTGACACGACCTCTTTTTTTACATCTTTTTCAAGAAGCCCTACGCTTTTAGCAGACACGTAGTTTCAGGGGTTTCTACCGATTTCTACCAAATTCACAACCGACACCAAAACACCGCAAACCAAGTTTTAAGCCCTTTCAGGGGTTTCTACCGGTTTCTACTGACCCATGAATTTGGGCACAGTCTGTATGTATATTACCGTAACCTTTAAGCCCTTTCAGGGGTTTCTACCGGTTTCTACGTGACTATATCTTTAAGGACTCATTTGTGGCTCAATTTGTTTTAAGCCCTTTCAGGGGTTTCTACCGGTTTCTACGTGCAAGCCAAAGTAAGGAGGCGTGGCTGATGAGCAACGTTTTAAGCCCTTTCAGGGGTTTCTACCGGTTTCTACGGATTCCATATAAATTCCAACTTTTCCCGAAATCCATCCTTTAAGCCCTTTCAGGGGTTTCTACCGGTTTCTACTCATGACATTTACCCTCCGCACTGTTTATTGTTTTTCGTTTTAAGCCCTTTCAGGGGTTTCTACCGGTTTCTACCTGCCAATGAGGCTTACTGGTGTATCTACGAGGCTATCCTTTAAGCCCTTTCAGGGGTTTCTACCGGTTTCTACGCATGATAAGTCGCGCCCTCCCACGGGCGCGTGAGCCTTTAAGCCCTTTCAGGGGTTTCTACCGGTTTCTACCTTCCTGGATGGCTTGCTTCCCAGATTTGATCAGTTTCTTTAAGCCCTTTCAGGGGTTT
>PDWJ01000076.1_pt1 | contig 129186 bp, 98 predicted proteins | sample 1430881 | NCBI WGS metagenome assembly PDWJ01 (sample SAMN01162460, study PRJNA174530) | Oral metagenome, whole genome shotgun sequencing project. | biome: Marine environment; feature: Marine mammal; material: Swab sample of the gingival sulcus; isolation source: swab sample of gingival sulcus... | reverse complement strand
TTGATCCCATGACCCTGATTGGCACCTGACAACTGGGATACGCCGTCCACAATAGAGTTACTGCCCAGCACGAGCATGACTGCGCCGCCAGCTGTGGTACCTGGTTCGGGAACTATGATTCCGACGAATCCGACAGCACCCTCTACAATGCCTAACACTACTTTGCCAGTGCCCCAACCAACCCGAGAGAGCAGAGTCGCACGTGTCTTGAGAAATTCAGTTTCTATTGCGTGTTTAAGATATTTGGCATGGTCTTGGTCAGAATAATTTGAAATCAAACCGGTTCGATCAATTTTGATGACCTTTTGGCGATGATCCACTTCCCAACTATCCAAATCGATGACTGGATTAAACATTTCGATTCGGTAACCTTTGCCGCCTTGGGAGGGGAAGGCCAGTATCTGCAAAAGGACAATAGAAAGATCAAGCGGGTAGTTTTCGACAAATGTTGAAATCATACGATCAATCATAATTTGGTGCTCCTGAACCCCGATCCCTGAATAAAAAACCATGAAAACAAAGAAGCTTTCCTTACGCTGATTTCACCAATGCATGAAGGCCGCTTTCGACTTGAACATGTGAGGCATATTGCTGAAGATAAAGCGCTGTATAGCTCGCTTGGTCTTGAAAACATTTTCAGGCCCAGCACACTGGGTGGTTAGTTGAGAAGAATGGAGACTACCTGCCGGATACACGGTCAATCAAGTCGTATTGATTTGCATTAGCTGTATTGTCCTGTCGCCGGTTGTGTTTTTATGCCGTGCCTCAATGATTCAGTTTATCTGCGACAAAATCAAAAATAATGTCACTGGCAATGTTCTGGCTTTCTGCGTCACTTCTGCCTTTGTATTCGACCTGACCGTTTTTCAAGCCTCGGTCGCTGATTACGATGCGGTGTGGTATGCCAATCAGTTCCATATCGGCAAATTTCACTCCCGGGCGTTCTTTTCTGTCGTCTAACAGTATGTCTATTCCTGCATTTTGTAGCTGGGCGTACAGTTGTTCGGCTTTTTCGGCGACCGCCTTGGATTTATGCATGTTCAATGGAACCACTGCAACCTGAAACGGGGCGATATTATTGGGCCAGATAATGCCTTTGTCATCATGATTTTGTTCGATGGCTGCCGCTACTATGCGGGATACGCCGATGCCATAACACCCCATTTCCATTACGATGGCTTTGCCGTTTTCATCCAGCACGCTGGCATTCATGGACGAGCTGTATTTGTTGCCGAGTTTGAATATATGCCCGACTTCAATGCCACGTTTGATTGTAATGACACCTTGCCCGTCAGGGCTGGGGTCTCCTTCCTGGATATTGCGAATATCGACGACAGTTTCTGCGTTGCAATCCCGCCCCCAGTTCAAGTTAATCAAGTGAAAGTCGTCTTCATTGGCACCTGCGACGAAGTTGGTCAATTGGGCTGCCGAGCGATCGACAATACATCGGATTGCTAAACCAACCGGGCCAAGCGAGCCAGGTTTGCAGCCGGTTACCTTTAAAATTTCCTGATCAGACGCGAATTCCAGTGGTCGGGCAATACCGGCCAGTTTTTCGGCTTTCACCTGATTCAGGGTATGGTCGCCACGCAATATCAACGCCACCGGGTCTGCCGGTTCGCCCTCGTGATTAACTCCTTTGACAATTAGTGTCTTGATGGTTTTGGCCGGATCAATATTCAAAAAGTGGGCAACTTCTTCGATGGTTTTTTGGTTTTCGGTGGCGACTTTTTCGCTGGCCAGTGGTGCTTCTTTTTCGGCGGTCAGTGCCACCGCTTCGGCGCGTTCGACATTGGCGGCATATCGGCTTTCGGTACTGAAGGCGATATCATCTTCGCCAGAGTCGGCCAATACATGAAATTCGTGCGAGGAATTGCCGCCGATAGCCCCAGAGTCGGCTTGTACAGCCCGAAAGTCCAATTGCAGCCGGGTGAAGATAGCGCTGTAGGTGGCGTACATCAGTTGGTAGGTTTCGTCCAGTGATGCCTGGTCGATATGGAAAGAGTAGGCATCTTTCATGATAAACTCTCTGGCCCGCATGACACCGAAGCGAGGGCGGCGCTCATCCCTGAATTTTGTTTGAATCTGGTAAAAGTTGGCAGGCAGTTGTTTATAGCTGCTGAGTTCGTTGCGCACGAGATCGGTCATCACTTCCTCATGAGTCGGGCCAACACAGAAGTCTCGGTCGTGCCGATCCTTTAGCCGCAACAGCTCGGCACCGTAGTCAAACCAGCGTCTGGATTCTTGCCATAGCTCTGCAGGTTGAATAGCGGGCATCAATACTTCCTGTGCTCCTGATCTATCCATTTCTTCACGCACGATGTTTTCGATTTTGCGCAGTACTCGCAACCCCGTCGGTAACCAGGTATACAAGCCCGAGCTGAGTTTGCGGATTAATCCGGCCCGTAACATAAGCTGATGACTGATCACCTCGGCATCGGCAGGGGTTTCTTTCAAGGTGGCAACAAGGTATTGACTGGCGCGCATAGCGTATCCTGAATGGTTTGGTGGTGTGTTTACCGGTTTGAAGTAATCGGGTTTATTTGTCACATCGTGGCGGACGCGTTATTTTACCCAGAGTTATGCAGTTCGGAAAGTGTTTGCTTGTTTTTCAATCTGGATTTAGAAATCTCTAAAATGCAGGCGGCCCTGGTTGTAGAATGGTTAGCAAACAAAAAAGATGATTCCTGAAACTGAGTGTTCTTGTTGCTACCCGTGTAGGGCCTTTGGCTCTTCGTCGTAAGGTTATTGCCGATTTACCTGAAACAAAAAACATTGCGTAAAATTTTGTTAAGCGCAGATAAAGATTTCCAGTACGCTGCTTAGCATGTTCTTTTGCGGATTTATCCGAATAACGTATAGGGATGTGTTACGTTTAGCTGTGATATTTTCCACTGATGCTTGCTTCATCGACTAAATAATTCGGTCTGACTGGTTTAGTTCGGTGACTTTGGCCGAAATTGAGCCATCTTTGATAAAAATCTTGATCGACTCATCCTTTTTCAATTGTGACAGCGACTGGATCACAGTGTTGTTGTCATTGGTCACTGCTGCATAGCCCCTGGCCAGGGTGCTGAGTGGGTTCATCGCATTCAGTTTAGCCAGGGCGATGGCAAACTGCTCGCCTTTGTTGCCAATATGATGGGTCGCCTGATTTGTCATTTGACGATGTAATTGTTCAATTCTTGTCTGGCCTGCTTCGATTTGTTGCAATGGCGAATGAATACGCAGGTTTTGGCAATGCCGGTCAATTATATGTTGGTTATATTCAATGAGCTGCTGCTGAGCCTTGATCAGACGACGGGATAACTCCTGGGTATGCTGAAGTTTTTCGTTCAGCATTACTTTCGGCGGTTTTAAACGCTGCGTAAATGAAACAATTTGCCGATCTTGAGATGACAGGTAGCGGGTCAGTGCTTCTTCGAGGCGTGCTTCAAGGTTGTCGATTGTCTGAGCCAGCTCGATTTGATCCGGGCTGAGTCGTTCTGCGGCTGCCGATGGTGTTGGTGCGCGTAAATCAGCGACAAAATCTGCAATCGTAAAATCGGTTTCGTGGCCTACGGCACTGATTACAGGTAGGCGGCACGCATAAATGGCTCTTGCGACAGACTCTTCGTTAAATGGCCATAAATCTTCCAGAGAACCGCCACCACGTCCAACAATCAGTGCGTCTAGGTTTGCTATCGAGTTGGCGGACTGGATGGCCTGAACCAGTGTTTTGGCGGCGCCTTCGCCCTGCACCTGAGCCGGAAACAGTGTCAGTTTGATTAATGGAAAACGACGCTGGAACACAGAGATAATGTCTCGAATGGCGGCACCGGTAGGCGAGGTAACAATGCCAATATGCCTGACAAAGGTTGGCAGTTGACTTTTGTTCGCCTCGTTGAACAACCCTTCTTCAAGTAGTTTATTCTTCAGTTTTTCAAATGCCTGGTAGAGATCGCCCTGACCGGCGGGGTGTATGCTATCGACGATCAGTTGATAATCGCCCCGCCCCGAGTACAGGCTGAGCTTGCCGCTAATTATCAACTTGTCGCCTTCGTCTGGCAGTGATTTGAGTTTTTGGTTTTTGTTCCGAAACATGGCACAGCGGATTTGTGCTTTTTCGTCCTTGAGGGTGAAATACCAATGACCGGAGGAGGGGCGGGAAAAGTTGGAGATTTCTCCTTGCACCCAGATATTGGCGAAGCTGATCTCCAGCAGGTGTTTTACCTGGTTGTTGAGATCGGTCACAGTCAAGGGTGTCTGGATATCGTGAAGTAAACAGGATTGTTTGGTCATCGGATTCTTGATTTGGTTTACGGTTTCCCGATACGACTCTATAATAGCGCGTTTTAATATGACAAGGTAATAATAAGGTTAGTCTTATGCTCCGAATTGCTCAGGAAGCTTTAACATTTGATGATGTACTCTTACTCCCAGGCTATTCCGAAGTATTGCCTAAGGATGTGAGTCTCAAAACCCGATTGACTCGCGCTATTCAGTTGCAGATTCCTCTGGTTTCTGCCGCAATGGATACCGTTACCGAATCCCGGCTGGCTATTGCGATGGCTCAGGAAGGTGGAGTCGGTATTATCCATAAAAACATGACCATAGAAGATCAAGCCTCGCATGTCCGTGCGGTAAAGAAATATGAGTCTGGCGTGGTCAAAGATCCAATTACTGTCAGTCCGGAAACCACAGTGAGAGAGCTGGTCGGTATAACCATGGCCAACAAAGTATCCGGGGTACCGGTCGTGGCCGGAAAAGATCTGCTGGGTATTGTCACTGCCAGGGATATTCGTTTTGAAAGTGGTCTGGATACACGGGTGTCGGAAATCATGACCCCGAAAAGCAAGTTGGTCACTGTTCTTGAAGGGACGGAACTCGATACGGTGAAGCATCTGTTACACAAACATCGAATTGAAAAGGTGCTGGTGGTCAATGATGACTTTGAACTAAAAGGACTGATGACAGTAAAGGATATTCAAAAGTCGCAGGATTTTCCGAACGCGTGTAAGGATGGTCTTGGCCAGTTGAGGGTTGGTGCGGCGGTTGGTACAGGTGAAGAAACTGAACGTCGCATTGAAGCTCTGGTCGCGGCGGGCGCCGATGTGGTGGTTGTCGATACCGCGCATGGCCATTCAAAGGGTGTCATCGATCGGGTTCGCTGGGTTAAACAGAACTTTCCTGAGGTGCAGGTAATAGGAGGTAATATTGCCACCGGTGAAGCGGCGGTGGCACTTGCCGAAGCGGGTGCAGATGCGGTTAAGGTCGGTATCGGCCCGGGTTCAATCTGTACAACGCGGATTGTCGCGGGTATTGGCGTGCCTCAGATCAGCGCGGTTGCGAATGTTGCCTCGGCACTCGAGAAATATGATGTGCCATTGATAGCCGATGGCGGTATCCGGTTCTCGGGTGATATTGCCAAAGCCATAGCCGCTGGCGCTTCCTCGATTATGGTGGGGGGGTTACTGGCGGGAACCGACGAAGCACCTGGAGAGGTCGAGTTGTATCAGGGTAGAACCTATAAAGCCTATCGTGGTATGGGTTCTTTAGGCGCGATGTCTGGCAGCCAGGGTTCGAGTGATCGTTACTTCCAGGATGCGGCTTCAGGTGTCGAAAAGCTGGTGCCGGAAGGTATTGAAGGTCGTGTTGCATGCAAGGGGCCAATGTCGGCTGTCGTTCATCAGTTGATGGGTGGTGTTCGTTCCAGTATGGGCTATACCGGTAGCAAAAACATGGAAGAAATGCGTACCAGACCACAATTTGTCCGTATCACCTCTTCGGGTATTAAAGAAAGTCATGTGCATGATGTGACAATCACCAAAGAAGCCCCCAACTATCGTTCCAGTCAATAGTGGTTTGGAGTTTACAATCTTATCGAGTCAGTAAAAAGGCCAGGTCAGCAAAATTCGGTCAATCACATATCGGGGCTTTATGGCCCCGTTTAATTTTCAGGAGCAGTTGCTTGTGACAACTCACAATATCCATGATCATAAAATTCTGATACTTGATTTCGGCTCACAGTACACTCAGTTAATTGCCCGTCGGGTACGTGAAATAGGGGTTTATTGCGAAATTCGCGCCTTTGATATGAGCGAAGATGAAATAAAGGCATTCGCTGCCAACGGCGTTATTTTGGCGGGAGGGCCGGAGTCGGTTACCGAGCTCGATTCACCGCGTGCACCTGAAATACTCTTTGAGCTGGATCTGCCAGTGCTGGGCATTTGTTATGGTATGCAAACCATGGCAGAGCAGTTTGGTGGCAAAGTGAGCTCGTCAGACAAGCGCGAATTTGGTTATGCGCAGATCGAGGTGGCCAAGCCAAGTCCGCTGTTTCGAGATATCGCCGATCATCTGTCTGCCAATGGTAACCCGCTGCTAGATGTCTGGATGAGTCATGGTGATAAAGTAGCCCGAATTCCGCAGGATTTCGAGGTGGTGGCGGCGACCGGAAGCGCACCGGTATCGGCGATGCAACATGTAAGTAAGCCACTCTATGGCGTTCAATTTCATCCAGAGGTGACCCATACCAAACAAGGCAAACGTATTCTCGAACACTTTGTCCTGGGTATCTGCGGCTGTGCAGCGTTATGGACACCGACTGAAATCGTGAAAGATGCCATTGTCACCATTCGCGACCAGGTTGGTAGTGATAAAGTGTTACTGGGTTTGTCAGGTGGTGTCGATTCCTCTGTCACTGCGGCCTTACTGCACCGGGCGATTGGTGATCAGTTAACCTGTGTTTTTGTCGACAATGGTCTGCTACGTTTGCATGAAGGCGACCAGGTGATGGATATGTTTGCCAAAAACATGGGGGTTAAAGTCATTCGCGCTGATGCGGAAGAGCTGTTTCTGACTAAATTGGCTGGTGTCGCCGACCCGGAAGAAAAACGCAAAATTATCGGTAATACCTTTATTGATGTATTCGATGAGCAGGCCGCCAGAATTACTGACGTAAACTGGCTGGCACAGGGAACCATTTACCCGGATGTAATCGAATCGGCTGCCGCCAAAACCGGTAAAGCGCATGTGATCAAGTCGCACCACAATGTGGCGGGGCTGCCGGAAGAGATGAAACTGAAACTGGTTGAGCCGTTGCGAGAACTATTCAAAGATGAAGTGCGCAAAATCGGCCTCGAACTGGGCTTGCCTTATGATATGGTTTATCGCCATCCATTTCCGGGGCCGGGACTCGGCGTGCGCATTCTGGGCGAAGTGAGAAAGTCTTATGCCGATATGCTGCGAGAGGCCGATGCGATATTTATCGAAGAGCTGCACAATGCAGACTGGTACCATAAAACAAGCCAGGCATTCGCGGTGTTTTTACCGGTCAAGTCGGTCGGGGTAGTGGGTGATGGCCGAAGGTATGAGTATGTCATTGCGATACGCGCGGTCGAAACGGTCGATTTTATGACGGCCAGATGGGCACACTTGCCGTATGAGCTGCTGGAAAAAGTATCGAACAGAATTATCAACGAGATTCCGGGTGTATCGCGAGTGACCTATGATGTTTCGTCCAAACCGCCGGCTACAATAGAGTGGGAGTAGCGGGGAGCGTGTAACGGGCGATATCGGACAATGCCTGATATTAGTGGTACAGAAGAATAAAGAGTTGCTTACCTCGTAAATCCAGAGCTTGCCTCCTAAAATGCAGGGTATGATTCAGCTCAGATCGGCGTCATACCTTTCTCGACGATACCTCTTGATATAGCTCTTCGCTTGAAATTTTTCCTGCAAATGAAAATCCGGAATATTGGTGGCGGTTTTTAGCGATTTGAAAACTGCGGCAGATACGCGCTGGCTTTAAGTGGCGATTAAAAATAGCCACCTTTGATTCAAAATGTCGTGTCAATTTATCGTATCTAAAGTAATTGGTGCTCTCTGGCCATCAACAACAGGGCCAGAACAATATGGTCGTCTGTCTTTTCCAGCCCTCGCTCTGCCATTGTGTGTTCGACAGTATCCTGTACCTCGTCAGTGGTTTGATGAAACAGGTCGGTTGCCGGCAGAATTTCAAAGGGTATGTCAATTTGCGCGCTGTCAAACAGCATTTCCAGCCGTCGTGATTGCTCGCTTTCATTGATCACATAAATCGTGTTTCCGTCCAGATCCCGGTGTAGTTCACGAGCGATATCTATGCAGGAAGCACCCTGGTGGTAATGGTTGTCCAGGTTTGTTTTGGTCGCATTTCGGCTCTCGTAGTAGGTATCGAGCCAATCGTCATCCGGGATAATCAGTACCGATTTGATTCGGGTATCAGGCAGCGACCAGGAAATGGCAGTGGGGAAACCTGAGTCATCATTCAAATTGGTTTCTACGTGTAGGAATACGGTATCATTCATGGCGAGGTTATTCCGCAGAAAAAATGATGCGGTAAAGGTAAAATAGAATTCAGTTGCTGCAAAACGACACAACGCAGTGTATCCGGTTTTTTTTCAAGTACAATTTTTTTATCAAACACACGATACAGGGCAGGGCGAAATAGATGAATCCAGATAGTGACTGTGAAACTGTCAATGCATTCAATACGGGGTTGTTTGCTTTTTTGAAGCAATCACCGACGCCTTTCCACGCCGTTTCAGTGATGGCAAAAATGTTGGATAAAGCCGGTTTTACCAAACTCGACGAATCGGATGAGTGGCAGCTTTCTGACAACGGCAAGTATTATGTCATTCGGAACGGATCGTCGCTTATTGCCTTTGTCAACCCCAATAATATTGATCCGGATGTTGGCGTGAGGATGATGGGCGCGCATACGGACAGTCCTTGTCTGAAGATCAAACCGGAGCCGGAAATTGAGAAAAAGGGCTATTTGCAGTTGGCTGTCGAAGTCTATGGTGGCGCATTGCTGGCCCCCTGGTTCGATCGTGATCTGTCCATTGCGGGTCGGGTGTGTTTTTTGACCGAAGCGGGTAAGCTTGATCATGCGTTGGTTGATTTCAAGAAACCGCTTGCTTTTATCCCCAGTCTGGCTATCCACCTGGATCGCGAAGCCAATAAAAACAGGTCGATCAACGCCCAAACTGATTTGCCTGCATTGTTACTGCACCAATACGGCGGGGGGGGCGAAGACAAGGCGGCCGCCGCTAAACATAGATTTCGCGATATATTGAAGGATAAATTGATCGAGAACCAACCTGACAGCGAGGCGGCAACTGTTTTGGATTACGATCTGTCACTCTATGATACTCAGTCGCCCGGTTATGTTGGCTTGAATCAGGAGTTTATCGCATCCGCCCGCCTGGATAATCTATTAAGCTGTTTTATCGGCGTTCGAGCCTTGATCGATGGTGCAGGTTCATTGCCAAGCCTGATTGTATTCAATGATCACGAAGAGGTCGGGAGTGTTTCTGCGGAAGGTGCTCAGGGGCCGTTTTTAAAGGCCGTACTGGAGCGGCTAACCGGCAATGCCGGCTATCTAACGCGCTGTTTATCCCGATCATTGATGATTTCAGCCGATAACGCGCATGGCGTACATCCCAATTTTATCAGTAAACATGATGAAAACCACGGGCCTTTGATTAACTGTGGCCCGGTGATCAAGAGCAATGCCAACCAGAGATATGCGACAAACAGTCAAACAAGTTCATTCTATCAATACCTTAGTAACAAGGCAGGTGAACCCTGGCAGTCTTTTGTCGTTCGTTCAGATATGGCTTGCGGTAGCACTATTGGACCTCTTACCGCAGGCGAAATGGGCGTGAAGACTCTGGATGTCGGTGTGCCTCAGTTTGCCATGCACTCGATTCGCGAAACGGCGGGAGCCAAAGACCCACATTCGCTGTATCGGGTTCTGATGACCTATTTTAACGAAGCCAGTTTACCTGCATAAAACTGGTTCTTCGACTTCGCTCGAACCTTTGTTCAGTTTTGCTGTCTATGGATATCTGCAGCACTTTCATTGGTTTGTTTTCGTCCACCAACAGTGGATACACCGTCACGACTTATTGGGATTTAGCAGACCGATACAATCTCTATAGGTAGTGATAGACCTCACAGCTACGGGTTCAGTTCGTTAGCATTGGTCGCAATATAGGAAGAATAGTGTTCAGGATGATGGGTTGCGCTTCTGCAGTGGGGTGAAGCCCGTCTTTTTGCAAGAGTCCTGGAACCAGGGCGACATTTTCCAGTAAAAACGGCAGATAGGCGACTTGGTGTTGTGTCGCTGTTTCCTCGAACAGTTCAAAAAAACGGTTGGCGTAGACCGGCCCGAAGTTCGGGGGGACATGGATTCCGGCAATAAGTACCGATGCGCCGCTATCACGGATTTTTTTGACAAGTTCGTTCAGGTTTTGACGGATAGTCTTGAGCGGAAAACCCCTCAAGCCGTCGTTGGCACCGAGTTCCAGAATCACTATTTTGGGGTTATGCGTTGCCAGCGCCTGGTCAATCCTGCGTAAACCGCCATGGGTGGTTTCACCGCTGATACTTGCATTGATCACTTGATAAAACTTTTTGTTATGCGGTTTTTGCTGGTTTAACCAGCTCTGCAACAGAGCCACCCAGCCTTCGGATTTGTCCATGCCGTAGGCGGCACTCAAACTATCGCCAAAAACCAGAATTTTATCGACATTCTGTGATGTGGTCGCACCCAAAACCGATGCCAAACTGATCTCGAATGTCAGTATGCCAAGGGTAAGCAGTACTATTTTGGCGTGGTAAGTAAAACGTTTCATAAACTCTGTCAATCTTACGTGACAATCACTCCGCTTGGGATTACCAAATGTTAACGCTGCTTGTGGCGTGATTTCAACCTCCCTACAATGAACGCCTTCGACATGAACAGACGACTTTGACATAGGTCGGAAACACGGTAGTTTTATGACGAGTTCAGAGTACAAACCAGCCCCGATTCTTATTATGCGGGGTGTATCCAAGACGGTGGAATTTGATGGCGATTTAATTCAGATACTGTCAGATATCGATATTGACGTGGCCCAAGGGGAATCGTTGGCGATTTGTGGTGTTTCTGGTTCGGGAAAAACCACATTGCTGGGATTGTTGGGAGGAATGGATCTGCCATCGGAAGGCGAGATCGTTATCGATGGGGTCAATATGGTTGATCTCGATGAGGAAGATCGGGCTAAAATGCGTGCTGAGCATATTGGCTTTGTTTTTCAGTCTTTTCAGTTAATCGGATCGCTCACCGCGTTGGAAAACGTATTGTTACCTATGGAATTGAAGCAGCAAAGCAATGCGCTGGAACTAGCCAGAGAATATCTTGAGCGAGTCGGATTGTCTCATCGATTGGCTCATTATCCTGCCAACCTGTCCGGTGGCGAGCAGCAGAGGGTAGCTATTGCCAGAGCGTTTGCTTGTCATCCCACTATTCTGTTTGCTGACGAACCTACCGGCAATCTCGATACAAAAACCGGGGCAGTCGTTTCGGATCTTTTATTTGAATTAAATAAAGAAAGCGGCACGACTCTGGTGTTGGTGACGCACGATGAGCGACTGGCAGAGCGCTGTGATCGAACCATTCACCTGGTCGCGGGTGAGATTCAGTCATGTTAAGTTTGCGTTTGGCCATTCGTTTCCTCAGGCAATCGTTCCGAACAAGAGCACTAAAAACCTTGATGGTTTCAGTCATACTGGCCACTACAACGATCTTTGGTATTGGCTTGTTTGTGGGCGCGATCGATACTGCACTGAATGCTGGTTCAGCCGAGTTGATCGCGGCGGATCGGCAGCTTATCAGTTCGAAACCGGTGAAAAAGCGATTGATCAGCAAAGCGGCCTCGTTCAATTTATCATCCGCATCAAGTCTGAATTTGCGTTCGATGGTGCTCGCCGGTGATGAGATGCAACTGGTTGCGGTTAAAGGGGTTTCCGATACCTACCCATTGCGCGGACGGGTTGCGGTCAAAGATCACATCGATGCAGAGACACTCAATGTAAAGGCTGCTCCGAAACAGGGTGAGGCATGGTTATCGCCCAGACTGTTACCCTTGCTGGGCGTTGATATCAATGATCGGATTACCTTGGGTAACCTTCGGTTGACTGTTACCAAAATAGTGGTGAAAGAACCCGATGTCAGAGTTGGTTTCGCAACCCTGGCCCCGCGTGTAATGACTAACCGGCTGGATGTGGAAAGCTCCGGTTTGGTCATTCCTGGCAGTCGTCTTTCATACACCTTTTATTTTACCGGTGATCAGGATGATTTGGAACGATACGCGTCCTGGCTAAGGCCCAGGCTGGTCGACGGCCAGGAGTGGGTCAGTGTGAAAGACGGTCGTCCGGCGGTATCCAACTCGCTAGTCAAGGCTGAGCAGTACCTGAATCTCGGTGGTGCCCTCGCGTTAATTCTGACTATGACTGCCATTCTGGTTGCCGCCCGAGAATACAGTTATGCGCAAATAGACCCGGTTGGTTTGATGAAAGCCTTGGGCGTACCTTACCCGGTTATTCGAAATATATACGTCTGGCAGCTTGCAATCATTGCGTTGGCAGGATGGGCGATCGGAGTTATGGTCGGCGGAGTCGTTTTTTCGCTGGCTGTGTGGCTGGTGCAATCTATCTTTCCATTACCCGGTCTCGGTCAACTAGGCGTCGGTGCTTTTATCGAACTGCTCGCTGTCAGCTTGTTTGCCTGCTTGGTCTGTGTCTTTGCTTTTATTTTTCCTATGTTAGGTGGATTTCGAACAGTATCTCCGATGCTGGTATTGCGCCAGCAGCGCGATCAGATGCAACTCCCCCGGCATGGCTATAGCGTTACCCTGTTAAGTCTGTTGGCAATTTTGGCTGTTTACGTGGGTAGTGGAAAACTGCTTATAGGGCTAGTCGGCGGGCTGCTTTTCCTTTTGTTGTTGACACGATTGTTTATGCTGGCGGTATTCGCTTTGATTGAAAAACTAATAGGAAACAGTGCGGTAACAAACCGGTATTGGCATATTGCCAAGTTGGGAATCAAGCGTCTTGTACGCGAAAAAAATCAGACAACAGCGCAGGTATTTGCGTTGTCTACCGCAATTATGGTTCTACTGGTGTTAACCCTGGTTCGCTCGACCCTGTTAGACGAATGGCAGGCATCCTTGCCGGAAAACACGCCAAATCATTTTCTTGTCAATGTTTCACCTGAGCAAGTCGGGCCAATTAAAATCCGTTTAGCCGAAGCGGGGATCTATTTGGCGGATGTTTATCCTATGGTAAGAGGGCGTTTAATTGAAGTTAACGGTCTGCCGGTGAAGCAAACCATCGCTGAAAATAAAAGCGTCGAAGCGCTGAATCGAGAACTTAACCTGACATGGTCTGAGCAATTGCCGGAAGCGAATACGATAGAGGCGGGAAAATGGTGGTCTGATCCGGCGACAGCGCAAGATGCAGCCGGATCATTCGCGCTGGTTTCCGTCGAATCGAGACTGGCCAAGCGCTTGAATATAGACTTGGGTGACCGATTGACCTTTCTTCTGGGTGACCAGACTACCGTTGCCACTGTCGCCAGTATTAGAGGCGTAAAGTGGGAGTCGATGAAACCGAATTTTTATGTGGTATTTAGCCCGGGTGCTCTGAATGCGTTTCCTGCTACCTATATGTCGAGTTTTTACCTGCCGCCATCAAACAAGTTGAGCCTGAATCAGGTTCAGTTATCATTTCCGACGGTGACGATATTGGAAATTGACCAGTTTATCGCTCGTATTCAAACCATTATCGCTCAGGTGACGAACGCGATCGAGATTGTGCTTCTGCTTGTTTTAGCCGGTGCTGTTATGGTGGTCGTCGCGATTACCAATTCAACATTGAATGGTAGACTCAAAGAGGGCAGTATTGTCAGGGCGCTAGGGGGTGGTCGAGAACTGATCAAGGGCAGTCAATTTGCAGAGTTTTTGCTTCTGGGTATAGTGTCGTCTCTGTGGGGTATTATCAGTGCAGAGTTGGTGGTCGCTGTTTTGGTCACTCAGGTTTTTGCTCTGCCCGCGAATCTGCATCCGGTTTTTTGGCCAATGTTTATCATTGGAGCCAGTGTCGTTGTGTGCCTGACTGGTATGATACAGTTGGCCAGCGTTACCAGGGTGGCACCCACTCGAATACTTCAGCAAGTGGGGTAAAGTGTTTCAAGACAATGGGTTACACGCCTGAACTAAAAACAAAGTCGCTGTTTGGAAAAAATCATGTTTGAATTGAAATACAAAACCAGCCCGAAGTGGACTGAGGCTGTGCTGGCCGATTTTGACAGCTTTTTGCTGGATCACGCGTCGGCAGAGAAAAAAGCCTCGGGTATGGCGGTATCCATGTTATCGCATTACCCGGATCGTCCTGAGCTGGTTTCGGTTATGGCTGAGGTGGCTGTTGAAGAAATGGTACATTTTCGTGAAGTGCTTAAATTGATTCTCGAGCGGGGGCTGGCGCCGGTCGCCGATACTAAAGATCGTTATGTCAACCGCTTGCGAAAAGAGCTGCGTAAAGGATCAGATGTTTATATGATGGATCGCTTGATCCTGGGCAGTGTCATCGAAGCGCGTGGTCACGAGCGGTTCGGTCTGGTTGGAGAAGCCTTGCCACCGGGGCGGACAAAACGTTTTTATCAATCCATTACCAAGTCGGAAGAGCGTCATCAATTTGTATTTCTTGAGTTGGCATTGAAATACCTGCAGCGTGATGACGTAATGCAACGTCTGGATTACCTGCTGGATCGGGAGGCCGAGATTATCGCCGAGCAGACGATCAAGGCGGCATTGCATTAGAAATGGTTTTTGTGCCTGCGCCAACGTCCTGTCAAAAAGCCCTTGTAAAGTATCTGGCAAACTATGCTGAGCCAGAAGTAGGCAGGCTTTGCACCGATTCAGTCAAGACTGGAAAATACGCCCATTGTATTGTCATACCCTGTTATAACGAGCAGATCTCGGCTATTTATCGAGTTTTTCAGCAGGTTCTCGATATCGAGTCGCTGTTAGCGATCATTGTCGTTAACGCACCGGACAATGCATCACCCTCATCGCTGAAAAGTACCGCTGAATTGTTAAACGCCCTGTTAGACAGCTTTGCTAACAGTAGTTCAATTTCCACCCAGATAACGTTATTGGAGCAACCTAAAACGCGCATACCTGATACGCTGGTTGTGGATCGTTGCGTCGTCGGTGAGCCGATACCCAAAAAACAGGGCGTGGGACTGGCGCGTAAAATCGGGGCAGATATTGCCTGTTATTTGTATCACCAGGGCTTGATCGAAAGCTCGCTGGTATTCAATACGGATGCCGATGTCGTGTTACCAAAGCACTATATTGAAGATGGCGTGCAGGCACATCGATCCGGTGCGGCGGCTTTGGTGTATCCTTTTGAGCATCATGTCGAGTCTTGTGCCGGCCCTGTGCAGGTGAATGCCGATTCCGCTCAGTCTGATGCGTTGATTCAAGTCAGTTTGTTTTATGATCTGTCTATCCGTTATTACGCCGCTGGTTTGCGCTGGGCCGGCTCTCCCTATGGCTTTACCGCAATTGGCAGTACTATCGCTTTTGATCTGTACAAATACGCGATGGTTAGAGGTTTGCCCAAGCGGGCCGGTGGTGAGGATTTTTATTTGCTGAACAAAATGGCAAAAGTGGGTACCGTTCATTGTCTTCAGACAAGTCGTATTCGCATAGAAGGCAGGGTTAGCGACCGGGTACCTTTTGGCACCGGGCCAGCACTTGCAAAGCTGATCGAGCGACCCTGTCTCGTCGATTTGAATTACTGGTATCATCCGAGCATTTTTCTTCGATTGAGGTTATGGCTCAAGCTGTTAAAATCGAGCTGGCAGGCCGGTGACAACGCGTTGTGTTATCAGCCTGGTGCGTTGTTTGAGCAAGTTTTATCTGAACTGGGCCTAAGGGAAGGCGAAACGGAATACGACGAGCTGTGGCAATTTGGGCTGTCAGTCAATTTTGATCAGCTATTGTGGCAAGCGAAACAGCAATTCAGGACGCAAGAGCGATTTGATAAACATTTGAATGACTGGTTCGATGCATTCAAAACGCTCAAGTTTGTTCACTTTTTTCGTGCAAACTATTACCCTTCAGTTTCAGTGCTATTCGTTCGTGAGCATGTAGCAGAAATTGCTCCGGGCCTACTTCCAAAATTTGAGCAGTTGTTATCGCATTATGAATAATTCGTTTATTTCAAAGTTGCAGCCATGGGAATACTTGGTTAATGGAATCGTTTTACGGGGTTGCCATACGGAACCGACGGGCAAACCGGTAATACATTTTATTCATGGCAACGGTTTTAGTGCGCTCACCTATGCCCCATTTCTTGAACTGTTGGCGGAACATTACGATTTGTTCTTGTCCAATATTCAGGGCCATGGTGGTAGCGACCCCGGTGAGTATTTTCACGGCTGGAATGAAAATGCACATTATTGCAATGAGGTATGGCAAAACCTGGGCAAGCCCTGGCGGCGTGTGCATAAAATTGCGATGGGACACAGTTTTGGCGGTGTTCTTTCGGCGCTGATAGTGGGTTCGTCCAAGCATGATTTTGATGAATTGTGTATGCTCGATCCGGTTCTGTTTATGCGCCATATGATCGGTGTTATGGCTTTTTCCGATGCGCTGGGGATCGCGACATCGATCAACAAATTGTCTGAAAAAGCCATGAAACGACGTGCTGAATGGCCTAGCCGAGAAGCAGTGGTGACCTCTTTGCACGAAAGAGGAATGTTTTCCGGTTGGCACCTTGATGCATTGCAGGCGTATGCAGATTATGCCATTAAAGATGAACCTGACGGGTCAGTTTCTCTGATGTGTCCGCCGAGAGTCGAAGCCCAAATCTTTGGCAGTTACCCCCGTCAGCTTTGGTCAAGTGTCAAGAATATCAAAACACCGGTCAAAATGATTTACGGCGAACGCACCTATCCCTTTGTTCGCCGTGCAGCGGTCAAGTTACGTAAACTGCATAAAAGGGCAACCATTGTCAGTTGCCCCGGTGGGCATTGCTTTATGCAGGAAGACTTCCAGTCAACCGCGCAGCTATGTTTGAAGATGCTTCGTCAGTAACCTGACGAAGCCATATTGAATCCGCTTTTTATAATGCCCGAACCTTGATAACGTGCTCGATTGCTTTCAGTTCAGCCAGAATTTCAGGGGAGGGCTGCTGCTCTACATCGAGCAGGTTGTAGGCAATATCGTCACGGCTTTTGTTCAACATATCGACAACATTGACATTTCTCTCAGCCAACACTGAAAGCACCTGGCCCAAAACACCGGACACATTCTGGTTGGCAAAGGTGATTCGGTAGCCCTGGTTACGTTCCATTTGAATGTTAGGGAAGTTGACCGAATTTTTAATATTGCCGTTTTCCAGGAAATCCACCATTTGTGTCGCGGCCATAACCGCACAGTTTTCTTCCGCTTCTTTGGTACTGGCACCAAGATGTGGCATCAGCAGTGTGTTAGGCGCGGATAACAATTCTGGTGATGGGAAGTCCGCGACATATTTGCCGACTGTGCCGTCCTGGAGTGCCTGAACCATCGCGGCTGTGTCAACGATTTCCGCCCGTGCGAAATTGAGAACGACCAGCCCTTTTTTGGCGGATTTCAGAGAATCGCTGTTGATCAGGTTTTTGGTGGCCTCGATGGCCGGTACATGTAGAGTGATAAAATCCGAGTGGGCCAGAAGGGACTGCAAGTTTTCCATTTTCTTTACGTTGCTGGAGAGTCTCCAGGCTGCGTCGATGGATATCGCCGGGTCGTAACCCACTACGTTCATGCCCAATGCAATGGCCGTATTGGCGACGCCTGAACCTATCGCCCCCAGACCAACGACACCGAGTGTTTTACCTGCCATCTCGATACCTTTAAATCGTTTCTTTTCTTTTTCCACGAGTTTCGATAGCTCGGCGCTATCGGTGATGGCGGTTTGGCTATTCACGTATTCCATGCCCTGGGCGATTCCCCTGCAGCTAAGCAACAAGGCGGCAATAACGAGTTCTTTTACCGCATTGGCGTTAGCCCCCGGGGTATTGAATACTACGATGCCTTTTTCAGAGCAGGTTTTAACTGGCACATTGTTGGTGCCGGCACCGGCACGGGCTATAGCTAACAGGCTTTCTGGCAGCGGTTCGTCATGCAGCTTTTGACTGCGCAGAATAATGCCGTCTGGGTTGTTGATTTCACTGGCTACTTCGTATTTGTCCCTTTGAAAAATTTCTAGTCCTTTGAGAGCGATCTGGTTGTATGTTTTAATTTTGCGCATTTTTTAACTCTTGTTTCTGATATTTCGGTATCGGCGTGCCGAAAAAGCAGGCATGGGCAGGCTTTCCCGGTATCCGCTCAGGTTCAACTCGATAGCACTGGCTGCTATTGGCAGTGTGGTCAGGCTTTGACTTTTTCAAAGGCCCATGCAAGCCAAGGCATCAGTGCTGCAACGTCTGATTTTTCCACCGTGCTGCCACACCATATGCGTAATCCAGCCGGTGCATCCCGGTAGGCGCCAATATCATAGGCTACCTGGTTCTCTGCAAGCAGCTTGATCAGGCTTTTAATCTGCTCGTCTGACAAATCCAGCTTCAGGCAAACACTGGTGTTGGATCGGGTTTCGGGCGTTTCTGCCAGAAAATCTATCCAGTCGTTGTTTTGCACGAACTCCTCGATTATGGCGAGGTTGTCTTGTGACTTTTGAATACAGGCGGCGACGCCACCAATTTGTTCAACCCAGGCCAGCGCATCCAGGTAGTCTGCCACGCATAGCATCGACGGGGTATTGATGGTTTGGCCAACAAAAATGCCTTCGATTAACTTGCCAGCCTTGGTCAGGCGGAATATTTTCGGCAGTGGCCAGGCCGGTGTATAGGTTTCCAGTCGTTCAACCGCGCTCGGGCTGAGTATCAGGATGCCGTGAGCACCTTCGCCGCCCAATACTTTTTGCCAGCTGAAAGTGATTACGTCCAGCTTTTCCCAGGGTATTTCCATCGCGAATACGGCAGAGGTTGCGTCGCAAATGGTCAAACCTTGTCGCGTATCACTTATCCATTCGCCGTTGGGCACTTTGACGCCGGAGGTGGTGCCATTCCAGGTAAATACAATGTCATGGTCAGGGTTGGCCTGGCTCAAATCCGGTAACTCGCCATAGCCGGCATTGAATTGATTGACGTTTTCCAGTTTCAGTTGCTTGACGATATCGGTGGCCCAGCCTGAACCAAATGACTCCCAGGCAAACACGTCTACCGGGCGTTGTCCGAGCAGTGACCACATGGCCATTTCCATTGCGCCGGTATCGGAAGCGGGCACGACGCCTACCCGGTAGCCCTCAGGCAACCCCAGGATTCTTGCCGTGTCAAGACAGGCTTTCTTTAGGGCGGCTTTGCCCACTGAAGATCTGTGTGAACGACCGAGAGTAGAAACGTCCAGCTTGGTTACCTGGTAGCCTGGCCGCTTGCTGCAGGGGCCGGAAGAAAAGTTAGGATTCGCTGGTTTGATAGATGGTGCCATGGATTTCCCTCATTAAGTTCGGTTGTTGATGTTCGCTGGCCTGAATAGGACGGGTATCAACGGTATTAAACTCTGAGCCAAAAGTAAATCCAATTGGGTCAGATAACTTGACTGAACTTTCGTATTCTCAGTGGTTCAGCTTGTAATCATCGTGCCCTGAACTAGGATTTTGGGGTCAATAGTAAGATAATCACTATTGGAGCCTGAGGTTTTGGGGCTCTTTTTGTTTCCCTGTGTTGGGTTCTGTTTCGATATAAAGAATCGTGAGAAGTTACCATGAGTGAAAAAAGTGATCTGCTGGGGCAAGCAGCCCGTTTCGCAAACTCGCTGGCGCATTGTCGAGAGTTGCATATAAGTGTTGTCAAGGCTGAACCCAAAGGGTTGATTCTTCAGCTGCCCTATGATACGCGGTTGATTGGTAACCCTGAAACAGGTGTGATACACGGCGGCGCAATCACTACCTTGATGGATTCGGCTTCGGCAAGTTGTCTTGTTTACGCTTTGGATGAGTACGAATTTTGTCCAACGCTGGACTTGAGGGTTGACTATATGCGGCCCGCTAAACCCGGTTTGCCTGTTTTTGCCCGTGCCTATAGTCATCGTGTTACACCCAATATTATTTTCACCCGTTGTCTGGCTTATCAAACCAAAAAAGAACAAGGCGGTGAAAAGCAGGTGCGTGTGGCCCACTGTGTGGCTACCTTTATGCGAATCGGCAAAGACAGCATGCCGGCATCCTTTATCAATTGGATAAGGAGAGGAGAATAATGGCCAGTAATTCTGACCGAACGGCAAACGATGTTCTGACGGCGGCACGTGAAACAGGTGATTATAGCCAGGTGATCGCGTCGATACCCTATGCGCAAACCATTGGTGTCGAAATAGTTCGGTTTGGCGATGATGTTATTTTTAGACTGCCCTGCAAACCTGCCAATATTGGCAATCCAGTACTTCCGGCAATTCATGGCGGGGTCATTGGCGGGTTTATGGAAGTATCGGCGTCGCTGTATTTGGTTATGCAGCAGGAAACCCCCAGAATGCCCCGAATTTTCGACTTTTCAATTGATTTCTTGAGAGCAGGGTTGAATCAGGAAACCTATGTAGAGTGTGAGCTTGTCCGGCAGGGAAATCGAGTCGCCAATGTCATTATTAACGCCTGGCAACAATCCCGGTCAAAAGCGATCGCTACGGCACGAGCACATTTTATATTTGATTAGGTGATTTGGCCAAGTCGTTCGCCTATATCGTCGACCGATCAAATGCTGGCCGCCCCGTTCTGCTGGCTCGATGTCGGTAGCTCAGTTTGGCCAAATTCATATTTTTTCTTGAAATATGGAATCTAACCCCCATTAACTTTTCCAAGTGTTTGGCTGGCGGCCAGCGTATGGCGTGAAGCCGCCCAAATTATTAACCTACTGGCGATCAGGAGAAAACAAAGCTATGTCTGTAGAGACAAAAAAAGAAACCCTTGGTTTTCAGGCTGAAGTAAAACAGTTACTTCACTTGATGGTTCATTCGTTGTATAGCAACAAGGAAATTTTTCTTAGAGAGTTAATATCCAACGCATCTGATGCTGAAGACAAGTTACGCTTTGCTGCGCTGGCTAATGATTCGCTGTATGAGAATGACTCGGAGCTTAAGATTCGAGTTGATTTCGACAAAGAAGCAGGCACGGTCACCATTTCGGACAATGGAATTGGTATGACTCGCGATGAGGTGGTTGAAAACCTGGGTACTATTGCCAAGTCGGGTACCGCTGATTTTTTACAGCAGTTGACCGGTGATCAGCAAAAAGATTCCAACCTGATTGGTCAGTTTGGTGTCGGTTTCTATTCCAGTTTTATCGTTGCCGACGAGGTCACGGTGCAAACCAGAAAAGCCGGAGCAGAGGCCTCTGAAGGCGTTCAATGGCGGTCAAAGGGTGATGGTGAGTTTACCATTGAAACGATCGACAAACCAACCCGTGGTACGTCTATTGTCTTGCATTTGAAAGCAGAGGAAAAAGACTTTGCCGATAGCTGGCGTTTGAAAAGCCTGGTCAAAAAATATTCCGATCATATTTCGTTTCCCGTTGTGATGAAGGCCGAACCAATGCCCGCTCCGGAAGGGGATGAGGGTAAACAGGAAACGCCCGAAGAAGCCAAGGACGAAACGGTCAATGATGCTACCGCGCTGTGGACTGTGCCCCGTAACGAGTTACAAGACGAAGACTACAAAGAGTTTTACAAGCATGTGTCGCATGACTTTGAAGATCCCCTTTCCTGGTCGCACAATAAAGTCGAAGGTAAACTCGAATACACCAGCCTGCTCTATATTCCTGCCAGGGCACCTTTTGACTTATATAACCGTGAAGCACCCAAAGGTGTGAAGCTCTATGTTCAACGCGTCTTTATCATGGACGACGCGGAACAGTTTCTACCTCTGTATCTGCGCTTCGTGAAGGGTGTCGTCGATTCAAGTGACATATCTTTGAACGTGTCGCGAGAACTTCTTCAGGGCGATAAAAACGTTGACAGCATGCGTTCGGCACTGACCAAGCGAGTGCTCGATATGTTAGGCAAAATGGCCAAGAATGAGCCAGAGAAGTATGCTGAATTCTGGAAAAGCTTTGGCCAGGTAATGAAAGAAGGCCCAGCCGAAGATTATGCCAACAGAGAAAAAGTTGCCAAGCTATTGCGCTTTGCCACAACGCACAAGGGTAGTGAGACTCAGGATCAAGGCTTTGAAGATTACGTTTCTCGTATGAAAGAAGGTCAGGACAAGATCTATTACATTACCGCCGAAAGTCATGCGGCCGGTGCCAGCAGCCCGCATTTGGAAGTGTTCCGCAAGAAGGGTATAGAAGTCATCATCATGTATGATCGTGTTGATGAATGGCTGATGAGCCACCTGTTCGAGTTTGATGGCAAGCAGTTCCAGAATGTCGCGAAAGGTGAATTGGATCTCGGCAAAGTCGAAGACGAAGAAGAGAAGAAGCAGGTAGAAGAAGCAGCCAAAACTTACGAAAGCTTGCTCAAGCAATTAAAAGAACTGCTGAAAGACAAAGTGGAAGATGTCCGGGTGACTAACCGTCTTACCGATTCACCGGCTTGTCTGGTACTGGGCTCTCATGATATGGGCATCCAGATGCGACAAATAATGGAAGCGGCCGGTCAGCCGTTACCTGACACCAAGCCAACGTTTGAAATTAACCCTGATCACCCTTTGGTTCAGCGATTGAACGAAGAGCAAAGCGATGACAGATTCAACGATCTTGCTTTGATTATTTTCGATCAAGCCAGCCTCGCCGGTGGTGAGCACCTGAAAGATCCGGGGACTTTTGTCAGTCGGTTGAATAAACTTCTGTTGGAGTTAACCCAATAGGATTGGTTTGCTTTTGTTCAATTTTGAGTATTGAATGATGGTGGCGGTGTTTCCTTACGCCGCCACCATCCCGACATCGCCGATTATTCCTTACCGGCAGCTGTTGGCTGAGTTGTAAACAAGATATATTCCACTCGAGTAATTTCTCCGTCGAGGTCGGCGTCAGCGGCAGCGAACTGTTCAGCTAGCTTTTCGTCAGCAGAGGCTTCCTGCTTGCTTAGCTTGCCATCCTTGTTTGCATCCAAAGACACAAATTCCGCTTCGGACGCGATTACGTTTGGATCCTGTGAATCTTGCTTCGGTAAATCTTGGGCCATTACGTTGGCCGAGAACAGTGCGGTTAAAAAAACAATAGGCGTATATTTCATACTTGATTCCTTTAAAAATTAAGACATTAACATTTTAAATAACGTACGCTGTAACTAGCGAGGTGGCGTACGATGACTGGTAACTAGCAGAATTAATGCCATATAGAGTAAAAATAATAAAAACAATGGGATAGGGTTATTCCTGCAGGATTGGGTCAGGTTATTTGGCGGGCTGGCTGAGGCATTGGTTTCCTGGTTGCAACGCAGGATGCCGAAAAATACATAAAAATCCAATAAAAACAATAAAGTAGAGTGTTGCATTTTGGCAACAACGAGTTGATCGGCTATCGGGAAATATCGGATATATTTACTGGCAGAACACATTGGCTCAACAACGGCTAACGTTGCCGATATTGACTGGGTGCCTTGCCTGTCCACCGCTTGAATGCCCGGCCGAAGTTCGATTGGTCATCAAAGCCTAGTTCAAGGCCGATGTCATTGATGGTTTTGTGCGTTGTCCTGAGCAGTTCTATGGCAATGGTCTCTCGAACTTTGTCCAGAATACTTTGGTAAGTCGTCCCTGATTTACTTAGTTCCCGCCTGAATGTTCTTGGTGAAACGCAAAAATAGTTCGCTGCAGACTCCAAATTCGGAAAGGCATGGGTGTTCTGGAGAATATAATTTCTAACCTGTTGTACCAAACCGGATTGACCCTCGATACGGGACATCAATTGCTGACAGATTTCTTTGACCGATTTTTCGGTCATTGGGTCAGCGGTTGGCAGTGCTTTGGGTAAAAAATCAGATTCAAAACACAAACGGGTAGCAGGTGCATCGAATACCACCGGGTAGTGGACTCGTGTTAACGCATCATGCCAGTGCTCAGGTTGCAAACAACTGAGTTCTGCGCGTTTGATGGAAGTTTCGGGAACTGCAGCCTGAACCAACAAATGTGTGGAGCCACTCAAGATGCTTGAGAGCAAAAAGTAGCTCAGGTCGCCAAAATCTAGAGACTCGTCAATTTGTAAAGCGGCTTCCGCTTGGTTGTGGTTATTGAACACCAAGCTAAGCTCGAACAGTGGCGAGCGAATTTTCAAGTACTGGATAATGGCTTCTATTGCGGATTGATAGGTGCTGCAGCTCAGTGCGGCATAACCCAATATACCAAGTGAAGTGACATTGATATGCTCACCGAAACGCCAACCCAGATGAATGTCGCCTGTCGCGCTTATCGCATTGCGGATAAACTGTTCGTATTGTTTAAAACTGATTCGAAGACTCTCATCTGAAAAAGAGTCTGGGGTTAATTGTGTATTGATAAGTAGTTTATCAACCTCGATACCTTCGGTTTGCATCATACGAAACAAAACTCCCGGGAAGAAAACTGGCAGCACGTTATCATAGGCATTAAATAAATTTCTGATCATCGTTGTCTATCTGAATTCTTCAATGGTTAATCGAAAAGGTTATAAAAATATTTATAATTCAATGGGTTAAAAAAATAAATGATTGCGTCAGGGCGCTTTTTTGCATTGCTTAAGAATACTAATAAATCAGCGCGAGCACCAGTCGGGACAGGCGGTGATCAAGTTCTCGGAAAAGGGCCGATAAATCAAGTGGCGACTATCTTCCTGTCATGCATCCTTTTTTGATCTGGCCGGATATAACCAATTATTGTCCATGTCAACACTTCGTTTTCGGGTTGGAACCCCTATAATCTTTGTTAAGAAGCCAGATTTTCGTTGTTATTTGAAGGAGAATACAAAATGAACATAGTTAAATTGACTGGTTGTTTACTGTTATCTCTTGCAGCTACCCAAATTCAAGCCGGTGAGGTGTTGCATGGGGATGAAGTCGCTCGGCTGCTTGTTGGTAACACTGTGGAGGCGAGTTTTCATAATGCAGGTGAAAGCGGCCGCCATGTGTTTTTCGAGTACTATGATAAGGATGGTAAGATTTATGGTCGTGAAGGCAAGTTTGAGCACGCTGGAAGATACACGCACTATATAGGCAAATGGAAGGTGCAAGGTGACAAGTTGTGTGCGTCAGTCTACGGTCGGCCTTATTCCTGTAGCAGTTTCGAGAAGGTCAGGGATAATGCCTACAAGCGGATTTCGGACAACCTACAGTTTGATGATATCAAAATACACAAAGGGAAGTATTACCCGGATCACTGATGCGGATAACTGGAAGTGCAGAAAGTCTAAGCGGTGTAGAAGTATAAAGCACAGGGCTCGCAACCAACCCAATAGCGGGTTGGTTGCGGGCTTTTTCTGTATGGCGGGGTTATCCGTTATCGGCTGAAAAACGGCTGCTTTTTGATGCAGCCGGGTAGTTGTTGGCGTTGCTGTTCAGTGGCACAGCCAGTTAGCCTTAGAGTTTAGCGGCAAGTCGCGAACCCTGATCAATGGCTCTTTTGGCATCCAGTTCCGAAGCGACATCCGCACCACCAATCAAGTGCACCTTGGTGCCCTTATCGTTGGCGCCTAGTTTTTCCAGCTCGTTCGCGAGATCGCGTCTGGGTTCCTGGCCGGCACAGATGATAATGTTATCGACTGCCAGTAGTCTGGGTTCGCCTTTGACTGTGATATGCAGCCCCTGGTCATCGATTTTGTCGTAGTTGACCCCGGCGATCATTTCCACATTTTTCATTTTCAGGGTTGCGCGATGTACCCAGCCGCTGGTTTTACCCAGGCCACCGCCGATACTGCTGGTTTTGCGCTGTAGCAAAAAGACTTCCCGTTGCGGCGGGAGAATATCTGCTTCGGTCATGGCTGAACGGTTTTCCAGGCTGATATCGATGCCCCATTCGCGATACCACTGACTTCTTTCGTCTTCTGAATGGGAATGCACCAGGTATTCGCAGACATCAAAACCGATGCCGCCGGCACCAATCACGGCTACCTTTTTACCCACTGGTTTTTGCTTGTTCAAAACGTCCAGGTAAGAAAGTACTTTTTCGTTGTCAACACCTGGAATGGAAGGTGTGCGGGGTACGATACCGGTCGCGACTATCACTTCGTCGAACGCTTCCTCCAATAGTTCCTGGGCAGTGACCCAATGGTTCAGTTTTAGATTGACGCCTCGCTTTTCAATCATTTTGCCGAAGTAACGCATGGTTTCGTTGAAGTCATCTTTGCCGGGTATTTGTTTGGCGATATTGAATTGACCACCGATTTTATTGTCGGCATCGAACAAGGTGACATCGTGACCACGCTCTGCGGCAACGGTCGAAGCCGCCATTCCGGCAGGCCCGGCGCCGATAACCGCGATGCGTTTCTTGTTTTGGGTTGGCAGATAACGAAGTTCCGTTTCATGACACGCTCTTGGGTTGACCAGACAGGAGCAGCGTTTTGCTTTGAATGTGTGATCGAGACAAGCCTGGTTACAGGCAATACAGGTGTTGATTTCATCTGCCTTGCCATTTTCGGCTTTCTGAACGAAATAGGGGTCGGCGAGTAAGGGGCGAGCCATCGAAATCATATCCGCTTCACCGCTACTGATGATATTCTCCGCCATCTCTGGTGTATTGATTCGATTACTTGCGCAAACGGGAATAGAAACGAGTTGTTTCAGTTTGCCGGTTGCAAACGAAAATGCACCACGAGGAACCGAGGTGACTATAGTCGGGATTCTGGCTTCGTGCCAGCCAATGCCGGTGTTAATAATTGTCGCGCCGGCGGATTCGATTTGTTTGGCGAGCTTAGCGATATCTTGCCACTCCTGACCACCTTCGACCAGATCCATCAACGACATACGGTAGACGATAATAAAATTTTCGCCGACGGCTTCACGAACTTTACGCATGGTTTCGATGGGAAATCGCATGCGATTTTCGGCACTGCCGCCCCATTGGTCTGTTCGTTTGTTGGTTCGCTCGCACAGGAACTGATTGATCAAGTAACCTTCCGAACCCATGATTTCAATCCCGTCGTAGCCAGCATACTGCGCAAGGCGTGCCGAGCTTGCGTAATCGTCAATGGTAGCCAAAATCTGTTTATGACTCATTTTGGAGGGTTTAAACGGTGTAATAGGCGATTTAATGCCAGATGGTGAAACACTGTATGGGGTGTATCCATAACGACCGGAATGAAGTAATTGCAGGCATATTTTTCCGCCTTCGTTGTGGACTTGACTGGTGACACGGCGATGCAACAGCGCAGTTACCTTGTTTTCCATTCTGGAACCAAGAGGTAATAGCTCGCCGCGACGATTGGGCGAATAACCGCCTGTAACGATAAGCCCGACACCTCCTCTGGCGCGTTCAGCAAAATAGGCAGCCAGTTTGTCGATGTGGTAAAAACGATCTTCCAGCCCAGTGTGCATGGATCCCATCAGGACGCGATTTTTCAAGGTGGTGAAGCCGAGATCAAGTGGTGCGAGCATATTTGGAAAATAGGTGTTGGACGCGTTCATAGTTTCTTCTCTTATCGAAATGGTTTATCGTTAACCGTCTGTTGGCCAGATTGTGAACATTGCATATTCGGGCGAGCGGATTTTAGTGCGTTAAAATCCATATAGAAAGTGTGGAGACTGTCTTGACGGGTGGCATAACGGCCAATTTTGTTACATCGACGAGTATTGGAGCCTGGTAGTGAAAATTTCGATGTTGCTGCTCACGATCAGATTAGTGATGATTGGATTTATGATCGTTACACTTGACCCTGGCGATCAATTCAGTCTTGAGACATTGAACAGATCGCCAGGAAAACAGGACTGATGACATTTTCGAAAAGGCTTTGCGTCATTCTCTTTATTTGCCTGGTCAGCCTGCGTTTTTCTGTAGTTGTTCGTAGCGTGCTACCAGCTTTCTGGCACTGATTACCACAGGCAGGTCAATCATCTTGCCAGCAAATTCAACTGCCCCTTTGCCTTTTCCCGTAGCCTGGTCGAAAGCCTGGATCAGGTCACGCGCATGATTGACTTCCTGTTCGGAGGGAGTCAGTTTGTCATTCAGTATTTTGGCCTGCTTGGGGTGAATACAGAAGGCACCGGTAAATCCCATTTGCTTTGCCAATTCAATGGTTTCTTCAAATCTGCTCAAATCACTGTAGTCAGCGATTGACCCTGGAAATCCGAGAGGTTCAATTCCGGCTCGCCGACAGGCAAATACGATCATTTGGTTGGGCATTTCGAGGGTAGCAGGAATGGGCGACATGCCAGCGGAGGCGGAAAAGTCTTCCGAACCCAGGGTCATCGCAATGACCCGCGAGTGAGAGGAGGCAATTTCGTCCAGGTGAGGCAATGCTTCGACCGATTCAATCATGGCAATGACTTTGGTCTGTCCGGCTTCGATTCCGAGCTTTTTCTCCTGGTTCCCTATCGCGGCGGTGATTGCTTTGATTTGTTCGATGTTTTCCACTTTCGGAATGACAATAGCCACAACGTTCGGGTCAACGGCGGCCTCGACATCCAGTAGTGCCATTTCCAGTTTCAGGTTGATTCTGACCAGCGCCGAAGCTCCTGCAACCGATACTTTCTTGGCCGCTTCCTTGACTTTTTGTCTGGCCACTTCTTTTTGGGCGAGGGGGACACTGTCTTCCATATCGAGAATGTAGGCATCGGCACCACGGGTATGCGCCTTGTCAACAAATTTGTCAATATGCACCGGGATAAACAAAAGTGACCGCCATCCGGGATATACGTTAGTATTTGTCATCGCTTGGTCTCTACTGTTAATTGTTATACGATTTCAGCATCGAGTTTCATGCCCAGTGCATTTTCGCTATCTACCGACCACAACTGCAGGTTTTTGCCCTCCAGCAGCCCTTGCACCTCAAAGGTATTTATATCGAAAGTCGGTCTGAGAGCCCTGAATTTGAATTTCTTGATGGTTTGATTGGGTAGATGGGTCTGTTTCAGATCCAGTAGAAGTGTGACCAGCAATGGGCCATGTACTACAAGCGCCGGGTAAAACTCCTCGCCGGTTGCATAGGGTCGATCATAATGAATACGATGCCCGTTGTAGGTAAGCGCGGAAAAACGAAACAGTAGCACCGGGTCTGCCTCGATGGTTTTGCTCCATTGAGCTGATACTGATGGTTCTTTACCCTTGGGTAGTGGTGCCGCTTCGGTCGGTTGTTCTCGGTAGACAATATTCTGAACCTGGCTGATGCACAGGTCGCCGTGCTGGGAAATATCATGTTTTACATTGACAAAAACCAGGGTGCCGGTGCTCCCCTGTTTCAGGTCAACGGACAAAATGGTAGATATGCGCGACGCAGGTTCTCCAATAATCAATGGCTTGTGAATTTCGGCTTCTCCGGCGGCCCACATTCTTCTGGGTAGTGGCACCGGAGGTAAAAAGCCACCTTTTGACGGGTGACCGTCTGCCCCGGTTGCGGATGCTTTTGGAGTGGCAAGAAAGTACAGCCATTCCCAGAATGTTGGCAGTGCATCGCCTTTTTCCGGCAGTATGTCGTGATCCAAAGCCGCTGCCAGTGCGCGAGCAGGAAACAGTGTGATATCGTCTTCCTGCGTTTCCTGTTTGCCTTCCCAGGTTTTCAAATAGTCTAAGTCGATGTCGGACATAGGTTTATAGTTCCTCGATTGCTTGCTTTTTTTGTATCAGTTGTTCTCTACTTTCTTTACTGCTGTATCAATGCACCTGACCCGGTTCTGTATCGGCGTCAGGCAACCGCTATGACGCCTTGATCATGGAGTTTGCCAATTTCGCTGCTGCTCAGCCCAACGACTTCGGCGAGTATTTCATCGGTATGTTGTCCCAGTTGCGGCGCGGGTTCGGCGGGTGCGCGCTCAAATGCGGAAAAATTCCATGGCGCGCCGGCTGCCAGATAGCTGCCGATAGCAGGTTGATTAACCTGGTTAAACATCGGGTTTGCCGCCGAGCATTCCGGGTCGGAATCGACCAGTTGTTTTACCGTTTGATAACGGCTCCAGCAGACGCCCCGGGCGTCAAAGATGGCTTGTACCTCCGAGTAGGTTTTCTGGCTTATCCAGTTGCCAATCAGCTCGGAAATAGCGTCTCTGGCTTCAAAGCGGTTGCCTTCTTTGGACAGGTCGGTATCAAGTTTGGCGGCCAGGTCTTTCATTGCCTGAGTCGTTTCGGTGGCATCACATAGTGATTGCCACTGTTTGCCGGTCAGGCCAATGACCATGACGCGTTCGCCATCGGCGGTTAGAAAATCGCGTCCGAATGCACCGAACAGGTAGTTACCATAGCGTGGCCGTTCGACGCCGAGAGTGGCTTCTGCGATAAAGCCAAGATGGCTGAGTACCGCCATGGCGGCGTCAGCCAGTGCCAATTTGATGTGCTGGCCTTCTCCGGTGCGCGTCCGGTGTCGTTCTGCCGCCAGCAGGCCGAGCGCCGCCATTTGCCCGGTGACTAAATCCCATGCCGGTAACACGTGGTTGCTCGGGTCTTTGCTTTCTTGCGGGCCAGTAAGAAAAGGCAGGCCAATCGCCGGGTTCACGGTATAGTCAACGGCCGAGCCACCGTGACGGTCACCCTGTATGGTCAGTTGAATCAAATCAGGCCGTTTTTCTGTTAAATCCTCGAACGATAGCCAGCCTTTGGGGGGGAAGTTGGTCAGCAACATGCCGGAGTCCTGGCCGGAAGCGGTGATAATCTGTTTAGCCAGCTCAGACCCTTCGGGAGCGCGAAAGTTGATTGCGACCGATTTCTTCGATTTGTTGAGTCCAGCCCAGAACAGGCTTTCGTTGTCTTTGGTGACTGGCCATCTTTTGTAATCGAGTCCGCCGCCAATGTTGTCAATTCGTATCACCTCGGCACCTAACTGGGCCAGAGTCATGCCACCTGAAGGTGCGGCAACAAAAGCGGATGCTTCAACAACCCGCATACCAGAGAGAATGCCTTTCATATTCGTATCCTAGTGTTTATATTTGCAGTTTCTATTGGTTATAGCGATAAGAAGCATAAACCAGCACTTTTAATAAATCTACAACAGGCTATAAATCAGCTTCAGGTAATAAACTTACATCAGGAATCCCATTATGCGATCGGTAGTATTTACTGAAACAGGCTCTTTAGAAGTCCTTAAATTGGCAGACATCCCGTTACCTGAACCTGGGCCGGGCCAGGTCAGAGTAAAATTGACATCGGTTGGGTTGAATCGGGCCGATGCCCTTTATCGCGAGAATAAATACTTTATCAAGCCTGTCTTTACCTTATCGAATGAGGTAAACGGAAATAACGCGACAGCACAAAAGTATTGCAGAATAGGGCTGGAAGGCGGTGGAATTGTCGATAAAACCGGTGACGGTGTCAATCTGCCAATCGGTCAGCGGGTCGCGCTTCTGCCTCTGACTGTCGATCCGATAGCCCAGGGCGCGTTGTCCGAGTACGGTATCTACAATGCAGAACACCTAATCGATGTGCCGGAGTCTATTGACGACAGTATTTCCGGCGCCATTTGGATGAAGTATTTAACTGCCTGGGGAGGAATGGTGGCAAACGGCAATCTACAGGCCGGGCAAGTGGTGACTATTACTGCCGCGTCCAGTTCGGTTGGTATTGCGTCGATACAGTTGGCAAAAATGTTGGGAGCCACCGTTATCGCGACTTCCACCAGTGATGACAAGTTACCGGAGTTGTCCGCTCATGGTGCTGATTGTGTGATAAATTCGAAATCCGATGATTATGTCGATAAAGTCAAAGCAATTACCGATGGCAAGGGTACTGATTTGGTGTTCGACGCCGTCGCCGGCCCGGGCATCAGATATTTGGTTCAGGGATCAAAGCGTGGCGGCTGTATTGTTATCCAGGGAATGTTGGATCGCAGGCCAATGGATATACATGCCGGAGTGCTGATGAAAAGGTTGCTGACTATAAAAGGATTTACCCTGGATACGGTGGTCGAAGACAAACCTTATCTTCATCGTGCGTTGGATTGTATCAAGACCGGGTTGACACAGGGGAAACTGATACCTTGCATCGCAAAAAAATTCCCGCTCGCTGATTTCCCGGAGGCGTTCCGTTTGCTGGAGTCGAACCAACACGTTGGTAAGATTGTTGTGATTCCCTGAAAATCAAAGACCAGCTTGCCACCGAATGTTTATCGCTTGCGTTTCACACTATTTGAATTGCTTTGTGTCAAGTGATTCAGTCGGCTTAGGGCATATACTTAAAGGCGAGGATGTTTGATTTAACATGATGGTCTGCCTGGTAGGTCGAGCAAGGAATGTGTCGGTTTCGGCGAATCGCCTGGCAGGTAAAATAGATTTGTAAAAAAGGCGGATAGAGTTTTGTCAAATTGTTGTTTTGCAGCAAGATGGTAAGACTGAAGTGGATACAACGAATACTTTATGATATTTGATTGGGAGGCACCTTGTCAGAACAAACAACACAAATGATCCAGCAAGCAACTGAAGCAATCGACACAGTCCAAGGGTTGGTCGATCAGGCTTTGTCTCATATTAAAAAGCGCTGCGTCAATGAAGCCGGTCGGATATCATCTACCCAGTTGGATCAATTTCAACTGGCAACCTACGATTTGGCCTTCTGTTCTGCTGAAACCGCCGGTGCGCGTCATATGATTGAATATGCGACCACGGTGCGAGACAAGCGCGGTAACGAAGCCCCGATCCTGATCGAAGAGCGTATCGCCCTCTATTTTTGTGCTGAGATGGTTCAGAGTGTGCGCGCCAGACTGGCTCCGCGGCTTGGTGATTGCGGGCTTGAGTTTAGTGAATTGGCGGCGCTTGACAAGCCTGATATTCAGGCCTTTTGTCAGACGAGTCTAAATACGAGCAAGCTGGTGGAACTTGGTAGTCTGATGATGGAGCAGGATGGCCGCACCGGCGAATACCTGCTTGATGAAGACAAAGAAATCATGCGGGATACGTTTCGTGGTTTTGCCAACGATGTCGTTATGCCCCAAGCGGAAGAAATTCATCGTCAGGATTTAATCGTACCCGAAAAAATATTGGGTGGCCTTATTGATATGGGCTGTTTCGGCTTGTCTATACCAGAGCAGTACGGCGGCTTGCAGCCCGATGATCACGAAGACAATATGGGTATGATCGTGGTGACAGAGGAATTGTCTCGTGGCTCGCTGGCGGCGGCGGGTAGTTTGATTACTCGTCCCGAGATACTTTCCAAAGCACTCCTGGCCGGTGGTACCGAAGAGCAAAAACAGAAGTGGTTACCAAAATTGGCAGTGGGTGACCCGCTTTGTGCCGTAGCGATCACAGAACCGGATTACGGTTCCGATGTGGCAGGTATGAAGTTGAAAGCGGAAAAGACTGATGGCGGCTGGGTGTTAAATGGCAATAAAACTTGGTGTACCTTCGGTGGCAAGGCCGGTGTACTGTTGATATTGGCGCGGACTGATCCGGATCCCGGCAAGGGGCATAAGGGCTTGTCTATGTTTCTGGCTGAAAAGCCGTCTTTCGATGGTCATGATTTTGAGTATAGCCAGCCCGAGGGAGGCAAGATCTCAGGTAAGGCGATACCGACCATTGGTTATCGGGGTATGCATTCGTTTGACGTATTCTTTGATAATTACTTTGTTCCGGACGCAAATCTGCTTGGCGGTGAGGCGGGGCTTGGTAAAGGCTTTTATTTTACCATGGCCGGTTTTGCCGGGGGCCGAATCCAGACTGCGGCACGCGCAACAGGGTTGATGCAGGCGGCGTTCGAGAAAGCCATCAGTTACGCCAAGGAAAGAAAAGTGTTCGGTTTGCCGATTGGCGACTATCAGTTAACCCAGATCAAGATAGCCCGTATGGCTACCCTGTTGGCGACATCCCGTCAGTTTACCTACGCTGTTGCCAGATTAATGGATAAGGGCGAAGGTCAGATGGAAGCGAGTCTGGTTAAATTGTTTGCCTGTAAGACTTCCGAATGGTTATGTCGCGAGGCACTGCAAATACATGGTGGTATGGGGTATGCCGAAGAGACCGATGTAAGTCGTTACTGGATAGATTCCCGTGTTCTTTCCATCTTCGAGGGAGCGGAAGAAACCTTGGCTCTGAAAGTGATAGGAAGAAGTCTGATTGAGAATGCTGCGTAACGTGAATGGCCTCTGGTTGATTCAGGCAGTGTTGTTTTAGATAGTGAACGCGCCGGTCATGGCGCGTTTTTTGCGGATTACGAGTGAAAATGCTCAAAAAATTAGAGCTAAATCAAATCAATAATTTGCTCGGCGTAATACGTTTATAAAAAACGTGGGACAAAGCTAATGACTACCAAGAAACGTCACGTCATTTATGACAAGGACAACAAGCCTTCACAGGATAGCCCCTGGATTTTCAGAACCTATGCAGGCCATACCAATGTCTGGGCCAGTAATAAACTGTATCGGGACAACCTGGCAAAAGGCCAGACCGGGTTGAGCATCGCGATGGATCTGGCTACCCAGTGCGGTTACAGTTCGGATCATCCGATTGCCCAGCCGGAAATCGGCAAGGTGGGGGTTCCAATCAACTCTCTCGATGATTTTCACGTTCTGTTCGACAATATTCCCCTCGCTGAAATGAATACGTCAATGACTATCAATGGTACGGCCATGTGGTTACTGTCGCTTTATGTCGCGTTGGCCGAAGAGCAGGGCGTCGATGTTTCCAAACTGATGGGAACCACACAGAACGATTTGATCAAAGAGTATCTGGCGCGCGGTACCTATATATTTCCGCCTGAAGACTCGATGCGTCTGATTGTCGATATGTACGAGTTCTGTTTGCACAATGTGCCATCCTGGAATGCGTCCAATATCTGCTCGTATCATTTGCAGGAGGCGGGTGCGACGCCAGTACAAGAATTGGCGTTTGCGCTGGTTACCGCGATTACCATTCTGGACGCTATCAAAGCCCGCGATTGCTTTTCCGAGGAAGAATTTGAACGCTGTGTCGGGCGTATTTCCTTTTTTGTCAACGCGGGAATGAAGTTTGTCGAAGAACTCTCGAAGATGCGAGCATTCTGTGAAATGTGGGAGGAAATAACGAAGGAACGTTATCACGTCAAGAATCCCAAGTTTCGCCGTTTTCGTTATGGTGTTCAGGTCAATTCGCTTGGACTCACCGCAGAACAGCCTGAAAACAACGCCTGGCGAATTATAATCGAAACGCTTGGTGTTATTTTGAGTCGAAAAGCGCGCTGTCGTGCGCTGCAATTACCTGCTTGGAACGAGGCGCTTTCGCTACCGCGCCCTTGGGATCAACAGTGGTCTTTACGTATTCAGCAAATTCTCGCTTATGAAACCGATTTACTCGCTTATCCTGATTTGTTTGACGGTTCGGTCGTGATCGAGTCAAAAGTCGCGGAGCTCAAGGAACTGGCTTACGCTGAAATCGATAAAATTCTGAAAATGGGAGGTGGGGTCGAAGCGGTAAAAAGCGGCTACATGAAGTCTGCTTTGGTTGCCTCGCAAAGTGAACGTATGCAGAAGCTGGTCAACGGTGAGCAGATTGTGGTGGGTAAGAATCGCTGGGTCGAAGGCTTGGAATCGCCTTTGGTAAGTGACTCCGATGGCGGTATTTTTATGGTTGACAGTGACGCGGCCAAACGAACCTTGGAGGCATTGCAAAAAACCAAAAACGAACGGGATGAAGCGGTCGCTCAGGCAGCTATCGAACGTTTGAAAAAAGACGCGAAAAACAATGTTAACCTGATGGATGCGTCTATCGCTTGTGCCAAAGCTCGGGTTACGACAGGCGAATGGGCGGATGCGTTACGAAGTGTGTTTGGTGAGTATCGACCGCCAACCGGGGTCGATGGTCAATCACTGACTGTAGATGGAGAAACGTTGGACAATGTAAGGGCGAAGATCGATGCATTTATCGAGAAATACGGTTATCGTCCTAAATTGCTTGTCGCCAAGCCGGGATTGGATGGTCACTCCAACGGTGCCGAAGTAATTGCCGTGGCAGCGCGTCATGCCGGATTTGACGTGATTTATTTCGGTATTCGACTCACGCCGGAAGAGGTTGTACAGTCGGCAATCGAAGAGAACGTGGATGCTATCGGTGTTTCGCTTCTCTCCGGTTCCCACAACGAAATTATGGCTCAATTGTTTGCCGGGCTTGAAGAATCCGGTGCGAAAGGTGCGATACCTGTTGTTTTGGGCGGGATTATCCCTGAGCCGGATCACCAAGGAATGATCGAGCAGGGAGTAAAAAGAATTTTCACCCCCAAGGATTTCGATCCAATGGGTGTCATGGCGGAAATCATGGATGTCATCGAGGATTCCAAGTCTGCCTGATAGGGCAATTTGTCAATCATGCCGGGAAACAGAACGACGGACAATATGATTTCTGATGAATTAAAGGCACTGGTAGACCATGCGTTGGTACTGGAAAAGTGGCCCGTTGCGCGTTTGGTTTCGATCTTTGAGACCGAGTCGGAGGCAGCGGGTGTTCAGCGTCAGGCAATTATGGCATATCTCGCTACGGTTAAGCCGACTCGTTGTGCTCGTATACTGGGTATTACCGGGACGCCCGGTGCCGGCAAATCCAGCCTGATAGGGCTGGTCTGCATGTCACTTCTGTCCAGGTACAGTGACATATCCATTGCGGTGATCGCTGTCGATCCGTCAAGCCATACTTCGGGCGGGGCGTTACTGGGAGATAGAACCCGAACGAATTTTCCGGTGGCGGAAAAACGCCTGTTTTTTCGTTCCCAGGCATCGGCTTTGGATCTGGGAGGGATGGGTCGAAAAACCTTTCAGGTGGTCAGGCTGTTAAGAAAACTCTTTGATCTGGTTATTATTGAAACGGTGGGTATTGGTCAAAGCGAAATTGAAGTGGATCGTTTGAGTGACCAAACTCTGTTGGTGATGCAACCACTGGCGGGTGACCAGGTTCAGTTTATGAAGGCAGGAATTATGGAAGTGCCTGATGCATTTGTTATAAACAAATGTGATGAGGATATGCTGGCACAGAAAAGCTATCATCTGCTGAGAGCCAGTTTGAAACTGGCCAATATTTATGTGAACGAGGAAAATCAACAATCGAAACCGATTTTTCTGACCAGTGTCATCAAAAAAAAGGGAATAGAGGAGCTGGCCGATCACCTGCTTGGTGTGCGGAATTTGGAAAACGACGCAGAGGCATTTGCTGTCACGGAGCGTTTTTTTCTCGAAAAGTGGGTGAAAGAAGAGTTTGGCAACTATGGTCTCGGAGTCTGTGAGCAGTATCTGACAGCAAACGCAAATCATTATTTTTCGTTTGATCAGGTATTGAGTGCGCTTGTAGCGTTATTCCGGCGGCAGCTGCCACCGTTAACCAAATTTGATTATTTTTGATCTGAATATAATAAGAGGACGTAACATGACAAAAGAACTTTATGATATTGCCGAAATGCCACCTTTGGGTGAAGTGCCAAAGAAAATGCACGCTTGGCTGATCCGCCCCGAGCGTTTTGGTGAACCGACCAAAGCTTTTGCCAAAGAAGTGCTGGATGTGCCTGACATCGCTGACGATGAGGTTCTTGTTTATGTCATGGCGGCGGGTGTTAACTATAATAACGTTTGGGCGGGTCTGGGTATTCCGGTAAACGTTATTGCTGCGCGTAACAAGGCGGGCGAACCTGAACAATTTCATATTGGCGGTTCTGATGCGTCTGGCATTGTTTACAAGGTTGGCAAGAATGTGACCAACGTAAAAGTGGGTGATGAGGTTGTCGCGCATTGTGGCATATGGGATCAGAATGCACCTTCTATAAAAGCGGGTAAAGACCCGATGTACGATCCAAGCTTCCGGATTTGGGGTTACGAGACCAACTGGGGAAGCTTCGCCCAGTTTACCAAGGTGCAAGACCATCAGCTTATGCCTAAACCCAAACACCTGAATTGGGAAGAAGCCGCCGCTTATATGTTGGTTGGCGCGACTTCTTACCGAATGTTGATGGCGTGGGCGCCAAATAATGTTAAAAAAGATGACGTGGTATTGGTATGGGGTGGAGCCGGTGGTATCGGTTGTATGGCCATTCAGATCGCCGCTGCCATGGGGGCGAAACCGATAGCCGTTGTTTCTGGTGAAGACAAGTTTGAATATTGTAAAAAATTGGGTGCCATTGGTTGTATCAATCGTAGGGATTTTGACCATTGGGGAATCATGCCTCACTGGAAAGATGGCGATGCTTATGGTGCGTGGTTAAAAGGCGCCCGTAAGTTTGGTAAGGCGATATGGGATATTCTGGGTGAAAAGCGTGGTGTCGATGTCGTGTTTGAACATCCGGGTGAAACTACGATTCCTACTTCGATTTTTGTCGCTGAAACCGGCGGTATGGTGGTTATCTGTGCAGGTACAACCGGTTTCAATGCCACGCTTGATCTTCGCTATCACTGGATGCGTCAAAAGCGTTTACAAGGGTCTCATTTTGCTAATGACGAGCAGTCATATGGCTTGAATGATCTGGTGTGCGAGGGGAAGGTCGATCCTTGCATGTCCAAGGCGTTTACTTACGATGAACTACCCGAAGCGCACCAGCTTATGTACGAAAACAAGCACCCTTCAGGCAATATGTCGGTACTGATTGGCGCACCCGACTTTAATATGGGAGTGTCTAAATAATCAAAATAATTACTTAGGTATCCCCATCACGGATGTACAGGAAACGATCGAAGTGGACAAATAGATCAGCTTGGAATTCGTGATTACATAACCACCCGCATTGGCTGGTGTTTTACTTTTACCATACAAAGGATGTGTCGCGAGCAGCTGCGACATATCCTGTTGAATGGGTTTGGTCTTGTTGTAGGGTATCGTTGGTGGTATGTGGGCCGAGTGATGCGTTAAGCATCGCAGGTTTTGGACAGGCGAGAACAACCAACCCTAACCGGATTGGTGATAGTTTAACTGTTAACTCATGTTTTCTGATTTTTCTTCTATAAGTGACTTCGCTTGCCAGTCATTGTCACTCTATCCAGGTGTTGGTTGATGAAGCGGTAAATGGTAAAGAAATTCGTCATTGCCAAGCGCTGCGTTTTTTGCTAGTTTGGTTATTTTTTTAGCAGATCCCGAAGGTTCCTTCTTTTTGCCATCAGGGTATCGATAAATTTGGTGTACGCGATTTTCTGTTCGAGTGCGCTTTCAAGTATTTCGTTGAAATCTTGCAATAAGGTCTCCAGGTCTCTCCGAGATACGTCAGAGTGGCTTGATTGGTCGTCTTTTCGTGGCGCAGCAGTTGTACTATCCTGGTTCATTTCCTCCTTTAGCTCTTCTCCTATAGCGTCGACGACCTTTGAGTCGACTATATCGTTGTTCTCAAGAAAACACATGAGTAGGGTTCGATCCATAACGATATTAATTCTTCTCGGTACTCCCATTGTATAGTGATGTAACTTGGTCAGAGCTTGTTCGGTAAAGCCGGGCTTATCCGTCCATCCCACGTGCAACAATCGATGCATGACATATTGTTTTACTTCGGCACTGCTCAGTGCTCTAAGGTGGAAAGAGGCAATAACACGCTGCTGGAATTGGAGCATGCTGGGATGTTGAAGTTTTCCTCGCAATTCTTCTTGTCCGAGTAGAAATGTTTGCAGCAGCGGTTTGCTATTGACTTGATAGTTAGACAACAATCTGAGTTCTTCTAACGAATCATGGCTAAGATTCTGCGCTTCGTCAATGACGAGTAAAGCACGTTTATTCTGGCTTGATAGACCGAATAGGTAGTCTTCTATATCTCGTAATACTTGTGCTTTGTTGTGGCCACTGGTATTTAAACCAAATGCATTGGAGATATGCTCCAGCAACTCTTTTGGATTCAGGTTTGACGTAGACACCTGGCTGGCGATGATCTCGTCTGTTTCAATCGAGTCGAGCAAACTGCTGGCAATCGTCGATTTGCCGGTGCCTATTGGCCCGGTGATGACAATAAAGCCTTCACCCTGATGTAATCCGTATTGTAGGTAATACAGTGCCTTTTTGTGGCAGGCACTGGCATAAAAAAACTGCGGATCAGGTGTTAACTGGAAGGGTTTGGCGCTAAACCCAAAATGTGCTTCGTACATCAGAAGCTCCTATTGATAAACTTGAAAACTGATACATTAACTGCCCTAAAATCGTGCTAAGGCGGAGAAGCCCACGCGGTTTTCATCGAATGAGTTTTCTGTGACAGATGAATTCTGTTTATTAAATGTGTAGCTGATTGAGCCGGTAATTTTGCGCGAAAACTGCCTAGTAAGAATGGCTCGGGAATAGATTTCCTTAACCGTTTCTTCACTGGCCAAATTGATATTTCGTTCAAATTTGTTCCAACCCCCGCTCATTTGAAATCTTGTTCTGGAACCCAATTCCCAGCCCCAGGAAAGTGCTCCACCAAATTCCCGGTCGTAGTTTTTATTGTTAAGCGCGCCTGATTTCAATGACTTGGTTCTATGCCAGTGCGTGTTTAGATTGAGCGTCGTTTTGCTACTGGTATACTGAGTCGAGTGAATTAAAGAACGAACTAATACCTGATCTTTCGATACATCCAAAAGAGGCATATCAATGCTGACGAGTTGCTGACCATCTTCAAGAACCGCGTCAGGATCTGTTGGCACGAAACAAGCAGAGAAGTCAACTGATGTGCCTTCGGGACAGACCAGAAACCCCAAGCCGGAGGAAAGGCTTTGTTGACCGAAGCTGGTCACTGAATCTTTGTAAGCGATGCTGTTGGCAATTTTTCTTGTTTTATGGCTAAGCTGAAATTGGTAGGTTTCGCCAAAAAACCGGTTTGAATAAAACCCGGAAACAGCGGTTCTGGCAGTAGGCGTCCATAAAAAATCAACGCCAATAAATTCATCGTCGCCTCCGGTTTCTTCCCTGTTTAGAGAAACGCCAATGGCTGACTTTTGTGTTGATCTTCGAAAGCCTAATCCCCAGCTTGAAAACTCAAAGTCTTTAGCGCTATCACCATTAGGTGCCGCATACTCGTATTGGCCAAGTACCACAAACGAGTAATTATCAGCAAGCTTTATTCCAATAGTCCCTGAAATCAACTGATTTTTACTTTTTTCTGAATCATATGTCCCAGCGCCATTAAAACGCCAGTTTAAGTTTTGCGCTTGCTTGCCGTTTGCGGTAGCGAAATTAGCCGAATAAATGTTTATATCAGAAAGGTCGTTGTCTGTGTGTGTTCTGCGGTAGTCGGTTCCGAAACTTGTATTGTGCCAGTTACGCTGGCCAGAACTATATTGTATTCCTGCGGCCGCAGTTTGAGTTTCAACTTGTTTACTTCCGGTAATACCATCGCTAAATGATCCGGGCTGCAACCGAGAGTTGAAAATGTTTCCGTTAACAAAAAGTCGAAGCGTACGATCGAGTTCGTAGTGGTTCAGTGCTGCACTAAGCGTATTTTCATCCCTGCCTTCAAAACCTGGATTACTGTAACGATGATAGTAATAGCGATAGTTTAAATGATAGTCGCTGTTTGCCGTTTTATCCTTCAACGCTATTCCAGGCGATACTGACGTAATAAAGCTGGTCTCCTCTTTACCAGTGGTATCCTGGTTAACGTTATCACTCCAGCTTTCATCCAGGGTAAGAGTTGGAACAAGCTTGACTTTTGCCTGACAAAAAGCCGGAATGCCAAGTGTCGTCGAAAAAAAAACACTCATTAATATGAATCTCAATACGATACGTTGCTGTTCAATTGCCAAGTAAGTACCCATCCTGATCGCCTACTGTTTGTTCAGTATCACTGGTGACGATAGTGAACTATCTGACCGATTTTCTGTTTTCTATTTTTTTTTGCTGTAATAGTAGCCATATCCATAATGATCTCTATACGAACCTCTGGATTTGTTAACAAGATAACCGATGGCGAGATCTTTATCTAATTGAGAAACGGCGACTTCTATATCATTCAGTTTGGTTTCATTTTCTTCGACAACGATAATGGCTTGACCAACTAGATTGGCCATGACATGTGTCTCATTTACCCCAAGGAGGGGCGGAGCATCAAATATAACAATACGATCAGAGTAACGTGTGGCTAGCTCTTTTGTTAATATATGCATTTTTTCAGAGGCCAATAGCTCTGATGATTGGTTATGAGGGTGGCCTGCAGGAATAAATTTGAAGTTGTCAATGTTGGTTGAATACATAATGTCAGACACGTCTTTTATCTCCCCGGCGAGGTATTCAGTCAGGCCGGTTTTGATTTCGACGCCAAGTTCATTGGTGATACTGGGGCGGACTACGTCAGAATCGACCAATAGCACCGTTTTATTCTTTTCCAACGCAATGTTCAGAGCCAGGTTAATGGAAGAAAAAGTTTTCCCTTCATGTGCGTTGCAGCTGGTCACGATAATAAGGTTTGGAAAGTGTAAGGATTTCGCCAAGGATCCGAACGCATTGTTGATCAGTTTTCTCTTGATAGCACGAAACTGTTCTTTTAGCACCCGGTTTTCACTATCCTTAGTGACAAAGCTTTTGCTGTCCAGATAGGCTGTGTCGATAGCTACGTACCTGCTGTTATTGCCTGCAGATTTGTTTTCGGGGGTGTCGGCACCCGCCCGGCTATCGACGCCACTCTTTGACCCCGCTCTTGAGTCATCAATGGTATCAGGTGTTGTTTGCGTGCTATCACTTTCGCTTGAGACTTTAGTTTCTGATAGGTGCGCCGCTTCAGGGGTCTGGACTGAATTCTCTGATTCTCCAGCCGCGAAGGACTGATTGTCCGGCGTTTTTTGCTTTGTTGGTTCTATCGTTTCGACTTGGCCTTCAGGGTTGGCTGGCTCATTGGTTTGCGCACTATCATCGGCCTCTTCTTGTAACAGGGATGATTCATCCAAAGTTGGTTCGTCAGCATCGTTGGAACCGACTTTCAGTTTGGCCATTGCCTTTTCAATCGTACTCATTTTTCTCTCCTTAACACTCAATGAGGCATGGTTGTCTGCCGGTTATGCTGAAAGCTGAAGCGCGATCAATACGCAGTACAGGCCAAAAACGGACAGTAATAGCAGGCTGAACAATATCAATGACAAACGTTCTGTTTTGCGAATCTGTTCCAGGTTAGCCATGGCTACCGAACCAAAAACGGGTAAGCCGGTTAGCCTGGTCAGCTGATTTGCAGAAACGAGGACGGGTTGCACCTGACTGGCTAAAAACGCGAGCCCGATACCTGATCCCAAACCAAAAATCATCACCAGCGACAAAAGCAAAATACGATTTGGTCCTGACGGATGAAGTGGTATCCGAGGCGGATCAATCACCTTGAATTGAATATCGTCAGCAGTCAGGTCGGCACTTTGAGACAGGCGTGCTTGCTCTCTTCGGGTAAGCAGTTCGTTGTACTTTGATTTGGTAATCTCATATCCTCGATTGAGAGAAACCAGTTCGGACTCAATTTCAGGAATCAAATGTATTTTTTCCTGCACGGCATTGACTTTTGCCTGATAGTCCTGAAACCGTACTTGCAATGATGCTTTCTCGTTTTCCAGCCGGGTCACATTAAGTTTCATCTGTTGATATACGGGATTGGTGTCGAGACTTTCTGCTGCGACATCATAATGCGACGACTGAGCGTTTATAGCATCAATTTCTTTTTTTCTTTGTTCTTCGAGCTTTTTGATGCGACGGTTAAGCTCGACAATATTAGGGTGTCGGTCGGTATATTTAAGTGTAAGACTGTCAAGTTGCGAGCGCAGTTGCGCGATGCGACCGTCATACTCGGTGCTGACAACCGTGGTTTTTGAACGCTGCTGAATAAGTCCAAAAGTCGGCTCTTCTCCTTTCAGTTGCGCGCGGGCGGAGCTGAGGCGAGAGTCGATTTCGCGTAATTTGAGCTTCGTTTCCTCAAGTCGCGATTTTTGGGCAGACAACTCGGAATAGTAACTGGACACATTGACACCCAATATGTTGGAGTATTTTTGCTTGTACTCGGTTAGTCTTCGTTCGTCCTCAAGTAATCGGGTTTCGTATTCTTTTATTTGTCGATCGATAAACTGTCCTGCCGTATCTGCTTCATTTCTGGATTCACCAAGCGTGTTTTCAATAAAAACAGTTAATGCTGACTGTACGACCGTCTTGGCTTCTTCGGGTTTCTCAGCCTCATACTTGATGGTAAATATGTTTTCTCGTCCCGCCGCTTCTATGAGCAAGTTATTTTTCAGTTTGTTCAGCATGGATTCGTATTCTTCATCGCTTTTTGCGGCTATATCCAGATCTGCCATTCTCGAAATCTTTTCAAGATTTGGTCTTGTCATCAGGGTTTTGACCATCAGGCGCAGTTGGCTATCGGTGTTGGGTTGTACTGTCAATCCGCGCAGTAATGGGCGAAGAAGGGACTGCGTGTCGACATAGACCTTGGCCTCGGATTGGTAGTTGTCAGGCAGTTGCCACACAAAGTACCAGCCTAGAGGACAGAGTGCCCAGATTGTGATAATGATCAGATATTTTTTTAGCCAGATCCCTTTTAGATAATTGACTAGTTGGTCAATCAACTCCTGCATTTACAAAGCCTCTCTGTGCATGTTGTCCGATACCTTTTGTTGTTTTAAGGGGTTAGCGCCTAAAAAAGGCGTTAGCCCTCAACAACTGATGCTTTACTTTGGTTTAAAACCACGCTTCCGGAATAAGAATAATATCACCCGGTAATATATCCACGTTTGCCGTAATGTCTCCTTGCTCTATTAAATCTTCCAGTCGTAAGTCATAGTGTTTATATTCGCCATTTTCAATTCTGAGTAATGTCGAGCTGTTGCCGGCTGCAAATTCGGTCAAACCGTTGACCTGAATCAATACGTCAAGCAATGTCATGTGTTGAGTATAAGATAACGCTTGGGGTTTCGCGGCTTCTCCTATTACTCGAACCTGTTCACTGAATGGGCCAACAAATTCGCTGACGCTAATGGATACGATCGGATCGCGAATATACACCGAGAGCGCTTTTTCTATCTGTCTTGCCACTGCGGTCGGTGTTTTGCCGGCAACTTCAATATCTTCAACGAGCGATGTCGTGATCATTCCATCGGGGCGAACTTCAAAGGATCCGCTGATTTCCGGATTTCCCCAGACAAAAACATTGAGCTCGTCTCCAGGCCCAATTAAATAGCGATAGTTTTCCGAATTCTTGGTGATGGATTCTTTGATAGTCGCTTGCGTCAAATCACTTGTTTGAGTTGACGCACATCCGACCAATACACTTGAGATAACCATCGCTATGACTGTGACTAACAGTGACGAAGTATTTATAGCTTTCATGGAGAAATCACCTTTGAACAGTTTGATGAGAGAATTATATGTTTCTTTTGTGCGGTAAACGATTACCGAGTGCTGGTTTTTTGCATTTATTTAGTCAAATCTTGTAAATTTTGAGCCAATTCAAGAAATACACTTTAGTTTTTCACTCGAATAATCAAAAATACGTCGCACTAACGCAAATAATCTTATTAAAACACAAACCAGTTTACTATAGTGTAGTTTCGCAAACGGTTTGGGGATTTGGTGAAGGTTTGCTGATTTATTGGCTGGATTTCTGACCAAAGGGGTGACCAGGGGGAAGTATGACCGAGACTATGGCGAATAAGACGTTCAAAATTATGTGCATAGTGGGAGCAAGGCCGAATTTTATGAAAATCGCTCCTATTATGCGGGCCTTTGCTTCGGAAACACCCTCGATTCGTCCCATCCTGCTGCATACCGGGCAACACTACGATCATGCGATGAAAGCACTTTTGTTCGATCAATTAAGGATTCCAGTGCCGGATATTGATCTCGAGGTGCGTGGCGGTAGTCACGCTGAACAAACTGCTAACATTATGCTGCGACTCGAACCTGTTGTTTTGCGGGAAAAGCCGGATGCATTGCTCGTTGTAGGAGATGTGAATTCCACTATCGCGTCTGCCCTTGTCGCCATCAAACTGCATATTCCGGTAATTCATGTCGAAGCAGGTCTGCGCAGCCGGGATATAGCTATGCCGGAGGAGATTAACCGGCTATTGACCGACCGGATATCACAGCTTTTGTTCACTACGGAAAGGTTGGGAAACCAAAATCTTGAAAACGAAGGTGTCGCCAAAGAGAATATTCGGTTTGTCGGCAACGTGATGATCGATACGTTGCTGCATAATAGGGAAATCGCGCCTTCAATTGACCAGGTTATGCAATCCTACGGTCTCGATCAGTTAAAAAAATCATTGGCTAAAAGTGATAATCAATTTGTTTTTGTTACCATGCACCGGCCTTCCAATGTCGATGATGCGTCGACCCTGGCCCGGTTACTCCAAAGTATTCGTCAGGTGGCGGATCGTATTCCGGTTGTTTTTGCCGTTCATCCTCGAACCAAAGGCAATATAGAGTCATTTGGTTTACAGGATAAACTGGAACATCAGAATATTCATATCACGCCTCCGGTGGGTTATCTGGATTCAATTACCTTGATGTCCAATGCAAAATTGGTCTTGACAGACTCTGGTGGGATACAAGAAGAAACCACAGCACTGGGTGTACCGTGCTTGACCATGCGGGAAAACACGGAGCGCTGGATAACTGTCGAGGAAGGAACCAACATTATTGTCGGCACCGATCACGAAAAGATTATCTCGGAATTCGGGCGAATAATGGATGGCACAGGTAAAGCAGGTCGCCGACCTGAGCTTTGGGATGGAAACGCCGCAGTCAGAATTGTAAGAGAAATAAGGGACTGGTTTGAGTCAGGGGACTATGGGTTGCTGGGTTGATCGTCGATTGATATAAAGTTAGTTTGTTGGCTGTTGTTAGAAGTTGTGAACCAAAGGGGCGCCCGGTATGTTGCGCAATGCCATGACCATCGATGTTGAAGATTATTTTCATGTATCGGCATTTGAAAACCATATTTCAAAATCAGCTTGGGATCACTTGCCATTACGAGTGGAGGAAAACACGGAGCGTTTGTTGGAGTTGTTCGAATCAAAAAATGTGTTGGCGACTTTTTTTGTACTGGGCTGGGTGGCTGACAAATGCCCAAATCTGGTCAAGCGAATTAGCGATCAGGGGCATGAAATTGCCAGTCATGGCTATTCCCACGCCAGAGCGACAGAACAGACCCAGGAAGTCTTCAGGGATGACGTAAAACGATCCAAGGAATTGCTCGAGAATCTGTGTGGCAAGCCAGTATTGGGCTATCGTGCACCCAGTTTCTCGGTTAACGAGTCAAACCAGTGGGTGTTTGATACGCTTGTGGATCTTGGGTTTGTCTATAGTTCCAGCACTTACCCGGTTAAACATGATCTCTACGGCGTTCCTGATTGGCCGCGCTTTAAATATCAGCGGGAAAACGGTCTGATTGAAGTGCCCTTGACGACGTTAAAAATGGGCAGCAGAAATCTGCCGATCGCGGGAGGGGGGTACTTTCGTTTGTATCCATACTTTTTAACCCGATATTTCTATCGAAAATTTCATCAGGTCGAACAAAAGCCGGGAATATTCTATATGCACCCTTGGGAAATTGATGTCGATCAGCCAAGACAAAAGGGAATTTCCTTCAAGTCTTCTTTTAGACATTATCTCAATATTGGTCGACAGGTAAGTCGGTTGTCCACCATGTTGGATGATTTTTCGTGGGGCAGGATGGATCAGGTGTTTGAGCTGAATATGACAGGGAGTGATTGCAAATGACCAATTTGGTCACCAGGTATATTACCAGGAATGATTTTGCCAAATGGGATGCTTTTGTCGAATCCCATCCGGAATCGACTTTTTTTCATCAGATAGGTTGGTTGCGAGTCATACAGCGAGCCTTTAATCATGTGCCCCATTATCTGATTACCGAAACATCAGAAGGGCATCTGGCCGCTGTTCTTCCGCTGTTTGAGATAAAAAGCATGTTGTTTGGGCACTCGCTGGTGTCGGTTCCTTTTTGTGTTTATGGCGGCCCTCTGGCAGATAGCGAAGAGGCCATGCTGCAGATCACAGATCATGCTGCCGAATTGGCAAAACGCTTAGGCGTTGACTTTCTGGAGTTGAGAAATGTAAATAAAATACGTGACGACTGGCCGGTTAAATCGATTCATTCCACATTTATCCGGCCACTAGAGGATGATGACGATAAAAATCTGGCTGCCGTGAAATATAAACAACGCGCTGTCGTCAGAAAAAGTCTAAAGAACAAGCTTGTGATCAGTTTTCCAGCCGACGCCGATGAGTTCTACTTTGCGTATTCCACCAGTGTTAGAAATCTCGGAACGCCAGTTTTTTCCAAACGCTTTTTTCTTGAATTAAAAAGAGAGTTCGGAGAGGATTGTGAAATCCTGTCAGTAAAGAAAAATGGTCAGTTACACAGTGCCTTGATGAGCTTTTATTTCAGGGATACGGTGTTGCCCTACTATGGTGGTGGACTACCTGAAAGCCGAGGCTCAAAAGCGATGGATCTGATGTATTTTGACCAAATGTGCCGGGCTGGGAAGAGGGGATACAAGTTTTACGATTTTGGCCGAAGCAAAAATGATACTGGCCCCTTCAATTACAAAAAGCATTGGGGATTTGAACCGAAGCCGCTGAATTATCAATACTTTCTCGTCAATGCAACCGAGCCGCCCGATTTGAATCCGCTGAATCCGAAGTATCAGCTTATGATTGACACCTGGAAAAAACTTCCGTTACGGCTGTCGCAGTTAATCGGCCCGCTTGTTTCAAAATATCTGGGTTGACTATGGTTAATACCAAAGCGTACAACACTAAAAAAGACATTCTTTATATCGTGCATCGAATACCCTATCCTCCAAATAAAGGGGATAAGATTCGATCCTTCAATATTCTCAAGTTTCTCAACCAGCACTATCGTGTTCATCTGGCAACCTTTATTGACGACCCGGCAGATCAGCAGTTTGTTGCCAGGTTGGATGAGTTTTCCTGTGATAAATTGGTTGTGTCTATCCACCCTCTAGCGCGAAAGGTTTTTAGTCTGCTGGGTTTGTTGACCGGTGAGGCGCTAAGCAACCGGTTCTACCGGAGCAAGCAAATGCAAAGCTGGATAACTGATAAAGTGCTGGCACAGGGAATCAGCAAGGTGGTGCTGTTCTCGTCTCCTATGGCTCAATTTATCAACTCGCTGACGGCCAGTATCGATGTGTCGATCATGGATTTTGTTGACGTCGATTCTGAAAAGTGGTTTCAGTATGCCGATAAACATGCATTTCCAATGAATTATCTGTACCAACGTGAAGGACGCAGTTTGCGAGCTTTCGAGGCTCAGGTGAGTGACAAATGTCGTGCTTCTATCTTTGTTAGTCGTAGTGAAGCCGAGTTGTTTAAACAAAAAATCTCGCTCAATCATCCGGAAAGGGTAACGGCGATATCAAACGGTGTGGATATCGATGTGTTTAATCCGGCGACTGTTTATAACACTCCATTCGATGTTTCGGAAAAATCTGTGGTATTTACCGGAGCCATGGATTATTGGGCCAATATCGATGCGGTGAAATGGTTTTGTCGGGAAGTCTGGCCTCGGGTTAGATCTCGAAACCAAAACGCGGTTTTTTATATTGTTGGCTCCAAGCCAACGGAAGATGTACTTGCGCTGGGGGATTTGGATGGCGTCGAAGTCACCGGTTTTGTGCCTGAGGTACAGCCTTATCTGGCCCATTGCCATGTTTGCGTGGCACCGTTACGTATCGCCAGAGGCATTCAAAACAAGGTGCTTGAGGCATTGGCAATGTCGAAAGTCGTGATAGCGACACCGGAGGCGCTGGAGGGTATTGTCGGATACAAAGCAGAGTCGCCTGTGGCTATTGTCTGTAGCGAACCAGAAAAATATGCGCAAGAAATTCTGAACACGATTTCCAGCCCTTCTCCCCAGATTTACGCGCCAGCTCGGCGTTATGTCGAAGCCTATTTTTCATGGCAAAGTCATTTGTCTCAACTGGAAAGTCTGCTTGAGTCTTAATGGCAGATAAAATCATCCTGATGGCGGATCATAACCGGGTTACATGAGGTGAAAAAATTGGAAAAACCTGCGAATTTACAGAGCACTTGGTTTATTTTTGGTGCATTTTTTTTATCGACTACCATGGTAGTCCTGGTCTATTCGGATACAATTCTGGCCATGGTCAAGACTTGGTACGGGTCAGAAACCTATAACCATTGTTTTTTTATCGTGCCCGTTTTTGTTTATTTCGTCTGGAACAAGCGATTTAAACTGCACGGCTTGCCTGAGCCCTCACTGTTGGGTTTGTTACCCGTCGCGGCACTGGGTTTTCTATGGTTGTTGGGCGCCTTTGCTGATGTTTCGCTGGTCAAGCAGTTTGCGGTGGTCGGAATGATCGTGACTGCGACCGCTGCCTGGCTGGGTGTACACCTGGCTCGTCAAATTGCGTTTCCGCTTGGCTTTCTGTTTTTATCCGTTCCGATCGGTGAAGAATTTCTTCCTGTTATGATGGATTTTACGGCCAGCTTCACTGTTACGACGCTTAAATTGCTCGGGTTTCCGGTGTTTCGGGAAGGCAATTTTTTTAGCCTGCCAAGCGGTAATTGGTCTGTCGTCGAGGCTTGCAGTGGCGTCCGATACCTGATTGCTTCCGTTACCATGGGGCTGATTTATGCTTACATCACTTACACCCGTTTCTACAAACGGTTTGTCTTCGTTCTTGTTTCTATCATCGTTCCTATTATTGCGAATGGTTTGCGTGCGGTGCTTATTGTGCTGTTAGGGCATTACAGCGGGATGACTATCGCCACCGGGGTTGACCATCTGATTTATGGCTGGTTGTTTTTTGGTGTTATTGTGTTCATCCTTTTTTGGCTGGGTTCCTATTGGCGGGATGATATGGGCGCAGCCACTGATGAAGTCAGTCTTGATTTATCTGAGGGAACGGCCGATTTAAAACGCTGGTTATATAACCGGCGTCGGTTTAGAGTCACGGGTTTGCTGTTGATTGTATTGTTGCTTTGGCCAATCTGGTTTAATTGGAGTGTCAGTCAGGGTTCAGAACAGCTTGTGACTCATCAACTTCCGGTTGGTGACGGTTATGCAGAATGCCGACATTGCCTGGTTGATTTCAAGCCTGGTTTCAATCATGCGGATCATTATAGCGAGAAGAGCTACGAGACCAAAAAACAAGATCGAGCTGACAAGCCCATGTATGTTTTTATTGCTTCGTATTACTCATGGAACCCCAAAAGCGAACTTATTGCTTATCAGAATCAATTGATCAAGCCCGCTGATGAAAACCATCGAATTATCAGCCAGGGGGAAAAAGACGCGATGATTCGCACTGTTTCCAGGGGGCAGCAGGGTAGGTGGTTAACTTATCACTGGTACCAGGTTGTCCCTGTGCGGTCGGGTGAAAAACCAGGCCGGGTAAATGAAGCGACAACGACAACAAGTAAAATCAAGGTGAAAGTATTGGAAGCGTTGAATCGACTGATAGGTCGTCATTATATAAGCCAGGTTGTTGCAGTCTATACGCCAACGAAAACCATAGGTGATTCTGAACAAAGGTTACGCCAGTTTTTATCTGCCGAAAAAGATCATCTAACCCAAACAAGTCGCTTTTATTGATGTCCCGGACTATTCCGCTTATCGCTCATATACTCCATCGTTTTGATGTTGGAGGACTGGAAAATGGTGTGGTCAATTTGATTAACCGTATTCCGGAAGAGCGTTTCACCCATGTCATTATCTGTATGCAGGGGTATAACCCGGAGTTTTGTCGTCGTTTAAATAGACAAGTGGCGGTGATTTCTGTTGCTAAAAAAGAAGGCAAGGATCTCGGCGTTTACTTCAGGCTTTATCAGGTAATAAAACGACTGCAGCCAGATATAGTGCATACCAGAAACCTATCCGCCATGGAGGCGCAATTGCCTGCGTTTCTGGCCGGCGTGCCCTATCGGATACACGGTGAGCACGGCTGGGATATTTATGACCCGAAAGGAGAGGTGCGCAAATATCAAATAATACGAAAAGTGTTCAGTTTCTTTGTGCATCGGTTTGTTCCTCTTTCTTCTGAACTCGAAAACTATCTGGTAGAGCGGGTTGGCATACCGAAACATAAAATGACCAGAATCTGTAATGGCGTTGATTTGACCCGGTTTGGCAATCAGGTGTCCGAAAAGCCTTTAGCCTGGCCCTTTGCAGTGGATAGTTTCGTTTTTGGTTGTGTCGGCAGGCTGGAACTTATCAAGGGGCATATTGATCTGTTGCGGGCATTTCATCTCGCTTTACAGCGGAATCCAGGGCTAAATTTGCGTTTGTGTCTGGTCGGTGATGGGTCTCAACGAGCTGTTTTGGAAACATTTATCGCAGATAACGGTCTTGTAAATGACATTTATCTTGCAGGTAATCAAAGCGATATTCCGCGCTATTTAAAACAGTTCGACTGTTTTGTTTTGCCGTCACATGGTGAAGGTATTTCAAATACCATATTGGAAGCCATGGCCAGCGGCTTGCCGGTAATTGCAACTCGCGTAGGTGGTAACGCAGATTTGATATCGGAAGATGGTAACGGATTGCTGGTCGAGGCCCGTTCACCAGAAGCTATGGCGGAGGCGATGTTGCGGCTGGCTTCGGATAGAGTGTTACAGGAAAGATATTCAAACAGGTCGCGCCAGCGAGTGAAAGAGAAATTCTCTCTTTCTGTCATGGTAGATAATTATATCAATGTATACAGCAGGAAATAGGTCGATTTCATGTGTGGTATAGCGGGCATATTTAATCTCGACGGTCAGGGTCAAATTGATCAGGAATTACTGGCCAGAATGAATCAGGCGCAGTTTCATCGTGGCCCCGACGAGGGCGGGATGTGGACTGACCAAGGGATTGGTTTGGCGCATCGTCGACTTTCCATCATCGACTTGTCTTCTGCCGGGAAGCAGCCGATGACCAATGAAGACGGGACAGTTATCGTCTCGTTTAACGGGGAAATCTACGATTTTCAGTCGCTTCGGGAAGAGCTTGTCGCCAAGGGGCATGTGTTTAAATCCCACACGGATACGGAAGTCATAGTGCACGGCTGGGAAGAGTGGGGCGAGCGGTGCATAGAAAGGTTTCGGGGTATGTTTGGTATCGCCATTTGGGATGCCAACAAGAAACAATTGTTTATGGCCAGAGACCGATTGGGCATCAAGCCGGTTTTTTATACTATTACAGAAAAAGGAACCCTGTTATTCGGTTCTGAGCTGAAAGTCCTTTATCAGTATACTGACCTGAAGAAAGAAATTGACCCGCAATGTGTCGAAGATTATTTTGCGTTTGGCTATGTGCCGGAGCCGCGCACCATATTCAAAAATATCTATAAGCTGGAGCCTGGGCATACCCTGTCAATCAAAGTCGGTGAGACAAAGCCCACGATCGAGCAATACTGGAATTTACCGTTTCAAACTGATGAATCGCTTTCCTACGAACTGGCCCAAAAGGAACTGGTTGAAAAAATGCAGGAAGCTACCAATATCCGGATGGTGGCAGACGTGCCGCTGGGCGCGTTTTTGTCGGGTGGGGTCGATTCGAGTTCAGTGGTGGCATTGATGTCAAACAACAGTGAGGCACCGGTCAATACCTGTTCCATTGCCTTTACCGATCCCAAATTTAATGAGTCTGAGTTTGCTCAGCAAGTGGCTGATCGTTATCAAACCAATCACTTTCTGGAAACGGTCGATACAGATGATTTTGGTTTGATCGAGAAACTTGCCGAACTCTATGATGAACCCTACGCCGACAGTTCGGCAATCCCCACTTATCGTGTCTGCGAATTGGCGAAAAAGCATGTTACAGTGAGTCTGTCCGGTGATGGTGCGGATGAATCCTTGTCCGGCTATCGGCGTCACGTGTGGCATATGAATGAAGAAGCGGTCAGAAACAGGTTGCCTTATGGTTTCAGACGAGCGGTTTTCGGCTTTCTGGGTCGGGTGTATCCCAAGTTGGATTGGATGCCACGAATATTTCGTGCAAAAACGACGTTTCAGGCATTGGGACGAAGTTCAGTCGAAGCCTATTTTAATACTGTATCCATATTGAAAGATGAGCAACGGGCTTCGCTATATTCACCTGAATTTAAAAAACAGTTAAATGGCTACAATGCGGTTGAGGTATTTAATCGGCATGCCAGCGAATGTCCCTCCAGCGATCCCGTCAATTTAATTGAATATCTCGACCTAAAGACCTATTTGGTTGGCGATATACTGACGAAAGTGGATCGGGCCAGTATGGCCCATGCGCTTGAAGTCAGGGTACCGCTAATTGACCATAAATTGATTGAATGGATCAGTAATTTACCAGCGAAATTTAAAATCAAAGGCCAGGTTGGTAAATACATACTGAAAAATACCATGGAGCCCAAATTGCCTGAAGATATCCTGTATCGCCCCAAAATGGGCTTTGCGGTTCCGTTGGCCAGCTGGTTTCGTGGGCCGCTGAAAGACCATGTAAAAGCCCATATCCTGGGTGATAGATTGTTATCGACTGGTTTTTTTAACAAGGAAGTGTTAACCGAACTTGTCAACGAACATTTGTCCGGGCGCAGAGATTATAGCGCGCCGATATGGACGCTGTTAATGTTTGATTCTTTTCTGGGTAAGGTGATGAGTGAGTCATGAAAATTCTGCATATACTGGATCACTCCATTCCGCTGCAAAGCGGCTACACGTTCAGAACACGCTCCATAGTGCGCGAACAGCGAAAGCTTGGTTGGCAGACAGCGCATGTTACCAGTGAAAAACACAATCAGGCTGCTGGTGAGGTTAATCTGGAAGAAACCGTTGACGGCTTGACATTTTATCGTTCCAGTGCGTTTTTACCCGCATTGCAGAAGATGCCTGTCTTGAATCAATGGTTAATCAGCAAGGGGCTGGAAAAGCGTATTTTGGCAGTCGCAGCCATAGAAAAACCCGATATTTTGCACGCTCACTCTCCCGCATTGAATGGCTTGGCCGCTGTCAATGCCGGCAGAAAACTGGGGCTTCCTGTTGTCTATGAGGTCAGAGCCTTTTGGGAAGATGCTGCGGTTGATCACGGCACGACACAGGAGGGCAGTTTGCGATATAAGCTGACCCGAGCACTGGAAACCTATGTGCTTAAAAAAGCCGATGCGGTCACCACGATATGCCAGGGTTTGAAACAGGATATCGAGTCGCGTGGCATTCCTTCGGCCAAGATTACCCTGATCCCCAACGCGGTTGATATCGATAAGTTTGAGATTATCGCCGACAAAAACCCCGCACTGGTGCAGCGTCTCAAGCTTGATGACAAGTATGTCGTAGGATTTATCGGCTCATTTTATGGTTACGAAGGACTGCCGCTGATTGTTGATGCTTTGGCTATTCTGAAAGATACCATGCCGGAGTTGCACGTGCTTCTGGTCGGTGGTGGTCCGGAGGAAGAGAAGCTAAAAGCCTATGTAAAACAAAAAGGTTTGGTCGATAGTGTGACCTTTACCGGCCGGGTAGCGCATGATGAAGTAAATGATTATTACTCGGTTATCGATGTATTGCTTTATCCGCGGCTGAGTATGCGCCTGACAGAGCTAGTGACACCGCTCAAGCCACTTGAAGCCATGGCTCAAAAAAGTTTGTTTATTGCCTCTGATGTAGGTGGGCACCACGAGTTAGTCGAAGATGGTAAAACCGGTATCTTGTTTAAACAGGGGGATGCCACCGCACTGGCCGATAAAATTCGCGGCTTAAAAGAAGATATCGCGCTTCACCAGTGGTTAAAAGAACACGGCAGAGAGTATGTTGAAACAGAGAGAAACTGGACGCGTAGCGTAAGCAACTATAGCAAGCTGTACCATAAGTTAGTCGATATGAACGCCAGGCGTTGAATAATCGACCTGTTCCCACTGCAAAGGTAATCGATCCCAATGAAAATTGCGTTAATCGGCCCAGTTCCGCCACCTGCCGGTGGCATGGCGCATCAGACCATCCAGCAACAGTCCCTGTTGGAGAATGCCGGCGTTTCTGTCGTGCTCATCCCAACCAATGCCGATTATCGCCCCGCCTTCATTGGAAAACTGCCCGTAGTCAGGGCAGTTTTTCGCCTGGTGCAGTATTTAATTGTGTTGCTGATTTATCTGCGCAAAGTGGATGTGGTTCATTTGATGTCCAATTCCGGCTGGTCATGGCACTTGTTTTCGGCACCGGCTTTAATTGTTTCCCGGGTTTTTAATGTTCCCGTCGTTATCAATTATCGGGGTGGCGAGGCTGGCCCTTTTTTTTCGAAACAATGGCGATGGGTCAAGCCGTTTCTTACGCTTTCCCGCAACCTGGTGGTGCCGTCACAATATCTGGTCAATGTCTTCAAAGAGTACGGGCTTTCCGCGCAGGTCATTCCGAATACCTTGAATAGTGACCTGTTCAATGCCGACGGTAGAGACGATAGCGGTGATTATGTGTTTGTCGCACGCAATCTGGAGCCAATCTATGGTATTGATATTGCTATCAGGGCTTTCAAGATTGCGCTGCAAAGATTTCCGCGATTAAAGCTGGTCATTGCTGGCTCCGGCCCGCAAGAAGTCGAGTTAAAGCAATTGGTTGACTCGTTGAGCATAACTGATCATGTGCAGTTTGTTGGCCGACTCGATCCGGCTGGTATGGCAGAGCGCTATAAAACAGCGACAGTTTTACTCAACCCGAGCAAAGTCGATAATTCACCCAATGCGGTCATCGAGGCGTTAGCCTGTGGCGCCTGTGTTGTAAGCAGTGATGTCGGTGGTATCCCCTATCTTATCGACCATGATAAAACTGGTTTGTTAGTAACTGGTCATAATGCTAAAGACTATGCCAATGCCCTGATTTCGGTGTTAGTCAATCCGGCAAAACTGACTTCGTTGACCGGCGCAGGTCAGCAAAAGGCAAAGCAGTTTGATAAAACCAAAGTAATCGAGCAATGGATGAAAATTTACCAGGCAGCGGCGCAGGGCAGGACTCCAACGAGAGGTTCGATAAGGACAATGAAAAAACAATTTGATGTTATCGCCACCTGTTTTATCGCCAATGTGTTGTTTCCTTTACATGAGCGAATGAAGAAGCACAGCACAGTACAAGCCTATCGTACCATGATGCAAAACCAGTGGCTTAGTCCTGGCGCGTTAGAAGTCTACCAAAACAGGGAGTTACACTCCTTCATGGAAAATATCTCACGTCATGTGCCGTATTACGCCAAGCTGTTTGAAGATCGGAAGCTAGACCCTGCCTCCATCCAGTCTAAAGTTGATTTGGTTAAATTACCTTTTTTGACCAAGGCCTTGATCAAAGCGCATACCGAGGAGTTAAAAACCACCGGTCCTAGCCAATTGTCACGGTTCAATACCGGCGGCTCCTCTGGTGAACCGCTGATATTTTTTATCGGTAATACTCGAGTCAGTCATGATGTTGCGGCTAAGTGGCGCGCAACGCGGTGGTGGGATGTCAATATCGGTGATAAAGAAATTGTGCTTTGGGGGTCTCCTATTGAGTTAGGCAAACAGGATAGAGTTAAAGCGATACGCGACAAGCTTTTCAGAACCGAGCTGATATCCGCTTTCGAACTCAACGATGAAACCAAAGCCCGTATTGTCGGTGAAATTATCAAGCGACACCCCCCCATGCTGTTTGGTTATCCTTCTGTTTACGCCATGTTGGCCGAATATGCAGAACAAAACGGCATTGACCTTAGCAACACTGGCGTCAAAGTGATCTTTGTTACGTCAGAAAAACTATACGATCACCAAAGGGAGTTGATTCAACGGGTATTCAATGCTCCGGTCGCCAATGGCTACGGGGGAAGAGATGCCGGGTTTATTGCCCATGAGTGCCCCCACGGCAATATGCATATCACTGCCGATGACATAGTGGTAGAAATAATTGGCAGTGACGACCAGCCTGTCAGAAATGGTGAAGCAGGTGAGATCGTCGTTACTCATCTGAGAACCGCTGAGTTTCCTTTTGTTCGTTATAGAACCGGTGATATCGGCGTTCTGTCGGATGATAGTTGTCCTTGCGGCAGAGGTCTGCCGATCTTAAAAGAAGTGCAGGGCAGAACGACAGACTTTATTACTGCTATGGATGGTACGCAGATGCATGGTCTGGCTTTGATTTATCATGTTCGTGATGTGCCCGGGGTCAATAACTTCAAAATTGTTCAGCAAAGTCTGAGCCAGACGGATATTTTGTTAGAAGTGAATGATAATTTTGACGATTCATCACTAAAAGAAATAAAAAATAACTTTAATAAACGCCTTGGTCAGGATGTAACGGTTACAATTGAAATTGTGGATCGGATTGCAAGTGAAAAATCCGGTAAATATCGCTATGTCGTTAGTAAAGTGGGTGATCAGGTGTGATTGATAGCCTATATCTTCTCGCGGATATTGTCTGTATGTGTTTTTTGATGTACTGGGCAAATAAAATGGACAATGAAGAATGAGAGATTTTTTACTTGTCGGTTTTTTATTCGTCGTGGTTTTCTTTTCGATTAAAAAGCCTTTTATCGGTGTCAGTGCGTGGATATGGATTGCTTTAACGGCGCCTGCGTCCTGGACGTTCGGGTTTTCCCAGCAACTAAGGCTTAATCTCACCATTGTTGTGGTTACCGCCTTCGCCTATATGATATATAAAAATAAACCCAAATTTCGGTTTACGGCAATACACTTCTGGGTGTTCGCTTTTGGCTTTTGGATGCTGATTTCAACGATATTCAATCTGCAAATTGACAGCGGCTTCGTCTGGTATAAATACGGCGAGTTCCTGAAAGTTCTGGCGTTGTTTTTTTTCGTTACCATAACCGTGGAGAAAAAAGTACATGTTGACACCTTTGTCTGGGCTATTGTGTTGTCGATCTCGTCATATGCGGCCATGGAGGCGTTTAAGTTTATATTATCGGGTGGTGGTCACCGAATTGTAGGTAAGGCAGGAATAATAGCAGACCGGAATGATCTTGCTGTCGCTGTCAATATGTGTATTCCCCTCATCCTTTATTTAAGAAATACGGCCTCAAATAAAAATATCAGGCTTGGCCTTTTGGTTCTTGCATTGCTTAATGTCCTGGCAATCGTCGGTACCTATTCCAGAGGCGGTTTTGTTGGCTTGGCTATTTTGTTTGTTGCACTTTGGCTCAAGTCTAATCGAAAACTGGTTTATTCATTGATTGCTGTCGCTTTGTTGCCTGTTCTCTATGAAAGTGCCCCTGAGGATTGGAAACAGCGTCAGTCAACGGTAGAGACGGCAGCAACTGAAGACAGTTCTTTTATCGGTCGCTTATGGGCATGGAAAATAGCGACCCTCATTGCGGCAGATAATCCTCTTACCGGGGGTGGTTTTAAGGCGACGACAGACCCTGTCTTATGGAATACGTATGCACCCGTTACGCCAGACTATGGCCCGATAGAAACACCACCTATCCCGTTGGATAAGGCGCCAAAGGCGGCTCATAATATCTATTTTCAAGTGTTGAGCAGTGGTGGTTTTGTGGGACTGTTTCTATTTTTGGCAATGATGTTAGCTGGTTTTTCCCGGAGTCGTAAAAATGAGAAGATTGCCATTAAAGAGAACAGACTGTGGCAGTCTGAACTCTCAAGTGCGATAAATCTGTCTTTCGTAGCCTATGGTATCACGGGCCTAAATGTGAGCTTGGCTTATTTTGAATTAATCTATGCTTTGTTGGCGTTGGTGATAGTTGTTTCGCATGCGGTAAACAAGGAAAAAAACGGGGATGCTACTTCCGTAAAGTGTTGATCTGGAGTCATTCTTAAAAAATGTGCCTTGGTATGATTCGGGTCGGTAGGTCAATTTAATAACACTTATCACTTTTTGGGCAAAGAACAGCTTTTTTCAAGAAAGTAACGATCCATGGATGAAATTTTAAACCTTGTGGCGTGATTGTTGTGCAATCCCAATGGCTTTTCAACGCTTTTTTAAAGCGCCCGCTATCTAAATAGTAATTAGCTAAATAATTATGTGAGCGCGCAATTCTCTCCTTTAATATAGGTCTAATTTCATCTGGGGGGGATTCAAGGAGTAGTTTATTCAAGAAAATTGGTAGTTCTAACAAATAGTTTTCACTCTTTGACAAAGAAACTTCCGATTCGTTGACGACAAATGTGGGTTCATCAAGAAAGTACAGGTGTTTGTCTTTGGCTAATTTGTACGCAACGTAGGTCCACTCGTAATACTTTTGGTGCTTATCAAAAAAATCAGATCCTATGGAATCTGTTTTGAATAATCCGCCACAGGATGCGAGCCAATTTCCAGTCATAAGGGAATACATCGGGTTATCTTGGTTTTTGGTAAAATCTGAGAAAAAGTGTCGTTTAGCTTCACTTCCATTTTTTTTCTTATAGCCATTTGAAACAACAACATCCAGAGTACTATCGACTTCAAAGGGAAATAACCGTCTCTGAACGGTATTTTCGATCAGTACATCATCATCGTCCAGGTAACAAAAATACTCGGTGTTGACTTTTTTCCTCGCTTCGTGGACGGCATTTGGTAGGCTTGGTCTTTCGTCATAGAAAAAGCGAATTCTGCTGTCCGTTGACAGCTGGTTCCAGGTTTCCCGGGTATGGCTAGCACCGTTTAGCATAACCAGTGGAATGGTTTTTACACCAGATTGATTGCATATGGAATCAATTGCATTTTCCAGGCAGGCTAACCGAGCGGTTTCGCCTGCTGTAGGGATTACAACAGTAACTTCTTTTGTAGGGTAAGCCATAGAGTCCTATCAATTATCCAAATGTTCGTACCCGATGTCAGGTGCGGTACTATAATGTGGCCGATCATAAAAATTGACAAGGTGCTTATTCTGTCTCTCATTTCATCAGCAGTAAACGTTTTAAATTAGGCCGGATACTTAACTGGTGAGAAAGGGATTTTGCAGGTAATGACAATTTGTTTCTTTTAATCATGTGCCGTGCTGCTTGCGATAACTTTTCATTTCCGACAGATTTTGCCTCGCTGGCAATTTCTTTCCAAAAATTTATGATATACCCGGACTTTATTTCGGGCAATGATAAATCTAAATTTCTAATTGTTTCTAAATAGTCAATATCCGGGAAGGCATCCACTTTCTACCGGCAGCTCGCTAATTCTAATTCTGCCTGTGTTCTAAGGCACTTTTCGCATTTTCCGCAACGGCAGATCTGGAACCAGAATTAAACAAGGAGTCTTTCTCAAATTTCAGGATAGCTTCAACTCTTGATACCCCGTCCCTTTGATGTTTTTCTAAGCTGTGTGTTTTCATAAAGCACCTTATAATTATTCTTTTGGTAATTCAGCTAATCAAAGCTGCCATATTTCGTGAAGACTAATTATTGATCTCAGACAGTATCAGCTAGAAGGTAGTCCTTTAACCGAATTTAACATTCGAGTAAATTTGTAACTATTTTTTAGTTTGGGGGGTAGAAGTTTCATAAAAACGCTTTCATTTTGGAAGTACTGCTTATCAGATTCATCCAGCCACTCTACCCCTCTGTTTCTCAGCGAATACTCCCAAATGCTCCGATTTTTGTGGTAAATACCCCCAAAAAAAATAACGGGCTTCTCAAATATTGCTGCCACAATAGCAGAATGAGTCCGATTCGAGAGTATAGATTTTGCATGTGCATGAATTCTTACCCAGTGTGCATGAGAAACTGAATAAAAGGCGGGATCCAACCTGATTGCAGATCGTCTGTAGGGGTTAATGGCTAAGGCTTCGCGATCTATTCTGATTACATCCAAATCATATAGTGATCGAGCTGGTCCATATTTTTTTTCTAAGTATGCCTTATCTAGATGAAATGCTGTGTCATTGTCATGATACACGAACACATTTTCAGTTTTAAAACTATTACAGATTGAATGATATGTTTTGTATTCCCTGGCAAAAAAACACAGCGTTTGATAACTTCCGTTTTCCAGTATGTCGTTCAACTTATCAAGTGTTTCTCTGGAAGGGTCAATAGTGCAAGGCCCCTGAATTATAGTGGAATTTTTAGCATCTGCAGCGTGTTTGAGAATATCGTAAATTTTTCCAGAATTGTAGGGGTTGTAACCGCCTCCACCATGAATGTAAACAAATTCATTGCGGCCCAGATTTTGAGACATAAAGCGATTGAAATCATATTTTTCGTAGTGGCAGCCAATGTCATCTGCTAATTTGTATGCTCCATCATAGATAAGTTGGTCGCCATAGTTGCCGCCGGACTCAACAAAAAACCATTTTTTTTCCCTGTTTTCTAAAAGCTTCTCTTTTAAGCATATATTCATGCCAATATTCCTGTGAATCTGATTTTGGTGTCGCTGCCGATATGAAACATTAAATCATTCGATTAAAATGCTATCAACACAATTTTGTGGAACTCTTAAAATGGCAACGGCATCCAATTGACGTAGAGAGTGCATGACGTAATACTTGACATACAAATACCCTTTTCGGGGGTCGAAATTGATTAACGTTTTGGTTTAACCGGTTAAAAATCAGGACGGAAGACGAGACTCTTTAACAAATTTTAGAACTTTACTTTCTAAGCCATCAGGTTTACCTTTCGCCAACCACAGTAAAAAAACAACAATGCAGAAGACTACTCCATAACCCAGTATTTCAGATAATAGTGAGAGAAAACCCGGCGACTCTCCAAAAGCGCTAGCAATTGCAATAAATTTATTTGTTAAAAGCATTGCAAAAACACCGCATATACCACTGCTTATCGCTTGAAAGTATTCAATAGAACTTATCCCCACAATCCTGGAAACAACTATAATCGGTAGAATCGCTGTTATTGCAGACGTATATAAAAGTGCATCTGCCGCACCTTGGGCACCATAGTGTTTTGTCATTGCCACTAATAAGGGGAGGAATATAGAAACACGCAGCAGCCCAAGAAAAGTTGACAACTTGGGCCTGCCCAGTGCTAAAAAGATATAACTGGTATTTGAGGAAAACGAAAGAAAAGCGCCTGCCAAAGCAATACTTTGAAGTATCGGAATTGACAGCAGCCATTTTTCTCCCAAAACATATGGGACGAAGGTTGGAGCGATAATGTAAAGTCCTACGGAGGCGGGTAAACTTATCAGGCTAATCGTTGACTGAATATCAAAAAACAGGGACTTAAGCTGGGTCATATTAGTTTGCGCTTTAGAGTAACCAGGTAAAGACGCTCGGTTAATTGATGCTGTTAGTTCCGCAAAAGGCAAGGAACCAAATTCCTCCCCAATTTTGTAAATTCCAACCGATGCCGGATTTAATAATTTACCTATAACAAGTTCGGACATTCTATTGTTTATAAAGCGAATCCATTCATTTATAAATATCCAACCAGAGAACGAGAACAGCTCTTTCGCTTTGTGAAGGCTTACCTTTGGTCTGTAGGTGCTAATCATATAGCTTATAGTAACCATTGACATCTGGTTGACTATAAAACCAATCACCAGAGCCCAGTAACTTTTTAAATAATAAGCAAACGAAATCGTAGTGATAAATGAGATAATTTTAGAACTCATTTGAAAAACATATTCTTTTTTGAAATCTAACTCCTTTTGAAATACCACCACCCCAATATTTGTTAGGCCATTCAAGAAAAACACTACAGCTATGCAGTATAGCAATTCTGTAAGTCTTGTGTCATTGTAAAAAGCAGCTACCCAGTTCGCAGAAAACACTAACAGGCAGCTCGAACTCAATCCGACTAAGAGCTTTATTGTCCAAGCTGTATTTAAGTGGCTATCATCCATGCCGCGTTTTTGAATTAACGCAATATCAAGACCAAACGCGCCTAGAAGCTCCACAACGGCATAAAATGACATAGCCAATGCCATTAGCCCAAAGTCACTAGGTTCTAGTAGTCTTGCAAGAATAATGGTACTGATCAAACCTAGTAGCTTCAGGCTTACTCTGGTACCAAACGACCATAAGATTGCGAAAAAAACGTTAGATTTTAGACTAGTCATTAGCAAACTGAGAAAGCTATCAAAGAATACGATACATACCCGGATTTTTATTGCGTTACTCTACTACAGCCACTTTGCCAGGTTTAGTAGGTGGTTGCTTGGTTTGCAAAAAGCTCATAATAATACATTCAAACCGCATATTGCACCGCTAAGTGCATGTAAAATTGAAAAAGGTCTACAATTATCGGCAGTAGAAACTTTGTTGAGGGTTAAAAAAATAAGTGTCAATTGGTAGGCGTCAGTTTAAGATGCTATCAACTACAATCGCGTGCCTTTATTCGATCCGGTTGACCAATTCAATTAATTGGTTGTTTGGTAACAAAACTGAGCATGGTCGTTGCATTAAAGCTGCACTCAAGAGCGTGTCGCTAAACGTTTGGCCAACAGTGGCTATGATTGATTGTTAAAGGCTTTTATTCTCCAGGCAGTAGGTTAAGTTCACATGAAAATAAAGTATGTCGTTTTCTTTCTTCTATCCAGTTTCTTTTTTACCGGCTTTTCATCGGCTACACAGCACGTTACAGATATTAAATTTGTATTCGGCGGCCAGAATACTCTAAGCCAGGAAGTGACCTATGGCCAGGTATTTGGTAAAGGCCATATTCAGCGCAGAGAACAAATCGTAGCGACTACGTCAAATAGTCTTAGATTGCCTACTCAGGCTGATGTAAAAACGCGCTATTCTGATGGTTCTATCCGGCATGCGGTATTAACTCATGTGTTACCGGGTGTAGACGATAGCTCTTCTAGTTTGGTCGTGAATTTAGGTAAAGAGCAAAGCGTGCCTATTACACGTATGCCTGTGTCGCTCGATGGTTTGTTGGCATCCAACTATGACGTGTCCGTAACGCTCACTTCCTATTCAGTTGACCATAAAAAAGTCACTTTTGGCGATAGAGTGACGCCATGGAATGTCGGGGACGTGGTGACCATTAACTTGGGCGGGGTTGATTATTCGTATACCGTTGATAAAGCCGGCAGTAATTATACTTTGGGTGAAAAAATTGCTGCTGCCTTTGTTTCTAAAATATCAGCGGATGCTACTGAAGTGGTTGCGAGTTATCGTTATGAATCTTTGTCGCTGATTGCCAAAAAGGGCGGAAATGTCGATATTTCGGTGAGCAATAGCGGCAACGCGCCAATTACCATTGAACGGTTAACTCAAGCGTCTACGCCTGTAAAGTATCAGGTTTCCGCTAAAGCTGCATTATTGGAGAGTAAACAACGGGGAGAGTTGGTTGAATGGCTTAGCGGGCCAATTGTTTCAGAGTGGGTTGCATCAGCTAATTTGACCGATCTAGTCTCGGGCGATACGCATCCGCATCTTGCGATTCGGTTTAATGTTCGCGCCAATCGGGATTTCAGCTCAGTTAAAACTGACGTAATAGTGGAAAACAGCTGGTCTTATGTTGAGGGTCACCAAAACCAGTTTTATGATGTTTCTGTAGCTGTGGGTGGCGAAGAAGTGTATGCCAAAGAACAATTGGAACACTATTCCCACAGCCGATGGAAGAAAACATTTTGGAGTGGTCGCCAGACCGATGCCATACCGCAACACAATATCGAATACTTGTTGAGCACAAAACAGTTGCCCAACTATGATCGGTCTTTTCAAATTTCGGCTTCATCCATTCAGACGACCGTAGATGGTTGGACTGGTGAAAAAACTGAGCCAATGCATATTGGAGATGCGACACCTTATATGCCCGGAACGGGTGCACATCATGATATCGGGCCGTTGCCCAGATGGCAGGCCATGTATTTGCTGTCGATGGATCCTGGGATGCGAAAGGTGACACTGGATTCTGCTGATTTGGCTGGAACCTGGTCAATACACTATCGAGATAAGAATACTGGGTTGCCTATCACTCTGGATGATTATCCGTACATGACGATCGCTGGTAATCCTGCTGACACCTATAATCCAAATACCAAAAAATATGAACGGTTTCCCAAGTGTGGTGGTTATTGTTCATCCATTTATCATCACGATGTCGCACACCAACCTTCTTTTGCTTATTTACCTTATCTTTTGACGGGCGAGCACTACTATTTGGAAGAGCTTCAATTCTGGGCGGGTTACAACGCGCTTCAATCTAACCCTGGCTATAGAAGTGCCGGGCTAGGGCTGCCAGAAGGAGGCCAGATTCGTGAGTTAGCCTGGACTTTGAGAACATTGACTCGTGCAGCTGCTATCACCCCCGATGATCATCCGCTAAAACATTATTTCGAAACCCAACTTCGAAATTCACTCAACTACTATAACGATAGGTATACCAACAATCCTGAAGTTAACCAGTTAGGCTTTCTTACCCATGGTTATGCTTTGGCTTACTCTGGTGGAAGAGGGATTGCTCCGTGGATGGATGATTTTTTTACCTGGGCTGTTGGTCATGCCATTGAACTGGGCTACAAGGAAGCTGAGCACCTTATGCAATGGAAAGCCAGGTTTCCGATTGGAAGAATGATCGCGCCCGGTTATTGTTGGGTTCACGCCGCGCCATACTCGCTAAATGTTCGAGATTCTTCCCATTCAGATTTCTATGGTTCGTTTAAGGAAATATACCAAAATCTAGTTTCTGTAGAGGTTAACCGTAGCGAGTGTGGTAGTGAACAAATGGCGAATTTACTTGGGCTGAAAACCGGAGAGATGAAGGGGTATGCTGGGGAACCCGCTGGCTATCCAGCCAATATGCAGCCCGCGCTCGCACTAGCGGCTGATTTTTTCCAGGCGTCGGGAAGAGATGCTTGGTCGGTTTTCGATAGTCGGTCAATTAAACCAGATTACTCCGTTTATCCAAATTGGGCTATTGTGCCGAGAGAGAGTGACAGCAATGGTGAAATAGCCAAGCCTGCGCGCCCAAACAGGATAGACCAGTCTTTGTCTATTTCCGTCAAATCGAGGTTTGCGCGGGTTGATGAGCAGATTACATTCGAGTTAAACGAGGCTTTAGTAAGAAACGACCACTCGTATAGATGTAGTGTTCCCTCCCGTCCCATGAATAGCGTTGCCTCACCAAATGCAGCCGAAGAAGGGAAAAAGTGTGTTCTTGTTCCAGACAAACCTGGTAAATACACCGTTTCGGTTGATGACCTGACTTCGGGAAAATCTTACACGTACTCGGTGGTGGCGGCCTCGTCCGTATTGGTTGATAGCCTTCAGAAATTGAATGATAATCAGGCGGTTGATTTAGGCAAATACAATTGCGAGCACAAAGCCCCGGTAGGAGAGCGAGGCAGTGCCTGTGTCACTATCTCGGACTATAGCGGGATGATCGAGGATAGGTTAAATGGAAATATGCTGATGTTTGGCGGAGGTCATGCAGCCACTGCACGTACAGATATAGATGTTTTCGATTTCAATACGTTGCGTTGGGATAGTGCGTACGAAAGTACTCCCTGCAGTGAAATGAATGAATCGAATTTTGACAAGAATGAAGCGAAGTGGATTTCAACGGGGCATCCTGCGTCCAGGCATACCTATGATTTACTTGGTTCCACAGCCTATCCGCACGAGTTTCTTATTTTTAGAGGGGGTGGTGCGGCGAACGGGGCTATAAGCTGCGTCGGTTTTAATCAGTACACCCCAAATCGAGTTGCGCATTACAGTTTCGAAACTGGCGAGTGGAGTTTTGGCGACGTGGGGAAATGGAGTAATCTGGCAGCGAGCGAATTCGATCCAGTTTCAGGTTGGTTTGTCTTTGTTGATAGTAATGGCATTTATGGGTACGACCCTAAAGTCAGAGAAGCCTTCAAGATCAATGCGTTTTCTCGCGCAGAATTGGGTTATGCCAATAATTTGGTTTATTATCCACCGCTTGATGCTTTCTATTATTTTACTAGCGGTGGATCTGTAAGAGTATTTGAAATAAAACTGGATCGAGTTGATCGTGCAAAAACTGCAATTAGGCTAGTCGACCATATATCTGGAAGTGTACCCAATAGTGGTGAAACAGCCTGGGATTATGATTCTGTCAATAAAGTGATTGGCGGAGGAATAAAGAATGGTGAATTTTTCGTATTCAATCCTGTAGCCAGACGTTGGGATTCGAAAACAATCGAAGCCGTTGACTCTGACCGCAGTATTGGCAGTGTAGCCTTCCATTCAATGGCATATAGTTCAAACTATAATGCTTACGTATTTAAAACAGACTACCCGTCGGGTCATAGAATATGGCTGTATAGATACAAAAGCCGGGCTACTGGCGGTGAAGCTAAAAATGATAATAGCTCATCAGGGTCAGTCCCAATCAACCTGGCACCGGGAACCAAAAGAGTTGCCAGTAGACTGTTGCCAATGGAAACTGACGAAGTTTTATTGCTGGATAGAGCGGAACGCTATAGCTCTGACCTATCGAATTTGAGTTATAGCGGGGTGGTTTCTGGCAATAAACCGCCCAAGTCGGTATTTTCCGGTGTGAGAGAAACATCGACACTACCAATTGACCACTATAATTATTTGCCTGACAACACAGTTGTCAATTTGGGCAAATATGACTGTGAAGAGCGACTGTCATTTGGTGAAAGACCTTGCTTTTGCAACAATATTTCTGATTACAGTGCATTTGTACCTGTCCCGGGTTCCAATCAAGTGTTGTTGTTCGGGGGGCATTCGACAGCGCGAAATGATATAGATTCGTTTAATTTAGATAGTGAAAAATGGGCGAGTCTGTATTTTCCCACACAATGTGAAGAAATGGTAGAAAGTAACCTGGATAGAGAGGTGGGTCGCTGGCTGTCCACAGGACATCCCGTGCCCCGGGCTGGCTATGACTTGATGGGGTATGCCAATGCAACGAACGAACTGGTGTTGTTGCGTTCAGGGTTAGTTCAGTTGTCTGGTTGTTCGAAAGTAAAAGGGTGGGTCAATGCCAGGATTGCGCATTACGGTTTATCCGAAGGGGGGTGGAGATTCACTAGTGTTGGTATGTGGGGAAGGTATGATGCGAGCGAATATGACCCTGTATCAGACCGGTTCATCATTGTAGGGCAAAAAGGCGTATACACCTATGATCCGGTTAGTGGAGTACAACAGCACGTTGTATCAGCAAACTGGGCAGAAATTGGTTATTCGAATAACTTGGTTTACTACCCACCCGAGGACCTCTTTTATTTGATTACAAGAGGTTCGCCTGTTGCTGTGTATAAGCTTGAGCTGGATAGGGGCGCTTGGCAAAATTCGAACATCGTAAAACTGGATAACTTGATTGGTGAGCTGCCTGCTCTGGGACAAACCGGTTGGGCATACGATTCTCACAACAAAATAATTGGTGGTGGTATCACTAATGGGGTGTTTCACTATTATGACCCAGAAGCTCTGAAGTGGGGACAGTCCAAGATGGTAGGGGTTAATGGCGCTGAAATAAATGTATCGCAATCATTTCACTCCATCTCATTTAGTCAAGCACATAATTATTTTTTATTTAAAACTGGTAGTAATTCCGGTCATAAGATGTTGAAGTATCGTTTTAAAAACTGATTTTGTGATTTTTTGTCGAGTCAATCCGGAATAGACAGCGTGGTGAACGGTTGAGCGCATGTCGTTGGCTGTATCGTCCACGGTGGTTATTGTCAGTCTACTTAAAGGAGACTAGGAGTCATTGTATGAAAACCGGTTTAACCTACTCAACCAACTTAGTTATATGCTCGTTGTTAATACTGATGTCCAGTCAGGTCAGCGGTTTTACTTTTACCCTTTCAGAGGACGAATTCAATACGTGGACAGAAAGGTGCCAGGCTCTTTTTTTAAGTACAAACGCGGGTCAGCGCTCTCCTTTTTTCTCAGCTCTTCCTAGAGAGCTGATTTCCTATTATCGCAAAATGGGTAACGAAAATGGCGGTCCATGGCACTATTGTAAGTCTAAAATCGTCCTTCAAAGGGCGAAGATTGCCATTGATCCTGTCAAGAAACAACGCTTTTATGAAGAGGCACAGAGGGAAGCCACGTATACCTATGTCAGAATGCCAAAGGAGAACCCATGGATAGCTGAAATAGCCGTTACTTTGGGCCAGATTCATGAGGGGTTGAAGGATGATGTGAAAGCGATGAGCTACTACTATGACGCAATTCGTCTTCATCCTCAAAATACGAATAGTTATGCGGCGTTGTCGCTTCTTTTGAGAAAGTCGGGTGATATCAAGGAAGCGATTAGCGTCTTACATACTGGAGTGGGTAATGCTAAAGAGGAACCCGCTGAATTATATTACCTGCTTGGGTTCCTCTATATAGAAAGTGGTCAAAATGATAAAGCGATAGAATATGGTAAGAAAGCCTATGAACTAGGATATCCGTTACAGGGTCTAAAGGCGAGGTTACAAAAAATTCAAACGAAGGATTAATCGATGAGATGGCAGTCTTACTTAACGAGTTTAGTGCTGGCAATAGCTAACCGAACGGCCTGTGTTCCATCAACCCCTTAAGTCTGTCTTAGCTATTGAACGCTTGTTATTCTGTGTGTTAGTGGCTTTCTCGCTGACCTTAAGTTGCGGTTGCTACGAAGCTGTATTTCAAAATTGTGTGCACCTTTTTCAGTTAGGTGTTCTCATATTGGCCATAAACGCTAAAATGGCGCTATATTTGAAATTGTTACCCTCACGGATTTTTATATGACTGGGAAAGTTTTTTTTGTTGCCTACCACTACCCTCCCATCGCAGTCAGCTCGGGAGTGCACAGAACGTTAGCTTTTAGTCGCTATCTATCTGATTGGGGTTGGGATGTCACCGTATTGACAGCAGATTATAAAGTTTACCCAAGGTACAACCTTGAATCGATAAAGACTGTTCCTGCAAAAGTTCAAGTCATTCGTGCTTGGGCCAAAGATACTTCCCGGGATTTATCATTGAAAGGGCGTTATACCCAGCTAATGGCACTTCCTGATCGCTACCAAAGTTGGATCCTGGGTGGGGTTTGGAGTGGTCTCAAAGCAATTAAAAAAAATAGACCTGATATTATTGTTTCTACTTATCCAATTGCTTCGGCACATGTTATCGCTTATTTGCTGCATAGGATGACAGGTGTCCCGTGGGTTGCTGACTTTCGTGATCCGATGGCACAGGAGGATTACCCTGAGAACGCTTTAGCACGAAAAAGTTTTTTATGGATTGAGAAGAAAATTGTCAAGCACGCCAGTAAGTTGGTGTTTAATACCCAAGGTGCTCAGCATTACTATTTACAACGTTACCCGAACCTCACTTCGAAAAGAAGTGTTGTCATACCTAACGGTTATGACGAAGAAATTTTTGATAAAGTTGAGTCTGAAATAAAATTGGCGGAGCCAGAACGGTATTCGCGAATTACGCTGCTTCACAGTGGCGTAATATACCCCTATGAACGTGATCCAAAAGATTTATTCAAAGCGATAAGCGAGCTTAAAAAAGATAAGCGAATCAGTGCTGAAAATTTTTTGTTAAGACTTCGTGCTTCCGGACATGATGATTTGTTCCAATCTCAAGTAAATGCACTTGATATTCAGGATGTTGTCGAGTTTGCGCCGTCGATTTCATATATTGACGCACTCAGAGAGATGTATGCTGTACAAGTATTGTTACTGCTGCAAGCCGACAACTGCGAGCTGCAAATTCCCGCTAAAGCCTATGAGTATATAAGAGTAGGCAAGCCTGTACTGGCATTGACTACGACAACCGGTGAAACTGGAAAGCTATTGTCGGCTCATCCGTTGGCAAGGGTTACTCCTCTAGACGATAGTCAGGAAATATACAAAGCCATTCAGGCAATCATAGAGGATCAATCTGTCGTGGATTCTATAACTAACAGTGATGTCGGCAAGTACAGTCGACGGTCAGGCGCTCAGGCGATGCAAGCTGTCATTGAAGGCTGTATTGAATAAAGTGATCATTATGAAGCGGGAGTGATACTTTTTATCCCGCTATCAGTCAATAACAGAAGTGGAAATTGACTGGATATACTCCTGCTTTGAAGTAATGTTGTCAAAATCAAATAAATAAAAGGAAGCAAACTATGGCGAATAAAGACGCTGTATTACAAGTATTGTCCGAAGTATTGCAAATCGAAACAGAATCCTGGGATGAAAGTACAGCGCTGTTGGGTGCTATTCCCGAATTTGATTCTATGGCAGTGGTTTCCGTCATCACGTCTTTAGAAGAGAATCTCGGTATATTTGTCGAGGACGATGAGATAAGTGCAGAGACTTTCGAGTCTGTGGGGTCTTTGCTTGCATTTGTCGATAGTAAATTGTGACACTTTGAAGGTATATCCAGTTTAGCGGTAGTTTTTATGAAAATTGAACCCCGTTTATTGGCAGGTCAAAATGGTAGGTTATATGTTTTAAAGCGTTTACCTGATGCGCTTCCGTTAAGAAAAATGGTGATCTTTGTGCCGCCGTTTGCAGAAGAAGCCAACAAATCCCGGCATATGTTTAGTCTGTTAGCTTCGTCATTAGCAGCTGAAGGCATTGGCTCGATTTTATTTGACTACTACGGCACGGGCGAGAGTCAGGGTTACTTCGAGCAAGCTTCGTTAAGCGGTTATACCCGGGATCTTGTCGATGTTAGCCAATCGATAGTAGTAAACGATGTGCCTGTTTGTCTGGTTTGTTTGCGGCTTGGAGCATTGGTTGCATTAAATGGCTATAGTGAGTGGGCGAACATTGATAAAGTGGTGTTTATTAACCCGGTGACGAATGGCAAGCAACTGATCAATCAGTTTTTTCGATTGCGTATAGCAGGCGGGTTGTCATCAAATGAAGCTAAAGTCAGTGTCAAAGACATTAAGGCAGAGCTTGAACAAACCGGCTATACTGAAATAGCCGGTTACACCATTAGCAAAACATTGGTGGATGAACTGGAAGCCTGTTCAATAGAGAGTGTTGTGAACGCTGCAGATTTTTCCTTTCCAGCTGTGCATTTGCTTGAACTCAGTGGCGCAGTAAAAAAAGCGATCACTCCCATGGCCGAAAAAGCCAGAGACCAGCTGGTTGCTGCCGGCGTCAATGTGAATCTCAGTACGGTAATCGGTGATCAGTTTTGGTCAACGCAGGAGATATCGACCGCACCTGAAGCGATTCGTGTTATTGTCAGTTTACTTTCTCGATCCCCAGTTTCCGACTCTCTATTTGAGAAGGCAGTTAAATGAGTAATGAAGAAATCATTGTCTTTCCAGGAGAGACTACACAGTTGGTCGGAACCCTGCATATGCCTGAAATGTCCAAAACCACACAGGGAGTATTGCTTGTGGTTGGTGGCCCTCAAACCCGTGCGGGCAGCCACCGACAGTTTGTTTTGCTGGCTCGTTATTTGGCCGATCATGGCGTCCCGGTTTTTCGTTTTGATTATACTGGTATGGGAGACAGTGAAGGAGAAAAGACTGAATTTCTTCAGGCTTGTCCTGATTTAGCTAAAGCGATTGCTGTTTTCCTGTCCAGAGAGGGGGTTGATAGTCTTTGTTTCTGGGGGCTTTGTGATGCAGTTTCGCTAGGCTTGATGTATTTATCGGTAACCGGAGATCAACGAATACATCGCTTTATTGCGGCTAACCCTTGGGTAAGGCAATCTCATACCGAAGCACAAGCTTATTTGAAATCTTATTATATTCAGCGACTGCTGGATAAAGAGCTTTGGTTGAAAGTGATTAAATTGCAGTTTGATTTTGCAGGTTCATTTTCCAGTTTGCTTGCTTCTGTTAAAAAGGCATTGATCAAATCTTCTGCCAATAACACCGCTGTTAACCAGAAATCAGATAAGATTTCCGATGATGGAATGGTCACTGTTTGGCCTGAATTTAATGAGAATAACTATGTCAATGCGATGTTGGCAGGGGTCAATCTGCTGGGTGAAAACTTTCACTTGATTCTTAGTGGTAATGACCTGACGGCTGATGAGTTCAAGATTTTGTTAAAATCAGATGTGTCATGGGCGAATGCGGTCAAGGTGAAAGAGAATGACTGGTTTGTAATTGACCAGGCAACACATACGTTTTCCTCAGCTAAATGGAGAGACGAATTAGCTCGGCATACCTTGGCGTTGTGTTTGAAAACCGGTTAATCATCTTATGTCGTTGATACCTTGTGAACTAAAGACAGGCTAGAATACTCGTTTGGTAATTTGTTCAGTCACCTTATTTAATATCAAGGCGACAACTATGATGATGGATAGAGATAACGAAAAGTCTGCAATAGAATTACCTGTAAAATGGAAAAACAGATACGTGTGTATCAAGTAAACTTCCAGAAGGCAACTCTCCAATTTCTTGACGCTTTTAATAAACGAGTAGCGTGCCAATGTACTATTTGTCAACCAGAGTGAGATGGAAAATGACCCAGTAAATATCAAGACTGTGTTGAGTTCATTGACTTTAAGTGCCAAATTTAGTGCCAGTAAGGCTAAGCAAGATACGGAAAATAGGCTCAAAGTTAAACCAGGCGTTAAGCGGATGTTTTGTGCACTGGTCGTCACTCCCAATAAAAATGCCAACATGGTGAGCCACAGTTCATGGCCAACCTTGACATGGCTCTCAAGGTAAACAGCAGCAACTACGGAAATAACTGAAATTATATAGGCAAGATTTTTTTTGCTGGCCATTTTCGCAAGAAAAGGATACGCAGCGTAGAACAGTAGTAGTAGTGTAAAAAACCATAACCCTGCACCCAAAGCGCTTTTATTAGGGGTTCCAGTCCAGTTTAGAATGCCAGATAGGCCGGTATAGTGCATAAAAGTATGCCAATGACAAATCATTCCTCCATCGATCGAGACAAATATGGCCAGAAATGTTGTAGTCACCCAGAATTTCACTCCGAGCCGTTTAAGCTTTTTCTGCCAGAAAACCCTATGATCTGTATTTTCGCCGTATATTTTGAATGTGAAAAAAGATGACGAAAATGCAAAAATAAACAAACCGAAAGTTACTGGTATCCATAAAATGGTGTTTGTAAACCAGTGTCCGGTTGCAACCATAAAAATTGAAAGAACTTTAGCAATTGTAAAATTATTGCTTGTGGTCTCTGAGATGTTGGTTGTTTCGGTTTGAGTGGACATTTTGCTATCAGGGTCATCTATTTCAGCTTTAGCCAGGCCCATCAATTGTCCAATTGCGAAGCACGACTAAAATAATTTTGTATCAGTTGAATAATAAAGCCAAATGGCTGTCTTCTCCAGGGAGTATATCTTGGGCATTCCAATGGATTGATTCCGGCTTGAGTGACTCCATGGCTGGTTGTTACCGCAATTTCATAACCGGCTCTATAAACCAGATCCCTAATAGCTATATTGTAGTCCATGTTTGGTTTTCCATTGGGGTAAGCGAAGCTTTCCAATGTTTTTCCCGTGATTTCTTCCAGCACGGATTTATTGTGGCTGATTTGACGTTCGGCTTCTTCAATAGAAACCCTGGTCAGTATGGGGTGAGACAGGGTATGCCCCCCGATCTCCATGCCATCTGTATCAGAAAGGGCGCGTAACTGGCTGGAAGTCATCATAATGTTGCCTGGTAAGCTTTTATTTCTGTACGACAATTCCTGGGACAAACGCTCAACGGCTTGTTTTCTCTCCTGAAAAGGCAGGTGTTTCAGTCTGGCCAACATTTTGATCGCTTCTGGAAATCGACTTTTATCGTCGGTAATGCTGAAAGAAAGCAGGTTGGTATCATCAAAATCGTAGGTGCCAGGGTCTAAAAGTCGTATCGTTTCCAGTACCATGTCATTCCACATAATGCCTCCGTCGATAAAATCAGACGCAATAAAGAAGGTGGCAGGAATCTGGTGCTTTTGAAGTATGGGGAGAGCAACGGTATAGTTGTTTTCATAGCCGTCATCAAAAGTAACGGCAATGGCGTCTTTCGGTAATGAGCCGTTTTGAAGTCTTTTAATGCCTTCTTTGAGAGAAATAGGCGTCATGTGTTGTTTTATTGCTGCCATCTGACCTTCGAACTCATCTGCAGTGGGTTCGAACGAACGCATGATGTCTTTTTCCGGCAATATTTGGTGGTAGATCAGAATGGGGAGTTTTTTACTATTTCCCAGTATCTTAAATATAATTCGAAACATCACACTTCCTTCTGGTTGTCATTATCACGACGCAGTGTCTTCCGGTGCAGACAGCCCTTGGAGGCATGAGTAGATACTTGTCGGATTTGGTTGCATAATAGCTCAACGGGCTTAGAGATTGTAGAGGAAGAGATGGCAATCGCACTAACCAATATGAGAATGAGTGCTGAAATATATTTAGAGTACGAACTGTCGTCCGAGCTTAAACATGAATTTGTCAATGGCTTTGTGTTGGCACAGGCCGGGGCAAGCCGAGCGCATAATCTGATTGCCTTGTCACTGGCATCACGTATCAATACGCACCTCGCTGGCCGACCCTGCAGAACTTATATGTCTGATATGAAGTTAAGAATAAGCGCCAATAATATGGATGCCTTTTATTATCCAGATGTGATGGTGTCTTGTGACCAGAGCCCACCCAGTGATTATTACGAAGATAAGCCGATACTTCTGGTCGAGGTTTTGTCTGATTCAACCCGTTCCAAGGATAAACTGGAAAAACTGAATGCGTACTTTAATCTGCGGTCACTAGAGGAATACATGGTTATTGAGCCGAAAAAGGTGTCCGTGACACTATGGCGAAAAGTGGCGAGTCAAGTCGAATCCTGCGAGCTGGTCGAGGGTGATGAACTTGCTCTTACCTCAATTGACTTATGTTTTCCGGTAACCGATCTTTATGATGCTGTTTTAAACAGTATTCAGGAGAAGTAGGCGCACTACACATCATGCGCCTCCAACCATAAATTCAACATCATCAATATCCAGATCAACTCGCCAAAATAACCCGGGTGATCGGAGCTGTGCATTTTAATCGCATGTTCCAGGAAGGACTCTTTGAAAAAGCCATATTTTGTCAGGTGGCGTACATTGTCATAGGCCATATTTCGCAGTTCAGGGCGTTCTTTAAGCCAAACACCGAAAGGCAAGCCGAAGCCTTTTTTACTTTTGTTTAAGGTTTTGTCGGACAGAAAACCTTTCATTGCTTGTTTGTAGAAATGACGCAGCTGGTTTCTTCGTAAAAGCTTTTCGCTGGGTATCCGGGTCGATAGCATAATCAGCTCATCGTCAAGCATCGGATATTTGACATCGACACCTGCCAGGTGACACATATTGGTTACTTTAACCAGGTCATTGTCTGCCAGGGTAAATTTCCAATCCAGATAGAGCATCCTGTTTTGGGTGTCGCCGTTGTTACATTCGTAGTAACGTGCTTCCAGCAGTTGCGCGGGCCGCTGCGTGTCTACCTGATTGATAAACGTCTCGACGAATACGTCTTTGGGGTCGAATTGATGTAAAAAATTATAGGTATGGAGACGGCCTGGTAACCGGTTATTCGCCTGGTTTACGTAGCTGGCTATTTTGCTGATGCCGGGGATTTTTTCAGCCGGTATCAAGCTTAAAGGCAGTTCTATCAGTAGTTTTCTGATAGGTGAAGGGAGCTTGAAATACCACTCAAATACTTTCTGTTTGGCATAGCGTTCATTTCCGGCGAACAACTCATCACCTCCATCGCCAGCGAGAAGGGTTTCTACGCCATTTTGTTTGGCAAAGCGAGCGCAATAGTAGGCGGGCAGTGCCGAACTGTTGCCAAAAGGTTCATCGTAATAGTTTGCTATTTTCTCCAATGCTTCTTTTATATCGTCAGGCGTAACGTAGTATACCTTGTGGTCGGTTTGAAAAAGGTCAGCGGTAATCTTGGCAAATTTGGACTCGTCATAGCCTTCGGCATCGAACCCGATGGTAAAGGTTTTGGCTTTGCCTGCGCCTGCTTTACGAGCGAAAAAACCGACTACGGTTGAACTGTCCAGTCCGCCGCTTAAAAATGCTCCGGTCTTTTCAATGTCTAACGAGTGGAGGGCATTGTCAACGCTGTTTTCCAATGCTTTGTACAGCTGATGTTGCTGTATACTGTCTTTGTTTTGACTGGCTGAAAAATCTGCAATAAACCATGTTTGTGTTTGAATGGAGCTAGAGAAGATAAGTTGCTCGGCTATGTTCAGTTTCTTTACATTCCGGTAAATGGTATCGGGGGCCGGTATGCAGTGGAAAAAAACATAGTGATAAATGCTTTGCGGGTCGATATTTTTTACATCGGGAAATAATGAGGCGATAAGGCCCAGCTTGCTGCTGAAGCACAGTGTATCGGCTCGTCGTGTATAGTAGACAGGATGCGTTCCCATTTTATCGCAGGCCAGGGTGAGATCCCCGGTTTTTTTGTTTAAAATCAGACAGCTGAAGTGACCGGATACGTTGTTTAGTATGGATGAGATGCCCTGGTTATAGTCACTGCAGTGTGCCAGGTCATCAGCTATGATTGTCAATGCTTCAGTATTGGCGCAGAGTTTGTAGCAGATGTCTGCGGTAAACAGTATAAAATAACCTTTATGTTCAATCTGGATGCATTTGCCATCAGTGTCTACAGTCAGTATCCGTTTATCTTCAAGTACGACCTGTACCCTGTTGGTTCCGGACTCAATTGAACTTTTTAGTGGTAAATTGGCGACCTGTTCAGATCCAAAACACCCGATAAAGTTGGCCATATCAGTTACATTTCTCCCTGTTGATTGGCCATTCTCTTAAATAATATTGGTGATTACAAGCCGCATTTAATTGCTATAGACATTTCCAGGATCAGATCAGACAGTTATAAAGCTGAGACCTGTCGTTGCCGCTGCTAGTTAAGGGGATAAGGTGAGTTCATTTTTTTTCGGTTTGAACAAGTTTTTTATCGCTTTTTTCACTAAATGAGGCAATAGAATAGAAAGGGGCATTTTTATCAGGTGGCCTCGAATAAAGAGAACAAACAAAGCCAGTTTAAAAAAACGGCATTCTGCACTGGGGTGGTGAGGTCTTAACGCCCGGCTAAACAGAAAATCCATAATTTTTAACTTGTTGGAGGAGTCGGCTATATGGTGACTGGTTGGATAATTTGCCTGGAAATCGCTTCCCATCAATTTCTGGCAATAACGTATGGCGTAGAAGACAGGTGCCTCCAGTTTCAGTGTCTTTGCACGATTGGCCAGAGACATCCAGTCGTTTTCATTCCTGAGCTGTTGCAACAGTAAGTTGATATCGTTTAAATCTCGCAGTCCTTTGGTGAACTCGCCCTCCATAAACAGGTGAGTGGCACTATGTATGATCATATCTTCTCTGCATAGTACGCCAATTTGCTTATCTTCAAAGACGGTGTGATTCCATATTTCAGTGGTATTCGGGCTGTACTTGCTGATAACCGGAAAAATAGAGTGATGAACATCCATAGTGGTTTCCCGGCCACCGTGTCTTAGAGGGGGAATCTCGTGAGCCCAGCTCCGATAGTAATTTTGATCATAGTCATCCAGTTCGGTACGAACCCAGCCCTGCGAGAGAAGTGTTCGCTCGATCAAGGGTAATTCATTCTGTTGAACCAGGACATCGATATCGGTCATGGTTCTGCCAATGCCGGCAGGCAATTGTTTGTAAACGTATGCGGCACCTTTAAGAAGTACAAATTTTGTTTCTGTATCCCGGAACAGCAGTTGAAGTTTACGAATTTCATAGAAGACTGCCTTGTGTTGCCTTGCAGCATATATTTCTGCCGACCGTAAATGTCGCTTTACCTCTTCTGGAATGGCATCAAACTGGGTCTGGTTTTTTAGCGTGTGACCCAGGGTGGCTAACAAACTGGCAGATCTGGCCTGACGAATAAAGTCACTCCAGTCCGTCAGAGTAAACTGATTTACTGTTTCCGGTTTTTTCAATACGGGGGTGACCAGATCCATAGCTTATTCAATTGCCTTTTCTATTCCGATAAGCGAGTCATCCAAATTACCATAGGTCAGGGTGCTATTTTTAGTGTTTGTAACCATGGCAGCGAGATAATCAAATGCCGGTTTGCCGATAACCGAGTAGTTGAAACTGTTTCTAACCAGTTCGATTAAGGTTTCGGCCTTGGCTTTAGGTGTGTAACCAAGCTTTGCCCCGGCGTTATATGTTGGAAACAGGATATGGGTGGGTTTTGGTGCGTGATCAAAATTGGCAATGTTTCGTTCTGGAGGTTGCAATAACGCAACATCCCCTTTGTTGGTGTCAATAAATAGGTCGCTGAATACTGCCGTCGGGTAGTGTTTCTTGATGATTTCAATCGCATGGTTTTTTAAATTTATTGGTCGTCCCAAATAGCACAGGTGGTGGTTGTCCATATCAATCATGGCCAGCTCATCCGAAAGCAGGTTCCATCCCTCCATTGTCAGTGCGGCGCAGAGGGTGCTTTTCCCGGAGCCGGGATTACCCGGCAGTATCACTGCGGCACCATTTTTTTCCAGCACCGCTGCGTGCAAAATTAGCTTGGTGTGGCAAAAATTGGCGAATACCCAGTTTAGCCCCCATTCGAGCGAGGGCATAGCCTGAGATAAGGGGAGCGGGCGGAAAGGAATACGATAGTCGAATTTGAATTCAGATTGTGGTTTGATAAAGGCTCTTATTCCTCGTGGTTTGTTAACGGAAACGTGAAAGTCGATGAAGGCTTGCGGGGGAGATAATTCAAAGTATTGGTAAAGGAGGTAAAAGTTGTCGATAACCTGGTCAATTTGACTTGAAAATCCGACATGATAGGCGCCGACTTTCAAATTGATTTCCGAGCTGGCCATCATCGACTTGTAGTTTTGATATGTCAGGTCAGAAAGTATCACTTGGCATCTATGATGTCTTGGTCGATCAGTTGTGAAATCACTCGATTGAAGTAATCCTGATGAGTAAACGCTTCAAATTCTCTGAAGACAACCGAATAACTTACTTCGCCCGCGCTTATAAAGGTAATTATGGAGTCTGTTAGAAGGTCGATCATCAGTGTATTGTTCGAGAGAGGGTTGAATAAGATAACCCCGTCTTCGTAACTGGCCCTGTTTTCCTTGTATTTGAAAGCAGGGGCCAGTGTCTGATACGTGAATGAAGTCTCGCTCCATGTCTTAAGGATTGACATTAGTTTCGTCTGGCGTTGTATTGTAACCTCGAAATTCGCCTTCGAGTGTTGACAGTGCTGCCAAATTACCCAAAGTTGCACAGTCGTGGTACGCATTTTGGTATCGGTCAATTACCTGTGTCACTGTAAGCGGGTAATCTACTACAGGACTCGCGGCATTCAGTAATGCAGCAATGGCCTGGCGGTCTATATCTATAAAGCTATCTGAAACGAATACTGCAGAACCTCCCCAGGGAGGGTTGATCAATTGAACTTGACTGACTTGACTTTGGTAAAAGTATTTACTGATATCTAGGGCTACGATCAGTGTGAAATTCGAGCCAAACAAAGATTCAGAGCCAAAAGCAGTTGCAAAAAGATCTGCAGGATAAATGTTAAATGCTGTACCCGGAGTACTACCAGTACCCGGATAATTGCTGGGGTTTGCCCAAAACTTGAGATTTTGCGGGTTCTGCCAGAAATCTGGACTTCTCCCGAGAACTCTACACCTGTGGTCAGAGAGATTGCCGGACAGGGTTCCGGACAGGGAGCATTCGCTACCCCATGCGGGTCTGCTGGCGATAGACAGTATAACCGGGGCACCGGCTATACCTTTTAACAGGTTTCTGCGGTTTTCTCGGGGATCGGTCTGGCTGTCGACCGATGTCGAATTTTCTTTGCTGTGGTGATCCATATTTGCGGCCTTGCTGAATATTATATGTCGAGAAATTTTACACTAATTGTGTAACCAGGCAATCTGTCAAGGATGATGCACATTGAATGCCATGCGTTATAAAGTGTCATAAAACCAGTGTCTAATAAACAACTGGATTGTCTTTCAAATGCTACAAAAACAACAGGTGTAAAGCGACTCGTCTGCACGATCGCGGTGCAGTATAGCATATCAGATGTGTAACCTTACAAACTGAGGTGGCTAAAGTGAACCCTCCAGTATGAAAAAAGTATTCAGAAAGATGTGTAATATAGAGGCTGTCTCGCGCAAATAGTAATTATTTAACAGCCTATTGGTGCAAAAAAATTCACATTTGGTAAAGCGCGCACTACAATAAACAAATAATAATAACAAAACTTGGTTAGATTGTTGGTCTTTTTGGTTTATTGTTGGCGGATAGTTCATTGAAATAGTCTGTTGAACGGATCTGAAACAAATGGGTAGCAAGGGGATCATTACATCTAGAAGTTATTTATATTTAGTTGGTTTTCATTTGATCCACCAAGGTGCTATTTCCATTGCGAGGCAATACGGGCATTTGACTAATTTGTCTTTGTGGTCTGGTAAAGACGAGTCAGAGGCTAACCAAATTCATTTGAAAGAGGGTTGGGTATTGCGCTATTTAACCAAATCACAAGCTGCTAAGCACCTTGATAATTTGATCATTGTCACTTCGTTGACACCGCCTGGACGGTTTTATCCACGTGTATGCTCCGTTGTCATTCCTTTTCTTGATACGGCTTTGTTCGTTAATCGCGGAATTCTCAGGGGGTGAGTATGGGAGCTGTTCAAAATCGGTTGGTTCAGGATAGAACGACGGGTAACTTCTCGGAGTCTCAGGCTCAATCTCGATTGGTCGATTTATTTGTATCCAACTATCGTATTCGTCTGGCAAACTCGCCAGAGCTCAGGAACGAGGCGTTCAGGTTAAGGTACAAAGTTTACTGTGAAGAGCAATCCTTTGAGCCTGCGGACAAATTTGTAAATCGGATGGAAAGTGATTCTTTTGATTGTCATTCTGATCATTTCTTGATTCAAGAGTTAGGCACATACCGCTATGTGGGTACGGTGAGGTTGGTTCATTCTTCAGCCAACGGGGGACGCAAAGAAATTCCTATCGGTAAATACTGCAGTCATGCGTTTTATGAGCCTGATCATCTTGCGGAACTGGCTTACGGCTCTTATGCAGAGATATCGCGATTAGCTGTTACTTCATGCAGCAGAATTAACCTCTTGGATACTCTGTCCGGCAAGCAATCGCACAGCCAAGCTGGCCGGCTAAGTTACTCTGTGGCGAGTGTCGCTTTGGCATACTGCGCTCTGGCTCGCTTTCAGTTATCAGAAGAGTTGGAGAAAGCGTATACGATGATGGAGCCTCGTCTGGCAGTTTTGCTTTCCAGGATGGGTATCAAGTTTACCAGAGTGGGGCGTCCGATAGAGTATCATGGTGTGCGCGCACCTTATTTGTGTAGCAAGAACGATAGTAACTTTGGTTTCAAGCCGGACCAGCGGATGTTTTTCAATGAGGTATACGAGAGCGTCAAACAGCAACTGGTGTAGCATTAGTTCTTGCCTGCCAGATCAAAAGAAGAGGCTTGCAGCGTCACGGTCAGTTTTGTTGATTAGCATCCAGAGTAGCAGATGACTGATCTACTTAGGCGTTACTTTTGTTTCGTCTTCATCGTGAGATAATGTTAGGTGTAAGCGAATTATCTATCGTTTGATAGAGAGAGCTAAAGCCAGGCGACAGGTTTTCAATAAAAGCATTGCCGTCGATATAGTAAGCGGCCCTGAGGCCATGGTAGTCGACAGGGTCGCCGAGTTGTTTAAATTTGATTCCAATTAAGGCCATGCTTTGTGCCAGCCTCGGCTCCATCATAGCGAAACAGTGATTGCAGCCATGTTTTACTACAATGGCTGCAGCGGTGAGATAGAGTCCTACTGATATAAACGGGAAGCAACGTAACTCTTCGGTAGAATAGGTCGCAGAGTTGATAGCGCCGGTCGCGGCGCCTTCGTGCTTGTCGTCTTTTCTGCGTCGGAACTGGGAAGGTACAGCAAGTCGTGAAATTTCACTGATTTGGCTGCGTTTGAAGTCCGTTGGCTTAATATCGCTGTTTTTGTACGCGGATGCGCAGTACTTTTCGATTGGCAACAGCTGGTTTTCTTGTTGCGGTGCAACAACTCTCACGCATCCGGTAAACAAGCCTGTAGGGCGATGTTTGATCAGGCCAAATATTGAGTATTTGTCATACTCGTCAGTCTCCATTCCTTCAGAATTGATTTCTTCAAACTTCAGTTCTTTGCAATAGACGCTATGTCTTATTCTATATGCTTGTTTTTTCTCTTCTTCAGAATTGGCAATGCTGGCCTCCAAAAAACGGCCAAAATGCTCCGCGATAGTTTCCACTTCACGGTTAACTCGATTTGATACAAGACTGCCGACAAGTTTGCCGACATATTTATTTTGAGAAAGAGACTTTAGCGGGTTCATGGTCTAATCTATATCCATATTGTGTGATTTGAAGTTGGCTCTTTTCATCTTAGGTTTTTTGTTGACTGTATAAGTATAGTTCGAACTACAACAATGCAAGTTGGCGTAATTCACGTTATTTGGAATCAATGTAAAAAAGATAGTTAACGTATTGAAATAAGAGCCTGACCAGATGGGAGGTAAGATGTACTGTTACGAGAATGCGATATCGCGAAATATTGGCTGGGTGACTGAAAAGGAGCAAGAAGATCTGCGAGGCAAAAAGGTGGCGATAGCCGGATTAGGCGGAGTGGGTGGTGCCCACTTGATTACGCTATCACGTCTTGGCGTGTCAAACTTTAAAATTTCTGATTTTGATAGTTTTGAGGTGCATAACTTTAATCGTCAGGAAGGAGCGAACATAAGCTCGCTCAATCGTCCGAAAATTGACGTAATGCGTGAGCGTGTGCTTGATATCAATCCGGAAGCAAATATCGAAGACTTTCCAGAAGGGATAAGTACTTCAAATATCGACGCGTTTTTTGCTGGTGCCGACCTCTATGTTGATAGTTTGGATTTTTTTGCGCTGTCCGCGCGCAAATTAGCCTTTAAAAAATGTGAAGAGAAGCGAATCCCGGCGATTACAGCGGCGCCCTTGGGAATGGGGTGTGCTTTTCTGGCTTTTTTACCTGGAGGAATGACTTTCGAAGAGTACTTTAAACTCGAGGAATGTACTGAAGAGGAGCAGTTGATCCGGTTTCTGATCGGTTTGTCACCCTCCATGCTGCACAGAAACTATCTTGTCGATATAAGCAGGGCTGATTTTAAAGCAAGAAAAGCGCCTTCTACCCAAATGGCCATCAACCTTTGTGCGGGAATTGCCGGGACAAATGCGTTAAAAATCTTGTTAGGAAGAGGTGATGTGGTAACGGCGCCTCGTGGTTTGCATTTTGATGCTTATAAAAACAAGCTGGTAAGAACCTGGAGGCCAAGAGGCAATTCTCATCCGATGCAAAAAGTGGCGTATATGATTGCGAAAAAACTACTGCTCTGATCACAATCAAAAAAAGGAGCCGTTAGGCTCCTTTTGCTCGTGCTCTGAACAGCTTAGGCTTTTCTGCGTGCTGCCGCACCCAGGCCAAGAAGTCCAAGGCCCAGCAATGCAATTGAGCTTGGCTCAGGAATCTTGGCCGTAAATGATCCGTCCAATGTGGTTTGTCGGATTGCGTTTTGAACCCCGTTGTTGTCGATTACAAGCAGCAGTTGGTTGTCTGTTGGAATCGGTGGATTGACATTCGTATCCAGTACCAGCGTTGGGTTGTAGGAAGATGAATTCAACGATGCGGCATCAACGAAGAACGAGCCGTTATTCACTTGTAAAAACCCTGCTTCTGCCCAAGTAACGTCGAAATTCAGCGTCAAATTGGCCATTTCGATACTAGAGCTGGTCAATGTAGCGACAAATGCCAACTTGTCATAGCTATCATCGATCAAGGAGTTGAAATAAACTTCAAGGGTACCGCCTGTGTAGACCGGGCCGCCAGTGGTCATAACGCCATCAAAGTGATACGCAACCTGCAGATCCCAAGTTTGCAAAAACCCTTCGTTATCTGATGGTAGCGGTGGAACCAGAGGACTTAATGCATCAATATCGCACTGTCCCGCTGCACAATTAGGCTTCTTCAAATCAATAAAAGTTGTATTGTCCAACGCCGTTCCACTGGTTGGTACGCCGGCATTGGTTAGTTCCGAATCAATGTTTGTGTCGTAGAAATTTCCGTACACACTGCCGTCAGTGTAATCGTAAATAGACGTGGCTAATAGCTGGCTGAAGCCAAATTCGTCAAATTCCTGAGTTACGTAATCTGCATCGGCTGTACCAATTGGTCGGCTAGAGTCATGAAGATTTCCGCCAAAATTTGTTAAATCTATCTTTATAGCGCCAGCGTTCACGCCAGCACTCAGTGCTAATACAGAGGCCGCTAGTGCCGCTTTGGTCAAGATTTTCATATTCGTGGTCCTTTGTTAAGTTCTGTAAGTCTAATTGTTGTGTTTATGTTAAGTAAGCATTACATATGCCAAAACAAATAATTATATGATTTATAGAGATATTTCTCTTTTTGGGTTTGTTGTTATAATAAATAATGTAAAAATATCTGACACTTTTCTTCGCGTGTATCCATCTATCTGTCTAGACGAAACAGGCTAAGCGGCAACAGTGTTAAGTCTAGTAAAAGAGCCAAAATGATAGTAATTGCTACCATGGCTCCCATATACGCGTTAACATTAAAATCCGATAGTGCCAGTACAGTAAAACCTGCCGCCAGGACAGTGGAGGTGACTACAATGGCTTTGCCCACGATCGACATTGCGTATTCAACCGATTCGACAACGCCTCTATTCAGTTCTTTCCTGGCTCGTATATACTTGGTTAAAAAATGGACAGTGTCGTCGACGATGATCCCGAGAGTAAAGGAAAACACCACAGCTACGGCGACATTGACTTCAGCCAGAATAACTCCCCAGATTCCAAACGCTGTTACCGCCGGCAGTGTATTGGGGATAAGACTGATAAGGCCGAACTTAAGTGAGCGAAGTGCAATTATTAGGGTTAGCGTGACCAATACCAACGCCAGAATAGAGCCCGCAACCATACTGTTGATATTTCGCTGCCCTAAATGCGCGAACATCAGCGAAATTCCCGTTCCCGGTGATTTCAAGTTCGCCATGTTCTGGTTAAGCCAGGATGCAATTCTCTTTTCAATATCAATAAGTTGTTGCGCTTTTTGGCCTTTTATGACTGCCGTGACCTTGAGTGCTGATTTATCGACATTAGTGATATTGTTTAAATCCAGGCCAAACGGCAGCGACAGTTCATAAAGCAATTGATATTGAGCCGATAACTCTCTTGATTCGGGAATAGTGTAAAATATTTCGTCACCTTCGTGCATATTGCGATTGAGTCGTTTGATTATGTCGCTATAGCTGACTACGTGCACTATTTCGGGTTGCTGTTTTAGCCAGTTTGTGAAGTTTTCCACCTGACTCAGGTATTCCGGTTCATTGACACAATTGGAGCTGCCACAATTTAACGAATAGTTAATATTGTCAAAACCGGTAAGCGTTTCTTGCATAAAATCCGCCGCCTGGCGGAACGGAACGCTTTTTTTGAAATAGCCAATGGTATTGTCGTTGAGTTCATTTTTCGATATTTGCGTCAGCAAGGCAATGACGACCAGTGAGATTGCAATAAAAACCGGTTTTCTCTTTTTATATAACCAATGTGAGTATTTATGTCCGAGCTGACTCGAATTTTCTTTTTTGCCGGCTGCCGGCAGCAAGCGGGCAAGACACGGCAGTAATGTCAGACTGTATATAAACGCAAAGGTAACGCCGATTGCTGCCCAGTTCCCCAGTTCCCTGAGTGGTGGAGTTTCGCTGAAGTTCATACTGACAAAACCGATTACCGTTGTCAGACTGGTCAGGAAAACCGGTTGCAAATTTGTTTTCAGGGAATTGAGCAGAGCCGTTGTTTTTTCCTGGCGGTCGGCAAGATGAAAATAGAAATTATTGAGTATGTGAACACAGTCGCAAACAGCGAGAGTCAGAATGATTACAGGTAGGGCAGCGGTAATCTGGTTAAGAGGGACTGAAAACCAGCCCATTAGTCCAAGAGTCGATATTACACTGGCTACAATAATGACTAACGCGATGATCATCCCGCTGACAGACCTAAGCAGTAATATTAGCAGTATTGACATCACCAGAAACATAATGGGGAACCAGAAGCCGCTATCTCTCTTCGATAGTTCGTTAAACGTGACGTTAACTGTAGTTTGGCCGACCAGATAGATAGACCATTGTGGCTGGCTGCCGCTGTATTTCTCGACTAACTCGCGTGCCGCATTGACGGCCTCGTAGGTTGCCGCGTCTTTCTCATGCTTATCATCCGGCATTTGGAGCGATACCGAGACGGAAGTGACTTTGGCGTCCTTTGACAATACGAAGTCAACCAGCTCGATCTGATCCAGTGCGGTTGCTTTTAATTGAGCGAAGTCGACATTGGCGTTTTTTATCTCTTCCGGAACTAGGTCTTCTACAATCAGGTCGTCGTGTTCAGCGTAGGTATTCTGGAAATTGGTCAATGAGTCTACCCGAATGGAGTAGGGTAGTTGCCAGGCGTCTTTGGTTATTTCAAGTAACGCAGTGAGGTCTTGTTGATTGAATATATCGTCGGCGGAGGTTGTTATGATAAAGGTGATATTGTCCGATTTTGTGTATTCTGATTCAATATGTTCATGTTCAACCAGTTGCGGATTGTTCTTGTCAAAAAAAATCTTGTAGTCACTTTCGAAGTAAAGATCCTTAGCGCCGTAGCCGAGCAGACCAACTAACAAAAGTGAAAGTGCTGCAAGCAGGTTTCTTCGGTGAGTGAACAGGTTGGAAAGGCGTTCTCCAATCATGCTGGGTCTTTTCCTTATTTTTATTGAACAGCGCCCTGGTAGACTCTGGCTCAAGCGAGCGTCTGCCAGTCTCGTTGCTGTCGTTGAACAGTCAATTGTCGATCTGTTTTAACAGAGCTTTCGCCTTTTTCACTTCCGGAAATTTTTCTTTGCTGATTTTTTGCAAAAGCGCCTTTGCTTCGCCTTGGTTGCCGGCTTGGTTCAGGGCGAGTGCATAATGGTACGCGATGGAATGATCGCTGGCAGCTTTCTCATGAGCCAGTTTCAGCAATGGAAGGGCTTGCTCGTGTTCCCCGTTCTGAAACAACAGGAAGGCATAAGTGTCTATTACAGGCGGAACGGCTTTTAATTTGTATGCTCTTTCGGCATAAGCTAACGCTTCTTGTATTGAACCTTGTTCGCCTAATGCCCAGGCTAGATTATTTAACGCGATCAGATTGTTACCATTTTCCCTGAGCAACTGCCTATACTGCACTATCGCTGCTGAATGATCTGTTTCTAAATTCAGGTTGGCGTAGTACATTTTCACTGCCATGTCCTTTGGGTGCGCTTTTAGCCAGTCTTTGACAAGATTGACAGCCGAATCTCTTTGCTGAAGCTTGGCGTACATCTGGGCGATGCTGATAAGACTGCGTGTTGTGGGTGCGATTTTATGTGCGTTTTGAAAGAACTGTAGCGCGGAGCGATTATCACCGGATCTGGCAGCATGTTGCCCTCGGATTATTTCCAACAGCTTAGACGGGCCGTGGACGGCACTGAATCGACCTATTTTTGACTTTGCCTGGTTGCTTCTATCCAATTGTAATAGCAACTCGATTTCTTTTAATTGTATTTGTTTTTCGCTAGGAAATGCCTTTCGTGCTCGCTCGATCGAGGCCAGTGCTTCCTCCAGCTTTCCTATGCGAATTTGCGATTCTATCTTGCCTAAATAGGCTGCCTTCAATTGATTGTCTAAACCGATAACGGTATCGAAGTGTTCTATCGCGCGTTCAAATTCTCCAACCTCCGCCTTGATATTGCCCATTGCCAATTGGCTGCGAGTAAACTGGCGACTGGTCTTGGGGATGGTGGCTAAAACAGCGTAAGCTTTCTGCCTGTTGCCCTGATCTATCAGCATGAGAGAGTAAAGCAGGGTGTAGCTGTCATCGGTCTCGCCGCTTTCTTTCGCTTTTTTGATCAGTGCCAGTGGCTTTTGGATATTGCCGAGCTTTTTGCCCAGTCGATAGTTGGCAACCAATGCGTTCTTGTCATTGGGGGATACCTCGAGCGCCTGTGCAATGTATTTTTGGGCGTCCTGGTCTTTGTCCATGTACGCGGAGATTTTTGCCTTCTCAACCAGCAATTTGACGTTGTCCGGAATTTTAGCCAGACCTTCGTTTAATACTTTGAGTGCATTTTTAAACTGTTTTTGAGCTACATAAACCGAGGCAGATAGTATATAGCCGTCGGTTTCGTTCGGTTTGGTGGCTATCAGTGACCTGGACAGCTTTTCCGCTTTGGCATAATTTTGCGTGGATAGGTAATACCCGACGAGGCCGCTTCTTGCCCATACGGCGTCCTTATCCAGATCAATAACGGACTCGAGATCCGATATTCCATCCAGATTGTTTTGCTGTAGTTTCAGGAAGCCAAGCTGGGTTTTTATTGCGGTGTTTTCAGGGCTGATTTCCGCCGCTTTCCCGTACAACTTCAATGCTTCGTCAACATCCCCTCTTTTGGCCATTTGTGAGCCAAACTCAGATAACAGCGATGTATCACTTTTGCCTGCTTGTCCAATAGAGTTCAGTATGTCGTCCGCATTTTGTGCATAACCTAGCTTAAACTCGGTGTAAGCGAGCATTCGCCTTGCAACATGGCCATCCGGGGTAAAAGGTACAACGGCTTTCAGTCTATTCCTGCTCGCTTCCCAGTTTTCTAAATAAAAGTTCGCCATACCGGACAGTAGCTTTGCCTGTTTATTGACTTCGCTGACTGCAAGGGCCATTTCGGCGTGAACTTTTGCTTCTTCAAAGTCCTTGGATCGAAGCCTAAGCCCTGCTTTAATCAGGTTGGAAGGCAAGTGGTTGGGTGCTATCTTCAGGATGATATCGATGTTTTTTTCTGCGGATTCAAAGTCTTGAGCCATTGATTGGTAGCGGGCCAGGTCGACATACAGTTGCAGTCGGTTTGGCTCTGAAGCAATGGCTTTCTCTAGATAATCGATGGCTTTCTCAAGATCTTGTTTGGTGAAAAACAGCCTGCTCGCCAATATGCTCGCTTCTGCCAGATCGGGGTTTTCTTTCAATACGGCAAGTGTTATCAAGATAGCTTCATCGATTTGCTCTGAAATAGCCAGATTATACGCATGAGCCAGTTTTCCGTATATGTCAGACGTTGTCCGGGCGCTTTCTTCAAAATCTGCCTGTGCGTCAGGCTTCCTTCGCAATGCCAAGTTTACCAGGCCCCTCAAAAATAGCACTTCACTCTTGTCTTCATCAGAAAGAGAGTCAAGCTGGATACTTGTTGCGATCAGGTCATCAAACTTGTATTGATAATAATAGGCGCGGGTGAACTCGTTAACCAGTTCACTTGCCGGATAGCCAGCATCTATCGCTTTTTGCAGCTCTTTTTCAGCCTGTGCACCTTGTTGTTGCGACAGATAGTAGTTGGCGAGTAAATAGCGGCTTTCCGGGTTGGACGAATTTGCTTGAATGGCATTTTTTAACTCGATTACCGCTGATTTACTGTCGCCGCTCTCAAGGTAGGACTTTGCTGACTGTATGTATTCGCTCTCTGTTTTGTCAGCACTGCATGCCCCCAGCCCTGAAAAAACGAGCGCCACCATCAGCGCCTTAAACCAGATTTTTTGGTTTTTTTCCGGCAGATTGCTGACGTATCTAAACCCTTTCATCCATCGCTTCATTGTGGATCAACCTTTCTTATTAACGTTCATATCAGAGTATAGCCGAGCTAACCACTAAATCATCCTTGTCAGGGTGTTTTGTGGCAATGGTTACTCATTCCAATCACTACCCGTTGCAATTACCATCCACATCATTGTCACTTACTACAAAAATATTTCTACTGGTCGAGGGTGACTCAAAAAATCAATTGGGCTGGCGGATAGACCATATGCGCCAGACTGAAACACCACTAAAAAATCGCCGATATTTGCTTTCGGCAATTCCATTTTATCAGCGAGGGTGTCGAGTGGTGTACATAATGGGCCAACTGCTGTTACTGTTTCCAGTTCGCAGATCGCGTTTTTTGACGTATTGTTGTTTGCTTCGATGGTAACCGGGTAGTTTTTACGAATCACTTGGCCAAAGTTACCGGAATTAGCGAGGTGGTGGTGAAGTCCTCCGTCACACATCAGGTAGGTTTGGTCGCGTGATACTTTCTTGTCGGTTATCTGACAAATATACAGGCCAGATTCACCTACCAAATAGCGGCCAAGTTCAATCACTATTTCGGTCTCTACCATTGCATCGCCATAGTGTTCGAGAAGTAACTTGAGGTTATCGGCGATAGGCGACAAATCCAGATGGTTTTCACCTGGAAAGTAAGGAATCCCAAAGCCTCCCCCGATATTGAGTTTTGCCATTGGTTTGCCCGATGTTTCTGTCAGGCGCCGGGCAAGCTCAAAGGTATTGTTGTGGGCCTCTATGATGGCTTCGGGCTTCAGGTTTTGTGAGCCTGAAAAAATATGATAGCCAACAAACTCAAGATATTCGGTGTCTAGGTTTTTTACAATGTCGGCCACCCGTTCAGCATCGATACCAAATTGTTTGGGGCCACCGCCCATCTTCATACCGGAAGTTTTCAATTCAAAGTCAGGGTTGACGCGAACGGCAATCCTGGCTTTTTTACCGATTGTCTTTGCTCTTTCGCTGATTCGCTGTAATTCGGTTTCTGATTCGGCGTTGATAACAATACCTGATGCTACCGCTCCTGCGATATCAGAATCTGATTTCGCTGGCCCGGCAAAAGAAATATTTTCGGAAGTCGTTCCAGAAGAAAGTGCCACCCGTAGCTCTTTTAGTGAGGCGACGTCCAGGCCATCGACCAGGGTTGCCGTGTAGTCGACCAGCGCTGGTAACGGGTTTGCCTTTATTGCGTAGTGTAATTTGATTCTATCGGGGATGCAGTTTCTAAACTGCTCAACTTTTTGCCTGATCACTCTTCTGTCATATAGGTAAAACGGCACACGACCGGATAGTTCCCATAACTCCGGGACGGACATGCCAGACACCCGGATTTTTCCATCGACTAACGGAAATTGTTTCATAGGCGCATGTTTTACTGTTTGTTTCTGCATTATCAGGCTTCTTGAAAATTTGTCAGATAATTTTGGGTAAGCGTTTTCCGGTCAATTTTGCCATTGGCATTGTGCGGGAGTGCATTTAGAAAAACAAGTCGTTCTGGCACCATAAAATTGGGCAGTTGGGTTTTACAATATTTTAGTAGCGCTTCTTCGCTTTGTTTTGCGTTATCTGTCGCTGCAGGGGTGGCAACCACCACTATGGCCTGGCCAAGGGCGGCATGGGGTACGCCAATAGCCGCTGCTTCGACCACCAGGCCGGATGCATAAACGGACTCTTCAATTTCTGTCGGGCTGACGCGATAGCCGGAGGTTTTGATCATGTCATCTTGACGAGCGACAAAATAGAGGAAACCGTCTTCATCTTTATAGACTGTATCGCCAGACCAAACGGCTAATTGCGGTGTTTTAACTTCAGGCATCAGTTGTGGTATGGGCCTGAATCGTTTGTTGGTTTTTTCTTCCGCGTTCCAGTATCCCTGAGCTACCAACGGGCCGAGGTGAACCAGCTCGCCCGGCTCATTCGCTGCACATTCGGAGCCATCTTCACGGAGCACTTTCAGTTCTGAGTTTGGAATGGCTTTACCCATCGAGGTTGGCCGTTTATCGACCTGATCCGGGGGCAGATAACTGCTGCGAAATGCCTCGGTCAACCCGTACATTAAAAACGGCGCCGCGTTGGGGAAGATTTCTCTCAGCCTTTTTAACGTCGCTTCCGGCATTGCACCGCCCGAGTTGGTGAAGTATCTCAGTTTTGTGCCCACATCGTCAGGCCATTTTAACTTACATAGTTGGGCCCAAAGAGGCGGAACAGCGGCCAGGCCGGTTATATTTTGTTTGGCAATCGCTTTGACAATATCGTTGGGCAGCAGATAGTCCATCAGGTGACACTGGGCTCCAACGTTAAATGCGGTGGTAAGTTGGCTCAATCCATAGTCAAAACTAAATGGGAGCACCGCTAGTATCTTGTCTTGAACGGTATTTTCCAGGTATGCCGAGACACTTTCGGCGCCCACTACCATGTTTCGGTGTGACAGCACAACGCCTTTGGGGTTTCCCGTGCTTCCGGAGGTGTACATAATGGCGGCGACTTCAGAGTCAGTGGCTGGCCCCTGGCTCTGGGCCGCACCCTGATTGTCACTGAATGTTTGCCAGTCAACTACCCGTATATGGCCAAGCCGTTCAATGTCACAGTCGTCAAGGGTGACAATGGTGTGTAAGTCGGAGCATTTTTGAATCTCCCGGGAGATTTGTGTTAAACGTTGTGATTGAGTGACCAGTATTCTTATATTGCAATCATTGGCAATGTAACTGACCTGGGCAGGTTTCAAAAGTGGGTTGATGGGGACAAATATCCCACCGGCTTCAATTGCGCCAAAAAAGCTCACCACGGTTTCAAAAGTTTTTGGCAGGAATACACCGACACGTTCAGATCGTTTAAGGCTCAAAGAAACCAACGATTGAGCGGTGTTTTTGATGAGTTGACTGAGTGCCTCATAGGTGAGTGTCTGGTCTTTTTGGTTGCTTAATGCGATGTGTTCAGGGTATTGACTGGCAGCATTGTGAATCAAGCTGTGAAGAAATGTCGTCATCAAGCTATTCCTTTTCTGTTTCTTTTCGGTATTTAATTATTTATTCTACACCTTTATCTTTGTCTTAGTATCTTTGGTGCAATTGTGCTGGCATTATAGTCATTCGTGTGTGGTTTAGAAAGCGACGACTTTGATCAGGCGAGCATTGAACAAACGTCAAGTACGCAGGCTCGACGGCAGTTTTTTATTGGTGCGTTACACTGCTATGTATAGCGTTTATTCCCAGCGAGATCTGTAAACACTCTGAGGCGATTAAAATATGATTGACAAATTCACAAGTTTATGGGCGGTGTTTTTCGTTTTGGTGCATAGCGCAGAGCTGGTAGCAGGTAGGCTAGATGCATTGCCCGATACGATTGCCAGTATCAAACCCTCTATTGTGGGTGTCGGAAGTTATAACCGCCTTTCAGCACCACAGTCGATGCTCCGGGGTTCCGGGTTTGCGGTGGCTGGGGGGCGGTATGTCGTGACGAATCTTCATGTGGTGAGCAAAATTGACTTGACGGGTACTACGCAACTGGTGGTTTTTTCAGGTACGGGCAATGCCCCCGTAATTCATGGTGCCAAAGTGGTGGCTTCAGATCGCCAGAACGATTTGGCTTTACTTACTTATGATGGCGAAAAACTGCCTGGTATGCGAGTTTCATCGGCAAAATCTCACCCCAGAGAAGGCACGCTTATCGCCTTCACCGGTTTTCCGATTGGCGCCGTATTGGGTTTCTATCCGGTTACACATACGGGGGTAATCAGCAGTGTTACGCCGATAGTGATTCCCGCTGCCAAGGCGAGGAATTTGACCGCCAAGGCGGTGCGTCGACTAAAAAATCCGTTTATGGTTTACCAACTGGATGCTACAGCTTACCCGGGCAATAGTGGCAGTCCTGTGTACAATCCTGAAGATGGCGTGGTTGTCGGGGTGGTTAACAAAGTATTCGTTAAAGAAACCAAAGAAGCCGTTTTGGAGAATCCAAGCGCTATTACTTACGCAATACCGGCAATGGCAGTTCAGCGGCTGTTAACGAAGGTCAAAAAATAGTTCCTGCTACCGGGTTGAGAATAGACAGGATTGTAATAGCCTCAAGACTGGCAAATTCAACCGCTTGCTGTATGTTGTCGGCAGTGATGCCCAGTCGGTCGGTGAAATCGACAATATCGTGATTGGTCGCATCGTAGCCATTCTTTGATGCCAGGTCGGAAGCGATGTGTGACGCTAAGCAGAGAATGTTCGCCTCGATTGGAAACGCCGATTTTTCTGGGTTGTGTTGGTTGCCGACTACATTGTGTATATTGGCTGGCAGTTGCCAGTCTTTCAACAATCCCTCGGAAAGCTCTGCATAGGTAAATCCCAGTTTGGCTTGTTGCCATTCCCATGGTGCGGTGTTTTTATTTGGTATAGCACATTCTTTAGCCATTTCCGGGTTCTGGTTGGCGCAGATCAGTTCCCCCAGATTGTGAAGCAAGCCAATGACAAAAAGTCTTTCCTGGTTTTTGTTGTTGAGTCGTGCCGCCAGTTCTTTGCATATCAGCGCGGTATCGACGCTGTGCCGCCAAAATAATTCGAGATCGATAACGTTTTCAGGTATACCTTTGAAGCAGTTTACTGCCGAACTTGCCAGTGCCAGATTAAACACCCCTTCGGTACCTATGATATTGATAGCGCGTGATACGGTATCGATCGTTGAAGGGAAGTTATAAAATGCACTATTGGCGATTTTAAGCAGCATGGACGTCAGGTTGGGGTCAATAGATACGACATCCGCCACGTCAGCTAACGACGATGTATCATCGTTAAGGAGCTCTTGCATGCGTAAAGCGGTTTCAGGTAACGCAAAAAGCACGCTCGCTTTTTTCACGTAGTCGTTTAACACCATTTTTTTTTCAGTTGTCATCAAGCTTCCGCCTTGTCTTGAGTTTAGACAAATCGCCATGTTTCGTCATAGTTATGTTAACTATAGATCACTTATTGGATTTGAATATTATATTTGTCGGTCATGCTGTACAGAGTCGGCCGGGTGATACCAAGTAACTTGGCGGCCTTGGTCATGTTGAAGTCACAACTCTGAATAGCCTGCATAATGGCTTTTTTCTCGGCACGCTCTCGAACTTGCCTGAGGTTGAAGATATCTTCAGTTTCTTCACCTGAGTCTTCCAGTTCCAGATCTTTGGCAGACACCTTTTTACCTTCAGACATGATGACTGACCGGCGTACTTTGTTGATCATCTCTCTGACATTGCCCGGCCAATGGTATTGTTGAATTGCCCGAATCGCGTCATCACCGAATGTGAGTGAACCCCGATCCATTTGTTGGACATTGGATTTAAGTATCGCCTGCGCTATTACCACCGCATCTCCTTCACGTTCCCTCAATGCTGGAATGTTTAACGTGATTTCGCTGATTCGGTAGTACAAGTCTTCACGAAACTCGCCAGAGGCGATTAAATCCTGAACATTTCTGTGGGTTGCGCAAACCACTCGAATATCGACAGGGATTTCTTTGACTCCACCCACTCTTTCGATGACTCTTTCCTGAAGGAATCGCAGTAGCTTGGCTTGAAGAGCCAGCGGCATATCACCAATTTCATCCAGAAAGAGGGTGCCGCCATCGGCGAGTTCGATTTTGCCTTTTTTGGTTGTGGTAGCTCCGGTGAATGCGCCTTTTTCGTAGCCGAACAGTTCGGTTTCAAGCAGATTTTCCGGGATAGCCGCACAATTGATTGCTGAAAACGGTTTTTGTTTGCGTGGACTCAGTTCATGTACCGCCTTGGCCAGCACTTCTTTACCCGTGCCGGTTTCACCTAAAATGAGAGTAGTGACATCTGCTGGGGCAATTTTTTCAATTGTTAGGCAAATCTCCATCATTTGTGTGCTGGTGGCAATAATGCCGTTTATTCGAGAATTCTGTTGTGACTCGCTTAGCTCCTTGTTCTCTTTTTCCAGCTCGGCAATGCGAAACGCCCGGTTGACGACGAACGACAGAATGTCACCATCCAGCGGCTTCTGGAAAAAATCAGTGGCGCCCATGCCAACGGCTTTGACTGCGTTTTCTTTCTCTTCCCGCCCGGTCACGACAATGATCTTGGTGTCTGGCGCGAGTTTCAGTATTTCTTCCAGTGTCTTGAATCCCTCAGACGAGCCACCTGGATCAGGCGGGAGGCCAAGGTCGAGCGTGACCACGCTGGGCTCTATTCTTCGCAACAGGGTGAGCGCGGATTCCCTGTCGTCGGCCATATGAACCTCGACATCGTCAAAACACCATCTCATCTGGCTTTGAAGACCCGGGTCATCTTCTACAATCAGTAACTTTTTTGTCAAAACGTAGGAATCCTCAATTAACGTTCATCGAATATCGACATTTAGTGTATCTTTTACTTTTGTCCATTCTCAATAGGAATGTGTAAAGTAAAGCAAGAGCCTATCGCTTCTTGGCTGGTTACTTCGATGTTTCCTCCCAGTTTTTTTAGGTATTCCCGGCATTGATAGGCTCCAATCCCCATACCGGTCAAGCCTTTGGTGCTGACAAACGGCTTGAATAGCTGGTTTTTCATGAACTCGTCGCTCATTCCGGTACCGCTATCCTGAATAAAGATATACGCCATTCCTTTGCTTTTGCGAAGGCTTATGGTGACATCGCCGTCTTTCGAGGTGGCATCTTGGGCATTTTGCACGATATGGCCGATCACCGAGAACAGTTGTTCCTCATCAGCCTTTACTTTAATCGATTTATCATGGCATTCAAGTTTTGGTTCCGGTTTGCTTTTCTTATGATGCGTGACCAGCCTTTCCAGCATGTGCACCAAATCAACGCTGTCAAAATTGTGCGGAACGGCAGGGTTCCGAATTTGCTGGAGAAGGTGGTGCATTTTATCTACGGTATGTTCGGTGGTTTTGATCATATCGTCGACAAAATTCGGATTGCTTTTATATTTGTGCGCATTTTTAGTGAGTAAAGATAGTTGCGCGATAATGGTCTTTAGATCGTGAACCATAAAGGCTGAAGTTCGGTTGACTGCTTCAAACTGTTTGGCCTGAGCCAGCCTTTCCTGGTATATGCTTTGTGCCAGAAAACTGCACGCCTGGTTTGCGACTACCTTGATAATGTCAAAATTTTCCCAATTCAGTTCCACTTGGGTAATTGGCTCCCCGATCACGACAAAACCATACAGTGTTCCCTGGTTGTAAATGGGAACGATGATCCAAGGTTTATCGAGTTTGGTAATACATTCAGGTATTTCGAGGTAATTGTATTTTGTCGGATCAGTGTCGTACTGTTTGAGGTCAATAATCCAGTTGTTCTTTTTGAAAAAATCAACAATTTCGGCATTTGATTCGATTTGCGAGTGTTTGATCGGTTTGTTGTTCAGATAGCTTTCCGCGACCAGGTCCTTGTTTTCGCTCGTTAGCCATAATGCGCCTTTGTTGCTTTCCACCAAAGAGGCCAGTACCGAAATGATACGTTGCTCAAGCGGACTTTGATTGGTCGAATCCATAAGCAGATTGATACTCTTGAGCCATTCTTCGCGGTAGTCATACTTGTAATCAAAAAAGTTTTTATTGATAAAAAGCATGAGCCTGGCTCTCACTGTATAAGAACTTAACAGAACGAGCATCACCAATAATGCACCGGAGAAAAAAATGACGCGTAATGCGTCTCCCCATGTGCCACCAAATGCTTTGATGTAGTAACCGCCTGACGAGATGACTAATAAGTAAACTCCCGCGATAAACAGTGTTCCTGTATGGAACACCATTTGTCGGGAAACCTGAACCGACACAGGTTGTTTGTGGGAGTTGACCGTGGTGATTGCGATGAGCGGCGTAACTAGGGTATTTACCGCGCCACGGGCGTCCCAGAGGCCATTGTCAATATAACCAAACAGGAGCGCGTCTGAGTACAGGAGAAAGTCGTACGCGAACATAACGCCAATGGCGATAAAGAGGTATCGTACGTTGGATCGCCCATGGTGGGAAGCGTTTCGCCAGGCTTGTTCGACCAAAATCATGCCCAATACTGACGATGCAATTTGAAGTGCCAGTAAGGTTTTGCCTTCGAGAAAATCGGTTTCAGTGATTGCTTCGTAAACCAGCATAACGAAAATGGATAAATAGAAAACAGTAGCGCCCCGCTTTAAATTTTGAAACAGCGGTTTTTTTTCTATCCCGGTACCTTGTTTAAAGACGACAATACTGATGAGTACGAATGCCCAAGACAGGTTTCTCAGGATTTCGGTTGAATAGCGAATTTGAAAAGATGGGTAGCCAGAATAAGACTGCAAGGTAATCATGCTTAGCCATAGGGTTGAAATCAATGTGGCAAGTAATAGTGCGCTATCAATCGTTTTACGCAAATAGCCTCTGAGAATCAGCAGCGAGGCAAGGGAAAACGCAACGGTACCGGCAGCGTGGCTAATGGTTACAAATTGGACGGTCATAAGAGGATCCTGACTAGCAAGAACTCACTTGTGATTAAGAATACAAAAAGAACTAAATGACGTAAATAAAACAATATCAAAAAGAATATACAAAACAGGACATGGCAGAAAACGTAGTAACAAAACCGCTAATGGTCCAGTCTCGAACGATAACACTCACGGTCCCTTGGTTGAAGGATAGCTTTGTTTTCCCGATAATACCTAAAAATTTTTTTACAGGTTTCGGTATTTTTCGGCCATAGGTGTCACCCAGTTGTTGCAAATAAACTTTTTGCCGGAACGATTCTATATGCCGTTGTTATTCCATGCAACAAAAAGATGATCAGAGTGTTCGAAAATTGTTTGCCATTCTTTCTCCATATGTGCCTCTCAGCATGTTTTAGCATACTGATAACGATTCGATCTGATAGTTTCGTTATGAGTGCCTGCTGATTGAACTGAAAATGCTGGATAGCTGTCTTTGGGGAAAGTCGATCATTCTGTATTTATAGTTGTTTTCACCAAGTGGGTTCTGCGTTACTATCGTGACCAGAAACTTTTGTTCAGTATGAGTTGAGTACAGGATACGTTTAGGTCTACGACCGGTTTTAGCATAGAACGGATTGCGCCTAACCTACATGCCTGGCATTTGTCCAAAGTGAGTCAAACTATAGGTTTTTTACATGATTGAAGAAGATAATTCAAAGCAAGATGCTAGCGAAAACGATGAACAGAGCGCGTCTTTCGAGAACGGTAAAGACGATCAGAATGTACAGTTGTCAGAGCGAATTAAATCGTCTGCCCGACAAATATGGCTTGCGGGTCTGGGCGCTTATAATAAAGCAGAAGAAGATACGGGTAAATTCTTTGACAAGCTTGTCAAAGAAGGTGAAGAAATCGAAACCAAAACTCGCTCAACGGTTAAAAAGCAGTTTCAAGTCATGGAAACGACAGTTGAAGATGTGAAGTCGAAGGCATCGGGAACCCTGGATAAATTGGAGCATGTATTTGATCAAAGAGTCTCTCGGGCTTTGAAAAGGCTGGGTATTCCGACTAACAAGGAAATGGCAGATTTGCGGAATAAAATGGCTGCGCTGTCTGATCAGTTGGCAAAGTTAAAGAAAGACAAATCGTAAAAATCTGGCGTTCGGCGCCACAAGCTTGGCGATTCTCAGGGCACTGAAGCACTGAGCTTTAGCATTCTGAAATCTGTTTCAGAATGCTCACTCGTCGATATAGACTTTACCCATTTCTTCAAGCATTGCTCGTTGGTCATCGATTAAATAAGGCGCCACCAACGCCATTACTTGATAAATGCCCTGGCCAAGATTCAGGCCTTCGCCGCTCGTTTTGTTGAAGACGATATCATAGCTTATCCAATAGGTGACAGTAAGTACGATATTGTGGCACAGGGCTGTCATTTCATCTTCACTGGCGTCGAGCAAATTTTGAGAGGCCAGACTGGAGAGAATGGTCATGGATGCTTTAAATTTCTTGTTCATTAGTTTTTTAAAGCGGTTGGAAATCTTTGGGTACCTGGCCATGATGTTAACCAGATCCTGGTAGATAAACCGGTATTGGGCAATGGTTTCAAATAACAGGTGCAGAAACAGCCATTGATCTTCTATCGAAATGTCAGCGGGGGGCGGGGCATCGAGCAACTCCTGCATCTGTTTGTCAAATTGTGCGTATAGTTCATTTAATATTTCCGTTTTGTTTTTATAGTGATAGTACAAATTGCCTGGGCTGATATCCATCTCGTCGGCTATCTGTAATGTGGTTACATTGGGCTCGCCAAATTCGTTGAAAAGTGCCAGGCTGGTTACCACTATTCGCTCTCTTGTTTTCATATCGACGGAATCATCCTCGTCTGCGCAATACTGAATAAAGTAAAGCAGAAATCGGCAACTGATCGCCACTACCGATTGCCGCGTTTGTCATCATAATGGTTGCCTAAGCACTAAGCAAAGGTTTAATTCCACAGAATTTTCCTTAAACAGAACAGTGATCTGAATGTCTTTCTATTCTCAGTATGCCATAAAGAATTGTCGATTGTTCACGATGGCGACACAGCCAAGCCAAGCGGCTAGCCGGATGACTGTGGTTGGCAAAATGGTTTGAGATAAAAATGAACAATGGTTCCGTCAGAAAACTTGTTGAAAAAGTTGCTGACCTCGGTGATTTGTTTTAACTGGCATTCGCCGGAAACACTGTCTTTAACCAGAACTTGTATTTTATTGAAATCGTCCTGAATCGTTGAAAAGCGTGCCCGCATGGTACAGGTTACGATATTTTTATAATGGGTGCCAATTCTCCGGGCCAACTCTTTTCTTTTGTCGAGGATTTCACTTTCCTGGGCATCCTCCAACGTATCAACGTGACGAAGTTTAATTCTATCTATAATGCATCTGGAGTAACTTTGTGTGTCGTTTAGGCAATGTTTACGAAAAGCCTCCCAGAAATAGTGGTCTGTCAACTGGCCAAATTTGTTTATATTACTCAGACACTGGTCGATATCGTCGTAGTGCCGAGGGTCGTCCAATACCTCATTGATCGCTTCTCTCAGTATCCAGTCGAAGCCTAAGGCCGTTTTGTGCGCATAAACCTGTCGATACATTTGGTGACGACTGTAGACAAAATCTTCAAGTGCTCCCAACCCCTTTTGGGTAATGGCCAGACCGAGCCAGGGTGTGTCCAGGTCCCAGCCAAATCGCAGGTTACTCAACAAATGATCCAAGTTAAAACTACCTATTGACACGGAGGAATGAAAACCGTCGCGGAGCATATAGTCTGCCCGGTCGGCGTCAATCTCTCCGGATACGATTGAAGACAAAAAGTCCTGAACCATTCGACTGATTTTTTCGTCGCCATCGGAATCCTCGACGGTGTCATGAAAAGAGGCGCGGTCTGCTATAAACTCCCAAAAGACGTGGGCATGATAGCGAAACGAATCACTTGGCCTAACGTCGGTTGTTTCCATAATACCGAGCACGTCCATGGGGTCGATGTCGTACTTTCGCAAATCGATGTCTTCGAATATTTGGTGGGCACAGCGGATAGAATAGTGTTCGTGTTCGAGCGATTCGGGCTGTTTTGGGTAAAGTCTGTCGTATTCGATACCTTGCCACAGCTGGGTAAACCGATTGGGTCTCGACATAAGTTCGTTCATTTTTTGCGTTTTGGAGAACTGATGAGAAAAACTCGCGTGACCGATGTCGTGGAGTAGGCAGCCCAGGCGGACAACTTTGCTCAGGTATTGAATGGCTTCGAGCTGTACAACGGTAACATCGAACCGTTTTCTCTGTTTGCGATCGCGGACATAGGCATCCACCATAGAAAACATCATACGAGTGCAGACATGCATAGTGCCGATACTATGAAGAAAACGCGAGTGGGTGGCGCCGGGAAATACGAGCGATAATATGTCGTTCTGACATATATTTCTTAGACGCTGAAATAGTGGGTGGTCAACGACATCGACTTCTTGTTTGAACAATGCGATACCGCCATGAACCGGATCCATGATCAGTTTTTCGTGACCGCCGAGGATTTCTGCAATGGAATTCATTGTCAATTTGTCTTTTTTCGATATGGTATATTGCCAGTTTTCATTTTGGTCGTAAATGTAATCAGATTATAATCCGATTTGGTTAAATAGGTGAAAATAAACCTTTGTCGAATAGCAATCTTGGCGTCTCTCTTTATAATGAGTAAGTAACGGTTCGGCACACCGGGTACTTTTCTGCTTTAGGTTTTTTCTATATTTAGGCACTTCTCTCTATTAGGAACAATGGGTGATTTCAGAGAAAATCCTGGTTATCGACAAAGATGATAAAGCGCGTTTGGTATTATGTGACTATTTAACTGCCAAAGGGTTTTATGTGTTGTCTACCTCGGGAATTCGAGAAGCGGCAGCCTGTATCGGTAAAGATCATCCAGAACTGGTGTTTGCCGATCTTTGTGATGTCAATATTGAAATACTTGTCAAATTGTTACAGTCAGACAATCACCTGACTCAGGTGGTTGCGATATCATCAACCACTTCTTCCTCAACCGTTGTTTCAGCACTGAGGGCCGGGGCTGCCGATTATATGCTCAAGCCGCTTGAAGATACCGAGCAGCTGGACAAGGTGCTGAATAAACTCTTTGATCGTATCCGTTTGTTCAGGCTTAACCAGCGGTATCGTAAAGAGCTTGAAGAAGCGAACAAAGAACTGAAATCCGGTATCAGAGAGTTAAAAGCCGATCAAAATGCCGGGCTTAAAGTACAAATGAAAATGCTGCCTGAACAAGAACTGATTCTCGGCCGCTTCCGGTTTGAGCATATGATCAAGCCTTCCCTGTTTCTCTCTGGTGACTTTTTGGATTATTTCAAAATTGATGAAGACAAGATTCTGTTTTACTTTGCCGATGTGTCTGGTCATGGCGCTTCGTCAGCCTTTGTCACCGTTTTGCTGAAAAATCTGTCCAATAGACTGCGGCGAAATATTCGGCGTGGCTCAAGTGACGATATTCTTAGCCCCCGGCGCTATCTGGAGCGGGTAAATCATGAATTGCTGGAGACCAATCTGGGTAAGCATATCACTATGTTTGTGGGTATTATCGATCGCAACAAGGTCACACTGACCTATGCTGTAGGGGCGCATTTTCCGATGCCCGTGATCATTGGTAAAGAAGGTGTAGAGTACATAGAAGGCACCGGTATGCCGGTTGGATTGTTTGAAAATGCCGAGTTTAATCAATATGAAATGGCTATACCCGAAGACTTTGGTTTAATTATGTTTTCGGATGGAATACTTGAAATACTGAATGATAAAACTCTCGCACAAAAAGAAGACCGGTTGCTTGAACTTATTCGTGAAGGCAGTCAGACTATAGACCTCATTAGTCAGGAATTGCGTCTGTCGGAATTATCTGATGTTCCTGACGACATTGCCATATTAACCATTTCTGAAGTGACAGAAAGAAATGTCGAGCTTTAAAATTCTCCAGGCCGAAGTTGACGGTATTTATGTGCTCAAGTTTGTGGGCGAGATTCGATTGAATTTTTGTTCGACACTTGAGCGGGTGATCGATGGTATGCTTGCCGACCCTGACTTCCGGGCAGTGGTGATTGACTTGTCGGAGACGGATGTCGTTGACAGTACAACGCTTGGGTTGTTGGCAAAAATCGCGATCGGCGGGAAAAAACGCAATGGTATCGTTCCTACCATTGTATCTACCAATGATGATGTAACCCGTATTATTCGTTCGATGGGGTTTGACAAAATCTTTATCATTCTCAGCGAACCAGCGCAAAATATTCACCAGCTCCGCGAAATACCTATTCTGAATTCAACGGAAGATGAAGTTCGACAGAATGTTATCGAGGCTCATAAAGTGCTGATGAGTCTGAATAGTGAAAATCAAAAAGAGTTTAAAGATCTGGTAGAAGCTTTGGAAAATGAAGCTGAGTACGACTGATACCGGTGCTTAGCTGTTGATTTTTTTCGCCTAGTTGGTCTCCTTGGATATAAATGGAATTAGCGAATATGGGTAACCCCGGTTCGAAAAAAGTGGCGGTACTCGGTGGTGGCAGCTTTGGTACCGTTATTTCCAATATCGCTGCTGAAAACGGCAATCAAGTGTTTCAGTGGATGAGAAATCAGGCTTGTGTCGATGAGATCAATCAATGCAAAGAAAACAAACGCTATATGCCTGGTTACCAGCTGAGTGCCAATTTGGTTGCGACTACTGATTTAAAAAATGCATTGTCAGACGCCGGTGTAATTTTCTTTTCTATCCCGGGCAAGTCTTTCAGGGAAGTGTGCGGCAAGGCTGCCGGAATAGTTGAAAAAAAACAAGTTCTGGTAAGTACAACAAAGGGGGTAGAAAAAGACTCGTTCAAATTGATGAGCCAGATTCTTGCCGAGTTTTTTCCATATAATCCAATTGGCGTGTTGAGTGGGCCTAATCTGGCCAAGGAGATTGGCAAACATCAGTTGTCCGCGACGGTGGTTGCCAGCGAACAGCCGGACGTGCGTACTACGGTGCAAGGCTTGCTGGGTTCGCGCACATTCCGAGTCTATGCCAATGTCGATACCTATGGCGTTGAACTCGGTGGTGCACTTAAAAATATTTATGCCATTGTGCTGGGAATGGCGAGTGCATTGGGAATGGGAGAAAACACCAGGGCGATGCTTATCACCCGCAGCCTGGCGGAAATGAGTCGCTTTGCTGAGAAAATGGGCGCAAACCCTTTGACTTTTTTAGGCCTGGCAGGAGTAGGTGACCTTGTTGTCACTTGCTCATCCGCGTTAAGCCGAAACTATCGTATTGGTTATGCGGTGGGTCAGGGACAGCCACTTGACGAAGCGTTGGCGGCTCTTGGCGAAGTTGCCGAAGGTGTGAACACAGTGGTTCAAGTACACAGACAGGCGCAACAGAATGATATCTATATGCCTTTGGTCGCAGGTTTGTATGCCATTTTGTTCGAAAACAAGAAAATATCCGAAATAGTTACAACGCTTATGCTGGCACAGCAAAGTACCGATGTTGAGTTTGTGCTTTCCAAAGAAGAGCACCTGAATGGCCGTCAATCAGAGTTTTCGCTTGATCGCCGGCAATTTTGACTCATAATGGCCCCTTGGAAATCCTCTAAATCTACAGATTGGCATTATGAATAGTTTTCCTATCGATTACATAGAGCCTGTTTTTCGGCCGCCGAGCGAAGCAAGGTCGCTTATTTTGCAAGTCACCAACGGGTGTTCTTACAATCGTTGCACTTTTTGTGAGATGTACCAATCCCCGCAAAAAAAGTTCAAGCCAAAACCTATTGGGAACATCGAAAAGGACGTTATCGCTGCTGCATCTTGGCTACCTGAAATTGACCGTTTTTTCCTCGCTGACGGTGATGCGATGACGCTTTCATTTAGGCGTCTAAAAGAGATTCTCGAATGTATCAATAAATATTTTCCCAAGAAAGACCGGGTCACGGCTTACTGCCTGCCTCGTAATATCAAGAAAAAGACAGTGGCGGAACTGGCCGAGTTAAAGGCGCTTGGTTTGGCGATGGTTTATGTTGGTTGTGAATCGGGTGATGATCAAGTTCTTGATTTTGTTAGAAAGGGAGAGACGTTCGAGTCGTCCAAGGATGCGTTGTTAAAACTGAAAGCGGCAGGGATTCAGTCATCCGTTATGATTCTCAATGGGTTGGGCGGGAGGTTGTATTCCGAGCAGCATGCAATTAACAGTGCTCGATTGATGAATGAAACGCAGCCAGAATACGTTTCGATACTCGTTGTTTCGTTTCCCAAGGGAGAAAAGCGTTTCAGAGAAGGCTTTGATGGTCGATATGAACCGCTTCAGCAAAGTGAACTATTCAAGGAAGTTCGTACTCTTATCGCTTGTCTTGAGCTTGACAATACGATTTTTCGTTCTGATCACGCCTCTAACTATTTAGTGCTAAAAGGCACTTTGAGCAAAGATAAAGCTGCGATGCTGAAAACAATTGATCTCGTAATAAACCGCCCGGGCGCCATTCCCTTGAGGCAAGAGTGGCAGAGAGGTTTGTGAGCTTTGTATCGCAGCTGCCTGATATGGAATGTTGCAATGCTTTTGAAGGGCAGTAGCGATATCAGGACAAGAAAAACGAACGTCAGGACACAATAAATGTGTTTTCCAGTATGTTGAAAAAGGAAGAGCGCGGACATTATTGTTGGTGAATAGCCGTATTCCGGGATTATCTACCCGAAATACGGCCTTTTTGCGGGCTGTTCCTATCACTGTTGCCATTAAATCTTTTAATATTCAAAGGGTTAATGATAATGGGCCGGCTACATATTGGGGTAGTTGGGGCCGCCGCCGCCTTCAGGGGTTACCCAGGTAATGTTCTGGGCCGGATCTTTAATATCACAGGTTTTACAATGGACGCAGTTTGCCGCGTTGATTTGAAAGACTTTTGAGCCATCATCCTGATCCATTACCTCATAAACTGCGGCAGGACAGTATCGTTGTGCAGGTTCATCGAATTTAGGCAGATTTTCTGCGATAGGTATGCTCGGATCTTTCAGTTTTAAATGGCAAGGTTGTTCCTCTTCATGGGCGGCGTTGGATAAAAACACAGAAGACAGCTTGTCGAAGGTCAATACGTTGTCCGGTTTTGGATACTCAACTTTTTTGCACTCAGATGCAGGCTTCATCATCGCATAGTCTGGTGTCGTGTCGTGGAATGTGAACGGTAAACTGCGGCGCAAAATATTTTGCTCGAAGAATGCAACCATACCACCAATCACATTACCGAACTTGTGCATTGCCGGACCAAAATTTCTTTCATCATATAGTTCTTTGAATAGCCAGGAGTCTTTGAAATTCTGCTCAAACTCGGTTAGCTCTTCGCCTGTTTTGCCTGCCTTGAGTGCTTCTACCACCGTTTCGGCAGCGATCGTACCGCATTTCATGGCCGTGTGGGCGCCTTTGATCTTGGAGAAGGCCAAGGTACCTGCATCACAACCAAGTAACAGGCCGCCAGGAAATGTCATTTTGGGAAGAGAGTTATAGCCACCTTTGGTGATTGCTCTCGCGCCATATGAAACCCGCTTACCCCCTTCCAGGTATTTACTGATGGCTGGATTGAGTTTTAATCGCTGAAATTCATCAAACGGGCTGAGGTGGGCGTTTTTGTAGGCAAGATCAGTAATAAGCCCGACAACCACTTGATTGTTTTCCATATGGTACAGGAAGGAGCCACCGGTTGAGCCAGTTTCTATCAAAGGCCAACCTGTCGTATGCGATACCAAGCCTTCTACGTGCTTGGCAGGGTCAATATCCCAAAGCTCCTTGATGCCAATACCATAGTGCTGTGCATCTTTACCTTCATCCAACTGGAACTTTTCGATAAGTTGTTTGCCGAGATGCCCGCGGCAGCCTTCGGTAAAAAAGGTGTATTTGGCGAGCAATTCCATGCCGGGCATATAGCTGTCTTTGGGATTACCCTCTTTATCCAGCCCCATATCTCCAGTCGCAATACCTTTGACACTGCCATCTTCACGGTAAAGAATTTCTGCGGCGGCAAAACCCGGGTATACCTCAACACCCATTCCTTCGGCCTGTTCACCCAGCCAGCGGCAGAAATTGGCAAGACTGATTATGTGGTTACCTTCATTATGCATGTTTTTGGGGACTAGGGCGTTGGGTATTTTTATTCCGCTGTTCTGGTTTCGAAGAACGAATATGTCGTCTCGTTTGACCGGGTTGTTGACGGGGGCTCCCAGCTCTTTCCAATTGGGGAACAACTCATCCAACGAGGTGGTTTCAAAAACGGTGCCGGCTAATATATGCGCTCCCACTTCCGAGCCTTTTTCAACTACGCAAACGGTGATCTCTTGACCTGTTTCCTGGGCCAGTTGCATTGTTCGACAAGCAGCAGAAAGCCCGGCAGGCCCAGCGCCAACGATTAGGACGTCAAACTCCATAGATTCGCGTTCCATAATCGGTCTCCTCCAAAGTATTATGAACAAAGTGTTATGGATAAAGCTGTACGAAAATTCTTAACCGCAGCTAAAATGGTGAACACCAAGCGGCTGTTTGCTTGAATAACGAAGCTCCTTAATAGGCGGTGCATTATACCGAATCGAGGGCTTGAATGTGTACCCAAAAAATTGATCTCAAACAAACGTTTGTTTGAAATCTGTTGAGTGATTGCCTGATCGCATAGTCAAAACGTACAATTCAAGGCCCAAAAGCGAGGATTTTTTGGTAAAAAAAACAGATTAACAACAATGATTACTATTGACCAAACTCAAATTTACGTTCAGTATTATGGCGATATTGCATGCCTGTCATGTGCATTATTGGATCAGCGTTAGCTACTTTACGTCTGCCTCGTGCTAGTGTCAATTTCTAAACCTGTTTTAGTAATTCGTCAGCGGCTTGAGACAGGGTGGAGTGGTGCTGGTTAAACGGGTTAACTTAAATTCATTGCTTATAAACGAGGAATCTATGAAGGTTCTGGTCGCTGTTAAAAGAGTTATCGATTATAACGTCAAAGTACGTGTCAAGCCTGACAACACTGGTGTTGACTTAACCAATGTTAAAATGGCTATGAATCCTTTCTGTGAAATCGCTGTCGAAGAAGCTGTTCGATTGAAAGAAAAAGGAGTCGCTACCGAAATTGTTGTGGTATCTATTGGCCCTAAAACTGCTCAGGAGCAAATTCGAACTGCTCTGGCACTTGGCGCTGACAGAGGAATTCTTGTACAAACTGACGAGGATGTCCAGTCTTTGGGTGTCGCCAAAGTGCTTAAGGCAATTGTAGACAAAGAGAAACCGGATCTGGTTCTTCTTGGCAAGCAGTCTATCGACGGTGATAATAACCAAACAGGGCAAATGCTCGCTGCATTGGCTGGTTTGCCGCAGGGAACATTCGCTTCAGAAGTTACGATCGAAGGTGACAAGGTCACTATTGGTCGTGAAATCGACGGTGGTGTAATGACTATTGCGCTTAAATTGCCGGCAGTTATTACCGCAGATTTGCGTTTGAACGAGCCTCGGTATGCTTCCTTGCCCAATATTATGAAGGCAAAGAAAAAGCCGCTAGAAACGACGACTCCTGCCGATTTGGGTGCTGACGTCGCTCCTCGCTTAACGACTGTCAAAGTAGATAATCCTCCTCAACGTAAGGCTGGCATCAAAGTGGGCAGTGTTGAAGAGTTGGTCGATAAATTGAAAAAAGAAGCGAAGGTGATTTAAAGATGAGCATTTTAATTATCGCAGATCATGACAATGCATCAGTCAAAGGCGCCACGTTGAATGTCGTTCAGGCCGCTAAAGAGATTGGTGGCGATATCAGCATACTCGTTGCTGGTGAAGGCGTAGGTGCTGTTGCTGAAGCGGCGGCGAAAATTGATGGCGTCGCCAAGGTGCTTGTTGCCGATAACGCCGCTTATGCAAACCATTTGGCGGAAAACCTGGCAGCCTTGGTTGTTGAAATCAGCAAGGATTATACGCATATTCTGGCCGCTGCCGGTACCAGGGGCAAAGATGTATTGCCACGTTTGGCTGCATTGTTGGATGTCGCACAGATTTCCGAGATTATCGGAGTTGAATCAGCTGACACGTTCGTTCGTCCAATTTACGCAGGTAACGCTATCGCTACTGTCAAATCAGCTGACAACATAAAAGTGGTTACCGTTCGTGGAACTGCGTTTGACGCTGTTTCTGCCGAAGGTGGTTCTGCCGCCATCGAAAATCTCGATGTTGTTACCGATACAGGTTTGTCGACATTTGTCGGTGAAGAAATCGCCCAGTCTGATCGACCGGATTTGACTGCTGCATCTGTTGTTATTGCTGGTGGTCGTGGTATGCAGAATGGGGATAACTTCAAACTGCTGGAAGTCGTTGCAGACAAGCTAGGTGCCGCGATAGGTGCGACACGAGCTGCGGTTGACGCCGGTTTTGTCCCCAATGACATGCAGATTGGTCAGACGGGCAAGATTGTCGCGCCTCAGCTCTATATTGCCGTGGGTATCTCTGGAGCGATTCAGCATGTGGCGGGTATGGCTGATAGTAAAGTTATCGTCGCGATTAATAAAGACGAAGAAGCACCTATCTTTCAGATTTCTGATTATGGTTTGGTTGCGGATTTGTTCGAGGCTTTGCCAGAGCTGGAACAGAAACTCTAGTTTTCACTTCAAAACGAAAAAAGGGCCAGTCTTTTGACTGGCTTTTTTCGTTCAACCAGAAACTGGTTGAGGCAGCGGCCGATGAAAGGCACCTCAGTAGTCTCCTTATTTCTCAATCAACTTTACAAAACATTTAGTTTTGGTATTTGTGCAAAGTATGGAGAATCCAAATAACCATATTAAAATTGCCACAATGCGAGTAATATTTGCATTTAGGATTCGTATGGCAGTAGTTGAGTCTGTAAAAACAATTTCAGTGTCGGCTATGCTGCTGTATAAACAATTGATCACAGGCTTTCGACGATAATCATGGCAAAAACGACACACTTGCAATCACTGTCGAAAAAATCACTTGCATCGGTTACGGCGTTACTTGCCCCTGACGAAGTGATTATGGATGTGTCTCTCTATCGGGAGAGGTTCGCCCAGACATTGCCGCCTGTTATTGCTCAAAAGGGTATGGGGCGTACTTTGTCGGAATGGATAACGCAATGTAATGATCACATTATTGTGTCTTGCATTTATAAGTGTGATATTCAACCTCTTTTTACCAACTACCGACTCGCACTAGTTGCGGTAGGTGGCTATGGCGGTAAGACCATGGGACTTAAGTCCGATGTTGATTTCCTTATTGTTGCGCCAAATTCTGATATTCCTGCCGACTTGATTGCAACAAAATTCGGGCTTCTCCAGAACGAACTTCATAAAATTGGTATTGTGTGGCATCTAGCCTTTGATTTTGCTGATATCAAGCTCGAGCGTCCGGTCGATGAAGACACCTGTCAAATGTGTACAACGCGTATCACGTCACGTTTTGTGTATGGTGATGAGGCTTGTTTTAAGCTGTATCAACAAAATACCAACGAGTCCCTTAAGAAATATACGGAGCCATTGCTGACCTACTTCGATCGGTTCCGTGAGCTAAGGTATAACGCGCATAAAAAAGCCACACTGGTAGATAGAAATCTTAAAGATTCCCCCGGTGGATTTCGAGATTTGGATACGATTTATTGGATAAAGAAGCTGCTTTCATTACATGGCCGCGAAGACGAAATACATAATGCTATTACTTTTGATGCGGATACACCAAAAGAAGCAGCCCATGCCATCCAGGTGTTTAAATCGGCATCGGACTTCATCCGTCGGACTAAAAGTGCCTTGCATGTGCTTTGCCCATCTGAAGTGCCGATTGGGTCGGTAAAAGTCAATGAGATAAATATCAATAAAAATGCAGAGCAACTGGGTAAATTGCTGTACGGTGAAAAAGGCAAAGGGGAGGATTTTGCTTCAGAGCTGATTCGACAAGGCAAGGTGCTGAGTCGAGTTATGCGGAATCTTCAGGATACGGTGAATTCACCCTATGAATATCGTTTGGAACAAATGGAAAAAAAGAAATCGCGCGGCAAGGACAAGTCTGTTGCAGAGCAAAGCCTGTTGCTTGTGCGTGATTTTCAATATCGTTTACAAAATGAACCCATTGATTACTCGATTCAAAGACGGCTACGTGCTCAGGTAAGCGGCATTAAAGACAGTTCTGTGTTTCGAAAAGAGGAACAAAGAGAGCTTTTCAGAGAAATATTAAACGAAACTGGCGAAGTCGGGGACGCACTTCGTTTGATGAATGATACGGGTATCCTGCAACGTGTTTATCCACCCTTCAAGCAAATCGTGAATTTTGTCGAGCAGGGAGTGCACGCGACATTTAATACGTTGACTATCGATAATCATACTCTGGAGATGATTCAGGAGCTGGATTTTATTCTTTTCGTTATAGGAAAGCCGGAAGTCAAACAACGGTTTGAGCGTTCTTTAAGCGAATATGAGCGAATTGTCGATGATATCAGAGATACGGCTGATGTACCTTTATTCATTGCGCGGGCCGACCAATTTGTAAAACGTATTCATGTTATGAATGTGGAGAGGTGGGCAAATCATAGCCATCTTAATTTGATCGCCGATCGTATCTCTGCTATTGAGCGTCCGGAGATTATTTATGCGGCGGCGTTGTTACACGATATCGCTAAGCCTATCGAAAATTACCCGGGCGAGCACGCAATAATAGGCGCGAATATGGCGCAATCATTTTCTAAAAAGTTTAACTTTTCGGAAAGTGAGGCGCGCAGAATGGCCTTGTTGGTGGAGCTACACACTGTGATGCCAAGTAGTTCCCAGAATGAGCGGCCTTCTGATCCAGCGTTGATCGAGTCGCTTGCGATGCTAATTCCGGATAAAGAATTTTTGACTATGCTTTACTTACTATCCTATACGGATATGTGTACAGCCAATCCCGAAAAGTGGACAAAATCCAAGAGTCGATGGCTGCGAACTTTGTACGATAAAACGTATGAATATATCGACAATGATCGACACCATATTATTGATAGAGATCAGCTAAAGCATATCGTTTTTCATGAAACCAGGAAACGGAATGCATATTTACCTGAAGATAAAATATTGATCCCTGAAGAGATCGAGGAACATTTTTCTTTAATTTCCGATGGCTATATATCTCAGATGAGCGAATGCCCATCTTTGGTAGTTGAACAGTTGTTTATGATCAAGCAGCTTCGTGCCGAGAATCAAGTCTGTCTGGTCTCCCCCGTTCTTGAGAGTGACGGCATCTCCAAATTTATTGTCGTATCACGTGACAAACCGGGTTTGTTTGCCGAGTTGTGTGGAGTTATCGCAGTCAAAAAAAGTAATATATCTGAAGCGAATATTTTTACCCGTGATGATGGCATAGCATGCAATGTGTTTTTACTTGAAGCGCCTATACCGGCGCAATCAGAGTACGACAGTTTGGTTCAGACGTTCGTTCGAGATATGCAACTGGTCGTTGCTGGCAAGTATGATCTACACTCTAGATTTAGGTTAGTCAGAGCAACTGCCGAAACGAATGATGTCGATCATGAAATTGAAATTAAACTTCGAGATACTGGGATAATAAAAGTTAAATTAGTCTCGGTTCCCAACCAAATGGGGTTGGCCTATTTTATCGGTAAGCTGTTTGCAGAGAATCAGTTTAATGTTCACCATGCAAAATTACGAACTGGAAAACTCAGTTCAAATGTTATTTTTGAAATAGGTGATCGTGATGGTCGCCAGATTGATCGTGACCGCATAGATCAGCTTAAAGATATATTAGAAAACATGATACGTTCACTTTGACTGATTTCGTATAAAATCAGGGATCATATTCGCTTGCAAAACGAATAGTGTGGTTATGGATAATAAGGCTTCTTTCGAGTTAAAAAACGATGAAACAAGGTTTGTCATTACAGCAGGCAAAAGACCTGGCATTTAGTTTGAATATCTCCGATCTCAAATTTGACCAGATACTGGAGAACGTAGATAAAGATGTGCGGCTGAGAAAAGTGGTTCCGGACGGGATATGTCAAATCGACCCTCGAAACAGGAATCTGGTCATTTACAACCAGGCCAGATCTAAACGGCCTCGTGCACAGGATACGAAAAGTCCTCATTCCGGCAATGGCTCCTGTCCGATTTGTCGAGGATCGACCAGCGATATTCTCGATTTGGCCGAACATAGTGAAGGTTTTACCTTTATTAACAAGAATATTTATCCGATCTTTTTTCCTATCAATGATGTTCCTGATGAAGAAGCGGATTACCTGACACATAAAGACCCAAAGCATAAGGGTAGAGCCTCTTATGGCTTTCATTTTTTGCAATGGACTTCTTCTCTTCATGATCGAGATTGGCATAACATGCCATTTGAAGATGCACTTATCAGTTTTAAGCGTTTGGCGGCTTTGGAAGAGACGCTGCTTTTCCAACCAACCGACTTTATGTTGCAGTCCAGAATAGTTCAAAATGGCAGGGCGGTTAGTGGTTATGTTTCCATTATCAAGAACTATGGCATGGCGGCGGGAGCGACACTGACTCATGGTCACCAACAAATTGCTTACAGCAATATACTACCTCAACAATTTTACAATAACTTAATGTTTCGTAAGCGCATGGGTAAAGCGTTTAGCCAGTATATGATTGATGAGAACCCGCCTGATTTAGAAGTTAAAGACTATGGCGACCTGGTGTTATTGGTTCCGTATTTTATGAAACGTCCTCTTGATATGCTGTTACTGGTCAAGGACACAAGTAAGCGCTTTTTACATCAACTGAATCAACAAGAGTCGGAGCAGATGGTATTGGCAATGCAGGAAACGATTCAGGCATTAATTGCGTTAATGGCTGAGATGGGTATCACTCCGGCGTATAATCTAACCATAAACAATGGCCCGGGCTGCGGTTTGTACCTTGAGTTGCTACCTAAAACCCAGCTGATGGGAGGCTATGAACAAATTGGCTTGTATGCCTGCCAGTCCAGTGCCGCTAAGTCTGCTGCCCAACTACGCGACTATTTTGAAAATAAATGTGAATAATCATCACTACTGCAAGCACGTCGTTTTTCTGTATTGTCAGCGGGAATTTTTGGAGGCTTGGGTGTTCTCTGTTCTCTGTTCTCTGAAATATATAGGTGCGCGAGTGGTCAAATTTCGTTTTCAACCCTCAATTTGGTAATGCTTCGTTCAGTTGCCTCTATTACAGTTATTTTCATTCCCGATTCGGTAATCCATTCGCCTTCTTTGGGAATATGCCGCAATCTCGCTACAACCAGACCACCTATGGTATGGGACTCAGTCGCAGGCAAGTTAATACCCAGTACCTCATTTGCCTCTGATATGGGTAACCTTGAATCCATCAGGTAGACCTCATCGTCAATCAATTCAAAAGCCCGTTTCTTTTTGGGAAGGTATTCGTCGAAGTCATAACCTACATCTATTTCACCAACGACTTCTTCAAGTATATCTTCCATGGTAATAATGCCTATGGCCGACCCGAATTCGTCTACCACAATGGCCATATGATCCTCTCTACGTTTTAATATGGGCAATAATTGGTCAATGGTCTGAAACGGAGAGACATACAAAGCTGGCTTCATCAATTCGTTTAGCGGCTTTTCGCGTAGCTCCAAATCCATCATGTCCCACGTGGTCAGAGTCACAATTCCAATGACATTGCTGATATTGGTTTTAAACACGGGAAGACGGTTATAGCCTTTTCGTCTGACGGTTCGAATAGCGTCCGATGTGTTTAGGTGCCGGTTGATCGCTTTTACTTCAGCAATGGGAATCATCGCTTCACCCACAGTGGTTTCTGCAAACCGTATGACTCGCTTGATTCTGCCTCTGTCGAAAGCGTCAACATTGGCTCCGCGCTCGGCCATCTCGACGACTGTTCTTATTTGCTCTCTGGTGATAAAGACGTTTTGGTCTGATTTTCCTCCACCAGCCAAACGCGCAGCCAGTCGTGCTATGCGTGAAAATACAAAAACCAGAGGGGCGAATATCCAGGCAAAAACCTTCAATGGAAATACGACCAAAGGCGCCATAGTATCCGACTTTTGTTGATAAACACTTTTGGGAACTATTTCACCAATGATCAGGAAGAGTGGGGTAAACACGATAAATGCATAAAAATCACCCAATTCGCCGAAGTGTGAAACCATTTGCATGGTACCAATGGTAGTCAATGCGATGGTGGAAATATTCGTTCCGACAAGCGTGGTTCCCAGCATTACGTCGGGTTTTTTGAATAAATCCAGAACCATGGTGGCGCCCTTATGGCCCTGTTTGGACTTGTGGTTGAGTTTTAATTTGTCGGCATTTACCAGGGCTATTTCCGAGCCGGAAAAAAAGCCTTTCAGTAAAAGTAGTATTATCATTGAAATAGCAATAATAAAATAATCCATTCGCTTACTCCTTAACCCTGGTCTCGGAAACCGGCGACTTTTCGTTAATATCAACGGAAGCATTGGTCGCTTCTAATAATGTCACCTGTTCTGGCTGGTTTTGTGTTGCTGGTGACTCTGGGGTTTGGTTGTCGTCAGTTGTGTTTTCCGGGTTGGTCTCAAAATGACCTGTTTCAGGGTTATCCTCAGTGGTGTTGTCCTTGGCGGCATCAGGTTCTTTTGATTTAGTTTTTTCTTTCGTTTTGGACGGACTTTCTTCTTTTAGCGGCCTTTGACTGACTTTGACCTTGGCAATACGATGCGCTTCCATTTCGACAACAGCAATGGTAATGCCCTCGACACTGACCTGGTCACCTTCAACCGGCAGATGATCCAGATGCCTGAAGGCGACGCCGCCAATAGTTGTCATACGTGGGTCTTCAATTCCAAAGTTGGTTAAGTTGTTGAAATCATTAAGTTTCATGTCTCCTGGCAGAATATAGGTATTATCATCCCTTTCTTGATAGAGTTCTGATCCGGAAATGTCGTCCGAGATTTGTCCGAAGATAAACGTTAGCACATCCTTCATGGTCAGAAACCCCTCTACACCGCCGTATTCATTCAGTACAACGGCCGCTCTCGCTTTGTTGTTCTGAAAGAAATCGAACATTTCATCGACTTTTTTAGTCAGCGGCACGACGACGGGGGGATGCATTATTTGCTGTAGCGTTAGTTTCTCCAGATCGACGCCGTCCAGTATGGAACGAAGAATATCCTCCGCATGAAGAAAACCAATAACATTGTCTCTGTGTTGCGAGTACACGGGGACTCTCGGGTGGCGAAATTGTTTGAATTGCTCAACCAGCTGAGGAACCGGTTGCTGGCCGTTCAAAAACTTGATGCGAGTCCTTGGTGTCATGATTTCAACTATCTCTGTATCACCGGATTCCAGTAAGTTGTATATCAGTGCACGTTCGGTGGCATCCAACTCCCCTTCATGGGCTACTTCTTCTACGAGACTTTTAAACTCATCTATTTGCAGCAGGTTGTCGGCCGCTTTTTCCTGGCCAACGAAGATTGTTGTAATGCGATCTGAAATCCCCCGAATTGCCCAACGAATCGGAGCAACCAGCTTGATCCATATACTAATCGGATGCGCAACAAGACCTGCGCTGATTCTTACCGGATTGGCAACAGCGATAGTTTTGGGGGTGACTTCACCAAACAACAGTATCACAGGAACCATAACCAGTATCGTAATCCAGCCCGCTTTGGATTCATCGTAAAGCGCCAGAAGCAGACCCGTCATATTGGCAGCTGCGGCGATATTGACGAGTTCGTTACCGCACAGGATTGAAATAATGAGTCTTCTGGGTTGGTCAAGCAGCTCATGTAGCGTGGCTGACTGGGGATGCTTTTGCTTACGAAGTCGCTCAAGGTCAAGGCGCGACAAAGAAAACAACGCGGTCTCCGAGCCTGAAAAGAAAGCGGAACAAAACAGTAGTGCGATTTGAATGGCCAGCCGAATCAAAACGTTCGGGTCAGATAATCGTTCGGGATCAATTGCAAAGAAAGCAGTCAGTGCCTCCCAATGCAGAGCGAGTTCATGCAGAATTGCGTCCATTGACTTCTCTGAAAACTGATAAAAAATGAAAGTGTGTCAGGATGAATTTAATGTACTGCGCCAAATAACCTAACTATCTTAACTAAATCGATCTCGATTTGATTTGCCCGGTTACATCGTTTGTGTAGTCTATATGTTGTATTAAAACTGCTTTTTGTTGCAAGTCAATCAGTTTGATTTCAAATTCATCTATTGATGTCAGGAAAACGTATTTTGCTTCTTACCTTATCTTTGCCTTTCACCGAATCAGAAGAGCGAATTATGAATATAAATAATAAATTATCATAATAACTATTTATTTGAATTATTGATTGGCGCTGGATAAGCTTGAGTTGTCAAACACATCAACGAATAGGTGGCACCATGGATTTTGCAGTCAGTGAAAAAGGGCAAGACTATATCAATCGAGTCAAGGCATTCATGCAGGAAGAAATTTTCCCTATCGAAAAAGACTATTTCAAGTCGCTCAAGGAGCTTGATAATAGCTGGGTCGTCCTGCCAATCGTTGAAGAGCTAAAGGCCAAGGCCAGAACACAGGGCTTGTGGAATATGTTTTTGCCAATGGCAGAATATGGTCCTGGATTAAAAAACGTTGAATATGCATTGGTGGCGGAAGAAACCGGGAGAAGTTTTCTGGCGCCGGAAATATTTAATTGCAATGCACCGGATACCGGTAATATGGAAGTGCTGGTTCATTACGGCTCGGAAGAACAAAAAGCCAAATGGCTGACGCCTTTGCTGGAAGGCAAAATTCGATCGGCTTTTTGTATGACCGAACCTGATGTTGCCTCTTCAGATGCGACGAACATGGCGGCAACGGCAGTGGTAGAAGGCGACGAAGTGGTACTCAATGGCAAGAAATGGTGGACGACAGGTATCGGCCATCCCAATTGTGACGTGCTGATTTTTATGGGATTGACAGATCCGACGGCGAGTCGTCATGCTCAGCACTCTATGGTACTGGTTCCCAGGAATACACCCGGGGTCGAGGTTGGCAAGATGTTAACCGTGTTTGGTGACTATGATGAACCTTACGGTCATGGTGAAGTTAACTTCAACAATGTGCGCTTGCCTAAAAGCGCGATTATTGCCGGTCCCGGTCGTGGTTTCGAGATCGCCCAGGGCAGGCTCGGCCCGGGTCGAATTCATCACTGCATGCGAGCGATAGGCGCCGCGGAACGCACTCTGGAATTGATGATCAAACGAGGTGCTGCCAGAGAAGCCTTTGGTAAGAAACTCATTGACCTTGGCGGCAACCGAGATAACATCGCCAATGCCCGTATCGCGATAGAACAGGCACGATTGTTGACACTGAAAGCAGCTTGGATGCTTGATACGCACGGCGTGAAAGCGGCAATGAGTGAAGTTGCCCAGATCAAGGTTGTGGCCCCCAATGTGTTACAAACCATCGTTGATCAGGCAATTCAGATTCATGGTGGTGCTGGTGTTTGTGATGACTTCCAGTTGACTCAGCTTTTTGCTTATGCCCGTAGTCTTCGTCTGGCCGATGGCCCGGATGAAGTGCACCGGGGGCTGATTGCGAAAATTGAATTAGCCAAGCATGGTATTCGAAGGAGAGCCAAATAATGGTTTCCAAAAGAGTATTTATTACCGGTGGCGCGAGCGGACTGGGCAAAGAAACGGCATTGGCGTTTGCCAAACAGGGATATAAAGTCTGTATTGGTGATGTTAACGATAAGCGTGGCCAGGAAGTCGAAAAAGAGTTGTCAGCGATCAAAACGGGCTGTGTGTATCGACATTGTGATGTATCCAAAAGCCGCGACCTGGAAGCAATTCGTGATGAGCTGGTGCGAGAATGGAACGGTGTCGATGTGGTTATCAATAACGCCGGTGTTGCCGGTGTCGCGGGCTATATTGAAGACAGCACCCTGACCGACTGGGATTGGGTATTGAATATTAACCTGATGGGTGTCGTTCGGGGTTGTAAAACCTTTATTCCGGTTTTAAAAGAACAGGGAGGTGGCCATATTGTCAATGTCGCGTCAATGGCTGGTTTGATGAACGCGCCGATGATGGCCAATTACAATGTCAGTAAAGCCGGTGTCGTTTCTTTGTCGGAAACGCTTAGAACTGAGCTGGCTCCGTTCAATATTGGTACTACCGTTGTGTGTCCGGCTTTTTTTGAAACCAATCTGTGTGAGTCATTACGGTCAACTGTGGATGGTGTCGAAGGTAAAGTGAAGAAAATGATGGCACGAGCCGGTGTCACCGCCGCTGATGTAGCAAATGCAATTTATCGTGCGACAACAAAGAACGAATTCTATGTATTGACACATCGGGAAGAAAAGCGTCTTTGGCAATTCAAGCGGATTTGGCCGGACGGGTTTGCCTACTTACTCAAAAAGAAGACAGAAGGGTTTATGCCTGGAACGAAAACATCGGGTTCTTCTTGAGGTTTTTTTAATATGTCTGTCATAGCGAGAGTTGACGGCTGGACTAAATCACAATTTGTTGGGGGAAACGATGTCATCAATTGATGAAGCGAAATCCATTCGTGAAGGTGAAGAACTTGATTTGGCTAAAGTCGATGCCTATCTTCAAGCGCAGAATCTGGACTTGATCGGTGAAATACAGGTACGGCAGTTCCCGGGCGGGGCATCGAATTTAACCTATTTGATTCAATATGATAACCGGGATATGGTGTTAAGAAGGCCGCCATTTGGTCGTATTGCCAAATCCGCCCATGATATGATCCGGGAAGCCAATATTCTCGAGGCGTTGAAGCCGGTTTATCCCTACGTTCCGCAGGTGCTGGCTCAGTGTCAGGATCATGCCGTCATGGGCTGTGACTTTTATGTCATGGAACGTATTGTGGGCGTCATTCCAAGACTGGATCTTCCTGAGGATCTGCAATTATCAGAACCAGATGTAAGAAAGTTGTGCCTGAATGTGGTTGACAAGCTGATTGAGTTGCACAGTGTCGATTATCAGAAGGCGGGTCTTGACTCTATGGGCAAGGGCGGTGGTTATGTCAAGCGTCAGATCGAAGGCTGGAGTGATCGTTATAGAAAGTCGATAACAGATGATGCGACCAGTTTTGAAGGCGTGATGGAATGGCTGAAGTCCAACATGCCGGAAGATATCAAAACCTGCGTGATTCACAATGATTTTCGTTTTGACAATGTCATTCTCAATCCGGATAACCCGTTCGAGGTAATTGGCGTTCTGGATTGGGAGATGGCGACCTTGGGTGATCCGTTAATGGATCTGGGCAATACGCTGGCCTATTGGGTTCAGGCAGATGATGTGCCCGAAATGCAAATGATGCGGCGGCAACCTACCCATGAAAAAGGTATGCTGACTCGTAGAGAAGTGATTGATTACTATCTCGAAAAAACCGGTTTATCGGTGCCGTCATTCGATTTTTACGAAATATACGGTTTGTTCAGACTGGCAGTAATAATTCAACAGATTTATTATCGCTATTACCATGGTCAAACCAAAGACAAGCGATTTGCCGGTTTTGTGCATGTGGCAAAGTATCTGGAAAAACGATGTTTGGACTTGATCGGTTAACGACAGCGTATGAGTAGCATTTATTTGGTTCGGCACGGACAGGCTTCTTTTGGCAAGGAGGATTATGACCACCTTTCTCCGAAAGGGTTCAGTCAAAGTGCCAGATTGTCTGAGCACTTTAGTCAGATTAGTCCCACTCATCTTTACCGTGGTGCGATGCTTAGGCATGAACAAACCGGCCAGGCTTATATCGAATCGGCAAGACAGCAACTGGCAATGCATTGTGATTCGGGGTTTGATGAGTTTGACCATATGAATGTACTGCATTGTTATAAACCGGCCTGGCAAGACCACACACAGATGGCAGCGGATATCGCTGACCAATTGCATCCAGCCCGTTATTTTCAGCAGCAGTTTACGCTGGCTGTGCAACGCTGGATAGCTGGTAAACATGATGATGATTACGTAGAAACCTGGAGTGCGTTCAAAGTTCGTGTTGAGACCGCATTTCTTGATCTTGTAGCGGAGTTGCCTGGTGGTAGTCATGTCATCATATTCACTTCTGGCGGGCCTATTGCCGTTATCTGCGGTCATCTGCTCGGTCTGGGTGTTGAACAAATCTTTGGGTTAAACGAAAACATCGCTAACACCGGGGTCACCCGGATTCTCAGCAGTAAAAACAAACTGAGTATCAACTATTTCAACAATTATTCTCACCTCCTTTCAGGTGGAAAACAACTCGTAACTTACCGCTAGTAATGGCTTGAATAAAGGCTTAAAGGAAAACACTATGAGTGAAAAATCAATATTTGACTTGTCCGGCAAAATAGCTTTAGTTACCGGTGCTAGTCGAGGTATCGGTGAAAGTATTGCGCGTTTATTGGCGAAACATGGTGCGAAGGTAATTGTTTCGAGCCGTAAAATTGAAGGCTGCCAGTCGGTAGTGGACAGCATTGTTGAGGAAGGTGGCGATGCATTGGCGATCCCTTGTCATATTGGTGATATGGCGCAAATCGACCGTCTGTTTCAGGAGATAGAAGCACAATGTGGCCGACTTGATATTCTGGTAAACAACGCGGCCACCAATCCGTTCTTCGGCCACATCCTGGATACCGATATGGGTGCTTTTCAAAAAACGGTTGATGTCAATGTTCGTGGCTACTTTTTCATGTCAGTAGCCGGCGGTAAATTGATGAAGAAAAGTGGTGGTGGCGTGATTGTCAATGTGGCGTCTGTTAATGGGGTTATTCCCGGCGCATTTCAGGGAATTTACTCCGTTACCAAAGCGGCAGTGATATCAATGACTCACGCATTTGCCAAGGAATGTGCCGAACTGAATATTCGGGTGAATGCATTGCTTCCCGGTGCAACCGATACCAAGTTTGCTTCGGCACTGACGTCTAACCAGACGATCAAGAAAAAAATGCTGGAACATGTGCCAATGAACCGAATTGCCGATCCGGATGAAATGGCGGGTGCGGTGCTGTATCTTGTTTCAGATGCATCGAGTTACACGACCGGCGCCTGTTTGAATGTGGATGGCGGTTACCTGATTGGGTAATCATAGTTTTATATTATTTCCGGCCTCATTTATGAGGCCGAAATTGTTTTCAGCTTTATTAGCCTTTCCCGATTGAGTTTCAGTATTTCATGAAGGTATTAATGGAAGACTCTCTTTTTGAGCCTTTCGTGCAACCTTTGTTTTCTGTGTCTGGTGTGTTATAAAGGCGAGCAAATTTTGGCCTGAGTGGCCAGTTTATATCCAACTATCCGCGGGTAAAAAATGCTCAAACTGCTTCGCAGCCTGACAGTATTTATGGCTCTTTTCGCCACCCTGGCGTTTGCTGATGATTCCACCTCAAAGTTGTCGGATGCTAAAACCACTGACGATATCCATGCCCTGATCACTATCTTGGAGAATGAAACCGCCAGAAACGCTTTGATTGAGCGGCTGCGCGAAAGTGCCGGGGTGGCTTCAGGAAAAAAAGCCGAGTCGAATACGGCAGCGGTCGAGAAACTGGCTTTCAGCCGTCGTATTGCGCAGATGACCCAGAAATTGACACAAGGGGCGATGGAACGGGCAGCGACAATTTCTACTCAACTCAAACATTTGCCCGAACGTGTTCGCAATCTGGATGGGCGGGAAGTTGCAGTTATTTGGGATGTGCTGAAAAACTTAACCGTTATTATTGTGGTTACGTTCGGCCTCTATATACTGCTGAGACGTTATTCCAAATATATTTATCGGCGACTAAGTGAGAAAGCAAAGACTGCCAGGTTCATCAGGCGCCTGAATCTATGGATTTATGGTGGGGCGGCGGATGCGGCAACGGTCATCGCCGCCAGTGCGGTCGGTTATGGAGTTGCCGTTGGCGGTACCGGTGAGGTCGGTCAGATCGGTATTCATCAGACGATGTTTCTCAATGCATTTTTTCTGGTGGGGATGTTCAAGGTCGTCGCACGGCTGTTTATTGCCCCCCACGCGCCTCGATTGCGCCCGCTCCCCGTTACGGATCATGAAGCGCAATATCTTGCGTACCGGATCAATTGGATCGCCAGTGTTACTGGCTACGGCCAGCTTTTGTTGGTTCCGGTTATCAATACCAATGTGTCTTACAGCTCAGGGCAATTGACTTCGATCCTGATTGCCTTGTCTGTTTTGGTTTATCTTATTTGGATCAGCATTAGCAACCGGGTAAGCGTTGCACGCTGGCTGGCCGGAGATCAAAGAGTGGTTGGATCGGCGGGCACGAATACCAAAAATATGTCAGAAAGCATTGATGAAGAGCCTCGTCAAGGGTTTTTGTCGCGCCTGGCATCCTATTGGTACGTGCCCGTAATTATCTATCTGGCCGTCATGTTTACGATTGTGATCGTGAGTCCACCCGGCGTCGTGTTCAAAACCTTTATTTCGTCTGGACAGCTGGTGTTGGTGATCATGTTCGGTATAACCCTGTCGCGTTTCCTAAGTCATGTGGCCGAAAATGAAATCCCGGTGCCAGGCACGGTAGCAACGCGTGTTCCGACTTTGCAGGCACATCTGAACCGTTTTATGCCGGTGTTTCTGGCTATGATTCAGTATTTGATTGTGATTTTGGCGGTTCTTTTAATACTGGAAACTGTTGGAGCCATTGATTTGCCTGTACTCATCTCCAGCCCGATCGGCTTGAAGTTTCTGTCAGTTGTGATGGCGGTGACGACGGTATTGTTGGTGTCATTTCTGATTTGGATTGTCTTGAATTCTTGGGTGGATTACCGGCTGAATCCGTCTGTCGGTAAAGTCGCTTCGGCCCGTGAAACGACTCTGCTTACTCTGTTTCGCAATGCCGCAACCAGTGCGCTTCTGATTATCACTTTGATGTTTGTGCTATCCGAAATCGGCCTTGACATTGCACCGTTGCTGGCGTCGGCGGGAGTGCTTGGCTTGGCGATTGGTTTCGGTGCACAAAAACTGGTACAGGACATTATTACCGGTATTTTTATCCAGATCGAAAACGCCATGAATGTCGGGGATTATGTCACTTTAGGCAATTTAACGGGTAAGGTGGAAAAGCTGACGACTCGCTCTGTTAGTATTCGCGATAAGTACGGTGCGTTCCACATTCTGCCGTTTTCTTCTGTCGATATGGTTACCAGTTATGCTCGTGACTTTTGCTATTTTCTATGTGATATGGGCGTTGGTTATTCCGAAAATGCGGACACTGTGAAACAAGCGATGTCTGACGCATACAAGGAACTAATGACTGATCCGGTCAATGCGGAAAAGATTCTGGGTGATTTGGAATGGTATGGCTTGCAGAGTTTTGGCGATAGTGCGCTTGTGTTTCGCATCAAGATCAAGTGTCGCCCCGGAACCCATTGGTCGGTAGGGCGTGCCTACAATGGTATCCTGAAAAAAATCTTCGATGAGCGTAATATCGAAATTCCGTTCCCGCATCAGACCATTTACTTTGGTGATTCTGGCGATAAGGAATCCGGGGCCGCTAAACTGGCTGGTATTGACAAAGCCTGACGGCAACCGCCGATCCGGCTGTCTGGTGCTTTCTTCGTTAGGTTACAAACAAAGGTTATAGAGATAGTAGCGGGCTGATTACCGCTTGCCCACCACGATTCAACACATGTGTGTAGATTTCCGTGGTGCTGACATCCGCATGTCCGAGTTGCTCTTGCACAGTACGAATATCCGCTCCACGCTCCAGTAAGTGAGTGGCAAAACTGTGACGCAGGCTATGACAAGAAGCGGGTTTGGTAATACCTGCTGCGGCGACCGCCTTTTTTACCGCACGTTGCACAGAGCGTTCACCAATATGGTGACGCCGTATTTTATTGCCGTTACGTTTATCGACGCTGCGCCATCTGGCCGGAAATAAATATTGCCAACCAAACTCAAAGGGTGCATGGGGATATTTTCGTTCTAGCGCGCAAGGCAGGTGGACTCCATCCCAATGGGCTGCTTCTTGATCGTCTAGCCATAGCTGTTTGGCAAGGATAATCTGTCGATCAATCAAGGGCACGCAAGCTTGCGATAACGTTGTCATGCGCTGCTTACCGCCTTTTCCATCAAACACGAAAATTGTCAGCGAATTGATATCGACATCTTTAATACGCAGGCGACAGGTTTCCATCAAGCGCAAACCGGAACCGTACATAATCGCCGCGCAGGTTTTGACATCACCGCTTAAATGGCTGAGTAAGTCCGAAATTTCCTGCCGAGTCAACACAACTGGCAGTTTACGAGGCTTGGTAGCACGCTTGAAATCACCGAGTTGGAGCTTAAACTCATCCCAACCCAGAAATTGTTTATACAGATACATAAGCGAATTCAAAGCCGTTTTCTGTGTGCTTGGAGACACATTACGCTCGATCACTAAATACTCCAAAAAACGCACCATATCGTCGGCCCCCAGCTTACTTGGATGCCGACGACCATGAAAGCGAATATAGTACAAAATCCAGTAAATATAAGTCTGCTCAGTCCGCCTGGCGTAATGTCGCGCCCGCATATGATTCCGTATCGATTGTATAAAAGGAGAAGCCATGGTGCATCCCTATACTGTTTTTATATACAGTACTCCATGATAGCTCTATTCGTGCAACTATATGATGGTAAATTGTCGTATTTTATTGAGCGAAGGTTGGCAAAGTGATCGAAAAAAAGTTATGCACTATTAAGTCCGGCGTTTAACAGTAAACTTTCAGGACTTGGAGAAAATAATCATGAATAAAATTAAGTTAGCTATAGCACTATCTGCTTTATTGGCAAGTTCGGCTTATGCCGAAGGTTATTTACATGGTGAAGCTGATACAACATATCGAAGTATAGGCAGCACTATTTATGGCTCAAATGGAACTACATCTCGCCAAATTGGGAATACTTTGTATGGCTCAGATGGTAGTACTTCTCGGCGTATTGGGAATAGCACTTATAATTCAGATGGATCATCATCACGTCAAATAGGTAATACGCTTTACAATTCAGACGGAAGTTCGGTTCGCCGTATTGGTAACTCTACATACGGCTCTGATGGGACTATTTGTAGAAAAATCGGGAATCAAACGTATTGTAACTAATCGCATAAGAAGACTGTTATGCCTTCAAGAGGAAAACTGGATATGTTTGCAAAATTTAAGCTGGCAGCGTTTTTTACAAAATGTAAAGTCACTGGTGTTAAATATGGTCTTTCGGAAAATAGTGCCGAAACCCTAGTTGAATTCGGATATGAAATATTGGCTGACTGCCATAAAAATGGCTTAAAGCCAGAGGCTGCATTAGCAGTCTTGTGCGGCATGATTATTAAAAACAGTTCAGAAGTACCTATGAATATTTTGGGTGCGGCTGAACGTTTTGCCAGAATTTTTATGGAGCGTTATCCGCATGAAGCTCTAGCGAAAAATCTAGAGGGGATAATTATGAGGACAAAAGGAACATAACAAACGTTTGTTCTTTCCGCTGTGCGGTTGGGGCAGCCTACACATCGCTTTATTCTGCTGCGGCTGTCCAAGCAAAGTATTGATTGTGGTTCTATTTGACCTTTTCAAGAGAAGATTGATAGCATTTGGCATGCTAGGGAAACTGTTATGCAAGATAAAGACATGAAGCAACGAATCTACATTCTAACCATCTTGTTAGCCATTTGGCCTTCCACCGGTTTTTCTGGGTTATTCGGCCCATCCAACTACTGGGAATGCATACTGGAAGAAATGCCAGGAGTTAAGAATGACCCTGCAGCTATCGAAATAATGAGGAAATGCCAAAAGGATTTTCCAGATTCACCTAGTGTTGAGAAAAAAGGTTCACTATTTGGGGGGCGAAACTGCGGGGGAATGTGTCATCGAATATGGAGTAGATGTATCTAGCCCACGTGGAGCAAAATCAATTAGGGTCGCCTGTTACAGGCTATATCCAAAGGAATAGGGGAAAGTACAATGGAAAGAAACTTCGCTTTGAAGTTTAGATGTTTTTTTTTACTTTTTAGTTTGTATTCAGCGAGCTCTCAAGCTGAATATTGTGCGATTAGCGAAATTAAGGGCAATGTGTGTAGCGGCTTCGTTATAGAAACCTGTAAGTTCGTTCGTATCGATGCCGTTAAAGAGGGTGGAAAGCTATATAAAGTGAACAGATGTTATGAGTCTGTATCCGAACATAGTGAGTCAAAAAGTCGCTGCTGGATTCGTACCAAATCAACTGGTGGCGGTTTGCTTTCTTGGGGGCTTAATGCGGCAAGCCAGCCTCAATTCTTGCATCAAAATAGCGATGGAACCTATGAAGATATAGATGTTGAGTATATAACATTCAAATGCGTTTACCATTAAGGGAAAAATGCATAACCAGTTCAGCCAGGCGACGCGCTGACGCACGCGCCTGCTAAAGGCGTTAGTTTTCGCTTCGCATTCTATGAGATCCAGCGAGCGCTTGGGAAAAGATTGAAATAGGTTTTAGCTGGGTTTTGGTGTGTGAAAAATATCCAGCTTCGATT
>PDWJ01000071.1_pt1 | contig 130482 bp, 100 predicted proteins | sample 1430881 | NCBI WGS metagenome assembly PDWJ01 (sample SAMN01162460, study PRJNA174530) | Oral metagenome, whole genome shotgun sequencing project. | biome: Marine environment; feature: Marine mammal; material: Swab sample of the gingival sulcus; isolation source: swab sample of gingival sulcus... | reverse complement strand
TGCTTGATCTCTTCCGAAAAAAAGATCAAAGGTAATACTCAGAAAACTGGGCATTTTTCGATTGAAATAGTGGGCATTTTTGGGTTAATATTTACAATTTATACTGGTTTAGCCCGGTAGTGTTCCAATTAGTGTGTCTGGAGGCTAATCTTTTTTTTGGCTCTATTCTGAACTGGCTGGACAGGGCTTTGATGGATCTCGCAGGAATCGCTGAGACAAATCATAAACGATGTGATCCAGGATATGTAGAAATCAAATTGGTCGGCTGACTTTTTCAGCAGGCCCGAAGTAAGGATGTCGTAAATCAATTAGGATGCTCTATTTTTGGTAGATTATAGCTATAGATCGGATTTTCATCAGTAGTAGAAACTAAGTAAATATGTTCCTCCCTATCATCTACGCAAAAATAACCCCAACGATCCAATCTAAACTTACGAATGGGATTTCCATTCCAATCAAACTGTTCAACAAAAATATACCCCGAACTTTCGTGTAATTCTTCTGTCACAACCAAGGGTGTTCTTCCGCTATACAACAGATAGACGTAATCATCCTGAGCAGAGAGCCCCCAATAATAAGTGACACTAGATGGTCCAAGAGTAGCGGCATTGCTTTGTTTGTCAGTTTTCGAATTCGTATTAAAGTTTACGATACGCTCTACATTTCCAGATAAATCCGTAAAGACAATCTTTTTGAAATATTTGTAGGCGAAAACCAAGCGATCTTTTTCAAAATTCGCTCCAAGATAACCGGTATAAGAAGCCCATCCTTTATAACCTTTCACTGATAATTGTTTGATAGAGGTCTCTGGAATGGAATCCTTAGCTGAGTATTTGTAAATCTCTTTCGCAATTGGAGCCACTCCTACGTAAAAGTAATCATTTGCAGAGGCTGCACAGATCTGACTTGGATTGTATAATCGTCTTTTTGTATCGAAAGAGATTCCGGAATCTATGATCTCAAAAGAATGGTTAATATGATAGATTTTTCCGTTAAGACAGTAAACTGAAAACAGATACTCTGGTTGGGATGTCTGAATAATGCTTGGCATTGTAAATTCTCCAGGCCCATTTCCCTGCCGTCCGAATGAGATTATATGATGGAAATCAGGAGAAGAGAATGCCATGAAATTGAATTTTTCATTTTGATTTTTAATGATAAGAATATCCTTCTTTGCTAGCAGCTGAGTCTCCTGGGCTTTGAAGAATTGATCTACCGGGTGTGATGTGCCTGTCAGGTCAATTAGTTCACCAAAGACTTCATCGGGATATTCAATTTCACCTGGGATTAATGATGGGAAAGATGGTTCATCTGGCGCTTCAGGTACACTATCTTTAAAAGTAGATATTGTATTGTAGTCTGACTTTCTTGAGTTACAGGAGATCATTAATAGGAAAACTAGGATGGAAGGTAGAAGATGCAGTCTATTCATCATTTGCAAAAATACGGTTATAGATAAATTAAAACAGAACGTTCTAATATATTCTTTCAATGATTAAACTAAAGCCCGTTCGTGCTCCCATATAAATGTACTAAAAAAACAAATAAAAGCCTCGGAATCCTCCCGGGGCTTTTTTTATAATCCAGCCAACCGTAAAAGTTCCTCAAGTTCTTTATCCGAAATACTATCCTTTTCAGATTTATCGTAAATAGTAAGCAGGTAGGCTGTTTGGTTAAACGCTTATACACAGGTAATTACCCGGGATCCGCCGGACTTACCTTTTCCTTTGGAGGTTATTACCATACGGACTTTGTAGCAATCTTTACCGAGAGGATCACCTTGCAAGGGATTTTCCTGTAGAGAAGTGGTCAATTTTTCCAGGTCCGCTTTCAGGGATCGGTGCTTTTTCGCAATGCTTTTAGCTTGCTTTTTAAAGCCATCGGTGATCAGAACCTTATAGCTCATTGAGGAAATCTTCAGCTGATTGGAGTTTGATTTTTCCTTCCTTAATGTCGTGATATGTTGTCCTTAAGTCATAGACTCTCCCAGGAGGTAGCCCACGGTGGTATTGAGTATAAGCCTCGGTTCTTCCGGGGCTTTTTTACTTAAACGGATTTACAATGGTAAGTTTTTTTTCAATCTTCTGTTCATCCTGCATGTCTTCAGAGTAAAGCGTTTTGCAGTTAGAGGAAAGTGCAGCGGCAATAATCAGGGAATCATAAAAGGAGTACTGGTATTTATCAGCAATACGGCAAGCCCGTTCAATGGTAGCGGGCTTGTTTACATATACGCTGAAACTAGAACTTATTTCTAAGATTACGGGTTCAATTTCCTTCCAGGAAAGGTTGAACTTTCTTTTCAGGGTATTGGAGAGTTCCGTTAAGACCTGGGTACTGATAAATGTGTCAGGACTGTTGGATATTTCCAAAGCTTTATGCTGTTTTTCCGGCTCATCATTGGTATAGCAGTAAACAAGGACATTGGTATCAATAAAACAATTAGCGCTCATTTGCTTGTTCCCTGTTAAACTTATAGCCTTTGGTATTTAGCCTGATAGCAGAAAAGCTTTTATGGCTTCTGCTGGAATAGATAATGTCTTCGGAGGGCTCATCAACGGCAAATGCAATGACTTCCATTCTTTTCCCAATATACTTATCAGGAATATTGAAAGAAAGCATGTTTTTATCGGGTATCACTATAGTACGTATCATGATGTGTATGTTCAGAGTGAAGCAATATTTGGTAGTAAACCTGTTTTTATTCGCTGTATTTGCAAATATACTGTTAATACTTTACGAATTAAAATTAGATTTTCTTTTGGTAAGAGGTAATATTTTATTGATTTGTACCAAATGTTAGCAAGATTGCTTTTCGAAAAAATAAAATTATGGAAATACACGACAATCAAACAGTGCCTTCCGATCAACACCGTTCTGAAGCATTACGGTCTTCAGTGCGACCGCAATCAGCGACTGCACTGCCCCTTCCATAATGACAAATAGCCATATCTCAAATGTAGCGTGTAAATATTAGATGTTTCCTTCACTTGAAAACCATACCACTTTAATGCAAGGTTAATGTTTATTTTCCTTTCACTGTTATCCGACTAAATCCAGAAGTCGGTAATTTTTCTTCTGTATAGCCCATAAATAGGGTGTTTGTTTCTCAGTTTTCAAAATGCCCCCCATATTGGTGGAAAATAAGGCCAGCTGCAGCGTTCCTTCCGGGGACTCCCTGGCAATTTGATAACCCCGGTTGGTGTTCCTGAGCAGCTCACTTACATCCAGCATACTGATCAGATACATCCGCACCAGGGCTGCCACCACTAAGAACGCCTTCCTGGTCTGAGCTATCTTCCGGATAAAAGTTCGCAATAGCTGTGCTATCAGGGTACACCATACCTGGGTTCTGACAGCATTCTCGTTTTCCCCGTAGAAGTAATGTAGTTGGAAGTTCTGTTTCATTTTTTTGAACAGCAATTCGATCCCCCAGCGCTTCTTGTATAGAAAAGCGATCTCCTCTGCGGTTGCGGCCCACGCCCTTGAGGATGTCACTAAACAGGCGAATGGTCGTGGAATCGATTAGCAGAACCTTCTTGAAGCTCAATCCAAAAGTCCGGCTATCCGACAAACTTTATTTCTGTATTTTTATCCATGTTGTAATTTATTGTGAAAAATAAATCAACAACATGAAGGGGATCTTCAGGGGAGTACCCTTCTCTTTATATTTTTAGTCGGACACTACTGATCTTTTATATTTTCAGGTAATTCAAACCCTCTTTTGTAGGATTATGAAAACGATTTATTTATTTCTCATACTGCTGATTGCACCTGGTGTTCATACTTTCTCACAAAAGAGGTTTAATCATAATATGATAGAGCCTGATATACAATTGTTAAATCAAAGAATCATTAGATTGGCACGAAAGGCTCCAAATAAGCTTCATGTGGTTGATAGCCAGATATACCATATTTTTTGGTTAGGATTAGAAGGGCAATTTAGGAAGAAGGATTTTTTGAATAAACATTTTATAAATTCATTATCTGCATACTATTATACAAAGAAGCGATTTTGTAAAACTAAAAACTATTTACATGCTGAATCCCTAATCTGTGATGATAAAGGAGAATTAGTTGCAACTTCAAATGGGCTAGGGGTTTTCCCGATACATATTGAAAGCTTGGCTTGTAAAACTATTGCTGAATTGTTTTTTAATAAGGAGATTGACTACTGTTTTTATATCAATAACACTCCATTAGGTGTTTACTTTTGCATAAAAGGGACACGTGTGTTTATTATTACCGAAAAATATAGCAAAACAGAAGTTCGCTATCCTTTGGAAGAATATATTGAAAAATACTGGGAAGATTTTTCTCCAAACAATAACCAACTTGATAAAGTAGAAATTCTGGAGCAAGCCCTACCACCCATTCCGATGATATTAGGCCACTGATTCCGGCATATTCTGCCACTTTTTTAAGGGGGTAATTCGGATTCAAACCCGGCTAAATTATAAACTATGTGAGCCAGGATATGTAGAAATCAAATTGGTCGGCTGACTTTTTCAACAGGCCCTAACTTTATTGGACTTCCCGATTTCTATTGAAAAAACGAATGAGTGGGGATGCATCCCTTTATGAGAAGTACCTGCCTAAACGATCGTTTCAGAACTTATATCCGAGAATTATCATCATTCCGACGGGAAGTAACGAATGTTCCGTGAGTTCTTCTTTTAGTAATATTTGCGGATTGTGAATTCGTAACTCACAGAACAACTCATCGTTGTTGTTAATAACATACGCCCCCTTGAAATTAACCGAGAATACTCCGGTAAAATGCCGGGGACTGCTTTCGGGATCTGCAACCTGGTAAAAATTAGGATGGTGAACCCGGAGGCTGCTTTTGTGATACAACAGGATATTTGGTTCAAAAGACAATCCCGGACGCAGGCTGAATTTTCTTTCAGGTCTGTCATTGTGATAGTAAACACTTATTGGAATACCCAGTTGTAGCATCAATAGATCTTCAGATGCAACCCTAATCCATCCCAGGTCTGAACTATAACTTATCCCTAATCCCATTTCAGCGGAAGTGTATTTAATCGCAGAACCGATACTAGCAATCAGATTCTTTTGGGTAATAACTCCATACTGAGCCCCTAGTCCCAGTGTCTCGATAATACCGATTGAAGTCCTCTTATGTACGATTGTTGGCGTAGCGCTGAGAATAGTGTTCTCGTCATAAGACTGATAAATAAAATCTGAACATAAGTAAAGTTCCCAAAAATGTTCATTCTTTTGGGCACTGGAAGGTAAACTGGTATTTGCCAATATCACACCCAACAGAAATGGCAGTAGAAAGCTTTTTATATTCATGGCTCATACATTTGGGGTTTGTGCGAATTACCTTAGTAAATATTAATGAATTATGCAATTTTTTTCTGTAAAATCATCGCCACAGTTTACGATTTCTTTTTTGGGGGCAGTTCGGCCCTGGGACCGGGATCCCAGGTGTGAAGGGTACTTTTAAACACAAAACAAAAGATGACCAGGAGAAAAAGTATAAATCCAGCCGGACAGCCCATTAAGCGACAGCGGGATGAATCGTTTATGTATTAGCTAAAAGGCCTGATTATCTTATTCCACCGCGATTACCTCCTGGTAGAGGAGGGTCCAGCCTTCGAGCCAGTTATTTGAGCCAAAAGCTCCTTTGAAGCTGACCTTTTCGAACCATGTAGCGCTGTAGGGGGCCATGTTTTCAAATACCGTAGTGGGTGGCAGGAGCATGGGGACCTCATCCACAGAGGTGCCAGGGTCATCGGAGCTGTTGCCCCAGGCCAGCAGGGAATCTCCGAGTTGCTCCATTTCTTCACTTAGGGGTGCACCTGTGGGGCTGTAGATGCTGATGCCTGTATTTCCCTTTTTCAAGGGATGAAAAATGCAGTTGTAAACCCCGAGGCGGCCGTTGGTGAACAGGGACCAGGAATCGCCGGGACTTGTGCTGTGGGCAATGGAGATGCCCTTTCCCGGTTTCAGGAGGATGCTGTTTGAAAGACTCATCCCCCCGTAATGCGACAGATGTACAAGGCAGGTGTCAGCTTCATCGCCCCATCCTGCGAGGGTCAGGTTTTGCAATACAGGCAGGTTGCCGGGCAGTGAGGGGAGGGCTTCGATTCCACCGCTGATCTCCAGGGCATGATTGGAATCAGGGCCGTTCAGGCCCAGCCAGAACTGGCCTTTTCCACCGTAACCCTGGTCAATGTCGTAGGCATCATCGCCACAGTAGGCCACAACCAGGTTGCTGCAATTGACCCGCCCTCCAAAGAATTCTACCCCGTCGTCGGCATTGGAGATCACCTCCACGTGGTCTATCGTGGTCTGGCGGCCCACCCCGCCCAGGGTAAGGCCATTGATTTCGTTGCCCTCGCCAATGTCGCTGCCTCCGTGCCGAATCGATACATAGCGCAGAATGCCCGAGTTATCGTCTTCATCCTGTCCGCCGTAAATTCCCCGTGGCTCACTTACAGGGATACCCTCAATCATATCCTCACCCGATTCGGTATGGATGGGGGCATTGCCCAGGATAATCAGCCCTCCCCAAAGTCCCTTTGCTTCAAGGGCTACGCTTCCTTCCAGGTCGTCGCCTTCAACAGTGAAAATGATGGGTTCGTTCTTGCTGCCTTCAGCAATGAGCCTGCCTCCGCGAGCCACGATTAGTGCGCTGGCCAGGCTGCCCTGCCCGCTGCGTGCCCTGATCACTGTTCCGGGTTCGATGGTCAGGGTCTGGCCATCGTTGACAAATACCAGGCCATCAAGAATGTATGTACGGTCACTGCTCCAGGTTGTGGTTCCGGTGCCGCCACCCTGGTCCTTGATGGTGTTTTCCAGTTCCAGCTCATAGGAGCTTCGGCGGCAGGAGGTCAGGGCCAGGATGCTCAGTGCCAGAATCAGCGTGGTGTTGTAGTATGGCCTTTTCATGGCTGACCCCGTTTAAAAAACAACTTCGATATTCAGGTATAGATAGGGAGCAGAACTGCCATTGCCGGCGTATTCAACCCAGTCCCGGTAATTGAGCGCGAATTTTAGCGGATCAATCGGGCTGTACTGCAAACCACCCAGCAGGGCCGACCCATCCTTTGACAGGTTCCAGGGAATGCTTTCTCCCGGGAGCACATTTGAGTAAAGCTGATCGTAGCGGGCAAAAAGCTCCCAGTGTTTATTCATGATCCAGCTGGCATAGAGCGAATAACCATAGCGCTTACGATTGGCAGTAAATTTGTAATTGAGTTGGACGATGTATTCGGCAGCCAGCCTGAAACGGGCTTTTTGGTATCCGGCAAAGACCGCCCAGGCCATCTGGTCATTCTCGCTGGTTGTATGGATGGTATAGTATCCACGCAGGCTAAGTCCCTCGAAAGGCTTCAGGGTGAGGCCGCTTCCTACCCGGTACACGTTGTCGTTTTGCAGATTCTTATAGCCTTCTCCATTGGAGAGGACCAGGTCGAAACTGATCCGGTCCGAGGGGCTGTATTGAAAACCAGTTCCCAGGTCGGCACTCGACCCAAATCTATGCTCATCCATGAAGGACTTGTAGATGTAGCGGTGGCCCCAGAATTTTTCCTGTACCTTGAACTGCAGCATATCCATCAGACCAAACCAGACTGTGATTTTTCCTTTGTGGTAAAGCAGACAGGCGTTTTTGAAATAGGCGTAACGCCGAATAAGGCTGTATTTAGAGTCATCATCGACACTTCCAATATCGAGCTTGATCTCGGCCGAAAAATGTGAACTCAGTGCTCTTTTGTAGCCGAAATAGGCTCTTTTGACCTCAAAGGCAGTTCCAGGCGCATTCGGATCAAGACTGTAGTTGAAGTCGCTGTAAATCTTTGCAGAGACTTTGCCCGGCTCTTCTTCCCCGTTTGGCTGCCCCATAAGAGGGGAGCCGGCAGAGGCGATGAGTAATGCCAGGAGGCTGAGCTGCTTCATTTTGTCTTTTTCTGTTCTATCTATTTCTGCTTTTATCCGGGCCTGCATCAGGGCTTTCTGTGGCCGGCTCTCTGCTTTGTTGCGCCGGGTTCTTCTTTCAGGGGATTTCATTCTGGCGCAAAAATAGCTCAATGCCTGGAATTATTCAGGCATGTAATGTTAAGATAATGCCTGTTAAAAGTCAATTTATTGCCAACGCTTGTTGGAAACTGGGTTACAATGTTAATTTTATGCTTTGTGAGCACGAAGAAAGCTATACTTAAGACAGCATTGATCCAGGCTAAACTGCACTGGGAGGATAGTGATGCCAATCTTGCCATGTTCGGCAACATGATAGCCGGCCTGGACCGGGATGTGGACCTTATTCTTTTGCCGGAGACCTTTTCTACCGGATTTAGTATGAGGGCTGCAGCCCTTTCCGCAACTGCCGGGCGATGCCTGGACTGGATGTGCGATATGGCCGTTCGTGCGGGAACAACGCTCGCAGGGAGCATGATTTGTTCAGAAGGAGGGAGCTTTTATAACCGCTTTTACTGGGTAGGACCGGATGGGCATATATTCCATTACGATAAGCGTCATCTGTTTTCTATGGGAAGGGAAGACGAGCACTTTAGCCGGGGCAGGCAACGAATGGTCTTCGATTTGGGCGGCTTTCGTCTGCTTCCGCAGATATGCTACGATCTCCGTTTTCCTGTGTTTGCAAGGAACAGGGGAGACTATGATGCCATTTGTTATGTGGCCAACTGGCCCGCTGCGCGCATGTATGTCTGGGAAACCCTTTTGAAAGCCAGGGCTATGGAGAACCAGGCCTGGGTCATGGCAGTGAATCGCTGTGGCTATGACGGTATGGGTGTCGATCACAGCGGCGGAAGCTGCGTAATCGATCCGCTGGGACAGGTCGTGGAAGTCCTCGACGACCGCCCGGGGGTTCTGATTTCAAGCATAAATCTTGAAATGCCTGAGAAGTACAGGAAAAGCTTCCCTGTTCAAAAGGACGCGGATAATTTTGAACTAAGAATCTAGAAAAGATCAGGAAGCGCAACCACAGCCACTGTCACTGTCATGGCATGATCCCTTTTCTTCACAACCACCACCTTCGCAACCATGGCCGTTTCCACAACCGCAACCACCGGCGTGATGGACGTGGCCATGACTGAGTTCCTGCTCTGTAGCCTCACGGATATCTACAACCTCGCCCTTGAAATGCAGGTCGTTACCGGCCATGGGATGATTGAAATCCATTTTGACTGCTTCGTCCTTGATCTTGAGTACCCTGCCGTTTAATCTGCGGCCCTCGGTATCCATCATAGGAATGCTGTTTCCTACCTGTAGCAGGTTTTCGTCGACCTTACCGTCGATTTCAAAGACGCTTTTCGGAACATCAACAATGGCCGACTCTACGACCGGTCCGTAGGCATCTGCCGAAGAAAGCAGAAAATCAAAATGATCTCCGCATGAGAGCCCGTTCAGATGCTCCTCGAAGCGGGGAAGCAGGCCGCCTGTACCAAACAGAAAGGTGAGGGGGGTTTCGGGTTTTAGTTGTTCTACAACTTCTCCCTCCCTGGACCCATTCCGAAGTTCATATACAATGGAAACGACCTTGTTCTTTTCTGCGATCATGGTTGCTTGGTATTAATGAAGCTGCAAAGAAAGCAAATATTTCAGCCATATAAAAACCAGGGCCTAGCTCTCTTCCGGATTTATACCCGGATTGCTTTCATCTCCCTGCTTTAGGGTGGAACTGCCTCCATTGTCCTGTAACGGTGCGGACGGACTGGTATTCGCTTCAATTAACTCAGGGGCGGGTTGATCGTTCTGTTGGACTGAGGTCATCGCTCTTTCTTTTTTCTTGTGCCGTATCAGTCCAACCGCCATGGCAATGCTCGAAGCCAGGATGACCAGCAGAAGGATACCCGTATTGAATTCTTCTACAATAAGATCTTCGGGAATGGAGTAGAAAAGGAGGATGGTTATCAGTCCCCTGGGAGCCATCCAGATAGTTGGTTGAATGTCGCCGCGTATGACCAAACGGAACCAGACATAACGAATTCCGTACAGTACGCCAAGGATGCCGATACTGACGATCCAAACCCGAAGGTCGAGCAGGCTGCCAAGTACGATGGTAAAACCAAAGATAACAAAGAAGAAGGTCCGTACCACGAAGGAGGACTCAAGGGTAACCATCTTGAAATTCTCAAAAATGGAGGACAGGTGTTTTTCGTCAAGGAGCTGCTTTATCGGGCCCGGAAAAAAGAGCTGACGGTTAGAAAGGATCATTCCGAATACCAGGATGATCAGGAGGCTCGAAAGATGAAACATTTTGCTCAGTGAATAGAGCAGTATGAGTACAGCGATGAGCAGGAAAAGCTTGAGTTCGGTCTTGATCTTCTGGAAGAGGAAAATCAGGAAGTAGCTTGCAACCAGTGATACAACCACGGTAAGAACCAGGTTCAAAAGCACCGATAGTCCCATCTGGCCCAGGCTTTCAGCCTCCATACTACTGATCATGAAGTAGAAAAGCATGATGCCCAGAATGTCTGAGAAGGTGCTTTCATAGACCAGGAATTCCTTTTTCTCGTTTTCGAGTGAAGATACACTGGGAATGATGATGGCCGAACTCATGATCGACAGGGGGATGGCATATAGAAGCCCGGTATTCAGATCGACGTCGATATAGAGCATAATGATGCCTGCAATGAGCAGGGCAGCAAGGATCAGGTTAATCAGGGCCGTGAAAAAGGCACGTCGGATCAGTTTGCGTTTCTCGCCACTTAATTCAAGATCGAGAGAGGCCTCAAGCACGATCAGGATGAGTCCCACGATGCCCAGGACTTCGAGCATGGGATTGAGGTCGGGTACTTCGATCCCGGCAGCTTTCACGAGTCCCTGACACAGAATCCCCAGGAATATGAGCAACAGTACACTGGGTATGCTGTATCTTTTAGCAACCAGGTTGAACAGATAGGAAACGATGATGATGAGTGCACCGGCAATGACCAATCCGTTGGATGAGAAACCGCCGGAAGAGCTGAGAAATACAAAGTTTGTCATTTGAAGAAAGTGTTAAAACCGACCCTGAATTCAGGGCTTGAAAAAGGTGAACGAGACGATTCATTTAAGTCCCAAAGGGCCTGAAAAGAGATTGAGCTCAGGGGACCAATTCGTTGAGTGATTCCCGGGCCAACCAGGAAACCCTGGTAAGTGAAGCGGCCATCGTCGGGAAAGTTTGGTGCGTAGAAGTAAGCCTTTTCAAGGCTGAGAAGCTGGTATTCTGCATGAACGAAAAGGTCACTGAAAAGGGCTACAGGGAGGAAGTTTTCGGCACGTGTCAGCAGGGCAAAGCGGGTAAAAACCTTGCCTCCGTACAGATGGGTACGCCAGGAACTGGGGTTGTATGTACTGGCCTTGTGCGCACTGTAGATATAAGTGGGACCAGCACCAATAGAAAGCCGGTCAGTCAGATGATAGCCCAGCTGAGGGGACACTTGAATGAGGGTGTAGTTCCCCAGACTCAGCCAACCTTCGGGCACCAGAAAAAACCTGCCTTTTCTGGAGTCTTCGAAAGCCTGGGGCCAGGCACAATACGAAATTAGCAGAAGAACAACAAGAAGGTTGAGCTTGCCGATCAGGTATCTTTTCATGCAGTAGCGGGTATTAATTTATATCCAGGCCTTTTACAATCATGTCATGTCCATAAGTCTTCGCTGATATTTTTCCGGATAAGAGGAGTGAACCATTGATAGCCAGCGCTTTCATCTCGTCCTCACCAGGGTAGACGAATACAGGGGCGATGAAGGAGACTCTTTCCTTTACATAAGCTGTAAGGTCGGGATTGTGTGCAATACCCCCGGTCATTATGATGGCATGTACCTCGCCTCCCATTACAGCAGCCAGGGAGCCGATCTCCTTTGCAATCTGGTAGCCCATAGCCTCCTGGATAAGTTTTGCTTTAGCATCTCCTTCACGGGCTGCTTTTGCCATACGGTCGGCTTCCTTGTACCCCAGGTAAGCATACATGCCTCCCTCACCAAGGAGCATCTTGCGGACCTCTTCCGGTGTTTTCTCAGCGCTAAAACAGAGATCGGAAAGTGCCCCGGCAGGCAAGGTTCCGGAACGTTCAGGTCCAAAGGGGCCTTCACCATTCAGGCCATTGTTAACATCAACAACCCGCCCTTTCCGGTGTGCACCAACGGAGATTCCACTGCCCAGATGGGCTACAATGAGGTTCAGGTCTTCATATTCCACCCCCCTGGACTGCGCATAGCTGCGTGCAATGGCTTTCTGGTTCAGGGCATGAAAGATGCTTTTTCTGGTAAAGGCCGGATGGCCGCTTATCCTGGCCACATCATCCATCTCGTCAACAACTACAGGGTCGGCGATGTAGGCCTTTGCACCCTTGTATTTTTTGGTCAGTTTTGAGGCAATCAGGCCACCCAGGTTGGAGGCATGTTCTCCCATGACCCCCTGCATAAGGTCTTTGATCATGGTTTCATTCACTTCATAAACTCCCGATTCGATAGGGTGGAGAAGCCCGCCCCGGGCAAGGATGAGTCTGACCTGGTCGGCAGGGATGTGATTCTCTTCCATCTCTTTAATAACCAGATCCATTCGATAATTGAGTTGCTCAGTGATGTGATTAAAGCCTTCCAGCTCACCGGATTCATGGCGGATGCTTTTCAGGAAAACAAAACTGTTGGCCATGTAAACGGCTATCTTGGTGGAGGTGGCTCCGGGGTTAATGGCAAGGATGTATTGTGCTTCCATGTTTTTAGTTGTTAATTGCGGTTACAGCAGCAAGAAGGATGGAGTCCAGCTTGGTTTGTTCTGAGTCCGATCTGGAGGTTAATACAATGGGTGCTGAAGCCCCGACGATCATCGAAGCCACCTTTGATTTTGCAAAGAATACCAGTGTTTTATACAAAACGTTACCTGCCTCGATATTGGGCATGAGCAGCACATCGCTATCACCTGCAACATCGCTTTTTATCTCTTTGTGCCTCGCGCTTTCCAGGGAAATGGCATTGTCGAAGGCCAGGGGGCCATCCACGATGCAATTCAAAATCTGGTCCCGTTGATTCATTTTCGATAGCAGCGCTGCATCGAGGGTGGCATTCATCTCCGGGTTGACTTTCTCCACTGCACCCACCACAGCGACCTTGGGTTTTTCAATGCCCAGTTTGTTCAGCACACCAACTGCATTTTTTAAAATCTCAGTTTTATCCTTCAGATCTGGTGCAATGTTCATCGCCACATCGGTGACCGCAATGAGTTTATGATAGCTTTCTATTTCGAAGTAGGCAAAGTGTGAGAGCAATGCCCCCTTTCGAAGCCCATATTCCTTATTGAGAACAGCCTTCAGCATATCTGCTGTGCCCACCTTTCCCTTCATCAGGACATCGGCAATACCGTCATGAACCATCTTAACAGCTGTGATCGCAGCAGATTTTGGATCACCGGATTCCACAAACTCAAAGCCGCTGATGTCTACTTTGAGGCTGTCGGCTATCCCCTCGGTTTTTTCCCGGTCACCTACCAGAATGGGGCTGATTACGCCCTCCCGGGCCGCTTCGCAAACTGCGCCGAGGGAATGGGCATCCTCTGATGCTGCGAGCACGAGTCTTCGGGATTCTCTGTCTTTGTTTGCAAGCTCCCTGAGCTGCGAAAGTCGTTCTAACATGTGAGTAATTTTCAACAAAGAAAGAAAATACCCGGCATGAACCGGGTATTTACAGGATGATTTTTAACACAAAAGCAGCAGGTGTTACAGTGATTCCGTGATACTAAAGAGATTTTTCCAGGATCTTATGTGTGTCCATGGCAATGACCAGTTCTTCGTTGGTTCGAACCACCATGGCAGTTACCCTGGAATCCTTTTGGGAAATGATTTTGTCTTCGCCCTTGATCCCGTGGTTTCCTGGCTCGTCGAAGTCGAAGCCCAGGTATTCCATGTTCTGGCATATCATGCGTCGAATATTGAAATCGTTCTCCCCAATGCCCCCGGTGAAAATAATCAGGTCGAGTCCGTTCATAATTGCCGCATAGGCACCGATGAACTTCTTAACCCTGTAGGCATACATGGTCAGTGCCAGATTGGCTCGCTCATTTCCTTCGTAATAAGCCAGTTCCAGATCCCTCATATCGGAGGAAATCTCGGAAATGCCTATCATACCGCTTCGCTTGTTTATCATGTTGCTGACCCCCTTCAGACTCAGATGCTCTTTGTCGGCCAGATAAAGCAATACACCGGGATCAATATCGCCGGATCTGGTTCCCATGATGAGGCCATCGACCGGTGTAAAGCCCATGGATGTGTCAACCGAGCGGCCATGCTCAATGGCTGTTACTGAAGCACCGTTGCCCAGGTGGCAGGATACCACCTTCATATCACGTGTGTCGCGGTTCAGGATCTCGGAGGCCCGTTTGTAAACATATTTGTGACTGGTACCGTGGTAACCATACTTCCGCACCCCGTAGGATTCGTAGTACTCCCGGGGTATGGCGTACATATATGCGTGGGGAGGCATAGTCTGGTGAAAAGATGTATCGAATACCGCCACCTGCGGAATACCCGGGAGTACGGTTTCTATGGCTATGATCCCTTTCAGATTGGCCGGATTATGGAGGGGAGCCAAATCCACACAGGATTCGATGTCCTTGATTACTTCCTTGGTGATCAGCGCGCTTTCCTTGTATTTCTCACCACCCTGTACAATCCGGTGACCAACCGCCGAGATCTCGTTGATTTCTTCGATGACTCCGTGCGTTTTATCCACCAGGGCTTCCATAACCATATTGATTCCAAGGGTATGGTCCATGATGGCGGTTACTTGCTTGTATTTATCCTTTCCGGTAGGTTTGTGAGTGATCACGGCATCGGTAAAACCAATTCGTTCCACAAGGCCTTTGGCAATGACTTCCGAGCTCTCGTCTCCCATTTTGAAAAGCTGATACTTGATGGAAGAACTGCCACAATTTAATACTAGAATAATCATATATATACTGTTATAGGTCCGTTAAATAACTTATTTCTTTTTCATGCCGGCTGCCTGGTTGGCTGTAATGGCCACCAGGTTCACGATATCGCTGACTGAGCATCCCCTGGAAAGGTCATTGATGGGGGCTGCCATTCCCTGAAGAACAGGCCCTACAGCCTCTGCTTTGGCAAGCCGCTGAACCAGCTTGTATGCAATGTTCCCCACATTCAGGTCGGGGAACACCAGTACATTGGCATTGCCCTGAATACGGCTGTCAGGAGCCTTACTGGCAGCGATGCTTTCGATAAGTGCGGCGTCGGCCTGTAACTCTCCGTCAATCACCAGTCCGGGATCCATTTCCCTGGCAATTTTAGTGGCACTAACCACTTTGTCTACCTTGGGATGGCTGGCACTGCCCTTGGTGGAGAAGCTGCACATGGCCACCCTGGGTTCGAAGCCCAGAATCGATCTTGTGGTATTTGCGGTGGCTACTGCAATCTCGGCAAGCTCTTTCTCGCTCGGGTCGGGGTGTACGGCACCATCGGCAAAAACCAGTACACCATCTTCGCCAAAGGACTTATCCTGGAGAATCATAATGAAGGCTCCCGAAACAATGCTGATTCCGGGCATGGTCTTGACGATCTGAAAGGCGGGTCGAAGTACATCACCAGTGGCATTCATCGCACCTGCCACTTCACCGTCGGCATCTCCTGCCTTAATCATCAGGGTCCCCAAATACAGCGGATCTTCGACCAATTCGGCAGCCTTTTCCATGGTCATGCCCTTTTCTTTTCGGAGATCGTAGAGCAGCCGGATGTAGCTATCCTTTTTGTCATGATCCTTCGGATTGATGATGGTGGCATTGCCCAGTTCCTTCAGTCCGTACTGGTGGGCCTGCCTTTCAACTTCTTCAGGGTCTGCAATGAGGATGACATGGCAGAGTTTCTGCCTGATAATGTCATCAGCAGCCATGATAGTTCGTTGTTCGTTGCCCTCGGGAAGTACAATCCTTTGGCAATCCATCTTTGCCTTTTCACGTATTTGCTCTATTAAATCCATTGATTATTAATGATTTGGTTATGATTTTATACTGGATTTAAAGTTAACAAAATTTGCTGTTTTCAGGATGTGCTTTTTAGGGAAAAAGCAGCTCTCCGAAATATGTTTTAAACAACTTCCTTCGATAGTGGTTATAAGAAAAAAGCACCTTAAAAAAGCACCCAAGATGAAAGCAGCTGATATTTTTGAAAAGCTTTGGTTACAGTATACCAGTCAAAACCCAAGTGCTGGTAAGATTTATGATCTCTTTCGGAAATCGGGCGAAGATGTGATCAATGATCATGTGGCCTTCCGGACCTTTAACGATCCCAGAACCAATATTGATGTGCTTGCCAAACCATTTCTGGAAGCCGGATACGAGGAAAAGGGTCAGTATAACTTTGAACAGAAAAAGCTAAATGCAAAGCATTTTGAACTGCCTGGAAGCGATGAGCACCCAAGGGTCTTTATCAGTGAGTTGCGACTTGAGGATATGTCCGGGGCCCTTCAGGACACGATCAATCCCCTGATTGACAGTGTAAAAGACCATATCTGGAAATCGCCCCAGCTAATTCATAAAGGAAATGTATTCGGAACCCCGTCTTATGCGGTCTACGAGCGACTCAGGGAGGAATCGGAATATGCTGCCTGGCTCTATGTATTCGGGTTCAGAGCCAATCATTTTACGGTAAGCATTAATCACCTCAAAAAGTTCGCCGGTATAGAAGATGTCAATGATTTCCTGAAGCAAAATGGCTATGAATTAAATAGCTCCGGCGGAGAGATAAAGGGAAGCCCCGCGCAATACCTTGAGCAGTCGTCTACACTTGCCGATCAGGTCAGGGTGGTGTTTGAGGAAGGAGAAAGGGTGATACCTTCCTGCTATTATGAATTTGCGCGTCGCTATTCGCTTCCCAATGGCAAGCTCTTCAGCGCGTTTATTGCCGGATCTGCCGACAAGATATTTGAAAGCACCGATTTCAGGTAGATTGCCGGGCTTTTAGGCTTCCGGCTTTCTCAATCTTTCCGCTATTCTGCTATATTTGTCGGATTGTTCCTGCAAATGATAGCTATGAGAGATTTGGCCCCCAGACTTAAGCAACTTGCTGCCCGTATAGACGGTGAACTCCACACCGACCGTATGCACCTCCTGATGTATTCTACGGATGCTTCCGATTACCGCGAACGTCCACTTGCAGTTGTCTATCCCCGCCATGAGGAAGACATTCGGGAGCTTGTTCGTTTCGCTGGTGCAGAAGGAATTACGCTAATTCCCAGGACAGCAGGGACTTCCCTGGCAGGCCAGGTAGTAGGGAGTGGAATGGTTGTGGATGTCTCCAGGCACATGAACAGGATTCTGGAGGTCAATGAAAAGGAACGGTGGGTGAGGGTTCAGCCGGGAGTTGTATTGGATGAACTCAACATTGCGCTAAGGGGAACAGGCTTGTTTTTCGGTCCCGAAACCTCCACCTCGAATCGAAGTATGATTGGGGGTATGATTGGGAATAATAGTTGTGGTTTACATTCCATTGTCCATGGGACAACACGGGAACACACCCTGGAAGTGAGGGCGATTCTCAGCGATGCTTCGGTGGCAGAGTTTGGGCCGATGGATGAAAAGCAGCTTGAAGAAAAGCTTAAGCTAAACAATCTTGAAGGTAAGATATACAAGTGTATACATAGGATGTTATCCAATAAGGATAACCAAGCGGAGATCGAAGCCGGCTTCCCCGATCCCAAGGTGGTAAGAAGGAATACCGGCTACGCCCTTGACGAGCTGCTTCATTCTCCGGTCTTTTTGGGCGAGACAGCCAGGTATAAGGATTTCAACCTTTGTCGCTTGCTTTCCGGATCGGAAGGGACCCTGCTGTTTATGACCGAAGCCAAGTTGAGTTTACTACCCCTTCCTCCAAAGCATAAGGTGCTGATGCCCATTCATTTTGAGTCTGTAAAGGAGGCCATCAGGGGGAATCTGGTTGCACTCAGGCATAAGCCGATGGCTGTGGAACTCATGGATAAGACCATCCTGGATTGTACCAAGGGGAACCTGACCCAGCGAAAGAACCGTTTCTTTCTGGAAGGAGATCCCGGGGCTGTTCTGATGGTGGAGTTGATGGATGATGATGAGGCTGTGTTGGAGAAGAGGGTCGCTGCGCTGGAGCAGGATATGCGGTCAGAGAATCTGGGTTACCACTATCCGGTCGTCAAGGGCACTGACATCTCCAGGGTATGGGCTCTCCGAAAGGCCGGACTGGGTGTTTTATCAAACGTTCCGGGCGAAGGACGTCCGGTCTCCGTTATCGAGGATACAAGTGTAAATGTAGAGGTCCTTGAAGACTATATCGACGACTTCGACAAGATTTTGGATAGCTATGGCCTGTCTTGTGTATATCACGCACATATATCGGTCGGAGAGCTTCATCTTCGGCCCATACTGAACCTAAAGGATGCCGGAGATGTGCAACGCTTCCACGACATTGCACTGGACTCAGCAAAGCTGGTAAAGAAATACCGGGGTTCCCTCAGTGGTGAACACGGTGACGGGAGGCTCAGGGGTGAATTCATTCCCCTGATGGTTGGAGATAAGAACTATGAGCTGATCAAAGAGGTAAAAGCCCTTTTTGATCCCGGGAACATCTTTAATGCGCGAAAGATTACAGACACACCGCCGATGAACACCTTTCTGCGCTACAAACCCGGTTATGTGACACCCGATTTCGAAACCTATTTCGATTACCGGGAGGGCAGCTTCATGAAGCTGGTCGAAAAGTGTAATGGATCAGGTGATTGCAGAAAAACGGAGATTACCGGCGGCACAATGTGTCCAAGCTATATGGCCACGAGGGACGAGATGGCCACAACCAGGTCGCGTGCCAATGTTTTGCGCGAACTGCTTTCCCAGCCGGGTCTGAAGAACCCTTTCGATCAGAAGGACATCTATAAGATACTCGACCTTTGCCTTTCCTGTAAAGCCTGTAAATCGGAATGCCCGTCGAGTATAGATATGGCTAAGCTGAAGGCCGAATTCATGCAGCACTGGTATATGCATCACCCGGTTCCTCTGCGTACAAAACTAATCGCCAATATCACCAGTATCAACCGCCTTGGGATGATTGCCCCCCGGCTTTTTAACCTGGTGGTAAAAACGACCTGGACCAGCCGGCTGTTGAAGGCTGTCTTGGGTTTTGCACCCAGGCGGAGTATTCCCACACTGGGAAAGAAATCGGTTCGAAGCTGGGCCCGCAGGAATCTGGATCAGCTGAATGGAAGCCTGCCTGAATCAGCACCGGAAGTCCTGCTGTATATCGATGAATTTACGAATTACAATGATTGTCACCTGGGCCGAACTGCCATTCGTCTTCTGAATAAGCTAGGCATCCGTGTTCAACTGGCCAGGCATCCGGTGAGTGCACGAACCTTTATTTCGAAAGGCCTCTTAAAGAAGGCAAGAAAGCATGCACGTTCGAATGTGCAGATGCTTGCTCCCCTGGTGAGTCCCGGGAAACCACTTGTGGGGATCGAGCCCTCTGCTATTCTTGGTTTCAGAGATGAATTTCCGGAGCTTGTAGGGCCCGATCTGGCAGAAGATGCCCGCTTTCTCGCAAAGAACAGCTATACCATGGAGGAATACCTGGTGAAGGCACATGAGGAAGGAGTTTTCTCGGCCGACCGTTTTACCAGGGAGAAAGAAGAGCTGAAGTTGCATGGCCACTGTCAGCAAAAGGCCATCGCCTCGACCGGCCCTACCAAAGCGCTGCTGTCCATTCCCGAAAACTATGATGTGACTGAAATTCCTTCGGGTTGTTGTGGAATGGCTGGTTCATTTGGCTACGAAAAGGAGCACTATGAGCTTTCGATGAAGGTAGGTGAACTGGTTCTGTTTCCCGCAGTGAGGGAGGCAGAGGAAAGTACCCTTATTGCAGCTCCCGGTACCAGCTGCAGACACCAGATTCTGGATGGGACAGGCAGGAAGGCCCTTCATCCCCTGGAGATCATGTATAAGGCACTCATTTAAGCAGATTGAGAATGCGAGCTTTGAAGAACTTACCACTTTGGGCGAAGATCTTTATCGGCATGGGCCTGGGCATCCTGTGGGGCCTGATTTCGCTCTGGTTGGGATGGGGGAAGTTTAGCAGTGACTGGGTGAGTCCATGGGGACGTATTTTTCTTAAGCTTTTGAAGCTGATTGCGATTCCCCTTATTTTTGTTTCTCTGGTGAAGGGGATTTCCAGCCTTACGGATATCACCAAGCTTTCCAGAATTGGAATAAAGACCATTGTTATTTACATTCTGACCACTGTTTTTGCGACAACGGTGGGGCTGCTCATGGTCAATGCGATTAAACCCGGAGATGTTTTTCCCGATGATAAGCAGGAGCAGTATCGGCGAAAGTTCAGCACCCAGATTGAACTGAGGGAACAATCAGCCATGGACATGGAAGACCAGGGGCCGCTGCATTTTTTTGAGGAGATGGTGCCCGACAATATCTTCCTTGCAGCCGGAGACAATTCCAGGATGTTGCAGATCATTTTCTTTGCCATCCTGTTCAGCATTGCTTTGGTGCTTACCAAAAGTGAACACAGTACTGAGGTAAAATCGTTTTTCGATGGCCTTAACGATGTGATCCTCAAAATTGTGGATCTTATTATGCGCTTTGCCCCCCTGGGTGTCTTTGCCTTGATGGCAACGCTGGTCGTGGACTATGCCGGTGATGCAGATATTTTCTCAACCCTGGGGATGTACATGCTTACAGTAGGCATAGGTTTGTTTGTTCTGATGCTCGGGTTTTATCCCTTACTGATGCGCATATTTGCGGGCATGGGCATTCTGCGGTTTCTGCGAAGCATTCTGCCGGCTCAACTCGTGGCCTTTACCACAAGCTCAAGTGCAGCCACACTTCCCGTAACCCTCAGGCAGGTCACACAGGAATTAGGGGTTCCCAAACCTATTGCGAATTTCGTATTGCCGGTAGGGGTGACGATTAATATGGATGGGACCTCCTGTTACCAGGCCATTGCTGCCGTCTTCATTGCCCAGGTTTTTGGAATTGATCTGAACCTGACCCAGCAACTCACCATCGTGCTTACTGCAACCCTGGCATCAATTGGATCTCCCGGTATTCCCAGCGGCAGCATTGTGATGCTCATCATTGTATTAAACTCCGTAGGACTGCCCGTCGAGGGCCTTGCGCTCATTTTAGGTGTCGACAGGCCGCTTGATATGCTCAGAACAGTGGTCAATATCACCGGTGACTCGACAGTTTCCTCCATTGTAGCCAGAACCGAACGAAATCAGAAATAAGTCAAAGACTTCTAAGTCGCTGTTATACTAGAAATTACAGCATATTTTCACCGGCTTTAACGGGCTTAGAATTCGTTTTTTCCACTTCGCACGACCGCTGGTCGGTTTGCTGCCATGCTCCAGGCCTTATCTGAGGTATCTGCCATGCCCGGCGGAAGAGTAGGAGCGGAGTTCTTTTGCCCAGGCCATAGATAGCCCTATGCTATGTCAGAGCTACGAAAGCGAATGTTCGAATCACCAGGCCCCGCATCTCTCATATTTCCGGCTTCTCTCAACCAGGAGGGCTGAGAACCTCAGGGGCTGAGGATACACAAGAAATCACCGGCGCTATAATTCACAATTGTCACGATAATTACAGCGATTACAAATGTAACAGGGCTTTTTTGCACAAAAATTCCCGAAATCAGCACGATAATTCACAGAATTACAGGTTACATATGTGTACAGAAAATGCAGGCTTACAAATTTTAAGTATTTTTATATAATCTTTAGATAACCAGCTTATTATATAGTTTTCTTAAAGCTTTTACTAAAGCATTTTTCAGGAAATCGGCCCTAATCTGCTTCTATTCTATTACTAATTATATTTATAATACTGTTTATCAGTGAATAAATAGATTTATTATAAGTTATTATTTAATCTATCACTGAGGTATGACCAGGTGCAGGTATCGCTCCATTTCAGGCTGTATCGGCCCAGATGCTCCTGAAGTCCCTAATCCATTCTAAGCTATTGATATAATTACAGTATTGCGCTTTTTTGCCTGTACAATCCGCTTATGATCTTGCTATGGACTGCAAGGCTGTGTATAGAATTCCCGGGACAGTGGGAAATCACAAAATATTACAGATGTGAACCACACAATTACATTTGTAATCAAGTAATAGTTACAATAGACAACTGATAAATGGTTACATTTGTAACCTATACAAAGGGGCATGAAAGATCGACTTTTACAACTGTTGGATTTGGAGCAACTGTCTCCCTCTAAGTTTGCAGACCTGATTGGGGTGCAGCGAAGCAGTGTATCACATGTGCTTTCAGGGCGCAATAAACCCAGCTATGATTTTTTGCAAAAAACCCTGAAGGCCTTTCCTGGTCTGCATGCAGATTGGTTGGTGATGGGGAAGGGTGCGATGTATGCGCACACGGCCAAAACACAGGAACCTACTCTTTTTGACGGCCCCGGTCATTCTGCTCACACTCCCTTTCCTGCCGATAAAGCCACTGAATACCATCCTGGAGATCATTTGTCCCATTCTGAAGCTGCGAACACAGGACAAGTAGAGCCTTCCACAGAGCTGGCTGCGTCGCAAGGCACCCAGGAGTCTGCAAAGGCAGGCGAGCATCCTCAGGTTACACAGGAGAGGGATGTAGCACTTCGTGAGAAAGCCGATAAAAAGCCTGTTCGGGTGCTGGTATTTTATGAAGACAATACCTTTGATTCTTTCAGCCCTTCCGTTTAGAAATGTCTTATATTTGAGGGTAAAAATTGATGTATCGCTCCCTCATCCGTCCCCTTCTCTTTTTATTCCCCCCGGAGACCATTCATCACCTCCTTGTCAGAAGCCTGCGCTTCTTTTTTAAGCTGCCTGGATTGCGCGCTCTTTGTATGCGATTTTTCCACGTTAGAGATACTCGCCTCGAAAGAGAGTTTTTAGGAATGCATTTTGCGAACCCGGTCGGATTGGCTGCTGGTTTTGACAAGAATGCAGAGATCTACCATGAATTTCATGCCTTTGGTTTTTCGTTTATTGAGATAGGGACTGTGACCCCTGAAGCCCAGGATGGAAACCCACGTCCAAGGAGTTTTAGAATAAGAAAGGATCGTGGCTTGATTAACCGTATGGGTTTCAACAATAAGGGGGCTGAAGCTGCACGGAGAAACCTTGCAAAGCCCCGACCAAAGGGACTTGTTCTGGGTGGAAATCTGGGTAAGAATACGGCGACTCCTAATGAGGAAGCCGTTGCCGATTATGAGGCTGTTTTCAGGGCCTTGTATGAAGGAGTAGACTATTTTGTGGTGAATGTAAGCTGCCCGAACATCACTGACCTCCGTAAGCTTCAGGACCAGGATGGCCTTGAAGCCATTCTTGGCCGATTGTTGGAGATTAGGTCCGGATTCGAGGTATCCAAACCAATACTCCTTAAGATATCGCCCGATCTTAACGATGCGCAACTGGATGCAACGGTTTCCCTGGTTCAGCGTCTGAAGATTGATGGCATCGTAGCCACCAATACCACGGTGAAGAGAGAGGGGCTGAAGACTTCAAAAGAAGAGATTGAGGCGATTGGGAAGGGGGGGATGAGCGGTGCCCCCCTCACCAGGAGAAGCCTTGAGGTGGTTCGCTACATTGCCCGGAAAACCGGGGGCAAATTACCCCTTATCGCAGTTGGAGGAATCATGTCGGTAGAGGATGCACTGAAAATGTTTGCTGCCGGCGCCAGCCTGATCCAGCTATACTCAGGTTTTATTTACGAGGGTCCGGCACTGGCCAGGCGGATCAACAAGGCACTTTTAAAAGCTTAAAAAATAAGCCGATTGCGTTCACTTTCAGGCCATTTGATCTCCTTTTCCGGGAGCATTTTTCTATGCACCGGAAGCAGGGGTATCCGTTTGCCGGCCTTTGTTGATTTCAGTGCAGTAGCATTTTCTCCGGTAAAGTCCTTAAGGGCTGCAGCCAGCATGGGATCTGAAATATCGCCAAAAGCTTTGGCTTGCAGGAGATCGTCCATGATTTGGTAGCCGGCCTCAGGACTTATGCCATTAACAAAATCTGTATACCCTTCTGCATTGGTATATTTCAACACAATGGGTTGCATGGCCCAATTGTGTCTTTTGGGGTTTTCCAGGTCAGTGATGGTAATGGATGCGTAGCACTTTCCGTAGGTGGTTTCACCAATCTGTACGACATCCACATAGGGGTAAAGCCCTGTCATGAGCGATTCGCTGGCCGATGCTGTGCTGGCGGTTGTCAGGAAATACAATTTATCCAATCCCAGGTCGATGTTGGTTTCAGGCATTTTCACCACCAATTGGGGCGAATTAATGCCATCCTTTACTCCATCTTCATCCAGGTCATAGTTTGGCCAGAATTGGTTGTAAAAGTCGTTCCAAACGAGTTTTACAAAGATATCCCCGGCATTTGCACTGCTCAGTACATTTGCGATATAGGAAGAAAGATCGAGGCTGCCACCCGGGTTGTAGCGAAGGTCCATAATTACCGTAGCGACACCTGCGGTTTTGAAGGATTCGAAAACGGTATTCAGGCTATCCAGCCATTCATTCTCTTTTCCGCTGGTAAACTGGCTGTAAACCAGATAGCCGGCCTTTTGCCCATTGTAGTCAATCACTTCATGATGAAGGACCGGATTTTGATTCAATTCAATAGCAGTCAGGCTGATTTCCTTGCCATTTGGGGATATGGTTGTTCCGTCATACTCCCCGAAACCAAAGGTTGCGGTTGTCTTATTGAACAGGGAGTAGTAATTCTTCTTGTTTAACTCCTGTCCGTCGATCGTTACGATGATATCACCACGTTTGATCCCCGCTTCAGCGGCCGGAGAATTTGCTATCACGTATTCCACGATGCTGATGATTTTGTTCTCGGATATTTCACCGGGACGGGCCGACATTCCGTTTGATAGTTCAACTCCGTCAAACATTGCCAGTAGTTCCTCATAGTCATCAACAATCCAGGAATACTTATCCTGGTCGTTTAGCAAGGCATAGAAAAAGGCTTCCGGGTCTTCCTGCTGCATGGGATCAATGTTTGGAATCGTTGATTCCCAGAGGTATATGTCATTCATGGAATCCCAGATCCATCGATTCAGTATTCTCGTTTCTTTCGGTAGTTCGGGCTTGTCATCTTCAGGTTTGCACGCCGAAAAGAATGCTGCTACAAAAAGCACTAAAGCCAATACGGTGGTCATCTTCTTCTTCATGGTATAAACTTTTTTACAAAAATAGCATTGTACACTGTCATTAAGAACTGTATAAACAGGAATATTCTTATCCAGAACGATAAAGATGTCAGAATTAGTACCCCAGGCAGACAGTGAAAGTGGTATTGAGGCACTCATAAGCTCGGAATAGACGCTTAGAAGTGTATCTTTGTATCCATGGGACTACTCTTTATTTACCTGGGCGTTGCCCTTATCTTTTCCTTCCTTTGTTCTGTGCTTGAAGCTGCATTACTGAGTACTACGCAGGTACATATTGAGATCAAGCTTAAAGAAGGCAAGAAATATGCTGCGATGCTTGAGAAGTACAAGCAGAATATTGACTTGCCTCTGGCTGCCATACTGACACTGAATACCTTTGCCCATACCATTGGTGCAGCAGGGGTTGGTGTTCAGGTACAGGCGGTCTGGGGCAGTGAATACCTGAGCATAGCATCGGTTGCTTTAACCCTTATCATACTCGTCTTTTCCGAGATTATTCCCAAGACACTGGGGGCCCTTTATTGGAAGGATCTGGGGCGTTTTACGGCGATCTCCCTGCGGATTATGATTTATTCACCGCTTTATCCTTTTATTCTTCTTACAAATTTTATCACCAGATTACTACGGAGAAATCAGGATGAGGAAGTGAAGATCAGCCGACCCGAGTTCAGGGCCATTACCGATTCAGTGATCGAGGATGGGGTCATTAATGATGAAGAATCGCAGATTCTGCAGAACCTGATGAAGTTTCAGATCATCCTGGTAAAGAGTATCATGACGCCCCAGGTTGTGATCGAGGCTGCGGATGAAGACATGAGTTTGCAGGAGTACTATACCAGGCATCCGGATGTATCTTTCTCGCGCATCCCAGTTTACAAGGGCGAATTAAATAAATTCAGCGGCTTTGTTCTTAAGGATGAAATCATGGAGGGGATCATACATGAACGGGGCTCGGATAAACTGAGCAGTATTGCGCGTCCGCTGACCATCGTCCATGAAGACACACCCATCCTGAGACTCTTTTCCCAATTGCTTGAACGCAAGGCGCATATCGCGATTGTGGTGGACGAATATGGGATGGTAAGCGGCCTTGTGACCATGGAGGACGTTTTTGAAACCCTTATTGGCATCGAGATTGTGGATGAAAGCGACAGTGTGGAAGACATGCAGGCACTGGCCAGACAAACCTGGGAAGCCAGGGCCAAGAAACTGGGACTGATAGAATAAGGGTAAAAGGCTCATGACTTGTCATCAGTTCCTGACCGCTTCGGATATGCCGATGGAACAGGGACCGGCCTGTGTGCTCAATTCTTACAGAGATCTTCACTAAAGAAGCAAGACCACGCTCCATTCATGACAGGGGGGGCAGGATTGATCCCTTTAGCGTTTCTTTCTTTTAAAGGGTAACAGGGTTGATTCTTCATGCCTTCTGCACTTTCATGATGTCCAATATTTTCTTAAATTTTAGGAGTTTCATTTACTTCCGATAATTCTCATGCTTTTTGAGCTTGATGGCTTTCAAACGGCTTTGTGTTGATTTAAGAGAAGGAAATCCGACGGCTCTTAAGGCACTTAACAGCGTGCTTTATCATATCGACATAGTAGTAAACAGATTTATTAACTAAATGACGGCAAAATCATGAAAAAAAACCAAGTGCACAGAAGGGCTATCCCTTCCTGGTGGAGTAGTGGGTTTAGACGTACGAAGCTAAGTATTTTATTTCTGTTGCTGGGGATGCTGCATGTTTTAGCTGGCGTCGATAGCCAACCATCTACCTTGAATCCTGAAACTCCTAATGGATCAATTGTGGATGTTCCCGATGAAATGGAAAAAGAAGCATCGTTTGAATCAGCGGTTCAACCACAGAATCCTGTTTCGGGCACAATTACGGATGAAAATGGAGTCCCATTACCCGGCGTAACCATTGTGGTTAAAGGGACTACAAAAGGGGTGGTAACGGATATTGAAGGAAGATATACGATTCCTGATGTTGCTGCCGGCGATGTTTTACAAATCTCATTCGTAGGAATGCGCAGCATGGAAATTCCGGTTTCTGATCGAAGCATGATTAACATTACAATGAAAACCGATGCCATAGGGTTGGAAGAAGTTGTTGCGATTGGATATGGTGTTCAGAAAAAATCAGATGTAACCGGTTCGGTTGGTGTTGTAAGCGCTGAAGATGTTCTGGAGCGTCCGGCTTTTAACGCCTTGCAGGGTATGAAAGGTAAAGTGGCCGGTGTAAATGTATTCTCCAATTCAGGATCACCTACGGGAAGCACCCGGGTTCTTATTCGGGGTATCAATTCGATCAATACATCTACAAATCCTCTGTACGTTGTCGATGGTGTTGTAATGGAAAACTTCAGCCTGGTAAACCCCAATGACATTGAGCGTATCGAGGTATTGAAAGATGCCTCTTCTGCAGCCATTTATGGTGCGCGTGGTGCAAACGGAGTCATTTTAATTACCACAAAACGCGGGGCAAAAAGAGGTGAAGTCATTGTCGGGTATGATGGCTACATCAGTCTTGGACACATGCGCAAAAAGATGGATTTGTTAAACGCGGAAGAATGGTGTGAAGTTATCAAAAGAGGTTATGAGAATGCCCCAAAATACAGGGACTACGCTCCGGGCACTGAACCTGAAATCGATTTTACCGATCCAAATTTGTTTGATTCTAACGGGAAGCCTCTTTACGACACCGATTGGCAGGAGGAAGCTACACGAACTGCTGTTTCGCACAATCATCAGCTGACCTTTCAGCAGGGAAACGATAAGTCCTCAGTTGGAGCCTTCCTCAACTATTCCGATATCGAGGGTATTATGCTGAATTCCTGGATGAAGAGGATCAATGCCAGGATTGCTTATGATGCAAAGCCTAAGGAATGGCTCGATTTTGGTATCAATATAATGCTTAATAAAACCTGGGAAAATGAGATTGAAGAATCGGGTGGACATCAGATGCCACGTCGTTCAATGATCGAAATGGTACCGATTTTTCCGGTAAAATTTCCGGATGGAAGCTGGAGTAGCAGCGCCAGCACTTCTAACTTTGGTTTAGAAGGAATAGCGAATCCGGTTCACGTTTTAACAACGCAGGATTTCTTAAAGAACCGTACCCAGCTTTTCGGAAATTCCTATCTGGCTTTCCATCTTGCTCCGGGACTTGATTTGAAGACTCAATTTGGTTTCGACAATCATTTTTTCGAATTTAAAGAATACAGTCCAAAAGATTTATTGAATATTTCTTATCCGAATGCAAGGGCAAGAATCAATGATTCGGAATCTGCATACTGGCAGGAAGAAACCTTTTTAAGCTATGTCAAAACACTTAGCAATCACAGAATCAATGCTGTGCTGGGACTTAGTTGGCAGGAAAGAACAGAAAATGGAAACCGTATCGATGTCCGGGGATTTTCTGATGATTTCTTTAAATACAATAACATAGGGGCGGGAAGTAACCCCAATGCACCATCGTCCTACTACGAAAGCTGGTCGATGAATTCGTATTTCTTCAGATTCGGATATTCCTACAAAGACAAGTATTTAACAACAGTTACTGCCCGTGCCGATGGTTCTTCAAGATTTGGAGAAAACAATAAATACGGTTTCTTCCCATCGGCAGGTTTTGGCTGGGTAGTTTCCAATGAGGATTTTCTGAAAGATTCGAACCTCATCGATTACTTAAAACTCCGGGCCAGCTATGGCGTCACAGGTAACACGGAGTTAGGGACTTACCGATCTCTTGCAACCATCTCAGGAGGAACCCTCCTGTTAAATGGGGAAAGGGCCAATTACAATGTGGTCACACGCCTGGCAAACCCTGATTTAGAATGGGAGAAAACAGATCAGTTTAATATCGGCTTTAACCTGGCCATGCTCGACCAGAGGGTTTCTTTGGAGACGGATTTTTACTACAAGCTAACGAAAGATCTTCTACTTGCGCGTCCGGTACCACATTCAACCGGTTTCAGTTCGGTGTTTGATAACATCGGTCAGGTCTCAAACAGGGGGATCGACTTTATGTTGACAACCCGAAACGTTCAGGGTGGTGCATTTAATTGGGAATCAATAATAAGCCTAAACTACAACAAAAACCGGATTGAAGCCCTTGGAGAAAACAACGAGGATATTTTTCCCGGACCCTGGTGGGTTTCGGGCAGCCAGACCATTCTCCGTGTAGGCGAATCACTTGGCTCCTTCTGGGGATACGAAAGAGTTGGAATATGGGGAACAGATGAAGCAGCCGAAGCAGCCGAGGTCGGTGCCGTACCCGGTGTTGCCAAACGTTCAGGAGAAAGGAAAATTCTGGGAAAGGGCCTGCCAGATCTGACAGGGAGTTTTATCAACCGCTTTAACTATAAGAATTTCGATCTGGTGGTTGATTTGCAATTTGTGTGGGGTGTGGAAATTATGCAGCAGTTCATGCACTCGACGGAGGATCGTACGGGTTATGCCAATGGACTTTCAACAATACTGTACGACGGATGGACAGAGCAGAATCAGGATACCAGAGTACAGCAAATCAGAAATGCAAGCTTAAATGGTCAAAGTTCAGAAGTGGACAGCCATTGGGTGTGTGACGGATCTTATCTGAGAGGCAATCAGGTTTTACTTGGTTATACATTCGGAGATCGCTTTTCAGACAATATAGGGATCAGTTCATGCCGTCTGTATGCAAGTGTGGAGAATTTTTTTGTGATTCATTCCGATGATTTCAAGGGATACGATCCCGAAGCAACATCATGGGGATGGAACCAGTGGGGACAGAATATATTCTTCTTTCAGTATCCAAAGCCAGTCACTGTAACTCTTGGTGTTAATGTTAAATTCTAATCGAACTTAAACCGAAAAAAAATGAAGAAACTAATCATATTGATGATGGCGCTTGGTTTTTTGGTTTCCTGCGAGGAATTCTTAAAAGAAGAACCGAGAGATGAAATGACTGTTGATCAATTCTTCAGTTACCCTTCGCAAGCTTACAATGTTGTAAATCCACTTTACCGGTCAGGTGCTCCGGGCTTCTACAGAACAGGCGTTTACAGCGGTAGTCGTGCAATGCTGGGAGGTTATATATCCGGATTGTTTGATAACGATTACAAAGGACAGGAAGTTCACGTTCAGCATTGTCAGAACCTTACGCTGAATGGTGACAATCTTGCCGGATATTTTGACGGTGTGTGGGATCCATGTTATGCAGCGATCTCCCGTGCAAACCTGGCCATCGCAAACATTGCATCTACACCGGGTTTATCTGAAGCAGAGATTAAGCAATTAGAAGCTGAGGCACATTTCTTCAGGGCATTTAACTATTACTATCTGGTTAAAACCTTTGGCGATGTTCCCCTGATTCTTGAGGCTTATCAATCCCTGGAAAACCTGTATGTTGAGCGTACTCCTTCGGCACAGGTATATGCACAAATCGTTGCTGATTTGGAATTTGCAGTAAACCAGGGCAATCTGAAATACCTGCCAATGCCAGAGAATGGCTTTCGTATTTCAAAAGCCACAGCTGCTGCCTTGCTTGCAGATGTGTACTTAAATATGAGTGGTTATCCCTTACAAGAGGACAACTATGCAGATGCTGCGAACGCCGCACGGGGAATCATTAACAGTGGTCATTTTTCATTGGTGGAAAATGGTGCCACACCCGAAGAAAGTGCCTATAATGTTTTCAGAACCTCCGACAACGAAGCGGAATACATTTATACAATAGAATTTGATGCGAGTATAGATGGGAATTACTGGCAGCCTGCGATTTCTTATCCGAACAGTGCTACGGCATGGGGTATTTTCGCCTATTCCATTACCAATAATGCCTATAAACCTACCCCGGAGTTGCTTGCAATTTACGATACCGCAAAGGACCTGCGCGGACAGGAAAAACAATTCTTCCATTCAACACATACATTTACCGTTGGCGGGGAGAAAGTCACCAAGGTTTTTGAAACAGCCCCATATTTATGGCACAACGATGAGGCCCTTTTTGAAACCGGTGAAAACAGTAAAGACCTCGTTGTTATTCGTTACGCTGAAGTACTGCTGATCGCTGCCGAGGCCATTGCAAAAACGGAGGGGGTTACCGCTGAAGCTGTTGGATATCTGGCCGATGTCAGAGCACGTGCTTACTGGCAAACCGACAGAGGCGATATTGTTACTGAGTTAAGTGCCCTGTCGGTTGATGATTTTGTAAAAGAAGTGTGGAAAGAAAGGCTTCGGGAACTATCGCTGGAATACAAGCTGTGGGGTGATGTTCAACGCACCAGATTGTTCCCGCTTACCACAGACAGCGGTAAGGGCGAAATCAGTTTTGCAGACGTTGTCGGGCATGTAACGGTTTGGGGGAAAACGCTTGAGGAAAGACACCTGTTATTTCCTATATCGGAAAACGAAAGACAGCGCAATCCGAGTTTGACACAAAATGCAGGATACTAATTGGAAGAATGCAAAAAGCCCCGGCCATAGTTGACCGGGGCTTTTTTTATGGGTGGTGACTCAGCTGAGGTTCGAACTCAGGACCCCATCCTTAAAAGGGATGTGCTCTACCAGCTGAGCTACTGAGTCATCCGTTATCGCTTTAAAAGCGGTTGCAAAGATATGTACAATTATCCTTTTCTCAAATATTTTTTTCGGATGAATCGTGTATTTTTTTTCGGGCCTGCTGTAATGAAATCAAAGGAAGTTCGTCTGGTAGATAAATAACAGAAATAAACCACGTTCATTTATCTAAAAGCAGCAAGCATGAAAAGAATCGCAATCGTTTTAGCAGCAGTCCTTTTTCCATTGATGGCTTTGGCGCAGAACAGTGCAGTTGATCAGCTATTTGAGAAATACAGGGGAAAGGAAGGGATTACGACAATTGCCATAAGCCCGGAGATACTCCGGGTGGTAAAGGCCATGGATATCCAGGAATTGGATGAGTACGATATCCCTTTCGATAAGCTTAGCACACTAAAGGTTCTCGCCATTGAAGATGATGCGAACTGGGAGGGCCTGAATTTTTATGAGGAAATCAGGAAGGACCTGAATACGGATGGTTTTGCTGAGGTGATGACCGTCAATGACGGGGCAGAGAGTATCCGTATGTGGATGAAGGCAGATCAGGCATTTATAAGTGAGTTCCTGCTTATTGTGGGCGGAGATGACAAGGTCCTGGTTCATATCACGGGACATTTCAGTATGAATGACCTGCAGCAACTGGCCGGATCCTTTGATGAAGGCTTCGACATGGGCTTCTAGATTTTATACATTTGCAGGAGCCTCCTGAATCCGATCTTCATGAAGCCTACGACCTTTAAATTACTGGTAATGCCTTACAGCGAAAGGCTCTACAGGATGGCCTTTCGTTTGATGGGAAACAGGGAAGAAGCCGAAGATGTGGTGCAGGAGGTCTATCTGAAACTTTGGAACATGCGGCTGAAGTTGCAGAAATACGACAGTATAGAGGCCCTGGCTTTTCGCATGACACGGAACCTTTGTCTTGATCAGATCAGACGCAGGAAGGTCCATCTGGAGGCCATGCAGAAAGAGGGTAAACAGAATATAGCATTGGATGCGGATCCTCATCGTTTGCTGGAGGCAGAAGACAATAAGAGGCTGATTTGCAAGATGCTGTCCGAGTTGCCGGAGCCCCAGCGATCCCTGGTTCATCTTCGCCATATTGAGGGCAAGGAATATGAGGAGATGGCAGATATGCTGAATATGAAGGTGAATGCCATCAGGGTGAGCATATCGAGGGCAAGAAAACAAATGCGTGAAATGCTTGAAAAGAAGTATGCATCATGGAAGACCTGAACCGTATACGTGTGATGCTGGATCGCTTTTACGAAGGTGACAGCAGCATGGATGAAGAGCGTGAATTGCAGCATTTCTTCAGAGGTGCTGAGCTGCCTGAGGAATGGAAGGCTGAAAAGGATATCTTCGACGCCCTCAAGGAAAGCAAAGAGGCCATTCCCGTGCCGGACGATCTTAACCGGAAGATTTTACAGAGACTGGATGCTCAAGTCCGTAAAGAGGCCCGAAGGCGTCGCATTTCCTTGTATTCACTGAGTGGAATAGCGGCCGGATTGCTCGCCCTGATTGCCATCTACCAGTTTGTCCTCAGGGATGTAAAGCCTGAGTCATTGGCACAGAACAGCCTTAAAGAAAGCTTTGACGATCCGATGGAGGCCTACGAAGAGGCGCGCAGGACCCTGGCCTATATGTCGGCAAAACTGAATAACGGAACCCGGGAACTGGAGCATATTCAAAAGGCAGGCCAGGCTACAATGGAACCATTGCAGTCGCTTTCAATGCTCAGAAAGGGAAACCGGGAAATTGGCTTTTTGGAGAACTTATCAAAATTGAACAATTCGGAATAGACAGTACAAACAGCAAATACTCGAATAAGCACTTAATTATTGGAAATACAGCTATCATGAAACGAATCATAATCAGCAGCCTGATGGTCATTACCACCTTTTTGGCCACAGCACAACAAACAGCGGTGGATGAGATCTTCAATCGTTACAGTGGTAAAGATGGGTATACGACGGTCTATATTTCCAGCTTTATGTTCAATCTGATGCACAATCTGGAATTGGATGACCCTGAATACCAAAAGTTTAAGGAAGCAAGTTCAGGGATAAAGTCGATCAGGATCCTGAGCCAGGATGGGGAAGGTTCTGTATCCTTTGGGGCAGGTTTAATCTCCATGCTTCCCAGGGAGGAGTACCGGGAAATGATGGTGGTTAAAGACAAAGAGGAGGAGGTGCTTTTTCTGGCGCGTGAACAGGGAGGACAGATCTCTGAAATGCTACTTATCGTTAGCGGGGGCAATGACGATGTCCTGATCGCCATTCAGGGCAATATCGATCTTGAAAGCCTGGCCAGTATTGCTTCTGGCCTGGACGTGCCCGGACTGGAGAATCTGAAGGGACTGAAGGAAAAGCCCTGATGCAGCTGATCAGTAGTAGAGCATCTTTTCCACCTTATTGCTTTTCAGCCAGTTCTTCAGGATCTGTCTGACATCCCTGTTGTCCAGGGCGGGTTGTATGCAGTCGAGCATTTCCTCAATGCCCAGATAGCTTTCGTTAAGCGATAGATAGCCAAAGCCCATGTACATGCCCTTTTCTATTCTGACCAGGCTGCGTTCATCCTTATTTCTTCCCCGATCAATGATGAGAACATTGCCCCGATCGATCCGGAAACTTTTCAGCAATTCCTCCGCTCTTTTGTTGTAGGTGGATACCGCTTCGGCCTGAATGCAGGCTCCGTTGCATTGTCGGATGCTATGATGAAAACAGGCGCCCTCTGTCTGATAGAGGCCGGCGAGTTTCTGACACAACCAGTGTTTCTCGACCAGCCGGGTCAGCGTTTCCCGGGCTTCTTTCTTGTTGTTAAAGCTGGTAACCGGGTCGTCGGGGGTCTCTGAGATCTTTCGTATAGAAAAGGTTTTGTAGCCATATTCATCTTTTCCTGTATAGAGGCCCCAGTATAGAGCACTCCGTTTTTGGGCCCTGTTGTAAATGGGGTTGAGCTCCTTGATTTCCTTTGATTCCTTCAGCAGTGCAATTAACTCGCTACCCGTTTCTTCATAGGTAATGCTGTGGATTCTGGCCTTCATCTCAAGGGCTCTTTTGCTCTTCGTGTTTCCGAGATGGCTTAGAACCCTGTGTCTGATGTTTTTACTTTTACCGATATAGAGGAGCTGTTGCTTATCGTCGTGGAAATAATAGCAACCACAGGCCTCAGGCAGGGTCGATATGTTCTCTGGTTTCAGCCTGCCATTCAGGTTCTTATACGGTCTGTCGCTTTCGTTTAGCAAAGGCAGGCCATCCTTGTCCTTTTGCTTCTTCTGCAGCAATTCGAAGAGTTGAACAGTAGCCAGGGCATCGCCTGCAGCCCGGTGCCGGTCTATGATTTCAATGCCAAGCTCCTTGCAGAGTTTTCCCAGGCTGTAGGATTTATGGCCCGGGATGATTTTCCGGCTTAGTTTAACGGTACAGAGCGTTTTCCTTTCAAAATTGAATCCCAGGCGTTTAAATTCACTTTTGATGAAACCATAGTCGAAGTTTACATTGTGGCCAACAATGGTACAGTCCTCAGTTCGTTCGACAAGCTCTCTGGCAATTTCGCAGAACCGGGGAGCATCGGCCACCATTTCATTTGTGATTCCGGTCAGGCCGCTAATAAAGTAGGGGATGGGCTTTTCCGGATTGACCAGCGTGGCCCATTCATCCACTATTTTCTGACCGTCGTGGAAAAAGATGGCAATATCTGTAATCTTCTCGGTATCAGGACTTCCTCCGGTGGTTTCAATGTCGAGTATGGCAAACATCAGCAGCCGTGAAGATAGCAATTTCAGTGCATCGGGCCAGTGCTAGTTTCCGGGAATAAAGTCCAGACTGACAGAGTTCACGCAATGGCGGGTATTTTTCGGGGTAAATCCTTCACCCAGAAAAACATGTCCCAGGTGGCCATTGCAATTGGCACAGATGATTTCTGTTCGTCTGCCATCCGCATCGGGCACACGTTTTACAGCCCCGGGTATCTCATCATCGAAGCTTGGCCAGCCACAATGGCTCTCGAATTTGTCGCTGGACCGATAAAGAGGGGCATTGCACTGCCGGCAAATGTAAATCCCGGTCTCTTTATGACTTACATATTTGCCCGTGAAGGGACGCTCGGTCCCTTTATTCAGCATAACAAAGCTCTCAAATTCGTTTAGTGGATTGTAATCCCTGGCTTTCATGGCGATGGCTTTTATGGTTTTCTTTTCATTAAATACCAGAGCCTCAAAGATATAGACTTCGGCTTCTTTCCAGCCTTCCCTTCCAATGCCGGCTTTTTCACGGGCACAGTACGCAAGGAAGTCTTCCCTGGACCAGGCTGCATTTTCAGCCTCATAGGGGAGGCAACTACCCGATTTCCCATCCTTACGCATATAGATCCCGTGCCTGCCGGGCTCGATTTCTTCCGGGTTTGAGATCCGTCTGAGTGGAGATAAAATACTGATTTCTATCCTGATGTAAGGAAGTTCGCTGGCTTCAACAGGAGCGAAGCGCTTGTCATTTAAGGCCGATGCAAGGCTGAGTTCGGCAATGAGCCTGTGCAGGGGCAGATCGGGGAAAAACTGCCCGAAGCTGCCCCTGAGCTTTTTTCCCATGTAGAGGCTGACAATGGCACCGGCCTTGCTGTTTAGCATGGGATAACGCTTCTCCTGGTCCGGAACCCTGTTGTCGTCAACTCCGAAGTGCTTTGAAAGAGAAGTGCGGGCGATTCGGAGAACTTCCTCTTTTTCTTCCGCATTAAGCTGTAAATCAAAAGCATGCTGCAATTCCCCCAGAATGCTCCAATAGCCTACCACCTGGTTCTTATTTCCCATTTCGCTGTCGCCCGAATTCCTGTAAGAAACCGGCAGTAATTTAAGCGCGTCCTGCCTTTCGGCCATGTAGAGCATGGTGAGCACTGCACTCCAACCGTGACAGGGGGTTGAAAGCTTTTTGCAGCCTGCCTCGGCGTTCTTTTGAAGGCTACGGTAAAAGAGGGCCGCATTTTTCTTTACCAGCGCATCTCCGGTGATGCCATCAATACGCCTGGCACTTTCGTAGTCAGGATATTGCGAGAAATCCGTAGATATGATGAAGAGGTTTCTGGGGGTAAAATATGGAAGTAAAGCTCTGGCCAGATCTCTTGAAGTAGCTACAGATGAGGATCCTATCAAAACAGGAATAATGGGAGGAAGGTGTTTAAAATGGTACTGAAGGTAGGGAAGCTGAACCTCTATGCTGTGTGTTTTTTCGTGGGCCCCGGGCCTGTAGCTGATAAAGCTGTTTGCAGCAATCAGCTCGTTTGCAATATCCCGGTTTACGGCTACCTTTCCCAAGGGGCTCAGGTAGTTTCCGGTGTTTTGGACAGAGACTCCGTCGAAGCCGGCATGGCGCGGTGCAGCCAGGATGAAAATGTTGTCGTATGCAGCATTGGCCGGAATGCTGGCATAGCCAGAGGCGGCCACCTGTCCCGAATAAACAGGGCCTGCATCTGGTACGATCAGGGTTTGTACCCGGCCCCTTGTTTCTGCAGGTTCTGCATGCTTAAAAAGACTGGCTATTTCTGCTTTATTTTCAAGACAATAGCCTTCGGCATGCACAGCCGGGCTTTCCTGGCTCCTGAGTGTTCCGGGGGCTAAGAGCATTGTGGCTGCAAGGAGCAGATGGACGGGGTTTGGTTTCATGGCTTATCCGAATTTGAAATAGTCTCTGTATTCTTTATAAAAAGCCTCCAGTCGCATCATTTTCTCAAACATAAAGGCCTGAGTCCTTTTCCAGCTTTCCTGCCGGTAAATGTCCACATCGCAGATTTCCAGATAGATTCGGCTGACCGATTTTCCATTTTCCCGGATGTATTCGAGTTCCCATTTCATCGCTTCACCCATGGCTTCTTCCAGAATCTTCTTTACGGCCTCAAGTTTTTCATAGAGCTCGAGTCGTTTATCCATATTTCTAGTTTCCAGGTCGATGCCGACCTGGGCTAGCTCCCTGTCTACATGGAAGCGCAGGTTGAGAGCCTTTATACCGGTGCGGGTCAGCATCCACTCGGGACTCAATCCCTTTTTTCTGCGCCTGTCTGCAGAATAACGCTTAAAGGAATCCCAAAAGGCCTCTCTTTTTGCTTTTGCTTCTTCCTTGCTGTACATAGTGTTCAGTGTTCGATATGCAGCTGCAAAGCAGCACGGGAATCTCTCCCTGCTGCTTAAGGATTTGCCCTGGCTTTCAAAATGACTTCACTGTCACAGCCCGGACAGCGGAAAATCTCACATCCGGTGCAGGCAAAGCAATTGCTGCAATGCCGATAGTCGCGGTCGTGATCAAATACCAATCCGCATTCCGGACATTTCAGGGTCTTCTCTTTTTTCCCAATCACCTGCTGTTGGTATATTTTACGATGAGTTCGTCATGAAGCCGGGTGTACATCAAAAGCACCTCCTGCATGGCAGCCTGGCTATAGGTGGTAAGGTAGTCCAGTGCCTTTTCGGGATCTAGCTCGTAGAGAGCAAGTGCTTCGGTATCAATTAGGTCGCGTTCCTTGAACAGCCTGGCTTCGTAGGGATCACGAACGGCCCAGACATCCTTGATGGCTTCCTGCCATTTTAGATAGAGAAGGTTGTCGACGAAATCGATGGCCCAGCAGGCAGAGCCCGGATTGTAAGAGGTCGGATCGAAATTCTTGTAGCAATTGGCAATCTCCCGGGTACCTGCGTAAATGGGTACGTAGGGGCTGGTATAGGCGTTATCAAGGAAGACCCAGTAGATTCCTCCGATGGGATCGGGAAGCCATCCCCTGAGCTGGGCAATCATGCCATAGTAACCCTGTGGACGGGCCACATTCCGGCGGTTATTAATGTCGAGGAGTTCCCGCATATCCTTGCTGGGAAAGGGGGTAGCCAAAGGACTCTTTTTCATGCCGCCCTTGCCGTCGGGCACATACCAGTCGAAGTCCTCGGTTTTGTCGTAGATCGTGCCTTCGAAGGTGGAGCGCTGAAAGGCCATAACATCCTGGACGGCTATTTGCCTTTCCGGAGCCACGGAGGTAGGGTAGATGGAAAGGGGTTCAACATACTGGATGTATTGGTTATACCCCATCATGTGTCCGTCTTCCAGATGGCGTTTTGGCCAGTCGGCATAGGAAGGTGCATAGCTGCTGTAGAAAAGCCACAGGCGGTTGGTCGCCCATTCCCTGGGCATGGGGGCATAAACCTCCTGCCAGACAAAGGGTTTGTTGCCCTCAGGATTGTACCATCCCTTATCAATGGCAAAGCTCATGTAGTTGGGAGAGACCATGAAATTGTCCTTGTCTTTCGAATCTACCTCCTTGATGATGGACCAATTGGCCACAACAAGGGCATGGTCATCGGGAATCCGCTGGGCCACCCAGATGGCACCGGGTTCTCCACCTTCCGGATCCCAGCCATTGCCCACGCTGAAGACCTCAAACACCCATATTTCTTCGGTATCTCCAATGACCAGGGTTTCAGATTCGCCTCCACAGGAGGGCAAGAATCCGTATTTACTCATCAGATGGCCGATAAAGGCTGTTGCTTCCCGGGCCGTCTTATAGCGCTGAAGAGCAAAGGCCTGAGCCTGCTCAATGGTCATGATCTGCTTGCAGACCGCCATGTCGACCATGAGCTCTTCCCGTTGACTGGTGGTGCTTTCACCTATGGCCAACTGATGGACATTCATGTGCGGATAGGCCGAGTGAAAATAGCTATAGGTTTCTTTCACCTGGGGGATGTAGCCCAGGACCTCGCCATAGTCGTTCAGCGGCCTGTGAACGTCCTGTATGCCCCAGTAAACCGGTGCCATGCTGCCTTCCGGGAAGTTCTTACCCGGAACAACCCTGATTCTGCAATCGGCACCACAATCGGTGTGGGAGATGATGACCGAGCCATCGGCCGAGGCCTTTTTACCTACAGCGATAATGGTGCAGGCTTTGCTCCGGGGAAGGAAGCCAAAGAGGAGAAAAAGCGCCATTATCAGCGCCAAATTATGCAGATGCTTCATCATGAGCCTGGCGTTTTTTTAAATGCTGGGAATAGTCAATGCAATTCAGTTCATATAGGGCTGGGCTAATACATAGTTGTAATCGTCCTTAATGTTCTTGAAAGGATTGTCGAGTCGCTCGTCTTCAACAAAGTAGTAATGGAGTGAATCGGCGCGAGCGATTTCAAAAATGGATTTGAAATCGATGATGCCCTTTCCGACAGTTGCAGGTTCCAGGTCGGCGTTGGCGTCCTTAACATGGAACAAAAAGATGCGGCCGGGGAACTGTTTTAAAAGCCTGAGGGGATCATAGCCGGCCCTGGTAACCCAGAAAAGATCGGCTTCGAAGAATACCAAATCCTTCTCGGTGGAAGCGATCAGAAACTCCATGGGCAGGATGCCATCAATCGCTTTAAATTCGAAGGTGTGGTTGTGATAGCCAAACCTCATTCCGGCCTTTTTACAAAGCTCTCCAAGCTTGTTGTAGTTTTCAGCAACGGCTTTCCAGTCATCAAGTGTTTTTCGAAGATTGCCCGGTGTGGATGGGACTATCAGGTACTCGGCGCCTGTGCTGGCAGCTGCATCGATCATGGCTCCGGCATCTTCTGCTTTAGCATAGGAACAATGGGTCGATTTCAGTTCCATACCCAGGTCGGTGATGACCTTGTTGTACTCCTTTGCAGTGTATTTTCCGAGGAAAAGACCATCTGTTCCAAGCCCATAGCCTTCCAGGTAGGTGTAACCCACTTCGGAGATATACTTCATGGTGCCTTCAAAGTCCTCCAGCAATTGTTTTCGGACCGAATAGACCTGGAGGCCCGGCTTCATTGCTGTGGCACTATACATTCCTGGAGAGGCTTTTAGAGAAGGAAGTACAAGCGCACCGGCCGTAAGGAGTGCACTGTTTCGAATAAAATCGCGGCGGTTGGTTTTCATATCGTTAAAGTTTATGATGCTAAGAATCTATCGATTAGTCGCAAGTTAGCATAGTTTTAGCTTTCTTGAAGGGTGCGGTGTTTTTTTCTGAGCTCCGAATTAACTTATTTCGCATATCTGCTTATTCAATCAGCCGGGCATGATGAACAACAATGAGGATGTGAGCATATTTTGGTTCCGCCGCGATTTGCGCCTCAATGACAATCGAGGTTTGAGCGAAGCTCTGAGGAGCCCTTTTCCCGTATTACCGTTGTTTATATTCGACACGGAGATAACGGAAGAATTAGCCCCCGACGATTCGCGCATCGGGGTTATTTATCAGTTGCTGGGGGGGATTCACCTTGAATTAAGAGCCTGTTCAAGTGGCATCTTATGTAAGCAGGGCAGGGTTGTGGATGTCTGGAAAGAAGTACTGGATACGCTACAGGTTAGACAGGTCTATTGCAATGAGGACTACGAACCCTATGCCATTGCAAGGGACGAAATTGTTCGGGATTTGCTTTCGGAGCGTGGCATTCCTTTCTTCCGTTTTAAGGACCAGGTTGTTTTCGCGAAGGATGAAGTGCTCAAAAATGACGGTTCCCCCTATACGGTATTTACCCCCTACAAAAACAAATGGTTGAGCAAGTTCCGGGAAGAGCTGTGCTTTAGCAGCCCTTCTTCCGAATTAAAAAATTACTTTAAGTTTAGGACTGATCTGCCAAAGATACAGCAAATTGGCTTTAGAGAGACGGGCAAAAAAATACGCCCGTATTCCCTGGAAAATCTCGACAATTACAGCAATACCAGGGATTTTCCGGCATTAGACCAGACCAGTCACCTCAGCGTTCACTTAAGATTTGGTGCAGTAAGCATTCGTGAGATTGTTTCCAGGGTCAGTTCGAATCAGGTATTTCTCAGCGAGCTGATCTGGCGCGAGTTTTTTATGCAGATTCTGTTTCACTTCCCGAATGTGATCGATCAGAATTTCAAGCGAAAATATGATGCTGTCCAATGGCGGAATAATCCGGATGAATTTGAGCGATGGAAAAATGGAGAAACCGGTTATCCCCTTGTGGATGCAGGTATGCGGGAGTTGAATGCCAGTGGATACATGCACAACAGGGTACGAATGGTAGTTGCAGGTTTTCTGTGCAAGCACTTGTTGATCGACTGGAGGTGGGGCGAGGCATACTTTGCCGAAAAACTGATGGATTACGAACTGTCCTCGAACAATGGAAACTGGCAATGGGCTGCCGGTACGGGTTGTGATGCCGCTCCCTATTTCAGAATCTTCAACCCCATCCGGCAGGCTCAAAAGTTTGATCCGGAAAACGAATACATCAACAATTGGATTCCCGATTCAGAATCATTACCTTTTCCCGCGTCGATTGTGGAGCACAAATTTGCGCGGAAAAGGGCAATTTCAACGTATAAAGAAGGACTGATGCATGTCTGATTTAGGCTAACTATTATTGGGATGGAGATTGACTTTTATTATGAAAACAGCTATGAAATCTCTAGGCTGATCACAAAAAAATACAGCACCTCTTTTTCCATAGCTACTTCACTTCTGGAAAAGGAAAAGAGACGCGCTGTCTACGCTATTTATGGTTTTGTTCGTTTAGCCGACGAGATCGTCGACAGCATGCATGGCTTTGACAAGGCGTTTTTGCTTCAACGATTGAACGAGGACCTGGCATATGCCTTGCAGAATAAAATAAGCACAAACACTGTTTTGGCGGCTTTTGCTGATACGGTCGACAGGTATGGCATAGATCATAGTCATATAAAGGCATTTATGGATAGTATGGAATACGACTTATCCAAGTCTTCATACAAGAGTAGTGCCGACCTGGAAAACTATATTTACGGTTCGGCCGACGTTGTGGGGTTGATGTGTTTGAAAGTATTCTGCAAGGGACAATCAGCCCTTTATCAAGCACTTGAAATTCAGGCTCAAAGGCTGGGTTCGGCATTTCAGAAGGTGAATTTTTTGAGAGACCTGAAAAGGGATGTTCAGCATTTGGGCCGAAGCTACTTCCCGGAGCTTAGTGAAAATGAGTTAAATGAAAGGAATAAGAAGCAAATAGAGTTGTCGATCAAAAAAGACTTTGACGATGCATGGCCAGGGATCAGACAACTACCCGGAAGATCGAAGCTGGCCGTAGCGCTGGCCTACTTCTACTACAATGCCTTATTCAAAAAAATTCGAGGTATGCCACCCGAAAAGATAATGACGGAGAGGATACGGATTTCGAACCTTAGAAAATACCTGATTGTCCTGAAGACGACTTTTCAGTACAAACTAAAACTGTTTTAGTGCGTGTAAGCATTGAAGCCCTTTATAAGGTCTTCAGAAGCGTTTCCCTAAGCTAATCAAATACATCCATGGTTTTTTTCCCAAAGCGTAACACACCGGTAAAGGAAGTCAGAAGATTCCTGGTCATCTTTTACATCGTCGGGACTTTGGGATTTTTACTCCCTTTTACCCAAAAGCTGTTCATTGCCATTACTCCTTTTGCCTTATTACTAAATGTTTATCTATTGGCAATTTATCATAAAGCCTACAATGCCGGAACGATTGCCGTTTTCTTATTCGTGTTTCTTGCCGGTTTTTTTATTGAGGTAATAGGCGTAAAAACCGGCTGTATCTTTGGGCACTATGAATATGCGAGTGGTTTAGGGCTAAAGCTGTTCGATACCCCTTTGTTAATTGGTGTTAACTGGCTTTTTCTCAGCTATGCGAGCACTTCTGTTCTCAGTCGCGTTAAACTGCCCAGAGTGCTGTATTACCTTGTGCCTCCGGTTCTAATGCTTGTTTATGACCTGGTTTTGGAGCAGGTTGCCCCCAAAATGGATATGTGGTACTGGGACAATGACAAGATCCCGCTGCAGAATTACTTAGCCTGGTTTCTGATCGCCTTTCTGTTTACTTCCCTGATAAAACTATTCAACATAGATACAGAGAATGGTCTGGCGAAGGTTTTGCTTTTATGTCAGTTCGTTTTTTTTGTTTTATTAATGCTCATATTGAGGTAGAAGATGCTAAAAGCGAAACACCATAGTGTAATCTATCCCTTGTTTCAAAGGCTTACAGGCATCTTACTAAGGCGCAATTTCAGATCAACCCGGATCATTGGAGACTTTAGGGATACGGGTGGCCCGATCCTGGTCTTATCCAATCACATCAGTTGGTGGGACGGTTTTTGGATGATGCATTTGAACCTGAAAAGGCTTCATCGGAAATTCCATTTTATGATGTTGGAGGAGCAATTAAGGAAGCATTGGTACTTTCAGTATAGCGGGGCCTATTCGGTTAAGAAGAATTCGCGCAGCATTATCGAAAGCCTCAACTATAGCATCGATCTGTTGCGAAACAACAAGCATATGGTTTTCATGTTTCCGCAAGGGAAAATTCACTCCCTGTACAGCGATTCCATCTCGTTCGAAAGCGGGGCACAAAGAATTATCGACCGTAGCGAAGACGAGTTGCAGGTTCTGTTTGTCGCAAATCTCATTGATTATTTTTCCAACTCGAAGCCAGAGCTGTTCACGTATATAAAACAGTTCTCAGCAAAAGACCTAAAGGGAAATCTGGCGGAGAAAGAATACAATGCATTCTATAAGCAAGTGCTGAGCCAGCAAAAACTAAAGGCTTCATGATGCAGTATTTGGCATACTTCTCCATTGCTTTTCTGGCATTTCAATTCCTGGGTGTTGTCCTGAATTCATTTTTTCCCCAAAGGATTCACAGGCACGGTACATCCCTGAACGAACTTGTTTCGGTTCTGATTCCTGCACGAAATGAGGAAGAGAACATAGGCGCTTTATTAAATGATTTATCGGGGCTGCATGGCCAAAATCTTGAGATTATTGTTTTTGACGACAACTCGATGGATCGCACCAGTGCCATCGTGCAGGGCTATGCTGCGAAAGATCAAAGAATTCAACTCCTGCACTCGGAGGGCTTGCCCGGGGAATGGCTGGGTAAGAACCATGCTTGTTATCAGTTGGCAAAACATGCCACAGGCAGGTATCTGTTGTTTTTGGATGCCGATGTCAGGATTGATGGCCAAGTAATTGAAGATGCCGTTTTGTATCTCCAGGACTATGGGCTCGGCTTGCTTTCTGCTTTCCCCATTCAGATTCAGAAAACCTTTGGCGAGCGAGTTTCGGTACCGGTAATGAACTATGTATTGCTGACACTACTGCCCTTGATCTTTGTTCGCATTTCGCCATTCGCATCTCATTCGGCAGCAAACGGACAGTTTATGCTATTTGATGCCGAAACCTACAGGCAAAATCAGCCACATCAGCGTTTTAAGATGTCGGCGGTTGAAGACATAGCCATTGCGAACGACTACAAAAAGAAAAAAATAAAAACAGCTTGTATTACAGGAGATGAGAGAATAAGGTGCCGCATGTATCAGAGCTACAAAGAGGCCTTACACGGGTTCTCAAAAAATGTTTTCATGTTTTTTGGAAACAAACCCGGCCTGGCCTTTCTCTTCTGGATAGTTGCAGCTTTGGGTTTTATTCCGGTGTTGTTAAGTTCAATATGGCCTTTGGTAATCAGCTATTTTTCAGTGTTGTTCCTCGTACTCGTCCTGTACTCACTGAGCAGCAAACAAAATGTGCCAGGCAATGTCTTATTGTTTCCTTTGCAGCTTTTGTTTTTGCTTCATGTGATGTGCACCAGTATGATAAACAAAAAAACGAAGGACTATTCATGGAAGGGGCGAAATATATATACCTGATTGTAATCAGTTTTTTCTCGTTTTCAGTTAGCGGGCAAAACAATCCATCCATCTATGCCGCTTTTATCAGCGGAAATATGGATGGCTGGAAAAGAGAGATTGACAGACTGGAAAGCAGCCCCGCAATAAGCAATCAAAAAAGGCTGGAACTGGTGAATCATCAAATAGGTTACATAGGCTGGTGCATAGGTGCAAATAGATTTGACGAAGCAAAGCGTTACATTAAACGATCGGAATCTCATTTGTCGAAGCTTTCCAATGACGGCTTTAAGCCTTCTTATGTTTTGTCTTACAAAGGCTCAATTGATGGCTTAAAGATTGGGATCAACAGGCTACGTGCTGTTTTTTTGGGCCCGGGCATTCTGGGAAAGGCAGCGTCTTCGATTGAACTTGACCGAAACAATCCTTATGGATATATCTTATGGGGAAATTCAAAGTATTACATGTGGGCAGTGATGGGAGGCTCCAAACACGAAGCCCTGGCGTATTACAAGCGGGCAGAAAGGATTATGGAGCGCAATGATGCCCGGCGTAATTGGAACTATTTAAGCCTGCTCACCTTTATTGCCCATGCTTATGTCGAAATGGGCGAATTCAGCCATGCGGACAGCTATTACAAAAAGATATTGCAAATTGAACCAAATTACAACTGGATAAAAGACGATGTCTATCCACAGTTCTTAGAAAAATGGAAAAAAGCAAAACTGTATTGATTATCGGGACCGGGCTTGGAGGTCTTTCAACAGGATTACGATTAGCCAGCAAGGGTTACAAGGTAAAATTCGTAGAAAAGGCACCGCAGGCGGGAGGCCGTTTATACCAATTGAAAAGGGATGGTTTTACCTTTGATGTTGGCCCCAGCTTTTTCAGTATGCCCTACGAATTCGGGGAGCTCATGGATGATTGCGGCTTGGAAATGCCCTTTGAGTTTGTAGAGTTGGATCCCCTCTATACGGTCAGCTTCCGGGGGGACGATACGAAGTATAAACTCTACAAGGACATTGACAAATTAAGCGAACAGTTTGAAAGGCTTGAACCCAATTTTAAGACGAAGTTTTCAGCCTATTTAAAGAAGTGTGAGGATCTGTACAATGATACGGTGGACGTGGTTATCAAGCAGAATTTTAAAAGCATTCCCCACTATTTAAGCACCCTGATACAGGTCAACCCGAAACACCTCCCTGTACTGCTGAAGACCTTCTGGAAGCAAAGCAGCGCTTATTTTGAATCGAAAGAAGTTCGGCAGATTGTGTCACTTATTGCCTTTTTTCTGGGGCGAACTCCTTTCGACACCAATGCCGTATATACCCTTCTGTCGCATATCGAGTTTTCACATACGGGCTACTACAATGTTAAGGGGGGCATGTACAGCATTGTGACAAGCCTGGTGAAGGAGCTCAAAAAATTTGATGCCTCCTTTGACTACAATACCGAGATCACCTCCTGCGACTATGAGGGCAATAAACTGAGAGCCTTAATTGACCAGAACGGGAAGTCCTGGGAAGCCGACATCTTCGTCATTAATGCCGATGCCGCATTGTTCAGGGGGACCGTTTTTAACAGAAAAAAGTTTTCGGAGAAACGCCTAAAGAAAATGAGCTGGACGATGGGGTACTTAACCTTCTACATTGGCGTAAAAACCCGTTTGCCGCAGGTTGAGCACCATAATTACTTCTTAGGCAATAATTATGAGGAATATGCGAAAGACGTGATGAAGAATCCGGGAACACTGGAAAAACCCTATTACTATGTGAATGTAGTGTCGAAGCATAACAATGATTGCGCTCCCGAAGGTTGCGAGGCCCTGTTCTTTGTTTGTCCGGTCCCAAGCCTGCTGTATAAAACCAACTGGGCCGACAGGGACCAGATCATCGACAGTATTATTGAAGACTTTTCGGAGCGAATAGGCCAGGACATTAGCAAAGACATTGTTTTCCGTGCAGCCTATACCCCGGAAGACTGGCAAAACCAGTTCAATCTCTACAAGGGTGCCGGATTGGGCCTATCGCACGATATGTTGCAGATCGGGGCATTGAGGCCTAAGAATTACGATGAGAAATTCAGGAACACCTTTTATGTCGGGGCTTCGACCGTACCGGGAGCGGGATTGCCTATGGCAGTGATCAGCTCTAAGCTGGTTACCGAAAGAATCCTGAAATACAACTAGCCCTTTCCGGTTTCGTTTCAGGTGACTGGTCCGCCTTACTTTCCGATGCAGAAGTTCTTGAAGATATTGCCGAGGATTTCGTCGGTGGTGACTTCACCCGTGATCTCGCCCAGGTGGTGAAGGGCTTCCCGGATGTCCTGGGCCAGCAGGTCTGTGGGGAGGCTGGTTTCCAGACCTTCGCTCACACGGGTCAGGCTTTCTTCTGCAGCTTGCAGGGCTTCGAAATGACGCAGGTTGGAGACGATAATGTCCTGGTGGGAGGCTGTACTTTGCTGAACGCCCTTGAGAAGGGCTGCAGTGAGTTTCTCCAGATTGCTTCCTTCAGCGGCCGATAAGGAAATGCATTGTTCATCATCTGCTAGCTGTAAACGCCTGCAGTTGTCTTCCAGCTCTTCCTTACCGACGAGGTCGGCCTTGTTGAGCACCACGATAAGCATTTTATTCTTTCCGTCCAGTTGTTTGCGCAGGGCTTCCATGCTTTTCCGGATAAAACCCGGCTCATCGGAGGCCTCGGCCAGCAGCAATACAATGGCGGCTTGTTCGATCTTTTGGTAGGTTCGCCTGATGCCCAGCTTTTCGATGGGTTCGGCACTCTCACGAATGCCGGCTGTATCGATAAAGCGGAAGCTGATCCCTTCGATAACCATGGTGTCTTCAATGGCATCCCGGGTGGTTCCTTCTATATCGCTGACGATGGCCTTTTCCTCGTTCAAAAGGGCATTCAGCAGGGTGGATTTTCCAACATTTGGACGGCCGACAATGGCCACGGGTACCCCGTTTTTAAGGGCATTGCCCAATTGAAAGGACGCCGACAGATTGCCGATGACGGCCCGCAATTCCCCGACCAACCTGCTCAATTCGCTCCGGTCTGCAAATTCCACATCCTCCTCGCTAAAATCAAGCTCCAGCTCAACCATGGAAATAAAGTGAAGCAATTTGTCGCGCAGCGATTTGAGTTTCTCTGAATAGCCGCCCCGCATCTGCTGAAGGGCAACCCGGTGGGCTCCTTCCGATTCGGCAGCTATAAGGTCGGCAACAGCCTCGGCTTGCGAAAGATCCATTTTTCCGTTCAGGAAGGCACGTTGCGTATATTCTCCGGCCCGGGCCATTCGGGCACCACCTTTCACCAGCAAGGCTGTAATTCTCTGTATGATATAGGGCGAACCATGGCAGGAGATCTCAATGGCATCCTCACCGGTGTAGGAATGGGGTGCTTTGAACAGGCTAAGCAGGACTTCATCTACAAGCTCTTCATTGTCAATAATTTCCCCAAACTGTATGTGGTTGGGGGGGAGCTCTTTCAGGGAATTTGTTTTCCCGGCCGGCACAAACAGCTTATCCACAATAGCCCAGGAAGCAGGCCCGCTTACCCGGATCAGGGCAATAGCCCCCTGTCCCGAGCTGGCCAGTGCACATATGGTATCATCGAAGATCATGCCGAATGGTTTTTCGGCAAAAGTATGGAATCTAATGGGAATTGCAGCTATTTCCCTTTTCGGACATAGTTCAGTTTAATCTCGATTTCCTGAACCGGCTGATCAATTTCAAACTTACAGTCTTCAAAATCCGGTGCAGATAAGCCGCAGGATGGATTCTTCGAGAAGCCCCATCCTTCCTTTGGTATACCCAGAAACATATCGATATCCCCGTTACAGTTTTCATCGTCGAGGCAGGTGAGGGCACAGGGGCCGTAGGGAAGACCCTCAATCTGCACGCTAAGCACACCATCCCGGGCATCGGCTTTGAGCCAGGAAAAGTGCTGGTCTACATCTCTCGGGAATCCTTCTGCCTTCCGGGCCATGCCGGTCAGAATTTTTCCTTCCTTGTTTCTCAGTCCTGTGTAGTGTACAATCAGGGTGGAAGTGGCTTTCTTTGTGGCTTCAACCGAGTGCTCCTGGGCCGACATGGAGCAGGGCCGGAGTATTGCAAAAATGATGGCCAGGGACAGCAGCGCAAGGAATTCGGGTCGTTTTTTCATTGGCTTTCAATGTATTCAACGCTAAAGTAATTGGCATCCGGTAAGCTGCAAACGGCTTCTTCTACGATCATCTCAGAGCTTCGGTGGTTTAGATGGTTTCTGGCCTGCATGTGCATCACCATATAGCGCTTGTTTTTCGCATCAAGCATTTTAAAATCGAGTCGTTCAATGGTTTTATACAACTGGCCACGTTTGTTGTAATAGTTGCTGCGCCGCACCAGATAGTCTTTCTTTCCGATCCAGCTCAGGGAGGAACTATAGCCGTATTGGGCGATGAGGGCTTCACTGACCGGGACGGCTTTAAGCTTATAGCATTCATGCCCGTCGAGGTTTTCGCTTCCGACTATTTCATAGCTAAAGTCGTCGGGGCTTGGGGCAAGCATATCGGCATTGGAAAACTCACTTCCCATAAAGCTCTTGCTGAGCTCTCTGCTGATGATGCGACGTGTTTTGCGAAGAGCGGGCAGATAAATCCACATATCATCTGCCTTTTCCTTATAGTCGAAGACCAGAATAGCCGTGCCTCTTACTTCGGCAGGTTCGATGAAACGAATGACCCGCTTCTCGGTACCATCCTTCATGGAGAGGCTGGCCATGGCATTCTTTCTTAGCCTGACATTCCCACGTGCATCCTCTATGCGTAGGGTTGAGATGGCCTCGAATGCCGGTACCTGCATCTTTTCCCGGCTTTTCATCACAAGTTCCCTGGCCGACTGGCCCTGTAGCGTAAGGATACTGCCAAGCAACAGCAATAGGATGGCTACTCGCTTGGGTAAGCGAACAGCTGTTGATCGGGGTGCTTTTTGCCCTTGTTCGGCTTCAAGAAAGCGGTAACGATGTCGGAGGATGAGGGCTGGTAGTATGAGGATGGCCCCAAGCAGGCAACAGGATACGGAAATGAGCACCAACACGCCGAAAAAGCGGATGGGGGAGAAGGCCGATAACAGGAGAACCACGAAGCCTACCATGACCGACAGGGCGTTGATAATGATGCCCCGGCCACTCGTCTGGATGCTGCGCATGATGGCTTCTTCAGGACTCGAATTTATGCGTCTTTCTTCCCGGTAGCGCCATAGAAAATGAATGCTGTAGTCGATTCCAATGCCAATCATAATCCCGGCCAGCAGCGCAGTGGCAACATCGAGACGTATGCCAAACAGGCCCATGATTCCGAAGAGCATGATGTTGGACATCAGCAGGGGGATGAGGGTGAGCACCCCCGCCATGGGTGCCCTAAAAATCACAGAGACCAGAATGAAGATAATGAACAGGGCCACGCCCAGGGAAATAAAGGTTCCCCGCACAACCAAATCCGAGAGCTCCAGCCTGATCAACACATTTCCGCCGATGCTGCTCAGATTCGGGTCGTCATGGGTCATCGATCTAAGGCTGGCCAGAACGGCCTTTGCTGTTTCCTTTGAACCATTGTTTACCCGAACGATCATGTGGGCCTGGCTATAGTTAAGATCGACCAGCTGTTCCAATGTAGACCAGTCGCCATTCATGGCATACAGCTCCATGTATTGCGCGACTGCCTCACGGGTAGGCGGGATCTTATCGTAGAGTTCCTCATCCGGGTCGTGCAGGGCCTTACTAATCTCTCTGACGACTCCTGAAAAGGCCGTGGCATGATCAACTCCTTCGAGGGTTTCGATTTGGGAGCAATACAGGTCCATGCGTTTTAAAATGGCCGGGTCGAGCATATCTCCACTGAACATCAAAGAGATACTCTGCGCCCCCCCGAATTTTTCATTGATTAGTTTTGCAGCACGTTTTACCTGATGGTCTGCCGGGAAAAAGTTTTCTTCATTGGCATCGACCTGCAATCTGGAAATGCCCAGACCGGTAAGCAGGCAGATGATTAATGTGGCAAGGGGGATGGCCCCTGCACGCCTGACTACAAAGCGGGAGAAGCCTTCAAGCAGCCTCTCTGCGCCAGGGAGGGCTTTTCGGGCTTGTTGTTTCTTTGGAGCTGATAGCATTGAGAGCACGGCAGGCAGCAACACCAGGCTGTAGACAACGGCAAACAGAATGCCGATTCCTGCGACAAGGGCCATTTGCCTGGCGGGGATCATACTGTGCACACTTAGCGAGGACAGTCCCGCGATGGTGGTTAATCCGGTGAGTAAAACAGGCTTCCATAGTCGCGCTGCTATTTTTACAGACAGTTCGGGCATCGACAGGCCAGGATCTTCCCTTGAGAGTTCCTGGTATTTGGCAATCAGGTGGATGCCGTAATCGTTTGCTACCGCAATGAGCATGATGGGAACCAGGAGGGTAATGAGGTAGAATTTCCATCCCAGCAGGGCCAGCAAGGCCAGTCCGGCCAGAGAAGAAAGCACAACCATGGCGAAAGGAAGCCAGGCACCTCTCCATTCCCTGAAGGCGATTAAGAGAAAGATGAACATCAGGACAAGTGCAGAAGGAATCAGGAACAGTCCATCGCGCCTGATATCTTTGCCAACAGCCTGTCGCAGCCAGGGGAGACCTCCAAAGTGCAGGGTTTCCTTTCCCGGGTTGGCTTCCAAAACCTCTTCAATAGCCCCGAACAGCTGTTTTTCATCCACATCCGAATCCAGGGTGATCAAAATGTTGGTCGCCCGAAAATCGTCCGATACAAAGACTTTGTAGACCAAATCATTGCCCATAATCGTTTGTCTGAGTTGCGCGCGTTCCTCCGGGCTCTCAGGAATAGAGCCGACCGTCGGTTCCACATACATGATTCCATCTTCACCGTAAATCCTGTCGGAGGCAAACAATGAGTTCGTTCGGACAATCCCCGGAATATCGGCCAGGCCTTGTTCAATACGCTGCAGCCTTTCGAGACAGTCGGCTTGCAGAACATCGTCACTTTCAAGTACCAGCATAAGGAGGTCCTGATTTCCAAACACGGCCTCTATGCGATCGGTCTCAACCATGGCGGACATGCTTGCGGGAAAATAGCTCCGGAGGTCGGGCTCCGATTCAATCTGCAGGAGTTCCAGCAGGCTTACGATGGCCAGAACAAGTGCAAAAATAACGATGAACCAGCGGTATTTTAAGAGTTTATGCGACATTGACGACATGCTTAGAATTTTATAGAAAGTGAGACAAACAGTGCATTGCTGATCCTGCCGGCAAGTTTGGCCAGCGAGTCTTCCGGTCCGTACATGGCCGTATATCCGGCCTTGATGGCAAAATTGTTTCCGGGCATCCAGCTCAGGGAGGGCTTCAGAATCCATTCGGAAGTGCTCAGATGATTGATTAGCGGACACGATAACCGGAGGCGCTCCTGGAAGGCACTGGCTTCCAACACCAGATACAGGCTGTGGTAGTTCTCATCGTACTGGTAATTGTAGAGCCTGTTGAAAGATTCTAGCTGTTGTTCTGCAGCAGATTGAATCTCGTTAAGGCCGCTGTTTTCTCCTGGAGGAAGAAGGGCCATGATTTCGTCCTGACTGACCGAGAGGCGTGCTTTACTTTTCGGAGCACTGTAGTTCAGGATGTGCTTGCCATAGTAACCGGCAACAAAGTCCAGGCCTCCAGCCATAAACTCAAATTCAAAGGTATAGCTGAGTTCCGGTAAGGCTGCTCCCGCTTGGCTGTTATGCCGTTCCAAAACATCCTGCCAGGCTGCTTCTCCTCTGAATATAAAGGGCCCGGCAGGCAGGCTGAAATCCCCACCCAGCATATTGATGTGGTAACTTCGCTCGCTGATCACTACCCGGGTGGGAATGAACAGAAGGGGATCGAATTCGATTTCGCTGAGCTGAATGCCCGGCCAGATGCCCGGCCCCCTGAGGGCATAGATGCTCGCATCTATTTTATTGTGATGCAGATCAGCGCTGAAACTCAGCGTGGTTTCCTCTATAGCATTTCCGGGATATTCAGGGTTGCCAATCTCCATGTACTCCGGAAGCGGAAAGCGGCTGAGCATCGTTCTTGAGGGGGTATAGAGCGGGTTCCATTCAATGCTCAGGCTGAGCATGCGGCTGACACGGCAATCGATTCCTGCTGCCCACGTACCCAGGTAGCGATCATCATCTTCGGGTGAACGCACAAGGGGATTGATGGGGCTTTTTTTATCGACCGGATTAAATACAGTTGTTTTTCCAATGGGCGAAATCTCCCTGCCCATGTGGAAATCGAGTATCCCGGCTTTATACCGAATCCAGGCCTCCCGGAGTTGAAAAGGACTCAGTTCGCTGTTCCAGGCGCTCCCGCTTCTTAGCCGTAAATCGGCGAATGCCCTGAGTGAATGGTCTCCGGAGTGAGACAGGAGCAGGGAAGCCTCGGCCCATCCACTCTGGATGCCGGCTTTTCCCTCATCGTTTTCTTCGATGTAGAGGACCGAGCGGAGATGGCCTCCTCTGATAAGGGAAGGCAATTGCTTGTTTTGTTTGGCCAGGCTTTGTTTCATCAGGCTCTGAGCCTGAACACCGATAGCCTGGGTAAAAAGAAAAAGTACGAGTCCCAGTTGAAAGGCAGAATTTCTGAAAGGCATGGATCAAAACTAACTTTTCCGGCCAGTGCCATCGTCCGAATCGCTCGGTTCGGACCAGCCGGAATAGGGCTGCAGGTTCAGTCCGACGAATCTGAACCTTTGTTTCGCCATTTCTGCTGATAGGCACTGGGGGTGGTGCCTGTCATCTCTTTGAATACGGTATTGAAACTCGATTTGGCATTGAAACCGGCATCCAGGGCTATGGCCAGTATGGTCAGGTGTTGATAGGCAGGATCTGCAAGCCGGCGTTTTACTTCCTCAACCCTGTATTCGTTGATCAGGGTATAGAAGTTTTTGCCCATGTGTTCGTTAATCAGCTCCGAGAGGATGTGTCGCGACATACCCAGTTGACGGGCCAGGTCATAGATGGTCAGTTCCCGGTCCAGATAGGGTTTACGCTTGTTCAGATGATTCCTGATGTGCTTTAACAAGTCTTCGATTTGGGCAGGTTTAAGCCCTGAGCGACTGTATTTCTCCTGGCTGTTGCTGTTGAGCTCTTCGTCCGATACATCTTTTTTGCGGTCCAATTCGTAGAAAACACCGGGCTGGTTAAAACCAAAGATGCTGAAGGTAAAGGAAAGTATGGTGAGTCCGATGAAGGAGATTTCATAGGGATCGAAAGGCAGGAAGCCTACCAGAATGTCGATCCCTCCCAAAATGAACATCAGCACATAGCTCAGGTAAAAGATCAGTGAAAGGCTGAGCAACCATTGCAGGGTGATCTTGCCCGTGTAGAAGCTGACCCATTTTTTCAGACGTTTCCTGTAGCGGTGAATACAAACGTAGGTGGCAATCGAATAGGCTGTAATCGAGACAAAGAAAGTGAGGGCATAAACGATGCGGAAAGGGATGAAGCGGTCCACGACCAGAAAACCCTTACTGCCCTGCATAATTTGTTCATCAATAAAGAACAGATAGGCAATCAGAAAAATGAAGAAGGGTGTAAAGTGAAGCAGATAGCCTGGGTTGAAATGAGGTTCCCTTGTAGTCATCCATCTCGTATAGAGCAGGAGCAGGGGGCCATAGAGATAGGGGAGGGTTTTTACCTGATAGAGTTCTATCAGGTAGGTATTCACAAGAAAGACCGCCATCTCGATGCCCATCAGGAGAAGCCAGGCGGCAAGAATCTGGTTGGCTTTAAGGCGGGGTTTCCTGAAGGCAATCAGCAGACCGGCCAGGAGGCATTGGGAGATTCCGATATAGAGGATGGCTTCCACGCCTAAATGTACGAAATAGCAGATTAAGGACGCATTGAACCTTCATGAATTTATTTTGTTTTCAAGGGCAGAGTATCTACTTTTGAACAACTGAGCGAAAACAAACTTTACAGAGCTATGAGCGTACTACTCAATAAGGACTCGAAGGTCATTGTGCAGGGTTTCACCGGAAGCGAAGGGAGTTTTCATGCCAGCCAGATGCTGGAATACGGAACACAGATCGTTGGTGGTGTGACACCGGGAAAAGGCGGGCAGGAGCATCTGGGAAAACCCGTATTCGACACTGTTTCCGCTGCGGTGAAAGCTACAGATGCCGATACTTCGGTGATTTTCGTTCCACCCCCATTCGCAGCAGATGCCATAATGGAGGCAGCTGATGCCGGGATTAAACTGGTGGTGTGTATTACAGAAGGTATTCCTACGGCCGATATGATTCGCGTGAAGACCTATCTGGACGGGCGTTCAACCCGTCTGATCGGTCCCAATTGTCCGGGTATTATTACACCCGGCGAGGCGAAAGTGGGCATTATGCCTGGTTTCATCCACGAAAAAGGTGGGATCGGTATTGTTTCGCGCTCGGGAACCCTCACTTATGAGGCGGTTGATCAGATCACCAAAGCAGGTCTGGGGCAATCAACCTGTATCGGGATCGGTGGTGACCCCATCATCGGGACCACCACCCTTGATGCCGTGAAACTACTGATGGCAGATGAGGAGACCCGTGGGATTATTATAATCGGAGAGATCGGCGGTAGCATGGAGACTGAGGCCGCTTACTGGATCAAAGAAAACGGCACAAAGCCCGTGGTTGGTTTTATTGCCGGGCAGACCGCCCCCAAGGGCAGACGCATGGGGCATGCCGGAGCCATCATCGGGGGGGCAGCCGATACTGCAGAGGCGAAGATGAAGGCGATGGAGGAATGTGGTATCGCCGTTGTGGTTTCGCCTGCAGAGATTGGGCAACGCATGAAGGAAGAGCTTTCGAAACAGGCTATCAGTTGAATTGGGAAATTGCACACTAAAGCATTGATTATATGGACTTGGTAAAAGGAAAAGTAGCACTGGTAACCGGTGCAGCCCGCGGGATTGGGCGTAAGATTGCATTGCGTCTTGCAGAAGAAGGTGCAGACGTGGCTTTCACAGATCTGAAACGGGATGACAACATGGACAGCCTGGAGAAGGAGCTTTCCGCCCTGGGCGTAAAGGGAAAGGGCTTTGTTTCTGATGCCAGCAGCTACGATGAAGCCCACAAAGTAAGCGAAGAAGTTATTGCAAGCTTTGGGAAGGTAGATGTTCTGGTGAACAATGCGGGTATTACAAGAGATACCCTTCTGATGCGCATGGACGAGGAGATGTGGGACCTTGTACTCAAGGTAAACCTCAAATCGGTTTTCAATTTCACCAAGGCCGTTCAAAAGTACATGCTAAAGGCACGCAGTGGTTCCATCATCAATATGAGTTCTGTAGTTGGCGTGAATGGAAATGCAGGACAGGCCAACTATTCTGCTTCTAAAGCCGGTATTCTGGGCTTTACGAAATCTGTGGCCAAGGAACTCGGATCCCGGAATGTGCGCTGCAATGCCATTGCGCCTGGTTTCATTATTACCGACATGACCGACAAGCTTGCCGACAATGTCAAGGAGGAGTGGGCCAGGAGCATTCCGCTTCGCAGGGGTGGCCAGCCCGAGGACGTGGCCAACGTAGCCCTTTTCCTGGCCTCCGACCTTTCTTCCTATGTAACCGGCCAGACGCTTTCGGTCTGTGGAGGTATGAGCGTATAAATCAGAAAGTGAAGGGGAGAAGAGCCAGACGATGGGCCTGGGCAGTACTACCCTTAATCTGCATACTGGGAGGCTGTGGCGGGCTGTATTCGATCGCTGAGTTTGAGGTGCTTGAACCGGCGACCCTCAATTTCCCTGAAGATTCCCGTCGCCTGGTGATTGTAAACCGGGCTCCGCTCTGCCTGAACAATTTTGCCGAGAACAACAGAGGGGGTATGGATGAGGAAGAGCTCCTCATACTTGATACCATCATATGCAACAACCTGAACCGGGGCTTGCAGGCTGTCCTGCGACAATCTCCCCGGGAGAGTTTTCATTATCCGATGTGGTTTAGCGACCGAAGGACGGATACCATGCTTATCGATGACCTTCTTCTGACGCGGAAAGAGGTCGATCAGCTCTGCCGCGAGTATTCCGGGGATGTGGTTTTAAGCCTCGAACAATATGCGCTTTCTATGACGGAGCACACAGATTACTGGGAAAATGCTTCCTGGGATGTACAGAACCGCTATATAGAGCTCGCAATCGCTACAAGATGGGTGATTTACCTTCCGGGGATGCCCCGATATTTCGATAATTATAGCCTTTCCGATACCATTTTCTTCGCCACTTATCTGGACGGCAGAAGCAGATCAGTTCCCTCAACTCTGGATATGATTCGTGAGGCCTTTTACCTCTCCGGACAAAAGTATGGAGCCTATCTGGTGCCTGTCTGGACCCCGACCGAGCGGAAATTATACCAGCGTAGAGGCAGGCAGCTCAGAAAGGCTGCTTCCTGTACCGCTGAAGGCAATTGGGATAAGGCCTTCGTCATCTGGCAGGACTTGCTGAAAGGAAGTGACAGCAGCCAGGTTGCCATGGCGCATCACAATCTTGCGGTATATTACGAATTGGACGACAGACTGGATTCTGCCCGATGGCACCTTGAGTGCTCTCTGAATGCCGACAGCCTGGATTTAAGCGAAGAATACTTCCAGGAAATACAGCTCAGGATTGAAAACAAAAAAGAAATCATTAAACAGCTTCAATGAGTCCCCAGAACCTTCTCCTGATCATGCTTGCCTTTTTGCTTTTCAGCTACCTGCTGGAGCAACTACTCGATTATCTGAACCTCAGGCACAGCCTCCCTGAGCTTCCCGCCGGCCTGGAAGATGTTTACGATGAGGAAGCCTACCGGAAGAGCCAGCTTTATAAGCGCGACAATACCCGCTTTTCCTTTGTCAGCAATACGCTAAGCACTGCGTTGATTATGGCTCTTTTTGCATTTGGCTTCTTTGCCTGGCTGGATGGAGTCGTGTCCGGCTGGACCAGCAACTACATCCTTCATGTTCTGCTTTTCTTCGCTGTGCTGGCCATTGCTGCCGACCTTCTGGGGACGCCTTTTTCCATCTACGGGACCTTTGTGATTGAGGAGCGTTATGGTTTCAACCGGACTACCCCCCGCACCTTCGTCCTCGATAAACTGAAGGGCTGGGTGTTGGGCGCTGTGATTGGAGGTGGACTACTGGCCCTTATTACCTGGATTTATCAAATGACCGGCACCTGGTTCTGGTTGCTGGTCCTGGGGGTCATGACCCTCTTCATGGTTTTTATGAACCTCTATTATTCCAGTCTTATTGTCCCTTTGTTCAACAAGCAGGAAGCCCTGGAAGAAGGATCGCTTCGCTCAAAGATTGAGGCCTATGCAGCCTCCGTCGATTTTCGTCTCGACAATGTTTTCGTGATGGACGGGTCGAAACGATCGAGCAAGGGAAATGCCTATTTCACGGGTCTGGGGCAAAAAAAGCGGGTGGTCCTTTTCGACACCCTCATTGATGAACTGGACGAGGAAGAGATTGTGGCTGTCCTGGCCCACGAAATCGGGCATTACAAAAAGAAGCATACCCTGAGTGGCCTGTTTACAGGTATTCTACAGACAGCTTTTACCCTTTGGTTGTTTTCCCTTTTTGTGGGCATGGACGAGATCTCCATGGCCCTGGGTGCTGAGAAAGCTTCTTTTCATCTCGGATTGATCGCCTTTGGTGTGCTGTATTCACCCATTTCTTTACTCCTGGGCATAGCCGGGAACGTGATCTCGAGGCGTCACGAATACCAGGCCGATCGTTTTGCTGCTGATACTTCCGATGCAGCCAGGCTCATCTCCGGCCTGAAGAAGCTCTCCAACAGCAGCCTGAGCAATCTGACTCCGCATCCGGCCTATGTTTTTATGCACTATTCCCATCCTACACTTTTGCAACGTATCAGGAAACTGGGGTATCCCGGAGATTGACCCAAAGACAGTTAAGGCATGAAGATTCTGATTCGGTGTACGGGGAAGAGCTGCTGCGGCCTTTCTCGCCTCTTTTGATCAGTGGTATTTGACCACGATGAATCTTGGATGGTAGATGGAGGCGTCTTTTTGAATGTCCTCCCAGAAATTGAGGGTAATGGTGTTGTAACTGACCAGCAGTTCACCGGGTTTGGATAAGTGATAGTGTGCTTTTGCATTATAGGGCAACAAGCCCTTTTCGGCATATTCGGGACAGGTATATACCTCGTGAATCTCTCCAAAGGGACCGACCGGACTGCTGCCCACTCTCACGCCTATCTTCTCCGATAGTCCTAAAACAGTAAATGTTAGCAGATACCTTCCATCGTCTGTGGGGGTTACGCTCAGTTCGTTGGAAACAGCATTTGTGATCGGTGCCAGGTCTTCTATATCTGCGACCCATTTATTTCCATTCCAAAAGGTCCATTTATCCATGTTTTCAAATTCCGAAGGCTTTACCCTTGCGGCTAAAAGTGACTTATTTCCTTCGGCTATACCGTAAACATAGACATAACCATCGGGATGGGGAGCCTTGGCTTTCCTGGTATTGACAAACACTCCACTTCCGAAATACACCCGTCCATAATCCGGATGAACAAACCCTAAGTCTGTTGGAATTTGCACATTGTCTTTCATTCCCTCCGGTACGGGATTCGTTATTTTTAACAAGGTTACATTGGTTTGCTCAAAGTCGAATACATCCGGACCTGTTTGATGAACGTGGTAGGCAAAAATATACAGGGCATTGTTTTTTTCGTGGTTAATGAATCCATCGCCCAGCCAAAAGTATTCACCCTCTCTGCTGTTCGTATTGTCCGGTACAAAGTAAGAAATGGGATTGTCATCCCGATCTGTATGATACTCGAATGAAATGTTTGACTTGTCGGCCACAATTCCTTCCAGCCAGGCCGTTGAATTGTTTACGAGTACACTTCCCGGACCAGGTACGCCGTTTTCGACCTCACCGATATAAGTGTCGCTGAAAATAAAGAGTGTTTTTTTATCTGCATTCCCCATGTCCTCGATGCCATCCAAAGGAATCGAGAACACACCATCAGCCCCGAACCAACCGGAAGTGCGTTCCATTAATGCGGTCCACCCGGGTGCCGGTTCACTTGTGAAGGTCAATGGTTTATTTGATTCTTCGCCACGGCTTTCTGCTTTGTAAGAATTTACATGGCAAGCACCTGAAACAAGTAAAATGCTAAGCACGAATAGTTCTGTTCTTCTCATGAACCGGGTTTGTTGAAACAGGGTGTCTGACCAGGGAGCCTCCTTAGCTCAAAATGAAGCTGCTTTGGCACCATGGCACAGATTACTCTGATATGTATTTATCAATCAATTCTTTCCATTTCTCATATCCCTTTGCATTCAGGTGAAGCCCATCTAATGAGTAAGCGGCATCCAGCTTTCCGTTTTCATCAATGAATTCTTTCCATAAGTCCAGATAGCTGTGATTGTACTCACGGGCTAAGCCCTGCAATTGCTGATTGATTTTTACAATCTCGGAATTGGGCCTTGTAGTGTGCAATTGGTCATCCACAGGCAATATGCTTTGTATATAGATCTCCGTTAGCGGAGACTCATCCTCAATTTGCTCAATGATTTTCCTGTAATTCTTAATCACATGACTGGCAGTTTTTCCGTATGCAAGATCGTTGGTGCCTATCAGCACAAATACTTTCTTTGGTTTCGATGCTGTAACTTCCGACAATCTTTCCAGTATTCCGTCAGTATCGTCTCCTCCGATTCCCCTGTTCTTGATGTTCAAATTGTTGAAAAGCTCGTGCCACTCGCATTGATCGGTAATACTGTTCCCAAGCATGATGATTTCGTTTTCAGTATCGGGAAGCATTTCAAACTGCGCCTTTCGATGATAATAGTAGGCCTTAACAGCCTTGTTCCAGTTTTCCAGGTCCTCGGCGTATTTGTCGAATGACAGTATTTCTTTTTTTTCTTCCGCTGAAAGAGCAGTGCTCATTGAAGGAGGGGCATCTGCCATTTTGCTTCCCCAGTGCTTATTGGGTTTGTCACCCATTTCCAGTACCAGGCTCCCTCCATCTACCAAATCTGCGTGATAAAACCAGGGTTTATTCAACGGTTTTCCGTCCAATGTTGCCGATTGTACATATCTGTTTTTATTTGAAACATTTTTGGCCTCAATGATAAATGTTCCTCCCGGGTAGTATTTCTCATCCAAATGAATGCTGGCTTTTTCGAAAAGAGGGCTTCCAATCTCATACACCGGATCTACCGAGGCCCCTCCATCCATTTCGAATAAACCCAGAGCACTCATGACATACCATGCACCCATCTGTCCCTGATCTTCATCTCCCATCCATCCGGTTTTATCGTTTCTGTAGTACTTTTCCATGATTTCCCGCACCCACTTCTGGGTTAGCCAGGGTTTCCCTGAGTAGTTGAATAAATAGGCCGCTTGCATATTGGGCTGGTTTCCATGATTGACTGGCAGCACTCCCATTCCTTCCAGGCTGTTGGACCCCAAATGCTCAGCGTTAAAATTGTGTGGTGCAGAGGTTTCAAACCCCTTTTCCAGTCGACGATTGTATTCTTCCACGCCCATCAAATCAATCAATCCCCGTAAATCATGTGGCACAAAGTAGCTGTACTGCCACGCATTGCCTTCTACCCAGCCGGCTCCCAACCATGAGACATCACCAAATTCGCAGAAGCCCTCAACCCAGCTGTTATCCCTGTGCTTACGCCGCATGTAGCCAAGCGACGGATCAAATATATTTTTATAATTATAGGCTCTGTGCATGAACTGCTTATACTCGGTTTTCTTATTTAAAGCTTTAGCAAGCTGAGCAACGCAGTAATCATCGTATGCATATGCCAGGGTATTTGATGCCGGGCCATCTTCATCGGGTACGAACCCGTGCTGCAGGTAGGCATTTAAATGCCTGTTGCCTACGTAGCCACCGGCCTCATGTGGCCTTCCTTGTTCGGTTTGTATTCTATATACAGCCTCCCAGGCCTTGTTGACATCATAATTTCGGATTCCTTTTTGGTAAGCACTTCCGATCAGTGAAATTTGATGCGATGCTACCATAATGCCTGAGTATTCTATTCCCGTTGGGCCTTTAGGCAACCATCCCCCTTTGTCATAGATTTCCAGAAATGAATGGACCCAATTATTGGTGATTTCGGGGGTTGCCAGCGACCATAGCTGGTTCAGATTCCAGAAGGTGATCCAGCAACCATCGCCCCCGTATACCGGTTTTGCAGGATCGTCCAGTTGCTGAACCTTTTCATACATGTCCCGGTATTTACCATTCACATCACTCCAGATGGTTCTTCCGGCATAGGCCCGATAGAGGTTGGTGTAGAATTTTGTCTTGTCCTCTGCTGTGCCGCCTTCCACTTCAATCACAGAAAGGAGGGCATTCCACTGTTTTTTAGCATCAGCGACCACGGCATCAAAGTCCCACTTATAAGCATTGAGTTCTGTTTCCAGATTCAATCTTGCCTGATCGATACTTACCAGTGATATCCCCGTCTGCACCATGATCTGTTCACCTTCCGCTGTTTCAAATTCAAGAAAGGCCCCGACATCTTTGTGTCCAAAACCGGATGAGACGCTGTTAACATTTCGCATCACCTCTTCTTTTACCCAGCCATTGAACGATTTAAACGGCCGACTGAAACGCATGACAAAATGCAGAACATACTCATTGTAATTGGCTTTTCGTAAACTCTGCTGATAGGACACCCCTTCTATTTCAGTATCGCTGATTTTTTTAATATCGGTATAAAAGATTTCAAAGCCGTACTCTGATGGAATCTGCAGATCGATCAGTATTCTTGCCGAGTCATTCTTGGGGAAAGTATATCTTTGAAAGCCGGTCCTTGTGGTTGTGGTGAGCTCTGCTTTTATTTTATAATCGTCGAGTACCACGGAATAATAGCCTGCGGAGGCCTTTTCGTTCCGATGATCGAATCTTGATCGATAGCCTTTTTCAGGATTTTTCTCCGTGCCTGGCTTTATTTTTAAGGGTCCTGTTGTTGGCATGGTGAGCAATCCGGCCATTGTCCATGAATGCAGATGGCTAAATCCTGCAATACTGCCGACATCGTATTCGTATCCGGCTTTCCAGCCTAACTCCTGGTTGTCGGGGCTCAGTTTAACCATCCCAAAGGGAGCCGTAGGTCCCGGGAAAAGTATCCATCTCGAATGATGGGTTCCAATCATTGGATCGACATAATCTACAGGCTTTTTAACGGTTTGTGCAAAGCTGCATAGCATGCCCAGCAGCCAAATCGCTATTGTCATTAAAGGCTTCATGGTGCAGTTTTCAGTCCTGGTTTTCTTTGGTCATTGTGGTGATACCTTTCGTGGTTTTCAGCGTGTAATAGGCTCCCTTGTACATCACGTGGTAAAGGGTCCCGCTGAAATCCATTGTTCCCTTGTTCTGAATGGCCTCTCCCCGGATATTGGGGTAAAAACCAAAAAAGTCTTTCAGCATTACTTGTGACATGGCAATACCCGATGAAGACTCTCGGTTGTGCCAGCCTCTTTGTGCAATGCGGACTTTGGCATGTTTATGCATTTTATTGGCACCCCATAATTCATGTGCCTGTGCCCATATTCCTTCATCCGTTACAGCTTCAATCTGATGGTAGAATTCGAGTGCTTTTTGAGGAAAACCAAGCTGCGTCAGCGCATCCATGGTTCCGGCGGGCCAGCCGTCAAAGGCGCCCAATGGTCCGTGGTCGGGCCGGTCGGAGTCGCGGGCAGCAATATCGTTCAATGACTGCGCACGCATCCAATGATCGGTTATCAGTTCTTTGTAAATAAAATCCACCATTTCAGACTTCATAGCCTTTGGAACATCCTGTGGAAGATACCTTCCTACAAACATGAAATCGAGGCAGTGCCTTATTTCCACTTGTTTCCCGTCAGGGTAGAGACTGTACCATATACCATCTCCAGCATACAATTGAAGCAGCCATTCCACCATCTGATCCGCTTCGACCCGCATCTTTTCTGCCTTCTTCGTTTCTCCTTTCCATTCCAGAAAGTCTGCTGTTTGACGCATCATCCAGATATATGCAGCATTGAACGATGGTACAATGTGTTTGTAGGTAGGTACACATTCCAACAGATTCCATTCATCATCGCCAAAATCAGCCAGCCTGTACCTGTCATCCTTTGTAGTTGTTTTCTCATACACCGACAGCCGTTTCCAGTTGCTTGCATAGTGCTCCAAGTGCCTCAATACCGTTTTTCCTTCAATCTTTTGATCCAGAAACTCATTGTCTCCCGAAATAGTGATGTAGGCGTGAATCATTTGAAAAAGTGCCCAGTAGTTGGCAGAGTATCCGTTTCCGACACCCTTTCCACCCTGATTGTCCTGACCATAGTACTTTGAAGGATCGATCCCGATCCAGGTGCTGAGATGCGTTTTCATCATCGCCGGATCTATGGTGGCCCAAAGGGTGGCCCATTCTGTAATATCCCAGAAAAAGGTAATGGAAGCCCCCCACCTTGGTCCGCCGGTCAAAAATACTTTCTCGTGCTGAGGAAGCCTGGTATGCATTAAGTAGAGCATTGTCAGGGGACCGGTATAATAGACTTTCCTGGCCAGCTCATCCTTGGTTTCCAGCACCGGAAATGTCCCCGACAGGAGATCATTTCCCGGTTCAAACAAGCTGTACCAACGCTTATTCCATTCCTCTTCAATCTGTTTAAAGGCTCTATTGTAATCTGAGGCAAGACTTTCCAATGTTGATCTGACCTGCTTTTCTTCATCTCCATAGGCCATTACATAACGAAAATTCATTGCACGGCCTCCCTCCAGAGTGGTTTTCAGCCTTGCACGGGCTCCGCTGTTGAAGGCCCTTAATTCCACATCCGGATTGAGGACTCTGAATCCCGTGACGGCTTCCGTTTCTGTATCATAGACAAGAATATCATTACCGAAAATCTTTGTGTTGTATTTGTTGCTCTTCAGCAATTCCCTGTCTGAAGGCCAGTTCGCTGCTGTGCTTTTTTGTTTTGGTCTTCCATCCATGAGTTCGGTCACATCGGCGGCTTTCCCGTTCCGTGCTTTTCCGATGAACCGCCTTACGTTTTCGACCTCATCATCCCTTGTGGTGGTTTTCCCTTTCATTTTTGGATAGGGATACCACCATTGCCAGTCTCCCGGATACTTTGAAATGAAACCTATCAGATCTTGTTCTATTCGTACTTCCTCTGCCGATTCGGAACGGTTTCTGATCTCAATGTTCCACATTACGGCATTTTTTTCTACCGGCATTCTGGTGCTGCTCACAATTTCAAAGTGTCCGAAATCTGTTTTCCTCAATGCCTGAAATGGTTGCCAGCGAAATTCCTTTACCAGCGGAACACCTCCATTCAGCCTGAAAATACCCGAATGATATCCTCCGGCATAAGGGGCGGCTGCCAGCCAGCTGATTGAGCTCATATCAGGATTTGTCAGTGCCTGACTCTGAAAATTGCGAATGGAAGGTTCCATGTCGACCGTATCAACCGAAACCCATTTCCCCGAGAGTTCCTCGAGTGAGGGAATGTTGCTTTTTATGTCGGTTTTTTCATACGGGCCGGAACACGACAGCATCTGAAGTGCAAACACACCCATCAAAAAGAAACGATTCCTGCGTTTCTCCTTTTTCATGATGCATCATTTGAATCGAGTTGCTGGAGTGCATAGGCGTATGCACCCAACATAGTGGCTCTGCTGGCACCAAGTTTAGAGCGACCAACACCCGTTCGGGGCATGCTGTCATATTTGATGGTTGCATTGCTTTTTGGGATACTCAGCCCGGTTACCTTACCATGTGCAAAGGCTTCAAATGTGGATGCATCTTCCAAATTAAAAACCCGGAAAGAAAGACGATTCGATTTTTCTCCCCTGAAGTTTTCGTATTGGTGGTTCAGTTCACGGAACATTGCGGGAGCAAACAGCTCCCATGCCGAGCTTATACCTCCCCCCAATACAACGATGCCGTCGATCAGGCTTACAACATTCGCTATTGAACATCCAAGCCCCTCTCCATAGGCTTCAAAAGCCTTCAATGCGGCCTGTTTATGTCCCCCGGATTTTCCGATGGCCACATTGTAGATGTCCTTTGGCATTATAGTGGCATCAAATTCCTTACCCGATGCCTGTGCGTACACCCGTTGAATAGCGCGGGTGCTCACACTTTCCTCAGCATTCCACCTTTCATTCGATTTATTCAGGGTGTTGTGAATTTCTGCCCCGCAGGAGTTGTCTCCCTTGAGCAGGATATTGTTTAGTGTAATTCCACATCCAAAACCCGTTCCCAATGTAATCCCAATCAGATTTCTGTATCGCTTCGCACTTCCTGCGGCCTCCAGCTTTCGGTTCAATTCCGGTAAGAATCCTGCCAGAGCCTCACCGTAGGCATACAAATTGCCATCGTTGTTAATGAAAACAGGCCATTGAAATTCCTCTTCCAGTATGGATCCCAGAGCTACCCCGCCCTTAAAAGCGGGAAAATTAGGTAAGTCACCGATGATTCCTTTTTCATAGTCAGCAGGTCCGGGAAAAGCGAAGCTGATTGCGGAAACGGGACTCTCGATCTGCTTCTTAATGGTCTTGAAACCCTTTATAATCATTGAGATACATCCATCGATACTATCCGGAACTGCAGGCAATGTAACAGGTCTGGTAATTTCTTTATGGCCGGCTATTGCAGAGAAAACGAAGTTTGTACCGCCCGCATCCATGGTTAACACAATTCTGTTGTCGTTCTTTGAATTCATTGTCTTGCTTGAGTTTTGAAGTCTAATTCTTTAATGCATAATAGGCGGAATAGCTCACATAAAGGATGGATACAACAAGGACCAGTAAGCTTTGGGTAACTCCAAGGTGATCGCTGATCAATCCCATTATTGGAGGCAGTATGGCCCCGCCACAAACCGCTAAAATAATCAATCCGGCTATCTCATTGGCATACTCAGGTTTCTTTTCAACTGCAATGGCAAAAACAATGGGAAATAGATTTGAGAATCCCAAACCAGTGATGAAGATCAGGCCCCAGGACAGATACAGATGATTGGTCGAGACTAAAGCAATTAATCCGGCCAGTGTAAGAATCGCGCTTACTATGAAAAATTTGATTGTATCGATTTTGCGGAGTAAGAATGCGCCCGTCAAGCGGCCCACCATCAATGCGGCAAAATAAACGCTGATGGCAAAGCTGGCTTTTTCGATACCGATTGAAAACCGCGTACTCAAAAAATTAGCAATGTTTGAGTTCATCCCCACATCGAAGCCCACCATGAAGAAAATGGACAGAAGCATTACCATGATAAACCTTATCCTGACTAATTTAAGTACGGTTTTTAAGTTTGCGGGTTCTTTTTCAGGTTTCGATTCCTCCAGTTTCACAGCCCCCAGCCAAATGGCCGTTAAGAACGACAATACGGCATAGAACGGGAATATCAATTTCCAGTCTCCGGTGTAGCTTGCAGAGGCGGTGGCAATGATCGGTCCCAGCATTGAAGCTACAGCTTTGATGAATTGCGACAGGCTCAGATTTGCAGCCTTGCTGTTTTCGGATGAAATATCTATTAGCAGCGGATTTGCAGATACCTGTAATATGGTGTTTCCTATGCCAAGGAGCATAAAACCGATGACGGCACTTAAGTAGGAATAGTGTAAGAACGGTACCAGCATTCCGATACCTGTGATCACCATTCCTGTGTTTACTGTAAAGCGTTTGCCTCTTCTGTCCTGAAATATTCCGGTGGGAATAGCCAGGAGGGCAAACCAGACAAAGACCATGCTGGGCAGTAGTTGTGCGACACCGTCCGACAGCCCGAAGTCCTTTTTAATATATCCTGTAGCCACACCGACAAGGTCGACAAAACCCATGATGTAGAAGCTCAGCAATACGGGCAATACGTATCCAAATGGGGGGGGCTTTTTATTCATCTGCCGGCATTGATTTCGTTTCGATTTTTTCAAAATGCTGTTTCTAGGTTCTCACATATGCTTTCATAAGTCCAACCGTTTTTCCGATGCTTTCACCATAAGGTCTGATCGTGTATCTGCCCACCCTGGCCGGGACGATAAAGGTTTCGGCATAGTGCACAGTGAAGGGCTCAAAGGCTCCTTCGGGACTTTCGACAAGCACTTCGTTCCCTTCAACCAGATTCAGGATCTGCACGCCTCCTTCGGTGTTGTGATTGGTCACTTTACTGAACCAGAATCTTCTGGTTTCAATAAACTCTCTTTTGTGCAAGCCCGTCCTTTCTTCCACCCAACCGTCGCCCTTGTTCAATTGCTCAACTTTGTTGATCAGGTTTTCCGCGGTCCATGCGGTGGTTCGATCCCACTGGATAACATTTCTTCCGTGTGCGAGGTTGATCGGTCGCGGTCTTCCATCCAGACCAAGGCGTCCCCAGTCCCATAGTTTAAAGGTGAAGATGTATGGCGTCGAGCTGATCTCGAGAACCATGGAGTTTACACCCGAACAGTGAACGGTTCCTCCCGGGATCAGCAAGTGATCATGTTTTTTTACATTCCAGGTCTGAACATATTTATCCGCATTGAAACAGGCTCCTTCCTTTTGTGCTTTTTCAAGGTCTGCCATCATCTCCTGGGGAACGATCCCTTCTTTCAGACCAAGATATACCTTTGCTCCCGGTTTGGCATCCATCAAATAATAGCTTTCATCCTGCGTGTAATGCATCCCGAATTTTTCCTGTATGTATTCGGTCAGCGGATGCACCTGCAGACTTAGATTACCCCCCTCCATCGTGTCGAGGAAGTCGAAACGAATCGGAAACTCATCTCCGAAACGTGCATGCACGGAATCACCAAGCAAGTCCGCAGGCAGATAGAACACCAGATTAATGGCAGGTATCTCTACCATCGTTTCATTAAACCTGAATAAAAGACTGTTTTCTTCGGGCACACAATTGAAACACCACGCATAATTGTCCGTTTCATTGTCAAGATCGCAGACTGCTTTCATCCATTGGCCACCCCATGGTCCGGGATCGAAGAAAGGCATCAGACTGAAGGGTCTTTCAACAGCCTTTTTCAACGCGTCTCTCATCAAATCACCATCCACCAGCTTTGGATTTCCATGATCGTTTGTATCCAAAACAAAGTCCCAGCTGTGCATCAATTTACGCTTGAGCCTGTCCTGTGCCCTCCAATCGACAAAAAATCCTCGTTTATACTTGGCTTCAAAGTCCTCTTCTGAGTTGTTTATTCCCAGATTGTTTACTTCGTTTCTCCTCATCCTTTGTTGAATTTCCCATCGGGCCATATCGGCATATACCAGTATTTCAGGGTTGTCAACCAGTAGGGATGCGCCGTAACCGAAGATGATAGTGTCGCTGCCATCCGATGCTATTCTCTTTCTGGCTTGTTTCAGTTTCTGCGGATCAAAAAAATCGGTCACATTCAAGCGGGTCATGAAACCAAAGATCCTGTCATCGGTAACATCCGCCTGGGTAAGTGCTCTGATACGCCTTTCCGGCTTCATCAGGTCATTGGTATTCCATAGCTTATCAAAGCGCAGGGAGGTTTTTACCCAATCCAGTAGTTCATCGTAATAAACCCCCTGATAGCATTCAATGACCAGTATTTTACGATCGTTTGCCGCGCCAGCGGTATTCAACTTCTTTGCGATCTCATCCCAACCCACCTGAATGCTTCCGGGCTCATTGTCCACCTCTATGCAGGGAAACCTGTTGAAACTCATTTACCTTCCTCTGTAATTAATAACCTTCGTTCTGTGTTAATTTGGTATTCAAATCTCTTTCTCTTTGTGGGATGGGCAACAAGTAGTGATGTTCCTGCGGATTTACATTGCTTTTTCCACATGCCCGCACGACCTCAACCAGTCTGCCGGATCGTTTCAGATCGTTATATCTGCTGCCCTCCATTACAAATTCCCATCTTCGCTCATTGAATACAGCTTCTCTGAACTCGGCATAGGACAGTCCTGCCAGATCGGGCAGTATATTCTGTTCAACAACCCCATTGAATCTGGCTCTTCTGCGTACCTGGTTGATGGCATTGTAGGCCTCGGTTGTGGGACCACCATTTGCTTCATTCAATGCCTCGGCGTACATCAACAGCACATCGGCATAGCGCAGGTAAATCACGTCTGTATCGGTATTGTTGGCGCGGGGCTCTGCTTCCTGATCCCAGAATTTCCCTATATGGGGTTCAAAATGTACCGTTGTACCATCGGAATAAGTGAATGAGGAAATGAAGGTTACCTCCTTTCTCCTGTCCATGGGATGAAAACTATTGTACAGATTTTCCGTAGGTCGTTCCCAGCCATGCGAATTCTCAGGACCTTCACCATCTACATCCAGGCCCGGTGGTAAAAGCCGCACCAGATACTGATTGGGCTTAAAGCCTTCGCTTAAGGTGCCACTGAAATTTACGGCAAAAATTGTCTCACCGGCATTCATATTGGCGACCTTGAAAATGTCCGCGTAGTCGGGCCACAGCTTGTACTGGTGAGCGTCTATCACCCTGGACAATTGATCGATGGCATTGGGATAGTCACCCTTTGTAAGATAAACCCTTCCAAGCAGGGCCGAAGCTGCCAGGCTTCCCGGTCTTCCCTTGCCCACGCGGTAGACCGGGGAAAAATGCTGCGCTGCAAATTCAAGATCACTGACAATCAAATTGTAGATGTCTTCGATGCTTGATCTTTCCAGATAGGAATCTTCGGCACTGATAGTGGGGCTTGTTTTTAAGGGCACCTCGCCGAATAGTTTCACCAACTCGAAATACATCATGGCACGAATAAACCGGGCTTCCGATTCCAGGTGCAAACGACGTTCTTCGTTGAAATCAATGTTCGGCACCTTCAATATGACGACATTGGCTGCATTGATCGTTTTGTATAAATCCTGCCAGTACAATTCAAATCTCAGATTATCGGGGGTAAACCTGAATTCGGAGATGTTCCTGTATTCCGGAGAGGCCAGTATTTCCATACAATTGTCTGACAAAAGATCCTGCAGGACCCAGTAGTCATTGAAAAAGATTCCACCAAATCCAGGGTCCCATAAGTAATTTGTTCCCACCGACAAGTAATCGTACAAGGCATTTACTGCTGCTACGGCATCTTTTTCTGTCTGATAGTAGTTTGCCGATGTTATGAGTGATTCCGGATTTTCATCAAGGAAGTCACAGCCCATAGCCAGGGTTATGAGCACAGCAGTCAGTCCCGACAGTCGCGTTGTTCTATTCCGTTTTCCGAAAGCCAGTATTCTTCCCATAACGCTAACTATAATTTTAAAGAAATCCCTATGGTGTACAGTTTTGTTGACGGATAGGATCCGTAATCGGCGCCCATGCTCAGGTTGTCATTGGCAAACCGGCTTACTTCGGGATCATATCCGGAATAAGAAGTGATCGTAATTGTATTCTTGGCACTGACAAACATCTGCAATGAACGAATTCGGAGACGGTCCTTTATTCCTTGAGGAAAGGTATAGACCAAAGTGATGTCCTTGAAACGAAGATAAGAACCGTTTTCAACCTGAACATCGGACAGGGTGTTGGCTCTTGGTGCTGCGTTGGCTCTGGGATAGGCGTTGGTAGGATTCGAAGGCGTCCAACGATTTAATGCAGCCGTCGAGTTGTTCCTTTGTCCGTCAAAGCTTTCCAGGGAAAAGCGGTTGAAGTTTACAATCTCATTTCCATAAACTCCCTGGATATAAATACTTAACGAAAGCGATTTATAACTGAATGTATTGCTTAGTCCATAAGTGAAATCAGGATTCGCATTTCCCAAAACGACTTTGTCCAGTTCATTGATTACCCCATCATCGTTTACATCGACATATTTTCTGTCTCCATGTTTCGGCGTATAATCGCTGAAATAGGGGATACCCGCAGGATCTTCACTCAATTGTATAATGCCATCTGACCGATAACCATAAAAGGTGCCGATGGACTGTCCCTCTGTGATTCTCGTCCATCCGTTGATGCCAAGTATGCCCTGGCCCACCAGATCGTCCTCCCCCGTAAGCCTGGTAATTTCATTTTTATTAACCGCAAAATTTAATTGGGTATTCCATTTAAATGCTCCCACAAAATTGGCCGTATTTGCACTTATCTCATATCCGAGGTTCTTCATGTTGCCCACATTGGTGTAAGCGAACTTGTATCCCGAGCTGTAAGGGATGGGTGCATTCAACAATAAATCGTAGGTTTCTTTATAGTAAAAATCGCCTGTCAAAGCAAGCCTGTTGTTGTAGAAACCAATGTCATATCCGATGTTCACCTGTTCCGTAGTTTCCCATTTCAAGGCACTGTTTTCGAAGGTGAAAGGTCCTGCTCCCACGGCGATTTCATTTTCTCCGAAATAAGCCTCGGTGATTTCCAGCAATCCCAACGAGCTATAAGGAGGAATGCCTTCGTTCCCAACCTGCCCATAGCCGGCCCGTATTTTCAGTTGATTGATGACAGAGGCCTGATTCCAGAAGTCTTCCTGTGTTACCCGCCATGCCACCGAAAATGAAGGAAAAAACCCATACTTGTTTCCGGAACCAAATTTTGAAGATCCATCGAGTCTCCCCGTTAGTGTAAACAGATATCTTTCTTTGTAGGTATAATTTATCCTCGATATGACAGATTGCATTTGCCATCCTGTCGATCCGGTAAGCATCAATGTTTTTCGGCTTCCTGCCTGAATGGCGTTATAGCCCAGTCTGTTGTCTTCGAAATCGGAACTTGCCGCATACTGAAATGCCGACTTGAAGGCCTGCATTGAATGCCCCAGAAGGGCATTCAGGGAATGATGATCGAATTCTTTGTGATAGTTGAGTGTGTTTTCGATCAGCCAGGTATACCCGTGCGTGGAGCCGACGGCAGCCTGACCATTTGAAGCTTCCGCCCGCTTCAGGTAGTTTGGAACAAAAGATTTATCCGTGTTGAAGTAAGCATCACCGCCCAATGAACTCCTGAATCTGAGCTGACGGATTACATCCCATTCCAGATACACATTCCCGATCAGGCGATTGGAAGTATTCATCTGCTCCGTTTCATTTGCATCGGCCACAGGGTTTCCAACCGATGGTTTTGATGTGTTGTTTTCATAGGTATAGTCCCCCTCTTCGTCATACACCCCCAGCCCTGGATTGAATTCCAATGCCCAGGATGTTACGCTTGAAGGCAAAGCCGATTCTTCATCCGTGATCACCCCATTTAAGACAGCCCTGTTCAGGTTCAATGAAGTGCCTATTTTTAGGTGATCTCTGCTTTTGTTTGCAAGATTAATGCGCATATTGCCCTTCTTGAAATCAGATCCAATAATGATTCCTTCCTGGTTAAAGTATTGCATTGAAAGAGCATAAGTCGTGCTTTCTGTGCCACCGTTGAACGACAACTGATGATTTTGAATCGGTGCCACCCTGAAGATTTTATCCTGCCAGTCGGTTCCTTCTCCGAGGTTTGTGGGACTTGCATACAACAGCCTTCTGTCCACATTCGCATTGTCAGTCGCCTCGTTTCCAAGTTCCGCCAGTTCCCTGGCACTTAACATATCCATGGTTTTTCTGATCTCCTGCAAACCATGATAAGCATCATAGGCAATCGTAGGCTTACCTTGCGCCCCTTGTTTAGTTGTTACCAATATAACCCCATTGGCACCCCTTGCGCCATAGATTGCAGTGGCAGAAGCATCTTTCAGAATCTCAATGGATGCAATATCGCTCGGATTCAGACCAGTTAACGGGTTCAGTGCCGGTCCTCTCACAGCACCGGTTGATCCCGTACCCGGATCGCTGATGATGGGGACACCATCAATAATATAGAGTGGTTCGTTTGTACCGTTTATTGAACTGGTTCCCCGAATACGAATGGTGGTTGCGGCACCAGGTTGCCCGGATGTTTGTGTAACCACCACACCCGCAGCTTTTCCCTGAATACCCTGATCCAGAGATGCGATTGATGTCGCCATGATGTCTTCTCCCTTCACGGATGAAATGGAACCGGTAAGGTCGCTTTTCTTTTGTGTTCCATACCCCACTACTACGACCTCATCCATTTGCACGGATGACTCACTGAGCTGGACGGGATACTCCAGTTCCTGACCGACCTCTATTTCTTTCTGGTCATAGCCAATAAACGTTATCACCAGTGTGGAGTGAGGGGGGACCTTCAGCTCAAACTCACCATTCAGGTTGGTTACCGTTCCGGTTGATGTGTTCTTTACCCTGACTGTAGCTCCGGGAAGGGGAGAGCCATCCGTTTTGGAGAATACCGTGCCATGTATTGTTTGAACACTCGTTTCCTGAGCAACAATCTGCCCGGTGTGAAGGATGATAACGACCAGCAAAAAAAAAATCCTTTTCATAGGACACTTGAATGAACTGAGACGGGAACCCTGTGACAAACAGGGTTCCCTCACAGTCTGTGATTAGTTCCAGCCGACATCGTTACATGTTCCGGCAGGTCCGCCATCATCTTCTGCTCCGGCCTGGTATGGATCAAAATCACTGGCACGGGGCCTGGCATAAAAAACTTTCTCGTAGTTTTCGATGGAATCATAGGGGACTGTCTCGGTACCCGTATTAAAGGCGTTCAGTCCGTAGTAAACCACCTTTCCTCTCAATTCTTCTGCATCAATGTTGGTAATGTTGATGGTATCCAGCACATTTTCTTCGAATGCTCCGGTCCTGGACAGAATCAAAACGGAATCCACCTCGTTCAGGTTCCAGTAGCAGTAATTGTACCACAGATCACCAAAAGCATCTACCTTGGCACCTATACTCTTGTCGTAGGTGCCGTCTTCGTAGAACCTGTAAATGTCATCTGTATAGGGATCTGCGATGTCGTTTTCATTGGTTAATTCCCGAATCTCTTCGGCCAGTAACCAATCGTATTTTAGCAGGATTTGTGTCATGGTCAATTCCACATCCACAACCAGATCGACTGACATTTCCTGTCCTTCGTTGTCGATGGCAGTGAATTGAAAGGACAGAATGGGCTCAACATCATCTTCGGAAACAGTATAGGTAAATGTAAATGTCGATGCAGTAAATTCCTGAGGAGTACCGAAGGCCGTGCCATCGTGTAAAGGAGTTACGATCACCTTTTTCAAACCGGCTTCTGCGACAACAGTTACATCTACAGAGATTTCTTCTCCGGCCTTTGCCTGAATCAGATTTTCACTTAAAGTGACAACCGGAGCTTTCTTATCATCTTCACACGAAACAACGATAAATAGGGCGGTTAATAGAAACACGCCCAATGCTGCAAAAATACCTTTCTTCATAAGTCAAGTCATTTGGATTGTTAACAACAGGTTTTGTTCATATGTATGCACAAACTTAGTGATTTTATTTCACACACACAATCTGCTTTAGCGACTCCCCCTTGTCATTCATTTGTCGTTTTGCTGCTGAGTTCCCGAACAAAGCAGCTTGTGCGCTCCGGTATCCTGATCCTGACCAGTTGCTTCCTCAACGCTATTCTCTTTCACTCTCGACCGTATATACAATGCTGTCGGAGCGGTAGTATCCAAGATTGAATTCTATGGGACGCCGTCCCGGATCATATACAAATCTCTTTCTTTTCAGAATTGGATCTCCGGTCTTTATCTGCAGTTTCCTGGCTAAAATTCTGTCTGCAGCCACGGCTGTTATTTCCTCCTTCGACAGCCTGGCTACTACCGCATAGTCCTGCTGTAGGATTTCATACAGGGGGCGGCTAAAGTCCTCTGTTCCGGTTAGCCCTATACGCGGATGAAAGAATGAAACAAAGTAGACAAAGGCACCCTCTTTGTTTCCTCGCAGGCGCTCCATTTTTAATACCTTGGATTCTTCGCTGATACTCAGGAATTCAGCCACCCCTTTTTGCGGATGAACCCACGAGAGTTCGATGTCATAATTGACCACATCGACACCCTTTGATTTCATTTCCTGGGTGAAGCTCATCCAGTTTTTGGCCTTGCTGTCCACAGGTCGTGTCACAATGGTGCCAACGCCCTTTTTTCTGAACAGGAGTCCCTCATAAACCAGTTTGTTCGTTGCCTGCCTCAATGTATTTCGTGAGATTCCCAACTTGTTGGCCATCTCGGTTTCATTCGGAAGTAATTTCCCGTTCTGGTATTCCGGCAGCGTAATCAGTTTTCTCAACAGATCTTCCACCTGCAGATACAAAGGTACCGAGCTTCCGTGGTCGATGGATAGTTTCATAGTTTTCTACTTAACTCGAAAAGCGCATTATTGTTCAAATGTATATACATATTCTGGTAATGCAAAACAAGGACTGTACCAGCTGGTTCTGGTCGGGCAGCCGGGCAGTCAGGAATTCGTATCAGAAAGGTTTCGGCTTATCATTGCATTGTTGCACCTCCGTTTGTATAAGAGTAAAGCGTTCGCAGGGGCCAAACAGCCTTATTTGTTTTACCAATTCCAATGAAACAATCAGGGGCCCTGCCTCTTGGAAGGCCGGGCCCCTGGAAAATCTGCGAGCGGGAAACGGGGATCGAACCCGCGACCCTCAGCTTGGGAAGCTGATGCTCTACCACTGAGCTACTCCCGCAGAGGGCATAAAAGTAGTGAATTATTCGGAGTTTGCTTCCATCTTTCAGGATTTGTGTCGTTCGACATGGGCCAGGACCATGCGAATGGTGTTGTAGCTGTATTTTCCCTCTAGTGCATGGTAGATTCCGTTGATCCCCTTGTGCGGGCTGCTCATGGCAGCGCTTAACTCTTCGATTGCTTCCTTCGAAACGAAATCCGAGATATCCAGTTCTCCTTCCCCAATGCCACGGGCCAGATGTGCCTCAATGGTGGATAGGGCGAGTCCCCGGAGTTTTGCGATTTCAGCAGCATGCTTACCTTCCTTCGCAAGTGCATAGCTTTCGCGGTAGGTCTGGCCCTTGGGCTTTTTCTGTTTTCGTGATTTTTTTGCCCTTGCAGAGGGTTTCCCGACGTTTTTGCCGGTGCCGGTCGCTCTCTTCCTTTTACCGAGCTTCGGGTTTTCGTCGGCCGAGCGTTGAGCAGCCTCGTAGAGGGCCATCCTTCGCTCATGCCGCCTGTGTTCCATGTCTTCGATACCTGCAATGCGGCGTCCGGTGAGGATGCTCTCGGTCAGAGCAGCGGCCTTCTCAATCGAATCCAGGGCCTTCATCAGCGAGGTGTCGATCTCGGAGAGGGCATTGCGGTAGGTTTTGCTACGCGTGAAGCGCTCAACTTCGGCATGGTGCTTAAGCAGGATGCCGAGGTTTTTTTCCATGAAGGCACGGTAATAGGCGCTGCCGCGTTCGATGCGCTCGATGAGCAGTTGGCCCTGCTGTTGGTGCAGCAGGGTGCGGAGTTGCTTTCGGAAGGTCGTGGTGTTGTTCCGTTCTGTTTTGAAGTTTGCCTGCAATTTGCCTATGGCCTGTCGCATGGAATCATCATCAAAAACCAGCTTTCCGGAAGTCGTTTGCTGAAAGTAATCCAGTTGACGCTCTATTCCGGAAAAATCGAAGCTCGTATCCAGAATCCGCTCGAGGAAGAGATACTGGTGGTGCTCCAGGTGGCGGGACAAGCCGGATTGGTCTTCCCATTGTTTCGAGAAGGAGAGTACGTTCTGGTCGGTGGAAATAGCGCCGGGAGTAATACGGGTGCGCAGAATCAGGCCCTCGAGGCTGCGCAGCCGGCTGAGGGCAACATAAACCTGGCCGGGGGCAAAGGCCTGACCCACATCAATGATGGCCCGGTCGAACGTGAGCCCCTGGCTCTTATGGACCGTAACTGCCCAGGCCAGCTTAACAGGATACTGTTCGAAGGTGCCGCGAACCTCTTCTTCCAGCTCCCTGGTCTCTTCTTTCAAAACATATTCTTTGTTCGACCATTCCTCTTTTCGAAGCACCAGCTCGGTTTCGCCATCGTCCATTGCAACGCTTATGAACTCGTCCTGGATAGCACTTACCCGGGCAAGCTTTCCATTGTAGTAAGCCTTGTCCTCGCTTGTGTCGTTCCGGACAAACATCACCTGGGCCCCTTCCTTTAGTTCAATCGTATCGGGCATAGGGTAAAGCTTTTCGGGAAAATCACCATGGGTTTCGGCCCGAAAGCGATGGAGGGTTCCGGGCAGGGCTGCCAGTTCGCGGGCATTGATGGCATCGGCCTTGTAATTGTGGGTGGTAATGGTAATGGTGCCTCGCTCAGTTTCGGCCTGGCTGTCGGCCTGGTAGTGCTTGTTTAAGGCCGCAATATCGTGTGCAGTAGCCGTGTTGCTTCGCAGCCTGTTCAGAATGGAAATGAAGCTGCTGTCCTTTTGTCGGAATATCTTTTGCAGCTCGATGCAAACCATGCCGTCGCGCTTCAGTGCCAGGGCTTCAAAGAAATGCATGCTCCTGTAGTAATTTTGCAGAACGGCCCACTCATCGTCTTTGACGATGGGAGGAAGTTGATAGAGGTCACCGATCATCAGGACCTGGGCTCCGCCAAAGCTGCGTGAGTGATTGGCTTTGGCACTTCGCATCCGGTAATCGATGGCATCGAGCAGGTCGGCCCTCAGCATGCTTACTTCATCGATAATGAGCAGGTCGGTGGCCCGAAGGACCTGTTTCCGAACGCTGTTAAGCGGGTGACTTCGGCTCAGGGTATGCTGGGTATAGAAATGGGTCGAGGTCCCGAAATGGCCGGCAGGATCGCAAACAGGGACGAAGCTGCCAAACGGGAAGAGGAACTGGGAGTGAATGGTAACACCGCCGGCATTGAGTGCCGCGATGCCGGTTGGGGCTACGATCACAAACTGTTTGTGGGTACTTGCAGCCAGCTCACGTAAAAAGGTTGTTTTACCGGTTCCGGCCTTCCCCGTGAGAAAGAGATGGCTGGAGGTGCTGTTAATAAAGCGTTCTGCAAAGGCAAGCAGATCCTCAGGCGGGGTGGTTTCGGGATTTTTGCGATTCATATCTTATGAATACCTTTGGCAAATTATAAAGTAAAGATAATACCGGACGCTAAATAATGTCGTTTTGAGGTCTGCGATCATTGCTGTAGGGGATGAAATTCTTATCGGACAGGTGACCGACACCAATTCGGTGTGGATTGCAGCTGCGCTGAATGAGCTGGGTGTGCAGGTTGGAGAAATGGTTTCGATCTCCGACAGGCCCGAACAGATCAGGGCTACCCTGAATCGGTTTATCGCTAACTACGATTTCCTGATCATGACGGGTGGGCTGGGTCCGACAAAGGACGATCTGACCAAACAAACCCTGGCGGACTATTTTGGATCGAAGATGGTGACCGACGAAAGGGTGCTTGAACGAATCACAGCGCTTTTCAGAAAGAGGGGATGGGAGTTGATTGAATCGAACAGGCAACAGGCCGATGTACCCGATGCCTGTGAGGTCTTAATGAACAGGCATGGCACCGCACCCGGTATGTGGTTTGAGCAAAAGGCCTCCGTGCTGGTTTCCCTGCCTGGTGTACCTTACGAAATGAAGGGCATTATGGAGGAAGAGGTGATCCCCCGCATCAAGGAAAGGATCGATGAGCCCCGGGTAATGCACCGGACCGTGATGACCCAGGGCGTTCCTGAGTCTTACCTGGCCGAGACACTGAAAGAGTGGGAGGCCGGGCTTCCCGAGGGCACCAGGTTGGCCTACCTGCCCAGGCCGGGCATCGTTCGCCTTCGGCTTTCGGTTTATGACCAAAGGGCAAAAGATGCTCAAGATATACTGAAGGTAAGTATTGATAAGCTTTTGGAAATCATACCAGAGCATGTATTCGGATACGATGATGTCCGGCTTGAGAAAGCCCTGGGCGACCTTCTGCTCGAGCAGAAACTGAGTGTTTCAACTGCCGAAAGCTGCACAGGTGGAAACGTGGCCCGGCTTATCAGCTCGGTTCCGGGAGCTTCCGCCTATTTTCAGGGGGCAGTAGTGGCTTATCAGAACGAAATCAAGTCGACGCTGCTCAAGGTCGATGAAGACCTGATCGCTAAAGAGGGGGCCGTGAGCAGGGCAGTTGTGGAGCAGATGGCCCGTGGGGCCATGGATTGTTTTGGGAGCGATTGTAGCATTGCCCTGTCGGGAATCGCCGGTCCGGGAGGCGGCTCGGAAGAGAAACCGGTGGGAACCGTCTGGATTGCAGTGGCATACGGAGAGAAGTGCTTTTCAAAAGTATTCAGATTTATTGGAACCAGGGAGCGCATAATTGACCAGGCCAGTTTTTCGGCCATGCAGAGCCTGCGTAGGTTGGTCCTCGGCTTTCCGGGCTAAATCGCTTTTATTCACATCTTTTTTGCCCCGTTTGTTTGAATATTTCATAAATATTGACGTACTTTGCGCCTCGTTAGAAGAATTGATCTGAAATTCAATAGGAAAAATGTCGAAAATTTGTCAGATAACAGGAAAAAAGATGATGGTCGGGAATAATGTTTCCCACTCGAAGAGAAGGACTAAGCGGACTTTCCAGCCCAACCTTTTCGACAAGAAGTTTTATCTTCCCGAGGAAGATCGTTATGTTTCCCTTCGCGTATCTGCCCAGGGGATTCGTACCATCAATAAGAACGGACTGAAAGCAACGCTGGACGATGCCGTTAAGAAAGGATTTCTGAAATCTTATTAATTCAACGTAGGAAATGGCTAAGAAAGGTAAAGGAAACAGGGTCCAGGTAATTCTGGAGTGCACCGAGCACAAAGAAAGTGGTATGCCCGGGACTTCTCGTTATATCTCAACCAAGAACAGGAAGAATACGCCTGAGCGGATGGAACTGAAGAAGTACAACCCGATTTTGAGAAAAGTAACCCTTCATCGTGAAATTAAATAAGATCTGAGAAATGGCTAAGAAAGTAGTTGCATCGCTGCAGACGGGTGAAGGCCGGAATTTCACCAAGTGCATCAAGATGGTGCGTTCACCAAAGACCGGCGCTTATGTTTTTGAAGAGGAAGTTGTACATAACGACAACCTGAATGATTTTTTCAGCAAGTAATCGTCTGATATCATATTCATTAATAAAGCTTTCTTGAAAAAGAGAGCTTTTTTTATATCTGTACATCATGGGCATATTCTCTTCCGATAAGAAAAAGAATCTGGATAAGGGCCTGGAAAAAACCAAGGAAAGTGTATTCAGGAAGCTGTCCCGGGCAGTGGTAGGGAAGTCTCGAGTGGATGATGAGGTCCTGGATAATCTGGAGGAGGTGTTGATCTCTTCCGATGTTGGTGTGGAAACCACCCTTCGGATTATTGAAAGGATCGAGAATCGGGTTTCGAAAGATAAGTTCCTGAATACCAATGAACTTAATGCAATTCTGAAAGAGGAAATCGCCGCACTCCTGGAAGAGAATGCCGCCGGACTGGTAAGAGGTTTTGAGGATGAGCTGCCTGCAAAGCCTTATGTAATCATGGTCGTAGGTGTAAATGGGGTGGGGAAGACCACCACCATTGGAAAGCTGGCGCATCATTTCAGTTCAGCCGGGAAGCGGGTGATCCTGGGGGCAGCCGATACCTTCCGGGCTGCTGCAGTCGACCAGTTGAACATCTGGGCCAATCGTGTGAATGTCGATATCGTAAAACAGGAGATGGGTTCCGATCCGGCTTCTGTGGCCTATGATACCCTTGCTTCGGCTGTGTCCGGAGGACATGATGTGGTTATCATCGATACCGCCGGCCGTTTGCACAACAAAGTGAACCTGATGAACGAGCTCTCAAAGATCAGGCGCGTAATGCAAAAGCTTGTGCCTGAGGCTCCCCACGAGATTTTGCTGGTGCTGGATGGCTCGACAGGACAAAATGCCTTTGAACAGGCGCGTCAGTTTACCAAAGCAACGGAAGTTAACTCATTGGCTCTTACCAAGCTTGATGGAACAGCCAAGGGCGGGGTTGTGCTTGGTATTTCGGACCAGTTTGGAATCCCGGTCAAATACATCGGGATAGGAGAGCGGGTGGAAGACCTGCAGGTTTTCGACCGTAAGGAATTTGTTGACAGCCTTTTCAGTCAATAATGACCATCAATATTATTACCCTTGGATGCTCGAAGAACCTTGTCGATTCGGAGCATCTGCTTGCTCAATACCAGGCTGCCGGTCATCACGTGATGCACGATAGCTATGACAAGCCGGCTGATATCGTTATCCTGAATACCTGTGGCTTCATTCTCGATGCCAAGGAAGAATCGGTGGAAACCATTATGGCCTGTCTTGAAGAGAAAAAGAAAGGCCGTCTGAAGAAACTCTATGTTATGGGATGCCTCTCGGAGCGTTACCGTGATGAGCTTGAGCTCGAGCTTCCCTCCGTAGATGCCTATTTCGGTGTTTGGGACCTGGAGAAGGTTCTGGACCAGAGTAGCTGTGACTACAAACCTGAACTGGAAACCGACAGGGTCTTGGGCACCCCTGAACACTACGCCTATCTGAAGATTGCGGAGGGCTGCAACCGAAGCTGTTCCTTTTGTGCCATTCCGGGTATTCGGGGGCCTCAAAGGAGCATCCCGGTGGAGACCCTGCTCGAGGAAGCTGCAAAGCTGGTGGAGGCGGGTACAAAGGAGTTGATCCTGATCGCCCAGGATCTGACTTCTTATGGCAAAGACTTGAATCGCAAGCAATTGCTGCCCGACTTACTGAGGGAGCTGGTGAAGATTGAGGGGCTTGAATGGATCCGCCTTCAATATGCCTATCCCCTGGGCTTCCCCAGGGAGGTGATTGACCTGATGGCTTCTGAGGAGAAGATTTGCAACTATCTCGATATTCCCGTACAGCACATCAATGACGAGGTACTTTCTGCCATGGGCAGAAGGCACAGCAGGCAAAAACTGGAGAGTCTTTTGAATGCTTTCAGAGAAAAGGTGCCGGATGTTTGTATCCGTACAACCCTGTTAACGGGCTTTCCGGGTGAGTCAGAAGCGGCCTATAATGAGCTTTGCGAATACATAGAGGAATTCCGTTTCGACCGCCTCGGGGTTTTCGCCTATTCACATGAAGAAGATACGCCGGCCTATCTCCAGTACAGGGACGAAATACCTGAGCACATAAAACAGGAACGGGCCTCTAAAATCATGGAGATTCAGCAGGAAATCTCATTTAACCTGAACCAGGAGAAAATCGGAAAGACCTTTAAAGTGTTGATCGACAAGCTGGAAGGGGATTATTATGTGGGCCGTACCCAATACGATTCACCTGAAGTGGACAATGAGGTATTGATCTTCAATGAGCAGGAACTGTCGATCGGATCCTTTTATGAGGTCTGCATCGACCAGGCCGAAGCGTTCGATCTCTACGGCCGGGTGGTCTGAGTTCTGTTCGGGAGAGCTGCCCGGGTTTATTCGGGCAGTTCAGGCTTTCCACCGGGAAGTGCAGCATCCTTCTTTTGGATCGTCACAAGGATCTCTTCTTTTTCCTTGTCGAAATCCACAATCATGGCATCGCCTTCAACCAGTGAGGACTTAATGATGGTTTCTGCCATAGGGTCTTCGAGGTATTTCTGGATGGCACGCTTCAGGGGACGCGCACCGTACTGGATGTCGTAGCCTTTGTCCAGGACATAATCCTTGGCCTCTTCCGAGAGTTTGATTTCAAATCCAAGGGTTTGCACGCGCTGGTAGAGGCCCCTGAGTTCGATGTCGATAATCTTGTGAATATCGTCTCGGGAAAGGGTGTTGAAGAGAACAACATCGTCGATCCGGTTCAGAAATTCCGGAGCAAAAGCACGCTTCAGGGCCTTTTGGATCACACTCTTCGCATGGTCGTTGGCAGCATCCTGACGGGCTTTTGTGGCAAAGCCGACGCCCTGGCCAAAATCCTTCAGTTCGCGGGTTCCGATGTTGGAGGTCATAATCACAATGGTGTTGCGAAAATCGACCCGACGCCCCAGACTGTCGGTCAATTGTCCTTCGTCGAGGACCTGCAAAAGGATGTTGAATACATCGGGATGTGCCTTTTCAATCTCGTCGAGCAATACGACTGCATAAGGCTTGCGCCTGACCTTTTCAGTAAGCTGACCACCCTCTTCATAGCCCACGTAGCCCGGAGGGGCCCCAACCAGACGCGAGACAGAGAATTTCTCCATGTATTCACTCATATCGATGCGAATCAGGTTGTCGACCGATTCAAAGAGGTATTCGGCAAGCACCTTGGCCATCTGGGTTTTACCAACACCGGTTGGGCCAAGGAAGACAAAGGTTCCAATGGGTTTGTTCGGGTCCTTCAGGCCGGCGCGGTTACGCTGAATGGATTTCACCACTTTGCTGATGGCCTCGTCCTGGCCGATCACACTGCCCCGCAGTTCATCGGCCATCTTAAGGAGGCGTGCACCTTCGGTCTGGGCAATGCGCTGCACCGGAACACCGGTCATCATGGCCACAACCTCCGCCACCTTCTCTTCGTCCACGGTTTCCCGGTTAAGGGATAGCTCTTTCTCCCATTTCTTTTTCTCGGAATCGAGACGATCGAGCAGTTCCTTTTCCTTGTCGCGGTAGTTGGCCGCCTTTTCAAAGTTCTGGTCCTTAACAGCCTGGATTTTTTCCTGTTTCGTATATTCAATGTCCTTCTCCAGCGACACAATGGTATCCGGCACAACGATGTTGGAGATGTGGACCCGGGAACCGGCCTCGTCGAGGGCATCAATAGCCTTGTCGGGCAGGTGCCTGTCACTGATGTAGCGCTGTGTGAGCTTTACACAGGCTTCGATGGCAGCCTCGGTGTAGCTTACGTTGTGATGTTCTTCGTAGCGTTCCTTGATATTCTTCAGAATATCGATGGTTTCATCAAAGGAAGTGGGTTCGACCATGACCTTTTGAAAACGGCGCTCAAGGGCACCATCTTTCTCAATGTGCTGGCGGTATTCATCCAGCGTGGTGGCACCTATGCACTGGATCTCGCCCCGGGCCAGTGCAGGCTTCAGCATATTGGCTGCATCCAGGGAACCGGTTGCCCCCCCGGCGCCCACAATGGTATGGATTTCATCGATGAACAAGATGATGGATGGATTCTTAACCAGTTCGTTCAGGATGGCCTTCATGCGCTCCTCAAATTGCCCCCTGTACTTGGTTCCCGCAACAATGGAGGCCAGATCGAGGGTGACAACGCGCTTGTCGAAGAGGACACGGCTAACTTTACGCTGTATGATGCGTAGTGCAAGTCCTTCCGCAATAGCCGACTTGCCAACGCCGGGTTCTCCGATTAAAATGGGATTGTTCTTTTTTCTACGGCTGAGAATCTGTGCAAGTCTTTCGATTTCCGTCTCTCTTCCCACAATGGGGTCGAGCCGGTCCTCTTCCGCAGCCTTGGTAAGGTCAATGCCGAAATTGTCAAGTACAGGCGTGTCAGAACTCGATTTAGGGCTCGAACCAGCACTCCCTTTGCTGCTGCCTCCCCCCATGGAACCACCTCCACCAAAGGGGCCTTTCGGTTCGTCATCGTCTTCGCCCGGGAAGTCGGCTTTGCTCTCGGGAAGGGAATTGCTGATTTCCTGTTTTACCTTATTGTAAGAAATTCCGTTTTCGACCAGATAGCGGGTCGCATAATTATTGTCATCCTTCAGAATAGCCAGAAGGAGGTGGTTGGTGTCAATGGTTTTCTCCTTCATAGCCCTGGCCTCCAGATGGGTCAGTTTAAGGATACGCTCAGCACTTTTCAGAAGGGGCAGGCTTTCGGGATCTGCCACAGTGGCAGGTTGTTCGTTTCGAATGCTCTTCTCAATCGCCATTCTCAGGTCATATAGTTCTACACCCAGGACCACCAGTACATCAATGGCCAGACCTTCTCCATCCCTCAGTATTCCCAGGAAAAGATGCTCTATGCCAATGTGCGAATTTCCCAGCCTTACCGCCTCTTCCTTGCTATAGCCTAATACGTCTCTTATTCGTTGTGAAAATTGTGCATCCATAGGACTGCTTCCCTTCATTTTAGTTGAAACAAAGTAACTAATATGGCTTGAGATAAGCAATAGGGCAATCAGGTCTTATAAACAGCCCAATGTTGATAAAAGGACCTCTTTTACGTGGTATTTAGGGGGGAAATCCGTATTTTCGTATGTTGCTGAAAAGAGCAGAAATATAGTATTTAAAACATTGAGAACCAATTAGTTACAAATTGATGAGTGAAGGAGAAAAAATACTTAGAATAAACATTGAGGAGGAGATGAAATCGGCTTACATCGACTATTCGATGTCGGTCATTGTTTCCAGGGCCCTTCCCGATGTAAGGGACGGCATGAAACCCGTTCACAGAAGGGTGCTTTTTGGCATGCAGGAACTGGGTGTTTTGTCTGGAAAACCGTATAAAAAATCGGCCAGAATCGTAGGGGAGGTGCTGGGTAAGTATCACCCCCATGGAGATTCTTCCGTATATGATGCCATGGTTCGCATGGCCCAGGAATGGTCCCTGCGTTATCCATTGGTTCAGGGTCAGGGTAACTTTGGCTCTGTCGATGGTGACAGCCCTGCAGCCATGCGTTACACCGAGGCCAGGCTGCAGCGGATTGCAGAGGAAACCATGGCCGATTTGGATAAGAATACGGTTGATTTTCAACTCAATTTCGACGATACCATAGAAGAACCTTCCGTTCTGCCTACCCGCATCCCGACCCTTCTGGTTAATGGAACCTCCGGTATTGCTGTAGGTATGGCGACCAATATGCCCCCGCACAACCTGAGTGACGCGGTCAGGGCCATTGTGGCCTATATCGACAACAAAGAAATCGAAATCAGCGAGCTGACCGAGATCCTGAAGGCTCCTGATTTTCCGACAGGTGGAATCATTTATGGTTACAATGGCGTTAAGGAGGCTTATGAAACAGGACGAGGCCGGATTGTTGTCAGGGCCAGGAGTGAGATCGAAGTGACCGATACAGGGCGGGAGAAGATCGTTATTACCGAGATTCCTTATATGGTGAATAAGGCTGAATTGATTCGCAAGACGGCCGACCTGATCAATGAAAAGAAGCTGGAAGGCATCTCCTACATCAATGATGAATCGGACCGCCAGGGTATGCGCATTGTCATCATTCTGAAAAAGGATGCCAGTGCCCATGTGGTTTTAAACAACCTCCTGAAATATACGCAGCTGCAGACTTCTTTCAATGTGAACAATATTGCATTGGTGAAGGGACGTCCCCGCACCCTGAATCTGAAACAGCTCATTGGCTACTTTGTCGACCATCGGCATGATGTAGTTGTGCGTCGTACCCGCTATGAGCTGGAGCAGGCCGAAAAGCGTGCGCACATCCTGGAGGGCTTGCTGAAGGCACTGGATCATATTGACGAGGTGATTGCGCTGATCCGGGGATCGAAGACGCCCGAAGAGGCCCGCGATGGCCTGATGGAAAGGTTTGGTTTTACCGAGGTGCAGTCACGCGCCATTCTGGATATGCGTTTGCAGCGCCTGGTCGGGCTCGAAAGGGAAAAGTTGCGTGCCGAGTACCAGGAATTGATGGAGAAGATTGAGTACTACAAGCGGGTTCTTTCCGATGAAGCCCTGCGCATGCAGATCATCAAGGAAGAGTTACTCGAGGTCCGGGAGAAATATGGGGATGAACGCCGTACCGAAATCGTACCCGACGAGGGAGAATTCGATCCGGAAGACTTCTATGCCGATGATGACATGGTTATCACCATTTCGAAGCTGGGCTATATCAAGCGCACTCCGCTTCAGGAGTTCAGAACCCAGCATAGGGGAGGTGTGGGTGCCAAAGGAAGCACCACCCGGGACGAAGACTTCATGGTCAATATGTTTGTGGCAACCATGCACAACACCATCCTTTTCTTTACCGAGAACGGGAAGTGCTACTGGCTTAAGGTTTATCAGATTCCTGAAGGGACCAGGGCCAGCAAGGGGCGTGCCATTCAAAACCTGATCAACATAGAGAAGGATGATACCGTTAAAACCTTTGTAAATGTCAAGAGTCTGAAAGACGAGGACTACATCCGGAACAACTACCTGATTCTGGCTACAAAGAAGGGCATCATTAAGAAAACCAAGCTTGAGGCTTATTCCCGCCCACGTCAGAACGGCATCAATGCCATCGTGATCAGAGAAGGGGATATGTTGCTGGATGCCAGGCTTACAGACGGCGATATGGAGCTTATGCTGGCCGTTCGTTCCGGCAAAGCCATCCGCTTCCATGAAAACACCGTCCGGGCAGTAGGCCGAACAGCTTCCGGGGTAAAGGGAATCACCCTTGGAAGCGAAAAGGATGAGGTTGTTGGCATCGTTACTGCAAAGGAAGGTGAACGTGACATTCTGGTGGTATCTGAGCACGGTTATGGGAAGCGTTCGGTCCTCGATGATTACCGGATAACCAATCGCGGGGGAAAGGGTGTAAAAACCATAAATATCACAGAAAAAACCGGTCAACTGATTGCCATTAAGGCTGTGACCGATCAGGAAGATCTGATGATCATTACCGAGGCAGGTATTGCCATTCGTCTGGCCGTGGAGGGGCTCCGGGTAATGGGGCGGAACACTCAGGGTGTCAGGCTTATTAACCTCCGGGAAGGGGATCAGATCGCCGCGGCTACCCAGGTTCCTTCAAACGGGGATGAGGAGGGCTTAAGTGATAATTCAGAACATCCTGATAATGAGGTTGATGCTCCGGACTTAGAGGCATCTTAATGTGGAATGGCATCCTATTTGCTTGTTGTATTGAAAATTGTATTTTTGGAATCAATTAAAAACTCATAAAATGAAAAAGCTATTTTTACTGACAATCATGGCCCTTACGGCTGTCGCTATGCAGGCGCAGGACGCCCAGTCTGTCGTGTTGTTGAATTACGAGACCTTAAAGAAGAAGGTTGCGAAAAGCGATGCGGATATTCAGGATGCCAAGAAGAGCATTAAAGCCAATACCTGGGTGAAGCGTGGTGAGCTTTTCCAGGATGTATTTCTTGTCGGCCTGGATCAGGCCCAGGAGGGCATGGGGATCACGACTTTCACGCTTTTTTATAAGGAGCCCAAAAGCATCGAGACCGAAACCAAGGAAGATGGTTCCAAGTGGGAAACCTACATTTATCCTCACATGCACTACATCTTTGTAAATGGGGTATTGCAGCAGTGGAAAAAGATTGATCCGATTCATCCCGATCCACTGAGTGTGGCGATCGAAGCCTATAAAAAGGCACTCGAACTCGATACCAAAGGTAAAATCGACAGCAAGGTTAAAGAAAACCTTATTGAGTTGAAGGCTCAGTTAAAGAGAGATGGTGTAAATGACTATTATTTTGAGGATTACAATAGAGCACTAAAAGCTTTTGAAAACGTCCTCGATGTCAATAGCATTGATCTTTTTGCCGGCGAGCTTGACACATTGATGGTGCAGTACTCGGGGATTATTTCCAGGGAGATTGCGGGTAAGACGAACAATATGGACCTTTACAGGAAAGCCATTTCGTATTACACCCAATTGGCCGAGGCCGGTTTCGGAGGCCCAAACACCTATTTGCAGATGAAGATGGACTACATGAACCTTGGCGATACGCTCAAGGCGATGGAAGTGCTGAAAGAAGCGTATGAAAAGTATCCCGATACGGTTAATGTGGTGGCTAATTTAGCCGATACCTACATTCAGATGAAGGACTTCGATGGAGGCATTGCTTTCATGGAAAAGGCGATTGAAGCCAATCCCAGTATTCCGGAGTTCTACTATTGGAACGGACGTCTGCTGATCAATAAGGAGGAAGTAGAAACCATGGAAAAGGCCATTGAGTCTTACAAGAAGGCCGGAGAACTAAAGCCCGAGCTTTACTATGTCTGGTACGACCTGGGGTATATTTTCTATCTGCAGGGCGCTGATTTCTATGAGCGTGGCAATCAGGAAGAGCACGAAGCAACACGTGAAAAGCTTCTGGAGCTTGGGAAAGAAAAATATACTGCAGCCATCCCGAACCTGGAAAAGGCCTTCAAACTGAATAAAGATAACCGCGATATTCAGTTCGAAACACTCGATCTTCTTCAAAGGATTTACTACAAGGAACAGATGATGGAGGACTATGAGCGCGTAAAGGCTCTGAAGAACGAAATATAGAAAAAAGCAGCTTAAGGGGAGATGAGATTTCATTTCCCCTTAGTTTGAAAATACGTAATTAACATAATATTAATTATAGAACAAATACAAATGGGTAAATAGTTCTATCTTAGTCCTCAGATCCAACTGTTCTCAAAGAAGTGAATCGGTATACTGTCCTGTTCGTATCCACACTTTTGCTGCGCTGTATTGCAGGCGCTGTTCAGCTTTTGGCCCAGTCCCAGGGGCCATTCCCGCCAGACAGCCCGGATTGTCGCTACCTCGACGACTATCGCTATCTCGACAGTCTTGAAGAGCGGAATTTTTATGAATGCCTCAAGTACTGTCCTGTGGGTCGGCGTTCCTCCTTTTCTTTCGGTGGCGAATCCAGGTTCCTCTATCTGAATTTCAGTCATTACCAACTTACAGATAAACAAGAAGATCCGAATGGCTATGTTTTGCAACGCTATTTGCTTCACGGGGACTTTCGCTATGGAAATTGGTTTCGGGTATTTAGCCAGTTTCAGTACACCGACAGCCACTGGCGGACCGGAGGCTCCCTGTTGATCGATCACGATGCCCTGGAGCTTCACCAGTTGTTTATCGGCCTCAGCGCGGACTTTGGCGGCTCTATCCTGCAACTGAACATGGGAAGACGGGAATACAGCTTTGGAAATCAACGCTGGCTAAGTGCCCGCGAAGGGCCTAATACGCGGATCTCTTTTGATGGCTTGAACCTAAAGCTAAGATCCGGTTTCGTCCTTGATTTCTTTCTTCTGGCTCCCGTGGCCCTGGGCCCTGAGAGCTTCGACGCAAGGGCTGATTGGAACCAAAAACGCATTGGGTTTCATTTTAATAAGGCCAGTCGAAGCCAGGATCATGAGCTGAATCTATATGGACTTTGGTTTGAAACCATCACCTCGCGCCCTAATTCCGGGGCCATTCCCCGAAAGGCTGCCTTAGGCCTGCGTGATGTACTTACAGGGAAAAGCTACGAAATTGATGCCGAGATCATGCTGCAGTTTGCCAGGGTCCGGGGCCGTTTGATGCATGCTTACCTGGCGGGGATCAATGCCAGCTATCTGCCTCCGCTTGCTAAAGAGCGTTTTACGCTCGGGTTGGATGCACTCTATACCAGCGGACGTGGCGGTGAAAACCGGATGACCTATCAATCGTTGCATCCCGCACACAAGAATATCCGTAAAGTGATTCATTTCGGACGGCACAATATGTGCTACATCATGCCTTATCTTGGCCTGAAAGCCGGTGAAAAAAATGATTTTAGGTTCGAGACAAATGTTTACCTCAGACCCAGCCTTGAGGACCATGTTTATAACATCCCCGGTTTCATTGTCTTTGATGCAGCCGATTTCAACGGCCATTTCCTTGGGACCCAGTATGCCCTGGTCTATAAACGTCGATGGAATCCCTGGATCGCTACAACGGTATGCTACACTTACTTTTTGGGTTCGGAGGCTACAAAGGCTGTTGCAGACAATCCTTACGAGGACTTGTTTTTCATCCAGCTAAGCTGTCGTTTTTGATCACTTTTGGTTCTGGCTGAGCCCTATCTCCAGGGTCCATGCATGCAGGCAGGGAAGCTCGTCGATGGTGAGTTGTGGCAAATCAATCTGAAGCTTGCCCTGCTCCATGTGCCAGTTGATCTTTTCATTTGAGCCCAGGAGCCGCACTGCCACGACATCCGGTCCTAAATCCATCCGAATCGATTCCCCCCATTTGTCGAAGAGGCAGTAGAGCTTGTGATTCTTTTGTGTGAAAAACAACCCTTCATCTGCAGTCTCAAGAACGCCCTCTTCTACCCTACGGCTTTCATAAATAGCCTCTCCATTCACCTTCAGCCACTTACCAATGTCTACAAGGCGTTCCTGCATAATTACGGGAATTCGTCCATCGGCTGTAGGGCCGACATTCAGGAGCAGGTTTCCTCCGCGGCTGACAATGTCGATAAGCTCATGGATCAATGCCTTTGAACTCCTGTAATCGTCGATGTTTTCGGCCCGATTGTAGCCATAAGAGCCTCCGATACCGCGACTCTCTTCCCAGGGGTGGCAGGGATCCACGCCCTCCTTCATGTCTTTGTACTCACTCGAGAAATAGTCTCCATGCTTGCCGGGCATGCCTTTTGCAAAACGGTCGTTGACCACTACCTCATCTTTCACCGGTGATTCGTTGTACAGCCAGGAAAGGAACTCCTTTGTTTTCCAGAATTCTGCACTGCCGTCCCATTCTCCGGCATCGGAAAAGATCAGCGAGGGTTTGTAGGACTCTACCAGCTCCCTTAGCTGTAGATTGAGATGATCGTCGACATAGCTGTCATCCGGAATCTTATACTTCTGTACAATTTCATCAGGAAGATAGTAGCCGGATTCGGTCCGGTGGGTCCAGATGCGCTCCCATTCAATAATGGAATAGTAGAGCCCCATCTTCAGGCCTTCGTTTCTGACGGCTGTGCTCAGCTCTCCAACGAGGTCTCTTTTTGGCCCGACATCCATCGAATTCCACCCCTTTGAGTAGGGACTGGCACTTGGCCATAAGCAATAGCCATCGTGATGCTTGCTGGTCAGAACCACATAGCGGGCGCCTGAACGCTTAAAAAGAGCTGCCCATGCGGCAGGATCGAAAAGCTCGGCCTTAAAGAGCGGGCCAAAATCCCGGTAAGCGAAGTCCTTCCCAAAGTTCTTTTGGTGGAAGGCCCTGCCCCCATTTTCATCGTTATACATGACTTTTGCATAGTACCATTCGGCATAGGAAGCATAGCGGCCGGGTTCGAGTTTGCGCCATGCCGGCACGGAATACACGCCCCAATGAATAAAAATGCCAAATTTGGCATCCTGAAACCAGGCAGGTATTGGTCTTGAATCTAATGATTCCCAAGTGCTTGTGTAGTTTTGACCTGAAAGATCGCTAAGCATAAGGACCGGCATTAAAATGAGCAGGAGTTTTTTCGTCATCGGGATTGAATTTCGGCAATAATACGGAATTATTGTTTAGGAAGCATTGATTGAAATCAGGAATAGAACTTATAAATGAAACTGTATTTGCTTTTGAATGAAACTTTTCTTAGTTTTGACATAAGCAAACCGGATGCAACAAAAGATCATGGTTTTTAATGTTCAACGCTATTCGACACACGATGGAGACGGAATACGGACCCTCGTTTTTTACAAGGGTTGTCCCCTGCGCTGTCGGTGGTGCAGCAATCCCGAAAGCCAGTCGTTCGGCCCTTCTGTTTTATTCGATGCGGGGCTTTGTAAGCATTTTGGTGATTGCCTTTCAGGCTTTTCCCACGCGATAAGCGAGGACAAAGAAAAGGGCCGGCGGATAAATCGTTCGGCCATTCAGGATGCAGAGGGTTTAAGGGAGCTGTGTGTCGCTAAAGCCCTGCAGGTATCGGGTGAAATCCGTAGTCCCTTACAGTTGATGGAACAGGTAAAGAAAGACCTGCCCTTTTACCAAAGCAATGGTGGTGTAACCCTTTCGGGCGGTGAACCGCTTGCTCAGGGGGAGGATATGGTCGAATTCCTGCATTTACTGAAGGCCCAAAAGATTCCTGTGAATGTCGAGAGTTCCTTGCATGTAGCCTGGGAGAAAATCGAAAGAACCATTGGTTTGGTCGATACCTACCTGGCCGACCTGAAGCATTTGGATGCAGCGAAATTCAGCTCACATATTGGCGGGGATGCTGAACTGGTAAGACGCAATCTCATCAGGCTCTGTGAGTCTGGAGCAAAGGTCATTGTCAGGGTGCCCGTCATTCCGGGTTTCAATCACAGCACAGGAGAAATGGAGCAGTTGATTTCCTTTGTTGCAGAATTGGAGGGGATGGAAGAAGTCCATTTTCTTCCTTTTCACCGCTTTGGGAAGAACAAGTATAAAATGCTCGACATGGCCGATCCCATGGAGGGTATCTCCTCTTTAGACGAGGATGAACTATTGGAATATAAGCTTATGGCAGAAGGCAAGGGCCTTCGCGCCAGAATTGGAGGATAAACTATGATTGACACAAAGAAAAACGAAAAGATCAGTCCACGTATCGTGGCCTTAAGGGAACGGGTAATGAGTGCAAAGCCTTCGGTTTGTACCGAACGTGCGCGATTCTACACGGAGGTCTACAAAAGCAACGAGGATAAACCGGTGATTATGAAAAGGGCTTTGGCCCTGGAGAAGACCCTGAAGGAGATGAGCATTTTCATTGATGAGGGCGAGCTGATCGTTGGTAATCAGTCTTCGGCTAACCGGGCAGCTCCCATTTTTCCCGAATATGCTGTGGACTGGCTTCCGGAAGAAATGGATGAGCTGGATAAGCGGCCGGGCGATGCCTTCTTTATTACGGAGGAGCACAAGGACGAGTTAAGAGAGATTGCAAGCTGGTGGAAGGGCAAGGTACTCTGGGACAAGGGAAGAGCACTGATGTCGCAGGAACTGCGCGATTTGCAGGATTCGGCCATCATTAAGGCTACAGGAAACCTGACCTCGGGCGATGCCCATATCGCTGTAGATTTCTTTAAGATACTTGAACAGGGGATCGTTGGCTATCTCGAAGCCAATAGTTTCTATGGAAGCAAAGTTGACAGGACCGAACAGGCGGGAGTAAAGGCAGGCCATTTTCACCATGCAGTGGACATTAGCATCCGGGCCTTCCAGCACTTTATAAGGCGTTATCGCGATCTGGCCATCTATCTGAGTAAGGAGAGTGATGATCCTGTTCGTATAGCCGAACTGGAATTGATTGCAGCCAATTGTGAACATATTGCTGTAAAACCTCCCCAAACCTTTTACCAGGCCCTGCAGCTGGTTTATTTTATCCAGCTGGTGCTGCAGATTGAGAGCAACGGTCATTCGGTTTCGCTGGGTCGGATGGACCAGTACCTCTACCCCTTCTATGCAAAGGATCTGGAAGCCGGAAACATAAATGCGGAGGAAGCGCTTGAATTACTTGAAAACACATGGATAAAACTATTGTCAATCAATAAGATAAGGCCGTGGTCACATACCCGTTTTTCCGCAGGTGGGCCGCTCTATCAGAATGTGACCATAGGAGGACAGCACATCGATGGCAGTGATGCTGTTAATCCCATGAGTTTTCTGATCCTGGAGTCGGTTGGGAAGATGCAATTAACCCAGCCCAATCTTTCGGTGCGTTTTCACCGGAACATGAGCCAGGAGTTTATGAAAGCCTGTGTCAAGGTGATCGAGAAGGGCTTTGGCATGCCCTCCTTTAACAACGACGAAGTGGTGATTCCCGGACTGCTTGAGCTGGGTGTGGAGAAGGAAGATGCTTACAATTTCTCGGCCATCGGCTGCATTGAAATTGCAGTTCCCGGTAAATGGGGCTATCGCTGTACCGGCATGAGCTTCCTGAATATGATGCGCGTGCTTATGGCAACGCTGAACAACGGACTCGATCGTGAAACCGGCAGGGTTTTTCATCCCGGCAAGGGTGCACTGGCCGATTTCAATTGTTTCGACGATTTTTTCAAGGCCTGGGAAGACCAGGTGGAGTACTATGCGAAAAAGACGGTCGAGATTGATACAGCTGTGGATACAGCCCTGGAAGAACTTGTCCCCGATATTCTCTGCTCGGCCTTTGTAGACAGCTGTATTCCCAGGGGGAAAACAATCAAAGAAGGCGGGTCGAAGTATGACTTTGTTTCGGGCCTTCAGACAGGGATAGCCAATATGGGCAATGCCATGGCAGCCCTTAAAAAGCTGGTATTTGAAGAGGGGCGTATATCCAAGGAAGAACTGATGGAAGCCCTGGCCGGTGATTTTGAAGGAAAGGAGGGCGAAAAGATTCGCCAGACCCTGTTGAATTTCGCTCCCAAATACGGGAACGACGACGATGAAGTGGATCTCTTGCTTCATGATGCCTATATGGTCTTTATCAATGAGCTGGAAAAGTACCATACCACACGTCATGGGCGCGGTCCGATCGGCTGCAGGTATTATGCCGGCACATCCAGTATTTCGGCGAATGTTCCTTCAGGTGCAGCGGTTGGTGCAACACCCGATGGAAGAAAGGCAGGAACCCCCCTGGCCGAAGGAAGCTCTCCTTCTTCGGGTACCGACACACTTGGCCCGACAGCCGTTTTTAACTCAGTGGCCAAGTTGCCCACGCAACGCATCATGGGAGGTGTCTTGCTAAACCAGAAATTGTCCCCTGCTGCTATCGCAAAAGACGCGGACAAGGAAAAGTTAATCTCCCTGATTCGCACCTTCTTTACAGATCTGAAGGGCTGGCATGTACAGTATAACATCGTATCTCGTGAGACCCTGATTGCGGCAAAGAAGAACCCTGAGCAATACCGCGACCTGGTGGTAAGGATTGCCGGTTATTCGGCTTTCTTCACGACCTTGTCTCCCGACACCCAGGATGATATTATTGCCCGTACCGAGCATCAACTGGGTTAAACCGAATGTGCAAATAAGCTAGGAAAGGATGGACCAGTTTTACTGTGGTGTCGACATAGGGGGCACCAAATGTGCGATTGCCCTGATAGACGCTGAAGGCAGGATTGTAGATAAGAGCTATACCCACAGTCATGTGGAAGAAAAGACCGAGGATGGCATGGTGGGCATGATTGCGGCCCGGATCAGGGAGCTTCTTCAGCGGAACAAACTCAAAGACAGTGATGTACCTGGAATTGGCATTGGATGTGCCGGGCATATCCGTTATGAAGACGGGCTTATCATTACAACCTCCAATTTCGAGGGCTTTAAGGGCTATCCGCTGCGTGATGCTTTTCAGAAGTACTTTGAAACCCCTGTTCTTCTCGACAATGACACCAATGTCCAGGCCCTGGGCGAATACCGCTTTGGTGCAGGGAAAGGGGTAGATGATATGATTTTCGTGACAGTAAGTACCGGAATTGGTGCGGGGCTCATCCTGAATGGCAGGCTATATCGGGGGGTGACCGGCACAGCGGGAGAGATTGGCCACAGTATAGTTGACCCGGAAAGCGAATTGCGTTGCAGTTGCGGGAATAAAGGTTGCTTAATGGCGGTGGCCTGTGGCATGGCCCTGCCCTATCTCTTCGAAAAATATCTGAAAAAGGGTGTTGAAACGAAAATACCCATGCCTGCCGACTTCGACATCTCCCGGGTAAACGGTCAAACCCTGAAAAGGGGACTCGATTCGGATGATCCGCTTTCCAAAGCTGTAATCAGTGACGCAGCGCGTTATGTGGGCATTGGTTTATACAATGTCTGGCAGACCCTGAACCCCTCATTGATTGTGCTGGGGGGCGGCCTGACAAACTGGGGGGATTTTTACCTTGATAAGATCAGGCGCACATTCGACAGTTATGCGCGTGACATGGTATTCGACCCGGTCGAAATTTGCATATCACACATTGTAGGCGATGCTGGTGTGATTGGCGCGGCAGCCCTCACCATGCCCGATTAAGATGTTGAACGAAAGGCAAAAAAGCATCCTTGATTTGCTGGGCAGGGACCGGAAGATTAAGGTAAATGAACTGGCCGAACGGCTCGATGTATCGGCTGTAACCATTCGTCAGGACCTGAGTTTTCTGGAGGGGGAAGGCCTGCTTAAGCGGGTGCACGGGGCAGCCGTCCTGGCCCAGACCGATGATTTGGAGAACAGACTGGGGGTCAACTTCGAGCTTAAGCAGCGCATTGCTGCAAGGGTGGCAGAACAGGTTCAGGACGGAGAAACCATCCTGGTTGAGTCCGGGTCGGTAAATGTTTTACTGGCAAGGGAACTGGCGAAAAAGCGAGTCACGCTCCTCACGACAAACGTCTATATAGCCAGGCAATTCCGAAAGGGAGACCGGATGAACACCATCCTCCTGGGGGGGAGCTATCAGCCCGATAGTGAAAGCCTTGTAGGCAGTATGACACGGGCCTGTATCAATCAGGTAAACATCCACAAGGCCTTCATTGGCATAGATGGCTTCGCTATTGATACAGGCTTCAGTTCGCGGGATATGTTTCGGGCCGAGATATCGGCTTACATCGTAGAGAAGGCCCGGGAGGTCTATGTCGTAAGTGATGCCAGCAAGTTTGGCCGCACTGAGATGAGCCGGATATGCGGAGCAGGTGACATCGCCTGCCTGGTCACAGACCAGTCCCTGCCCGCTTTATATCGTGCGCATTTTGAAGCTCTTGGTGTCGAACTGATCCTCGCTTAAACCGGTTTCCAGAGTTTGTAAGGCCTGTCGGCATCTGTTTTGAAGGGCAACATGACTTTTCTGCCGGTACCCGCCGATTCGTAGGCGGCAAAGATAACTTCCAAAACGGCCCTGCCGTCTTCGCCGCTTACCATAGGTTCCCTGTCGTTCTTTACACAGTCCACAAAGTGTTCAAATTCCTGCGGGAAACCATAGTTCCAGTTCTCTTCGTACATGGTATAGCTCCAGCCAACCGTATTTCCGGCCTTTTCGACGGCATAGCCCACGCCCTTTTTGCTGTAGGTCTGGATGGAATTTCCCTGGAGAACGTCTGCATAGGCCAGTCCTTCTGTTCCGTGTACCTCTGCCCTGTCGTCCATGCCTCCGGGTTTGCTCCAGCTCTCTTCGGCCATTGCTGTTACCCCATTCTCGAATTCAAGAATAATGATGGCATTGTCGTCTCCTTTGGTTTTGTCCTTGTGAACATCGGTGCTCAGTTGGGCATAAACCGATTTGATGGGATTATTGCCATTCATCCACCGGAAGAACTGTACCGCATGGCAGCCCATGTCCATGGCCACACCGCCGCCCGAGCGCTCCACATCCCAGAAATGCGCGGAATGCGGGCCGTCGTGTTTTTCCGATTGCTTTAACAGGACGGGTCTGCCAAGCGCCCCCTCTTCGAGCAGCCCTTTCAGCCTCACATACTTTGGAGTAAAGCACAGTTCTTCGGCATACATCAGCTTTACCCCCGCCTTCCTGCAGGCATCAATCATCAGGTCGGCCTCTGCCATGTTCAGGCATAAGGGCTTCTCCACCACAATGTGCTTACCTGCCTTTGCGGCTGCCAGGGTGATCTCACAATGCACATGGTTGGGAGCCCCAATCACAAGCATATCGATCTCCGGCATGGCGAGTATACCATCCAGTGCATCAAAATGATGAGGAATACCATGTGCCTTTGCAAATGCCTCAGCATGGCCTGCGGATGGAGACATTACAGCCAGGACTTCGGCGTCATGAACCCATTTTAGTGCATCTGCATGTATCGAACTGACAAACTGTGAGCCAATGAGCCCAACACCGACTTTTTTATTCATCATGTAGTAGTTTGGTTGTGCTCCTCAATATAGTCAGAATCCGGCAAAATGCGAACTGGCGGTCCGGGCATTCTTTAACATGCCGGCCTTCTGCCCGGGAAACCACAGTTTCCTCTTTCAGTCTGTTTACTTTTTTCAGTCTGTTTACTTTCCACCTTAAGCGCCTGTTCGACCATGCCTGGATGTTTGGTCAACACCTGCTGAGCATTCAGCTTCGGCCATGGTACGCCAGGTAAACTGGTGGTAAAGCTGACCGGAATGCTGAAAAGGCAGGATGAATTGCAGTAGGCTTAGCGCTTCCGCTTTTTCCGTTTCCTGTAAGCCTCTTCTTCGTCCAGCAACGACTGCCAGTTTGTGGGGGGCTTATCCCCCATGGTGTCGAGTATGCGCTCGTAGTTCTGCGGATCAATCTCCAGCTGCTCTATGGTTTTGCCCAAACGTTTTTCAATGGCATCCAGAAGCGCTTTTTCATCGGGGCTGCAAAAGGCAATAGCCCTCCCCCGCTGCCTGCCCCTGCCAGTACGTCCGACACGGTGAATGTATTGGTCGGCCTGTTCGGGCAGGTCGTAATTTACGACCAGTTCGACACCGGGAATGTCTATTCCCCTGGCGCTCACATCGGTGGCAATCAGAAGCCCTGTATCCCTCTTTTTAAAGCGCAGCATAACCTGTTCACGTTCCTGCTGACTGCGGTCACTGTGGATGGTTTCCGCAGCAATGCCAACCCTTTCCATGGCTTTCATGACACGTTCGGCCCGAACCCTGGTGCGCACAAAAACCAGGATTTTCCTGGCCCCTTCTCCCCTTACGATCTGCTCAAGAAAGAAGCGTTTGTGATCCATCTCGATAAAGCATACGGCATGGTCGATGTTTCTGGCGACCGGATCCTTAGGGCTGATCTGGATGCGGATGGCATCCTGAACCAGGGAATAGGCGATCTTCTTGATCCTGTCGTCAATGGTGGCCGAAAAGAAGAGGGTTTGCCGCTTTTTAGGCAGGTGTTTCATCAGGTCGCGGATATCTTTGATAAAGCCCATATCCAACATGTGATCTGCCTCATCAAGGACCAGTATTTCGAGACGGTCGAGTCTCAATGCTCCCTGGGAAACCAGGTCGAACATACGCCCGGGGGTAGCGATGAGCACATCCACACCCTTTTCCAGTTCTTCTTTTTGGGGATTCTGGTCAACGCCGCCATGGATGGCGAGGCTCCGGACAGGGCTGTGTTTGCCAAGGCTTCGAAAGACCTGGTCGGTTTGCCGGGCAAGCTCATGGCTTGGAACCATCACCAGGCATTTAAGTCCGTCAGGCCTGCCTTTTTGTTTCCGTTCCGTTAAAATATGCAGGATGGGGATGGCAAAGGCTGCCGTTTTTCCGGTGCCTGTCTGGGCAATGGCCAAAACATCCTCTCCTTTCAGGATGGGGGGAATGGATTTATACTGGATATCGGTTGGCCGTTTGTATCCGGCTTTTGAAATGGCCTTTTTAATGCCTTCGTGGATGTGGTAGTTGTCGAACTTCATGGACCAGCTTTCCCGCAAAGGTCCGAAACTCAGGCCGAAGTACAAAGCCATTCCGGGAAGATATGGCAATGGGCCGGTTGGCTTTCCACCTATCCCCGGAGCCTCAGCCTCTACGAAGGGTTTTCGGGGACAAAGGCCGGGCATTTCAGAAAAATACCTAGCTTAGTAAGCTTCTTATTGTTTCCAAAGCCTTAATACCGCTTCAACCATGATGACTGCCACAGCTAGAATTCTACTGATTACCCTCTTAACTTTTACATTTTCAGGCTTATTGCCGGGCCAGCAAAGCTCGAAGGTTTATCTCAGTGGTACCGGGTTTGACCATACGAAAACCTGGGACTTCTACTGCAGCGACGGAATGAACAGCGGTAAATGGAGCAGCATTGAGGTTCCCTCCTGTTGGGAGCAACAGGGCTTCGGAAATTATCAATACGGGCTCCTGCCTTTTGATGAACGTAAGAAAGAAGAAGGACATTATCGGCTCAGTTTTCGGGCCGATCGCAGCTGGAAAGGCCAGGCTATTCGCCTTGTTTTCGAAGGGGTAATGACCGATTGCCGGGTCATGCTGAATGGAAAACAAGTCGGGGATGTGCACCAGGGAGCTTTCTATCCCTTTTCTTACGATCTGGCAGGCCATTTACGTTTTGGAAAGGAGAATACCCTGGATGTTTATGTGAAGAAATTCTCAGACGACCTTTCGGTGAGCGAGGCTGAAAGGTATTCCGATTACTGGGTCTTTGGGGGCATCTTCCGCCCCGTTTATCTGGAGTTGAGCCCCGTGGAACACATAGCGCATGTGGCAGTGGATGCCAGGGCCGACGGGTCTTTAAAGGCAGATGTTGAGCTGAAAGGCAGTAAAAGGGCCCGAAAACTGGAGCTTACGGTTCTGGATGATGAAGGCAGGCAATGCGCTGTCTTTTCTGCTCACATAGCAGAAGGTGAAGAAGAGGTGGCCCTGAATGGAAAAATGAAGGTGGTGCGGCCCTGGAGTCCGGAATACCCTTTCCTTTACAATCTGAATTTCAATCTTTTGGATGGAAAGGGTGACCTGCTTCACAGGCATGTTGTAAAAGCCGGCTTCAGGACCATAGAATTCAGAGCCGAAGATGGAATCTACGTCAATGGTTCCCGCATTAAATTCAAGGGTGTAAACCGGCATAGTTTTCATCCCGATTACGGACGAACCTCTTGCGAAGCCTATAGCGCAGAGGTGGTGAATCTGATCAAGGACATGAATATGAATGCTGTGCGGATGTCGCACTACCCGCCCGACGGGCATTTCCTTGACGCATGCGATTCGCTCGGACTCTTCGTTCTGGATGAACTGGCCGGCTGGCAAAGCCCGCCTTACGATTCGGCTGTGGGAAGAGCCTTGCTGGAAGCGATGATTCGGCGCGATGTGAACCATCCATCGGTGATCATGTGGGACAATGGCAATGAAGGGGGATGGAATAGGGCTTACGATGAGGCCTTTGCCGAACTGGATATCCAGAAACGGCATGTAAATCATCCCTGGGCTGTGCATGGCCCTTCGAATACAGCCCACTACATCGATTACGATTACCTTGGTGGTGATCATTTTGCGAGGCGGAAGGTTTTCTATCCAACCGAGATGATACATGGGCTCTACGATGGCGGGCATGGAGCCGGACTGGAAGACTATTGGCTAAGGATGTGGAACGATCCGCTTTGTGCGGGAGGTTTTCTTTGGGTCTTTGCCGATGAGGCCATTAAGCGGGTCGATACCGGAGCGTTTGATACGGACGGCAATCATGCACCTGATGGCATCCTGGGCCCCTATCATGAGAAGGAAGGAAGCTTTTATACGATCAGGGAAGTCTGGTCGCCGGTATTCTTTGAAAAACGCTTTATTACTCCCGATTTTAACGGGCAGTTTCGTATCCAGAACCGCTTTCATTTTACGGCCCTGGATCAATGTCGCTTCGATTATGTCTGGCTCGATATACCCGGTCCGGATGAGAAGGGAAAAAAAACAGCCATAATCGGGCAGGGCGCGCCCCGGGTCGATCCGCTGATTCCCGGGCAAAACGGCAACCTTTCGGTTCCGCTTTCTGAGGGCTGGCGCGAGGCCGAGCTGCTGCAGATCAATGCCTATGACCCTCACGGACGGTTGATAAACCGTTGGAGCTGGCCCGTTCAAAGCCCTGAAGGTCATGCGATGGCAGTCATTCCAAAGGCAGACGGGCATGAAGCGATTAGCGTGGAAGACTCGGAAGGCTTTCTCAGTCTGCGTTCCGGGAGTGTGCAGGTCAGAATAGACAAACGAAATGGCTTGTTGAACAGGGTCACCAGGGACGGAACACGAATCCCCCTGTCCAGGGGGCCTGTGGTTCGGGATGATATGCCGGAAATGACAAGTTTCAGGCACTATGAATCTGCGGGGAATCATCTGGTTAAGGTTGAATATGGCGATCAGGCCTCGCTTGAATGGACCTTTCATCCGGGAGGCCTGCTCGATATGACGATTGCTTATCAGCCAGGAGGCAGGCGTGTACCTCATACCGGTGTATCCTTCGATTTTCCGGAGCGTGAGGACTTATCGCTTCGTTATCTGGGGAAGGGGCCCTACAGGGTCTGGAAGAACCGTATGAAGGGGGGCGTTTTTGGCATCTGGGATAAGAAATGGAACAACACGATAACCGGGCATAGTGGCTATGACTATCCCGAGTTTAAGGGCTGTTATGCAAACCTTTACTGGGCCGATTTCCGCTATGGATCCGACAGTCAGTTCAGGGTTTACAGCCGTACCGATGATCTCTTTTTACGTCTCTATTCTCCCGGTGAGGCACCAGTTCCGGGCCATACTGCAGTTGAATTCCCTTCGGGCGACATTTCCTTTATGCTGGGCATTCCGGCCATTGGTTCCAAGTTCAGGCCAGTTGAGGAATTTGGTCCCCTGTCGAAGGACTATTACTACTCAGCAAGGCGGGTTGAAGGAGCATCCCTGAAGATCGATTTGAGTTTCGATTTCAGGTAGTACTAAACCTATTCTGAAGCCATGAAACCAAGCCTTGTATTCCGCCTGCTTTATCTTGTCTTTACAGTATTTCTGCTGAATGCATGCGACAAAACCGTCGAGCAGCCCAATATTGTCATTGTCTTTCTTGATGACTCGGGCTGGGAAGACTTTTCGCCTTTCGGGGCCATGCATATACACACGCCACACGTGGATGAACTGGCCGCCGGAGGCACCTCTTTCGAGCGCTTCTATGTCCCTCAGGCCATCTGTTCAGCCTCCAGAGCAGCATTGATGACAGGCTGTTACCCGGGTCGCACAGGTGTATTTGGCGCCCATGCTCCCGGGGATCGCGGTCTGGATACGACCTTCGCCACTATGGGAGAGGTATTCCGTGCCGCTGGTTATGCGACCGCCGCTTTCGGAAAGTGGCATTGCGGCGATCAGCCCGATACCCGCTCTCATGCGAGGGGCTTTGACGAGACCTGTGGCTTGATGTACTCGAACGACATGTGGCACCGCCACCCCGAGCATCCCGAATTCTGGGGCCAGTGGCCGCTGCAGTTCTGGGAAAATGGCAGGGTGGTCATTGAAGAAGTGGACCATGCCGAGCAGAAACAGCTCACCCGCTGGTATACCGAACATGCGGTGGATTTCATTGAGCGGCATGCCGACGAGCCCTTTCTGCTTTATGTTCCGCACAGTATGCCTCATGTGCCCCTCTATACCTCTGAGGACTTCGAAGGCTACACGGGACAGGGGCTCTATGCCGATGTGATCTCAGAGATCGACTGGAGCGTAGGCGAAATCATGAAGGCCCTCAGGCAGCAGGGGGTGGATAAAAAAACCATTTTTATACTGACTTCGGACAACGGCCCCTGGATTTCCTATGGTGATCATGCGGGCTTTACCCCCTTTCGTGAAGCAAAAGGAACAAGCTTTGACGGGGGAATACGTTCGGCCTGCATTGTGCGTTATCCGGGGCATGTGCCGGCGGGAAGGGTTTCGGAAAAGGCCTGGTGTTCCATCGACCTGCTTCCCAGTCTTTGTGCCCTATGCGCTATCCCCCTCCCCAAAAACGAGATCGACGGCTACAATGTGTGGGACCTGATTTGCAGCAAAGAAGGCGCTGTGAACCCTCATGATTACTATGCCTTTTCCAACAACCGGAATTTCGACGGGGTTATGAGTGGTGATGGTCGCTGGAAGCTGCATCTGCCTCATCAGTATCGCAGCCTTGATTCGGCCGGAAACGGGGGGATGGCCGGCCATTACATTCATCTTCAGATTGATACGGCACTCTTCGATATGGAGGCCGATCCGATGGAAGGCCGCAACGTTCTGCGGGATGAGTCCGAAATCGCAGAAAGCCTTATTCGTCATGCCGAGGCCCATAAGCGCAGGTTCTACAGCAAACAGGCCGATCATTAAAAGTGCGAACAGAGCCGCGGGACATTTGCCGTTTAGTTCAGTTCTTTACGGGGTCAAATGGACTTCCATTTCCTTTTATCCATGATCCATTTGCCTTCCAGGGGTGGGACATAGTTCTGCATCATTTCGAGCAGGCTCCGGGGATCCTCTGCGTAAAGCAACATATCCCGGTTCACGTCTTTGAGGAAGCCCTCCTTCACCATGTGCTCTACCGCAGCCAGGAGATGGTTGAAGAAACCATTGGTATTCAACAGCCCAACCGGTTTCTTGTGCAGGCCAAGCTGGCCCCAGGTAAGCATCTCGAAGAATTCATCCAGTGTGCCAAAGCCCCCGGGCAGGGCAATGGCCCCATCGCTCTTTTTTTCGATGAGGGCCTTGCGTTCATGCATGCTTTCGACCCGGATTAGCTGCTCCAGCCCGTCGTGTCCCAGCTCCAGGGTATCCAGAAATTCCGGAATAACTCCACACACCTTTCCTCCTGCATCCAAGGCTGCATCAGCCAGGCTGCCCATCAGGCCTACCTTGCCACCGCCATAAACAATGCCGATCTCTTTTTCGGCCAGGATGCGGCCCAGTCTTTGGGCCTCTGTTGTATAAACATCATCGAAGCCCGGACTCGAGCCACAGTAAACAGCCAGATTTTTCATCCGGCAAAGATAGTCATCGCCTTTTTATACCGCGAATAAGCAGTCAGCTTTATAAGCTTGGTTTAGGATGGTCCTTCAGGACATCGGTGTACTGCGAAAATTCGGCCTCGGAAAGGGAGTGATTCTGCAATTCACCGTTGATGAACTTCTCATAACCAACCATGTCCATCAACCCATGCCCGCTCAGGTTGAAGAGGATGACTTTCTCCTTACCTTCTTCCTTGGCCTTTTTGGCTTCCCTGATGGTGGAGGCAATGGCGTGGGTGGTTTCCGGGGCGGGGATAATGCCTTCTGTTTGTGCGAAAAGCATACCTGCTTCATAGCACTCGAGTTGTTGCAGAGCGCTGGGTGTGATGAGTCCTTCTTTAACAGCGTGACAAACCAGGGGGGACATTCCATGATAGCGAAGTCCACCGGCATGGATGGGAGGCGGAATAAAGCCATGCCCCAGTGAGTTCATAGCCATTAGCGGGGTCATTTTTGCAATATCTCCATGATCATACACAAAGGGTGCCTTGGTCAGTGTTGGGCAGGATGCCGGCTCAACGGCAATGATTTCGATCTCAGCCCCGTTGATTTTATCCTGAATAAAGGGGAAGCTGATGCCGGCAAAATTACTGCCTCCGCCGGCACAACCGATGACCACATCGGGCAGTTTCTCGCCTGCCTTTTCGAGCTGCTTCTTCGCTTCAAGGCCAATGACGGTCTGGTGGAGCATAACATGGTTCAGAACCGAGCCAAGTGAATACCGGGTTTCGCCACTTTCATCTGATACCGCCTGCTCTATGGCCTCACTGATGGCGATGCCGAGGCTCCCGGGAGTATCGGGATACTTAGCCAGTATATCGCGACCTGCCTGGGTTTCTGTGCTGGGACTTGCCACGCAGTTTCCTCCCCAGGTTTGCATGATCATTTTTCGGAAGGGTTTCTGGTCGAAGCTCACCCGCACCATAAAGACCTTGCATTCCAGTTCAAGTTGGGCGCAGGCAAAAGACAGGGCGCTTCCCCATTGACCGGCCCCCGTTTCCGTAGTTATCTTTTTGATCCCGAATTCTTTGTTGTAGTAGGCCTGTGCCACGGCCGTATTGGGTTTATGGCTGCCGGCGGGCGAGACACTTTCATTCTTGTAATAGATGCGGGCAGGTGTACCAAGAGCTTCTTCCAGTTCGTAGGCCCGTACAAGGGGAACCGGACGCCAAATACTCAACATATCCATGACCTTTTCAGGAATATCTATCCATCGTTCCGTACTCATTTCCTGTTCAATCAGATTCATCGGGAAAACAGGCGCAAGATCCTCTGGGGTAATGGGTTTACCATTAGGCCCAAGCGGAGGATTCATGGTGCCAGGCAGGTCGGCTGCAACATTGTACCATTGCCTTGGCATCTCTTTCTCGTCCAGGTAAATCTTCTTACTCTTTTTCATTCTACTTCGGATTTGGTTGGGTTTGACAAAAAAAAACGGGACCTGTATCAAGCCCCGTGAAATCTTATGGTAATCAGACCTATCTATACCACAACAACGAAGCCGATAACACCAGGTGCCACCAGAACCATCGCCAGTTGTTGTATGAAAAGCCGGATCTCATCTTTCTGTCTGTCCCGAAAGTAAGGATTCTTGCGATAGATCCAAACTAAAATGAGGGTTTTTTATTCAAAAGCCTGATTTTTTCGGCATTCCAGTCGCAATACGAAAAAAACCCATCGCCTGGGCGATGGGTCAGAATTAATACGAAATGACCTGGTCAACTATATAAGTTTCACATTCACTGCATTTAATCCTTTGCGTCCTTCAGTGAGTTCGAAAGATACAAAGTCGTCCTCCTTGATCTTGTCTACCAAACCGGTTACATGAACAAAATATTCCTCGTCTGATTCGACGTCTTTAATGAAACCATAACCTTTGGACTCATTGAAGAATTTTACTTTACCTTCTTTCATTGTATGAATTAAGAATTGTTGATAAAGCAAAAGTAAGACATTTTCAGTCTAAAAATAACAAACAGCAAAACATTTTAACAACAGGTGCAAAATGATCTAAAAAAAGTCTCCTGAAAAGGCCGGTATGGAAGCCTGAGTCTTTTCCGGATTGTGTGCGGGCCCGACTCATTCCCGGCCGGAAATCGATGAATTCGTTCCGGAATAGGTATATTTGTTCAAGCGCTTTGAATACTTAAGGTTCTGATGAAAAGCTTTTCCCTCATCCTTTTTGCTATGCTTCTGCTGCCGTCTTCTGTCCTCGCCCGGACAGACAGCGCAGACAGCCTGATGCAGCGTATCCCTGTTGCAAGCGGGAATGAACTCGCGCACATATACTACGAGCTGGCACAAATTATGATAGACAGCATGCCCGACAGCGCGCTGCATTTTGTCGATCGCTCGGAGCGCATTCTTGCCAGATATGATCCGGATGGCCTTCTCCCCTTTCTTTACATGCAAAAGGGAGAAATCTACGAGAAAAAGCATCGGTTTGACAGGAGTCTCAGTCATTATCGAAAGGCCTACGAAAGCTTTGTCCAAAGCGGGAATCAGGCCGAAATTGCCTCCAGCGCCTGGAGCCTGGGAGGAATCTATTATGAACTGGCCGATTTCAGTCAGGCCTATTATTTCTTTATGACCAGCCGGAATGCAGCAGAAAACCGGGGGGATGAGCATGGCATGGCACTTATGGAAAACAACCTGGGTAATGTGGCTCATGAAATGGAGAAGTATTCCGAGGCGGAGCAACACTATAAGAATGCGCTGACCTATTACCGGGAGAATAAACTGCTGGAAGAGGAGTGCATGGCCATGAACAACCTGGGACTGATCAGACTCGACAGGCAGGACTATGATTCGGCCCGGGTCTATTTCAACGAAGTGCTTGGCAAATTGGAAAACAGTGATATTCCCATAAACAGTGTCGCCTATGTCCTGTCGGGCGTTTACAATAACATCGCTCTTTCGTTGATTGAAGAAGGCGGAAAACGTGAAGTGCTTCCTTATCTGGAAAAAGGGCTGAGACTTGCCCGTATGGACAATGACCTTTATACAGTTGCAACTGTTTACCTGAATATGGGTTCTATCTACACGGAAACAGATCTGGCCGATTCAGCCCTCTATTTTCTACACCGCACCACTTCCATTTTACAGGAACTTGGCTACAAGGATCTCCTTATCGATGCCTATGACGAACTCGCCTGTTTGCATGCCGGTCTGGGGAACTATGCCAGTGCCTATAACTGGCGTGTCCGCTATGACAGCCTTAACAGGGAGGTGTATAACGAAAACCAGACCCGGCAAATAAATCAACTGCGAGTAAGGTATGAACAGGAGATTCGCGAAAAAAAGATTGCAGGCCTGCAAGCCAAAACAAAAGCCCAGCGCAGCTTAAACAAGGTATATGTCATCGTGATTATTCTCGTGCTGGCATTGGTTGTCATCGTAGCCATTAATCTTCGCGACAAGAAGGTAAGCAATACCATTCTGGCCGAACGAAACATACAGATCAGCGATGCCATCAGACGAATTAGTGATTCGGAGAATAAGCTGAAGCACCTGAATACCTCCAAGGATAAGATCTTCTCTGTTGTTGCCCACGATCTCCGAAATCCGGTGGCCGCTATTTCGGGCTTTGCAGAGTTGCTGAACGATGGCTTTGATGAGTTTGATACCGAGATCCAGAAGGACTACATCATGCAGATATTCCAGGCCAGTCAGCGCATGCAGAGTTTGCTGGAAAATCTGTTGGTATGGGCCCGCTCTCAGATGAAAGCGATAAAATGCGAGCCTGAGCTGCTCTCGCTCTGGGATGTAACGAACGATTGCTACAACGAACTTCTGCCCAATATTGAGTATAAGAAGGTAGCGGTTGAAAATCGGGTGCTAAAGAACTGTACGGTTTACGCAGATGAAAGCATGCTGCGGACCATCATCAGGAACCTGCTTATGAATGCCGTTAAATTCAGTTTTCCGGGTGGCCGTATTTTGATATCTTCCAGTCCTGCCGGTGCCTTTTGCGTGCTCTCGGTCAGGGATCAGGGCATAGGTATCCGTCCTGAGGTCCGGGATAAACTTTTTAGCCCGAATGAGATGAACTCAACCCCTGGCACTTCGGGAGAGGCAGGTTCGGGACTGGGATTGATTCTTTGCAAGGAATTTACCGAGAAGAATGGCGGACGAATTTGGCTCGAAAGTGAGGATGGCAAGGGATCGGTGTTCAGGGTCGAGTTGCCCCGGATTGGCCATTAGGCTTATTTGAGCATATCCCTGAACAAGGCCTCAAATTTTTTCACTTTGGGTTGGATAACCACCCTGCAATAGCCCTCATTGGGGTTGTTCTCGAAGTAGGACTGGTGATAACCCTCGGCAGGATAAAAAACATCGAAGGCTTCGAGTGTTGTTACAAGCGGATCCGGCCAGATTTTTTCTGCATCCAGTTTTTTTATTAACTCGGCAGCTTTCCTTCGCTGCAGCTCGTTATGATAAAGTATAACCGAGCGGTACTGGGTTCCGCGATCTGCACCCTGCCTGTTCAGGGTGGTAGGATCGTGAACGCTGAAAAACACCTCAAGAAGCCCTGTATAACTGATTATATCGGGATTGTAAGTGATCTGAACAACCTCGGCATGACCGCTTGTACCAGCGCAAACTTGTTTGTAATCCGGATTGTCCAGATGGCCGCCGGCATAGCCCGATACCACCTCTTCTACTCCATTTAGCCGCTCAAATATTGTTTCCACACACCAGAAGCATCCGGCTCCCAGAGTGGCCTTTTCAAGCCGGACTGTTTGTGCTTGTCCCATAGCTGTTCCACTTAGCGAAAGAAGTATAAATATATGGATTGATTTTTTCATCGTTTTCCCTGCTGCTATAACCGGCTAAGGCAAGCATTTGTTCGGAAGCTTAAAAACTTCCTGCAGCAGTGTACATCAGGAATCATATTTGCTGATTCGATCTTTGGAATATTGCATATATGGGCTATATTTGTTTCAACTGTGTTCGATCAGACATCGATAAGATAGTCACTAACCCTGGAATTGAATCAGTTCTTGAAGGTCCCGGTTACGAATAGCCGGGACTTTCTTATTGCTTTCCAAATACCTGTATATTAATAGATTAATAAGCAATCTTGGGCAATCTGTTCTGCTATTGCTGTTTTTGGCATTGTATTTGAAATCCTGTAGTAAAAGATGTTTAACCAATACCGGGAAATCATGAAAGCAAGAAACCTTAGCATAGCGATAATGATGGCGATGATGGCCGGAACCTTTACCATCGATGCGCAGTCTCAAAGACGCGCTTCTGTGAATGAGACTCAAAACAGCGAGTCGGGCAGACGCAGTGTTGAAAGCAGACCATCTGTAAGCAAGGCTTCGAGGCAAAAGGCTGTTCGGTCCGCTCCCCGAGAGGTACAGCAGACAAAAGCAAAGCGGGAAGCAAAGCCGGTTCGTCAACCGAGCCGAACATTTGAGGCACGGAGGTCCGAATCGAGGCAGCTTCAATCGCCCCAGAGACCTGCCGGTGTTCAGCGCAACTCCCGTTCAGGAAAAGTGCGTCGAACAAGGACTGAAACTCCGGTTAGCATAAGCACCCGACGCAATCCTTCCAGCAACTACCGGTCGGCTGGCAGCAGGGTTTACACCTACGACAGGGCCCGGGCCGGAAAACCCAATAAATTCTCTGAAAGACGCTATTATGGTGGACACCACTACCACTACGTTTATCCCAAAAGAAATGCGAGGATTCACTGCCACAACGATACCTATGTGCACGACTACAGGGTTTTGTACAGACCCGATTACTACGATATTTTCTGGACCAGGAGCATGTATCGCGACTATCATCGCTGGTACCCGAATTATCGTTGGGACTATGCCTATGGGCACAGGATTCAGATCATCTCGGTCTTTGATGCCCGATACAACCTCGGCGAGGTAGCCATGGTTTACGGCAGGGTTTACGCTACCTGGTACAACGAGGATACGGATGACCTTCTGCTCTTTTTTGGAGGCGACTATCCGGCCCAGGCATTTACCGTTGTGATTCCGGGCCACATCGCCAGGAGATTCAGTCGGAGACCCGAGCGCTACTTCCTTGGAGAACACCTGACCGTTACCGGTTTAATTACCACCTTCGACGGCACTCCCGAGATTGTAGTGAAGCATCGCCGACAGCTTGATCTCTACTAGTAAACAATTGACTCAATAAAAAGGGCCACCTTTGAGTGGCCCTTTTTATTAGCAGCTATATCCGGTGCAATCTGCAGCCTGAAAGGATAGTGCTTTGTCGACAGGCAGCGGTTTAGACGATCTGGCTCATTGCATCGATGTAGGCTTCAGCTGAGGCGGTGACAATGTCGGTCGAAGCTGAAAAGCCGTAGTAAACACCTCCTTTGTATTCTATCTGCATATGCACTTTACCGATGTCATCGCTGCCCCTGGTAATGGCCTGAATCAGGAATTCTTCAATTCTTACCTTCTTTTTCAGAATGCTTTTGATGGCTCTAATCGCCGCATCTACAGGCCCGTTTCCGTCGGAAGTGGCCTTCGAGATTTCGCCATTCCATTCCAGCTCTACGGTTGCAACAGGCTCGGCTCCTTTCCCGCAAACCACCTGAAGCCTATGCAGGTGAAGGTTGCGCTTAATATCACGCGCATTGGCGCCTGCAAGCATCTTCAGGTCCTCGTCTATGATTTCTTTTTTGGAATCGGCCAGATGCAAAAACTCTTCATAGAGGTTATCCAGGGCCGCCTTATCGAAGCTATAGCCCAGCTTTTCAAGCCTGTGCTTGAGAGCTGCCCTTCCACTTCTGGCGGTCAGCAATATAGCCGATTCATTAATGCCTACGCTTTTTGGATTCAGGATCTCGTAATTCTCTCTCTTTTTCAATACGCCATCCTGATGAATGCCGGAGGAATGGGAAAAGGCATTCCGGCCGACAATGGCTTTATTGGGCTGCACCGGCATGCGCATGAGGGTTGAAACCAAACGGCTGGTCCGGTAAATCTTCCGCGAATTGATCCCGGTCTGGAGTTTCAGGTGCTTCCGGCTTTTCAGGATCATGGAAACCTCCTCAAGTGAGGTATTCCCGGCCCTCTCGCCTATTCCGTTTATGGTAACCTCCACCTGCCTTGCTCCATTGAGTATGCCACTCATGGTATTTGCTGTAGCCATACCAAGGTCGTTGTGGCAGTGTGTCGAAATAACGGCCCGATCGATATTGGAAACATGCTCTTTCAGATAGCGGATCTTCTTCCCATATTCTTCCGGAAGCGTATAGCCGGTTGTGTCGGGTATGTTCACCACCGTGGCACCGGCAGCAATAACGGCCTCTATCACACGGGCAAGGTACTTATTCTCGGTTCGTCCGGCATCCTCGGCATAGAATTCCACATCGTCCACAAAGGACTTGGCATATCTGACCGCTTCAACACCCCTTTCGATAATCTCCTCCGGATTGCTGTTCAGTTTATGAACGATATGGTAATAAGAGGTGCCGATGCCCGTATGTATCCTGGGCTTCTTTGCAAATTTCAGGGACTCGGCAGCCACCTCTATATCCTTTTTCACAGCCCTGGTAAGGGCACAGATAGTGGGTTCACTGACAGCCTTACTGATCTCTACAACTGAATTGAAATCGCCCGGGCTTGAGATGGGGAATCCAGCCTCGATCACATCGACACCCAGTTCTTCGAGCGCCCTGGCCACTTCAATCTTTTCAATGGTATTCAACTGGCAACCGGGTACCTGTTCACCGTCTCTGAGGGTTGTGTCGAAAATGAAAACGCGATCTTTTGCCATAGTATTTGGTTTTCTGCTTGCTTAGTCCTCACAAAAAAACAAATAAAATGCAAAATATGCTATTCAACATATCCCTTTTATGCGAATTGGGTCTTTAATTGCTCCACCCAGTCCGCAATTCTCTGGCCGTTCATTTTGCCCTGGTTCTCAAAATCAATGGCCAGACCGGCAAACTGATCGCCCCGCAGAGCCCGCGATGATTCAAAGGAATACCCTTCCGAGCTCGTGAAGCCAACCAGTTCGGCCCCGCAGGATTCGAGTGTATCTGCCATAATGCCAACTGCATCAAGGAAGTTCTCCGGATATCCTTTCTGGTCGCCCAGGCCAAAAAGCGCGATCTTTTTACCCTCCAGATTCAGGTCTTCCAGAGCTGGTAAGAACTCGTCCCAGTAATTGGGGAGCTCTCCGTCGAACCAGGTTGGCACACCCAGAATAAGCTGCTCATATTCCAGGAAAACTTCTTCATTGACCTCTTCAGCATTGTGTGCGTCGATTTGGCCCTCTCCGAAGTCCTCCATAATCTGTTTGGCAATCTTTCCCGTTTTAAGGGTATTGAAACTATATACAATGGCTGTTTTTTTCATTTCCGGGGTTTTAATAGTCGAGTAATTCATTGACGGCCTTTTCGATTCGTTCTGCATTGGGCAGAACTGCAGCTTCAAGGATGCGGTTAAATCCAACCGGCGTAAAGCTGGAACCAACACGTTTGACAGGCCCATCGAGGTGTTCAAAGGCCAGTTCGCCGATTTTGGCTGCCACCTCTCCGCCAAAGCCACCAAAGACCTTGTCTTCGTGAACCACAAGTACTTTGCCTGTTCGTCTGACGGTTTCCACTATGGCTGTTTCGTCGAGTGGACTGAGTGAACGGAGATCGAGCACTTCAATACTGGCCCGGCCCGATTCGGCAAGCTTATCAGCCAACTCGATGCACATATGCGTGGTGTTGCCATAGGTGATGATGCTCAGGTCCTCCCCTTCTCTTCTAAGACGCGCTTTTCCAAAAGGCACTTCAAAATCGTCGGGTATGGGGGTTGCTGCTTTGGGAGCGTTGTAGAGTGCCTTCGGCTCAAGAAAGAGGGTGGTGCCCCTGGATCGCATACTGGTGCGAAGCAATCCTGCTGCATCATCTGCAAAGCTGGGATAAACAATACGTATTCCAGGCAGGGAGGCCAGTGAACCCTCTATGGTCTGGGAATGGTAGAGGCCACCCCCGATGTAGCCTCCCGAAGCCAGACGAATGGTGATGTTCGGTGAGAACTGGCCCTTTGTGCGCCAGTATTCATGAGATGTTTCGACAAATTGCTCCATTGCCGGCCAGAAGTAATCTGCAAACTCAGCTCCTTCGACTACAATACGCAGCTTGTCGTTGAAACGGCTCATACCATTGGCTGTTCCAAGAATGAAGTCTTCGGCGATAGGGCCATTGAAGACCCGGTGTTTCCCGAATTCTTTCTGCATGCCCTTGGTGACGTTAAAGATTCCCCCCTTTTCTTTGTTGGCCACATCCTGCCCCCAGATATAGGTGTCCGGGTTGTGACGGAATTCAGCTTTCAGGGTCTCATTGAGGCCCTCGATCAGTTTCTTTGGCGGGCCTTCCTGCTTGTGCAGGCCTTCCGGGTATTTCTCACTAACCAGCGCTTCGGGTATCACAAAGTCGTGAATCGATTCGGGCGTGGGATGCGGGGCAGCCATTGCTGCTTTATGGGCAGCTTTGACAACATCTTTCGCCTCATTTTCAAATTGCTGCAGTTCTTCCTCGGTGAACCTTCCGTAACGAAGCAATAAGCGCCTGAATTTGGCCAGGGGATCATATTCATGCACATAGTTTAATTCTGCATCGTTTCTGTACAGGTCGTGCCGGTCCGAATTCGAATGCGAATGAATTCTTACGCAATTGGCCTGTACAATTACCGGATGTTCATGCTCAATGACCCACTCTTTTGCAGCCTGCATGGTGTTCATGCTGTCGAATACATCCTTCCCATTGCAATGAAAGATCTTCAGGTTTTTAAATCCTGAGAAATTGTTTGCCACTTTACGGTTGGCGGTCTGATCGGCCTTGGGAACAGAGATTCCGTAGCCGTTGTCCTGGAAAACAAAGATAACCGGAAGTTTTTCGTTACTGGCTCCATTGATTGCCTCATATACATAGCCTTCCGATACAGATGATTCTCCCTGCGAACTGATACTCACCCCCGGCACTTTATAGGCTTTCATGGCCCGGGCAAGGCCGGTTGCATGCAGGGTATGGTTTCCGGTGCAGGATGAGACATTCTGGATGTTCCACTCGGGCTTGGCAAAATGGTTCGACATATGCCGTCCTCCACCGGCAACATCTGCATCCTTGGATATGCCATTGAGGATGAGCTCTTCTGCCGTCATGCCGGCAGACAAAACCGTAAGCATATCTCTGTAATAAGGAAAGAGGTGATCGGTTTCTTTGTCGAAAACCTGACCAATGGCCAGTTGTATGCCATCGTGTCCCGCATAGGGCGCATGGTAGGACCAACCCAGTGCCTGTTTCAGATAGTTTGGAGCCCTGTCGTCAATTGCCCGGCCAATAAGCATGAGCCTGAACCATTTGCCCAGGGTTTCCTTATCCGTGTTCTTTATGCTGTATTTTTTCTCAATGTGCATGATCAATTTGTTTTTAGTTGACCGCTTTTCGCGTCAAAGGATTCAATATAGTCAGCTACCCTCCTCAGGAAGGCTCCACCAAGTGCACCATCGATGATTCGGTGATCATAAGTCAGTGACAACCACATTTGCTGCCTGATAACAATGGCATCGCCTGCCTCCGTTTCGACAACCGCAGGCTTCTTCCTGATGGCACCAACGGCCAGTATGGCAACTTCCGGCTGATTGATAATCGGTGTTCCTATATCATTGTTGAAGGATCCGAAATTCGTTACCGTAAAGGTTCCCCCGCTGATTTCATCGGGCTTTAACTGATTGCTTCGGGCTCTGCCTGCGAGATCATTCAGGCTTTTAGCCATGCCAACGAGGTTTAGGTGGTCTGCATTTTTTATGTTGGGTACAATCAGGTTATTGTCGGGTAGAGAAACAGCTATCCCAAGGTTAATGCTTTTCTTTAGAACGATGTGTTCATCCCTCACCGAAGCGTTGATCTGCGGGAAGTCTTTCAGTGCCAGAACAGTAGCTTGCAGAAACACCGGTAAATAGGTAAGTTTCACGCCCTCTTTTTCCAGGAAATCGTTTTTCACCCGGCTACGCCATTCAACCACGGAGCTTACATCTACTTCCAACATATTGCTCACGTGTGCGGAAATCTGCTTGGACTGAAGCATGTGACCGGCGATTAGTTTTCGCATCCGGCTCATTTCAATCAGCTCCTCCCCTTCGTTTTGCTGAACCACAGTCTGATTCTCCTGCTTTGGCCGATCGGATGCCGACTCAGCTTCAGAGCCTGAAACGATTTTTGCCCCCCTGCTTTCAAGGTAGCTGAGGATGTCGTTCTTTCGGACACGTCCCTCCCGGCCCGAACCCTGTATGCTGGCCAGTTCGTCAGCTGTTAAGCCGTTCTCCAGCGCAATACGCTTAACAAGTGGAGAGTAGAATCTGTCCCCGTCTGCTTCGATCTTTTCTTTCTTAGGGGGGGGCTCAGGTGCCGTTTCTTGTGACACTTCATTTTCTGCAGATGCTTCGGCATCGGGAGATGCTTCCTCCTCTGTCCCGGTTCCAATGATTGCGATCACTGTTCCGACAGGAACCAGATCATCCTGCTTGAATCTGATTTCCTTGACAATGCCATCTACCGGTGAAGGGATTTCAGAATCTACTTTGTCCGTTGCAATCTCCAGAAGAACATCTTCTTCCTCGATTTTATCACCGACCTTTACAAACCAGTTGGTGATTGTAGCTTCCTCGATACTTTCACCCAGCTTGGGCATGATCAGTTCGAAATTTGCCATATGAAATAGATGTGTTTTTGTTAAAATTCCGCTGGTATAACAACACCCGGGGGGAAATTGTTTTATTCATCGGTCTCGAAAGAAATATCGAGGAGTACGGGTTCTCCGCTTGCATGCTTTTCCAGGGCAAGTTTTTTGTGATAAACCGGGTAGGAGATTCTAACATCCGGGTATGAAAGATGCACCAACATGGCTGCTACAGAAAAGATCTTGGGCCCCTGAGGGATCAGGGTGAGTGCATATTCGTTCCGGAGGGGTAAAATAATTTCAATGAGGCTTTTGTAAATGGACTGCCCGTTTCTGATCGGATAGGCAATCAGGTTCCGGATAGGTGTATCGCTTATTATTTCGTGGTTGTTCACGAGGACTTTCTGAACATACTGGACATCGATGGCCGGATCTGTGTAAAACAGGTATTGCAGATCGGGCTTAATCATCCGGGTAATCGATCTGGCGATATTCTCTTCATGGCCCAGCCCGAGGATGAGTGCCTCTTTTAGCTTCTTCTTTTTGGTCTCGCTGCTCAGAAAATCCTGGATTCGTTTAACTTTTGGGGCTGAAGCAGGGGCTGTGTATTCAGCTACACTGTAGGTAAAACGGAGCATGACCTTTTCATAGCCTTCCAATACACTTAGCCAGCGAAAAAGCTCATAGTACCAGCGTTGCGACATCCCGGTGCAATCGAAAAGGATATTTAGTTTTCCGGAAGAATCAGCCGGAAGAAAGGGCTCTAAATCGGGGACCTCACCCCTTACAGGAACAATTTCAAAGCCCTGCTTCAGGTAGTAAGCCTTGTTTAAGGCATAGGAGAACTCAGAAATATGTCCCGCAGATGTGAGGGCTATTTTCCTGCAGGCAATGCCCTCTACTTTTCTGGCTACATGCGTACAACGGGCCTCATATCCCAGAAAAGCGATGAACAAATCAGCCCTGAAGTCCTTCAATTGAGATGGGTCAATATGTCGCAAAGACGATAATTCCATAGCTTTTCTCTTCAGTTACGAAGTTAGCAGTATTATCAGTACAACCTTGGAAAAGACTTAAAGATTTGGGCTGCTTGCCGGAATCTTTGCGATGGGGTATGGATTTTCATACTTGAGGTTGAACAGGTCCAGCTTGGGCCATTCACGCACATGATTCACTGCACTGAACATCATTCCCGAGACATGCCGGTGAATCCTGGATTCTTTTTGCGTAGTGGTATTCAAGAGGACAACCCAGTTCAGCCCGTTACCCTGCCTTACCATCAGTGCAGAAGAGCCGGTCAGATAGCCCGTCCTCCACCAGGTTCCGTAGCTGTCACTTCCACGCCAGCCGAAGCGGCCTTTACCCGCCAATTCGGGATCTGTCATTGCAGCTATGGTTTCCGAACTAAGGATGTCGGGCTGAGCAGGAAATCCATCGATGGCTGTCAGAAACTTGATCAGTTCCGGGGCAGAGGCTACCCATCCGCCGGCAGGGCCCAGGAGAGCCATGTCGTTTCCTCCGTAGTGTACAGGTACTTTTTCGCCCGAGCCATTTGCATCATACACCATTTTAGTGTTGCCCCGGGTATGGTAGCGGACTTCATTGGGATATTTTTCATAGTAATGACTTCTCCCGATATGCATATCATGAATCCCGATAGGCTTAAGGATGTGCATGGTGATATAGTCCTGATAGGGCATTCCGCTCTTCTTTTCAATAATCTCGCCAAGGATGGCATATCCCAGATTAGAATAGCTATAGCGCGTTCCCGGTCTATAGTTCAGGCGCCTTCCGAGCACGTAAACAATAATGTCCTCAATGCTAGCTGCCTTTTCAAGCTTCATTTTTTTGGTTACATACAGCGAATTAACCAGCGGATCACCATCCAGCCTGGACCAGCCCGCAGTGTGGTTCAGCAGATGCCTGACGGTGATTTCTTTCACCCGCCTGTCTCTGAAAGCCAGGTAGGCCTCGTCGTTCAAAATGCCTTCGTGACCAAAGACCTGGTCGTCAAGGCTCAGCTGACCGGCTTCGACCAGCTTCATGATTCCCGTTGCTGTAATAAGCTTCGATACGGAAGCGATTCTGAAAAGGTGACCGGGCTTCAGTTCTTCTCCTGTTTCTGCGTTGGCAATCCCAAAACCTTTGGCATATACAAGTCGTTCATCTTTGGTAATGGCCAGGCTTGCTCCTTCAATTTTCCATTTCTTGAGGAAGGCGTTTACATCTCGCTCCAGAGATGCGCTTGCTTCCCAGTCTGAATCTCGGTTATCAAGCGCGAGTGAAAAGGGCACCTCCTCATCTCTGAGTAAGGATGGATAGCTCTTGTCGGAAAAGCTCAGCGCAATCTCTCCGAAATAGAGTATGAAAAAAAGTGTAGTAAAAGTCAAAATCCGCTTTAGCCTCATATAGAAAGTGCTCGATAGCCTTTGATTCGCTGCAAATGTACGCTAAAATCGGCCCCCTGAGCGGGCGGGGATTCCGGCAGAATGTTAATGACTTGACAAACGGGCGGTAATTGGTTATATAACAATGTATTAAACCGGTATAACCAGATCTGCGAAGAGGGGGTAGCAAATAGTGTATTATCGCCCTTCGCATAAGAAAACGGCAATTTGTAATGGAATGAGACAGGGTTGGACCTCATCAATTCACCATTGGTCAAATTCTGAAGCCGGTCCTGCTCCGGAGGGCTATAAACACGAATGGGAACCAAATCTTCATCTGATTCCCATTCCGCTTGCTGGCGGCCGTAGCCTCCAGTTCGCGCCAAGTTACGGTTCGGACTGCCGGAGAGACAAGTTGCCTCGTCAACTCCCTCTCGCATCCCGACGAGTCGGGTACTTGCAGTGGCCTGTCTGTCGACCTGCCTGCTGCTCTGCTCTCTGCCACGTTCGCCCCGCTTTCAGGTATGCCTGGGTTTCTGTGTGAACCTTCCGATCTGCCTTTTACAGCAGCTCTTTCAGTTCGGCTTTGAGCCCGGCCTGGACCGGAAGAACAAACGCGATACCTGCTTGTTTGCTCTCTGACTCTGTTCACGCTTTCGGGTTGCCCCGACAGCTAATGAAGGCATCATTTAAAGAACGGAGTGGCTTCTTATCGCTCACTTGGTAAAACCAAAATTAGGGCATGAAGTGGTTTCAGTCAAGTTTTTCGGGGCATAGAAATACACAAGACTTCCACAGGCCTATGAACATAGTTATGAACAAATCGTGAATAAGCCCCGGACAATTAAAAGAGCCGCCCTTGTTCAGGAAGCTCCACCGGCTCAATCAGCCTGCCATCAGAGGGGGAGGCATTCGGCAGGCCAATGGCCGCAGAAACAGGATGTGCATGCATACGGGTTTCATCGAAGGGAAGCATTAGCCGGCGAAGCTCCCCGGGTCGGGCATTCTCCCTTATCCATTCCTTTTCTGTTGTGGATGGAAGGATGAGTGGCATCCGCTTCTGGCTGTTGTGGATAGCTGCCATCAGCGGATTTGCGGCAGTGGTAACAATGCAGAAGCTTTTTATGACTTCTCCCCGATCAGGATCTTCCCACCAGGAAAAGAGTCCGGCAAGGGCAGCTATTTTCTGGTCTTTCATCCGGATGAACCAGGCCTGTTTCTGTTTTCCCCTTTGCTGCCATTCGAAAAAACCCGTGACCGGAATCAGGCAGCGCATTGATTTGAAGGACTCCCGGAAAGCCGGCTTACGGTCTAAAGTCTCTGCACGGGCATTGAAGCAGGCTCTCCTTATTTCTTCAGCATGCCCCATATCCCCGGCCCAGGGCGGGATGAGGCCCCAGTGACAAAGTGTGGCCTGGCCCGGATCCCTCTGCGTAATAACAGGAATTTGCGGTTGATTGAAGGCCCTGTAGAAATAGTGAAATGAAAAATCTTTCAGCGCATCGCCACCGATCCCGAATCGCGACTCTAAGGCCTTCCTGCTGCTATGGACGGAAATGGTAAAACACATTTCGGCAAGCTATCTTCTAACACTTCATTAAACAATTGGCCCTTCGTGTTGTTTACTTGGGGAATGCAGCACGAAAAGCGACGCATGCCATCTGAAAAACAAATATGGCCTTATTTTCCTCTCGGAATATTTCTCTTTCCGGGGGAGGAACATCCCCTGCGCATCTTTGAGCCGCGATATCAGCAGCTGATCAATGATGTCCGCTCTTCGGGCAAGCCCTTTGTAATCCCTTATGTGAGCAGAGAAGAAATCCAGCCCTATGGTTGCGAGGTCGAGCTCGATGAGGTGGTGGGCGAGCACCCTGAAGGAAGAATGGTCATCAATGTAAGGAGCAGGGAGGTGGTTGAGATCCTGAGTTATGAAAAACGGCTTGGGGACCGGCTCTATGCGGGAGGTCGTGTGGCTCCGGTTCGCATTAACGGGAAAGAAACCGGTCCGGGTTTGCAGTCTCTTATCGGGGAACTCCTCTTGCTCGACCCCTCCTTCCTGTCCTGCTGCGGTGGAGGTCTGAACGGTGTGAGCCGGCTCGACTTGCTCAAGGCACTGAATCTGAGCTCTGAAGACAAGCATAGTTATGTTCGATCCCTGTCGGTACAGCAGGAAGAAGCCTTCCTTAATTCCAGGTTGCGCTTTCTGATGATGATTCGCAGGCAGGAGCAGCAACTCGACAATGACTACGGGCTCAACTAAGCTCATCCCCTTTTTTCGGCATGGCTACTTTTAGCCGATCCAGGTCCTGTTTAAGGCTGGCCACCGTGCGAACGAGTTGGTTCTCGGGAATGACAGGGTCCGGAATTTCGTGGCTGATGAAGTGTACAAAACGCCATATTTCTTTCAGATCCTGCACATGGATGCTATAGGGTTCATAGAGGGGATTGAGTGAGTAAAGGGTGAGCAGCCCTTCCTTTTCAATCCGGTTCTCAATGATCTTGAATACGATGCCTTCATCAAGGGTGAGTACGACACAGGCTTCCCCCGTTTTCAGGCTCCGCCAGTCCTGAATGTATTCTCCGGTTACCCATGCTTTTTCCGGGATGGGCAGCATGGAATCCCCCTGAAGCTGGAAAGTACGGTACTTTTTCTCTTCGGAGAGAAAGGGCAGGTGGAAGACCTGTAATTCACTAATGTACTCGGGATCTGAAAACCCATTGCTGTATCCGGCCTGGGCCTTCACGGGTACGAGTTCAATATTTTCTTCATTGTCGGGGCTGACAGTGGATGCCAGTATCCGCAGATTTCCTCCCCTGAGGAATACATCTTCCCCATTTTCAAGCTGCCTGAGCTGGGTTTCGCTCAGCTTCGACAGATCCACTTTCAGCAGGGTGTCTATCGCCAGCCTGTAGTAGTCAGAAAAAAGCAGAAGTGTTTCGATGCCCGGCTGGGCCACCTGATTCTCATAACCGCTCAGGGTCGAGCGCTTCATGCCCAGTTTTTCAGCTACCTCATCCTGGGTGCGTCCTCTGCGTTTGCGCAGCAGCTTAATGTTTGTGTTAAAATACATGACTGTTCGTTTGAAAGGTTTGCAGGGAATAAAGCTAATGATTATATTGTAATCGAACAAATGATTAGATTACAATCATTTTGTGTGAATAAATTCGGGTAGAAATGGAGCGGTGTGTTGTACATATGGACCTGGACAGTTTTTTTGTGTCGGTAGAGCGCTTAATCAACAGCGATTTGAAAGGAAAACCCGTTATCATCGGTGGAATGTCGGACCGGGGTGTGGTTAGTTCCTGCAGCTATGAGGCCCGTCGCTACGGGGTACATTCGGCCATGCCGATGAAGATGGCGAGGCAACTTTGCAGTGAGGCCGTGCTTATTCGTGGCGATATGGATGTTTATAGCAAGTATTCCCGCCTGGTTACGCAGCTTATAGCCGATTCGGCCCCCGTATATGAAAAGGCTTCTATTGATGAGCACTATCTGGATATTACAGGCATGGATCGCTTCTTTGGCTGCATGCAGTGGACTCATGAACTGCGCCGGCGCATCATGGCGGAGACAGGGCTGCCCATTTCCTATGGACTCTCGGTAAATAAGACGGTCTCGAAGATTGCAACCGGTGAGGCGAAACCAAACGGAGAGATGGAGGTTCCCGATGGCAATGAAAAGCACTTTCTTTCTCCGCTTTCCATCCGAAAGATTCCGATGATCGGGCAGCACACCTTTCAGCTCTTGCGTTCCATGGGCATCGCTACCATAGGTACCCTGGGGCAGATTCCTGTTGAGATGATGGAAAGCCTGCTTGGTAAAAACGGCCCGGCTATCTGGAAGAAAGCCAATGGCATTGATCCCAGCCCTGTGGAACAGTATTCCGAGCGTAAGTCTATTGGTAGTGAGCATACCTTTCAGCGCGATACCATGGATGTATCCGGGCTTCGCGATCTGCTTAGCTCCATGGTGGAAAAACTGGCTTTTCAATTGCGCAAAGAAGAGCGACTTGTATCTGTGCTAACTGTCAAAATTCGTTATTCCAACTTTGACACTCACAGTCTGCAAAAGCGGATCTCTTACACCTCCTTCGATCATGTACTGATCCCCCTTGCCAGGGAACTCTTCGACCGCCTTTACCAGCGCCGCATGCTGATTCGCCTGGTGGGAATCCGTTTTTCCGGGTTGATTCACGGCACGCAGCAGCTGAACCTCTTCGAGGACAGTACCGAAATGATTGAGCTCTATCTGGCCGTGGACCGTATGCGCAAACGCTTTGGAGCAGATACGCTCCGGCGTGCAAGTGGGATACACTTGCCCGAGCTGGAAGCCCGCCAGAAGGAAGCGGAAAAGGCCCCACCTGCTTCTTCCGACCGGCAGCAAATCGATAATCTTAAAAATCGCAGGTACCGTTACTGGTACCGTTAAGGCACTCAGGGTGTATTTGAATTGCCATTCATATTACAGCCTGAGATACGGGACAATGGCGCCTGAAACCCTCGTGGAGAAGGCCGCAGAGAAGGGCATTGATGCGCTGGTACTGACCGACATTAACAATTCTACAGGCATGGTGGACTTTGTGAAGGCCTGCCGGATACACGGTGTGCACCCCATCGCCGGTATGGAGTTCAGGGAGGGGGACCGCCACCTCTATACAGGCATTGCCCGCAACCCCGCGGGCTTTAAAGGACTGAATGAGTTTCTTTCCTACCACAATGAAACGGGCATCCCCCTGCCCCATCGTGCACCTCCCCTTGATGAGGTCTATTTTGTCTACGATTTTAAAGATAACCCATGGATGCTGAAGGGGCGCAGAAAGGGACCAGGTATGCGCGAACAGGAACGCATTGGCCTGGGCCCCGGAGAAGTGAATCAACTGCTTTCTTCACCCTGGAGTGCAGAGCCCGAACGCCTGGTGGTACGGCATCCTGTTAGCTTTCTCGACAAGAGGGGCCACGTTTTGCATCGCCATCTCAGAGCAATCGACCACAACATTCTATTGAGCCAGCTCGGGCCGGAGCAGCATGCTCCGGAGAGCGAACTATTGCTGCCCCCCGACCTGTTGCGCTGTGCTTATGAAGGAAAACCGGACTTACTCCGGAATACCCGAAAGTTAATGGAGGACTGCCGGATGGATTTTGATTTCGCTTCCCCAAAGAATAAAAAGGCCTTTACGGGCACGGCCCATGATGATAAAATGCTCCTGGAGAAGTTGGCTCTGGAAGGCATGGAATACCGTTATGGAGCAAATAATACGGAAGCCAGACGGAGGCTGTCACATGAGCTGGAAATTATTCATCGTCTGGGCTTTTCGGCCTATTTTCTGATTACCTGGGATGTTATCCGCTATGCCATGGCCAGAGGTTTCTACCATGTGGGCCGTGGAAGCGGGGCCAATTCTATTGTGGCTTACTGTCTGCGCATTACCGATGTCGATCCCATTGATCTGGGCCTCTATTTCGAACGCTTTATTAACCCGAAGCGCAGCAGTCCCCCCGATTTCGACATCGATTTCTCATGGAAGGAACGGGACGAGGTCCTCGACTATGTATTCAAACGCTATGGCCGTCGGTACACGGCCTTCATCGGAACCATCTCAAGCTTTCGGGACCGTTCTATTTTCAGGGAACTGGGAAAGGTCTACGGCCTGCCCAAAAACGAAATTGATCTCCTGGTCGGGGAGCCCGAAAACGGCTTAAACGACAACCGCATTACCAGGGCTATTTATGAACTCGGGAGTTCGCTAATGGATTTTCCCAACATACGCAGCATCCACGCCGGCGGGGTACTGATTTCGGAAGAGCCCCTCTCCTGCTATACAGCCCTCGACCTACCCCCAAAGGGCTTTCCTACAACGCAATGGGACATGTATGTCGCCGAGGAACTCGGCTTTGAAAAACTCGACATCCTCAGCCAGCGAGGCATTGGCCACATTAAGGAATGTGCCGATCTTGTACGTAAGAACAGGGGAATAGATGTGGATGTGCACCAGGTCGATCGCTTTAAGAAGGACTCACGGGTGATTGAACAGCTTCAAACGGGTGAAACCAATGGCTGTTTCTATATCGAGAGTCCGGCCATGCGTGGCTTACTTACCAAGCTGCGTTGCAATTCTTATCTCTCTCTGGTAGCTGCATCTTCCATTATCCGGCCCGGCGTGGCCCGGTCGGGGATGATGAAGGAGTACATCCACCGTTTTCACCATCCCGGTGATTTCAGCTATCTCCATCCCATTATGGAGGAACAACTGGAGGAGACCTTTGGGGTCATGGTTTACCAGGAGGACGTGATCAAGATCTGTCATTATTTTGCCGGACTCGATTTGGCCGATGCAGACGTTCTGCGACGGGCCATGAGCGGAAAGTATCGTTCTTCCAGGGAATTTGAGCGAATTGAACAACGCTTCTTTGATTGCTGCAGGGAGCGGGGACACCCCGACAAGCTCAGCAGGGAGGTCTGGCGACAGATTGCTTCCTTCGCAGGCTATTCCTTCTCAAAAGCTCATTCCGCTTCTTTCGCTGTGGAGAGCTTTCAGAGCCTTTTCCTGAAGGTTCACTATCCGCTCGAGTTTATGACCGCAGTTATCAATAACTTCGGAGGCTTCTACAAGACCTGGGTTTACTTCAACGAGGCCCGACGCTGGGGGGGCGTGATTCATATGCCCTGTGTAAACAGAAGCAGCTTTAAAACCTCAATCAGGGGGAGGGATATTTACATAGGGTTTACCCACATTCAGAATCTGGAGCAGAGGACGGTAAAGCTTCTGCTTGGGGAACGGGAAGCTTCGGGCGATTACCGCAGTTTGGATGACTTACTGGAACGGGTACCCATGGGCCTGGAACAGGCCATCCTGTTAATTCGCATTTCGGCCCTGCGCTTTACGGGAAAGAGCAAAAAATCCCTGCTTTGGGATGCGCACCTCATTCTTGGCAAGCGGAACCAAAAAGAGCCCATGCGGGAGCTTTTTCCTGTACAAAGGAGGGCTTTCAGCCTTCCCGAACTGGAACAGACAGCCCTTGAGGATGCCTACGATGAGATCGAGCTTCTGGGCTTTCCGGTGAGCATTCCGGCCTTCGATTTGCTAAGGACTTCGTTCCGGGGTGAGGTGCTGGCCCGTGAGATGTTGCAGCATGTGGGTAAGAAGGTTCGCATGCTTGGCAATTTGGTTACAATCAAATATGTACACACCAAACAGCGTCAGTGGATGAACTTTGGCTGCTTCCTGGATGCGGAGGGTGAATTTTTCGATGTGGTGAACTTTCCGGATAGTTTGAAGAACTACCCCTATAAAGGAAGGGGCATCTACCTGATTTACGGGGAAGTTACCGAAGAATTCGGCTTCCCGGGCATGACAGTGGAAAAAATGGCAAAACTGCCTTTTAAGCCCGACCCAAGATACTAGTCGTTTGAAGCTGAGGGGGAGCCGTAGCCGCTAATTCATTCGTTGGATGTTATTTACCCCCTTTACCCGTTTAAGCTTACGAATAAGGGCTTCAAGGTGCTTGCTATCCTTTACAAAGATGGTGACCGAGCCCTCGAAAAGGCCATCATCGGAGTCGATTGAAATGGAGCGCATATTCACCTGAAGGTCCCTGGAGATGACATCGGAAATGTTGCTGACGATGCCCAGATCGTCGGTTCCGGTAATGCGGAGGCTTACCGGGAAATAGTTCTCTTTAGCCGTTGATTTCCAACGGGCCTTCACCACCCGGTATCCATAGCGGGAGATCATTTGTTGTGCATTCGGGCAATTCATCCTGTGAATGGTAATACCAGCCCCCACCGTCACAAAGCCAAAGATCGCATCTCCATTGATGGGATTGCAGCAAGGCGCCAGCTTAAAATCTACATTTGCCAGTTTTTCGTCGATGACCAGAAAATCGTTGCCATCGGCAGATGCATTCTGAACCAGGCGGTCCACAGCCTCATCTTCGATATGCACCCGCTCATTCGACTGCGATTTTTCTTCGGCCTTAAGCAGATCCTTAATCTGCAGAAGGTCAATTTTTTCCGTCGCCACATCAAAGTAGAGGTCGATGGCATCTTTGTACTTATAGTGCCGGATCAGTTTTCGGATGCTGGTGTCATCAAATTCGATTTTCCAGTTTCTAAAGCGTCGTTTAAGCGTTTCCTTCCCCACTTCAGCCTCCTTCAGCTTGTCCTCCTTTAGGGCATGCCTGATCTTGCTTTTTGCTTTCGAGGTCACTACCGCATTGAGCCAGTCAATTTTTGGCTTCTGCTCCTTCGATCGGATAATTTCCACCTTGTCGCCGTTTTTCAATACGTGCCGTATGGGTACATTCCTGTTGTTCACCCTGGCTCCTGAGCAGCTTACCCCTATATCGGTGTGGATGTCAAAGGCAAAATCAAGGACCGTTGCATGCTCGGGGAATTTCTTCAGATCGCCATTTGGAGTAAAGACAAATATCTCTTTGCTGAATTGACTGAGCTTCAGGTCTTCGATCAGATTATCGGCATCCATTTCCGTGCTCTCCAGTGCCTCCCTAACCCGGGCGATCCACTGGTCGATACCGGCCTGTGCCTTTATTCCTTTGTATTTCCAATGTGCAGCAAGGCCTTTTTCTGCAATCTCATTCATTCGTTTGGTCCTGATCTGCACCTCGACCCATTCTCCCCCCGGTACAACCACCGTGGTATGCAGGGACTCATAGCCATTGGATTTTGGTGCCGAAATCCAGTCGCGCAGACGCTCCGGATTTGGCTGGTAATGGTCGGTAATTATGGAATAGATTCGCCAACAATCGGCTTTTTCCCTTTTCGGGGGTGTATCTACGATGATGCGAATGGCAAAACGGTCATAGACTTCTTCGAAATCGACCTTTTGCTGCTTCATCTTTCTCCATATCGAGGAAACAGCCTTTACCCTGCCCTTGATTTCCACTTTGAAATTTTCTTCTTCAAGGTCGGTCTTCAGCGGTCGGATAAACTCTTCGATAAAGCGCTTTCGTTTATCGGATCCGCTCCGCAGTTTTTCTTCAATCTGTATATAGGCTTCACGATCAAGAATGCTCATGGCAATGTCTTCCATTTCGGACATGACATTGTAGAGCCCAAGTCGATGAGCCAGCGGAGAATAAATAGATCTTGCTTCGCAAGCCAGGGCAATTTGTTCCTTTTCTTCCAGCCTTTTATTCAGCCGCATCAGAAAGAGACGTTCGGCCAGTTTAACCAGAATGACCCTGAAGTCTGTAGCGAGGCTCAGAATAAGGTTACGCATGTTTTCGGACTGCTCCTGGCTTCCACTGGTATCGAGATCACCGATGCGTCTGAGCTCATTAACGATCCCGCAGACCCGCTCTCCCAGCACTTCTTTCATCCGTTTCGATGCATTTTCGTCCTTTTTTGGCCCATTCATCAAAAGGGCAGCGGTGAGTCCGGGGGCATCAAGACCAAGCTCTTTGACGGCCATCTTACCCAGGCTGAGCGCGTAGGCTGCCTTTGACATGCCCAGGTTCTGATCTTCGGGTTCCAGTTCCTGTAGTAAGTAATCCACTGCCCTGCGCACCCCAATGCTTGCTTCAGGGTCATATTCCTCCTCACAGATTCTGAGCAGTGATCTATACAGCTGGTCTATTTCTTCGTGCTGCTGTTCGGCGTATTTATTGAGTGGATTCATCATTGTAGAAACGGGGAATCCGAATTTCAGATTGCCTCGCCGGATGGGTGAACTTCATTGCAGTTCCGGAAAGAGTCAGGAGACCATTTAAGAAGGACTTCTGCATTTAGTTTGGCAATATGCGTCCCAAAATTAAGAATTTTTCATTCTTGAAAAGTTCATCTCTTTCTTTTTCGTCGTCATTTTTGGTAACGCCTTTCTCAAAGGTCCAGGCCTACAGGATCAATCATGATGACTCCCGGGCGAATAGCAGGATCATTTTTTGTATAGCATCGATAAATCGTAGCTAACCAGGTAATTATCAAAATCCATCGTTTGACCTATCAATCGCTTACGTTCCTTGTCCAATTCAACAAAAACAACCCTATGATCCAGTGTAATGTCGTATCGGAAATTTCCCTCCCAATCTACCACCAGGAGACGGTTGGGGTATTGAACCTGGAATTGTCCTTCAGCATCGAAATCTCCCATTAGCCCTCCTACATACACGAGAATGATATAGGTATCATCAGCAAGAACAGAGTAGAACGCCCCCTCCCAATTTCCGGCAAATACCTTGTCGCTGGCTTCCGGAATGTCATCCTTTTGCCATACATGTAAATTTCAATTAAAAAGTGTACAGGTATTTCAATCGAAAAATGCCCAGTTTTATCAAAGTTAATCGATTTCTATTCCGTTGATTTCTTTCTTTTG